>Ga0209063_1000021_pt1 | contig 201669 bp, 162 predicted proteins | sample KloWWTmeKNB19Kit_FD_187177 | JGI IMG/M metagenome (GOLD analysis project Ga0209063, IMG submission 187177) | Active sludge microbial communities from Klosterneuburg, Austria, studying microevolution and ecology of nitrifiers - Klosterneuburg... | ecosystem: Engineered > WWTP > Aerobic digester... | reverse complement strand
TTTCCCTTTCTCATACTTCATTGATTTTTATTACACCTACTGAAGCACCAAACAAAGCTAAAACTTGATTTGCTTTATCTAATCTAACAGATTCTTTTCCACTTTCTAACTCACGTAAAAAACGCAACCCCACACCAGCTTTTTCGGCTAATTCAGGTTGTGTGAGTTTGAGTTGCTTACGTTTCTCTTTTACAAAACTGGCTATTGAAGATTTCATTTTTATACCTTTAAGGGTACAAATTTACTAAAATAATTATTATTATACCTTATTGGGTATAAAATAAATGTAATTCGTTTAAATTATACCCTTTCGGGTGCATTTTTACTTTCCAATGCAAAATCTGCTGAATATGGCAGAAAGGATATCTCTATCCACATCAATTTCACCGGTAATCTGTCCTAAAAACCGAAGTGCCGTTTTTATATCTTGTGAAATTAGATCTGTCGGAATGTTTTGTTGAGTATTTTGCAATACAATATCTATAGCAACACCCGCATTCTGTAAGGCTTCAAAATGGCGGTAATTACTGATCACTACAGCGTCTTGATTTCCAACCTTTTCCTTTTCAATAGTTTGCACTAAAAATGTTTTTAATTCGGGGATACCTTCATTTTCTTTTGCTGAAATGGATATATACTCAGGAAATTTATCCTTTATTCCTTCTAGTTTATATTTATCTTGTTTATTTCCTATAACAATCAACTTTTTTGATTTAGGAATTTCCTCTAATGCTGTTAAAATATCTGTAAGATTTTCTGCTCCTTGATCAAACAAATAAAGTACAATTTCTGCTCTCAAGATGGATTCTTTACTACGTTCTACGCCAATTTTCTCTATCACATCAGATGTTTCTCTCAGGCCGGCTGTATCAATAAATCGAAATAAATATCCACTTATCGTGAGTGTTTCCTCAACTGTATCGCGTGTCGTACCAGCAATTTCAGAAACAATCGCTCGTTCTTCTTCTAATAGTGCATTTAACAAAGTAGATTTTCCAGCATTAGGCTTGCCTACTATAGCCACCGGAATACCATTTTTAATAGCATTTCCAAACTTAAACGATGTAATTAGAAGCTTAATTTCACTTTTTATATGTTCAAGTAGTTGTACAAAATGTGTTCTATCTGCAAACTCAACATCTTCCTCCGCGAAATCTAATTCAAGCTCAATTAAAGCAGTGAATTCAATTAATGAATTTCTCAAATCTTTTAATTTAGAAGAAATTCCTCCACGCATTTGCTGCATGGCTACTTTATGTGCCGCTTGAGAATCAGAAGCAATTAAGTCTGCAACGGCTTCAGCCTGAGACAAATCAAATCGACCATTTATATAGGCTCGCTGTGTAAACTCTCCTTGATTGGCCATTCTTGCACCTTTCAATATCAAAAGTTGCAATATTCTATTTAAAATATACGGCGAACCATGGCATGAAATCTCAATCACATCTTCTTTTGTATAGGAATTGGGTCCAATAAATATGCTAATTAATACTTCATCTATCACCTCTTCATTTTCTACTATCTTACCAAGGTGAACAGTGTGTGATGCTTGATTAGTAAGGTTTTTACCCTTAAAAATTTCATTAACAATAGAAAAAGTATCTTTACCGGAAACACGAATCACCCCAATAGCACCTACAGCCAAAGGTGTAGCAATAGCAATAATTGTATCATTAAAATCAATTGATAGCATACAATTTCAATTTATCTTGTCGGTTAGTTTTTCTATTTATGCGCAAATATAAGACGATTCACTTGATTTCAACCCACAAACTAAAAAAGTGCGCAGGACGAATTAACCAATTCATAAGCGCATATTTAATTTTTAATATTAGCTATTTGTTTATTACCTTTGAGGTTTATATCCGTAAATAGATGAGAAAACTTTTCGTACTTTGCTTGTTCGTTAGCATTGCCTTTTGTAGTAATGGACAAAATTTTGGAAACTTAACAGGCTCTTTAAATGGTGCCGGAATTACTACTGCTGCTTCAAATGCAGCAAAGCAACTCCAAACCATGAATAGTGGTAATGCTACTTCCACTAACAGCTTGTCTCAATTACAGTTGTTAGGATTAGACCCAAATGTTATCCAGAAATATTTAAAAACAAAAGCTGAAAGCACACAGCAGGAAACAGATAACCCTATTCAAGGTGTTCTACAAACCATTCTGGAATTAAAATCTCGCCAAGATTCATTCCAATCCGTTTTAGATAATCAGCAAAAAACAATTGAAGCTAATAATAACGTAAAACCAAATGAAATTTTTGGACACGACTTCTTCGGCACAGGCAAATTGGCTCTTTTTGCAAAATCATCAGAAGCAAAAGCACCAGATTCTTATATTTTAGATGCTGGAGATGAAATAAGTATTGCAGTTTGGGGTTATGCAGATTATAACAATAAACTTAAAGTAAGTGAAGATGGCTTTATTCAAATTCCTGAATTTGGACGTATTTATGTGAAAGGATTATCGTTTGGTGCTGTTAAATCACAAATTGGAAAACGCTTGGCAACTTTCATCAATCCAGCAAATACCAAATATGAAATAACACTAAATTACGCACGTACCATTGATGTAAACATCGTAGGTGAAGTAAAAACACCTGGAACTTACCAAATTCCAGCAATCAACTCTGTTTATAATGCCATTAATGCGGCCAACGGCATTACCAATATTGGTAGCGTTCGTGATATTCAAATTCGTAGAGATGGAAAAACGATTAAACGCTTAGATGTTTATGAATTTTTATTCAATCCATTATCTCAAGAAAACTTCTATTTACAAAAAGGAGATTTCATTTATGTATCCACACAAAATAAATTAATAAAAATTACAGGCGCCGTAAGAAGACCTGCGAAATACGAGTTATTAACACCAGAAAACCTAAATGAATTAATAAAATTTGCTGGTGGTTTTGCACCAGATGCATATATTAAATCTGTTCAAATAACAAGAACAAACGGCGATCAATCAAAAATATTAAATGTAAATTACGAAGACATTTTAACAAATCATTCAAATGTAGAATTGAAAGATGGCGACGAAGTAACTATTTCCACAATACCAGGTGGCATTGAAAATTTTGTTTCTATCTCAGGAACCATTCGTTACCCAGGAAAATATGAATTAAAAGAAGGATTTAGAATTTCTGACATTATAAAGGCTTCTGGTGGAATTCGATTAGAAACCTATATCGACAGAGCCTATATAAAAAGAAAAATGGATGACAATACAAATGTGATTCAAAAATTCTCATTAAACAATATTTTATTGGATGAAAATTCAGCAGACAATTTATTACTTAAAAAGTTCGACCAAATTCAACTCTTCTCTAAAGATGATTTTATAGAAAAATTCAATGTAACCATTGATGGATCGGTTATTAAACCTACTTCCATGGAATACACCAATGGATTGAACTTAAATGACCTATTGTTTTATGCTGGTGGATTAAAAAAAGAAGCTGCAAATTCAAAAATTGAAATCTCAAGAGTAATGAATGTAGATTCCAGTTTAGATAAAAAATTCATACCACAACGAATTGTGGTACAAACTATTACGATTGGACCTAATTTAGAAATTGATGATGCATCTAAAGCATTCTTGCTTTCACCGATGGACAGAATTTTCGTGCGAAAAGAATATGGCTTTGATGAACAAATGACTGTTACCATTAAAGGAGAAGTAAAATATCCAGGTATATATCCAATTTTAGATAAAAATGAAAAAGTATTAGATTTAATTGAACGCGCTGGAGGTTTAACACCTTATGCTTTTATTAAAAATGCAAAACTAACAAGACCTGAAAACAAATTAGATAAAACTATTTTCCAATTAAAAGATGCTTTTAATGACTCTTCCTCACGAGCCAATTTAATTCTTAAAAATGGAGATGAAATCGAAATTCCAACAGTAAACCAATTGGTAAGTATTCAAGGAGCGATTCGTTATCCAAACTTAGACAGCACACAAACGATTAACGGAAAATATGTTCCCGGAAAAAGCGCTCGTTGGTATATCAAACACTATGGTGGTGGTTTTAAAAAAGGTGCTCTTAAAAAATCTACAATGGTAATCTACCCAAACAGAAAGGTGGATTATACGCGTACTTTTATGGGAATCAAAAATTATCCGACAGTAGATATTGAAGGAGCAACTATTACCGTGGATATGAAAGTAAAAAAACCGAAACCACCAAAAGGACCTGAATCTGCGTTAAACTGGAATATCATTCTTCCAAGTATGATTGCAGCATTCACTTCTATTGCCACCACATTAACATTAATTTTTGTATTGAAAAAATAATTTAAATTCATGCAAAACGAATTCATTGAAGAAGACATAAGGCTTGTTGATGTACTTGAATCCATCACATCTTACTTAAAATTTCTCTTAAAGAAATGGTATATCTCCATTCTGGGTGTCGCAGCATTTACGGCAGCTGGATATTTTTTTGCAAAACTATCTGCTCCAAAATACGTTAACTACGTTTCGTTTAATGCAGTGGACACTCGTACTAGTGCCATGGGTGGCCTCATGTCCATGATGGGTGTAACCTTTGCAGGTGGTTCTTCAAATGATGTATTAACCGGCATATTTACATCCAGAAACATCTTTTTAAACTCCATGTTGACCGATGTAGAAATCAATGGCAAAACAGACAAACTAGCCAATTTCTATTTTCATACTTTAAAATATGACGAAGGTTTTGAAAAAGATCCAATTTTAAAAGATTTCAAGTTTAGAGCAAACTCAATTGATGCACTTTCTAAACAAGAAATCGATTTCTTAGGTATGATGTATGATGATTTTATAGATGGATTCATGACGGCTGAATACGATATCCCAACAGGCATGATAAAAGCAGAAATTGAAACACCAGATTACGATGTTTCTCGCCAATTGGGGGTTACTTTATTAAATAATACCATAAAATTTTACCAAAATAGACAAGTTGAAAATGCAAAAACTTCTTTAACTAATTCTACAAAAAGATTAGACTCTATTTCTGCCCAAATTGAAGCTAGACAAAGAATGATTGCCGCATCTCAAGATCAAAATATATTCAATTCTAAAAGAATTTCTATTGTTGAGCAACAAAAGTTAACACAAGAAATGATGACGCTAAATGTCATGTATAATGATGCTGTAACAGCAACAGAAAATTCAAAAGCAGGACTTTCTCCTCAAAATAATATCGTTAGAATTATAGACGATCCGTTATTTTCAACATCTCCTAAATACAAAGGAAAATGGTTATTCGCCGCCATTGGTTTTGCAGTTAGTATTTTCGTAATCATTTTACCATTAATAATGCGAAAAGCAATCTTAGATGGACGTGAAGAAAATAAAATTGCTGAAGAAAAATTAGCCGCTCAACAACAAGCTCAAGCTACGTCAAATTCCTAATTTTGTTGTTCCTATTATAAGATTTTTAAAGTTATATTGTATAACTTTAATCTCATTTTATAGCCTTTCATTTATATGGAAAATATAGAAATATACAAACAACAATTAGAAGAAGCTTACAAACAACTTGCCGAAACACAACGAGCACTCCAAAAAGTTCAAGCAGAAAAAAATGAACCAATTGCTATCATTGGCATGGCAATGCGTTTGCCTGGAAAAATAAAAAATGCAAACGATCTTTGGAAAGTGCTTTTTAATGGGATTGATTGCATTGAAGAAATTCCTGCCAACCGTTGGGACAAGGATGCTCTTTTTGATAGCAACCCAAATACTCTAGGAAAATTATATATAAAAGAAGGCGGCTTTATCGAAGATATCGAATATCTTGATGGTCAATTTTTTAATATTTCACCCATAGAATTAGAAAGCACTGATCCGCAACAACGAATTCTATTAGAAGTAACACATGAAGCTTTTGAAAACGCTGGAATTGATGTCAACGTATTAATAGGTTCCGACACCGGCGTTTTTATTGGTATCGATAATGTTGATTACGAAATGAGACAAGTGCATTCCACCGACTTAAAACTTATTTCTGGATATTGCTACACAGGAACAGGTCCAACGGGCGCATCCGGAAGAATATCTTACACAATGGGACTACGTGGTCCTTGCATGACCATTGACACGGCTTGTTCTTCTGCTCTTACTTGCACTCATGTTGCCATGCAAGCCATTCGTAATAATGATTGCAAAATTGCTGTAGTAGGTGCAGCAAGTATTATTTCTGAACCAGCTCAATCTTTAAATTTTTGTCGCTTAGGTGCGCTTTCGCCTGAAGCACGTTGCAAATCATTCGATGATGCTGCCAATGGATATATACGCTCCGAAGGCGTTTGTACCATGATAATAAAAAAACTATCTGATGCACAAGCAGATGGAGATAATATTTTAGCAATAATCAAAGGCTCAGCTATCAACCAAGATGGGAAAAGTAAACGGCTCACCGCACCAAGTACTGCCGCACAAGGCTTAATGCATGAAGCTGCACTAAAAAATGCGCAACTTTCTCCAGTAGATATAGATTATATCGAAGCACACGGAACCGGAACTAAAGTGGGCGATCCTGTAGAAGTAAATGGATTAATGCTGGCTTATCAACAGCATCGAACCAAAGAAAACCCTTTAATTATTGGCGCCATTAAATCCAACATCGGGCACATGGAATGTAATGCCGGCATGGCGAGTATGTTTAAAGTTATAGTTGGATTACAACATAATATCATTCCTAAATCTATTCATTTTCATACTCCAAATACTTTAATTGATTGGGAAAATATTCCTTTAATCGTGGCTAAAGACAATATAGCTTGGTATCAAAAAGAGGGAAAACCACGATACGCTGGTGTAAGTGGATTTGGCGCTACTGGCTCCAATGCTCATATCATTATTGGTGATGTACCAGAAAATAATTATCCAATTCATAAACAAACATTACGCACTGATGTTTTCATTTTGCCAATTTCTGCCAAAAGTGAACAAGCATTAATAGACATAACAAAATCGTATGCTTCGTTTATTAAAACTTCTGAAGATGCAATAGAAGATATTTGCGCTATGGCAAGTTTACGTCGCGCTCATTTTGAGTTGAGAGAAACATTTATTGCCACTTCTAAGGATGCTTTACTCGATAAAATTAATGACTTTATCGAAAACAATAATTACAGCAGTAAGAAAAAATTCGATAAGAAAGAAAAAATAAAAACCGTTTTTGTTTTTCCCGGACAAGGAGCTCAATGGATAAGTATGGGTAAACATCTACTCCAAAATGAACCTGTATTTAAAAGCGCTTTAGATGAATGTGCACACGTATTTTCTTCTTTTGTAGATTGGGATTTATTAGATGAAATAAATAAGAATGAAACAGAAAGTAGATTACATGAGATTGATATTGTTCAGCCTGTTTTAGTTGCCATTGAAATTGCGTTAGCCAACCTTTGGATGAGCAAAGGAGTTTTTCCAGATATCGTAATCGGGCACAGCATGGGTGAAATAGCAGCTGCCTATGTTGCTGGAAATATCACCATATCCGACGCAGCTAAAATAATAATTACACGCAGTCTATTAATGAAACAACTCAGTGGCAAAGGTGCAATGGGTGCCACTGATTTAACTCTTGAAGAAGCTCAAGAACTACTCAACGGATATGAAGATAAATTAGCCGTTGCTGTTATCAATGGAAAAAATTCTACCGTAATATCCGGCGATCCTTCTGCCTTGAATCAAGTCTTTGAAAAACTAGAAACACAAGGTAGATTCAATAGAAAAATAAAGGTAGATGTAGCATCACATTCTCCACAAATGGATGTCATAAAACATGATTTATTTCAAGCATTACAAAATATTCAACCTCAAAATTCCAATATTCAATTTTATTCTACCGCTACCGATGAAATTGTAGAAGGGAAAAACCTATCTGCTGATTATTGGGTAAAAAACCTGCGCAACACTGTACAATTTGGAAACGCCGTTCAGCATGTTTTACAAGATACACAAGTGGCATTTATTGAAATGAGTCCGCATCCATTGCTGATTCATGCATTGAATGAAAATATACAAGATGCCAAAGCAGTAGCCATTTCATCGTTTACAAGAGATAAAAATGAAATCGTAGAATTTTACACAAATCTAGGTGAATTACACGCAAGTGGCTTTTCTATTGATTGGAAAAATATTTATCCAAACATTAACAAGTTTATACAATTACCAAATTATGCTTGGCAAAAAGAACGCTATTGGTTCGATCAGCAGCCTGAATTTACAACAATAAATACATCTATAAAAAAAGACCTGTCAAAAAATTTATATACATTTAATTGGAAGGAAACAACAATAAATACTAGTATTTTAGCAAAAACCATCCTGATTATAAAAGATAATTACAATCATTATACTGTTGTTGAAGAAGTATTAAAATCAAAAGGTTGTACTGTACAAGTAATCGACATCAACGAGGATATAAGCGGAATAAAAACCGATATGGTTATTCACATGCGTAGTTTTTATACAGAAAATGATTTTAGTTTTTATTTAGAATGTGGCATCTTGTCTTTGCAAAATTTGATTCGTCATTTTAATAAAACCAATCAGCATCCGAAAATTTGTGTGGTAACGAATGGTGCGTTTGTGTTGCCAAATGACAAACACGCTAACCTCAACGCATCTACATTAACAGGTGTATTGCGTACTTTAGAAAATGAACATGAAGAAATCAATTTTCTGCAAATTGATATATCTCACAAAATAGAAACTGACGAAATTTTGCAAATTGCAACAATAGATTTTGCTGAAAAAAACTATAAAGAAATTGCAATACGCCATAAAACAATTTTTTTAAATGCGATTGAAAAAACAAGTTCAGTACCAGCAAAAACGAAACAAATACACACTGACAAAACGTACGTTGTAGTTGGCGGTACCAACGGATTAGGTTTGTCCACCGTAAAATGGTTGATACAACATAACGCAAAAAATATTTTAGTATTAAGTAGAAGTGGCGCAAAAGACGATACAAAAATTTTATTTGAAAAATATAACCAAGAAGGTGCTTTCATTAATGATGTAATCGCTGATGTAATGAATATTGCTTCTTTGAAAGATGCTCTTTCATCTGCTCCAAATATTGTTGGTGTATTTTATGCCGCGGGAATTTTAGACGATGCAGCTTTTGAAAATCTATCAAAACAGCAATTTGAAAATGTGCTAAATACAAAAGCAATTGGTGCTTGGAATATGCATGAATTGACACAACATTTGAATTTAGATTTCTTTGTATTGTATTCGTCTGCTGCAGGAATTGTTGGCTCTGCTGGACAATCCAATTACAATGCTGCCAATACGTTTATGGATGCGTTAGCTCATTTTAGAAAAGCCAATCATCAAGCAGCTCTTTCAGTAAACTTCGGAACAATTGCTGAAATAGGTTTGGCTGCAAGGCAAGAAAACAGAGCTGATCGATTAGCAGAACAAGGCGTAACGGCTATCCAACCACAAGATTTATTGACCTATTTTGATACATTATTTTTAAGTTCCACCACTCAAATTATGGCAATGGAAATCGACTTTAATAAATGGGCAGAATTCAATCATTCCACTTTAAATAATCATTTTTACAGTCAAGTGGTAGAAGCTACTACATTAGTAACTAAAAATCAAGAAGTAACTTTTACAACTATTGATGAATATAATAAACACATCAAAAACAAAATAAAACAACACATCTCTTCTTCAACTAAATTAGCCATCTCAAAAATCAAAGAAGATGAAACTTTTAAGAGTTTAGGGTTGGATTCTTTACACGCTTTGCAACTTAAAAATAAATTGCAAGATGATTTTAATTTATCTTTTAATGTGGCGGTTATTTGGCAATATCCAACTGTGCAAAAACTAAGTGATTTTATTGCTGTTGAGTTGAATTTAAATGAAAAATATTCATCCTCAAAAACAGAAGTAAAAACAGCTATTGCATCAAATTCATCACCTACAGATATTGAAACTGAAGTTAAAAATTTATCTTTAGAAGAATTGATGAAAGAATTGAGTAGCAAAGTAGATTAAAACCTAACAAACTTTGCGCCTTAGCGTGAATTAATAAAGAAAAAAATGAGCGAGCAACTACAACAAATGCAAGAGATACTTCAAAAATCTCTTATCAAAATAAAAAAGTTAGAACTTGAATTAGCAAATGCTAAAGAAAATTCAATTACACCTAAAGAAGATATTGCAATCATTGGAACGGGTGTACGATTGGCAGGAAATATTACATCTACAAAAAAATTATGGCAACTCTTAGAAGCTAAAAAATCTGTTTTCCAAAAAATCCCGAATGATAGATTTAATGTGGACGATGTGTATAGTGCCGATGCGAGCGCAAGTGGAAAAACAGTTTCAAAATATGGTGCATTTTTGCAAAATGATGTTCGCGCTTTTGACACAGATTTCTTTGGTATTTCACCGCGCGAAGCCAAATCCATCGATCCCTTGCAACGGATGATTTTAGAAGTAATTTATGAGGCATTTGAAACAGCAGGCATTGCCTCACATACGCTAAAAGGAAGCAACACAGGCGTGTATATTGCACTCGGAAACTCTGATTATATTCAAGCTCGTTTCAGAAGTGGCAACCTCCACACCGTAGATGTGTACGACACTACAGGTATTCCATTCGGAACTGCTTGCGGAAGAGTTTCTTATTTATATGATTTAAAAGGAACCAGCTTTTCCTTAGATGCTGCTTGTGCTTCTTCCATGTTGGCAGTACATTTAGCTAAGGAAGATGTAAATAAAAATGTGATTGATTTAGCCATTGTCGCATCAGCTAATTTATTATTGACTCCTGAACCTTACATAGGTTTATCGAAATTAGGCTCACTTTCTCCTACTGATTCTTGCAAAGCGTTTGCCAATGATGCCGAAGGTTATGTGCGTGGTGAAGGCTGTGGTGTCGTATTATTGAAACGTGTTTCTGATGCACAAAAATCCAACGACACGATTGAAGCACTCATAAAAGGTTCGGCTGTAAAACACAACGGAAAAAGCAATGGATTCACTGCGCCCAATCCAGAGATACAAATTGAAACCATTAAAGAAGCATTGAAAGATGCCAATCTTACAGTTGATGATATAGATTATGTAGAAGCGCATGGCATCGGCAATCGTTTTACAGATGCATTGGAAATACAAGCTATTCACGAAGGTTATAAAGGACGAAGTCATCCCATTTATGTGGGCTCGGTAAAAGCAAACATTGGACATTTAGAAGCCGGCACTGGAATGCCTATGTTGTTTAAAGTCATTGAAATTTTAAAACATAAAAAAATTCCTGCTCAAATAAATATTCAAACTTTAAATGAAGATGTAGAATGGAATAAAATCAATACAAAAGTAAATACAGAAACCATAGATTGGCAAAAACAAAGCCAACCTTTAAGAGCCGCTATCAACCTATCTGGATATAGTGGTACCAATGTACATATTGTTTTTGAAGAAGCGCCACCACAAACTACCAGTGAAACTATTGATACGCCACAACATTTTGTTTTAAGTGCATTCGATGCCGTTGCATTAAAAAATACAGCACAAAAATATTTATCTGAAACAGATTGGCATCAAAACAGTTTAACTGAAATTTGCTATACACTACAAACCGCTAGAAATAAATTTGAACATACCTTGAGCATTGTTGCTTATAATCATCAAGATGTTGTGGATGGCTTACAAGATTTTATTCAAGATGTTGCATCTGCTAAATATTACACTTCTAAGCCGGAATTGGAATTAAATACAGATGTTGCATTTTTATTTACAGGACAAGGTGCACAATATTACGGCATGTGTAAAGAATATTACAATTATTTTGAGGTGTTTAAAAATGCAATAGATGAATGTGATGTTATCCTGCAAAATCAAGTTGAATATTCTATTAAAGATATACTATGGAATAATGACAACGATAAAAATTTAATTCATCAAACAAAATATACACAACCTGCTTTATTTGTAGTAGAATATGCTTTAGCCAAATTATGGATGAGCATAGGCGTTACACCTTCTGTTCTTATTGGTCATAGTATAGGCGAAATCACAGCATTAACCATTGCAAAATCGATTGATTTAAAGGATGCCTTGCAGATTGTAATCGCTCGTGCAGCTTTAATGAACGCATTGCCATCAAACGAAGGCAGCATGGCTTCCGTTTTTTGTAATGAAGAAAATTTAATGCCATTATTAGAAAATAAAAACGTTGACTTGGCAGCCATAAATTCTATAAAAAATTGTACTGTTTCCGGCAAGAAGGATGATATTACAGCCTTCGTAGAAAATCTAAAAGAACATAAAATTAAAGCAGTTCCACTGAATGTATCACATGCATTTCATTCCCGTTTAATGGAACCTATGTTGGAAAAATTTAAATTATTTGTTCAACAGTTTTCGTTTCATGCTCCACAAATTCCCGTTATTTCTAATTTAACAGGAAATGAAATTAAACCAAATGAATTAAACGCAGATTATTTTTCTAAACACATCAGAAATGCAGTTCAATTTTCTAAAGGAATTGAGTACCTATTGAATAAAAAAAATAATACCACTTTCTTAGAAATCGGACCCAATCCTGTTTTAATTAATTTAGCCAAACAAAACAGTGCCAACCCAAATATAAACTGGATAGCCTCAGCCAAAAAAGAGGAAAATGTTATTCTTTATTTCCATCAATCATTAAGTCAATTGTATAGTTCGGGAATTGAGATTCATTGGAGTTCTTTTTACAAAAACAAAAAAATAAATCGAGTAAAATTGCCTACGTATGGTTGGAATTGGAAAGTATATTGGGAAAATCCGGTAAGACAGCCATCCGTCCACAGTCCGCAGACGACAGATAATGACACACAAAATCAAAGCAGCAAAATTAATGAGTCAAAATCTAGTGAGCAACTTCCGAAAGCTACACGCGAAACACTTTTGGCATACATGCAAATTGAAGCGGCAAAAGTATTGGGTTTAGAAGCTGGACAAAAAGTAGATATCGGCAAAACGTATCGTGAGCAAGGGTTCGACAGCATGATGAGTGGTGAGTTTTTAGCGCTAATGGAAAAACATATTGGCAGTGAATTAAAAATGGATGTCATTCATCAATACAATACACCTACAATTTTGCATCAATATTTGATAGACACTTATTTTGGTGGTGGCGAAGTGGATACCACACAAGCCGTTACGATGGCAGATATTATGTTCAACCAAGAAATGGAACTCACACACCATGGCGATTGGCATGAGATACAACCCGAAGACGGCAGGTTGCTGCGTTGGTTTAAAAAATTAGATAAAAAATTGCCGACAGTAAAATAATGAAAGCGTTACTTCTTCATCATGCAGGTGGCGATAAATACGCCTATCGAAAAATGCAACAACATTTATTACCTGAAATAGAAAGTATTGCAGTAGAACTTCCAGGAAGAAGCGATAGAATTACAGAAAAATTGGTAACAAGCATCGAAGCTGCTGTTGAGGATATTTATCTTCAAATTTTACCACATCTCAATGAAAGCTATTTCCTAATTGGCAATAGTATGGGCGCATTAATTGCATTCTTGTTAGCGCATAAACTAAAACAAGAAAATAAACCGCTGCCGAAGCATCTATTTTTGGCTTCGCGATTAAGTCCGGATGCCTACAAAAATGAGCCCAGCATTACCGGCATTTCTTCCGATGATTTTTGGAAAGTAGTACAACAATACGATGGTGTTCCGCAAGCATTATTGGCACATAAAGAATTGAAAGAATTTTACGAACCTATTTTACGTAGTGATTTTGAATTACTACAACAATACAATCAACAATTTCAAGCAATAGAAAAAATAAGTATTCCAACATCTATTTTATTAGGCGATAAAGATACCAGAAATGTTAGCATTGAAAAAATGCAAGGTTGGCAAACATTTTTTGAAAATAAAATAGAAATAAAAGCTTTTGATGGCGGACATTTTTTTTTGTATGAAAATGAAGAAGTGCCAAAATATATAAAATCGAAAGTTTTTATTACACAAAAGCAATAATTGCATTTGAATATAAATTTTAGAGCTTTCATTTATTAGCAAAAAAATAAATGTTTACTGTTTAAGTTTATTCCGCTTTTTTACTGAAATATTTATCAAGAATTTTATCCCGTAATTTTAAAAACGGCAATTCTATATGTTTATAATTTAAGTGAGAGATATAATATACGGCAAGTACATACAGCACAAGAAATACGGCAACAGAAAAAAGATTAACACTTGCCACTGCCATAAAAATTAAAATTGCAATATTTAAGATAATCGTCATTTGCAATAAATACATAGAATAGGAAATGATACTGGTATGTACAAAAAACTTGCGTAGCTTTTCATTTTTAAGTTGTATCGATTCTATCTTTGGCAGCATCAGCAATACGCCTATCCCATTAAATATAAAATTTAAGTTGGTGATATAAATATGGTGCACCGGTAAGAATTGGTTTAATATACAAAACTGATAAATTGTATTTGCAGATAACAGTAGCAAACCTACCCAAAAGAATGGAACGCAGTACTTCTTCCATATCGATTTATATTCAATGGAAAAAAATGCCGCTAGTGTGCCATAAGCAATAGAATCTAAGCGAATGAAAGTAATCATCCTATAATCAAAAAAGCTTTTTGCATTTACAAATACAAAATCTTTTGCGTAAAAAAAACGGATAATCGGTGATGCGATAATTAGCAGCAAAATTATACCTAAAAACATATTTTTATCTAATCTTTTTTTATTGCCTAATGTAATCAGAAAAATAAAAAGTGGCACTATTACATAATACCATTCCTCTATACATAAGCTCCAAGTTTCGGCATAAAAATTATAAATTTTAGGCGACAGATTTTGTGTAAACGTAAGGTTGTAGATTGGAATAAAAAAATGACGTTTTCCCAGTACTTCTAAAGAGAAAACTATAAATGTGAGAAAGTAATAATTCGGGAGTGTTCTAAACCAACGGCTCACTAAGAATTTTGAAATAGAAGCAGTAGAATTTTTATTAAACACAAAGTTTTTAAACATTATTCTGCCTATTAGATAGCCACTCAGCACAAAAAACAAATCAACACCATCGGGCAACGGCAGCCAAACGATAGGGGCTATTTTGGCTGCATACAGCACTATTGCAATATGCATTAACAATACATTCCAGATGGCGACACTACGCAAAATATCTAAGCCGATGTTTCTATCTTTCATCGGATTCTATTTTCGATGAAAAAATAAAAAACAAATTACAATATATATATATATATATATATATATATATCAGTATGTATTTTCATAATAAACATTTCAACAAGTATCCTATTTATTTTCGATAAAAAAGAATTTTTACGAACACAAATTTTGGGCAAAGTTTTAAAAAATAGGAATTTTAAAAACGCATAAAATACTATAAATCAATAGTATAGATTTATTATAAAACTATGTTTTGTCTGGATATTCAGGAAAACTGACATTTTATCAGTTTCTAAAAAATGTATTATCTGCATCCTTCTGCTTTTTATTTCTGCCACAATGGTTCATTCTCCCAATTGGGTTTCATGCCTAATGCATTTTGGTCAACATTAGGGTACTTTTGGAAAAGATAAATTAGTCTTGATTTAAACTGATTTTGCGGTTGTACTATATCCAAAATATACTTCATGCAGCATAAATGAATATACAACATAGGAAATTCATGTTCTTTTGGAACATCCACAATCCATGGATTTGGTGGTTTTGGTAATAGCTTAGGTCTGCCTGGTAAATTTTTATTCCATAGACGACTATGGTGAGCACAATAATTTCTTATTTGTGCGATAGACTGTAACCAACTTGGAAGAAAAGTATGATTTACTGTACCATATTCCGAAGCTATTGTGTCTTTAGATTTAATTGTATTTTTCAGATTACCATAAAGTTTTGATAAGCTGCCAAAACTTGTTAATTCAAGCGTTTTCCATGCTGGCGGGAATCTTAAATCATCCTTATATTTCTTTCTATGTTCTTTAACAAAACTGTCTTTTGACCTTTCTATTTCCTCATCAAAAGAAGAAAGTGTTTTTATAAGTTCACTTGTATTGTTAAATAAACAGGTATCCTGGAACCACCAAGGATTAAATTCATGGGAAAGATGATAGATTAATTTTGTTCTAAGGCTTATTTCAATTTTTTCAATAACATCAAATAATAACAGACGTAATTCTCTATCAAAATTATACAGCGCAATTACGTCAGCAAAGCGACTATTGGCTTTAAATATATGCTTTTCTTTATCCGCCTGCAGCGGCCACCAATAACCAGCTAATCGATAATAGCTGATATGGCTAAGATAGTGGTCTGCATCGTCACTGTCTGCAATTATCAGCCCTCTCTCCTTGAGCTGTGCTATTTGTTGTTGTATTGTAAATGCGTTCTTGTTAAACATAAAGCCTATATATTTTAATACCTCCTAAATTATTTATAAACAATAATTTAGGAGGTATATATTTTTAATTTGAAAGGGCTATAAAAGCAAAAGACACGCCCTGGTACGCTGTTCTTATGGGTAGCGTGGCGTGTACTGTTAGTACAAATATATACCAATTTCTGTATATTTATACACAAAACAGCTTAAAAGAAATGTTAAATACAGCAAGTATATTTCTGCATCCATTTAATTGCATGAAAAACATAAGAAAGAGATAAGTTTCTTTATCGGTTAATATTCATTCGTAGATTCAAATGATATTCTATTTACATAATAAAATGATATTCGAACACGTTTTACTTATCTGTATCTATCTGTCTAATCCGCAATATCAGTGTTCTATAAAAAAACCTATCTACAGTAGAGCGATTCAAGCACAATTTTCATTCAAATAATTATGCCTTTTTATTTATTATTCGCTTCTCAAAAAACTCATAAGAGATAGCGGAAAGTAATATTGTAGCAAAAAAGGATAATGGATAAATATACCAGAAATGAAATCCTACTTTGGTATATAGATATACTATTCCATAGATGGCCAGCATTTGATACATATATATTCCGTAAGAGATTTTACCCAAATAATTCAGCACCCTATTTTCCAAAAAATAGTGTTTATTGTCTTTAATTAAATACAGCATTACACAAATAAATAAAATGCAATACAGCTCGAAAGTAAGGAATGGCACTCTTGCTCCTATTGCAAATAAAATAAACAATAAAACAAGCGAAAAATAGAACACTTTTGTTTGCGTAATCACATAAAAATATCGATGTTTTTTTACAAACAGATAAGCACCTATTGCACCGATAAACATACAATTCACCCGATTGTAAATAATTAAAATAATGCTGAAATTTATGGCACGTTGGAAGATAGGTTTGGCTAATATTGCGGTATTTGAAAATTGAATAACAATAAAGAGCAGCACGGCTACTAAATAATAAATTCCGATTAAAGTAAATATCAGTTGCTTAAAATTATGTGCATATTTTTTTAGCAATGCAGGATATAGAAAATAAAAAACTTCCTCTACGCCGATGCTCCAGACATGCCCCGCCGGCAGAGTGGAATTTCCTGTAGCCACCATTAATGCCAGTGCCACTTGGGGCAGCAAAATAATATACCATATTTTGGTGCTAAAGTCGGATAGGTGGATAGTACTATACTTAAAACTCGCAGCATCCATTAGTACCAATTTATCATCAAAAGATTGCAGTGGAGTATGCGGCAAAATAAATAAATGTATAATTATAATAAGGTAGTACAGCGGCATTATCCGTTTGGCTCTCGATAGATAGAAAGTACGAAGTGATATTGTACCCGAAGTATTATTTTCTTGCAAAAGCAAATAGGTAATCAAAAAACCACTTAATGCAAAAAACATAGAAACGGCTACGGGACCAAATGCTTTTAACGCATCTACTTTTTGGTAAATAGTGCTGATATGCATTACCTGCAATACTACGGCAACATGCTGTACCAATACCATGCCGGCTAATATAAAGCGGATACCATTGAGGTTGGGAAAATAAGTTTTGGGAGGCATACTATTTGTAGCTACTGTTCAGTAAAATTAAAAATTTATAAGTTTAGTATTTAAAAAGCTTTATATTCTTATTAAATGAGCCAAAATTTATTGAACATATATAAATACCTTTTGGAAGATCTTGAAAATGATTGGATATATCTATAGAGATAGAAGTCATGTCTTTTACATCTAGATAAATAGGTTGTAATATTTCTACTCCTAATAAATTGTAAAAAGACATATACCCATTGTAGTCAGATAGAGGATGAGAAAGTGTTATTTCTATTTTATTACTTGAACTTAGAAACATAATTTTTGCTTCTTCCTCATTAATTTTATTTATGTCATTAACAATAATATCAGAATTTGATATTCTGTAATTCGAAATGTCACTCTTTTCAGGAATAGTGGTTTGATTTGTAAAATTACTTTGTACAACTCCACATTCTGAGGAGACAATGAATGTTGAATTTAAATTATTTTTAGCAATATTATCATATTCATGTGCTCCAGCAAAAAAACATATTGGGTCGTTTAAGTGACACATATAATAACTTAATGCAGCTTGGTCAAGTGTATAAAAACCAATACTATACTTATAGAAAGGAGAATTTTGTAACTGTGTAGGTTTTATATAGTTAATTGAATTTACTGGAATGGAATTCTTAATTATATCATTAAAATAAGTAGTAGTAATAACTAAGGCTTGATAACTTTGAAATTCTGTGTATTGATAATAGAGTAAATTCTGTAGATTAGCATTAACATAATTTGTCAATTGGGTATTTGTTAATAAATTATTATATGGAGGAGTTACGCTTCCGTTTATAGTGTTTTGTGGCAATGTTGTTAACCATTCTCCTATATTGGCATCATCATATGCCGGAGACTCGAATGAATGTACTCCATAACAATTCAAATACATACTATACTTTATATTATTCGACTGTAGGGAGTTCTTATACCCTCTCATTCCCCAAATTTTTGGCCCTAATGTTGAAGAACTATCTGGATTAACGAGTATATCCCCTGCACCGGAAAACCAAATACTAGGAATATTATCAGCAGAAGTTATAATGCTTCCTAATGCCTCAGTTGGTGCTGGCAGCCCTCCTCCCATCGCCATTATGCCTTTTACACCGTTATTGCTAATTACACCAGGGTAGTTAAGTTTGTTTTTTACACAAGTATAATAAGGATTACTGTTCCAATTATTGTTGCTCCCGTATCCGTAAAACAATGCAGTATTACCTCCTAAGCTACCACCTGCTAAAAACAATGCAGATGTATCTACTTGCAATAAACTACTATTGTTTACAATATATTTACGTGCTTCATTACTTATAAATAAGTTAACAAACATAGTGGTTAAAAATTTATCTTTTGCGGTGTTATTAGGGGCGATGTTACAGTAATTACTCACTTTATCTGTAAAATAATCAGCAGTATTTTTAGTTGTACCATTAACATTAGGGTTTGTAGAGCCTGCATTTTCATAATATGCAACTATATAACCTCGCATTGCAAAATCTACTGCATATCTATTAGACAAATACCAATTACTAAACGTTTCCCCACTTCCAGGAGATATTAAAATACAACGTTTCTTTATTGACGGATTGTAAATAGGTTGAATAATCATCATTCGCAAACTATCTGAGCTGAATTTAATTTTCTTAATTTTTAAGTACGAATTGATTGGGTAATCTATACCGAAGTTTCCATTTGTGTATAATGCACTTAACCGCTGAGAAATATCTAAAACACTCATGTTATAAGCATTTTGATTATTATTTCCCATGAAACTCGCAGGTACAGTAAAAACATTAGTATTTACATCTGTATAATTAAAAGTTACATTAAATTGTGCTTTTACAGTACCAACAATATATATATATATAAATATTGTAATCAATAATTTACTTTTCATAACCGTTAATTTTTACGAAAATAAGAAGTTATTTTGAGAATATTATAATTTTTACGAACACAAATTTTGGGCAAAGTTTTAAAAAATAGGAATTTAAAAAACGCATAAAATACTATAAATCAATAGTATAGATTTATTATAAAACTATGTTTTGTCTGATTTTTCAGGAAAACTGACATTTATCGATAATCCCAGCAGAGGGTTTTTTATACTAAAAAAAGCTTGTAGAAACACGGAGGAACCGATATACACAGATTTCTATTCGCATTTATCTGTGTACTATATATTATATTTGCGATGGCGCGTAATGAAAAATATCGTTCACATATTTTATATCCATCAAGCAGAAAAACTATCGGATATTGTTTTTCAGCAATTCCTGTTACAATTACCCATTTTTTTCCAAACCAATATAAAAGCCTATAAACACTGGCAAAGCGCGCAAGCATCTTTAGTAGGAAAAATGATTTTAAAATATGCTTTACAGCAATTACAGATTAGCGCTACTTTGCACGATATAAAAATTTCTTCCATAGAAAGACCTTATATAAACGAGGAAATTGATTTTAATATTTCTCATTCCGGCGATTATATTATTTGCGCCATTTCGCTTACCGCAAAAGTAGGTATCGACATTGAAAAACATCGGAAAATAAATATTGACTTATTTAAGAAATATTTTAATGATGATGAATGGAATGAAATACAAAATGCATCTATACCACAACAAGCATTTTTTGATTTGTGGGCAATAAAAGAAAGTGCCATAAAATGCGATGGACGCGGCGTTGAAATTTTATCTAAAACACATAAAAAATATGGTTCGTACCATCAAATACAATGTGATTTAAACAATTTATATTACCAACCATTCATGCTACTACCTCAATATAGTGCTTGTGTTTGCAGTACGCATTTATTTCAAACACATTTAACTCAACTTAGCATTTCCGACTTACAACTGCTATAAACAATAATACATAATTCGTATCTTTGTCCTATCAAAATGAGGATAATTGCTGATTTTATTCGCGAAATTTTATTAAACATTCGCAGGTGGTTTTTCAAATTCATTCCTGAACAAAGTTACTTATACATGGCTTGTGGTGGAATCAATTTAGTATTTGATATGGCAATATTCTTTTTGTCTTATCATTTTATCTTTCATGAAAAAAACTTTGTTACGCCAATTTATACCTTTAGTCCGCACGTTGCCTCATTATTTTTATCGTTCTTAATTAGTACTCCATCCGGTTTTCTGTTGAGCAAATATGTTGTATGGACAAACTCCACCGTACGTGGCAGAAACCAAGCCATTAATTATTTAACGATAGTATTATTGTGCATCGTTATGAACACAGGATTATTAAAATTATTTGTTGAAGGATTGCAGATGCGTATGTTTGCTGCTCGCATGTTGACCTGTATAATTGTAGTTACAACATCCTATATTTTGCAACGCAACTTTGCTTTTAAGGTAAATAAAGCCGGAAATGCGGTTACCTAATTTTATATTTTAATTCCATTTGTATAATAGTAGATTCCATTTTTACATCAACACAAACTATTTTGTAAATACAGAAATCAGCTTTCCATATACTTTTTGAGATAATACCTTAATGAAATAAAACGCAAAGATTTTTTCACTTTCAATAAATAAAACGTATCGGTTTAAATTAAAAATGCCCTTACTCTTATTAATGCTGTTCTTTTTACTTGGAGTAAATAACACTAATAAGGAGCAAAGGACTTACATTGTTCTTCATAGTATGGTTTTGTCTATGTAAATTTCTTAACTTATTTGCATACACACAATCCCATTATTTAATGAAAATTATTGATATAAATCAAAAAATATACCTATAAATAGGGTAAAATTTATTTCAAATTAAATAATACTGCATATTTTGCCAAACCAATTGAACTTTTAACTTGAAGTTTTTCAATTAAATTTTTTCGATACGTATCTACCGTGAACGGACTGATATTTAATACATTGGCTATTTCTTTAGAAGTATATTCATCTGCAATATATCGTAATACTTCCTTCTCTCTTTCCTTGAGTGATAGAAATTTAGCAGCATGTAGTTCAAAAAAAGATAAATTACTTTTAAGTAACTTATAATCTGATTTATTTTTTAATAAATTATCAATACTACATCCTGTAGATAATAAATATTTTATACTTCCATCTTTATTAAAAATAGCAGGTTTAACACAAGAATACGTCCATTCCCAACCCGTTTTTACTTTAATATAAAAAACACCTGTGTGCATTTCCTTTTTACTGATATCCTCTGAAAAATGCTTAATCATATTATACAAGGCAGAAATATTCTCTGGATGTACGATGCTCAAAATATATTTAAATCCAAGTTTTGTAGTTTGTTCACTATTGACACCTAAATACATATATGCTGCTTTGTTTGAATAAACCATCGAATATGAAAAATTTTCAAATTCAAATATAGATGACATTTCATTAGAGGAATCACAAATACGTTTGAGTTGCTCTAACGTAACCACTCCATCAGTCGTATTACTGGAAATTGTTGATTTTATTTTGGCAAATAATGTATCTAGTTCATGGTGTAAATCGTTCATAAGTTAATTTTGTGTACATAAATTAAAGTTATAATAATCCATCCTTATATGTCAATGCGCAAATGGTCACAATACTGCGTGAATGGTATTTAAAACACCTCTTTGAATTCTAAATACAGATAAATTAAACGAATTTCTGTCTATTTATCTCAAAATTCATGCTCAATAATCGTATTGTGTAAAAAAAAATGTAGCTCAATCTTCTTTTGAAAAATTTGTCAATAATGGTACTAATTGCTTGCCAAATTCCTGGCTTAAAATCTGTGCCCCTTTTTCGTTTAAATGATGAAAATTATAGCCATATTCAATAGAATAAAATTTTGGATAATTTTGAATATTTGCCAATTCAATTTTGGTGCCTTCCGGCATAGCATTAAAAACCGGCAACAATAAACTATAGGTAGTTCTGGCTTTTGGAGGCAACATAAAGATGACTTGTATGCCACGTTTAGCGCATTTTTTATAGGCTTTCATGCATAAATCTATCATGGCTTTATTGGCCTTCTGTGTGGTATCATAATTTGTAAACGCCTGTAAAACTCTATTATTTAAGGTATCAAAATACGGATCTTTGCCATTTTCAAAACGATGTCTGGATTCCAATAACAACGTATCTTCCCATTTGTATTCCATGAATAAATGTGTTTCTTCATAGTCATACGGATAAAATCCATCGTGATTTTTTCCAACGTAACTACTATCTAAATACGATTTATCGAAATAGAATTTGAGCATATCGGGCACCGTACCAATATTAAAAAGGTTTTCAATCCAGCTGCTTAACCAAAATGCACCCATTTTAGCTCTGTATTTAAATGGCTCTTCTAATGAAGGCAATATACTAAGTGCATGGTACGACGCAGACGCTGTTTGCCACGACACCCATTTGGGTGTATGCAAATTGGCTTTAAAAAAATAAGGCTCACTGCTGATACTAAAAAAAACATATTTTAATCTTGGATTGCGAATAGTCAACAATCCGTCCAAATCATTCATCTGTTGGATAATACCATGACCATCTATTCCTAAATTGAAAGAATGAAAATCCAATCCATTTTTCTGCGCTATGCTATCAATAATATGTGGGTTAATATGTCGATATTCCAAACTTCCTCCTAAATAAACGGCGTTAAATTCTTCTGCATGTTTTTTATAATATTCATACTTCGTAGTTTGCGTAGAATCGCCCCAATAAAACGGTATAAAATAGCGCAATACATTAGACAATACCAATAGTACTGCTACGATTATCCCTATTTTAAAAATTGTTTTCTTGAGCATCTTTTAATATTGAAAATAAACAAATGAAGTATTATTAAAAATTCCGAACCAAACAATACTAATGACTAAAACCAAATATACCAACCATCGTTGTGGTGTATCATTTGACAACACTACCGTTTCAATTTTATTATCACCAATTTTTGCTTCTGTCAATATCAATCCTATCATAAAAAATACAACAATTACAAACTGTACAATGCCTTGATGAATCATCCAAGCATGAAAATATCCTGCTGTATGTAGTTTAAACAAATTAGCATAAATAGCTTTTGCAATCGTTATCCATGCCACTGGTTCTGTAGGATGTGCATGGTTAATATATGCCTGAGCCGTATGAACTCTAAATAATAAAAAACAAAATACAAATAGACCAACCGTAACTACACTATGTAGCCAATCGGGAAAATATTTTTCAAATAGTTTATACGAATTGCTGGGTTTTATAACACGAAGTACGTTGGATTGCCACCAATATCGAATGGCCATAAATACGCCGACCATCGTAAAGGCCAACACCATCGGCCAATTAGCACCATGCCATAAACCACATATTGCCAGTACAAAAATGACATTAAAAATTACTTTTCGTCCACTTGCTTTGTATGCACCTAAATAGAAAAAAACATAATCTGTAAGCCAAGTAGATAACGAAATATGCCAACGCGTCCAAATATCTGCTAAATTTTTAGCAAACAATGGTCGTTTAAAATTCTCCATTACATCAATGCCTATTACTTTAGCAGCACCAATAGCAATATCGGAATAGCCCGAAAAATCGCAATAAACTTGCATAAAGAAAAAGAAACCGCCAACGATGGTTGTCCATCCTGAAATATCGTTATAATGGAGGTACATATCATCCACATAAAATGCCAATCGATCAGCAATAACTACCTTTTTAAACAAACCCCAAGCCATTCTAAATAAGCCTAATCGCATTCTATCATAATCAAAACGATGTGCTTCTTTTATTTGTGGCAATAGGTTTTTGGCGCGCTCTATCGGACCGTTTACCATTACCGGCCAAAAAGCAGTAAATGCTGAAAAATAACCAAAATGTTGCTCGGCTTTGGTGATGCCTTTATAAACATCTATGGTATAGCTCAGCGATTGAAAAGTAAGAAACGAAACGCCGACAGGAACTATCCAATGATTGAAATACGGTTCTGGAACAAACCAAGGAATATGAAATATGGACAAAATTTCACGGATATTATTATCGGCAAAATCCAAATATTTAAACGTAAATAAAATGCCTAAATTACCAGCCATACTCAAGAACAACCATTTCTTTTTTTTAGCTATTTCAATAGATTTTTCAATCATTTTACCGGCAATAAAATCGTTGCAAGTAATGACAAATAAGATGATAGCAAAAAACGGGCTAAAATTTCCATAGAAATAGTAACCGCCGGCTACTAAAATTTTCCATTGGTGTTTTTGGGAAACAGAAAAATATAACCAACAAAAAATGGGAAAGAAAAGAAGAAAATGTAATGAATTAAACAGCATATCTCGGTTATAGCGTATTTCTACAATTTTCAAAAATAATAAAAATTAGCTTATAAAACTTTGCATGAACGTAAATAAGTGCTAAATACGTATTTTTGTATTTCAACCTATCCTAATTGAACCTATCAACATATAAAGAGAAGCTACAACACGCCTTAAAAGATAAGAATTTTAGCTTTGTATTAAAAGGTAGTTTCTCCACAGCCATTACATTATTTTTCGTACAAGGCTTGCGATTTATTTCAGGTGTTTTAATAGGAAGATTTTATGGTGCAGAAGCATCCGGAATGCTGACTTTAATTGTAACGGTGATGGGCATTTTTGCCATCTTTATCAATTTTGGAATTAAAGAAGCACTACAAAAACTTATTCCTGAATACACTGAAAAACACAACTTGAAAACGGCGTATTCCTTTTTTAAAAAAGGAACATTTTTAATTCTATTTTTTTCTATTATTGCAGCCATTATCTTGTATTTTATGGCGCCTTGGTTAGCCAATTATTGGGATGAACCTAATATGGTTTCACTTTTTAGGATTTCTGGAATTTTTCTGCCGTTTTATGTTTTAGGCGAATTAAATTATTTCAGTTTACGTGCTGCTTTAAAAATACATACGGCAAATCTTTCTTTAATTGTTCCAACTATTGCACGTTTAATTATCCTATTTATTATTACATTTTGGTTTTATAGTATTTATAATCCTATTTATTTGCATTGGGCTACGCTTTGCGTGTTGACATGGCTCTTTTCTTTATATCCTGTATATAAACATTTCCATCAACCAGCAGCAAAAGAAGCAGTACTTACTAAAACACCTCATCAGGAAGTTTTATCGGTTGCATTTCCTATGCTGATGACGTATATTGCTTTTATGGTTAATAATAGTGCTGATGTTTTTATTTTAAAAGCCAATAATGTAAGCACAGATTTGGTAGGTATTTATAAAACATGTACCAATATTTCTATGCTGGCAGCCACTTTGTTAGTGGCATTAAATACCACAGTACAACCCAAAATAACTCAACTTTATACCCAACAAAAATATGATGAAGTACAACGCATTGCCGTAAAATCTTCTAAATTAATTTTTTGGTTGAGTTTGCCTGTTTTTATTATTTTATTTTTCTTGTCGAAATATGTAATGTGGTTATATGGTGCAGAATTTATGAAAGGCGCACTAAGTCTTTCCATTTTAACGATTGGACAAGTTTTTAATACGCTCTGCGGTCCGGTGGCACAAGTGTTGAATGCAACAGGATATCACAAACAATTTAGAAATATTTCTCTTATGGGAATGGGTGTTAATATACTTATCAATCTAATTATTATTCCAATATATGGTATTGAAGGTGCCGCTATTGCCAATACATTGAGTATGCTATTTTGGAATATAGTAGGTACCATTTACATTAAAAAGAAATTTGGATTTTATGTGGCGTATATTCCATTGGTGAATTTGAATAAAAAATAAATGTACTCAATGACAATTGCCGTTTATTTACCTGACTCCACACCTTATAGCATGAAATTTTGTGCGTGGAATATAATGGCAATCTTGCAAGAAAAATATGCAGTACATTTTATTGAAATAAAATCTTTAGATGAATTGCCTATGGCAAATGCCGATATTTATTGGGATCCACGTTGTGGCGGTGGCATTGCTCCGGCCTTAAAATTTAAAGCATTGAATAAACCATTAGTGCTTACTGTTCATGGAATGGCAATGTTTACTTTGCCTTTAGATACGTTTTATTTTTCATTTACAGACAAAATCAACGGGCAACTGAAACGATGGAAAGAGCGATTGAAATGGAAAATTATGCAACCGCATATCGCACACATAATGACGGTTAGCGAATATACCAAATCAGAAGTAATTGACACGATTCATTTCCCGAAAGAAAAAATAACGGCTGTTTGGAATGGCATCAACCACAATAATTTTCATCCAGTTGAAAAAAAACAAGATTCAATTCCATTTTTTTTTACAGTAATTTCTTATCAAAAAAAGAAAAATTTTGAGCGACTGTTAGAAGCTTACCAATTGCTTGACGAAGCGACCAGACCAAGATTAATTGCTATTGTAAAACCATATACTATTACCGATTCTATAAAAAAAATTAAAGGCTTAGAAATCATCAATACACCAATTGAAGAATCAGCAATTATAAATTACTATCAACAGGCATTGGCATTGATTTTTGTTTCCTTACACGAAGGCTTTGGTTTGCCAATTGCTGAGGCTATGGCGTGCGGCACGCCAGTAATTACTTCTAATTCTACCTCTTGCAAAGAAATTGCCGGCGATGCAGCAATATTGGTCAATCCAACAAACATAAATGAGATTAAAAATGCAATGGAACAAATTATAAATGACCGACAACTCCAACAAAGCTTAAGCAAAAAAGGAATGGAACGTGCGGCGCAATTTCGTTGGGAAAAAACAGCGGATGCCTTTCATGCCATTTTACAAAAACTATAACACATCCGACAAGTTCGTATTGGCACCAACATAAATAATCCGCTCATCAGTAGTTGCATTTGTAATTTCACTTACTTTAAACGTAAACATCGTTTCATTTAATTTTTTCCCAATAGATATTTGAACAGTAAATCCAGGAAAATAAGCTACTGAGCCAAAATCTCTTTTACTATTGAGCATGGTTTGTATTTCTTCTCCGACCATTGCTTCCAATCGATCAGAAATTCCAAATTGAATTTTAGATTTATCCATAATATGATTGTATATGTAATATACAAAAGTATTTTGACAAGCATAATGTTACGCTAAAAAAACAACTGACAATTCTCTATCTTTGTAACGATGAGAATTGAGCTTACTGATAGAGAACAATTTATACTACAAATAATTGAAAATAGTGCGAATGCGTTACAAATACAGGCATTTGCAGTAGGTGGATTTGTGCGTGATAAATTAATCAATAGAACTTGTAAAGATATAGATATAGTATGTGTAGGTTCAGGCATTGAATTGGCAAAAAAGGTAGCAGAAAATTTACATCCGAAACCTAAAGTAGCCTTTTTTAAAAACTTTGGAACTGCACAACTCAAATTACACGATATAGAACTTGAGTTTGTAGGTGCTCGCAAAGAATCGTATCGACGCGAAAGTAGAAAACCGATTGTAGAAAATGGCACTTTAGAAGATGACCAAAATCGTCGTGATTTTACAATCAATGCATTGGCCATTCATCTTTCCAATGAAAAAATGGGCGAAATTATCGATCCATTTAATGGATTAGATGATTTAAAAAACGGCATCATCAAAACACCATTAAATCCAAGTATTACTTTTGATGATGATCCATTACGTATGTTACGCGCTATTCGTTTTGCCACGCAACTTAATTTTAAAATTGAAGAAAAAACGTATCACGCAATTGAACCTATTGCCGATAGATTAAAAATAATTTCGCAAGAACGCATTACCGATGAACTTAATAAAATAATTCGCGCTCAAAAACCATCTATTGGCTTTAAATTATTGTTTAATACAAAATTACTACATCAATTTTTTCCGGAAATGGTAAAACTCCATGGTGTAGCGGTGCAAGATAATTATGGCCATAAAGACAATTTCTATCACACGCTAAAAGTGTTGGATAACTTATCCGAAAATAGCGATGATATTTGGTTGCGTTGGGCAGCCATCTTACACGACATTGCCAAACCTGCCACACAACGATTTGAAGAAGGACATGGCTGGACCTTTCATGGGCATGAAGTAGTAGGCGCACGTTGGGTGCCAAAAATATTTGCTCGTTTAAAATTGCCTTTAGATGAGAAAATGAAATTTGTTCAGAAAATGGTTGCCTTGCATCTACGTCCAATTTCATTGACTAAAGAAAACATTACAGATAGTGCCATTCGCCGAATTATATTTGATGCCGGCGACGATTTAGAAGCCTTGTTACAACTTTGTGAAGCGGACATTACTTCTAAAAATGAGACTAAAGTAAAACGCTACAAAGAAAATTTAAAGCTGGTGATGCTTCGCATAAAAGAAGTAGAAGCACGCGACCATATACGCAATTGGCAGCCGCCCATTAGTGGTGAACTAATTATGCAAACCTTTCAACTAAATCCGTCTAAAGAAGTAGGTATCATTAAAGATGCTATTAAAGATGCTATTTTAGATGGCATTATTCCGAATGATTATGATGCCGCATTTCAACTGATGTTGAACAAAGGAAAAGCATTGAATTTAATGGCAATAAAAAATTAATGCCATGCTAAACAACCATAACAACACAAATTATTTAATTGTAATTGCCGGACCAACCGCTGTTGGCAAAACAGCAACGGCCATACAGCTGGCGCAATATTTTAATACAGAAATTATTTCTGCCGATTCGAGGCAAATTTATAAGGAATTAAAAATTGGTGTTGCACGTCCGAGCAATGAAGAATTAAAAGCGATACCACATCATTGTATCGCACATAAAAATATTCACGACTACTATTCCGCCGGTGAGTACGAACGTGAAGTGATGGCAATATTAGATAAAATCTATCTTACAAAAAATATAGCCATTCTTTGTGGCGGTACCGGATTTTATATAAATGCTGTTTTATCTGGATTTGATGAAATACCTGAGATTACGGCATCTGTGCGAGAAGAACTCAATTTATTATATCAAAAAAATGGGATTAAATTTTTGCAAGAGCAATTAAAAAATGTAGATATTGAAACCTATCAATCCATTGACTTACAAAATACACAACGCATCATTCGAGCATTAGAAGTATGCAAAGGTACAGGCAAAAAATTTTCATCCTATAAACAAAAAAAAACGATCCATAGAAATTTTATTCCCATTAAAATAGGTTTAAATCTTTCTAAAGAACAATTGCATCACAACATCAATGTTCGTGTAGAAAAAATGATGCACGAAGGTTTTTTAGAAGAAGCCAAACATGTGTATCCATTTAGAAATCACAATGCATTACAAACAGTTGGCTATAAAGAATTGTTTGATTATTTGGATAATAAAATCCCATTGAACGAAGCCATAGAATTAATAAAATTGCATACACGTCAATATGCCAAACGACAACTTACTTTCTTTAACAAGCATAAGGATTACGAGTGGTTTGAACCCAAGCAAGCAAAAGAAATGATTCAGTTGATTCAAGAAAAAATTTCTACTTAATCGCATTTATCTTTACAAAAAACATGAAACGCATTGGCATTATTTCAGATACACATAATTTCTTAGATGAAAAGGTGTTGGAACATTTTAAAGAGGTAGATTATATTTTTCATGCAGGCGATATTGGTACTTCAGCATTAACAGATACTTTAAAAAAAAATAAAACATTAATTGCCGTTTATGGCAACATTGATGGACATGAATTGCGACAAGAATTTCCGGAAAACCAACTAGTAGAAATAGAAGGTTGCAAAATTTTTATGACACATATTGCTGGTGCAGCGGAATACTACAACACACGCGTACAACGTATTCTTAAACAAGAAAAACCACATATTTTAATCTGTGGACATTCGCATATTGTAAAAGTTATGCATGATAAAAAATATCGAATATTGCATATTAATTCAGGTGCTGCTGGCATTCATGGCTTTCACAAAGTGCGTACCATTATTCGTTTTGAAATTGAAAACGGAAGACCACAAAAGATGGAATTGATTGAATTAGGACCAAGAGGAGAAATACACAATACTTCAACTAAGAATGCTTAACATTTTATCGCATTTGATTTTAATATCACTCAGAAATTATCACTACATTTATTTTATAAAAAGATGAAGGATGAATGAAATAAAAAATTGGCACGATGCACATGTAGAAAATTCTACTTGGGGTGATAAATTATCTGATGCATTAGCCAGTGGTATGGGTTCGTGGAAATTTATTATTGTACAAACTATTTTTGTTTTAGCATGGATGTTGCTTAATGTAATTGGCTATATCAAACATTGGGATGCCTATCCTTTTATATTGTTGAATTTATTATTTTCTACACAAGCTGCTTATGCTGCACCTATTATTATGATGGCACAAAACAGACAAGCGGAACGCGATAGAGTGCAAGCACAAGATGACTACCAAACCAATATTGATGCTAAATTAGAAATAGAAAACCTACAACGCAGATTGGATGCCATTGAACAAGAAAAATTAAATAAGATAATTACCTTATTAGAAGAACTAAACCAAAAACAAAAATGAACTTAAAACCATTTTTATGCTTATTTTTTTTAGGATTTTACTCCATCATTTTTGCACAAACAGCGAAAGATTATTTTATCAGTGGCAATCAAAAGGACAAAGCCGGCGACACTAAAGGGGCAATTATCGATTTCACAAAATCAATTGAGTTAGATTCCACTCGATATCAAACGTACAACAATAGAGGCATCTCAAAAAATAATATGGGTGATTTACAAGGTGCTTTATTGGATTATACAAAATCCATACAATTCAATCCCAAATTTGCAGATGCCTATAGCAACAGAGCCAATGTAAAAGACAAACTAAAACAATACAATAGTGCCATTCAAGATTATACTAAAGCTATAGCGCTTGCGCCCAATAATGAATTTTATTTTTACAATAGAGGCAACTCGTATCACCATCTTAAAAAATATACATTAGCCATCGAAGACTATACAAAGTCCATTTCAATAAATGCTAAATTTGCTCGAGCGTATTTCAATCGAGCCGTTTCCAAATTGAGTAATAAAAATAAAAATGGAGCTTGTACAGATTTTAAAAAAGCAGAAAATTTAGGTTATTCCCAAGCAAAAGAAGCTATTAAAAAAAATTGCAAATAATTTATTTAAGTTTAATTTGATGATGATGTAGAATGGTATTTAATTCACTGACCATCATCGCCGTTGCGCCCCACAATGTTTTTCCATATAAATCGTAATATGGTGCCATTAAAGTAAACCCAATAGCACTCTTTATAGGTTTTTCTTTAATAATTCCAGGCTCTAAAAAATAAGACAAAGGCACTTCCATAATATTGGCCACTTCTTTTTTTTCTAAAATAAATTGAGGTGCTGAATCTAAAATGCCTACAAATGGAAACACCATAAAATTACTCGCTAATACATAAACGGATGTTAATGGACCAACAACTTCAATCTCATTTTGTAATACGCCTACTTCTTCATGCGTTTCTCTTAATGCTGCCGCTAAAATAGATGCATCAGACTGTTCAATTTTTCCGCCTGGAAAAGCAATTTGTCCACTATGTACGCCTTTGTAAATAGGTCGTTCAATGAATAAAATATGCGGCACCGATTGAATTGGATAAATTAAAGACATCACCGCGCCTCGTTTTGGATTCGGCAAGGGTGGCGCATCTAAGCTGGGTTTTAACTTTAAATACGGACGCAGTGCCGCTTGCGCTGATTTTCCGGGTAATGGTTGTTTAAACGCATTTTTTAAATCGTGTGCAAATTGATGGAACATTACTCAAATCTAAAAAAATAATCAACACGTTTCATTTTTTATAAATTACTAAAATTTAGTGAAAAATTATTCTTATTTAAGAAATCAAATGGGATTAACATTTTTTTATGTAAATTTGTTTTTATAGTGAATTTTTCATGAAATCAAGATATTCTTAAATATATTAATAAATAAATATGAAAAAGTTTTTAATTCTTCTTGCATCTTCCATCTTGTTTTTGGGTTGTACCAAAAATGAAAATAAAACGGATGATGGCGAAATGGTGCTTTCCAGAATCGCGTTTGGCTCTTGTTGTGCTCAATATCTAACTGAAATGAAAATCTATGATCGAATTTTAGAGTTAGAGCCTCAAGTGTATATTGCTGGTGGTGATAATGTGTATGCTGATTTCTTTGCCTTAGCGCCTGGCACTAAAGAATATATAGAAGGTGCTTACCAACAATTGGGCGGACGTGGTTACTTTGCCAATTTTCGTTCAAAAGTGCCGGAAATATTACCGATTTGGGATGACCATGATACTGGTGAGAATGATGCTACTGTAACCAATCCGGTGAAGCACATTGCTAAAAAAGCATTTAGTGATTTTTGGAAAATTCCTGCGGATGCACCTCGTTTAAACAGACCAAGTGGTGCTATCTACGATTCTAAATATTATGGCGATGATGCCCATAAAGTACAAATTATTTTATTGGATTTACGTTGGAATCATTCTCCTTACAAAACATCTGGACCAGCAGCTGCATTATCAGGTTATGATACCTTAATGTCGCCAACAGCAACCATGTTAGGAGATGATCAATGGACATGGCTAGAAGAGGAATTAAAGAAACCGGCGAAAATAAGAATCATCATGTCGTCTTTGCAATTTAACTCCAACTATGACGGCAGTGAAAACTGGGCAATTCTTCCTTTGGAAAAACAAAAAATGTTGGACTTGATTAAGTCAACAGGAGCAAATGGTGTGTTTTTCTTAAGTGGTGATGTTCATTATGGTGAAATGACTAAAATTCAGCCGGCAGGAATGTATCCAATTTATGATGTAACGGCCAGTGGAATCACACACCATGAAGGTAAAATTCCAACTAGAAACGACAATATTCGCGTTGGAAATGGATGGAATTGGGTAAACTTCGGATTTATTGATATCGATTGGAAGGCATCACCTGTAACAGTAAAACTACAGGTTTTTGGAAACACCAAAGGTACTGGTGAAAATGGAAAATTAACTAGTGCTGATGCTAAAATTTCTCAAACAGTGACCTTAGATGAATTAAAATTCTAATTAAGTAAATATTACAATACAAAAAAGAGGCGTTTTTTAGCGTCTCTTTTTTTATTTTTGAACTATGGATATTTTTGAGCAGACGGAAAACTTACTAAAAGAGGTACAAACCACCAACATTAATAATGCGGATGAGTTGGAAAAATTTCGCATTCGTTTCTTAGGAACTAAAAATATTTTAAAAGATATTTTTAGTGAAATAAAAAATGTACCGAATGAACGAAAAAAAGAATTTGGTCAACTAGTGAATAGTGTGAAACAACTTGCCGAAGAAAAATTTAATGCCTTACAAGAAACGTTTCAAAACAATCCTCAAACAACCGAATCCATTGATTTATCGTTGCCAGGAAACGTAACAAACATAGGCGCTCGACATCCAATACAGCTAGTAAAAAATCAAATTATTGATATTTTTAAGCGATTAGGTTTTGCAGTACAAGAAGATAGAGAAATTGAAGATGATTGGCATAACTTTACAGCATTAAATATGCCCGAAGACCATCCGGCAAGAGATATGCAAGATACGTTCTTTATCAACGTAAATCCGGATGTGGTGCTAAGAACGCACACCTCATCGGTACAAGTGCGTACAATGGAAACTCAAAAACCACCGATACGAATACTATCGCCAGGTCGTGTGTTTAGAAATGAAACGATTTCAGCACGTTCGCATTGTTTTTTTCATCAAGTTGAAGGTTTATACATTGATGAACATGTTTCATTTGCCGATTTATTACAAACCTTAGATTTTTTTGTAAAAGAATTATTTGGAAAGGAAACAAAAATAAAATTAAGACCATCATATTTCCCTTTTACAGAACCCAGCGCAGAAGTGGATGTTACCTGCTTTTTATGCAATGGAAATGGTTGTAATGTTTGTAAACAAAGTGGTTGGGTAGAAATTTTAGGTTGTGGCATGGTAGATCCGAAAGTATTGGAAAATTGCGGCATCGATTCTAAAAAATATGCTGGTTTTGCTTTTGGAATGGGCGTAGAACGAATCACGATGTTAAAATATCAAATTAAAGACATACGCTTACTTTCAGAAAATGACATGCGCTTTTTAGAGCAGTTTAAGTCTGCGCTATAATTTACATACTAAAACTTTCACCGCAACTGCAAGTACGAGATGCATTTGGATTATTAAAGTAAAAACCTTTTCCATTTAATCCTTCGGAGAAATCTAATTCGGTTCCTAATAGATATAAAATACTTTTGGGGTCAACTACCAATTTAATGCCTTTATCTTCAAAAACTTCATCATTGGGTTTAGGTTGGTTGTCGAAATGCATATTATAAGATAAACCACTACATCCACCACTGGTTACACTGACGCGAACAAAATGTTCAGGAGTAAGTTTATCTTCTTCCCAAATAGTTAACACGCGTTCTTTGGCTTTTTCTGAAATAAAAATCATGAATGGGTGATATTGTAATGAAAAATAATGGACAAGTTACCTATATAATTCTATAACGTAAATGTCGAAATTTTGTTTACTAAGAAATCAAATCAAATTTAGTGTAAGGAACTAATGCTTTTGGTATTTTAATTCCATTTTCGGTTTGGTGATTTTCCAATAAACTGGCTAAAATACGTGGTAAAGCTAATGCACTTCCATTTAGCGTATGCGCTAAATATTTTTTATTCTCCGCATCTTTTAATCTTAATTTTAATCGATTGGCTTGAAATGTTTCAAAGTTGGAAACAGAACTCACTTCTAACCATCTTTCTTGAGCAGCGGAGAACACTTCAAAGTCGTACGTTAATGCTGACGAAAACGTCATGTCGCCTCCACATAATCTCAAAATTCTGTATGGCAATTCTAATGCTTGCAGTAAGGTTTCTACATGTTGCAACATTTCATCTAATGCTTGGTAAGAGTTTTCAGGTTTTTCGATGCGTACAATTTCCACTTTATCAAATTGATGTAATCGATTTAAACCTCGAACATCTTTGCCATAACTACCTGCTTCCCTACGAAAACATGGTGTATAGCCAACATTTTTTATGGGCAATATTTTCTCCTCAATAATTTCATCTCTATAAATATTGGTAATAGGTACTTCTGCTGTTGGAATAAGGTAAAAATCATCCACAGTTACATGATACATTTGACCTTCTTTGTCAGGAAGTTGGCCAGTTCCAAAACCGGAATCTTTATTGACTAAATGAGGTACTTGCACTTCGGCATAGCCAGCTTCGATGGCTTTATCTAAGAAGAATGAAATTAAAGCACGCTGCAAAGCTGCACCTTTTCCTTTGTACACGGGAAAACCTGCTCCTGTAATTTTATTGCCTAATTCAAAGTCTATTAAATCGTATTTTTTGGCTAAATCCCAATGAGGCAAAGCACCTGAATGCAAGTGTGGAAATTCTGTAACAGAAAATGCCACTTCATTATTTTCTGCATGTTTTCCAGCAGGCACAATGGCATTGGGAAAGTTTGGCAATTGTACTAATTTATCAAAAAGCTGGGTTTCAAGTGCTGAAAACTGAGTTTCTAATGTATCTGCTTCTTCTTTTATAGTGCCAATTTGATTTTTTAAAGTATCTGAGGCCACTTTATCCCCATTTTTCATAAAAATGCCTATTTCTTTCGAAATGGAATTTCGTTGCGCTAAAAAATCATCTAATTTTGATTTTATAGCTTTTCGTTGGTCGTCGATGGAAATGATTTCATCTACAAATTGAATCTCTTTAAAATTTTTATGTGCCAATCGTTCTTTGGCAAATTCTGTATCTTTTCTTAATTGATCTAAAGTAAGCATTGTTTGGAAAAATTATTTTGCAAAGATAAGTTTTAAGTTGTTGAGTATCATTAAATACACTACATTTTGGTATTTTTTCAAAAAAAAGTAACATAAGACGTACATTTTTTATAATTATTTCGTTTATTTGCATATCAAATCAATATGGCCTCGCGTTTTATTGAGTAGTCACTAAACAATTTCAGTATCCATTTAATGTATTTTATTTCCAACCTATTTAGGCTCAATTTGTGTGTATGTTATCACTAAGCAATGTATTTTCTATTCTTGAAATAAAATAACAAGTATTTAATATCCCATTTTAGACCCTATTATCTCAATCAAAAAATATTTTTTAAAATATAGTATATGCAAGAAAACAACGAAGAAGAAGAAGTGAAGATTGTTGATTCATCAGAAGATCAAAAAAAAGAGAAGAAGACACGTGCGCGTATTTCTCGAAAAGTATCAGAAAAAGTGATACCTGAAAAGAAAACGAAGCAAGTGGTAGATGAAGAACCTGAAATTATAGAAGAAGCTAAAATTACAGAAGAACCTGAAATTATAGAAGAAACTATAAAAGTGGAAGAACCCGAAGTAAAAAAGAAGCAGAAATTAATTATCAATTTTCCTATTAAACAAGAAGTTGATACGCCTAAAGATGAAACAACGAATGAAGTAGCTAAAAGGTATGTTCAAGAAGTGGTACAAGTTCAGGAAGAGAAAAAAGTTGATTTTAATATTGATTTAGATGGTGTAATATTAGGAGAAGGTGTTTTAGAAATCATTCCGGAAGGATATGGCTTTTTGCGATCTTCTGATTATAATTACTTATCATCGCCGGATGATGTGTATGTATCGCCTTCACAAATAAAATTAATAGGCTTAAAAACAGGCGATACAATAGTTGGAAATATTAGACCACCTAAAGAAGGTGAAAAATATTTTGCATTATTACGTGTAGATTCTATCAATGGAAAATCGCCACAAGAAATTAGAGATCGAGTTCCTTTTGATTATTTAACACCGTTGTTTCCTACTGAAAAATTAAATCTATCAAAAGATGCTGTCAATTTTTCTACCCGAATTGTAGATTTATTTACTCCAATTGGGAAAGGACAACGAGGCATGATTGTGGCGCAACCTAAAACTGGTAAAACGATGCTTTTAAAGGATATTGCCAATGCCATTGCCAAAAATCATCCAGAAGTATATTTAATTATTCTATTGATTGATGAACGTCCGGAAGAAGTAACGGATATGCAACGCAGTGTAAATGCGGAAGTAGTTGCTTCTACGTTTGATGAGCCGGCAGACAGGCACGTGAAAGTAGCTAGCATCGTATTGCAAAAAGCTAAAAGATTGGTGGAATGTGGCCATGATGTGGTGATTTTATTAGACTCGATTACTCGTTTGGCACGTGCCTATAATACAGTGGCTCCTTCTTCCGGAAAAGTATTATCTGGTGGTGTGGAAGCCAATGCTTTACACAAACCAAAACAGTTTTTTGGTGCAGCGAGAAATATAGAAAATGGAGGTTCATTAACCATTTTAGCAACGGCATTGACAGATACCGGTTCAAAAATGGATGAGGTGATTTTTGAGGAGTTTAAAGGAACCGGAAATATGGAATTACAATTAGACAGAAAATTGTCGAACCGTCGAATTTTCCCTGCGGTGGATGTAGTGGCATCTTCCACACGTAGAGATGATTTATTATTGGATAAAGATGCACTTCAAAAAATGTGGATTTTACGCAACCATTTGGCCGATATGAATTCTGAAGAATCTATGAAATTTTTATTGCAACAAATGAAAGGCACACGCAATAATGAAGAATTTCTAATGACGATGAACAGATAACAATTAGATAATTAAGGAATTAGCGAATTCTACAATTAAAGTTGAAGAATTTTAAATTCAATTTGTATCTTTGCTTTCCGAAATTTCGGAACGAATTTTAGAGTATAGTACTCTATTTTCATCCATTTTATAATTCTATAATTGAAATACAATGAAAAGAACGTTTCAACCATCTGTAAGAAAGAGAAAAAACAAACATGGTTTCCGTGAGCGAATGGCTACAAAAGGTGGTCGTGCTGTATTGAACGCACGTCGTGCAAAAGGCAGAAAAAAATTATCTATCTCTGACGAAAGAAAAGGAAAATAATAGCTGGAACAGAACATCAAAATCGATTTAGCTTCACCAATGAAGAGCGTCTAAAAAGCAGCAAACGAATAGAATCACTTTTTAGTAAAAAATCCTTTGTTCAAAATCCAATTATTAGAATATATTACCAATCTGTAGAATCAAATTGTGCCGTTCCGGCACAATTTGCATTTGTAGCTCCCAAAAAATTGTTTTCAAAAGCAGTAGATCGCAATCGTATTAAAAGGCTTCTGCGTGAAGGTGTTCGCCTACAAAAGCACGAATGGAATTCCATTATGCAACAGCGTGAACAGAATTTTATTTTTTTACTTAGCTATCAAGCAAAAACGATAAAGAGCCAACAAGAAATTTCCACGAATATTTCTTTATTATTCAATAAGATTTTAGATAAATAATTACAATCAATTCCATTTGTAAAACAAATTGATTGAAAAACGAGTGTTATTTTATTTTATAAAATTTTATTTTATTAAGGCTTGCCAATATTCAAAATCTTTCATTTCTCCATCATCCATTTTAAATGTGTAGGTGATTTTTTTGATGTCAGAAATTTCGAATTCAATTTTCTTTTTAAAAATTGGTCCATCGTAGCTGAATGTATGATATTCTCCATTTTCACCACAAACATCTACCCTTTCAGGTAACTTCTCCATAAAATTTTCATCTAAATCTATTCCTATAAATGATTGGTCGAGTTTGTCTGCTTGTGTAACAATTATCTTACTTTTAATACCAGATTGTAAGAACTCTTTAAAAATTTCTTCGGATGTTTTGCTCCAAAGTGGCTCCACTACTTCAATGCCTAATGGATTTAGTTTACTTTCTCGATAAGCTTTCACATCTGCAAGAAAAATATCTCCAAAAATAAAATGAGTGACGTTTTGATTTTTAAAATGAGTAATTGCTTCCGTCATTCCTTGTTCATAGTTTTTTGTATGTTCAGAAAGCGTCACTGTATAAAGTGGTATGCCAATGCTATCTGCTTGTTTTTGTAACAAATTGAGTGGAATACCATGAATGGATGATGTAGCCGTAATTTCGTTGATGGTTGTTAGCAGCGAAACTACTTCATATTGATTTGCTTGAAGGATTTTATGTAGTGCTAATGCTGAATCTTTTCCACCACTCCAATTAAACACAGATTTTATGCTATCTATTTTTTCCATTTATACATCTTCTTTGGATATCCATTTAGTTACTTCAGGTGCTTGGTAGTTTTTTAGTTGATGTAACAAACTTTGAATATCTGAACTGTGCAACAGCATTTGTTGGTTTTCGACTCGCAAGAATTGTTTATTCACCATAGTTGTCAGCATTGTTAAAAATGCATCATAAAAACCATCGATGTTTAGCAACCCGATAGGTTTTTTGTGCAAGCCTAATTGCGCCCATGTCAACATTTCAAACAATTCATCCATGGTTCCAAAACCACCTGGCATGGCAATAAATGCATCAGACAAATCGAACAAAATAGATTTGCGTTGATGCATGGTATCCACTTTGATGACTTCAGTAATGTCGTTGTGTTCTATTTCTTTCGTGGATAAAAACTGTGGAATTACTCCAATTACTTCTCCTCCATTTTCCATCACAGCATTGGCTATGATGCCCATTAAACCTACTCTTCCACCGCCATAAACTAAGCCAATTTGTTGTTGTGCCAAGGTCTTTCCAAGTAAGTAAGCTTGTTCCGCAAAAATGGGATTGTTGCCTACATTGGCACCACAATAAACAGTGATTTTTTTCATTTTTTTATATAATCAAACTAATTCAACATAACGGATAACGTGAAATATCCTAATCATATTTAATTCCTTACACAATCATACCAGCTGCTACGGTTTCATTGGTCATTTCATCTACCAAAATGATACTGCCTGTAATTCTGTTTTTTCGGTAACTGTCAAAAAATAAAGGAACTGTTGTACGAATAGAAACACGACCAATATCATTTAATTCAATTTCTACATCCTCTTCAATCCGTTGCAGTGTATTGATGTTTAATTTGTATTTCGCTTCATTTATAATGCATTTACATTCTTTAGAAGTGTGACGCAATATATATTTTCCGCGTTTTTGCATTTTCTTTTCATTCATCCAGCATAACATCACGTCAAATTCTTGTTCAACAGTTGGCACGTTGTTTTCACGCACTATCATATCTCCACGCGATATATCAATTTCATCTTCCAAAGTAATAGTGACACTTTGAGGTGCAAAGGCTTCTTGTAAATCGCCATCCATGGTAACGATAGATTTTATTTTAGAAGTGAATCCACTTGGCAATGTTTTTACTTTATCGCCTACACGAAATACGCCACCGGCAATTCTTCCGGCATAACCACGGAAATCATGGTATTCGTTTTTCATAGGACGTACTACAAATTGCACCGGAAACCGTGCGTCGATATGATTCAAATCAGAGCCAATATGAATGGTTTCTAACAAATACATTAATGTTGGTCCGTTATACCAATTCATATTTTCAGATCGATGAACAACGTTATCGCCGGCTAAAGCAGAAATAGGAATAAAATGAACGTCTTTAATATCTAATTTGGAGGCGAATGCTTTGTAATCATTTACAATTTTGTGGAATGTTTTTTCATCCCAATCTACTAAATCCATTTTATTGATACATACAATAATATGTGGAATTTGCAGTAATGAAGCTATGTATGAATGACGATAAGTTTGTTCAATAATACCTTTACGCGCATCAACTAGAATTATGGCTAAGTTGGCCGTTGATGCACCAGTCACCATATTTCGAGTGTATTGAATGTGGCCTGGTGTATCGGCGATGATAAATTTTCTTTTGGGTGTAGAGAAATATCGATAGGCGACATCAATCGTAATGCCTTGTTCTCGTTCGGCACGCAAGCCATCGGTAAGCAATGCTAGGTTTACATATTCTTCACCTCGTTTTTGCGATGCGGCTTCAATGGCATCCATTTGGTCTTGAAAGATGGATTTACTATCGTATAAAAGCCTGCCAATTAAGGTTGATTTTCCGTCATCTACACTTCCCGCAGTGGAGAAACGAAGAAGTTCCATATCTAAATATGCTTTGCTGTCAAAATTGTCTTGAGGTGTATCAGTAGTTGTCATTTTTATATTTTTTTTCATCAAAAAATATGTAATAATCGTATTTTATTATATTATTACATTGTTTAATTATTTAATTTTTCCTTTAAAAATAACCTTGTTTTTTTCTGTCTTCCATAGCTGCTTCGCTGCGTTTATCGTCGGCACGAGTACCGCGTTCTGTGGTACGAGAAGAAGCTACTTCTTGGATAATATCTTCTAAGGTTGCTGCATTGGAAAAAACAGCTCCAGTACAGCTGATATCGCCAATGGTTCTAAAACGAACAATGCGTTCTTCCGCTACTTCATTTTCTTTTTTGGTCATATATTCACTATCGGCATACCAAACGCCATCACGTTCAAATACTTTTCGTTTATGCGAAAAATATAAATTTGGAATGTCAATTTTATCTTGATAAATATATTGCCAAACATCCATTTCAGTCCAGTTGGAAATGGGAAATACTCTAAAATGTTCGCCTATGTTTTTTCTTCCGTTAAAAATATTCCATAGTTCTGGGCGTTGGTTTTTAGGATCCCATTGTCCGAACTCATCTCTATGTGAAAAGAAACGTTCTTTAGCTCTGGCTTTTTCCTCATCACGGCGCGCACCACCAATGGCACAATCAAATTTATGTTTTTCAATAGCATCTAATAATGGTGCTATTTGCAATGCATTTCGAGAAGCTGTAAATCCTTTCTCTTCACGTACCATTCCGCTATCAATGGCATCTTGCACGGAAGCCACAATTAAACGCAAGCCATGTTTTTTCACCAATTCGTCTCTAAAATCAATCGTTTCTTGGAAATTATGTCCTGTATCTATGTGTAATAATGTAAATGGAATGCTTGCTGGATAAAAAGCTTTTAGTGCTAAATGTAAAACTGTAATAGAATCTTTGCCGCCTGAAAATAATAAACAAGGATTTTCAAATTGAGATGCCACTTCTCGCAAAACAAATATAGATTCTGATTCTAATTCTTTTAAATGATTTAAGTGATAGTCGTTCATATTTAAAGTGATGAGTTAGTTGATAGATTTGATTTTTGAAATGATAAATTGGTATATCGTTTCTATACTTTCTTCAATGGTTTGTTCTTCTGTTTTAATTTCTAATGCCGGATTTTCAGGAGCTTCAAATGGTGCATCTAAACCGGTAAAATTTTTGATTTCGCCATTCAATGCTTTTTTATACAATCCTTTGACATCACGTTGAGCACAAGTATCAAAACTGGCATTGATATATATTTCACAAAAATCTGGTTCGCCAATAATTTGTTGAGCTAATAGGCGTATATCCTTTGTTGGACTTACAAAACTATTTATCGTTATAATTCCATTTTGTAATAAGAGTTTATTGATTTCAGCAATACGACGAATGTTTTCAATTCTATCTTCTTCACTAAAACCTAAATTTTTATTAATACCAGTTCGCACATTATCGCCATCTAAAATAGACGTTAAAAAACCTTCGTGGTGTAATCTTCGTTCAAGCCCTTGAGCAATGGTAGATTTTCCGGAACCTGACAAGCCGGTCATCCAAATACAAATGGCTTTTTGATGCAACAATTTTTCTTTATCTGCACGTTGAAGTATTTGGTTAAAGATGGGATGAATATTGGAATCGTTTTCTGTCATTTATCTTTCTTCGTTTTAAAACGTAACAAATATACAAATTGGTTTAAAATTCTAACAGTATATCGACTTTATAGAGTAATAAGAAAAGGTTAAACTATTCTACTATCATATTTTTAAAAAAAAATGGAGATTAAAATTCTACTTCAATTTGTGTAGCTAATAGGTCATCGAGGTTTTCACGGCGACGAATAAGCTTAGCAGAACCATTGTGTATGAGTACTTCTGCTGGACGATAGCGTGAATTGTAGTTCGAAGACATGGAATAGCCGTAAGCACCAGCATTGTGCAAGGCTAAGATATCGCCTTCACGTACTTCGTTGAGCTGACGATCCCAGCCAAAGGTATCCGTTTCACAAATGTAACCGACCACTGTGTATATGCGTTGCACACCATTTGGATTGGATATATTTGTGATGTGGTGATATGCATCGTACATCATCGGTCGAATTAAATGATTTTGACCAGAATCGACACCTGCAAAAACAGTGGCTGTCGTTTGTTTAATAACATTGGTACGAACGAATAAGAAACCGCTTTCACTCACCATAAATTTACCAGGTTCAAATACTAAGGTAAGTTCTTTGCCATAGTTGGCACAAAATTCTTGAAAACGATCGCTAATTTTTGCGCCTAAATCTTCGATATTTGTAGTGTTGTCGTTGTCGTGATATTTTACTTTAAATCCACTTCCAAAATCCAAATATTCTAAGTCTTTAAAGTTTTGAGCAGCTTCAAATAAAATATCAGCTCCACGTAAAAAAACATCGGCATCTAAAATATCAGAGCCAGTATGCATGTGCAAACCTACTACTTTTAAATTGGTAGATTTTACAACACGTTCTAAATGTCGCAATTGATAAATAGATATTCCAAACTTAGAATCGATATGTCCGGTGGAAATTTTTTGATTGCCACCTGCCATAATATGTGGATTGATGCGCACGCAAACCGGATACGTGTCTTTATATAAATTGCCAAACTGTTCTAAAATAGAAAGATTGTCGATATTAATATTTACACCAAACCCAACAGCACGATTAATCTCATCGATATTTACACAATTCGGTGTGTACATAATATCGTTAGGTTCAAAGCCTGCTTTTAAGCCCAATTGAACTTCTTGAATGGAAACGGTATCTAAACTTCCACCTAAATTTTTTATAAACTTCAATACTGAAATATTGTTCAATGCCTTGCAAGCGTAATGAATATCTACTTTAGTTTTTCCGAACGCATTTTTTAATCGATTGTATTGTCGTTCAATGATTGCTGCATCATACACATATAGTGGTGTTCCATATTCTTTACACAATTCAAGTACATTTACACCTCCAATTTGATATTGCCCGTTTTTTAATTCCATTTATTTTTAAAAATTAGTATGCTAAGATACTTATTGATTTTAGATTTTAGATTTATTGAAAGGTTAATAATTCAATCCCAAGGAATAGCTAATTCATAATTTCCAAGACTATCGCAACCCGTAATTTCACCTAACATTTTATGCGATTGGAAGAAACGATAAATAGGTTGTAAGCTTTGCCAAAAAATATTATTTTCCGGAAATTGGTCATAGAGATTTTGCATGTTTTTTTCGTCCATTTTACACGGAAAAATATGAATCGGAATTTTTGAGTTTATAGAGAATGAATTGACACATATCCAATATAATTCACTTATATTTTTATTCCCTAGTGGAATGCAACCAATGGTTTTATTTTTCCCATGAATGTAAATATCTCCACCTAAATATGTAACGTTTTTATTTCGTATTTTATCGCATTCGTTAGGGTAATTTACTTTAAAAGATAAATGAAAAATACTCAATGGATTGAAGGTTTCAAGTTGATAAAATCCTTCTGGAATTTGCCTATCGCCTTCTTTAATTTTTGGCCCTAAATTACCCGAAAATGCTGTAAATTTATATGTTTTAATAAGTTGATATTGCACATCATTACTTGCCCAAACTTCAAGAAGTTGTTCTTGTTTAAAGGCGCGTAAATAAAGTTGTTTTGTGGGAAACGGAAAGCCTTTTTTTGCAAACAAGTCAGTTACAGCAGCATGATGTTTGCGTTTGGCTTCTTCCACACGTTTAAACTGCAATTGATGTTGAATAAAATTATCTTGTTTCATGAAAGATGGAAACAGTAATGTGAGGATGAAAAGAAAACTTAGCACCATCAATCTTTATATCGCATTTGAGGTTCGCCAACTTCTGTTTGATGTCGAGTTTTATAGCGTTCTTCGTTGTTGTATAACAACGAATTTTGTTCTTCCATCTCTTCCTCATCAAACGAGGTTTTTCCAAAAGGATTATTATAATCGGTTACAATTTCACGACCATCCAGAGACATTTCTGTGGAATAATCGGCTGAATTAAATTTATCCTGTAAATATGGATCGTTCGATTCGTTGATTAAAGGTCCAGTGCCATAAAGATTTGGGTTGGCCGCATTTGCATTTTCTTCAGAGGTGCCGTATCTATTATTAAAGGATGCCTGTTCCAATTGTGCTGCTTGTGCACCCCAGTCGCGACCTAATGTATCATTTCCAACCATAATAATGGCTTCCGGATTGGATGCAGTGGGTACTCTAAATGAATCATAGATAAAATATCCAAAGATTAAGACTATACCGATTAGTGTCAATATTTTACCACCAAATTTCATATCCTAATTTAACGTAAAAAACTCGTTTTTAGTTCATTATTTTGAATTGCCCATCCATTTTTTCAACAAAGGAACCAAAATTAATAATGCAATTCCTCCACCCACTGATACATAGAAAATCTTCATAAATACCCCACTATAAATTCCTAAAGAATCTGCTGCGGAAATTGTGGTTTCTCCTCCTTCCGAAGGGATTGCCATTAGAGTACCAATGACACCTGCTAAATGTTGTCCTAATGCTGATGCTAAAAACCAAAATCCCATCATCATGCCGGTAAATTTTGGTGGTGATAATTTGGTTATCATTGATAAACCTATTGGTGAAATGCAAAGTTCGCCGGTGGTGAGCAATAAATATCCCAACGCATACCAATGAAAATCAACACGTCCGTTTAAAGCTAGTTTTGCACCAACAACAAATAACAGAAATCCTAATCCTAACTGAAAGAATGATAAACTAAATTTCATTGGTGTGGAAGGTTCTTTATCGCGTTGAGACAACCATAACCACCACCAAGCAAATGGGAAACTCAATAGAATAATATAGAAAGGGTTGATGAAGTTATTGATAGAGGCAGCTGGAAATCCAAATGTATTTACATTGCGTTCTGTATATAAATTTAATGAACCTCCGCCTTGCTCATAAAATGCCCAAAACAACACTGAAAATGCCACTAAAACAATGGCGGTAAGCATTTTATTTCTTGCTTCTACCTCTTGCTTAAGGGCGATTACCAACATAGCAATAGTGGCAGTAATGCAAATTGGGAACATAATTTTTCCCATTAATGTATAATTGTTAAATAAGTAAATAAAAACGGGAATAATTATTAGTGAAGCTAAAATAATTAAAAATTGATTTTGCTTGCTTATATCTGTTCCTTGTTCATTTTTAGGTGTCAATCCAATGTTTCCTAGTGTTTTTTGTCCGAAAATAAATGTGATTAATCCTACCACCATAAAAATTCCAGCCAGTCCAAAACCATAATGCCAATTTATTTTTTGACCAACATAGCCACAAATTAAACCACCTATGGCTGCGCCTAAATTTACACCCATATAAAAAATAGAAAAGGCACCATCTCGTCTAGAGTCGCCTGGCCGATATAATTTACCAACCATGGTAGAGATATTTGGCTTAAAAAAGCCATTTCCAGAAATTAAAAAAGCCATGCCTGCAAAAAATGACCATTCTGTTGGAATGGCCAAAATTAAATGGCCTAATGCCATTAATATTCCACCTAAAATAATGGCTTTTCGGTAGCCCAATATTTTATCAGCAGCGATACCACCAAATAATGGCATTAAATAAACCAATGCGGTATAAGTTCCATAAATTAAGTTGGCTTTAACATCGGCATAATGCAATTGGTGCACCATAAACAAAACCAATAACGCACGCATTCCATAAAACGAAAAACGTTCCCACATTTCTGTGAAAAACAATAACGCTAATTGCTTAGGGTGTCCGTTAATTGCATCTGCAATATATACTTCCTTATCGATGCTCAACGCATCGTTATCTAATAATTCTGCATTTTTTCCCATAAGCAATTTGATGAATTTGAATGTAAATATAAGTAATTATTCTTCTCTAAAAAATGTAAATCTCCAAGCAGAGATTCCACCCACAATTGCTGGAATAATGAGGTTTATAAACCACAAGGTAATTGATGTTGCAATAATTGAAATTGGATTGTCGACAAAACTAATTAGAAAAAAGGCAGCCACATTATTGCGAAATCCAAAATCAACTAAGGCTATACTAATAGGATTGATTGTTTGTACAAAAAATATGGATGCTACCAAAATCATCGCATGAGGAAAAGCGATAGAAATCCCAAAAAAATCCAACAAAAAAACAAATTGCATACAATAAATGATATAACGTAAAATGGATAAAATTTCCAATTTTAGAAATTCTGTATTTGTATATAAATCTATAATATGCAAATAGCGACTTGCTTTTTTTAAGATAGGGAAATTAGAAAACTTCGTACTGACTACATCTAAATTATAAAAACAAAAATGTACAGCCAGCACCATTAATGTATAAATAAAAGTATAGGCAGAAAACAGATAAAATTCCGACTTTTCATATACATATAAATACAACAAAAGACCTAATGCGCCTAAAGAAAGGTTTACTACTATTTGTGCCAAACTACCTATTATAGTTGATACTATTGCTTCTTTTCGATCCGTATTTAAGGCAAATACTCTACCTCCAAATTCACCAATTCTGCTGGGCGTGAATAAAGAAAATGTAACGCCAAACAAGATGCCTTCTATTGCCTCAATCCATGTAATTGGATGTAATTTGTCTATTAAATATTTCCATTTTATGGCTTCAATGCTCCAATTTAAAAGCATCAAAAACAAGACTAAAAACAAGATTAAATAGTTACCATGAAAATTTTTCCAGAAATGTTCTAAAGCTACATCTATCTTCTCATTCACAAATAACTGCTTGTACAGTACTATTAATAATCCTCCAAAAATGAGTAGCTTAAGTAGAACATTGATTAGCTTATTTTGTAAAAATTGTTGCATGAAAACATCAAAGATAATGGCTTTTATAGAAATAGTTGAAGCCAAAATTTAATAAACTCCATACGAACTTGTATTTTTACAAATATGCATCCTTCCAAACAAATTATACTTGGCATCGATCCTGGTACAAAAGTTACAGGCTATGGACTTATCCTTTCCGATGGAATATCAATGGAATTATTAGCCATCGGTTGCATACAAACCGAAAAATTTGATGACCACTACGATCGGTTGCATTGTATTTATGATCGGATTTTAGAAATTATTTTAGCTTATAAACCTTCCATTTTAGCCATCGAAGCTCCTTTTTTTGGTAAAAATGTTCAATCCATGTTGAAGTTAGGTCGAGCGCAAGGAATGGCTATTGCCGCTGCCTTATCACAAAAAATTCCAATACAAGAATATTCTCCTAAAAAAGTGAAACAAAGTGTCACCGGAAATGGAAATGCCGCTAAAGAACAAGTAGCTGCCATGTTGGGACATATTTTAAAAACAGATGTACTTCCAAAACAACTTGATGCTACTGATGGATTAGCCGTTGCCGTTTGCCATCATTTTTCCATGCGTGGCGTACCCAAAGGTGGAAAAAAATACAGTGGCTGGGAAGCATTCGCCAAAGACAATCCAAAACGTGTAAAATAGTGCCTCTTTTGAGAAACTAATAAAGATTAGGTATTTTTTAGGTACTCATTCAATTTTAACAATTTTATTTAGATTGGTTCTAATTTAGTGAGTATTTTTGTGTATGCTTAAATTGCCAATTATACAAAATCAGATTTCGGTGGATATCCAACTCCAACGCGACTGTAAATTTGAATGTGATTGCAAAAAAAAATGTTGCAAAAAATACAAACATGGCAAACGTTGTAAATCTTGCCCGAAAAAGAAAGATTAATTTTTTAGCAGGAATCACTTCATTGCCAATCTAGCAATTTATAGAACGCATGCTAATTGATTTTTATTCATTACAACAATAGATATCATAGATTCTACATAGAAAGAAATCTCCATACACAATACTTACTACTCACATCTATTTTCTACCTTTGCGCTATGTCTGAACTATATATTCAAAATACGCTCACTCGTCAAAAAGAAAAATTTGAACCACTTCATCCGCCACACATAGGCCTGTATTGCTGTGGACCAACTGTATATTCAGATGTCCATTTAGGAAACACACGCACGTTTATTTCTTTCGATTTGGTATATCGATATTTGAAATATTTAGGCTATAAAGTTCGATATGTGCGCAACATTACCGATGCTGGACATTTAACGAATGAAGCCGGTGAAGGCAAAAATAGAATGGAAGACCAAGCCAAATTGGAAAAATTGGAACCCATGGAAATTGTTCAAAAATATACAGTGGGATTTCATGACGTATGTCGCATATTTAATATTTTACCACCAACCATCGAGCCTACGGCAACAGGTCATATTGTGGAACAGATTGAAATGGCTCAACAACTCATTCAAAATGGCATGGCTTATGAGTCCAATGGAAGTGTTTATTTTGATGTAAAAGCATACAACGATAAAGGCAATAATTACGGAATTTTATCGGGTAGAAATATTGATGAACTGATTGCAGGTTATCGCGATTTAGATGGACAAGACGAAAAAAGAAATCCAATTGATTTTGCACTTTGGAAAAAAGCATCTCCAGAACATATTATGCAATGGAGTTCACCTTGGGGAAATGGATTTCCAGGTTGGCATTTAGAATGTTCTGTCATGAGCACTAAATATCTTGGCAAACAATTCGATATTCATGCTGGTGGAATGGACTTAAAATTTCCACATCATGAATGTGAAATTGCACAAAACGTAGGTGCTTGCGGCACACAACCCGTTCGTTATTGGATGCATACCAATATGCTTAATTTCAATGGCCAAAAAATGAGCAAATCATTAGGTAATTCTATATTACCCATGCAATTTATTACAGGCGAACATCCATTGTTAGATAAGCCATATTCTGCCATGACCGTACGATTTTTATTTATGCAATCGCATTATTCATCCGAATTGGATATTACTATCAAAGGCCTGCAAGACGCAGAAAAAGGATTGAGAAAATTACTAAATGCGGCAAAATTTTTAAATGAACTTAAGTATCAAGCATCCACTATTGACGAGCCGCAAAACAAACGTATCCAAGATTTATGTACGACTTGTAAAACAGTAATGGATGATGATTTTAATGCGCCTAAATTAGTCGCTACTTTGCACGAATTAGCCACACAAATCAACATATATAATAATACAAGTAAATTGATAAGCAATCTTGATAAAGATACTTACAACGTGTTGCTTACAACCTACCAAACATTTCTTTTTGATGTTTTAGGATTAAAAGATGAAGAGCAATCAGGCAATAACGATGCTTTGGATAAAGCCATGCAGTTGATTATTGATATTCGAAAACAAGCACGTGAAAATAAAGATTGGACAACTTCTGATAAAATTAGAGATACTTTAAAAGAAGCCAATATCAACATTAAAGATGGAAAAGATGGAACTACCTACGAAATTAATTAATCTAAAAATGATAGTATTTCATCTAAATAATCAATCGTTTAAAATGCTATTTAATATAGTATTTTTTGTATTATTTTTTTCTTCTTGTAAAACAAACAGTGAAAGTACTACGTCAGAAAATACAGAAATTACTTCCATTGCAAAACCTTCATTTTCTTCCGATTCTGCTTATGCATATATTGAAAACCAATTGTCATTTGGTGCACGTGTGCCCGGAACGGCAGCGCAACAAAAATGTGCTTTATACTTTGAGCAACAATTAAAAAGATTTGGAGCAGAAGTTATCCTTCAAAAAACAAATGTTCAACTATACAATGGCAAAAATGTTCCTTGTATAAATGTAATTGCTTCCTATAATCTCAACATCAAAAGACGACTGTTAATCTGTGCACATTGGGATTCACGTCCATTTGCCGACCGCGATACTAAAAATGTTTCTACGCCCATTCTTGCCGCAGATGATGGCGCAAGTGGTGCCGCAGTGCTTTTGGAAATTGCCCGACAACTTCAACAGAAAAATCCTGAAATAGGTGTAGATTTAATTTTCTTTGATGTGGAAGATTATGGACAACCATCGTACGATTTAAACCATGAAGAAGGCGATTTTTATTGCTTAGGCACACAATATTGGTGCAAAAATCCACATGTGACAAACTATAAAGCAGAAAATGGAATATTATTAGACATGGTCGGTGCTAAAAATGCTACGTTCACGTGGGAAGGTGTTTCCATGTTATATGCTCCACAATTTATGAAACAAGTATGGTTATATGCGGAACAATTAGGACATGCCAATTTCTTTTTAAAAGAAAATACTGACCAGATAATTGACGATCATTATTATATCAATACCATTGCAAAAATCCCTACTATTGATATTATTCATCGTACCCATAACACGGCTTCCGGATTTGCAGAACATTGGCATACCCACAACGACAATATTGGAATTGTAAGTAAACAAACACTACAAGCGGTGGGCGAAACTGTAATGGCAACTATCTATCATTTTTAATTTAAGTTATACCATTTGTACAATTTTTTTATGGGTATTAGTAGAATTAAAAGTAAAATTGTAGATTTGCACTCCAATCTGAAAAATTCAGATAAAAATTTATGAATCGATGATTCATTGGTCCTGTAGCTCAGCTGGTTAGAGCACCTGACTCATAATCAGGGGGTCCATGGTTCGAGCCCATGCGGGACCACAAATTACTGCCTCAGAACCCTTGTTTGACAAGGGTTCTTTCATTTTCAAAGTCTCTTTTCGTAGAAAATTCGTAGAGATGAGAAATTTCGGACGACCTTGATAATTTCTTAAATACATGTTAACAGTATTTTAACAAAATTTACAAAGGACGTGCTACCATTTTTTAGTTAGATTTTAGATCATCAATACAGCTTTGATTATTACTACAAGGTGCAAAAGTATAACAACATAAAAGATGCATCTCCACAGATACAATATTTAATTTGGCTTTAGTGTGGCATAGTGCATAAGCCTACATTATCTATAAGCAATGCAATATCTAAAAAAGCAATACGCACATTGTTTTTAAAAAATATATGTAATTTTTTTTACAACAATGTTTTATTTTAACATTTTTTTTCGTAAAATTGTTAAACAACAATAAAACAATAGACTATGAATTACAAAGCAGTGCCATTTACAGCAAGAATTTCCCAAAATGATACAACTCAACAAGTAGCTCAACAATTGGAAAATTTAATTAACGAATATGCTCAACAAGGTTGGGAATATGTAGGATTTGAAAATGTAGAAACACAAGTAGCGCCCGATGCTGGATGTTTCGGCACAGGTATTGGAGCAAAACCTGGATTCACAACAAGTTTTAAAATTGTTGTTTTTAAGAAGTAATACATGAAATATATAGTATTAGTATTTATCCAATTGTATTGGAAAATAATGCCTGAATCAAAACGAAATGTATGCTTGTTCAGTGAAAGTTGTTCAAATCATATTTATAGAATTACAAACGAAAATGGATTTGTAAAAGGTATAACAGCATTGAGAAAAAGAATAATAAAATGCAGACCTAAATATGAATTGTATAAAGTTGATGATACATTCATATTAAAGTTGCAGGATGGGAGTGTGATAAATGAAAACGAGATTTCACAATTTCTTTTACCTCCACATAATTATAACTATAAAATAGAAAATTAAAATAACACAATTATGAATTTAGACACCTTGAAAAAATCAATATTGGACGATGGCAAAATAGATGCCAATGAAGTAGCTCAGATTAGAGAGTTTGTTTTTAAAGATGGCGAGATAGATCAGCATGAAGCCGACTTATTATTTGACTTAAATACTACATGCTCAGATGTTGAGAATGACGCATCATGGCAGCCACTATTTATTGAAGCTATCAGCAGTTTTTTGCTAGATGATGCAAATTCAGCTAATACAATTGATGAAGTAGAAGCCAAATGGTTAATCTCAAAAATAGGTGAAGACGGACAAATAGATATAAATGAAAAAGCATTATTGTTACACCTTAGAGATAAGGCGCAATCGATGCCAAACTCTTTATCAGAATATATTAATAAGCATGCTTAGACTTAAATATTTAACGATTTTTTTTGCTGTATACGTGATGAATTCTTGTACATCAATGCAGAAAAAATCGTTTATCAGTAGTTTTGATTCTTTTATATTAGATGTAGAAACTAACTATAAGATTTATAAAGAAAAAGACTGGGAAGAAGCGGACTTGATATATAAAAATTTAATAGAGGTTGATTATGTGAAATACCAGACTTCATTAACAGATGCTGAAAATTCACATGTTAACACCTTGATTGGAAAATATCAAGCACTGAAATTAAAATCCAGTTTGTTCGGTATAAAAAAACAATTGCAAAATGTAATACAACAAGGAACTACTATTGTTAATGAGATTGTATCAGATACAACACTATTCAATGAATAATAAAAAGCATATAATTATGAAAAAAAATAAATCTATCATTTTTAGCATTGCAGCATTCTTTTTATTCTTTGCATGTAAAAATGATGCCAATGACCCGTTTGCAGATTTTAATCCTTATGATACAGATTTAGGAAAAAGAATTCAAGCATATAATAATACTAAAAATCCAAATTTGGCAAATGAAAAATCAGGCAATCCTGGTTTGTATATTGATTTTTCATCTGGAATTAATCAGGCTTTTAAAAAAGCAGACATAAAAGAAAATGTCATAGGTTGTTATAATCTATTAATTAATGACAAACCTGATGTATATGGTTTAGGTAGTCAAAAAACAATGCTTATAGAGAATTTAGATGCAACTGAGTTAGGTCAATTGATTGATAATCCTTTGACATACAAAGATATATTTGCGCCAATACAAAATGCTGTAGAGCAAATTGTAGATAAAAATAATGATGCACTATTAATAACTGATTTTGAAGAATGGCAAAATAATACACAAGTAACTGCACCAGCATTTTTAGCACCATCCTTTTCAAAATGGCTAGCTAAAGGAAATACAATACATTTTTTTATTGCTGATTATATTGAAGATAAAGTAAGTAAGCATATTTATTTTACAATTTTTAATTGCGGCAACCCTAATGAATCAAGTATGATATCAAAGTTACAAACTAAATTATCATCATTAACGAGATATGATTTGACGAATAAGTCATACAAGTTGACTCAACAATATCCAAGTGGAAAAGCTGGCGGTATATTTTATGATGAAACTGGAAAAACGGATAAAGAAAAAAATATTTTAGATCTTAAAGAGAATTATATTAATGGACTGAAAAATGGAAACCCTTTTGAATTTTATCCATTTGGACTTGATTGGAATACAATTGATGCAACGCATAGTTCATATAAAAGTCAAAATCAATTTAATGATTTTTTTAGAAAGTTATATATAGATCTCCAAGATGAAAACGCTTATGTTTATGGTGATTTTGACGTAAAAGTTTATGATGTAACTAATGATTTCTTGCATTTTGCTAAATGTAATGAAGTAAAAAATCATCAACCTAAATTAGAAAAAGGAAGTAATGGTGAGGATAAATTCAAAGACGGTGAAGAAGATCCTGTAATTCTTTCATGTTATGATACAAAAGGTAAAGTAAAAGATGAATGGATTTATAAATCCCAAGAAAATGCACCTAATATTTTAACTGAAGTATTTGTATTAAATAAAGAACTTTTCAAAAATACAAAAGCATCAGATAAAAAGAAAGTAGAATTTGGAGTTTCATTTGATACAAAATATAATCTAAAAAACATAACTAATCCAGATGGGTTAATTCGTGTCGATATTGTATTGAACAGTGCTGAACCAAATTTATCAAACCCGATTTTAGAAAACTTTAAATGGGTTAATTCTAAGTCCGTACCAAATGTTGCATTGTATGAATCTATTAAAACTACACTGCAAGAAGTTGGAGTAAAGCCTTCAAATAAAGTAATTTATTCATATTATATTAAAACTTTACAATAATTATATAACTTAAAAAACAAAGGCAATGGAATCAACATCAGCTTACATTATTTCTATCGTTACAGCATTGGTATTTTTATTACTATCTGCTTTTATCGCAAATGCTATCAAATTTGAAGGTGGGAGCAATCCCAAAGACCCCGGTAAAAGAAAAATGTGGTTTTGGATATTAGCCGTATTAAATCCTGTAGCTATTTTACTATTAGGTCTTTTTGCTTTTGTGCCAGATGGAAATATCATGGTTATACAAAAATATAAAACAGCTATTTATATTGGTACAGGTATAGGGTTTGTTTTATACATAGTGTTAGGATTTGTATTAAGTAAAATATTTAAAAATGGCAAATTAGGTCATTGGTTTTAATTCCTAAATAATATTATAATGGATAAATTATTTGTAATAGCAATCGGTGGAACCGGAATGCGTTGTTTAGAATCTTTTACGCATCTATGTGCTATTGGTATGTTTGATAATCAAGAAATAGAATTACTTACCTTGGATACAGACCAGACGAATGGAAATAAAGGAAAAGTAGAAGAATTAATTCGTTTATACACACGTATTAAAACTTCAGGTACAACAGATGGCGGAACACCAAATGCAAATACTTTCTTTTCTGCAAAATTAAATTTACACAGATATTATACTAACTATTCAGGAACAGGAAGAGAGAACTATAAAAATATTACCAAAATTTCGACAGGTTCTCCTGAACAACAAAAAGCTAATAAATTAATTTCCGACTTGTTTTTAGATAACAATTCTGTACAAGAATTTAATTTAGCGCACGGTTATAGAGCACAAACTCATTTGGGTTCAATGTTAATGTATCATGGAATTGTAGAAGCAGCACGTAATATTGCTAAAGGCGCCGATGTTCAACCCCAAGAAAGAGAATTAGAAACATTTATATCTAAATTAGAAAAAGCAGGTGCAAATGCAAGAGTTTTTATTTTTGGATCGGTCTTTGGCGGAACTGGTGCTTCTTCTATTCCTGTAATACCAAAAGCACTCCAAGATTTTGTTAAAATACGTTCCGGTGGTACATCAACTATTGATTTTTCAAAAGCAAAATTTGGTTCAACACTTTTAACCGAATATTTTACCTTTAAAAAACCTGATGATAAACAAAAATCAACAAAGGAAGACAGTGTTATAGCTGATTCTTCTTTCTTTCCATTAAATAGTCAAGCCGCTTTGCAATTTTATCAAAGTGATCCAACAGTACAAAAGTGTTATAAAATATTGTATCATATTGGATGGCCTATAGAAAGTAAAAAAGTAGATGAAGAAAATTCTGGTCATAAAACAATTACAGGTGGTGCTACACAAAAAAACCCCTGCCATATAACAGAGTTATTATGCGCATGCGCAGCTTATGATTTTTTTACCAGAAAAAATGGGTTTGATAACGCAAAAGCAGAATATTTATACAAAGCAGTAGAATTTAAGAACAATTCATTTAATTTTTCTTTTAATGACTTTGTAGGTAGTGTAAATAAAGCAGGTGAAACTTTTGCAAATAGGTTAGGTGCATTTTTTTCGTTAGCACATATTTGCTTATCTAAAAATGGAGCTGCTGTTGGTGATAATGGAATTAAAGGATTTATAGTACAATGTCAACAAGCAAAACTACCACAATATAGCACAATTACAGATGACGAGTGTGTTGATATAAACGACTATTTTAAATTATTTGCATATACTTTTGATGGTAGTAAATTTATTCAAGGTTGGTTATACCAAATTAGAAATACAGTATTGCCTGGTACATTTCTATTTAACAGCAAAGCATTTCCAGATACTGCACCCGAATTAAATAAATTAGATGTTGGAGCTATGTTTATTGATGGTAAGTATCATTGGCCAGATGATAGAAGAATGAATAATATTACTGGCGATCGTTATACTAATTTTGTAGGAGAATTAATAAATACTAATCCTAAAGATGAACAAAAGGTAAATACTACAAAAGAAAAATTCCTAGCTCATATTTATAATGCAATTACTATTTCTCAAAATTTTGATTTAAACTAATAGGCACAATGGCAGATAATAAAATAAAAGCACTTGCTATTAAGGTTGAGCCTAAGGCAGAACCACAAGGTGTAGAATATGCCTGGGATAAAATACCTTCACTAGAAGTCTTTACAAAAAATATACTTATTCCTGAAATAGCAGTTGATAAAGATGGAAATACATCTGTAGATATAGGCTCAATTGTTTCAGGAATGCCGACTGTTTATGCACGAGCCAATCTATTTAGAAATGCATTAGATGCCATTACAGATAAAGATGCAGATGCTTCAGGATTAATGCTTTTTTATAAATCATTGATTAGCGAATGGAAAGGTTTTATCAGTTGTATTGCTTTGAATTATAAAGATATTGAAATCAATAGAGTTCAATTATCCTATTCAGATGGCAAAAAACTAATGGAAACTTCCAATATTTATGAACCTATCGGTGCTTTTGGGAATGTACTTTTTGAAAGACAACCATTATGGTGTGATCAGTCTTTGTCAAACAATGACGATAAAATACCGTTTATTGACGTAATTTCTTTTAAGGGAAATGTTATTGGAGGAACATCACCTGACTGCTTTTTATTCACATCTGTATCTTACAAAGTTAATGACAAGTATCCATTCATAAATATAAAGAATGGTAAATTTATAGACCCATTACAATCGGAACTAAAGCCTGAAGAATTATTTAAAATATATGGATATGCGAAACACATATTAAATAATATAGATAAATTTAGAAGAAATTTTGACGGATTAGATGATGTTTTAAAACCTGATTATAGTAATATTTACGGCTGTATCCAAAGTTGGATTACAGAAATGGAAAATCACCAAAAAACAAAAGGCTATCCTAAATTAGATAATCAAACACCACCAGAAGTTGGTTCACTGTTTAAATATCCATTTAGTATACTATTTAATTTCTCTACTGAATTATACGGATCAGAAGGCATTATCTCCAATAACTCAACATTAGATGGTTGTATTCCTTTCGATCCCAAAGATTTATTATTACCAGATTCAACTGAAATAGCACAAATTGATTTTGGTAAAGAAGGAGCAGAAACAAAGAATTATTTAAAAACCAAACCTATTTTATTATTAGAAGCAGAAACGAAAGGACAGTCAAATAACTATGCATATTTTACATTGCCATTAACTCCATTAGCTTTAAATGTCTTTGGTGCTAATCTTTCTGCTTTAGTAGGATTGGATGAGACATCAAATGTAAAATCCAGAATTTCCGCTATTTATGATCCCAATGATAAGGATGGGGAAAAACTTATAGTTCAATTAAAGTTATTTACTCAAACAGGAAATGAAATTACCAAGCAAGTAGTATATAATGTTACAAGAGATTCAATTATAGGTCAAGATATTTTAATGTGGCCAAATTTTATTTCCAAACAATGGAATAGATATTTCTTATTTTCTGAAATACCACACAATGATGCTAAGTTTCAAGCAACGCCATTTGTTGGTGATGTAAATGATGATTTTTTCAGAATTGTTTTAGATGACAAAGGAGTTCCATTGTACTTGGCTAATAAAGGAAAAGCAACGGTTATTGATGAAAGAAAATATGGTAAAATTAAATCACAATTACATATTACTTCAAACAATGCAGTAGCAGATAATAAATATAAGTATGAGATTTATGAAAGTAACCAACCTTTTAAAGGTATAAAATTTTCACTCGCAGGTGTTGATTGTGGATTCGGTATTATCCGATATGATGGCACGGGTTCTAATATAAGTTTGCCAATAAATATGCTTAAAAATCCGGTAACAGATTTAGCACCGGCATATCTTGGTGTTGATTTTGGAAGTACAAATTCTTCGATAGCTTACTTTTCAGGCAGCAAGAATGAAGTTTGTAAAAATTTAATATTAAAAAACAGAAGAGTTTCATTACTATCCAATGATTCTAAAAATAACGATGAACGACCTGCTGTTGAAGATGAAATTTTCTTTTTCCAGAATGATGAGATTGTTACAAACTCTATCAAATCAGTTTTAACGATACATGATTCAAGAAGATTGGTAAACGATAACAATATATCAAATAACTCAATAGCTGCTCAAGCAGTTAAAGGAGGTTTTCCTTGCTTTGAGAAAAACTTACCTATTGAAAATGCTGAAAATAATAGATATATTTTAGGTTATAACAGAGTAGGAAAAGCCGAATTAGTTTACAACATGAAATGGTCTACGCAAAGTATAGACAAAAGCTATAAAACAGCCTATTTAAGCTCATTATTATTACATGTTTATGCACAATTATTCATAGAGGGACATGAACCACATACATTAAAATGGTCTTATCCATCTTCAATGGGTAAGGGATTATTAAGTGAATATCGTTCTATTTGGGATTCTCTTAAAGAAATATCACCTATAGTCAGTAATGTTTCTTTAATTACTTACCCACCATCTGATCTCTCAGATATTGGAGATACCAAAGGTGGTACATGGGATAATGTTGAAAGTAATGCAGGTTGGGGTAGTACAGAAACAAATAAAAAAGAAGATACAGGTTGGGGTAGTACTAGCAGTAATGATAGTGGATGGGGGGTAGCAACACCTACACCAGAATCAACAGGTTGGGGTAATAATGATTCAAAGAAGAGCAAAAAAGTAGTTGATATTTCAACAGAAACAGGGCCAATAAGATTTGATTTTAAAGAACTTGGTAATGAAGAGTCTTTAACAGAGGCATGTGCTGTGGCAAACTATTTAGTTAGACCAAATGGTGGCTATGCACTTAATCCAGGAGAATTAGTGATTTGTTTTGATATTGGTGGTAGTACTACTGATATAACGGTATTATGTAAAATGGAGGGTGGTAAAGCAATGGTAAAACAAAATTCTATTCGTTTTGCTGCACAACGAGTTGCACAGGCTACGAAATATTCACCAAATTTTAAGTCTGTTTTATTGAAAATGTGTGAAAGGAAAAACATTTCTATTCAAGGATTAAATAAGGGAGATAATAAATTTTCTGAGAATACAGCACCCTATTATTTTGAACAAGTTGTCGATAGATTAGAGGGTACTGATTTCGATACTTTTTATTTATTGATTGCTGCAGAGTGTAAAGAAATGATGAGTGTTAATTTATATGTGACTGGACTAATTATGTATTATGCAGGTCAATTAGCATATAAATTAAGAACTGAAATAGTAAAATCAGAGGATGCACCACCAGCAGTAAAAGCATTAGCGCCCAAAATAAAGATTGCTTTCGCCGGCAAGGGTGCAAGAATTTTTGATTGGTTTAATGCTGTAAATTTAAAAGCTGCAAATGACTACTATACCCAAATGTTTATGCGTGGAATAGGCGGAGAGGTTATTGCCAAACAAACAATCTCTCCAATCTCTATAAATCCATTAAAAATTATTGATATTAATTCTCAAAGAGAAGATAATAATTCTGATGTAAAATATGAAGTTTCAAAAGGATTAGCTATACCAACAAATATTACAAATATACTTGTGCCTACAAACAAACAAGCGATTGAGATTTTAGGCGAAGATAATTTTTGTGTTATAACCCCAACAGGCGATTTTAAATATTTAGAATCAACAAATTCAGTAACACCCGAAATGATAGAACATATTGGGGATAATTTTATCTTTTTACCTCAAGAAGGTAAGGCTCCTTGCCCAAGATTTATGGATTTTGCTGATTTATTCTATAAGGTAACTTCTTCTATGTTTGGACTAAGAATGACACCTGGAGAGTTTATGACTGGATTTCAAGATATGAATATTGAGAATTATATAAAAGGTGAACCAGATTTCATTGAAGCTCAGAAAAGAAAAATGGAAGAGCAAAAGAAATTTGATTATGTAGCACCAATAATAATATTGGAAGGAATGAAATTTTTTGAGAAACATTTATTAAAAGGTATTCAAAAAGTATAGTATTAAATGAATTTTTGTGTTCTAGTAAAAATATCAAAGCGCATGGTCTCTTTCTGGTATCAATCAGATGGAAGTCCGTATGCTCCATTAGTAATTAAGGAATCCAATGAAGTTCCTTTGTATTTTTATGTAAATGGTAATGATTTTATTTTTGGCAATTCTGCGAGAGACAGATTTTACTCAAATGACCCCAATGCATATGGTAACTATTTTGAAATTGTAAAAGATCCAAGTAAACACTTTACTATATATGGTAATAAGAAACCGGTAAAACAACTCTTTTATTACGGGATAGAACAATATTTATCTCATTTTATAAATGCTGTATTGTATAAAAGTGAATCAATTGAGTCGTATCGACAACATTTCCCATTAAGATTTATGTTTGAGACTGACTTAGAAGAAAAAGAAAAATCTTTAATAATTACTTTATTTACTGAAGCCGGATATGACAATGTGGAAAATATTGACTATAATAATTCATTATTTGAGGTATTACTACAAAACGGTAATTTAAATAAGAATAAAGCTGTTTTAATACTTAATGGTATAGATAATACCTTGTATCTTGAATTATATAAAGACATATCTGCTGAACCAATTGGTTTCTCTAAATTAGATGGTCAAGGTGCTGATCCTAGAGTTAAGATATTGGCAGATATGATTATTGAATATATTTCTGCTCAAAATCCCTACTTAATAATCAATAAGGAATCGGAGATTGGTAATATATTGCCTGTTACCGCAAGTTTATTGGAAAATATTACACCTATTATAAAAGGTGAAGTAGAATTTATTGATGGGAATAAATATTGGTTTCGTGTAAATGCCAGAACTCTTGAGGATAGATTGTTATTTACGTCTAATGATGCATTAATTTATACCGCTATTGATGATTTGTTAAAGACAAATGGGTTGAATGTTGACAATACAATAATATTACTTGGATGTGAAGAAATTAATACTCAATATTTTATAAATAGATTGCTTAAAAAGTATCCAAATGTAAAAGGTATTGAAGGTTCTTGTTTCAATGACACGATGAAATTAATTTTCAAAAAAATTATCGATTCTGACTATTTGGCAAGTAAAAACATTCCTGTTACGCCTCCAGTTATTACAAGACCAATAATAAAAATAGTTGAACAACCTGAGTACATTAAACCAATTGTGCCAACAATTCCTAAAGTAGAAGAAAGTAAAAATACCGTAAAGCTTCCACCAGTTTTACCACCATCTAAGGTTATTAAAACTTCAACTGATATTAAAAATGACAGTCCAATTATACCAAAATTACCAGAGGTAAAAAAGAATAATACTAATAAAAACAATCCGGTAATACTTCCTCCATTACCACCTAAAAAAAAAACTAATTCTGAATTTCAATTAAATTAAAATAAAATAAAATGGCAATTACATTAGAAAAAAAGAAACCAATCTCATTAGTAAAAGAAAAACCAGGTCTACAAAATATTGTTGCAGGGCTCGGATGGGATGAAGCAACAATTAATGGTAAACCTGTTGACTGTGATGTTAGTGTCTTTTTACTTGGCACTAATGGGAAATTAGTTTCAGATGAACACTTTGTTTTTTATAACAATTTAAGCAGCCCAGATGGTTCTGTAACACATACAGGTGACAGTCAAGATGGCGAGGGTGACGGTGATGATGAATCTATTAAAATTGACTTATCTAAGATCGATAATAGTGTTGAATTTTTATATTTTTCTATAACGATTCACGAATCAGAGGAACGTGGTCATCATTTTGGAAATGTAGCAAACTCTTATATAAATATCAGGAATGCTGCAGATAATTCAATACTCTGCCAGTATAAACTTAGTGAGAGTTTTGACGGACAGGATTCACTAATAATAGCATCTATATCACGAAATGGTGGTAGTTGGAATGTTGAAGCTTTGGGGCAGGCATTTGCTGGTGGTTTAAACACATTAATAGAATTATATCAATAAATAAAATTACAAGAAAATGGGAAGTTTTAATTTAAGTAAAGGAGAAAGATTCTCTCTGTCAAAAGCAGCACCTGGTTTGACTATTGTTCGTATCGGAATGGGATGGGATCCAAATGAAGAACCTAATGGTCCAGATTTTGATTTGGATGTATCAGCTTTTGCAATCGGTAATAATTTTAAAATTCCATCGGATAGTTATTTTGTATTCTATGGGCAAGTTCGTATGGGCAATAGTATTGAAGATTCAAAAGAAAAAGGATTATACAGACCCATAACTGATGATAAATCAATTTTAGGTGCAATTGATGACCCAGATGGTAAAAGAAGTGATGGAGATGATGATGAAGATATGATAATTGATCTTACTAAAGTAAATGATAAAATTGAGCAAATCATAATTTGTGCATCCATTTGCAAATATCCTAACGATAATAAAAAGGATAGAAGAACATTAGACCAGAATTTTGGCATGGTGGATGATTGCTATATTAGAATTGTAAATGAAAGTTCAGGTGAAGAGATTCTTAAATTCAATTTAGCTAAAGAATCTACAACGAGTGATGCAATAGAATTTGGCCGTTTGTTTAGAGTAGGAAATAATTGGGAATTTGAGGCAATGGCACGAACACATACAGGTAGTTTGCAAACTTTAGTAGATATGTATACTTAATAAACAATTTAAATCAATTCAAATGGCTTTTAATCTAAACAAAAATGATGAATCAAGTACAACTGGTGATTTATCAAAAAAATCAAATTCCAAATTTGATTTAACAAAAGGTGATTCTAAAACTATTCCACCGGTTATAATTGAAGAAAAAACAAGCAGTAGTAGGTGGATATTAATTTCATTACTTCTTTTGGCTGTTGGAATTGGTGGATGGTATTTGCTATCAAATAAACAACCTAGTAATACTAATGCAGAAGAAACGGTGACTGAGGCACAAGCTGCGGAGCAAACACCTTCAACTGAGGAGCCTGTTGTTGTTCAAACTGAGACACCTGCAGTTCAAGAAAATAATAGTGCAACAACAACGGTACAAGCTGAAACTGCATCTGACGAAAATAAAACCAATGCTTCTTCAACCTCAATACCATCTTCAAGTGCAAGTACAACGGTTAATTCTGTTTCTAATAACTCGTCCAAGAAAAATAATATGTCTAATTCTATACAATCAGATATTAGTAAAAATGATGAAAATGAGAGTTTAGAAGCAACTAAAAAGATAACTGCCACATTAAACAAGGCTGCACTTGAAGAAATTCAGGCACAAGACACTAAACCAAATCATTACTAAGCAAACATTAAAATTTAAAACAATAAGTTTTGGCAAAAAGAAAGAATAAAAAAAGTGATTTTAAAACTATCATTGTATCACTTGGAATATTATTTAGTATTATTCTTTTCATTGTAAAAATTATTTTTGGAAGTGTGGGATGGCTGAGTGTGTTTGCACCTGTTATTTTCGCTTTCCTAATTGTTTTTTTGCTAACCGTTTTAAGAGATACAATAAAAAAAATATAAATACTATTTAATGGACAAACTAATTAACCACCCGTCTATAATTGCAGCTTTTGCTGTAGTTGTTATTTTTATGCTTTTACTTGATTTAGGTATATTTAATAAAAAAAGCCATACCATTTCAAATAAGGAAGCTGCTATCTGGTCTGTTGTGTGGATTAGTATTTCCATGTTATTCAGTGTTTTTATTTACATATTAACCAATAAATCATCTGGATTGGAAAAGTTTGCTCAATTTCAATCAGCATATTGGATAGAAAAAGCATTATCTGTAGATAATTTATTTGTATTTATTTTGGTTTTTGGTTTTTTTAATGTCCCTAGAGAGTATCATCATAAGGTACTGTTTTGGGGTATTTTAGGTGCTTTATTAATGAGAGCAATTTTTATTTTTACTGGTGTTGAATTAATCAAATTAACATACCTGCCAGAAATGAGCATTATTGGTAAACCTGTGAAAATCAATATAATATTAACTGCTTTTGGAGCATTTCTTGTTTATGCCGGAGTTAAATCTTGGTTTGTTGAAGACGATGATGATGAAAAAGATTTCAGTAGAAGTGCGGGAGCAAAATTTGTCTATAAGTTATTTAAAGTTAGCAAAGAATTTGATAAAGATAAATTCTTTACAATAGAAAATGGTGTAAAGTTAGCTACTCCATTACTGGTAGTTGTAGGCGTAATTGAATTTACTGATTTGTTATTTGCAGTAGATTCTATACCTGCTATATTTGCAATAGCTCCTGATGATCCCTTCATATTATATACCTCTAATATTTTTGCTATTTTAGGATTACGCTCGCTATATTTTCTTTTAGCAAATTTTATTCACATGTTTAGCCGGTTGAAATTTGGTTTGGCAATAATACTTGCATTTATAGGATTGAAGATGATTATAGCACCATTTTACCATATATCATCACCCTTTTCACTAGCTGTAGTAGGTGGAGTATTGATATTATCTGTAGTTTCATCAAAACTTTTTCCAATTAAAGAAGAATCAGATAATTAAATTATTTTATAAGATATGATATTTTATTTTGAGAAATTATTTACAAACACCACAACTTCCACCGTTTACAGAGCAATATTTACAATATTTACAATTCCTACATGCACCACAATAATTACTTCCTGTACACGTGGAGCATTCAGCATCAGAATGAATACTCTTTTTTAATGTGCAGGAAGTTGACAAACCTATTAGAATTATAAAAATGTATTTCACGTCTTTTTTTTAAAACTCAAGATACATATAAAAATATTGATGTCATAATGCTTAATAGTATGGAAAATTTATCTTTTTGCAATTGATTGCATTTTTATCAGCTTAGTATTGTCAAGTATTTAATTTATGACATGAGATAATATCATTTATTTCTAATTAAGTACAAATATCAATTAAATTAAATAAGATGAAAAATATGTTTAAACACATCGGAGCTTTCTTTTTGTTGATTTATTTATCCTCATGTACTCCAAATGTAAAATCTGGTGAAGTAGAAAAGAGATCAAAAAAAACGTTTGGCTATGTAATAGGTATAATTGATGGTGACACTTATGATCTTCTTTTAGAAGACAAGACAACTATTAGAATAAGAATGGATGGTATTGATGCACCTGAAAAAGGAATGCCATTTTATAAAGTCTCAAAAAAGTATTTAAGTGAATTATGTTTTAATAAGAATGTAATTTATGAGCAAACAGCCTTAGATGCTCATAGTCGGATTGTTGCTAAGACTTTTTTAGAAGATGGAAGAGAATGTGGGGAAGAACTATTAAAAGCAGGATTAGCCTGGCATTTCAAAAAATACTCAACTGAGAAAATATTAGCAGATTTGGAAATTGAAGCTCGTAATAAGAAGATAGGTATTTGGTCTGATCCAAGACCAATTGCACCTTGGGAAATTCGCAAATTGCATCGGCAAGGAATTTCTACGAAAGATAGTTTTAGTATTAGTAATAATTAACTTAAGCAGATAAATTATACTTTATCCTTACCACAACTGCATTTATTAGCAGAGTATGGATTTAGTTTTCCGCAACTGCATTTCCAATCGGGTTTACTACTGCCATGTTTTGGACCGCCTTCCATGCTAAAATGTAAATGAAATTCTTTTTTGTAGTGGAGTAGTGTATTATTGCTTTTCATACTATTTTGTTTTCTAATACTAAGCTACAAGTTTTAAATAATAATTTTATAGTTTGCCTGTAAAATATCATTAGAAATGTGCTTATATAAATGAAATTATAACTATTTTTGATAGTAAACCATTACTATGAAAAGAATATCTATTTTGTTCCTCGCTGTTTTGTTATTTAAGTTATCGCAAGCGCAGGTATCGCAATTTCCACAAATTTATTACAGTGGACAAGTTGGTGGAAACTCACTAATTAGAGCAAATGCAAGTCTTAGCGCTTCAACATTAACTACTTTAAGAGGTAATTATAATATTGGTGCAGAATCAATAACTTCTTCAACTGAAAGTTATGGTACAGCTACTTGGGCTAAAGTTTGTTTACCAAGTACATCAAGTACTAATAATACGCCAAATTATGGATATACTATGTATGGTTCATATTATATCAGAATAAGCGAAAATAATAATTATGCAAAAGTAAATACAATTAATGACGCTTTAGGAGTTAGAACTTGTGCTGGTTGTATTAGTTCACGTGTTACAATTGGTGGACAAAATGCATACTATGGAAAAAATAGTATTCTTGCATTAACAGGAAACATATCATCAGGTTGGTATGAAATTTACCTAACAAATAATTGTAGTCAAACAACAGGTTGGGTAGATGGACAATATCTGACTTTTCCAAGCTCACAATCATATAAAATAATTGGTGGCAGTGTTACAAATTCTCCTAATTCAGCGTTTGTATGGGGTGCTTCAATTAATTTTTCAGGTTTAACTTCAGTTAATACAACAGAAGGATTTTTTCAATATAAAGTACCTACAAATTGGAGTGGAACTTTAACTTGTTCTCATCCAAGTTATAATACATCTTCGCCAACTTCTAATAGTATATTTGCAAATAACCATTATTACACAAATAATTTTGTTTTAAGTAATGTTACACCATGTACAGGTGTTATTATAACCACACCACCACAAAGCCAATCCAAGACTGTAGGAAATACGGCAACATTTTCTGTAGTTGCTGGTGGTACATCGCCATATACTTATCAATGGAAGAAAAATGGAACGAATATATCAGGTGCAACATCTTCCTCTTACACTACACCAACTTTAACATTGTCTGATAATGGAAATACTTATAGTTGTTATCTAACTAACTGTAGTGGTAATAATAACACAACCAGTAATAGTGCAACACTTACAGTTACAAATAACTGTACGGCTGTGTCAGTTACAACACACCCACAAAGCCAATCCAAGACTGTAGGAAATACGGCAACATTTTCTGTAGTTGCTGGTGGTACATCGCCATATACTTATCAATGGAAGAAAAATGGAACGAATATATCAGGTGCAACATCTTCCTCTTACACTACACCAACTTTAACATTGTCTGATAATGGAAATACTTATAGTTGTTATCTAACTAACTGTAGTGGTAATAATAACACAACCAGTAATAGTGCAACACTTACAGTTACAAATAATCCGAATGGAACTATCTCAGGTAATATATATGTGCAAAATATTTCCGAACTATCTGGTGCAGTTGTTAATAATACAGTTAATACAGTAATAAGGGTATATAATACAGGTAGTAGTACATCTATAATGAATATTAATAATTCAAATGGTATTTTCTCTATTTCGAGTTTACAAAATGGTAATTATGATATACAAGTTGAACATAATTACAATGGACATACTTTCAAGACAAAAAGAACTAATGTTCCGGTTAATTCTAATTTAGATTTATACATAAGCTCGTACATCTACCAGCAAATATTAAACTATAATGCTATTTTAGAGAATATAGACTGTTATTTAGAAGATATAAATGAATATAAAGATATATACTCTTATAATTTGCAATCATCAAATAGCTATATAAATTCAAAGATTACACTAAATAATAATGATTTACAAGATAATGAAGCACTACTAAGATTAGCTATGGGAGAGAGATTGCTTATCAAATATCTTAATCAAGCTAAAACAATGGGGCAAGAATATGTTATGTGTATTGATGATTTTGCTGAAATATTATTTGCTATTACAAAAATAATAACATGTAATGGGTCTAACGTTACGAGAATTCCAATGGAATTTATAGCAGAAAGATTTAAAGATATTATCAAAATTCCAATTAACAACATGAATTCACCACACCGAAACCTCTATACAACAATCATTGATGGTGTGTTTGATATAGCTACTGATGCCAACATTAGTACAAGTACGGTTTATAATGCTGGAATTAAACCAATTATACAAAGAAAATGTATAAACGATATCCTGAGTAGAATATATGTACCAAATACTTATCATATAGACAACAGTATGGTTTTAAAATCACAATCATATAACTTTTCAGGCAATTTGAGTACAACTGTCAGTAATAATAATTACAAATTGTCCAATTCATTAAGCAACACAGCTTACATACAAGGTTTTTCAGAAGGATCAAGGAATAACCCAGACTGGGTTGTTTGGACTAGAGATTTTTTTACAATTGCGGCATCAACAACTTGTTATCGCGGATGGTTTTATACTGTTCTTGGACTTGGTACAAATGTAGTTCAAATGGGAATACTTTCAAATGCAATATATAAAGATACAAAAAGAGTAAATCAACTTATTGATGAAGTAGAAATTACAACAAATGGTTCTTATCAAAGAGATGGTATTCAAAATAATGTTTCAAAAATTAATGGAATTGACATAATAGCAAATATTGTAGATTCATTTAACAATGAGTATAATCTTACTATAAATGAATTAAGTTTAAATCAAAATAATAATTTGTATAGTCATTTAATGAATCTTATTCGAATTAATAATAATTTAGACTTTTATACAAATGAAGTCATAAAACATATAAATGCGGTTTATCCTTATTCAAATTTTTCTGACACAATCTATAATGAATTATTAAAATATACTATTATTGGCAGTCCATTGACAAGATTATCACATCTATTATGTTTAAATTACTATTATGATAATCAAACAGAAGCAGATTTAAGAGATTCGATAATTATTCATTCGAATGATATCAGCTTAACAAATTCTAATATGTTAATTGAGTTAAGTACTTTATATCCACTTCTTGATAGTACTAATACTCCAGGATATGTTGCAATATATGAGAACACTATACCTAAAAAAATGCAAACTAATGAAATAAAGACTGTGAATGTTAAATTTAAAAACTATGGTAAAAGCAATGCAGATGATGTAAAAATAATTTACACAATAGACGAACCTTATCACTTTTCGATAGACACATTAATTTTAGGCACCATTTTGCCTGATTCTATTATATCAATTCCTGTAAATATAAGTTCGTCATCTTTTAGCGATACATTTAGTCTATATTCTGTTCAAATAGAATCATCTAATGCTAATACCAAACATTTAGGTGGTGCAATATTTACAAATTCTAAATTGACTACGATTAATTCTAATACTTCAATAAAAAAGCAATTGTCTGTATTTCCTAACCCAAATAATGGATCATTTAGTATACAATTTGAAACATTAAATAACGAAAATGAACTATCAGTCATTAATAATATTGGACAACAAGTTTATTTTGAAAAGCTATCAAATAGCATTGGTATTCAAACAAAAGAAATTAAATTAAATAATCTTCCTAATGGTATTTATAACATTCAGATAAAATCAGGTAGAGATATTTCAATACAAAAAATTGTAATAAACTAATTATACAAAAAGATATTGTTGACGAAGTAATTGTTTATACCCAGTTACTTGCTTTTGCCTTCGACTAGTCAGGGTTGTTGCGTGATAATAAATAGAGGCTCAAAGCCTGAGATTTTACTGTCTGAATTATTGGTGCTTTCAATTCTATTTCGGAGAGGTCTCGTAGAATAACATTTTACAAAATCTAATACAATTTTCAAACGATGTAAATAGATTCCGTAGTAGTCTGAAATTTTAATACAAAGATTTTATAAAACTTATCTAAACTTTTTAAATTTTGTAAAGAGATTGGTAGCCTAACCCCGACCAAAAATTATTATTTCAAAATGTCCGTCCTTTAAAAGTTTTGATTTTTCTAGTATTTGGCCTCGTAGAAAGGTCGTAGAAAAAATACAATAGAATTTATTTGCTTTTAAATGCACTACATAATAATTTAATAAAAACCTAAAACTGATATGGTAGAGCCTAAGAATTATTCAAATGAGCAGAAATTTTCTACTAATTATCTAGTTGTTCAATATTTGAGAAATTATAATAGAGTATATCTAATATGAAATAACATTTACTTTATTAGGCATTTGAAAAACCCAAATAAATTATTTATATTTGTTTTAGCCATAAAATTGAATAACGCACAACAAATAAATGGAAAGAATTAGTAGTAATCCATATAGGATTTTAGGTGTATTAGCGAATAGTACTACAAAAGAAATTACTAGCAATAGAAACAAGATTATTGCTCATATCAATGCAGACATAGATATTGAATGTGATTACGATTTCCTGGTCTTAGGTGCCTTAAATAGGAATTTAGATATTGTGAACGTAGCAAATTCTAAAATAAACTTAGACATTGAAAAAGTGCATAATGCAATTTTCTGGTTCTATAAAGGCAGTCATACAGACAATCCCGCATTTGAATCTTTAAAAGATGGTAATTTAGAAGATGCTGCTGGTATATGGATTAAAGTAGCGTCGTCTAATATAGTTTCTCATAATAATTTTTCTGCATTTATAAACTTGTCTACTTTAAAGTTATGTCAGGCATTAAATGGCAATTTAGATCAAACTATATTAAAAGAAGCGTTAAGATTAAAGCTGCTTTTTTTGGAAAGTGACCTTGTTAAGGAATTTATAGATAATGTGGCGGGGCATAATGTTAAAGTTGATAAAATTGACTTGCAAAAAGAATTTATAACTCAAGTTGAGAAAGAAACATCAAACAGAAAATTTAATATCATAAGGTTCATAGAAATACTTAATGGATTTGATTTTAGCGCAAAACAGGACATTTTGAAAACCTATATTAAGCATCCTGTTGAAGATACGAAAAGTAAAATTGAAGCGACAAGAGCAAGCAGAAAATCTAATGCAAGTATTGCTATTAGATATGGTAAGAAGTTGTTTGAAGATACTAAAGAAAGTTTATTACTGATAAAGGGTGTTACAGGTAGTCAGGATATTAGGTATACAAAGATTACGGATAATGTTGCAGATGAAATATTGAGTTGTGCAATTGATTATTTTATAGCAAATAAGGATAGTAATACATTAGATCCAAGCAGTGAAGCTTTATCTCTAATGAAAGTAGCTAAATCTCTTGGGGTAGGCTCATTGATAACTCAGCGTAGCAATGAAAATATAGAAAATCTTCAGGAGTGGATTTCAGATAAACCAATAAGGGATAAACAAAAAGTAATTGAGAAAGATATTAAAGCACTTATCGAAATAATTGATGAATTTGACAGCAGGTTGGAAACAATAGCAAATGCTAAATTAATCATTAATAAATCACAATCATATCTGGCAAATATTAAGAATGCCTTAGGTAATTCCGATGATTTATATTTAAAACTCTCTACAAGAATTGCACAACAAGCACAACATAATATTATAGAGGAAGTAAATGAAGCACAAAGTAATGCCGAAAGAACTATCAGATTTGACAGATACGGAACAATCAATACACTAAAAACAGTATTATCAAATGCCTGGTATGCAACAACTCTTATTGGTTCTTTGGATATGGAATATGATTTCAAGGTAAATAGATATAATAAAAATAAAGCTTCATTGAGAGAATTATGTAATTCACTGGATGTAAATACAACGGGTAGTTCATCATCTGTTTCAACTTCATCAGGTAGCAATGGAAGAACTGCTGCTTCATCCACATCTACCTCAAATAGAACATCATCAACAAGTAGTTCTCAATCCAATAGTAATGAAGTTCCTGCTTGGTTAAAATTGGTGGCTATTGTTTTTATTTTATTTCTATTAGCAAAAGCATGCGAATAATTTATACAGATGGAAGAAAATAATAAAATACCACCCCAGATTGAGGACCTGTTAAATGAAATTGATGATTATGTCAACGAGACAGGTAATTACATAAATGCATCACCGTTAGGTATAAAGCACCTAAACGATATTTCTACCCTTTTATATGAAAATACTTTGAATAGGATAGGAAAAATTAAGCTTCAAAATATTCAAGACGTTGAAAATCACTTAGTTACTGTGTGTGATAAAATGACATTGTCAATACTTAATAAACATGTTAATTTTTTAGATGAACTGATGAATTCTTATAAAACTGGAAAAGAAAAGAATTTTAATGTAATTGATTCATCAATGAAAATGTATGTTTTATCTACATCCTTAATTATTATGAGATTAGAACCACTGCGATTAAGTGAGGAAATAAGGAAAGAATTAACAAGTTTAAAGGAGCTATATAGTAATACTAGTAATAAAAAAGGTTGCTACATCGCAACAATGGTATATGGTAGCTACGAAGCCCCTCAGGTTCTTATTTTAAGGGAATTTAGGGATAACGTTTTAGATAAGTCAGCATTAGGTAGATTATTTATTAGATTCTATTACAAAATTTCACCCGGTATTGTAAATATGTTGAAGAATCACAGTAAAGTGAATCTCTTAATTAAATCAATTTTAGACTCAATAATAAAACTATTAAAACATGATTAAAATACGTTTCAAGATACTGATTGGCATCATCACGTTGATTGGTATATCAAATTTATCTTACGGTCAGAATGAACCATCAAAGGAAATTGCAGATTTGCAAAAAGATATTATAAAGATAAAAACGGAAAACAAAAAGCTGGAGAGTGATATTGGATCTTTAAAAACTATAACCCAGCAGCAAAATGAAAGTATTAAAGGTTTAGAAAAGCAAGTTGTTGAAAATACTACAAATATCGAAACGACAGCTAAGGATTTAGGTGTTAAGATTTTAAATAATCAAACACAATCTGAACAGAAAATTACTGAAGTAAATAAATCATTAAGCAAAAATACGCTTTACTGGATTATTGCAATCTTGGCCACTGCTCTTCTTTCTGCAATTGCATATTTTTTGTTGAATAAAAGGCAGAACAGTATAGTTCAGATGCAAGCGACGGATAAATCTGAAGTAATTGACCAGATAAGCAAAACAAAAAAGTCTTTAGAAGAAGAAGGCATCAAGTTAGACACTAAATTAACTGAGATTTTAGATACCCAGTTAAAATTAAGTAAAGAAGATAAGGCTAATAATTATACAGCAAACAATAATTTAGAACCCGATCACTCTTTAGCATTAAAAGTGGCAGATGAAATAATGCGTATTAACAAGAATATTAGCAATATGGACCCCGATACTAAAGGTTTAAAACAACTGGTGGCGTCTGTTAGTAGAATAAAAGATAATTTCGCTGCTAATGGGTATGATATGCCTGAGTTGTTAGGTAAACCTTTTAATCAAGGAATGAAAGCTATAGTATCAAGTACGAATATTGATGATGAATTTGAACCTGGTAAAGAAATAATAACAAAAATAATAAAACCACAAGTAGATTATCAAGGTGTTATGATACAGTCAGCTCAAGTAGAAATAACTGTTGGTCAATAATAAAAATTAATAAGATATGAGAACTAAAATAGATTATGGTATAGATTTAGGTACTACAAATTCGGCTATTGCAAGAATGGAAAATGGCAACCCTGTAATTAAAAAATCAGATACATTAAAGGATACGCTGCCATCTTGTGTTAGCTTTAATAAAAAACAAGATATATTAGTCGGTGATCCTGCATTTAATATTTTAAAAAATGATAAGGTAAAAGCACTAAAAGGTTCGTCGCAATCAATGTCAAATAGCTTCATTGAATTTAAAAGGACGATGGGTACATTGTCTTCATATTTTAGCTCAAATATGAATAAAGAGTATACTTCAGAAGAATTATCTGCGGAGGTATTAATGAAATTAAAGTCCTTTATTGTGGATGAGAATGTTCAGTCAATTGTAATAACAGTGCCGGCAAAGTTTACAGTGGTACAAAAAGAAGCTACTTTAAGGGCTGGAAAATTAGCTGGTTTTAAACATATTGAATTATTAAATGAGCCGGTTGCTGCATCTATGGCTTATGGTATTGATGCTAAAAACAAGGACGGTTTTTGGCTGGTATTTGATTTCGGTGGCGGTACTTTTGATGCTGCTTTGCTGAAATTAGAAGAAGGAGTAATGACGGTGAAAGATACAGAAGGTGATAATTTTTTGGGAGGTAAAAATATTGATGAAGCAATGGTTGACCAGTTAATAATTCCATATCTCAAATCAAATTATTCAATTGATGCCATTATAGAAGATGAATCTAAAAATGAGATTCTTAGGAGTGCGGTAAAATTTTATGCAGAAGAAGCAAAAATTCAAATGTCATTTAAAGATGCTCATAATATTCTAACAGATTTAGGGGATTTACCATTTGAAGATGAAAATGGAGAAGAACCTTGTATTGATATCTGTATAAACCAAAGCGATATGGAAACAGTAGTTGCTCCTATATTTCAGAAGGCTGTAGATATTTCTAAAGAACTATTGAAAAGAAATCATCTAAAAGGGAATGACTTAAATGCCTTGATTTTAGTAGGAGGTCCAACTTATTCACCTGTTTTACGTAAAATGCTCAAGGATCAAGTAACAGATAATGTTGATACATCTGTTGACCCCATGACAGCAGTAGCTAAAGGTGCTGCGTTGTTTGCTTCAACACTCTCTGTATCTGAAGAAGTCATTGAGTCTACAAGAGACAACACGAAGGTTCAATTAGATGTGCAGTATAATGCAACTTCAGTAAGTGATGTTGAATATGTTACAGTCAAGTATTTGAAAGAAAAAGCAGAAGGAAATATTCCAGATCAGATTTTTGTAGAATTAGTTCGAGGGGATAAAGCCTGGAGTAGTGGTAAAAAAATGATAAACGATAAAACAGCGTTGATAGAAGCACAATTAAAAAATGGAGCATCTAACGCATTTGAAATACTGGCTTATGACGGTCAGGGTAACAAACTGGAATGTCAGCCAAATCATATTAATATTTTACAAGGAATAACGGGCGGTAATACAACGTTACCATATAATATTGCAATTGAGATTCGTGATAAAATTAGAGAAAAAGATGTCTTGCATACTGTAAAAGGTTTAGAACGAAATAAAGAACTACCAGCAACAGGTGTAGCAACAGGTTGTACGACATCTGAGACAATCAGACCGGGCATGATAAATGATAAAATAGTAATTCCTATTTATCAAGGCGCAGATAATACTGATAATACTACTTCTTTATACAGTACTCATGTATATGATGTAATAATAAATGGGGAATCTTTTCCGGCATTACTTCCTAAGGGCAGCGAGGTGGAAATAACTATAAAAATTGACAGGTCTGAACAAATGACATTTTCAGCTTTCTTTCCTTTGTTAAATCATACGGAGGATGTGCCCGTAGAAATACAAATAAAACCTGCTCCGGAAAGAGATTGGCTTATTAATGAAATAAGTAAAGCAAAAAAAACAGGAAACTCAGTTAAAGGAAATGCACCTAAATCCCAATTGGATAAAGTTTTAAATAATATTAATGAATTGGAGCTACAATTGGAAAAAGACGGTGGAAGTGAAGATGGAAGAATAAAAATACTCGAAAATTTACGAAAAGAATTAAGAGAATTGGATCGTCTTTCAGCCGAAACAGAATGGCCGGTTCTGGAAAAACAATTAAAAGACGAATTCTATGAATTAGAAGATTTGATTAGAAAAATAAGGGCAAACAATGATGATGAGGATATAAATATGGATAAAATCAATGCTCACATTGAAGATATTAGAAAGAAAGTAGATCATGCAATAAGAGAAAAGAATAGCATTGAAGCGAAAGAATTAATAAGTGACATTGGTTCCTTGGATTTTAATTTAAGAAATGCAGTAACAGGTAACGCATTAGATGCACAGTATCTCCGTGAAATAGACAATGGTTTTAATAGCATAAATTGGAAAGATAGAAATAAAGCGAGACAGTTGATAAATCAGGGTTTGAAATTGGCAAGTGAAGGCAGAACAAAAGAAATAAGGCCAGTATTAGTCCAGATAATTGAACAAATGAATGATGATGAGGCGGATAAATTGGGTGGTAAATTAGTTAGATAGGTTTATGGAAATTGCAAGCAAAGGCATATTGTCAAAGAATGAGGTGATAAATAGTAAATATACCGTATTGCTGTTTATTAAGAATGGTTCTAATGCTCAAACATACAGAGTAAAAGGATTAGATGGCAAATTGTATTTTCTTAAATTATTTAACTATTCAAAACTTCATCGTTCTCAATTTGATATTGAAGGAAATTTATTAGAGATTGAATTTCTAAAACAGATAGATCATCCTAATATTGTTAAATATAGAGATAACGGTGAAATAGTTATTGAGAATCAGAAGTATGCTTTTTTAGTATTAGATTTTATTGCTGGTGAAACAATAGCAGATAAAATAATCAGGGAGGATGTTTTAGATGAATATGATGTAAGGCAATTTTCGGTTGGTATTTTAAATGGGTTGAAATACTTACATACTCAAGATAATTGCATTATACATAATGAAATTACACCTCAAAATATAATGCTCGATTTATCTGGTGATATTCCGGTAGTCAAAATTATTGATTTTGGTTATGCTCGTTCATTTCACTCATCCAATAAGTCTTTTTATAAAGAAGGTTTAAATCCAAATTATATGGCTTCAGAATGTTTTAATAATATCTTTTCTCCTCAGTCAGATTTATACTCAGTGGGTGCATTGATGTTTCAAACATTATTTGGTTTGCCACCCTGGTTTAAAGAAGTTTCTAAATTTAAATCTGATAGGATTAAATTAGAAGAATTAATTCTGGAGGAACGTCAGAAACCTTTGTCGCTTCCAAATATTACTTCAAGTAACCTAAATATTAATGATTATATTTTTAATATAATAAAGAAAGCACTGCATAGTAATACAGATATACGGTTTAAAACAGCAGATGATTTTATTAAGGCTTTAAATGGGGATATTGAAGATATTGATCTAGATAGTAGCAATGTCAAATCTCAAAAAGAGAGCATTAGTAAAAAAGAAACAAAACCTGTTTCTGCAAGGAAAAATAAAGGATTTAATAGTATTGCTGGTATGCAATCATTAAAGGATAAGCTTATTAATGATATAATAGATTTATTGAATGACAAAGAAGGTGCTGAAAGATATGGGTTAACCATACCCAATGGAATGTTATTATATGGTCCTCCGGGATGCGGGAAGACATTTTTTGCGGAAAGATTTGCTGAAGAAGCTGGGTTTAATTACCAATATATCCGTTCATCAGATTTAGCGAGTATTTATGTGCATGGTTCGCAAGAAAAAATTGGAAAACTGTTTAAAGAGGCAAGAGATAATGCACCTACGATACTTTGTTTTGATGAATTAGATGCTTTGGTTCCGAATAGAGAAAAAGTAAATAATGTAAGCCAGTCTGGAGAAGTAAATGAATTTTTGACTCAGTTAAATAATTGTGGTGAAGACGGAATATTTGTTATTGGCACAACAAATAACCCTAATTCAATTGACCCTGCAATATTAAGGGCAGGTAGGATGGATATAAAAGTATTTATTCCGCCGCCTGATGAACCGGCACGTAGTGCCTTGTTTGAACTTTACCTTAAAGATAAGCCCCTTGATTTTGGTATAAATTATAACAAACTTGCATTATTAACTGAAAATTATGTAGTAAGTGATATAGTACTTATTGTTCAGGAGGTTAGTAGAAGTATGCGTAAAAGCAGAGGAAGGATTACAATGGAAGCATTAGAAAATATGATAAAGAGTATAAAACCTTCTGTTGCAGTACTAGATATTAAAAGATATGAACAGATACGTAACGTAATGGAAAAGAGTGAAATCGATACGGAAGCTGAAAATAATACTCGCAGACCAATTGGTTTTAGATCACAAAAATAAATAATACCTATGGATACAATATCATTTGACAAGCTACTACTGAAAACAGCATTTTGTTGTATGGCATGTGATGGTCATATAGATAATAAGGAAATTGATACAATTAAAACATTATGCGCATCTTCTCCATTATTTATTGATTTCAACTTTACAGCGGAGATAAATACATTGGTCACTAAATTAAATGAACGTGGTAAAGAATTTATATCCTATTATTTTGAATTATTAAATTCAACATCTTTATCAGAGCAGGAAGAGTTATTATTGATTGATTTTGCTATTAAAACAATTAATGCAGATGAAAAGATTGAATACAGTGAAGTGAAATTTTTTAAAGTTATACGACATCATTTAAAGGTTAGTGATGAGAAGATTTTATCAATTTATCCTGATATTGAAAGTTGGTTAGAGCAGGATATCATTACAAATAATTATTTAGATAAAATTAAAGATGATTATTTAAAGGCATCATCAATTCCTAAATTTGAACAGATACAATCTTTAGATAAGGACCTATTGGATTCAATTAATTCGGAAAAAACTGATTGAAACTATGCTTAATGCTTTGAAAGTTATATTATCTGTTTTACTTGTACTTTGTCTTTTGGATATGCCTTATGGATATTTCCAATTAGTTAGATTCTTAGCGACAAGTTCTTTTATTTATTTAGGATTTAATTGTCAGAACAATGACACAATAAAGTATATGTATTTTTCTTTGGCAGTATTATTTCAGCCATTAATAAAGATTGCTCTGGGTAGGACAATTTGGAATATTGTTGATGTTATTGTTGCTGGGTTATTAATAATGTCAGTTATAAAGGACTACAATAGTAAGACAAAGATAAAAGTGGAAAACAAGAATGAGTGATATTGTAAATATTATTACAAAGAACAGTAAAACGATTATCTTATATCTATTTGTAGTTTGCGTTTTGTTAATTTATATTGCCAATAAAAATCATTCAAAGATGAATTATGGCAATTCGAATAATAGTAACCAAAATTCTGAAGAGAATTCAGTAACGGATAATTCAATACAGGATGATGATAATACAACACAAGATGATGAGATTCTCAGTAAATCAGATGCTGAAATAAGCAATGAAACGAATAATGATTCAGAAGAAGAAGAAGAAGAAAGACCTGAAACAGGTAATTTAGACTTTAATAAATAAAACCAGACTATGAAATCTATTGTAATGTCAATTGTAATCTTGCTCACTTCATTTTCAGTATATGCACAAGATGATAATGTTTATATAGTGTCATCAGCCACGTTAAATATAAGAAGTGGACCGGGGACAATGTATGAAATTAGAGCTACCCTTTCAAAAAATGATGAAGTGACCTTGATTGATAAGGATTCAGATGGCTGGTGGTATATTGATTTTAATGGCACTAAAGGGTATGCTTCAACTCAATTTCTAAAAATGCCTGGTGCTAGTAATAGTACTGCAAAGAAAGATCCATATAAAGATTGGGAGAAGAAGGATTATGAAAGTGGTGCTACACCGGAATGTGATAATATTGTTCCTCAATTTGATTACGATATTGATAATTACTTAAAAATTTCAGTAGGTTCAAATACGGATGTTGTTGTTAAGTTGATGAAAATGAGTTATGATGAGGATGTTTGTATTAGAATGGTTTACATAAGAAGCAATGAAACGTTTTATCTTAAAAATGTACCTGAAGGTAGATATTATCTCAAAATTGCTTACGGTAAAGATTGGCGTCAGAGTATTGTGAATAATCAATGTATTGGTAAATTCGTAAAAAATGCTGAATATGAAAAAGGAGAAGAAGTGCTTGATTTTAATCTGCAAAAAACATACAATGGAGTAAACGTTCCATACTTTGAATTGTCATTGAATGTTATTACTACTCAGTACAAGAAAGATTCTTACAATTCAGATAATATATCTGAAAAGGAATTCAACAAATAAAAATGTAATATTACTAAAATAATTTAAATTTCAACTGCTATTTTTTTTATAATATATTTAAGCGTATAAATTTTTGAATAAGAATTTATGGCCAAATATAATCTTTTTATCTATAACAAGTTTTAAAAGAAACACTTATAAAGTAGATGTTCTAAAAGGTTGTTATTCTGAGCAGTACCAGATATTTATGGATGATTTTTATAATTCTCAAATATTCATTTATTCTCATTCGTAGGGATTTCGGAGAATATCTATTTACAAGATTTGACAGATTTGTAAAATATTGTAAATGAAAACAGCAATAGCGGAAATTTAAGCTAAAAACTTTTACATAATTTATTAAAGTGTAATGATTATTGTAAAGTTTCAGGAAGTGTTACCCAAACCGGAAATTATCATTTCACAGTGTCCGTCCTTTAAAAATTTTGACTATTTTAATGTTTAGCTTCGTAGAAAGGTCGTAGAAAAATAAGCAATTATCACGGTGACTTATCACGTGTAATCATTGTGTCAAAGTTAATAAATGTCCAACGTGGTCGCTTAACTTTTTGTCCGTATTCCAAGTTTTAATTTCTAGATGTTTGTTCTTTATAAAGTCGTTACTTAAAACTATATGGTCAACTGTGTCTGCAATTTTTGCAGTCGTGTTAGTTAGTCCAAAATTTTTGAAAGCGTCTACAAGTGTTTGTCGAGCTTTATTACTTGGCCAAGGTTGTCCCGAAAATGTAACGTTTAAGTCACCAGCAAAACAAACCTGTTTACCCGGAAATATTTTTTCAAAGTCTGCAAGCTGTCCGTTAAGGTCATTATCGAAACGTGGTTGACGGTTTGCAAAAACTCCAATTATAGAACCATAAACAGTTAGAAGTCCAAAAGGTGTTTCAATATCTGTACAAACAGCTGTGAATGAATCGAAAGTTTTATGTTGGATTTTTGTTTTATACTTTGTCAAGATACTAACTCTGTTTTCACCAGCGTTAAATTTTATATTATCAAAGTTAGATGGTAAAGGATCTGTTGAAACGCAGTTGTAATTGTCGAGTTGAATGATAGAACTTGTTTCGGTCAACACCAAAATCTCAGTGTTGATGTTAGCTAACTTGTCAAGTATTTCTTTATTTTTTCTCTTTTCGAGCCGCTGAAGATTCCAAGTTGCTATTCTCATTTTTTTTCGTTAATCGTTTATTGTGACTATTCCATTTAGGATTCATTTTTGTCATCTTTTATTAAGTCTTTTGCAAAGTCAATAAACAATTTGTGTGCTTTTGTAAATGAATACCTATCGTTGCTTTGTTTTACGGCAATATTCCTCTTTACCATAGTTCCAATATGTCGTTTTATATTTTCGTCAGTGTTTAGTTGCTTGTTTGCTTTAATCACGTCTAACCAAGATGAATTTTTAAAGTATTCAAGAATTTCATCAATGTGAAATTCTGAATAATTGAGTTCTTCTAAAAAATTCTTTCCGTCCTTGTCAAGTTCATAACATAGGATTGAAAAGAAAATAGAAATGTCTCTTGAAGTATTTTCGTTTGTCTCACTTGAAACCAAGTAAAAAAAGTCGTGATTGCCAATAAGCTCAAAACCAAAAGAAGTTTCAAAAAACTTGATATAAAAATCTTCATTTTTCTTAATTGTCTCAAACAACAAGTCTTCAACGGTAATAAATCTTCCCTCCATTAAGGAAGTTACAATTTCTTTATGTTTATCAGGATACATCTTCTTGTTTTTTGATTGTAAGTTTTGGCATAATTAGCTCTGAGTTGTCATTAGAAACTGTTATCATTTTTCTGTCGTTGCTTACTTTGACTTCATAATCTTCTTCAAAAAGTAAACTTGTTACCATAAAGAAATTGTCAAACGAAAAATTGTCACTTTCTTGTTTGATAGAACTTTCACACCATTTAAAAAAATCCTCAACAGGCAAGTTTTTATTCAATGTTTCTTTATACTTGGATTTATCGAAAAGCCAATCGTTTGTTTGTTGAGCATCTTCAACCAGAATTAATTCCGCTTCATTTTTAAACTGCTCAAAGTATTCTTTTGTGTTTTCATAAACAAATCTGTTGTAGATGTTGTCACGAGTAGAAATAAATATTCGAGGTGGCTCTATTCCTTTATAACAATTTCCATTATTTAGATAGTAATGAAAACCTCTCAAGTATTGACTTTCAGTTTTTATTCGATCAATTAACGGCAAAAGCTCATTGGTTAGAGTAACGGATTGGGTGTTTAAATCTTTCCCTACTTGACGTAGTAGAAAATAAAGTTTTTCAAATTCACGTCTAATAATTTCATCTCCGTAATCAAATCTTTTTACATTTGAGAATTGAGAAATATTCAACAATTCGTTGTAGATGGATTGACTATGATTTACATCTAAAATCGTATTAAGTGGGGAAATGTAATTTTCAATGAGATACCTTGCTTTATGAATTTTTTCTTGGTAATCAATTTTCTTATTGTTTGCCTTTAGTTCTTTTGATTCTGCCAATAGACTTTTTGTATTATTTACAACAGCATTAGTAAACTTCTTAATTTGGTTTGATAAGGCTTCAATTCTTTCCGACAAAATGTTTTTATCATCATTTATACCTTCTTTGATTTTTAGAAATAATGTTCTAATTGCTTGTCCAAAATGTTCAATTTCTTCGGGCAAAAGAGGTTTGAATTGTTGATGTATAAATTCAAAAAGAATAAAATATGGCTCGTTAAATGCAAAATCATCATTTTGTTCAACTAATATTTGATATTCTGTTAGCTGTGCTTGAATATTCTTGTCATAGTTCTCTAAACAAACATTTAAAGCTTCTTTGGTAATTATGTCGTTTTTAACTTGTATGTCAAAAAGATCTCTTAGCAAATCATAATGATTTGCCATAAACTGCAATATTGATTTTGGTTCTGACTTAATCATATTTCCAATATTGTTGCTCTAAAAATCGGTTGTTTCTTATTATGCTTTCTCTAATTCTAACAACTTTAACATCTGAACTTTGCTTAATTTTATTGGTCATTTCGGCTTTATTTCCTTTCAGACTTTGAGAGTATTTTCTAAAGAGTTCATCATAATTTTCTGGTATGTGTAATTGGGCAAACTCAAATACTTCTTTGATTCTAAGAAATTCTTCAAGACCGTTAAAATCGTAGTCAACAAAAACAAGTAAATGATTTATAAATAGACTGTTAAGAGATTCTTTCCCAATTCGGCCATATTTATGAATGAAAATATAATCCTTACCTAATAACTTCTCTGCAACTAAAAAAGTGTCCAAATTTTCGACAATGCAAATACGGTTGGCTTCAATTTTATCACCATTGCAAGCAAATAATTTATAATTCTTTGTGTAATACCCTAAATCTAATTCATTACCATTTACCTTGATTGTTTTAAATCCTCTTAGCATAAAGATTGGAGTAGAAACTGTTTTTTGAACTTTGGAGTTTCTAAATTTTCTAACATTGTCTGATTTGTCTTTAACTTCAATATCTTCTGGAAAATGGGTTTTAAAGAAACTTTCAAATTCTGTTATTTTGTTTAATTTATATCGAAATCCTCTACCCGATTTTGCTTTTTCGATAATTAAAGAGGTGACCAATCCATTAAAATGAGGTGAATTCAAAACAGTTTTTGGGACTGTCTTTTCTGTAAGAAAAGAATCCTCTTTTAATTTTTTGTATGTTCTAAAATCTGTTTGGTTCATTTTGATTTCTTTTTCCGATAAATAACATTTCCGTTAGTTTCACTCAAAATAATCTTTCCAGTACTTCTTCTCACTAAGTAATATTTATCAAATCCATCATATGGGTGCAAAGGCGCAGCTGATATTGGAACAAAATTATTTTCCTTACAGAAATTTAATATCTCAATTCTGTTTGCCTCATCAATTGTTCCTATTTCATCAACGAAAATGACGATTTTATTTTCAACATCATTGATTACTATTTGATGGATAATTGACATAATAATTACCATTCTAATCATTTTGTCTGTTCCGTCTGATTCTATCTGGTTTCTTAAATCAACGACTTTGTGTTGTCCTTTTTTGTCAAGGTGTAACTTGATGTCAAATAGATCTTTAAAATCGATAACAGCTTGGTTATCCAAATATCTATTCAGAACATTTAGGTTTTCTGATTGGTCGTCAAATATTAGCTCAGAAGTTAGGTCTCTAATTTCCATAACCTTCTTTAGGTCCTTTATTAGATTTTCGTTTGGAAGAATTTCAATATTCAAAGAGTCAATATCAGAAATTTTAATTTTCCTGATTTTAGAATTGAATTGATTGTTGATGAATGCCTCAAACTCTTGAAATTTTGAGTAGAGTGTCTTGCACGGAATAGAGAATTGTGTTGAGATATTTTTAAGTAATGCGTCAATACTTTTTTGCTTATCTTCAAGTGTTGCGAGTTCTGAATCAAGATACTTAATAAATTCATCCTCAAATGCAAAAGCGGTTTCGGTTTTTGTTTTTAAATTTTCAAACAATCTATCTTTCCTATTCTTAATGTCATCTCGCTCGCCAAAATTCCTTTCAAAGTTTTTGAAAAGATTATCAAGAGATTCATTTGTTTGGTATTCGATAGGTTTAATTCCGGATTCTTCAATCTTAACTTTCCATTCTTGAATTTTTGAGATTCTACCTTCTTTTTGAGATATATCTTTTGATAAAATTTCGATTGCTTGATTTATTCTACTAATCGTTTCTTCATTTATTCTTAGTTCTTTCTCTGTTTCTCCTTTTTGCTGAATTAATGCTTTTTGTTCTCCTTCTTCTTTAGATAATTTCTTTTCAAACTCCGGTAAAGAGTTAAGTTCTTCAATCTTACCGTTTACTTCTTTGATTTTCCCCTGAGTCGTTAGAAGTTCAGAACGGTATTTTTCAAGGTCTTTCGCAATAGGTAACAACTGTTCATTAATTTCCTTTTCTTTCAGCGCTTCATCTTTGCGAATTTGCAAGTCATCAATTGAAGCAATAGGCTTGCCTTTAAAATCTTTTGGGATTGAAATTGCTCCATCAAAGATTTTCATTACATCAGTTAATTTTTCAATACCTAACTGAATATTTTCCTTCGGAAGTGCCGTAATAGAATCAGAAAGAATTGCGTTTAGTAATTCTCTATTTTCCCCATTTTTGCTAATCTGATGAATAAGCAAATTTGAGTAAGTTTCTATTTGTAATTCAAGTTTTGATATTTCTAGAGATAGTCTTGAAATCTTTATTTCTAAATCTCTACTGTTTAGGTTTTGATTTTCAATTTGAGTTAGTCGGCTTTCAATGCTTTTTCTTTCAGTATCTAAATTACTCAATGACTGTTTCAAAAAATCTATACCTTCGTAAGACTTAATTTTTGAGATATTCTTCGTTAATATGTCAATAGATATCTGCTTTTGTGATATTGTTGTTTTTAATCCACCAATTTCTTGATTTAACTCACTTTGTTTTGGATTCAGATTTTCACTTAAATTAACCTGGTGTTCTTCTTTTTCTTTCTTCTTTTTAAAGACACTAGTATTTAGGTCAATGTTGACAGATGAATAAAGTGCCTCAAAAGCATAAACCACTTCTGAAAGAATCTGATTTCTGGCTTTATATTGATTTACTAATTCTTTAAAATCGGAAAAACTTTTCTGAATGCTTATAATTACTTTAATTTCTCTATTGTGTTTTAAAAGAGTTTGAATGTCTTTTTGATTTTTCTTAGAAAATTCAACTTGTTCATTTTCTTTGTTGTCAGCAATAATCAAAGAATCTTTCAATGTTTTATTGTCAATAAGTTTAGAGTTTATTAGGTAGCGATAAATTTTTGAAAAGTTATTACTAATTTCTCTTTGGTCTTGCGAAGCTCCTTCATTTAACCATACAACTCCGTTATTTTTCTTTCCTTTTTGATAAACAAAATTGAAAAGGTCTCGTCTGTTAGTATACTTGTTGTATTCTACTCCTGATGAAGAAAATTCGGTTAACAAGGAATCAAATTTCTTTAACTTTTGTCCTTCCGGAGTTTGTTCAAAATATTGCTCCTCTTTGTAGTCGCTGTCAATTTTATAATAGTCCAAACTTCCTTCTGCATTCTTCTTTACTAATATGCAGTAATATCTCTTTTTGAAAATTTCAAAAATTATGTAGCTAGAATTGATAGAAGGGAAGTAGTGATTAATTGTCGTTTTGTCACCTGTCCTGTTGCCGCTAAAAGTCATTTGCTTTCCGTCAATGATATACAGAAAGTTAAGAGCATAAATTAAAGTGCTTTTTCCAATGTTGTTTGGTCCAACTATTTGCAATGAATCGCAGTCTCCTAACTCGATGTCAGCCTTTGAGTAAATGTCAGAATGAAGTATTACTAGTCTTTTTAACATTTTAGTCTGTTATCTTTTTATTTTTACTACAATTGTTTATGCTCGATATTAATTGTTTGTCCCTGCTCTAATATAGTGTTTTTATCTATATCAAGTTTAAAAGAAACATATTTTAATGCAGGTGTTCTAAGGAATTGCTACTCTAGGCAGGACCAGAAATTTTTATATAATTTTTATAAATCTCAGAAATTCATTTTTTTCATTCGTAGAGATTTCGGAGAATATCTATTTACAAGATTTGACAGATTTGTAAAATATTGTAAATGAAAACAGAAATAACGGAAAATCAAGCTAAAAACTTTTACATAATTTATTAAAGTGTATTGATTATTGTAAAGTTTCAGGAAGAAGAACCCAGACCTGAAATTATCAGCTCAGAATGTCCGTCCGTTAAGGATTTCTTTATTTCAGAGAGTTTGTTTCGTAGAAAGGTCGTAGAGGAAATCTAACTCTTGATAATTGATTCATTTTGATGTAAGTTATATAAAGTTATTATACTACATTTTTTAAAGATTTCACTCATTGTCTCCATAATAGCCCAATATGTTTGTGGTATATAAGTAGATGCTATAATTAACTGTTGTCCATTTCTCAAACCTTTCTGTAACTCCAAGGATAAGACCTTTAACAATCTTTCTCTGAGAGGGAATTTTTGAAATTCATCAATAAGGAGAAAATCGAATTCATGCAGGTTGAGTCTTGGTATTGCACTAAGTATTCTGTTAGTTATTCCATCCGCAGAGATATGCTTTGTTACTTCATTTCGAAATAAATCAGGTGAAATATATTTTACAGTTTTCATAGGATATTCTGATTCTAACTTATGTTTTATTGCATGCAAAAGATGGGTTTTCCCATTGGATGTTTTTGAATAAATGAGTAACGGGTTTAAATGGGTTCCATATTTTATTGATGCGAATAGTTCATCTATTACATTTAAAGCATATTTGTTAGACTCAGACTTTATAAAGTTATCAAAAGTTTGATTGTGCATATTCTTCAATCTTTATTCTTTTTATAAAATGATTTTAAATGCCAAGGTGCAATGCAAACCTTGCAAAGTTTGCAAGATTTGCATCCTTCAAAGCATGTATAAATTTTGATTTTGTAATCGTTTTGGATGCTTGTATATCTCCAGAATATTATTTAAAGCTTCTGCATATACAACTTTTCTTGTAGGCTACCTATTGTTCTTCCAATCCATAAATCTTGAGCATTGGAAGATATAATATCATATCGCCTTGCAGTTGATTCATCATAAAAATAGATAGTAATATAGGTCCCGAAGTTTCCGAAGAAGCCTTCTCTTTCATAGGCGCCATCGTTGTTGGTATCAACATATACTCGATATGCCGTAAACTTCCATATTTCATTCTTAACTTCATTTTCCCATGAACCACCGTTGATTGAAGAATCCCTACTGAAATACCTCCAGGTTCCGGTAGTGGAATAATTAGGTTCATTATTAATGGTAATTGTATCACGTATATATACAATCTGTCCGTTAATAATAGTGTCGTGAACTGTAACAATCGTCTCTACAGTTTTTGTTTCTTGCTTGCTACATGAGGATAAGGCAAAGATTAATAGTGCAATTGGAATAAAAATAAGTGTTTTCATAATTAATATTTATTTATAATAAAAAATTTACAAACAACGTGCCGGACCAACTCTATTTATGTTAAGCCTTTGTATAGATATACTAGTATTATAGTATACTTATATAGGGGGTGTAGGAACATTACCTTATTAATTCCCATCAAACCCTTGGATAAAATATCCATCCCTCCTGAGCAGCATCAGCAACAAATTGTGTGTCTCTTCTTGTTTCTATTTCCGGCACGGGTATTTCATTATTCTTATCGCCGTAAAATGATTTTGCAAAGCTTAAGCCGAGCATTGAACAAAGCATGGAATCATACTCATCCATTTCTGATGATTTTTGGTTTTGAACCACTTCCTATGTCAGAATAATATTTTTTACAAGGTTCATATCTTTGTGAAGAAAAATGACCGTTAGAATCAATAATACTAGTACTACTATAGTATATACTATCCCTTAAAATACCCGGATGTACTTCAATTACTACTATCTATACTTTCATAGCTAATACTATCTACTGGTATATACTTAAATCCCATTGATTTTAATTTCTACATTACCAACTGAGCTAGCAATGTTAGATTCCCAATAATATCAAACACAGGAGATAAGCAATTCTTGAATTTGTTGTTTGTACGCGGAAAAACAAAAAGGACTAGTTATTATAGATACCGGCATCATTAAAGAAGCTATGGTCCGCAGAAGAGTTTAAACCCGATTATGAAGCTATCATAGAGAACCTGACGGTATTTCTGATAGGAAATATATCTGAATGAATTGCATATAAATTTATTATTTTTTATTATTTTCATCCAACAAACCATTTAACTTGAATACCATATCTCGGCATATTCTTTCTAAATCTATCTATATGTATGAATGTCAATGTTCTAAGCGAATTTGGCTGGATAAATTTATGTCGAATGAGTGCAGATTACCAAATGACAATTAAAAAATAAATGATTACTTCTTACCAAGCCAAATACTACGCTTATGAACTCTTGAAACGAGCTAGCTCAGATTCATCGGAGAAATTCGGTGCTACCTTGATGGATGCTCAAGTTGAACTGAACCCGCATCAGGTAGAAGCTGCGTTATTTGCATTTAAATCTCCATATTCAAAAGGGGCTATTTTGGCTGATGAAGTTGGATTGGGAAAAACGATTGAAGCTGGGATTTTACTGAGCCAGCAATGGGCTGAAAATAAAAAACGAATTCTCATTATTTGTCCATCCTCCCTGCGAAAACAATGGGTAAATGAATTATCTGATAAGTTCTATTTGAAGTCGGAAGTGATGGAGAGCAGGAACTTTAATGCTAAATACAAGGATGGCAATAAGAATCCTTTTGATGATGGCAAAACAATTAAGATATGTTCGTATCAATATGCCAGTAAAAAAGCAGATTATATTCAACTTACTTCATGGGATATAGTGGTATTGGATGAGGCACACTATCTGAGAAATGTTCATAAAAATCCGGAAAGTATAGCAGCTAAAATCAAAAACGCTATCAAAGACTACAAGAAAATCTTACTTACAGCCACGCCTTTACAAAACCGCCTGGATGAATTGTTTGGACTTGTAAGTATTATCGACCAAACTGTATTCGGTGATATTAAAACCTTTCGTAAGCAATACGTAAATGGTGAAGTTGATTTACTTGAACTCAAAGAAAAATTAAAATCAATTATACACCGGACACTAAGACAAGATGTTCGTGAGTTTGTTCCATACAGAGAGCGTATTCCAATAACTCAACAGTTTATTCCAACTAAGGAAGAGACACAGCTTTACAACAACGTGTTAAATTATTTACGTAGTGAAACAATTTACGCATTACCGAGAGCTCAAAGGCATTTAATGGAATCGGTTATGTTTAAGTTGCTGGGGTCATCCTCGTTTGCTATTGGGAAAACATTGGAAGCCCTGATTAAAAGATTAAATACCACGCTTGCCACTTCAAAAGTGGTCGAAGAGGAAATAATCTCCTGGTTTGAGGAAGAGTATGAGAATTTTGATGATGAGCGAGAGGAAGAAGAAGAGGAAAGCGAGGATTTTGCCGAAATTACACTGCTTGATAAAGAGAATATTGAGAAGGAAATTGCAAAGTTGACCGAATACCTGCTGCTGGCAAATAGTATTGAACACAACGAGAAAGGTGAAAAGCTCATTGTTGCACTTGATACTGGTTTCTCTAAACTAAAAGAACTCGGTGCAAATCAAAAGGCACTAATATTTACTGAATCTACACGAACACAAAAGTATCTTTTTGAACGTCTTTCGAAGGAAAAGTACAATGGCAAAATTGTATTGTTCAATGGTAACAATAACGATGAGCTATCTGGCGCTATTTATCAGAAATGGGTGGAGGACAAGAACAATTATGGCAAACTGACACACTCAAAGAGTGTGGATATACGTAACGCTTTGGTAGATGCTTTCAAAAGTGATGACTATCAAATTATGATTGCAACTGAAGCTGCGGCTGAAGGTATCAACTTGCAGTTTTGCAGTATGGTGGTAAACTATGACCTACCATGGAACCCGCAGCGTATTGAACAAAGGATTGGCAGATGCCATCGTTACGGGCAATTACATGATGTAGTGGTGGTAAATTTCCTTAATAGTGAAAATGAAGTTGAAAACAGAGTGTTTGAACTATTGGAACAGAAATACAATCTATTCCAGGGAGTTTTTGGCTCTTCAGACCATGTTTTAGGTGCAATAGAAAATGGTGTTGACTTTGAAAAGCGCATGATTGAGGCATATAAAAAATGCAGAACAAAGGAAGAGATTGAAGTTTATTTTAAGGCACTGGAAGAAGAATTTAAGGATGCCATTGACCAGCGAATTAAGGAGGTGCAGAGCGTATTGTTTGAAAACTTCGAAGGTAGCGTAATTAATAAATTACGAATTACCTATTCAGAAACCAAAACGTTCCTTGAGAAATTTGAGAAATGGTTATGGGAAATTACCCGTTACTACCTGAAAACCTTGGCTGAGTTTGAACCAGAGGATTTCACATTCACTTTACTTGACAGCGGTGATCGCTACACACTCAATAAAAAGCGAACAGATGCCAGACATTACCGCATTCAGAGCGAGGTTGCGCAAAAACTTTTAGCTAAAGCAAAAGCGGAAAAAACAGACAAGGCTAATTTGATTTTTGACCTTTCTTCTTCCCCTATTCGTTACAAGGAGCTGGAACAACTGAGAGGCACTAAAGGTTTACTGAAAATTAGCAACCTTGCAGTGCATTCAGAAATTGAACAACATGACACGTTGATACTTACCGGAACTACTAAAGATAAAAAGGTTCTTTCTGAACAAAACTTGCGTGATTTGTTAAACGTGACCATTCAGACAGATGCATTTGCTAAATTTGATTTGGAAGAGTTGGAAAAACAACATCAAAAAAACAAAAAACAGAAGCTAGACTACCTCGAGAAAACCGATGCAGCTTTTATGCAGCGTGAGTTTACAAAATTTGAGCATTGGGCAGATGACAAAATCCGTTCATTGGAAATTGACTTGAAAGAGGAACGCCAGAAACTACGTGAGCTTGAACGAGAGCAACATAAAGAAAATATTTTGGCAGAAGAGCTGATTGAATTGCAGGAAAAGATTTCGAAGATAAAACGCAAATACAACCGTTTACGGCAAGAGATTTACGACCGTGAAGACGAAATTAACGAACAACGTGACAGCATGATAGCAGAAGCAAAAAGCAAACTTACCCGAACCATTAAGGAAGAAGAATTATTTACCGTATCATTTGAAATCATTTAAGATGAACAATTACAACCAATTAAAAGACGTATTAAACGACATATTTGAACTGAACAAAGCAGATTTGGATTTCGGTATTTATAGAATCATTAACCAGAAGCGCAAGCAGGTAAATGAGTTTATTGAAAAACAACTACCGGAGGATATTAGGCAAACCCTGAGCGAAACCCAATCTTCTGACAAAGCTGAAATAGAAAACGAGCTCAAGGATTTAAAAAGAAAAATTGAGGCATTAGATGAAGTTGCAGAAACACACCCAAAATACATTGCAAAACTGGAGCAGCTCAAATTAGCAGAAAATACCGATGTGTTGGAACAGGAAGTATTCTCCCATCTTGCCAATTTCTTTAAACGTTATTACAAAGATGGCGACTTCATCTCTATGCGCCGATACAAGAAAGATGTATATGCCATCCCTTATGAAGGCGAAGAAGTGAAACTGCACTGGGCTAACCATGACCAGTATTATATCAAGTCATCCGAAAATTTTAAAAACTATAGTTTAAAAACTTCGGATGGTAAAACGGTAACCTTTCAACTAAAGGAAGTAAGCACCGAGCAAAACAACAACAAAACCCAGGGCGATGCCGAGCGCAGATTTGCCCTATACGCCGAGCAACCCGTTGAAGAAAGCGAAAACGAACTGTTCATCAACTTCATTTACGAACCCTTTACCAAGGCTACCAAACAGGAAAACTTATTAACAGAAGCACTGGAAGTATTGAGTGAACAGATACCAGCTGCATACGCAACGGTATTCACCTTAAGCCCTACCGAAAAAAACAGCAAGCGTACCTTACTGGAAAAACATCTGAATGACTATGTATCCAAAAACAGTTTTGACTATTTCATACACAAAGACCTTGGAGGTTTTCTTTCCCGTGAGCTGGACTTCTACATTAAAAATGAAGTATTATACCTGGATGACATCAACACCAAGCAAACCGAATTCTTTGTAGCCCAACTTAGCAAGGTAAAGGCCATTAGAGCCGTTGCCGGAAAAGTGATAGAGTTCCTGGCACAGATCGAAAACTTCCAGAAAAAACTATGGCTGAAAAAGAAGTTTGTAATCCGTACGGACTACTGCATTACCCTGGATAAAGTTCCTAGCACCTATTACCCTGAGATACTGCAGAATCAAGCTCAGTTGGCTGAATGGAAAACTCTTTTTGACGTAGATATACAAAATGCCGAGCAATTGAATTTTGAGCAATTTTTGGTACTGGATACCCAATTTTTTGATGAAGTATTTAAAGACCGACTATTAGCTGAGTTTGATGATTTGGATAACCAAACCGATGGTTTGTTGATTAATTCAGAGAATTTTCAGGCATTGTGGCTCATTATTGAAAAATTCACTAACGAATTAAGAGCTATATACATAGATCCTCCATACAATACACCACATTCTGAGATTAAATATAAAAACCAGTTCAAGCATTCATCTTGGTTGTCTCTAATCAATAATACAGTGCCCCTAACTGAACTATTTTTTAAGGAAAATCACTCATTTGGTTTAGCGATAGATGACTATGAGCTGAGTAATGTGCTTCAATACCTTAATAATATTTTTTCGGAGAAAGACATTTCGGTAATTACTGTAAACCATCATCCACAAGGCTCAGGTGGTAAGATTTCAAGGACAAATGAATACTTGGTAGTTTGTACAAACAAAACATCTCCTAATCTTTTAGGTGAACCTTTAGAGGATTACAATGAAGACAGAAGTTTTATGAGGAGCGGTACAGCCGATAATAATTATCGTTCAGGTAGATGGAAAAGTTTCTATGCTCTACTTTATGATGAAAATAATAATAAAATAGTTGGAGCAGAGGATCCAGTGCCACTTGGTGAAATTTATCCACTTGGTCTAACAGGAGAAGGATATAAAAGAATTTACCCTATAAACTCAAAAGGTGAAGAGAGGGTGTGGCGATCAAGTTACTTAACAGGTAGAAAAAGAGCTGAAGAAGGTGAGCTAATTGTAACTAAGAATGGAGCTGTTTTGCAAAAAATCGATCATGAAAGTAAACGAGAAGTACTATTTAGTAACTGGCTAGACAAAAAATTTAACGCAGGCACTAATGGTTCTGAATTGTTAAAAGGAATGGGACTAGGTGGTGAATTTGATTATCCTAAATCAATAGGAACGATGGAGACCGCTTTATGGGCGCAAACTTTTGGTGATTCTGATGCCATAGTTCTTGACTATTTCGGTGGCTCTGGCACTTCTGCACATGCCGTATTAAACATGAATAGGAAATTTGGTGGTAATAGGAAATTTATTTTGGTTGAAATGGGTGAGTATTTCAGCACAGCAACTAAACCCAGAGTAGTTAAAGCTATTTATTCAGACAATTGGAAGAACGGCAAACCGCAAGATAAAAAAGGCATTTCTCAAATCGTAAAATACCAAGTGCTGGAAAGCTATGAGGATACATTAAACAACTTGTATTTACAATCAAAAACAGAGTTAGATTTCAATGGAAAAGCCAAAGAAGAATACTTGTTGCAATACATGTTGGAAATGGAAAGCAGGGAGAATTTGTTTAACCTGGAGATGTTCCGCAAGCCATTTGATTACCAATTAAAAGTAACAGAGAATAACGAGCTGAAACCTACCAAAGTTGATTTAGTAGAAACCTTCAACTACATGATTGGTTTATATGTAAGCAAAGTACAAAGGGTTAAAGACATTAAGGTGGTGGAAGGAACTACCCGAACCGGCATTAAAACCTTGGTCATCTGGCGAGATTTGGAAACAACTACCCATGACGAAGTGGAGAAACTATTACGCAGATTTTACGATAGCCAGCGTACCAAAGAGTTCCAGCAGATTTACATCAACGGAGACCATCATTTGGAAAACCTGCGCCTGGAAGGCGATAGTTTTAAAATCAAACTCATTGAGGAAACCTTCTTTAAGAAAATGTTTAACGAGATCGAATTATAATGGCAAATTTTCACGATAAAATAGTACTCAATAAGTTCCTCTTGTCGCTATTTGGAATTGATGCCATTGGTTCTAAAATCGTTTCCAAAGATGGAATGGAAGTATTTAGGGAGCTCAAACTGTCCTCAAGCGAAGGTTATACCGAAGAAGGTAATACAAAATTTCTGGAGCAATTAAAGGCACATTTGTATCTGACTGATAACGTGACCGAATCCATGCTTCAGCAGTATGATGAAAATATAGTGAGATATACCCATGAAATTTCTGATGGACGTGATGAACTGATTGTATGGAAGTACTTTCAGTATTTGTCATTACTGTTTACCGAAATATACCTGGATAAGTTTTTTGGGAACAAAAAGCAATTACAACACGATTTGAATCAATTTGTAAAACGATTCAACACCAGGCAGGTTGAAGAATTGGCAGATAAAAAGCTGAAGAAAGGGGAATCTGTTTATCAGGTAAAACCTTTTAAAGAAACGGATTTAAATAAGGTTGCTTTCTGGAATGCCACCGGAAGCGGTAAAACGCTTTTGATGCATGTTAACATTAAGCAATATCTGCACTATGCACAGAAGCACAGCAAAGGACATGAGAGTAAGATTTTATTGATTACTCCAAATGAACCACTATCAAGACAGCATTTGCTGGATTTTCAACTGTCAGGCATTCCGGCAAATATTTTTACCAAAAGTCAGTCCGGGATGTTCTCCGGCAAGGAAGTGGAAATCATAGAGGTTTCCAAACTGTCAGATGAAAGCAAGGAAAAAACCGTTGCCGTTGACAGCTTTGAAACACACAACTTAGTGTTGGTGGACGAAGGTCATGGCGGAATGAGCGGCGACCAATGGAAAAAATTCAGGGATAAATTAAGTACAACAGGATTCGCTTTTGAATATTCAGCAACATTCGGGCAAGCCATTAGTGCCGCCGCAAAAGGCAAAAAAGAAGAGCTTACGCAGGAATATGCAAAAAGTATCCTGTTCGACTATTCATACAAGTACTTTTATGAAGATGGTTACGGTAAAGACTACCGTATTCTCAATTTAAAGGAAGATAATGTTGACTTTAAAAACAAATATCTAACTGCAAATCTACTCTCGTTTTACCAGCAGTTACTCCTTTTTAAAAACAAGCCTGAATTAGCCACACAGTTCAGGCTATTTAAACCTTTATGGGTGTTTGTAGGAAGTAGTGTTAATGCGGTTAGAACAGAAAATAAAAAGGAAACTTCAGACGTACTGGATATCGTTCATTTCTTATCTGATTTTTTGAAAAACAAAGATCAGTACACTGAATATATAAAACTTATCCTTACCAATAAAGCAGGTTTATTAGACGCTAAAGGATACAGCATTTTTGAAGGAAGTTTTGCTTTTTTGGAGGAGCTGGAATTGACTCCTGAACAGATTTTTGAAGGCATTAATCGGGAAGTTTTTCATAACCATAACATTGGGGCAAATTTATACTTGGATAACCTGAAAGGTGCCAATGGTGAACTGGGGTTACGAGTTGGAGATACGGACAAATATTTTGGAGTTATAAATGTTGGTGACGAAAAAAAACTGCATGACCTTGCGATGAATAATGGTATCCTTGGTACGGATAAGGATTTTTCCGAATCATTGTTTGCGCAAATCAATCAAACACAGCCAAAGCAAGAAATCAATATGCTAATTGGTTCAAAGAAATTTACCGAGGGTTGGTCATCATGGCGTGTCAGCTCTATGGGGTTGATGAATATAGGTAAATCAGAAGGCTCACAAATTATTCAGTTGTTTGGAAGAGGAGTGCGTTTGCAAGGTTATGAGTTTAGTCTGAAGCGTTCACTTGGATTGGATGATTATCAAAGACCAGAGAATTTAAAAGCAGTAAGAAAGCATTTACGCCCGCTGGAAACACTTCAAATATTTGGTGTTAAAGCCAATTATATGGAACGTTTTAAAGAGCTATTGGAGGAAGAAGGCTTACCAACCAATGCGGGTGACTGGGTGACGATTGTCATTCCTACTCAAAATAAAATTGACATTTCTGCTTGTGATTTAAAACTTATCCAGGTAAAAGAATCAGAAAATTTTAAACGCAAAGAGATAGTTAAACTGAAACTGAATACCGATGTTTTCAGGAATAAACAAGTAGAAGTTGATTGGTACCCGAAAATAGATACACTTGATAGTGTGAAGTCAAATAAAGTTGAAACAGCCAAACAAGTTTGCTATCTGGAAAGTCATCATTTGGCATTGATTGATTGGACGAAGGTATATTTTGAAATCCAGAATTTTAAAGCAAGCAAGAGTTTTCCAAACTTAGAAATTGAGTTAAGCGATTTACAAGAAATTATTAAAAGCAACGCCTGGTACAAAGTATTTATAACAAAAGATAAAATGGAATTCAGCTCCTTTAAAAATGTAATGGTTTGGCAGGAGCTTGTTATCGTTTTGCTGAAAAAACACATAGAACAATACTACTTGTATTTTAAAAATAGGTTTAATGCAGAGCATATTGAAACCAGGAAGCTTTTGGCAACCGATGACAATCTGATTTTGCAATATGATATACGATTAAACAAGAATGAAGAAGTTGAGGATATTGAGAAAAAGTTTGATCATTTAAAAACAGCGCTATCTGATAGTTCATTCAAAACACTTCAAATTGCTAATCAGGTTGAAGCGTTTGACCACTTGATGCATCTTTATAAGCCATTGGTATATGTTGGCAAAGGATATGAGAGTAAACTACAGGTTTTCCCGGTTGCACTCAACGATGCCGAACATCAGTTCATGAAAGATTTTGAGGTGCAAGTTCAACGTTTCAAAGATTTAAAAGCACTTGAAGAAGTATTCTTGTTGCGCAACCAAAGCAAAAAGGGTATTGGTTTTTTTGCAGAAGGAAATAATTTTTATCCTGACTTTGTACTTTGGATTAAGAAAGACAATAAACAGTACCTAACATTTATTGATCCAAAAGGCATAAGAAACTCTAAAGGGATTAATGATCCAAAGATTCAATTCTATAAGTATCTGGCAGAGAAAGTACAACCACAGGTCGCTGGTGAAAATCTGGTATTAAATTCGTTCATTATTTCAAATACCAAATGGATTGAGGTAAACTGGAAGGACAATCTTTCAATTAAAGATTTTAATGACAATCATGTGTTTTTTCAGGAAGATCAGAATTCGAACTATATTATTTGTATACTAGATTATTTGTTAAAATGATTCAACATATATTTGAATTTATCAAAATACTTTTTTATACCTTAAATTGTTTGGTGATTACAGAACTAGAAAACTGGTGTTGGAGACTTGGAAGAAATTAAACGCTTAAGAAATGATAAACCAGATTTTTGAATCATTATGTAATTTATTATGCTGTAGTAATAATATGAAAGAAGATAAAAAACATATTTCTATTTTATTGGGTGCTGGGTTTTCAGCGAACCAGGGTTATCCTATTGGTAATAAGTTGAATGAATTGCTTTTAAACTGTAAAGATGCGGATCTCTCATTTTATACAGACGGTAGTCTTATTCCAGCAGTTAATGGGCAGAAACCTGATTTGGGATGGAAAAATAGCTATGATCTTGCATTTGACTTTTGCAGAGATATGATTGCGTATTTTTATCAAAAGAAAGGATATTTTGATTATGAAGAGCTTTATGATTATCTCTTGGATGAAGCAACTCGTGATAAGAATGTAATAATAATAGCTAAAAAACATAAACTAACAAAAGAATCTAATATTAATAACCAATTGAGAGATATAATACATGTTCTTAACCAGTTGGTGAGTTTTTATTTAAAAGACAAAGACGGTAATCAATTTTATGATAACATAGGGCATTATTGTAAACCTATTTTCCCGGGCTACACAGGAATTCTAAATTGCATAGAAAAATTGGGAGACGAATATACTGTTCATGTTTTTACACTCAACCATGATTTGTTTTTTGAGCGATTAAGTATTACGGATTGGATAAGAGGCAGGTTAAGCGATGGTTTTGAAGAATTAGGTTCACCATATTATGGAGAAGTTAAAACTCAAGATGCAAAGTATAGAGTTAGGTTAGAACATTATACAGGTAATTATGATACCCAATTCAGATTATATAAATTGCATGGAAGTCTGAATTATGCTGTGTTTCATTCCCCCGTTGGCACTAGTAGCTCTTATGTTGCAGCCGAAAACTATTTAAAAATAAAAAGATCAGTCAATATTCATCAATTGTATAAAGAGATTAAAATTGGTGGGAAATTGTCATATCATCGAGATAATATAAATTTTAATGCTGATTTTTTAACCGGAACGACATCTAAGATAGAACGTTATAATGAGCCTCTTTTGTATCAAAAGTTATTCGAACATTTCAGAAGCAATCTTCAAACTTCAGAAAAGCTGATTATAATCGGATATGGAGGTAAAGATACAGAGATTAACAAGATGATATCAGAGCACTTTGATTACAAAAACAAACCAAGTTATATCATCGATCCCAAACCAGGAGATAAAATAAATGAATTAAAGAGTAAATTAAATTCAAAATTAATTACCAAAGACTTGGAAAAAATTGAATTGCATGATATTTCATGATAGCTTTTTAAAAAGATACTTGAATATTATTATTAAAAACAAAGTAGGATAATGGATGAAAATAAAATACCAAAAGTAAATGAAGAGCTCTTTAAGGGGGAGGTACCTACTGAGTTAAAAGAAGAAACATATTACGCATACCTAGATAGCGTTGAACAAGTAGGAGGAATATTATATATTCGACTAGATTGCATTTTGAAGCATGTTGCTGATGATATAAATATAAACAAAGAAACTATTTTAAACTTACCTTCTATAATCATAGAAATATCTGCTGAAGCCAATCAAATAAGATCAAAGTTTAACTATAACCCATATAACCTTGAGAGTCAATGGGTAGTTATAAAAACTACAATTAAGAATACGTCGCTAGACCAGCGACAGTACTTTAATTTTGTACAGGTTGGTAATCCGGAAACAACTGGAAACTATGATTTAGATGAGGTTGTTTTGTTTAACAAGTTGGATAATGAATCTAAATTAAAGATTAAAGAAATAGTACAGGCGACTACATTAGTGGAATCTACAGAGTTAGAAATTAAAGAGTTTTTAGAATCACTTGATCTTAGTAATCTTTCATATGTTAATGTGTATAATGTTGGTCAAGGTAATTGCAACGCATTAGTTACTGATAGAAATCAACCTATTATGTATTTTGATGTTGGTGGAGGTAGTGGTGCAAATAGTGGCACTTATCCAGCTAATTTTAAACTTTGTACAACTCAAAATCCATCTATAATCTTATCCCATTGGGATGTGGATCATATTCAATCAGCAGTATTTGATTCAAATTTATTAAATTGTAAGTGGTTAGTTCCTAGGCATTCCAGTATTAGTGCTACAGCAATGCATATTGCTCAAACATTAGTAAATAGAGGCAACTTAATTTGTTGGAATAATGTGATACCATTTTATAATTTTCATAATCATAGACTAGTAAAGTGTACAGGAAATCCTAACTATAAAAATAACTCTGGATTGGCTCTATTTGTAAATTATAAGATGACTAATTATTGTTTGCTTCCCGGTGATGCAACATTTAATAAAATCCCACATTTTCCTAATGGGAATCTTATTGGACTTGTTGCTAGCCATCATGGCGCAAGATCTGGGATTAATGGAATGCCCACCGCCTTCAAACCTGCTATGTTGGCTTATTCATTTGGCACTGCCAATACACATAGGCACGCACATTCTTCAGCTGTTAAATCGTATAAATTACATGGTTGGGGTAATGGGTTAGAAACACAAAATGGAAATATTGCGATGACCAGTGGTTTGATTAATCTAAATCCACCATGTGCTGGTATAACAAATAATTGTTCACTTTCTATTATACAACAGTTTTAATAGTATGAAAATAATATCTTCATCATTCTCACATATTAATTTGCTAAAAAGAACTGAAAAGTTAGCAGTTAAAGATTGGGCTAAGGCTTTACCATTGGATGATATTTTAAAATCAGACCCAAAGAAGATAGCAACCTATGATGATTTAGTAAAAGATGTGGCTCAAATTTTACACCGCAATCGCAATCTAACTTTGTATTATCGCGGACAAAGTAATGATTACAAATCAGAAGGTAAAACGACTATTCTGCCGTCTATTTATAGAAAAAAAGAGGATGAGAAAAAATTAATGTTAAAAGAACGTTTTGAATTATTGAATGAAAAAGTTATTGGCTTAAAAAAAATATTTCGTGAAAGCCCCATTAAATATGCTGGAACAAACCTTCTTAATAAATATGAGGAGATTTCCTGGTCGCTGTTACAACATTACGAAATTTGTCAAACACCACTTTTAGATCTGACGCATTCATTACATGTTGCATGTTCATTCGCCTTCGATAAGAACCAAGGCAATACAGGTGTCATTTATGTTTTGGGTATGCCTTGGCAGATGGATGCTATTGGCTACAACACTTTTGAAGAGTTGGTTAATATCAGACTGTTAAGTGTTTGCCCTCCAAAAGCTCAACGACCTTTTTTTCAGGAAGGGTATTTGGCTGGTCATTTTCCGAATTATCAACTGGATAATCCTAAGAAAGTTGATCAATTTGATTTTGCAAGAAGACTAATCGCCAAATTTGAAATTCCGATGAAAAGTGATAAATTCTGGGGTGTTGGTTTTGGCAGAATTCCAGAGAGTAAATTGTATCAAAAGATGGATCCAATCAAAATGATCTGTGAGCAACTTAAGTAATTGTTATGAAAATTAATATACAAGAGTATAACCGGTATCTCCAAATAGGTGGAATTAACCCACTTCTCAAACAATATTGTACGTCAATAAAAAAGAACAATTAAAATCTAATGGATAACCGAATAAATACATATAATAACATCTTAAAATCTTATCAGAATTTAAGAAAAGACGAAATGAATTCAATGGCTGCCGTAATTACAATTGCTTCTGCCTGTTTAAAAACAAACAAATTTATAAATCAAAAAACCAGTGAACAATACAATCCGCTTCTCTATTTCAATATCCGTGAAACTTTAAACAGCCGAATATTAGCAGATTTATTAAACCCAAAGCACAAGCATGGTCAGAAGGATTTATTCTTATCTGAATATTTAAAAAGTATCCAGTTGGAATACAATGAATCAGATATATGGGATATAAGATGTGAATCTGAAAACGTAGATATCGTTTTAACTGCCACCAAACCTAGAAGAGTTGTTGTCATTGAAAATAAAATAAACGGAGCATGTGATCAACCAAATCAATTATATCGATATTATCAATTAAAAATAGAGCAGCATTACGCTTTTGAAGAAAAGAAGGAGCATCCTGAAAGATATAAAATTGTGTATCTCACTAAACATGCTGAAAAGAAATGTTCTGATAATTCTATATTTTCAGCAGATAGTAAGGACAGAGTTCCGGAAGAATTGATTGTAAATCAGACTTTCAGTTTAGATATAAAAAATATTTTAGAGAATTGTCTAACACAGATAGATAAAGATAATTTTCGTATGAAAGCATTTATTAATTTCTTTATTGAACAAACAACTATATAATATGATAGATAGAATTGCAAAAGAAGTATTTCCTGATTATGAAAAATGGGATGCATTTATAGAATTAAATGGACAAAAGGTAAATCTGGAGAATTACTGGATTAAACAATATCAAAGGATATTAAAAGAAAAATTCCAAGATGAATTTTTAGACTGGAATATTCAATTTGAAAATAATTTAAACGTATTTTTTTACCCAACTGGTTTCTCAGAAAGAAAGTCATTAGAAATATGGTTGGAAAATGGGTTTCAATTATCGTTCTGGATAAATGGAGAATTATTTGATGCAGAAAAAGTAAAGAAACTTATAAAGATTGAATTGCCATTAATTGAAATGGCAAGCAATGAAATTATTTCATTTATTGATAATCCATTTGATCCTTATTTATTCAGAACCCAACTAAAATACAATCTTCCTGCATACATTTCAGACTTTAATAGATTAATCTATTTCGCAGACAAAGGACTCCCAGAAGAAATAATTAGAATAATTCGACCTATTTTAAAGAATGAAAGAATTCTTCAGCTATTCAAAAATATTAATGATCAATGCCTGAAAATAAATTGATTGGATCAAATTCTTTAAAATACCAATAAATTAAGTGTATGTATCAAATAGGTTGGGTATTCAATTCAGAAAAACATCGTCAGGATATTGAAACCATTATCAGTTTAACGCAAGATCAGGGAACACTGGATGAACTGGGCTTAGGCTCTGTTCGCGATGGATTTGCAAATATGTTTTTCCCCGGGACAACTACCATCATGACTCGTGCTAAATACTTTCTGATTGTTCCATGGATTTTGGAAGATATCTATAAGAAGAATGAAGATTTTGGGAAATTGTCTCAATTGCTCAGAATAGAAGAAGGGAAGGTTATAGAATTCCTAAAGACGACTAAAGACCTGGATGGTTTGATTGGTAAGGAAGTGGGTGTCAGGTTAAAACGAATGCCGTCTTCCGTTTACTGGACGGGTTTAAAAAGATTTGGAATCATATTACCTGATATTACGATGTCGCAACTTCCTGTCTTTTTCCGTAAAAAACATAGATTGGAAAATACAACATCCTTAAAACGCTTAACCAAACAAGACAAACTTGCGGATATATATGAAAATAAAGAAGCAGTCTATTTTACGTCAGAAGATTTACCATCATACCCTGGTTTAAAAAATCTTAGCATTCAAATGACCAAGATTGAAGCGGAATTTCTCAGAAAGCGTATTTTACTTAAAGAACCAGATTCACTCTTAGCTTATTTGCTGGATGACATAGAAAAGAGGAATGACTTTTTATTGGTCCCTTCTTTCGAAGATTTAGTGACATACGTAGGTAAGAGCTGTCCATTATATGCATCACTTCAGGCAGCATTGTTATTTGACAAAATCATGAAAGGGGTTTATATACGGTATAATTATAAGCTTAGTTTGTATGCGGAACCTCAGACAAAACTAGTCTGGACAACGAACTGGGACAACTATTTAATTTCATTGGCGAAATTAGATTTTACGGAAAACAGTTTTGATCTGTACTTTAAAGATTTTAAGATCAATGAGAATACAGTTCAGTTTTGTAAACAATGGATCAGGTTTATTAAGGAAGATAAAATAAACGAAAAAGCTATTGATGAGCTTCTCCGATCGCGTGAAGTAAAACTTAAGGGTAATGAAAGAAGTCGCTTGAATAATCCAACCTTAGCGCAGAAAACAGCATTACCAATAGGTGTATCTTTTAATCAGAACACCGGAGAAGTATCATATTTAAATTTCAGATTCTACATAGCAAAGAAAATAATTCAAGACATTTATATAGGGTTAACAAATACGGCATCAAATGAACAATAACGAAATAAATTTTGAATATTTTTCATTGTTATCTCCTCCTGAAGGATACAAACTAGGCAAAGCAATAGGCACAACGTACTCACTGGATTTAAAAACTGCGTTGTCTGTTCCGCTCGCATTTCATTTTCGTTATGGAATTGACGCTGAACTTATAAATGATCCTTTCGCCTTGTTTTTATCTCTGAAAGAAACAGCTTCAAAGATTGATTTATTTTGTCAGCTGGGCGGGATAAGTTCAAAAGTGAATGATAATAAACTGTACAGATTTATTGAAAATAGTCTTAATGAAATTAACTTGGAAAACGGGAAATCATTTCATCCGAAAATCTGGATAATTCGATTTGAAAAGGAAGGATCACCGTCAATTTACAAAGTCATCAACTTGTCGCGAAATCTTACGAGTGACAGTTCCTGGGATATGGTGATAGCTTTTGAAGGAGAGCTCAGGGAAACAGGAACCGCGATAGACAGCAAAACGAATCAGCCATTGGTTGATTTTATACAATTCCTTTATACCACATCCGGTAAAATAGCTCCTGCTGATTTAATAAATGATTTAGGTAAAGTATCTTTCCGTCCTTTGAATGATAATTTTTATAATTCGATTGAGTTCTTACCTATTGGTATAGGAAAGACATCAAGAGCCCTTGATTTTATTTATAAGGATTTAGAACAGACTCCATACGAACATATTGTTACTGTTAGTCCTTTTGTTTCACAAGGCATTCTGGATAAACTTCTAAAAACTACCAATAAATTAACGCTTGTAAGCAGGTTAAAAACATTGGAGGAACTGGATCAGAAAAAATTAGCATCCGTTGAATGTTTTTATATTAATGAAAAGATTGTAAACGGTGGTGCTAACTCCTTAAGCGAAGATGTTGAATCTTCCACCGTTAATGAAAATGATAAACCAACTGAAGATGTAAAACTTCCTGTTTTTGATTTACATGCTAAAACCTATTTATTAAAAGACAGGGGAAGTTACGAACTGTTTTTGGGCAGTGCCAATGCATCTTATAATGCTTTTAATGGTAATGTTGAATTTTTGATTCGCGTAACCGGTGAGCGAAGAGATGCTGCAAGAGTTTTTTTGGAGACGTATTTTACACCTAGCAATGATTTTTTGGTAAAATTTACGCCTGATCTTACAATGCAAAAGAAAGCAGATGACACAAGAGAAAAATTATTGGATAAATACCATTTTGAAATGTGCATACAGCTATCGAATGCTAAATCTATATGTAAAAAACAAGATGAAAATATCTACGCCATTCAGATAGAGTTTGACTCTTTATCACCCAATATAGATGGTATAGAAACTTTTATCAGACCATTATCTGTAAGCCAATCTTATCAAAAAACCATTTCTGATTTGATTGAATTCTCAAACATTCATTTAAAAGATTTGTCAAAACTATTTGTGTTAACAGTTACGGACAATATAAGCGGACTGAATAAATCCTCTATTCTTAAATTAAATATTAATAATTTACCTGCAAACAGGGAAGAAGCTGTTGTGCGTTCCTTAATAAATAATAAATCGGATTTGTTTAGGTTATTACGTTTGCTTTTGAGTGATGATATTGTGGATGCCTTATTAGACGGACCGCCAGAAGGTACTCCAGGAAAAGGAAGTTCTAAATGGAATTATCCAACAGATGATGAATATGCGATATTTGAAAAAATGATGATAGCCAGTTCCAGAAATCCTGAAAAATTAAAGGAAGTTAAAACGGTTATCGATTATCTAGAGAATAATAATTCATCGCAGGGAATTGAAGATATGGATATTAAGGATTTTATTGCCTTTTGGAATAACTTTAAATCAGTCATTAAAAACTAAAAGCTATGTATGAATTGAAAGACTTTCAGCAACTTACAGTTAATTATATATATCAAAGACTTAAAAATACAGATTGCCAGAGATTTTTATGTGCTGATGAAGTTGGTTTAGGAAAAACCATAATAGCCAAAGGGTTGATTGATAATTATCTGAAATTTAGAAATGGTAATCTTAAAGTGTTTTATATTTGTTCCAGTCAGTATCTGGCCAAACAAAATTTAATAAAACTGCATCCTGAAAGTCAGGTAAAACCCATTTCCCGTTTAACAGAATTAATTACAAGACCTGAACTAATTAATCAACATAGTGGTTTGTCTATTTTGCCATTATCGCCTAAAACATCCGTAGATCTGAAATCAAGAAGTGGCGTAGCTATAGAACGTGCTTATTTATACAGACTGATTAAAGAAGCAGGGTTACTTAAAGGAAAATGGGAAAGTACTTTTAAAAAGATTTTGGGGTTGAATATTAAGAATTGGGATGGATTAATAAATGATGTCTATTCTATAGAATTTGATAAGAAAATTACATCTGAATTTATTACAGCATTAAAATCAGATGAAGAATTATTAAAACATCTTAATGAATGTTTTGATAATATCCGAGATGACTACAGAAATCTGATTGGTAAATTACGAATGTTGTTAGCAACAGTTTCATTGAATGGTTTAAAACCGGATATTATAATTCTGGATGAATTTCAGCGATTTTCTGAAATACTGAAGCAAAGTGAATCTGAAGATGCATCAGATTTAATTAATGCCCTTTTTAAAAATGACCATACAGAGATGTTGATGTTATCTGCAACTCCTTATAAGATGTATACAATACGGGAAGAAGATGAAGAGAATGAATCCCATTTTGAAGAGTTTCGGTTTTTAATGAAATTCCTGATGCGAGAGGATTACAAAAGTTTCTTAACAGATTGGGGAAATTATAGCAATGCTTTGTTGTCATTAAAGACTTATTCTCCCGATGAAATTGGATTGCTTAAAATAAAGGTTGAAAAGTGGTTATACAAATATATGTGCAGGACAGAACGCGGAATTGTATATGAATCAGATCCGTCCAAAACATTAATTGAACCAAAATATTTTGACCTTCCATTTGGTTCCGGTGATGTGCTCAATTTTATCAGTACAGATAATATTGTAAAATGTATCCAAGAAAAATATCCTGAAATGTATTCGCCTTTAGAGTATTCGAAAACAGTGCCTTTTCCCATATCATTTATGGATGAATATAAATTAAAAACCCTGTTTGAAAAAATGTATGATAAAAATGAAAAAGATATTCAGAAAACTGTTGCACTAAATGAAGCATTTATAAACTTTGATGACGTTAATTCTTACCGTTTAAACGATTTTAGAAACGGTAAAATGAATTGGCTGGTTCAAAATAATGTACATGCTGGAGCTAATATTTTATGGATACCACCGTGTGTGCCATATTATAAATTATCAGGTCCTTTTAAGGATGCTGAAATGTTTTCAAAACTTATGATTTTTGGCCGGTTTGCAGTTGAACCTCGAGCTATTGCTACTTTAGCCTCCTATGCAGCGGAACTTTATTCAACGGGAAGTCAGGAAGCAACACTGGCAAATAAAGAAAATAAGCAGCGGCTATATTATACAGCAGGTGCTGAAGAAATGGAGGAAGATTCAGATGAGCCGGCAGAAGAAAAGAAGAAGTATAGTAGAATACCAAGACGCAGATTGAATTTCAAGCAAAATGAAATTCCTTATTCATTGTATTGTTTTTATTATCCTTCTTTATTTTTATCGTCAATTGTAAGGGAAACACTTACAGTTCAAGCAGACAAAAATAGTTCTGAACTTTTGGAGTTTTATAAAAATGAAATCAAAGTCAAACTTTCAAGTCTTGATAAATTTGTTCAGAGGAAGTCAGAACGTACAGATGTAAGATGGTACTTATTTGCATTGATCTATTTAGATTATACTTATTGCAAATCAGGTATGAACCAATTATCGGAGGATAACTTTAAACGTTATATTTCTGAAAATAATCTTCATCCAAAATTAAATAAAATTGAAGAGTATATAAATATTATGTTACAAAAAGGACCTGCTGAATTGTCTAGCGTTCTTTCACTTGGCGATGTTCCGGAAGATCTCCCTAGGGTACTATCATTCATTGCATTAGGCTCACCAGCTGTACTTTCATTAGTTACATTTCAGAATGGGTATAAATACAAATCTGGAGATGACTTGAATCAGTTGTTTCTTGCTTCTATCTCGGTAGCAGATTCATTCAGATCTTATTTTAATTCACCGGAAGCAATTTCTGTTATTGATATATTTAATCAAGGAAAAGAAGATTATTGGTTGTCTGTTATGGATTATTGTATTTCAGGTTGTTTGATTTCTGTTTTGGATGAATGCTTTTATATGTATTGCGATGGAAACTATGAAGGAAAGGTAAGGAAACAAGTGTTAAATGATTTCATACAATATTTATCTGGTGTCCTTAGTATTCGTACTGCAAGTCTAACAATCGACATGGTCAATGCTGAAAAAAATGTTATTCAAAAATCATTAAGGACACATTATGCTTTGGCTTTTATGGATCAGGTTGAGAATGATGATACTTTAGCAAGAAAGGGAAATATCCAAGATTCATTTAATTCTCCTTTTAGACCATTTATACTTGCAACAACTTCTATTGGTCAGGAAGGATTGGATTTTCATAAGTACTGCAGACAATTAATGCATTGGTCTTTACCAGGCAACGCTATTGATTTAGAACAAAGAGAAGGAAGAATCAATCGTTATAAGCATTTTGCATTACGTAAAAACCTGGCAATATCGTATAATAAAAAATTAGAGGGTGAGCGAATTGATAAATCGATTTGGTTAACTATATTTAATATTGCTGAAAACGATCATCAGTTGCGTGGAGAAAATTGTCAGTTAATTCCATTTTGGCATGTACCAAAAGTTTCTGTTCCTTTGGAAAGATTGGTTCCTACATATCCATATTCAAAAGATGTAAAGAAACTTAATCACCTGCTAAAGACATTAACTGTTTACAGAATGTCGCTTGGTCAACCTAATCAGGAAGACTTGGTTCGATTTTTATTAAATAATTTTACTCCGGAAGAATTAAACGGATATAAAGCTAAATTGATAATCAATCTGAGTCCTGTTGCGTATGAGATTTTAGAGAAATCGTTTACCTAAAACTAGTCTATTTATGAATTGATACACAAAGAGAAGAGTGAAAGTTTATTTAAAAACATTTATCCGTCATAATTTTGTAAAAAATGGAAGATAATATCTTTTTCCTACTGCACTCATTTCTTATTGTAGATATTAAAATTAGAATTCCTACTTATCAGAAACTTTTAGTAAAGATTCCATAGCTTGCAAATTTTGCAAACCTTGCATTGCTTGCAAGGGTGCATTGAAAAACAAAATAATTCAGATGACAATATAACCTTTGATTAACCTGTTTTTTCGAAGCAAGGGGTGTTCTGATTTTGACTTTATTGTTATAATACTAATTACCTTGTGTTGCTTAAAATCATCCAAATTTACCCCCCCCTTTACCCTAATTTTTAGATTTAGACCTTATCTTTTTGTAGTTACCAATTCCATCAGACTCAATTAGCCCTTTGTCAACTAAGAATTTCAAGTGTTTACCAACAGTACGCTCAGCATAACCTAGTTTAAGCCCAATTTCATTACTTTCACTCTTCTTGAATTCTTCAGGTAGGTTGTTCAATAACTTTAGTGCCCTCATGGCGGTATGATCTATTTGATTATCATCTTCTGGTTTTTGTGATTTTAAGTATTGAAAGAGATAGAAGTTATGCTCTCTTATTACATTCATAATCTCCGTAGCTTGATTAAATGAAGTATCGTCACAGGACAGGTTAATTGTTGACCCAGGATTATTCAGGAAATTATCACTAAAATTATCTTCATCATAAGCCCTTAAAATACATAATACGGCAGCAATTCGTTTATGGGTTATTGCAAATCGATTTACTGTCGCATGGATGTCATTTCCGAATAATTTAATTGCATCTGAATGCCATTCAGGATATATTTTCTTTAATTCTGCTAGATGTTTGGGTTTGTTAATTTCAAAATAAATTTCTGAGGATTTATGAATTTTTTCGAATAAATCTCTACACTGCATAGATAATTCTTTAATTGTTTCTATTTTCTTATGAAATTGAATGTTGTCAAATACCCTCGGGTCGAAGTGTAAATCAATTTGTCCCAAAAAGAAAAAGATAAACCTTGAAATCAATCCATTTTCGACAGATCCTTTAAACAGGGCAATAAATTGATCATAAGTTCCGGTTATTAGGAAACCAGCTTTAGGCCTATCTATAAATATTACCCCACCACCCTTTCGATTAGCTTGGAGAGGTTCATTGGAAGCACATTTTCTGAGTGTAGCATCATTATTCTTCCAATCCTGGTTTCTGGAGCCAATGGAAGAATCTGCCTCTGTATCTATTAAATTGCCAGTACCTCCATTTGTATTTAAAATATCCATTAGTGCTGCGTTAGATGTATCTGCTGGAATCGTATGAATTTTACGTTTAGGAACCTCAATATCTTCATCGTTATCTTCTTCCTTATTTCTTATAGATCTCTTATAAGCTTTCAATTCTTCATCGTATATTTCATCATAAAATCCATTAATTGCCTGATTTAAAGGAAAACAATTGTGGATTATTGATTTGCCGCTGCCTGCATTACCTACACCAAAAACAAACATATTCGGGAAATATGACTTTCCACCATGTAATATTTGGACATTGTCAATAACCGTGGAAAATGTTTGGATTGCTGCTAAGACGTATAAACTTTCTTCCATTTGTGAAATTTCGCCTAAATGTTTTGTAGATAATAAAGAAGGCAAGTTGTCAATTAGCTCTTTGGATAAATGTGGAGGACAAAATATTTCTTTTTCTACTTCATCTTTTTTTTCATTACCAATCATGCGGAATTTTAATTCATTTGTTTCTGTCATATTATTGTTTTTAATTGTTAAACCATGTTGTTTAAAGTGAAAAAAGAAAGTGCCTATTGATGCTCTCGTACCTTTGTTTAGGTAATAGCTGAATTTGGCATCATTTTCTTCCTTCTTATATTTTGGAGATTGTTTGGCAATCATATGGAAATGCTCTCTCCCAGATTCACCTAATGATGAAAGAGATCGTGCGATGGCATCCCAATCGCTATATGAATGTGCAATATTTAATCGACCTTTAGTTATTTCAGAAACACACCTGTTCACTCTTTCTAAGGTTTTATCATCTAAATCCCGATCGACAGGAGTAGATATTTCAGTTTTATCTTGTATGGTTGTTTTGTAATTAAAAGGAATTGTTGTTTCTCTGAAATAAGGATTGGGGTGGTAAGTAAGTAACATTGCTCGTGTAACATCACTACAAGATAAGTCTGCATTCAATTTGAATGTTACTTTGAAAAATTCTACAACTTCTAAATAAACTTCTTTATGAATGGGTTCTGCCTCTTTACCTACATATACTACAACTTTTAATCCTTTACCAGAAGGACTTGGAGCTGCAAATACAATAAATGGATACGCAGGAAAGAATTTCATAAATTCCAATATAAGATGAGGATTGAAGAAATATTTTTCATTGTCCTCTAGGTCGAAATCCACATGTTGATAGCCAGTATATTCTGTTGGAGGATTTGATGAATCAATTTTCTTATCATTCCAGAAACCAGAAATATAAACACATGGGAGTTCTAATTTAATTTTCTTTATGGCATCTTTAGCATCAGACCACGGGTTTGATAAAGATCGTATATCTTCAATCCGTGATTTAAAATTAATACCGTTAATTTCACCAGATATTGTTGCATCTACCATTTCTTTGATTGATATTGATTTATTTGGCTTTTTATTTAAAAGGTTCTCGGAAAAAGACATTCGTGTTGACATAAGAAATTATTTATTGGTTATAAAATTGTTGATTAGGGTGTATCTGTTTTTTACATATTGATTGTATGTATCAAATTGGATAAGAGGATGATTGCTATCATATATGGTAAATGGCAAACTATCTTCTGATAGGGTGTGGTTCTTCACATAATCAAATAATCTTTCTGATATTTCAAATTTGCATATAGATAAGAATTCAATGAAAAACAACCTTTTGTCATGTTGACCTTTATAAGAAATATTCAGAGAGTTTATGTGGTTTAGAATTTCAGACTTGAAAAAAAGTGAAATATCTGTATGTTGACACAATGCATCTTGGTTGCCTGAGATTATTGTATCGACGAGAGTAGATTTATAATTGTCTATTTCTTTTGATTGTAGCTTGGTTTGATTAAATTCATAACTTATAATATTTTTGATGTAATTTTTAGACTTTGTCTTTAGTATAAAATATTGACTAAGTTTTCTATTTACAGGTAGCCCTTCATCATAAGCTAAGTCTATCCTAACTTGATCAAAATACCTTTGTTTAAGGAAGCTAATTATGGTAGTTAATTCAGTTAATGTTTTTTTATCATACTTTCCATTTTTGCTATGCTTTTTCAATAAAGTAATTATATAATCAATCTCACAGTCTCGGATGCATCCATAACTTTTATGTAGTTTGTTATTGATATCCATAAACCTATTTATGAATTCAATTATATGGATAGGTAGAGTACTAAACGTTTTTGTAAATCGTTGCATGTTGTTTTAATTTATTAGTGATTAAATATTTTTATCTAAAAATTCCAGAATGGAACTTTTTTTATAAAAAATCCGTTTGCCTAATCTTATTGGGCTACAGAATGGTGGGATATTATTGTGATAATAATTGTAGACCGACTGACGTGAAATACCTAAGGTCTTCGCAGTATCATTAATCGATAATAATATATCCTTTTCAGGTCTTAATAACTTTGTTATTTCTTTTAAAACACTCTCGCTTATTAAACTAGATATTTTTGAAATATCGTTATCTGAAAGTTGCATCTCAAGATCAAATTTTCTTATTACCATATATATTCATTTTAAAATAAAAAACCGCTGATAATAATCAGCGGTCAAAGAAATAAATAACTCGTAATTTATTAACTCGGAATTTTTTGTTTTTTATTTTTTGTGGAATTCCGAGCCTTTCTATGGATATCATCAATGTATGTGTACTGATAATCTTCAAAATCAATCCCCCTCCGCTTCTCTCTCTTTTTACTTTTCTTTTCTATTTCATTATATTTTTCTTTTGAGCAAGCCCAGCCTAATCTCTCATGGATAGGAAAAAATTTCAATACCTTATTTGATGCTTCTATATTAAAATATTCTACAAATGCTTGTACTATCTCCTTTTTTCTTTCTGATATAGTTGTTTTTTTAGTAATATGTAATAAACTACCATCATCAATATAAGTTATCTTCGTTGGTTCACCGGGAAATTGATTAGATGACATTGAACCATAAAAAAAATTTATTAATGAATAATATGATTCAATTATTAATCCTGCTATTTCAGGATCATTTAATTTAATATTCAATTTGCGATTTTTATTATGCTCTAATGTGATTGTAAATTGAGATAATTCATTTCTAATTTTAAATCCAATTAGCTGATTATATTTATTGATGTCATTTTTTGCTATTCTAATACTATCACCCACATTTGATATATTTTTTTTAGACTTTGTTTTATCCATTGATAAATCAAGTTCGAACTTGAAATAATCATATTCAGGATTTTCTGAAAAGAATAGATATACAAATTCTTTTTGTAATTCTTTGATGTCAGAATTTTCATTATCAAGATCAATTCTCCATCTTTTAATAAATTCTATACAATAATTTTTATGATTTTCATAGAATTCAGAAGTATCCAAGTCATTATATCTTCTGATTTTTGAGAAAAACCCTTTTACTAAAGGATCTAAAACTGTTGATTTAAAACTGTTAGTGTTCATATTACCTCCATATTTTATTAAATTCATTAATTGTTGTTTGTTCAGAGATGGCAAGGTACCTTAACATTACCCGGTGGTCCTGGTGCCCAGAAATGGAGCGTATAAGATCCGGAGATAAACCTCTAAGAAGATTAAGTGTAACAAATGTCTTTCTTGCTGTATGAATTGTGATGAATTGATGTTTTGGTTTAAGTGTATCAATTCGATTTTTCCCACTATACCTATTCTTATTTACAGGAGTATTTATTCCTGCTAGCTCAGCGACCACTTTTATATTCTGATTCATCTTCTGATTACATTGAATCTTGAAGGCATAACATTCCATTGGATTACTGAAATCACACTGCTTTTTTAGGATTTCTACAGCTTTTGGCAATAAAGGAACAATTATCTTCTTTCGTTTATTTCCTTTAACTTGATAAAGCGACCAAGTCGGGTTAGTCGATTCCAGATTTAAATCCCCCAATTTGAGATTCTTTAGGTCTGAAAACCGCTGACCAGTCAAACAACCGAAAACAAAAATATCCCTTGTTTTGTCTAAAGAGTTGCTGAAACCGAGATTAACATTGATTATCTTATCTAACTCTTCTTCTGTTAATGCTAATACATCTACAGCGTCAGATTGATACTTAATCTGTTCAAATTTTGTGTTGGCATGATATTCCTTTTGCGAAGCCCATCTCATAAATGTCTTTATGATGGAGAAATGTTTGCTGATATTGTTATTCAGGTATTTCTTTTCATCTATCATATAAGACAGCAAGTCAATCTTAAAATCATTGTTTATTTTTTCAAAAGTCAAGGTGTAGTATAACTTTTGGAATTCTAACAATAGGTTGTGAGTTGTAACAATCTTTTTTACTGTACCCTCTTTACAAAGTTTTCTTTTTTCAGATATATACATATCAAAGGCACTCCAAAAAGTGATTTGTTGTGAATGATTTATTTTTCCATTTACCAGTTGCTCTACCAAATCTTTCACATCATCTGCCATATAATCAGGATTTCGTGCGATTAATGTAAGAACTGACTTTTCAATATCAGCTTTTAGTTGAGTAAGCCGATGGTTGATTTCTAAAGCAAGATGATGTTGCTTTTTGACTTTTTGTGCTTTTTCATCCCATAATTTTGAAAAAACTTTAATCTTACTGTTTACCTTTGCATACTTTCCTCTTGCAGTCCAACATATATATATTGCAGTTTTATTTTCATTGTAGAACTCATCCAAAGGTTTTCCTATTCTCTCATATTCTTTAATCAAGGCTAGGTTAACTCCTTTCTTATATGTTTGGTCACGACAATAATAGAATGTTATCATAAATTTACAAGTAGTTGATAATTAGACAAATAGAACCATTTAACAAAATTTTACAAATCACATGCCAGAAGTTTTTCTGTATGTTAATGTGTTGTTAAGGTTTACAGGATATTCTTTTTTGCCGTAGAAAACTCGTAGAAAATAACTGTACAACTCTATGCAAAATTTGTAAAGAGCTGTAAAGAGAATTTAATTTTTCGGTTTGAGAATCAAATAATTGTACAGCTTTACACTATAAAAACTAATTTTGTCCAATAATAGGAGCTACATGCAGGACCACAAAAAAAGCTCCAAATTGGGAGCTTTTTTTTATTTTAGTAGGCTAATAATAGCAATTCGTTGGTGATGTTTACTTCGCTTTGGCTTCGTAACTAAACACCAAAAAGGCAATCCAACTAAAGCCTTGGTTCGTGTCCACACGAACTACATTATTACAAGTATATGGTTCGTGCGGACACGAACCATTGCGTAAGAATACAATTTATATTTTATGTATGTTAAAGTCATGGTTCGTGCGGACACGAACCATTGCCGAGGGAATACAATTTATATTTTATGTATGTTAAAGTCATGGTTCGTGCGGACACGAACCATTGCCGAGGTAGGCTAATAATAGCAATCCGTTGGTGATGTTTACTTCGCTTTGGCTTCGTAACTAAAGCCTAAAGCCTTGGTTCGTGTCCACACGAACTACATTATTACAAGTATATGGTTCGTGCGGACACGAACCATTGCCGAGGCTTCGTAACTAAACACCAAAAAGGCAATCCAACTTCGGAGATTTTTTTATTTTTTTTAGAATACAATTTATATTTTTATGCATGCATTCAATCCAAACTATAGTTTTTGATTTTGGCGGTGTTATTCTTGATTTGAAACCGGAAATAGAGTGGTTTCAGCAAGATATGTTAGCCCATTTTGAAAATGATAAACTTTTAAAACTCTATCAACAACAATATTTCCAAAATTTTGAAAAAGGAAAAATTGAAGTCTCGGATTTTTTGAGACAATTACAAGAAATTACAATACATAAAAACATTACTGAAACAGAAATCAAACGGCATTGGAATGCTATCTTAAAATCTATTCCGGCACATCGAGTAGAAATTATTCGGCAACTTAAATCCAAATACCAATTAATTTTATTAAGCAACACCAATGCCATTCATGTGGAGCAATTTAGAAATGACATGATGGAACATTTTGGAGAAGATGTATTAGATACGCATTTTGATATTGTTTATTATTCTCAAGAAATTGGCATGCGCAAACCGCACCAAGAAATTTATGAATTTGTACAAAACCAACATCAATTGCTTCCATCCACCATTTTATTTTTAGACGATAAAGCAGAAAACTTAATTGAACCTCAAAAATTAGGCTGGCATACGATGCATGTACATTTTAATAAATTATCAATTAATGATTTACAACATCTCATTTGACGAAAAAACTAGCCACATCCTACTGACTACTCGCTACTTATCCTTATCTTTGCCATCCGAATAATCGAAAATAGATTTATTATGCAACTTTCTGAACAAGAACAAATCCGAAGAGAAAAATTAGAGAAAATTAAAGCTTTAGGCGTCGATCCATATCCTGCTGCTTTATATCCGGTCAATGTTTCATCGAAAGAGATAAAGGAAAATTATCAAGAAGAAGTATTAGAAGATGGCTCTAAAAACAGATTGAATTATCAGGAAGTTTGTATCGCAGGCCGATTGATGGCCACTCGTCCTGCCGGTAAGGCAACGTTTGCGGAGTTGCAAGACAGCCATGGTCGTATTCAAATATATATTCGAAGAGATGATATTTGCCCTACAGAAGATAAAACTTTCTACGATGTTCTTTTTTCAAAATTATTAGATTTAGGCGATTTTATTGGCATTAAAGGATATGCTTTCAAAACAAAAGTTGGTGAAATTTCTATCCATGCCAAAGAATTCACTTTATTGGCAAAATCACTTCGCCCATTGCCTGTTGTAAAAACAGATGAAGAAGGAAATATATTCGATGCTTTTTCTGATCCAGAAATGCGTTATCGCCAGCGTTATGTGGACTTAGTCGTCAATGCAAATGTTCGCGAAACATTTGTAAAACGTACAAAGATGATGAATTCCATCCGTGAATTTTTAAATGAAAAAGGAGCCTTGGAAGTGGATACGCCAGTTTTACAAAGCATTCCAGGTGGTGCAGCGGCACGGCCATTCATCACACATCACAATGCATTAGATATGCCTTTGTACTTGCGTATCGCCAATGAATTGTATTTAAAACGACTAATTGTAGGTGGATTTGATTGGGTATATGAGTTCTCACGAAATTTCAGAAATGAAGGCATGGATAGGACGCACAATCCGGAATTTACCGTATTGGAATTTTATGTGGCATACAAAGATTATTTCTGGATGATGGAAACCACGGAGCAACTTTTAGAAAAAGCAGCTTTAGATACCAATGGAAATACCTACATTCAAGTGGGTGAAAATATGATTAATTTCAAAGCACCTTACAAACGAATTTCTATTTACGAGGCTATAAAAACTTATACCGGTTTTGATGTTTCAGAAATGGATGAGGCTGGATTGCGTGATGTTTGCCATAAATTAAAAATTGAAGTGGACAATACCATGGGCAAAGGAAAATTGATAGATGAGATTTTTGGTGCACGTTGTGAACACAATTATATACAACCTACTTTTATTACAGATTATCCGGTGGAAATGTCGCCACTAACTAAAAAACATCGTTCAAAAGCCGGCTTGGTGGAGCGTTTTGAGTTGATGATAAATGGCAAAGAAGTGGCCAATGCCTACTCAGAATTAAATGACCCAATTGACCAACGTGAACGCTTTGAAGATCAACTAAAATTACAAGAACGTGGCGATGATGAAGCGATGTTTATCGATCAAGATTTTTTACGAGCTTTAGAATATGGCATGCCACCTACTTCTGGAATTGGTTTTGGAATTGACCGTTTAGCCATGTTACTAAGCAATCAAGCATCTATTCAAGAAGTGTTGTTCTTCCCACAAATGCGAAGCGAAGCGAAGCATTCATGAACTCAATAATTACAAATTAAAAATATTGAATACATGCGAAGCGAAGCGAAGCATTCATGAACTCAATAATTACAAATTAAAAATATTGAATACATGCGAAGCGAAGCGAAGCATTCATGAACTCAATAATTACAAATTAAAAATATTGAATACATGCGAAGCGAAGCGAAGCATTCATGAACTCAATAATTACAAATTAAAAATATTGAATACATGCGAAGCGAAGCGAAGCATTCATGAACTCAATAATTACAAATTAAAATTTACATTATTTGTCGATGTACGCAGCATAATTGGTTTAATATGCATGTTGTTTTCGCTTGCGAAATAATAACTTTTGTAAGTCATTCCAGTGCAAAAGGAATCTTACTGAATATTACATTAAACAACTGTTTTTGTCCGAATGCTTTTAGTGAAGCTATCAACCAATAGGAAAAAATCGAGATTAAAAAGTAGTTAAAGCTACTTATCTTCCAACACTTCAATTTGATTTTCTTTATTGGCAATAATTTGTGGTGAGCCTTTGTATTCTGCCACTTTTCCTTTTACACAAATTGTTTTATTTCTTAAAAACTCTTCCGGAATGTACGAAAAATTAGTTCGGTCTTGCCCAAAAATCATAAGTGTAAAAACTTGGTCTGGATATTTTTTATCTAAGTTTATATACGTTGGATTGGTTTTACCATTTTGATTAAATTTAGTACTTACTACTTTGCCACAAACGCACGTATTTTTGCCAATAAAATCTTTAGCTTGTGATGCATTTATTTTTCCTTTTCCATAATCAACCAACATAAATTTTGAATCTTCTTGATGCTGATAATATTTCTTATCAAATGCTGACAAGCTGTTTTCACTTTCTAAAATCGATTCTAAACTATCGTTTAATTTTGGGAAAAAATTAATACCTGATAATGCTTCAATACTATCAATACTCACTACATGTTTTTCTAATTCGTACGGCACATTTTTATTCGGATACAAAAAAGCGATTGCTTTGTAGATAGGTGGATAATAATCGACAACTATTTTGTAAATATATTCCGGAATGGACACGCCAAAGGAACCTTGTTGCAGCTTTGGTAAATTATTTTTCAAAATTGGGCCTGTAATCACTATCAATTCGTCGTTATCGATTGCCCATTCGCGTACTTGCATTTCCAAGCGATTCCAAGCACCTTGATTGAGTTCTTTATTTTGTGGAATGATATTAGAATAAAAATAAGATTCACTCAATGCTTTGTAACTCCACTTAAAATCGGCGGAAGCAGCCATGTGTCCGCGATCGTAACCACTGTTCCAATAATCATTCGAATCAGCCATGTTTTGTTTAATAATCGGATCTGCTCTAAAATCATTTGTACGCTTAGCAGCGCCATAAAATATATCTTTTGGAATGACGTGCACTACATAGTTTGGCACTCGATGAATTGGGTTATAGCTTGTAGTATATGCCAAATGCTTGGCTATAATTTCGTTATTTATGGGTGATGCTATACCAACAGAATCGATTAATTTTTGAATATATTTAATCTTAGATTTTTCAATAGAATTAAAAATATCTTTTTGCAGTTGCTGTGATCCATCTGGAATTTGACAAAATAGCAAGGATGTACTAAAGCAGGTAAATACAAATAAAAAATTACTCATTTTCATTATTCAAATATAAAACAAAAAACGAGCCAAATAAGTGGCTCGTTTTTTTATAACCTAATTACAGTTAAAATTTTGATTTCTAGTCATTATAAATAGATTCAATTTCTTTACCGAATTTTTCATTAATTACTTTGCGTTTTAATTTCATGGTTGGCGTCAACTCAGTGGTTTCCGGTGTCCATTCTGCTTTCAATAATTTGAATTTTTTGATTTGTTCAATATGGCTAAAATTCGGATTTAATTCATCAATAATACTTTGAAACTTAGCTTGAACACTTGGATTGGCAATTAAATCTTCACGAGAAGCAAAAGTAATTCCATTCTCTTTCGCATATTGTTCCAAAACCGGAAATGCAGGAACAATTAAAGCTGAAACAAATTTCTTGCTTTCACCTACTACCATAATTTGCTCTACAAAGAAATTTTCTCTGAATTTACTTTCAATAGGAGCAGGAGCAACATATTTACCACCAGAAGTTTTTAATAACTCTTTCTTTCTATCGGTAATTTTCAAAAATTTATTTCCAGCGTTATTGGTTACAAAAGTACCTACATCGCCAGTGCTAAACCAACCATCTTCCGTCAGTACTTCTCTAGTTTTTTCTGGTTCTTTATAGTAACCCATCATAATGTTTGGCCCTTTGGCTAATATCTCGCTATCTTCTTCGGCTATTTTTATTTCTACGTCTTTAATTGGCATCCCAACGGTTCCTAACATAGCACCACCTTCTGCAAATCGGTTGAATGTTAAAACGGGTGAGGTTTCGGTTAGTCCATATCCTTCACGAATTGGAATACCTGCTGCAGAGAATACACGTGCCATTTTTAATGGACAAGCTGCTGAACCGGTTACTATTCCCATAATTCTGCCGCCTAACCCTTCTCTCCATTTAGAGAAAATTAATTTATCGGCAATTTTGAATAAGAAGGATGGTTTTTGGTCGTATTCGTAATTATCGGCCATTTCCAAAGCCCAGAAGAATAATTTCTTTTTTAAGCCTGTTAATGCCAATCCTTTATTTACAATTCCTTCGTACACTTTTTCCAATAAACGTGGAACTGTAGTGAAGAAATGAGGACGAACGGTTCCTAATTTATCTTTTAAGGTATCAACATCTGAATAATACACATTTGCACCTGCATGCAAGTATGTATAAATTACCATTCGTTCAAAAATATGACAAAGTGGTAAAAAGCTCAAGGCAGTATGTCCGGCTTCAATAGGTAATTCGGCGCGAACGGTTAATACGTTAGAGATAATATTAGAATGCGACAACATCACTCCTTTAGGTTGTCCTGTGGTTCCGGATGTATAAATTAATGTAGCTAATTCTGTAGGTTGAATGGAATCTGAAATTGCTTTAATATCGGCGACATTTCCACCTTCACCCAACTTCATAATTTCATCGTAGTTTTTAGCACCTTCCACTTGATCAAAGGTATAAACTGCTTGTAAGCCTTCTACTTCACTCACTAAATCTTTTACTTTGTCGTATAACTTTGCATCAGATACTATGCAAATTTTAGCTTCTGAGTGTCCTAAAATATATTTATAATCATTGGTGCTGATAGTAGGATATAATGGAACATTGATAGCACCAATTTGTCCGATAGCTTGATCACAGATATTCCATTCAGTACGGTTGGCAGAAGTGACAACAGCCACTTTATCGCCTTTTTGAATACCCAATTTAAGCAAGCCTAAACTTAAATTATTGGATAAATTTATTAATTCATCGGTGCTTGTTTTCCACCAATCACCGTTTTTTATGGTGGCCAATGCTACTTGTTGAGGATGATTTTGTTTTTGATAATGTAAAACATCAAATAGTCTTTTTACTTCCATTTCTCCAATTTTAGGTATATTATTATTTATGATAAAATGATTTAATTATATGAGCGTATTTCTCTTTTAATTTTTTACGTTTCAGTTTCATGGTTGCGGTCAGTAATCCGTTTTCCACTGTCCATTCATCTGCCAACAATTCAAATTGTTTGATTTGCTCTACTTTTCCAAAGTTAACATTAAATTCTGTAATAATATCTTTGTACAATTGTTTAATGTGTTGATTTTCTAATAAATCATCATTAGATAAAAATGAAATAGCTTGATTTTGCGCCCATTCCTTTAAATTTTCGAAATTTGGGATGATTAATGCAGAAATATATTTTTCTCCATCACCTTGTAAAGCAATCTGTTCGATTAAGAAGGATTCTTTAAGTTTATTTTCAATAGGCGAAGGTGCCACATATTTTCCGCCGGAAGTTTTAAAAAGTTCTTTTTTTCGATCGGTAATTTTCAAATAACCTTCTTTTGTAAATTCGCCGATATCACCGGTTAAGAGCCATCTTTCTGCGTCAAATACTTTTGCTGTTTCCGCTTCATTTTTATAATATCCCAACATCACATTTGGTGCTTTCACTAAAATTTCGCCATCTTCGGCTAATTTTACATGCACACTTGGCAATAATTTTCCTACGCAACCTGCACGAAATTCTTGTTTTCTAAATGGCACCACACTGATTACCGGCGAACATTCCGTTAAGCCATATCCTTCCAGAATTGGAATACCTGCATTGGTAAATACAGTGGCTAAACGCGGTTGCAATGGTGCGGATCCGCAAATAATTGCTTTTATGTTTCCACCTAGTGCTTCACGCCATTTTGAGAATACTAATTTATTGGCAATTTTTAATTGCATTTGGTTTAGAATAGATGTTGGTTTGCCTAATGTAGATTTTTCTGCTATGTTTACCGACTTAAAAAATAGCTTTTTTTTCCAACCTTCGAGTGCGGTTCCTTTCTTGATTATTTTTTCATACACACGCTCCAACAATCGAGGAACTGTTGTAAAATAATTAGGTTTTATTTCTTGTAAATGATCAGAAATCGTTTCTAATCCATCGGCAAAATAAATAGAAACACAGCTGAAAAAATAAACATAGTTTATGGTACGTTCAAAAACATGACTCAATGGCAAGAAACTCAGCACCAATTCTCGTTTTTGCAATGGAATGGCCACCATGCAATCTTTTACATTGGAAACAATATTATGATGTGACAACATCACGCCTTTGGGAATACCTGTGGTGCCTGATGTATAAATAATCGTTGCCAAATCATTGGGTTCAATACTAGATTTAAGCGCATTTACTTGATTAGAAAATGAAACATCGTTTATTAATAATTCTTTCCAGTGTTTCACTTTCTCTACTTCATCAAAGCTATACACTGCTTTAAGACTTGGCACGTTGGGAAGAATCTGTACTATTTTTCGATACATTAATTTATCAGAAACAAACACATACTTAACGGCAGCGTGATTGAAGATAAATTCATATTCTGAACTACTGATGGTTGGATATACCGGAATATCGACCACGCCAATTTGCAGACAGGCTAAATCCACAAAATGCCATTCGGGTCGGTTGGTGGTGGAGATAATGGCAATGGTATCGCCTTTTTGCAATCCTAATTGTACTAAACCCTGACTGAGTTGATGTGCAGTGTCTATAAATTCGGCAGTTGAATAGTTTGTCCAAGACTTTTTATTTTCTCTTCTCGACAAACAATTATCCAATGGGCAAACCGATTGCTGGTATTCTATGATATCAAATATTCGAGTAATAGACACGTGTATTTTAAAATGTGAATATCAAATTTAAAAAATTAAATTTGATGTACAATCTATTATGAAAGAAAACTCCAATTTAATTTTATATAAAGCTTCTGCTGGTTCAGGTAAAACATATACGTTAGCCAAAGAATTTATAAAAATTCTGGCACGAAATCCGTACGACTACAACAAAATTTTAGCAGTTACATTTACCAAAAAAGCAACGGCTGAAATGAAAACACGCATTGTTGAATACTTGAGTTTACTAGGCAAAAACGATGCTTCTGTTGCCGATTTAAAATATAGAATTATAGAAGAAATACAAAATGAGAAAGCCATTGATATTTCCGATGTTTTTGAAAAAAATATTCAAACCGCTTTGCAATTAATCTTGCATAATTATGCTCATTTTAATATTTCTACTATCGATAGTTTTTTTCAAAGTATCATTCGTGCTTTTGCCAAAGAGTTGGATTTGCCGATTGGCATGGAAGTAGAATTAGATACAGAAAGTGTGGTACAGCAAGCGGTACAAGCATTATTGAAAGAATATAAAACAGATAGTGATACCTTTTCTAAATGGATAGAAGAATATGTTTTTGACCTCATTGAAGAGGATAAAAGTTGGAAGATTGAAAAAAATATTTTTGTATTAGCCAATCAATTATTAAAAGAAGAATACCAATTGCTGGTACAAGATAAACATACCTTTGAATTTGAAGACTATAGAAAAGCATTGACAGAAATAAAAAAAATTATTTCGTCGTATAAACAAAGATTGGATGCACTCGTTCAACATTTTGAACAACAAATACAACAACAGGCTATTGACTTATCGATTTTTAAAGGAAAAACAACGATTACTTCATTTGTAAAAAAAACAAAAAATTACGAACCTGAATTTTTAAAAACAATTCAAGAAATGTTGGATACGGATGTAATCTTGCCTCAAACCAGTGCTAAAGATATGGCAATAAAAATGCAAGCAGAACAAGCTTGGTTTACGTACGTAAAGCCTTTTTTATTGGAAGTTCAGCAACATCAATTGCAAAACGAACGCAGTTTTAATGCTGCCGTTTTAGTGCAAAGAAATATTTACTCATTGGCATTGTTAGAATTTATTAATACTAAAATTAAAGAATATAAAGCGGAGAATGATTTAATACTCATTTCTGATACCAACCAAATAGTAAGTTTAATTTCTAAACATGAAGAAATCCCATTTATATTTGAAAAATCTGCCAATTTTTTAAATTATATTTTAATTGATGAATTTCAAGATACTTCCACACTGCAATGGAATGGCTTATTGCCTTTGTTGTTAGAAATTTTACAAAAAATACATGGCATCGTTTTAATTGTTGGCGATCCCAAACAAAGTATCTATCGTTGGCGTGGCGGAAAAATGGAATTAATTATTGATGGCATCCAAGATGGAATGCCGCATCATTGGAGAAACAGAAAAGATGAACCTTTAACCACTAATTTCAGAAGTGCAAAAGAAATTGTGGAGTTTAATAATGCCTTTTTTACAGCTGTAAAAAATGAGATTAAATTAGACAGTCATTTGTTTGAAAATGTATTGGCCGATGTACAACAAGGCAATAAAAAGTCCAATCAAACAGGATTTGTTCATTGCAAATGGTTAGCAAAAAACACAAAGAAAGAAGGAGTAGAACAAAACGAAGAAGATCCGCATCTTTTAGAACTACTTGCTATCATTCAATCGTTGGAAAAGACGCATAATTATGGTGACATTGCCGTACTAACACGAACCAATATACAAGGTGCAATAGTGGCAAATTTTCTACAAGAAAAAAATATTCCGGTTGTATCCGCAGAATCTTTACTATTACAAACGCATCCTAGCATCAAACTTTTAATTGCGGCTTTAGAATATGTATTGCACTACGAAGAAGTATTTTATAAAACAAAATTAAATTACCAGTATGCCTGTTTCTTTAATAAAAACAATCCAGCACAATATCTATCCAAAGAACATAGTATTATAGATCATGAAATACCCTTTTTAAAACTTGATACTATTCGTACACTTTCATCTATTGCTATAAATGAATTGGTTTTTCTGCTTTTTGAAGCCTTGAATTTAGATGTACAAAACAACAATTATTTATTGCGTTTTCAAGATGTGGTATTTAAATATGTGCAACAACATACTACTTCTTTGCGAGAATTTTTAAACTATTGGGAAGAAAAAAAAGAGAAGCTATCCATTTTACCACCAGAAGGTTTAGATGCTGTAAAAATATATACTATACACAAATCAAAAGGCTTGCAATTTCCCATCGTTATTCTGCCCTTTGCACATTGGAGCATGACACCAAAAACCAATTCCACTATTTGGTTAAAAAGTGATATTCCACCTTTTAACCAACTGCGTGCGTTTCCCGTTGAATTGCAAAAAAAATTGGAAAATAGTTTGTTTGAAGATGCTTATAAAAAAGAAGTGGAGTTAACCTATATCGACAATGTGAATATGGTATATGTTGCCTTTACTCGACCCGAAGAACAATTGTATATTTTAGCCGATGAGCCAAAACCAACCGAGAATGAATTACCATCGAATGTGAGTGTTTTCATTTCTCGTATTTTGAAGCAACTATCAACACTAAACACGTCCAATGATAAACTTGAATTTACATTTGGGATCAACAATACAGCTACTGAAAAGAAGAAAAACTCATTCGAATTAATGAGCATAAAACCACATAAATACAACAACTTTAAACAAACCATTAAATTAAACAGAAAGAAACAATACAATGAAGCACAAGCTAAAGGAAATATTTTACATGAAATTCTATTTAAAATAAATCAGCCACATCAGATAGAAAAAGCAGTCGCCATGACTACTCACGTACACCGCGATATTTATCTGCAAGAAGCAGCAAAAATTATTCAATTTTTTAATGAAAAAAATTGGTTTGATGAGAAATGGGAAAATATAAATGAACGTGATGTATATTTCAAAAATGAAATTTTACGCCCTGACAAAGTGTTGTTAAGTGATGAACAATGTATGATTATTGATTTTAAAACAGGTGCCAAAAAGAAAGAACATGCACAACAACTTAAACTATATAAAGAAGCTTATAGCCAAATTATAAAACAGAAAATACAAACATTTTTATTATATACAGATACATTAGAATTACAAGAAGTGTAATTCATTCTATTTCCAATTTTATAAATATGCATCAAGCACAAAAATTCATACAAGATACGTTTGAAATCATTCATTTAAAAAATGAACATTACGAAGCCAAAATAGCTGTAAACATTGGCAATACGCTTTTTTCATTTTATAATAAACACAAAGAATATATCTATTTTCCATTTAGTTTAGCTACTTATAAAAACAATAAAAAATTAGCAGGAAATCCATTTATGCATCCATGGGCAAACCGATTGGAAGGTGAATATATACACGTTGAAAAAACACATTATGCTTTTCCACATGAGCATAAATACTTGCTCTATAGAGATGCAAATCATTTACCCTTGCATGGTTTACTTTTAAAATCAGATAAATGGAAAACATCAGAAATTATTGAAACGGCAAGCTATTGTAGCCATACTGCAAAGTTAGAATTTAACGAGGTACAATGGCTTTCTATTTTTCCATTTCTGCATGACATAAAAATTACGCATAGATTGCGAGAGAATCATTTAACGATAGAAACTTGCATCCACAATAAAGATAAAAAACCAATGCCGATTAGTTTTGGCTTTCATCCGTATTTTACAAAACCAACGCCTGCTTATTTATCAATTCCGGCAACGGAAGCAATGGCATTAAATGAGCTGTTATTACCTACTTCTAACAAGATTAAAACGAATGATAAATGGCAAATAAATGAAGGACAAATAAGCTTGGACAATCAAGCTTTCGATGATGGATTTTATCCATTACAATTCACACACCAACATGCCAAATTTTCTTTAAATAATTTGGATATTTTATTTGATGAGCACTATGCATTTGCACAAGTGTATGCACCTTTAAATACGGATAAACCCTACGTTTGCATAGAACCTATGACTGCATCTACGAATGCTTTAAATACAAATTCGTGTCCAACTATTTTACCTAATCAATCCTTTAATGCCATTTTTTCTATTCAAATAAATGAATAATGTTACTACATTAAATATTAAATAAAAAAATAAAAAACTCCGAAGAATCACTTCGGAGCACACACAGATGAAATGTTTGTTTCGTAAAACAAACCAAAAATAAATTATTGTACGTATGTTATGGAAGCTGGATTAAAAGCCGTCCAAATGCTTGTCCAGTCGTTACTTGCATCCATTGCACCGATGTAATTAACAGCAGTAAAACCAGTTAATCCACTGAAATTAGCACCGGACAATAATACAGATGAATTCGATAGTAAAAATTTTGGTGCAGTAGTATGATATACTTCACTTGCAGTATAACCTACTGTTGCTAAGTTATTTTTAGTTTGGTTGTTTTTACCAGAAGTTAAAAACCAATCGCCTACATTAAAACCAGCTTGATCCGATTTATAAGGTGTAAAGCCACTCCAATTATCCATCAAATTAAGAACACAGTTTTTTATTTGTAGTTCATTGTTTTCGGCATGTGTTTTTGTATTGCTTCCATCAATCACAATACCTTGAGGAAATCCAGTGAAAAATGAATTGAAAATTTTAATTTTATTGCTTCTTCTTAAATGCAGCGCACGTTTAAAATTTGCATCAATCATTGTAGTAGAATCTTGCTTAGGACCAAATACAGAAACATTAGAAAATGTAGGTGCGGTGAAAGGTGCATTGGTGGAACCACTGCCATCATTATCTACTTCAAAGCTATTAGAACCAGAACTTGGATCTGCTAAATTACTGCTTCTGAAAGCGATGGCAAATTGTACATTTCCACGGAAACCAAAATCACAATCAAAATCATCATCAGTGGTTTTGTATGCAATTAAATGATCGCAATTTACGGTACCTCCAAACCATTCGAAGGCATCATCTAAACCATAAGAAGATTGGATGTGGCTGATCGTGGTTCCTGAACCAACAGAACCCATCGTTAAGCTATTTATTTCTTTATCTGTTAGGATTGGGAAACCAGCATATTCCAAACGTATATACTTCAAAATGCCTGAATTATCTGCATCGTCATTGCCACCATGATGTGCGCCATATCCACCTTCTAAGGTTGCATATCCGCCAGGCAAGTTATTCGATGCTTTTCCACAGATGACCAATCCACCCCAATCACCTGGCTGTTTTGTGCGTTCAGCAGAAGTAAAAACAATAGGTTGAGTGGCAGTACCTTCTGCCATAATTTTACTACCACGATGTATTACTAATGTTCCGGGATTTTCGCCTGTTGTTCCTTTTTTTCCTATAAGAACAGTACCAGATTCTATCGTTATTATTCCAGTGGCTTGTGGTGAGCTGCTTGCTTGAATGGAATCAATCCCAATATTTACAACTCCATTTAATCGATATACGGAATCTCTATCCAGCAATCTGTTTCCAACTATACTACCTGAAAGTTCTACAATTGGGCGTTGAAATGGTGGCAATGGCTCCTTATCTTCAAAGTCGATTTCTTTTTTGCAACTGGATAATGCTCCAAGTAAAATCAGCATAAATAAAATTAAAAAAGGCTGATAAATTCGAGTGTTTTTTAATGTTTGTGTCATAAAAAGTTTGTTTAATTTTTTGTTTATTTTTATTAGAAATTATATCTCACACCTAATGAAATGGATTGCCCTAATTTGTATTGTTGAAACACTTGATCCGTTTTTCGATTCCATTTTTTATCTCTATTGCCATCTTGAATAAACAATACAGAACTATTGATTAAATCAGTAGCTGCCAAACTGATTTCTACATTTTTCTTAAATCGATATTGGATATTGAAGTCTAATACATGTCGTGGCATTTCATAGATATCGGGATTGTCGTCTGTGCCCACAAATGCGATACGTTTGCCGATGATATGGTATAATAAATTAGCTTGTAATCCCAATTCTTTATCTTCAAAAAACAAACCGGCATTCGCTAAGAAAGGTGATTGTCCTTGTAAAGGTCTATTATTACTTTGTCCAATTTTTTCACTTCCTAAGTTTACTTTACTATAGATATAAGAAATGTTAGCTAATACACCTAAATGTTTAAAGAAGTAATTTTTAGCATTGGTGAATGATTTTTTTAATTCTAACTCCACACCTACTACATCCGATTGATAAGCATTTGCAAAAGAGAATGTACTTCCACTAGTGCCTACTACTGCTTTAGATTCAATAGGATTCAAGAATTTTTTATAGAAAACAGAAGCACTAATCAGCTCACCATTGGATGGATAATATTCAAATTTTATATCAGAGTTATGAACCGTTGCATTTTTTAAGTTTGGATTTCCAACAATAGAATATCTAGTATAAAAATCATCAAAAGCGAATGGAGCAATTTCTCTAAATTCTGGTCTGTTTACGCTCATGCCATACGCTGCACGCAAAACCATTTTAGGTGATATAGAATAACTAATATTTACAGATGGCAAATACGCATTTTTTTGATTATTTACTTTAATAAAATCGGTAGCAGTACCTGAACTTAATTGTTGATTTGAATATTCATATCTAAAACCTGCTATTATTTTAAGTTTATTATGAATAGATAAATCTGCATTTACATACGTTGCTGCAATTAAATTATTGGCTTTGTAAGAGTCGTATGAACGCGTTTGTTCGCCTAATTTAATCCCATACGTGCTATTGATATGTTGTAATAAATCATTGATTCCATTGGTGGTGATTGCATAATCAAATTGCTCAATGTCTGCGCGTTTAAATCCTAATACACGCGCTTTAAAATCTCTGTTTTTATATTCTACATAAACGCCTGTTTGAATGATTGGTATAAAATTTTTATGTTTCGTTTTTAAAATTTTATTACTGGAATTAACACCGGCTGTTATAATATTTTCATACATATTGGAGAAATATCTTCCTAAATTATTAGGATTGATGTACGTTGGCAATACGTTTATTTCGTATGTTTGAGATTGCTTATTTAAGGTAGAAGTATATCGTCTAAAATCTGGTTCTTTGTTATAGGCTCTACTGTAACCAATGATCCAATCCATATTATTTTTATCGGATTTAATTTGATGCTTGCCTAAAAACTGTCCGGCATATATTCCTCGATAAGCGTTGTATAATGCATGATTCTCTAAAGTTAAATCGTTGGCAAAATCAGTTCCGTATCGGTGTGTATATTGAGAAAGGGCATTGGAATTAAAAATATTTTTTAATTCAATAGTATTGTTTTTAAACTTAAATGCCCAATTATGCAAGATGCCTAAGCGAACGGTATTGTTAAATTGTTCATCCGTAAAATTATATTTTGCACTTTGCTTATCATTGATGAAATCATACATGTTATAATCTGCTCTGAATATAGAATTGGTTTGTTTCGCAATGCTATAATTAATCGAAGTAATCATACCGACTAATAATTTATCGGTTGAAATTCTTCTGCCAAAGCTGATTCCAATTTTTTGATCCGGAATAGATGCTTGTTTATGTGCCGTCCAATCGTTATTCATACTTTCAGCGATTGGTTTTAAATACTGAGGTTGTACATTGTTTAAATTATTAGGAAAGTTGACCGCCAAGTTATTTTTAGGATCATTTCCTAAATAAAAAAGTCCGCTGTTTTTTTGATTGTAGAATGGTTTAAATGTGGTTCCCACTCTGAAAGTGGTTCCATAAGAAACATCTACAAAATTATTATCTGGGAAACTCTTTGTAAATATTTTTACTACACCACCAGCAAACTCACCCACCACGTCAGCAGTTGGGCTTTTCAATACAATAATTCTATCTAATTGAGCAGAAGGAATTATATCAAACGCAAATGATTTCACATCGGTTTCCATAGAAGGCGCCATCGCATTGTGCAATAAAACATTATTGTAACGTTGGTTTAAACCTCTAATGTTGATGAAATTACTTTGTATGCTGATGCCTGGAATTCGCTTCACCACTTGCGCTGCTGTGCCATCACCAGATTTTTGGATTTGCTGTGCAGAAATACCACTCGAAATTTGACTGGCATTTTTCATTTCTAAAAGAACGGCTGCTTCCGTATTCGTTTTTTTGAAGTCCACAATCTGCACTTCTGCGAGTTCATTGGAGGCAAGTTCCAGTACTATATTTAAAGTAGTTGTTTCCTGCTCTTTAACAACTACTTGTTCAATGGTTTTCGTATTATAACCAATATAAGAAATCACAAGGCGATAAGTACCTGCAGATAATTCGTTGATTTCGTATTTTCCATCAAAATCCGTGATAGCACCTAAAATTGAACTATCTACGGATACATTTACCCCAATTAATGGCTCTTGTGTTTGCTGATCAATAATGGTTCCTGCTATCTTACTACTTTGTGCCATACTAAGAAATGGAATTAAGAGGAAGAGAATGGTTTTGGTGTGTTTTAAAAAATGATTCATTTGTGTGTTATTTGATGTTGCAAAGTAATTACACACATATTACTCGGAGATAAATTAGAGTTGAAAGTTGAGTGGAATTAAACACATAAAATGCGTTCTTTAAGTACAAAATCAAGAATTATTAAAGGTAGTTTGGTGAATATTTGGTGAACAGTTTTTTATAACTACTTCTAATTCATAGTTTTTGTATCTTAGAGAAATGCAAGCCTTTTTACAACAAATCGCCCATTCTGTTTCGAAAGAAAATTTGCCGTATCTTTACAAACGCTGCTATATTTTTCCCACCAAAAGAGCTGGAATTTATTTCATCCATTTCTTAAAAGAAAAATTTAAGGATGAACAATTTATTTTACCTGTAACCATCACTATACAAGAATTTATTACCCAATACACCACTTTTATAATTAAAAATGATTGGGATTTATTATTAGAATTATATGTCATTCAACATGAACTGACACCAACACATCAAGCATTTGAAAAGTTTATGCCTTGGGGAAAATTGATATTGAAAGATTTTGATGAATGTGATAAATATTTAGTTGATGTAACACAATTATTTTCCTTATTAAAAGCACAAAAAGAAATCGACCAATCTTTTTCCATTTCTGATGAAGTAAGAGCATACATAGAACAATTTATACTCACAAAATCTAGTCAACAAAAGGAATCCATTTTTAGAGAGCAATTTATAAAAACATGGAGTTTGTTGGGCGACATGTATATGGCTTTTCAGCACAAACTTAAACAGAACAATACCGCTTACGAAGGAATGGCTTATCGTGATGTGTTAGAAAACTTAAAGAACCAAACATTACGATTACCATATTCCAAAATTTCATTCTGTGGTTTTAATGCCTTATCTGTTTGTGAAGAAGAAATTTTCAAGACAATTGAACAACAATATGATACTGAATTTTGGTGGGATGCCGATTTGCATTTTATGCAAAATAAATTTCACGAAGCTGGTAATTTTTTAAGAGATTATCAAAGCAAATTTTCCGATGAAAACAATCATTGGATAATGGATGATAGTTTATCGCACGACAAGTCAATCTCCATTATCGGCATTTCATCGGATATTGGGCAAACAGAATATGTGGCAGAGAAAATAGACTTAAATCAATCAAACAAAACGGCAGTTGTATTGTGCGATGAGCAATTATTATCTCCATTATTGTACGCAATTGATACAAGTAAAACCAACATAACAATGGGATATGCAATTGCTCAAAGTGAATTGTATTTATTGCTTACCAATTTATTAGAACTATATGGAAATACCAGAATACATGAAAACAAATGCGATTATTATCATAAAAATATTGAAGCATTAGCAACTCATACCTATTTTAAAAATCACTTACAAAACAAAGAAGAATTAAAAAAAATATTGCCTTATTTTGTGCCCTACATGCCCGCAGAAAATTTGCAAGCATATTTTCCTGAAATACTATTTCAAACAACGCACTCTTCACTTCAACGTTTACATCACATTATACAATTCATAGAAACATTGAACATCCATGACGATTATTTTATTTCTGTAAAAGAAGTTTTATTGGAGCAATTGTTTCTATTTATGCAAACTTTAAAAGAAAATCAGCTCGATATTTCCATACAAGCAATGCCATTTATTGTGAAACAATTTTTAAGTGCCACAAAAATTCCTTTTGAAACAAATAAAGAGAGCAATGTGCACATTATGGGTTTTTTGGAAACACGAATTTTAGATTTTGACACCTTGTATATTTTATCTCTAAATGATGATAAGTTGCCCGGCACCAACAAAACCAATTCATTTATTCCTTACAATTTACGTAAATATTTTGCGTTGCCTACCTTCGATCAATTTGATGGTGTGAATGCCTATCATTTTTATCGTTTAATGAAGCGTGCGAAAAATATTCATTTATTGTACAATAACCAAATTGGCGATAATGCCAGTGAAATGAGTCGATTTATAAGACAAATTCAACATGATTTTGATAAAGATAAAAATTCGATTCAAGAACAAATTGCCACGCTTGAAAATCAATCACCAGCTAATGCATCAATTAAAGTTCTACAAATAGAAAAAACAGATGCGATAAAAACATCACTAAGGCAACGTACGTTTTCAGCTTCTGCTTTGAAAGTATATATTAAATGCCCGTTGCAATTTTATTTGAAATATGTTGCTGGCATTAAAGAACCTGAAACACTGGAAGAAGATATGGATGCTTCTACTTTTGGAACTATCTTGCATAAAGTAATGGAAGATATTTATGCGCCAACTATCCATAAAACACTAACGGCAAAGGAAATTCTTTCCTTTTCTAATGCTGATTTTTTAAAAGAGAAAATTAAAAATGCCTGCATCGAATTAAAATTACCAAAAGAAATTTTACAAGGCAGTAATCGATTGCAACTCAAAATTATTGAACGAATTGCACAAAAAATAATACACAATGATGCTACTGAAACCAGCTTAAATGTATTTAAGACTGAAAATCTATTTATTTGGGAACATTTAAAATTAGAAGATGGAAGTTTTGTGAAACTACAAGGCACGTTTGACAGAGTAGATCACATGTCATCCAATTCGGTGCGTATTGTAGATTATAAAACCGGTTCTATTCACTTACCCAATTTTCCGGACTTAGATAATGATGTGGCAATCAATAAATTTCTAAACACTTTATTTATCTACGACAACAAAGATTATGCTGCAGCATTTCAGGGAATATTATATGCTCTGATGTATTATAAATTGTACCATTGTACTGAAATTTATGTAGCCTATCATTATGCAAAAAAAATGAAAGATGGATTGGAATATTTAAATAATGGTGCACCTATTCCCATTCCGTTATTGTTAAAGTTTGAAGAAAGATTGTCAGAATTATTGAGTGAATTGATTTACAAAAAACCATATTTTATAAAAAGCGACCTTGAGAAAGCCTATGAATACAGTGCTTTTGCCGATTTATTAGGTATGTAGTGAAGCATTTTCAATTTGAAATTGCATATCATATAATCGTTTGTAATAGCCATTTTCTATTTGCAATAATGCCTGATGCGTCCCAATTTCTTTTACTTCGCCTTTGTCTAATACCATTATTTTATGGGCATTTTGTATGGTGGATAATCGATGCGCAATAACAATAGAAGTACGATCTTTCACCAACGTTTCAATCGCATGTTGAATTAAATTTTCTGATTCTGTATCTACGCTGGATGTGGCTTCATCCAAAATTAAAATTTGTGGATTATACACCAACGCACGAATGAATGAAATTAACTGACGTTGGCCAACAGACAACGTAGAGCCACGTTCCATCACATTATGATGGTAACCATTCGGAAGCTCCATAATAAAAGTATGTGCACCAACCAGTTTACTAGCCGTAATTACTTGTGCTTCGCTGATGGTTGAATTTTTGAGTGTAATATTATCCAATACAGATCCTGAAAATAAAAAAACATCTTGCAGAACGGTACCAATATACGAACGCAACGAACGAAGCGTGTATTCTTTTACAGAAATATCATCTAATAAAATTTCTCCTTTATTTATTTCATAAAATCGATTTAAAATATTGATGGTAGATGATTTTCCGGAGCCAGTAGCACCTACTATGGCTAAGGTTTCGCCAGGCTGTATGGAAAAAGAAACATCTTTCAACACATAATCTTCCTGGTTGTAGGCAAACCATACATTTTTAAATTCTATTTTTCCATGAATGGATGCAGGAGCCAGTTTTCCGTTATCTTCAATTTTTTCTTGCGTATCCAGCAGTTTAAAAACACGTTCTGCGGCGATTAATCCCATTTGTAAGGTATTAAATTTATCTGCTAACATGCGCAATGGACGAAATGCTAAATTAAGATACAAAATAAAGGAAGTGATAATACCGATTTGTACATCATCTTTCATTATTTCTTTAGATGCATACCAAACCATCATGGCTACGGCTAATGCTAATATTACTTCAACCACAGGAAAGAAAATCGAATAATACAAAACAGATTTATCATTGGCTGCATAATGCTCGTGGTTAAGTTTTTCAAACTTTTCAAACTCTTTATCTTGTGCATTAAAAATTTGCACAATGCGCATGCCCGAAATGTGTTCTTGCACAAATGCATTAAGTTGGGCTACTTTATCGCGTACATCATTAAACGAAACCCGAACTTTTTCTTTAAAAATATAGGTTGCCCAAATGATAATGGGAAATGTAATTAAACATATTAAGGTCAATTTCCAATCGGTATAGAACATGAATGCTACAACAAATATTAGTGAAAGCACATCGGCAATAATAGAAATAATGCCTTCTGAAAAAATATTATTAATAGCTTCTACATCATTAATGGTACGTGTGGTGATGATGCCAACCGGCGTTTTATCAAAAAATTTAAGTCGCATGGTTTGCACATGATTGAACAATCGTGTACGTAATTGCAACATGATGCTTTGACCAAGTTGTGCGGTATTTATTCCGAAAATATATTTAAATAGGAATTCGGCTAAAATGACAGCTAACAAAATTAAGGTAGCAACACCAATTCCTTTTCCTTCGAGTGCAATAATATTGATGTCGATAATTTGTTGAATGATATAAGGTCGAACAGCAGTGATAAATGCCGTGATGATGGCAAATGAAATGGCAATAAACAATAAGTTTTTAAAAGGAAATGCCAATTTAATGACACGTTTTAGTGTTGTCCAATCACCTCCTTTTTTTGTATGTTGTGTCATAGTTAAAAATCGTATTCAATCTTCCACAAAAATAAGCCTTTTGCAGGAACAGCAAGGCGAACATCCAGATTTTGTTTCTGTAAAACAGCCTGTATCAAATATTGTTCATCCATTTTTCCAGTGCCTACCATTAATAATGCTGCCGTTATTCTGCGAACCATATTGCGCAGAAAACGATTCGCTGTAATGGTAAACACTATTCCATTTTCATGTATTTGCCAATAAGCCTCTTTTAAAACACAAATGGATGTTTTATTATCGCTTCCTTTTTTTTCAAACGTAGAAAAATCATGCGCTCCAATCAATTGTTGAATGCAATGATTCATTATCTCTATATCAATTGATTTATTCCAACAAAAACTTTGTTCTTCTACAAAAGGATTTTTTTTGAAATGAATAAAATATTTGTATGTACGCCATTGTGCATCAAAGCGTGCATGTAACGTATCGCGCACTTTAAAAACCTGTTGAACGGCAATATCTATGGGCAACATACTATTAATGCGATACAGAAAATCATCCGACGATGGAAATGCATTGTCTATATCAAAATGTGCATAATAATCTTGCGCATGCACACCTGCATCCGTTCTGCCACATCCTGTAATTGCAATAGGTTTATGGAGTAATTTAGACACGTTTTCTTCCAAAATCTGTTGTACAGAAATGGCATTCTCTTGTCGTTGCCAACCACAATAATTTTTTCCTAAATAAGTTAATTGAATGAAATAACGCATTAAATTGGTAATAAATACAACGATACAAGATAGTTGATTTTGATAAGTAAAAAATCAATTCTTTATTTTTATTTTTTATAAATTTGAAGTCTAATTCATCTATCTAAAAATAAAAATATGATACAACGCGTTCAAACTATCTATTTACTGTTGGTTACACTGGCCTGTATCGCTTTAATTTTAGTTCCATTTGGTGGTATTGCTGCTATTGATGGAACGCTAACTCCATTAATTGTAAAAGAAATGCTAATAGATGCTGTTGCGGTAAGCTTGATTGGATTAATTGCATTTATTTCTATTTTTTTATTTAAGAATAGAAAACGACAGCTTAAAATCGTACTATTCAATATTGTGCTTTCTTTTGGCTTGATTGGTTTGTTTATGTATGGAATTTATGCGCATGTAGGCATTAAAAATTATGTTTTTAAATTTGGAGCCATCTTGCCCATTTTTATTTTAATCTTTAATGTATTGGCTTACGCTGGTATCAAAAGCGATGAAAATTTAGTTCGGTCAATGGATAGATTGCGTTAAAAAGAGCAACAAGCATTAGTATTTCCAAATTTCGGTTAATCCATTTTCATTGATTCCACAAAGAATATTTTTGCCTACATAAATTTTATGAAGTTTGGGTGTTTGGGTGTATTTAATTTCTGTAAATGTCAATGTATTATAACTGTAAATGCAATTTTCCTTATGGTAAATAATTTGATTATCTATTATTTGCAGCGCATCTATGTCTTTAATAGGAATATTTTTTATAAAATTTCCTTGATTATCAAAAATAAATATGCCTTTATTTTTATCTAAAATATACAGATAAATTCCATGTTCAATAATTTGTGAAGGTTCTATGGTGGTGCCGGTAAATAAGGATAAATTATTGCTTTCAAAAATGGGTTTTTTATCTTTATTTAGTTTAATTATTTTTTGCGTAGCGGCATCCCAAAGCCATAAAAAATTATTGTCGTACGAGATGCCAACACAAGTAATTATATACGTTCCTAAGTTGTACGCATCAATAATCTCAAGCTCTTTAAGTCGATTATCGAGTTGAATTATTTTACCAAAATCTGGAGAAAACAAGATAGTTTTGAAACTATTGACACTTACCATTTGGGTATGTTCATTGATGTATATGCTTCCATAGTTTTGAAAAAAAGTACCATCAGGATGGTAGCGCTCTAACATGCCTTTTTCTAATAAAAAAATATCATTACTTGTATTTACATAAATAGTTATAGGTTTTTTTTCCAATGTTTTAACTAAAACAGGAATGGCAGAAAAAGAATTAAAAGACCCTAATCCATAGATAATAGTCCATAGTATTTTAGCAGAAATTATCTTTTTCCACCATTGGCTATTAATCTTTAACCATTGACTATCTTTCATAATTCAAATTTATGTAAGCTCATTTTTTTTCCATCAAACATGGTATACGTACAATTTACCATCCAATCGCCTAAATTAAAGTAAGTACTATTTTGAGTTAATTGTATTTCCATTGGCAAATGTCGATGTCCTAAAATAAAATAATCAAACTGTTGTTCTGCTAATTTACGTTTGCAATATTGTATCAACCATTCTTTATCTTCGCCTTTAAATACTTCAATACTTGGATCGGTAAAAGAATGTCTCGACCAAAGTTGTGCAATTTTTATACCAATATCAGGATGTAGCCAGCGAAATAACCATTGACAAATTGGATTGGTAAATATTTTCTTTAAGAATTTATACTTTGTGTCGCCCGGACCTAATCCGTCGCCATGTGCAACGAATATGTTTTTTGAATTGCATTGCACCAACAATTTATCATGAAAGATGGTTGCACCAATTTCTTGTTCCAGATAATCATTCAACCATAAATCGTGGTTTCCGGTAAAGATATAAATGTCCATGCCGCTTTCTTTTAGTTCGATTAATTTAGCAAAAAAACGAACAAATCCTTTGGGAACAACCTGTTGGTATTCGAACCAAAAATCAAAGGTATCGCCTACTAAAAAAAGTGCTTGAGCATCTATCTTAATAACATCTAAAAATTGGATGATTTTTTTTTCTCTAGCCAAACTTTCCGCATAATTTGGCGCACCGAGATGTAAATCGGAAATGAAATAAAGTTTTTTATTGGTTTGATGTTTGATGTTTAGTTGCATCTATACAAAAGTAACGGTTTGGGTATTGCAGAAGTGCGGTATTTTACTACCGTACTTTTTGCAATGTTATAAATGTAAAGTTACAAAATGATTATTAATGCTTGCACATTACATCGCATTTTAGCAATGCTATATAATGTGATGTAATTATTTAATATGTTGCATGAAAATCAAACCAGCTAATAGTACTCAATGGTATATTTTTTTCAAATTGAAAATGCTCCTTAAAAAGCAAAGCAACTTCGTCTGCTGATTTCCACGCACCATCTGTATCTTCTCCAAATGGACCAGAACTTTTAATAGGAAATTTCCAATCTATAAAATCAGAAGTACGATGCATTATACCATTAATTAAATACCGTTTGTAATGATGTAATTTAGATTTTTCTTTACTGATTTTTAGTTCTTTAAAACGGTCAGCCTGATTAATAACTTTAAATTTTGAATACCCTAGTTCTTTTAACTTAAATAACCAGTCAACATATACGGCTTCACAAGAGATATATTTCGGTAAACTATTTCTATTGAGTGATTCAACAGCATGTATATCATAGCCTTCAATATCTATTTTTAAGTAATAAGGTAATCCATATTTATTAATTAAATCTTCAGTTCTTATACATTCTACTTCTATTTTGTGGCATTTTGTATTTGAACGACATCCAATTTCTTTATCAAAGGAACTCCATTCTGAGCAATAATCATTAACCCAGAAATCTAAAATTTTGTTCTCATTTGCGATTCCAATATTTAATAACGTTAATTGACCATTTTCGATATACTTTTTAAATTTTAATTTTCCATAATCAGTTAGCATTGGATTTGCTTCAACTGCTACTACTTTATATCCTTTTTCTAGGTAATATTTTGTGTCTTCTCCTTTGTGGAAACCTATATCAAATATTAAATTCTTATCCATTTTAGTTTACTTTTGGGTTAGTTTAATTATCTTTCTCAAAGGCTGCGATTTCTTCTTTTAAACTCAAAAGGAAGTCGATGTCATCGTATCCATTAATCAAGCAAGTTTTTTTATATGGATTGATATCAAATGCTTCTTTCGTTCCATTTTCAAGCAATTCGATTTCTTGTTTTTCTAAATCTACTTTTAGTTCTGTTGATGGATTTTTTTCTAATATATTAAAAATAGTTTGTAAAAACTCCGGCGAAACAACTACTGGCAACAACCCATTGTTTAAAGCATTATTTCTAAAAATATCTGCAAAAAAACTCGACACTACGACACGGAAACCATAATCAAAAATTGCCCATGCTGCATGCTCACGAGAAGAACCGCAACCAAAATTTTTTCCGACCACCAAAATTTTTCCGTTATACGTTTTATTGTTTAATATAAAATTTGTTTTCAAAGAATCATCAGCATGATAACGCCAATCTCGAAATAAATTATCGCCAAAACCTTCGCGTGTGGTAGCTTTTAAAAAGCGTGCCGGAATAATTTGGTCGGTGTCCACATCTTCCATTTTTAATGGTACTGCCGAAGTTTGTATTGTAGTAAATTTTTCCATTTTTATTTTTATATCTTAAGCAAATAGCATAAAGTAATTAACTATTTTATTTCTAAATTAATTCTCTTACATCCGTAATTTTACCGGTTATGGCAGCCGCAGCCGCCATCAGTGGACTAGCCAATAAAGTACGCGCACCTTGCCCTTGTCGTCCTTCAAAGTTTCTATTGGATGTAGAAATACAGTATTTTCCTGCCGGAATTTTATCTTCGTTCATTCCCAAACAAGCCGAACAACCCGGCTCGCGTAATTCCATTCCAGCTTCTTTTAAAATAACAGCTAAACCTTCGGCAATGGCTTGTTTTTCTACTTGTTTGCTGCCCGGAACTATCCAAACCATTACATTTTCAGCTTTTTGTTTTCCTTTTATTAAGGTACAAAATTGTCGTAAATCTTCCATCCTAGAATTGGTACAACTTCCTAAAAACACATAATCAATTTCTTTACCAATTAAAGATTGTCCTTTCTGAAAATCCATGTATTGCAATGCCTTTTCTAAGCCTGCATCGTTATTATTGGGAATATTATCTGTAATTTTTATACCCATTGCAGGGTTTGTTCCGTAAGTTATCATCGGCTCGATATCGACCGCATCAAAATGATATTCTTTATCAAAAATTGCACCATCATCAGTCTTTAACTGTTTCCATTGTTCAACTGCTTCATCAAAGTTCTTAGGAGCAAATGCTTTGTCGTTCAAATATTCAAAAGTTGTTTCATCTGGAGCAATAATGCCACCACGTGCGCCCATTTCTATACTCATATTGCAAATAGTCATGCGTGCTTCCATGCTTAAACTACGAATCGCTGAACCTGCATATTCTACAAAATAACCGGTTCCGCCACTAGTCGATATTTTAGAAATAATATATAGAATAATATCTTTAGAAGTTACGCCTTTACCTAGAGTACCTTCAACATTAATCCGCATTTTCATTGGCTTCGTTTGTAAAATGCATTGTGTAGCCAAAACTTGCTCTACTTCTGATGTTCCAATACCAAAAGCAATAGCACCAAATGCACCATGTGTAGAAGTGTGTGAATCGCCACAAACAATGGTAATTCCTGGCTGCGTAATGCCTAATTCCGGTCCAATTACATGCACAATTCCTTGAAATGGATGTCCTAATCCAAACAATTCAATAGCGTGATTTTTGCAATTATTGATTAAAGCATCCACTTGTTTACGTGATAAAGCTTCTTTGATAGGTTCTAGTTGGTTTTTAGTTGGCACGTTGTGATCGGCAGTCGCCACTGTTTGTAAAGGTCGTGCCACTTTTAAGCCACGTCGGTCTAAACCGGCAAAGGCTTGCGGTGTGGTTACTTCATGAATAAAGTGTTTATCAATATATACCACTTGTGGTCCGTTTTCTATTGTTTGCACTACATGTGCATCCCATATTTTATCAAAAAGAGTAGTTGCCATTTAAAAAAATTGAATGTACAAGGTAGAAAAAATTAGAGACAGAAAATTTTAGTATTGATTACGTTTTTATTAAAACTAACATACCATTTGTTTTGTTTTACATCAAAATTATTCTGTCATACTGTATCTTTTTTAGTCTTTTTTTATTTAATTCTAACAATACACCAACTCGACTAAAGCTAAAAATTAAATTAAATTAGTATCTTTCCCCACTAAATTTTTTAAATGAAAGTACCTATTTCCGGTTATGTAAAACCTGGTTTTGAAAAAGTAAAGTCCACCTTTGAAGAAAATTTCAAACTTCGAAAGGAAGTAGGTGCTGCTTGTTGTGTCTATTACAGAGGCAATAAAGTGGTGGATTTGTGGGGTGGTTTCCGTGATAAAAAAAGAAAACAATATTGGGAAGAAGATACTTTATCTATTGCATTCTCCACTTCAAAAGGCTTGTCATCATTGGCATTTTCAATATTGCATTCTAGAGGTTTAATTGACTATGATGAAAAAGTTTGTACCTATTGGCCGGAATTTGCATTTAATGGAAAAGATAATATAACCGTTCGTCAATTATTAGCACATCAAGCAGGATTGTTTTCCAACGACAAACGTTTAACCTATGATGTGTTAATTGATGAGACACAATTATCGGATTGTTTGGCAAAACAAAAACCCTACTGGAAACCAGGTGATTATGCTGGATACCACGCATGGACAATTGCCCTTTATCAAAATGAATTATGCAAACGGGTTGATCCTTTAAAGAAAACATTGAGCAAGTTCTTCAAAAGTGAAATTGCCGATGCATTAAATATTGATTTCCATATCGGTTTGCCTACTACGATTCCACCACATCGCGTGGCTGAGCTTATACCCTTTTTTCCAACAGAAGCGCTTATAGGTGAAAATTCTGACATTGGTTCTATTATGAAAGGGATTTTAAATCCATTTTCTACGTTCTATAAATCTTTATTGAATCCACCTTTTGCCTTGAACTTAAACAATTTTAATAACCCTAAATACATGGCATTGCCCATAGGTTCGGCATTAGGATTCGGCAATGCTCGTTCCATTGCACAAGCATATAATGAGTTTGCCACCGGCGGAAAAAACTTACACATTCGAAAAGAAACGATGGCACAATTGGAAGCAGCACCAGTTTATCCGAAACGCAATAAAATAGATTCGGTACTTCATGTAGAAATTCCATTTTCCTTAGGTTTTGCAAAACCATCGCCATACCAGAATTTTGGTTCTAATTATAGAAGTTTCGGCACTTTTGGTGCTGGTGGCTCTGGAGGCTTTGCCGATCCGGAAAAACAAGTGGCATTTGCCTACATTATGAATAAAATGGGAACTCATATTGCCAATGACCCAAGAGAATTGGCATTACGCAACGTAGTTTATGATTGTATTTTCGAGATTGAGCAACATAAATTAGCCACCAGAAGCGAGCAAAAAGCGATGGAAAATGTGAAATAAAAAAGTGTTGTCTTTCTTTTTTATAAAGAAGATGGAACTCTAAAATAGATGTGTAAATGAATTTCTATCGTTTCCCTAAAGACTACTCTTATAAACATACGATAATTAAATTTCTATTCTTTACGCTTTCTAGCTAAAATCCTTTACATTTAATATTCTAAAAAAAAAGAATATGTCACAAATTAGAGGAGCAAACGTATTGATTACAGGTGGAGCCAATGGTATAGGAAAATTAATGGGATTAAAATGCTTACAAGAAGGCGCATCACATCTGGTGATTTGGGATATTAATAAAGAAAATCTCTATAAAACACAAAAAGAATTTTCAGCAAAAGGCTATAAAAACGTAAGCACCTTTGTGATAGATGTTGCCAATGTGGATGATATTGAGCGTGCCGCCACGGAAGTGTTATTGGAAATAGGAAATATCGATATCTTATTTAATAATGCCGGAATTGTAGCAGGTAAACAATCGTTTTGGGACTATTCTGTTCGAGACATAGAAAAAACAATTGCTATAAATGTTACTGGTGTAATGCATGTTTCCAGAGTGTTTTTAAAAGACATGATAAAACAACGCAAAGGACATGTAGTCAATATTGCTTCTGCTTCTTCATTTATTTCATTACCGAAAGGCTCTGTTTATGCCAGTAGCAAATGGGCAGTATTTGGTTGGAGCGAAAGTTTGCGTTTAGAATTAGAAGAAGAAGGAAGCGATTTACATGTAACTACCGTTTGTCCGAGTTATATTGATACCGGCATGTTTAAAGGAGTTAAATCGCCGTTGTTATTCCCGTTATTACAACCTGAAGATGTAAGTAATCGGGTGGTTACCGCCGTGAAAAAAAATGAAATAATATTATTATTACCAGAAAGAATGGGAATTGTTCCGGCATTGAAAGGCCTGATACCAACAAGAACTTTTGATAAAATAGCAGGATTTCTCGGTGTATATTCGTCCATGACTAATTTTGAAGGTCGTCCAAAAAATGAACGTATTCCGGACAAAAATTTGAAAGTAAAATAAGATAAACGTTATTTTTATTACATTTACCATCCACCTTTTTAAATTGTTATGGCTACTAAAACTATTTCCAGCATTAAACTTTTAATTGACAAGCAACGTAAGTTTTTTGAAAGTAATGCCACGCGCGATATCGACTTTCGCATGGCGCAATTAATAAAATTCAAACAAGCCTTGCAAGCGAATGAAGAAAATATTTATGCCTCTTTACATGCCGATTTCAGAAAATCAAAATTTGAAGCTTATGGAACTGAAATTGGCGTTTTATATGAAGAGATTTCTTGCATGCTTAAAAATGTAAAAAAATGGGCTACACCGGAATTGGTGAAAGATACAGTAGCAAATTTTCCATCAAAAAATTATATCTATCACGAGCCTTATGGTGTTTGCTTAATCATTGGAGCATGGAACTATCCGTTGCAATTAACCTTAGCACCCGTGATTGGTGCCATTGCAGCTGGAAACACTTGTATTGTTAAACCTCCACGAGCATCCATCCATACGTACCGATTGGTACAAAAAATCATTCAAGATACGTTTGATGAAAATTACATGGCTGTTTTAGATGAAGATTCCGACAATCAAGAAATGTTGGCAAATCGATACGATTATATTTTCTTTACAGGTGGTGTGGAAATTGGCAGAACCATTGCACGAGCGGCAGCAGAACATTTAACGCCAACTACTTTAGAATTAGGTGGGAAAAGTCCATGTATTGTAGATAAAAATGTGGATGTAGAAGTGGCGGCTCGACGTGTGGCTTGGGGAAAATTTTTAAATGGCGGACAAACCTGTATCGCACCGGATTATTTGCTGTTGCACGCATCCGTGAAAGAAAAATTCTACAAAGCATTTGCAAAAAGTGTGAAATCTTTCTATGGTAACAACCCACAAGACAGTGTTGATTTTCCGCGTATCATAAATGATAAACATTTCAAACGATTGTCTTCGATGTTGCAAGATGGAACGATTATTGTTGGTGGAAATACAGATGCTGAAAGCCGATATATTGCACCAACATTAATAGAGTTAGATACGTTTGAGCATCCGTTGATGCAAGATGAAATTTTTGGACCCATTCTTCCAGTAATCACCATACAATCTGTAGATGAAGCCATTAGTATTGTAAAACAATTTGAAAAACCATTAGCATTTTATATTTTCTCAAACCATTATGAAACACAACAAAAATGTTTGAACACGGTTCAATTTGGTGGCGGATGTGTGAATGATACACTATCCCATTTTGTGAACGATCACTTACCTTTTGGTGGCATTGGAAACAGTGGCATTGGTGCTTATCATGGTAAATTTAGTTTTGATACGTTTACGCATAAAAAAGGAGTTTGCCATAAAGTAACATGGCCAGATATTCCATTGCGCTATCCACCATACAATGCCAAATTAGGCATAATTAAAAAAGTAATCAAGTAGTTTTATTGCACGGCATCATATTCAATATATCCAAATGAAAATGGTGCAATAGAAACTGAATTATTTTTAAACTGTTCATTTCGTAAATAAATGGGTTTTACTTTGCTTGGATAATCTTTTTCATAAATGGTTTTTCCGGCTGTTGCGTAAGGTACATCGGCATCTACAGATGTGATTGAAAAATGAGTTTTAGATTTTCCATTGATTTTTAATTTCACTTTACTACCTGAACGATTTAAAAAATGTAAAAAAACCTTTTGGTCTGATTTTCGAACAAATGCTTTACAAATAAAATTTTCTTTTACCAAAGGTGATGCACAAGTGATGGATTGGTCGGCAACGGCAACCTCATCCGTAAGTGTGTTTGCCAAAAACTTAAATGCAAAGTATTGAACAGTAGCGTGTTCATCTTCATTGGAAAAAACGGGTTTTATTTTTCCTTTAAATGGATTAATTAATGCATCCATGGCATGAAGGTGAGTGATTTCAATGTAATTATTGTGTTGTGCATTAATATCAATAATCTTTAAAAAACTTTCAAAAACATACGCAGCTTGCGTAAATGTATTTTCCAAAAATGAGGTATTACTGATATTCCATTCCGTCATCCAAAATTTACGTTCTTTACCATAAATTTTTACAAACCCTTTGCCAATATCCGTTAGTTTATCGGTTTTAAAAGGCGCCATATTTTGTACATTTTTCAGATATACAGAATCAAATTTCTTATCGGCATCACAAGTCTCGCAGTTGGCATAAAAATGCCAAACATAGGCATCGAAAAAATGCTCGGCAGCAAGTTGCTTGTTCCAATTTCTCATAAAGACACTGCGTGCATTTTTATCATTATCTGGTACTAAATCAGCACCAACAATGGCAATTTTTAGTTCGGGATATTTTGAGCGTATGGCTTGTGCGGTGGCTTTTACTTTATTAGCATAAATTGTACCACTGGTAAATTCTTTTTCTCTATAAGGCAATAAATTAAATTCATTTCCCAACTCAACGCCTAAAATCGGAATTTTATTCTTTTTCAATTCATCTAAAACAAATAAGGTTTCTTCTATGGTTCCGGTGAGTACGTTGGCACAAAAAACAGCACTTGAGCCAATGGCTTTTGAGAGTCGGATATAGTTATATAAAATATTTTCGTTTCGTTTAGATTGCACATGATATAATACGCCTAATCCATGTGGAATTTCATCCTTTTTGTATCCATACACCGGTAAATTAGGATGATACCAATTGGCAACAGTGCCACCCGGAAATCGCAAGGAACTGGGATGCATAGCGCGTAAGAGCTGTACAAAACCAGAATCTTTATCTAATTCTCGTGCGAGTGCAAAGCCAATATTTACACCAAATATTTTTGAATTTACTGCCTTGTATATACTTGGCATTTTAGGTGTAATTTGAACCTCCACTATTTTCTGAGGAATGGAAACAGCAGCCTGTATATCTTTTTTTTCTTTAGATAAACAAACACGACCGATGATTATGGCAAGCAGGCAGACAACAAGAAGTTTAAATTTGATTTTCATGATTTAAATGTCTATTGTACTTTACTTTTTTCCAATAATTTTTTTCTTTTACTCGATAATATTCTAATATGATAAGCGACGGCATAATCCCTAAGAATGAGTAAAAAATAGATCCGTTAAAGAGGGATTGAATAAAAACAGTAGAGGTGCCTAAAATTCCAACATTAAATAACAAATCTTTTTTATAATGCTTAACCTTAAACCAAATGAATAATGGATATAAGAAAACGGAGTACACAAAAATTAGACCAACAATACCTTGGGTCAGTAATCCTCCAACAATACCAATATCACTAAAAATAACATTGCCTACTTGTATTTGGACAATTTCACTTTTCGGCGTACCAATGCCAAAGAAAATATACGATGGATGTTTTTGTAAGTAATAATATACATCTGCCATTTCTGTCCAACGCATATCAGCCGAACCTTCACCTGTTTTTTGGCCTAAAAAGAATTTTATAAACATCCAATACATATCTGCTGTGAAAGCGACAATATCTGGATCTATCCAATAGGCAATGAGCAAAGCGATACAAACCAAGAATAAAATAGTCAATAATTTTGAAATTATTTTATTCCATTTTAAAATTATAAACATATACATAAACATCGGTACTGCTTCAGAAACTAATTCAATACGGCCTTTGTCTATAAACACTTGATAGGACATCAGCACCAACCACAAGAGGAGGCCAATGAAACTGTCTTTTAAAACATAAGAGAGGAAATAATAGATCATTCCGAAGGTGAGGAATGCGCTGGAAAATCGGTAAATATATCCACCTTTTGATGGATTATAACCTACTAATCCATCTCCTAAACCCTCTTGAAATGTTTGGGGTGGAATCGTTAAGGATACAAAAGTATATAATGCAAAGCAAAACCAACACAGCACCAAATTGGAGTATGCATATTGTGACATCGTAATTTTATTGGCACGAATGGCGTAAAACAACAAACTACACATCACCACATAAAACCGTCCGGTAACGGAAAACAGTGCCTTAATCACCTTTATATCAAAAATAAGGTGCATAGTCAGCGCATTATACAATGGCAACAACAAGGAAAGAAATATGATTACATCAATTGGATTGATTTGTTTTAATTGGAATATTTTATAATAATAATATATCCCTGAAATGATTAAAATAAATGGCAGGAATAACATAATTACGACACCGGCAACTTGACTGGCGGATTTGAATTGAATTAAAATATTACTGCCAAAGAAAAGACTGAATAAAAACAAAGCAAATACTTTTGCTTCAAACATGGGTTGATCTCTCGTGTATAGTTTTTTATAGAGAAAATTCATTTTTACTTTTTTATCAATAAAGTGGCCGTAAAGTTACCTGTTTTTTGACGATTATAGCCATACTTTTCTGGCTTATTCAAAAGCTCAAAGAGAATCGTGTCGGTTTGCACATCGTTTAGTTTAGTAATTGTGGGTGTATGGTAGATGATGTCAAATTTATGTTCCAATAAAAAGGAACTTAATCTTGTTTTTTTTCTACTGCCTAAATAAATATAATTATAGTTTGTAAAATTAGGTGGTAATAAATTCGTCATGCCACCTTCTAAATCAAAGACACGAACACTGTCTTGTGTTTTAAAATTGTGTTTTATATAGTTTAAGGTTTTAAGGTTGCGCAAATCATTTTCTTTTCTAAACATTTTAAAGTAATCGAAATCTTCAGCAACGGGTAATGTAAAAAAACAAACAACAGCAATAACCGTCATTTTTTGAATGGGATTTTCAATTTCAACAGCCATGGAAGAAATAACCAAGCTTAACAATAAAAGTAAAAATGGGACTAATAAAAGCATATAGTGCGCACGTGGGTATGCATATATGCAAACTAAAAAAGGTGGAATAGAAAAAAGAAACAAGGCTGTTAAGGTCAAAAAATTTTCTTTTATTAAGGCAAAAAACCGCAATCTTTTCTTAGAAGAAGTGTTGGTAAATGAAAAATAGATAATAAAAAGTATTATGCTAACCATTAAGCAAAGCCAATGAATTTGTTTTGTAAATATGGGTGCAAAGAAGTTAAAAACAAGTTTACTTATTTGCTCAATAAAATGTACGATGTTCGAAGTGATGTGTTTAAAAAATAAAGTTGGATTGGATTGGATGATCGCCTTTAATGAAAATGAATCGGTAAAATTAGTACGAACAATATCTGGAAAATCTAACCAAAAGATGCTATCGTCGTGGTGCCATTGGCTATAATTCATAGCAAAATGTTGTAAAAAAACACCAATACTTCGGTTGGCATCGCCACCGTTTAATGGCGTTTTGAAGAACACATACATAAAACCTAAGAAAAAGAGTAACAACCCAAATAGCCCTATTTCTTTTTTATTGATTGATTTTATTTTATAAAAAAACCCAACTATCAAGAGACAAAAACTAAACAGGAACGATAAGAATAGTTCCGGCCGAGCATAAGAAACGATTAGCAATACAAAACAGATAATTGTCCATTTCGACAATTTTGAGGTTTGATATTTGGCGATCACAATGCCTGCCAATACCACTAAGATACAAAAATGCGAGACTCTTGGCCAAAGTGGTAAATTGATGTACGAGGCTAGAAATAAAATAGAAAGTAGAAATGCCAAAACCCGTTGAATGCCACAAGACATTAAAAAAACAAAAAAGAAAATGGCGATTAAAATAGTGGTTAGTTGAAAGTTGAAATAATAAAGCGCAATTCTATCCTTTATAAAAAGCGATAAAAGTTTGTACCACAACGAATAAGCCGGACCCCAATCTTTTGGAATTGAAGGAAACATTGTTACACCTCGTGTGAGGTAAAGCGATTCATCCCAAAAAAGCACATCCATGAAAGATGCTAAATTATATGTAACCTTAATGCCACAAATTATAATTAGAATTATGCCTACGAATGTGTAGGTATTCCATTTTAAATAATTCTTTTCTTGAAAACGATTAAAAATGTTCACGTAATTACTAATTACAACAAATATAGTTATTTCAAAGCTACTTTTAAATCTTCAATTAAAAATTGAGTTCTTAGGTCTAAGCCTTTCTTTGTTAGATGATAGGGTTTATTAAACATAAGAGAGTCGTCGAAAACATATCTTTCTGCGGTGCCTAATGATTTAATGTTGTATTTTATTATATTCTTTTCAATTTCAATAATTTGTTGCTTACAATTCTTGTAAGACGTTTTTTGAAATGCTGGGAAGGAAATATAACATCTTATGCCCTTTTGTTCGAGTATTGAACTAAAATCGTTGATTTTTATAAATATATCTTTATTTAATTCTCCTTTTATGATCTGAATGGGTTCAAATTGTTCTTTTTCTAATTTCCAATGTGCGTTTACATCACCATATTTATTGAATGACTGAACACCATAAATTTTATTTTCTTTTACCCAGAAATATTCTTTCGGATTAAATTTAGAGAATGCATATTTAGGAATAAATTTAAAAATATTTACCCATTGTTCTTTTCTTAATTCTACTTTTTTAAGAGGATACAAATCTAAGACTGTTCTTAAGAGTTCTTCACTTCCATAAGCAAATCTGCCATAATAATTTGAGTATTCAGGAACTATAACTACTACATCTCCAGGTTTTAAATATTTCAATACATCATCCATCATAAATATGACGCCAATAGATGCTTGTATTCCTGTATTAATTGGGAATATTTTAAGTGAATCATATATAAGTTGGCTATTTAAGCCAAAACTAAGGTTTGAGCCTCCGATAAATATTATTCTAGGTGTAACTACTTTAGATAATAATTCATCTTTTGCTTTTTTAGAAAATATCAATGATTTTGATTCTCGTTTTGTGGCAGGCAATAAAATTCCAATTGAAATTAATATAATAACAACAACAACAAAGCACATTAATCTTAATATAAATTTTTTCATCAAACCTTAGAATTGAAAGTAAATAAACTGTTTATCTGAACCAACATGACTAACTATGCTTGCAATAATCAGAATATAAAATAACCAGCGGAAAGGTAGAGGTAGTTTCTTTTCTAAGAACTCTAATGCATAACTACTTTCTCGACCATACCACTCAATAACAAAAAAAATGGCGATAATTAACATCAATGTTATATCTCTTATTTGCGGAAGCATTAAAATGCTTTCATTAAATATATTGCTGATATATACAAATGCTATATTAAGGTTTGCGGCTCTAAAGAAAATCCAAGCAAACATTGTAAGTATGAATGTAATACAAACAGCTGTAAGTTCTTTAAATGTTGGAAATGTTTTACCTTGGGCAACGATTTCGAGATTATTTCTATTTGTATTAAAAACTATAGAAGGCATAATATATACCGCATTAAGTAATCCCCAAACAATAAATGTCCAATTTGCTCCATGCCAAAACCCACTTACTAAAAAGATAATGATTGTATTTCTGATCTTTATACTTGTTCCTCCTTTACTACCACCTAAAGGGATATATAAATAATCTTTAAACCAGGAGGAGAGTGAAATATGCCATCTTCTCCAAAACTCTGCAATATCTCTTGAAAAATAAGGATAGGAAAAATTTCGCAACAAGTTAATTCCAAATAATTTTGCTGTTCCTATTGCAATATCTGAATAACCAGAAAAATCACCATAAATTTGAATTGTAAAAAAGAAAGCGCCTAACAATAATGTACTTCCTGAATAATTTCCGGGATTAGAAAAAATGATATCTGCATATTCAGCACATTGATCTGCTATTACTACTTTCTTAAATAAGCCCCATAAAATTTGTCTTAATCCTTCAATTGCATTTTGATAATTAAAGTATCTTTTAATTTTTATTTGTGGCAATAAATGAGTTGCTCTTTCTATTGGTCCTGCAACTAATAATGGGAAGAAACTAACAAATACTGCATAATCTATAAAGTTACGTTCTGCGTGTATCTTTTTTTTATAAATATCTATTATGTATGATAATCCATGAAATGTGTAAAATGAAATTCCAACTGGCAGTATGACTTTTAAAGTAATGGCATTTATTTGTATTCCAAAGTCAGAAAATAATTGAACAAAATTTTCAATAAAGAAATTATAATATTTAAAAACGCCAAGAAATCCTAGATTTGTACATATACTTAACCAAAACCAAATTTTTCTTTTTAGATTGGATGAATTTTGTTGAATTTTAATTCCAGTATAGAAATCTAACGCAGTAGAAAATATTAATAAAAATAAAAATCTCCAATCCCAACAAGCATAAAAGTAATAACTCGAAAAAAGCAATAAAATGTTTTGTTTCTTAAGATCTTTATTAAATAAAAACCAATAAAAAAGAAATACAATAGGAAGAAAAAATAAAAAATGTATTGAATTAAAAAGCATGTTGCATTAAATACTGTCAAAGTTATATAATTTTTCAAATAAAAAAGAAAAGGAACATATTAATTAGCTCCTTTTATTGTTGAGATTAGAAAATAAAAAATGACATTACGGATTACTTATTAATTAATACTTTCTCGTTTAGTAATTGTCTGTTTCCAGAGGAAATATTAATCGTATAAATTCCGTTCGGCTGATCCGTGATATCCAAATCTTTTAAGATAACACTGCCCGCTTCATTAAAATAGAATTCAAGTGGTAAGTGCAACTCGTTATAAAATACATAATACTCTAAATTAAACTTTTTTTATACGTTGCACAAAATTGTGGATTTAATTAGAAGCATTATATCCTTTTAGATGAGCGTATGTTTTTCAATGTAAAAATCAGATTAAAATAGATTCTGCTTAATTCTTAACAAATTTTCGAGACACCGTTCCATTTGAAGTAATAAATGAGATGATATAATTTCCGGAGGCAAGCTGAGAAATATCAATCGCATCTTCATTTAATCCTTTTTGTTTATAGCCTAAATCGATTTGCTGTATTTCGTTGCCTAACACATCATAAATCACCGCATTAAATAATTCCGGATTTTTTACGAAGTATTGAAATCTCAAATAATGTTGTGTTGGATTAGGGAACAAACTCATGATTTCAATAATTTGCTGTTTATTTTTTACGCCTACTGAAAGTCCATTATTTCTGGGAGAATAAGGAACTAATGCCGGAAAAACACGAGGTGTAAAAGTCGGTCCAATATAAGGTTTAAGATGATTCTGATCTTTAATGGTACACCATGTTCCTAATAAAGTTTTAGTATCACTCAGCAGACCATAAATATCCGTTTGCCAGAAATCACAACAAACAGAAGTTGGCGTTACATCCAACACACAATATCCTGCTGATTTGGAATTTACATATTTAAGATGTGAATTATTGGCATACATGTAGCTTTCTTGTCCACCAAGTATATTCCCAGATGTAATATTATCACTCACGAACTCAACACCTATAGAACCCACGCCTGTTGTAGGATTATATGGAACAACACCACCAGGTACGTCAAACGCCATTGCCGTATGTATGTCACCACTGAGTATTACTAAATTTTTAATCGAATAATGATTAATTGTATCTATTATTTTTTTTCTATCTAATGGATTAATATCCCAACCGGCTGCATTATGGAAAGGAAATGGAATACCCAGTATGGCTTGTTTATAAACGTAAGATGCAAACACCACTTGGTTCGCTAATATTTTCCAAGTGGCTGTTGATTTTTTGAGTTCTTGCGACATCCATTCCATCTGCCTAAATCCATGCATCGTTCGGTTAGGCGTATCGTATTGTAAATTATCAATATGTGATAATAAATCATACGCTTGCTGAAAATCGTTTGCATCAATACGTTCAATCCTGTTTTCTGTATAGATAATATCTGCTAAATTTCCGATGCGCTGTGTAAAATTGATGATATTTGTATTGGACGTGTCTTCACGCATTGGAATCCATTCTTTATATACACGAATGGCATTTGCTTTCCGCACTGACCAAGGTCCTTGAGTTGCCGGATTGTGTCTTAATGCCGTATCTTTAGTGGCATCGTTGGCAAATTCATGGTCATCCCAAATGACCACCATTGGATATTGTTGATGTAAATTCCGAGTAGAAGGATCTAAACGATACCATGCATACCTTAATCGATAACTGGCTAAATCAAAGGCATCGTATTCCGGAAATGTTCGTCGATGTACCGTATCAACACCATTTATTTTAAATCCATCCTCATAAATATAATCTCCTAAATGAATTAATAAATCTACATCATTCTGTTTTTTTATAATATCATACGTATTAAAATATCCAAATGAATAATTGGAGCAACTCATAAATGCAATTCGCAAACTACTCACATCGCCTGTAGGCATCGTTTTAGTTCTACCACGCTGAGAAAGTCGCCCTAAAGCTTCAAATTCATAATAATAATAGGTGTTAGGTTGTAAACCGGCAACATCTACTTTTAGGGTATAATCTTTTGTCTCATCGGTAGAAACTGTTCCTTGTCCTATTATATTTTGCATGCCGGTATCGGTGGCCATCCTCCATTTTACAGAAACACTGGCTTGGTCGGTGGTAACACGTGTCCAAATAATTACACGGTCATTTAAAGGATCGCCCGAAGCTACTCCATGATAAAACGGTTGAATGGTGGAATCTAATTCCGACCGATCATTCGGATATAATCCGGCAAAACTATGTTCTGTTGTAAGAAGAAAACTTACAACCAACACCACAAGTTGATAAAGAAATTTCATACGGCTATGCTATCTAACAAATATAACGATTTTAAAGTTAATAGGTTGTTATAAAACACAAATAGCTACGAAACCCCGAATTTGTTGATGTAGGTGAATAAATGCATAGTATAGTGGGTTGCAACTAAATCTCATTCGCTATTTTCTAATATACTCCAAAGAAAAATCTTTGTTTATTTTAACCAATGCAGAAGCTTGTTGGTAAGTAGAAGTATCCATTTCTTTGCCAATAACAATATCTACTGCCGCTTTTATTTCCTTTGAAATTGAATTAAAATGAATAGGATAATTTTCGCCGGAAATATTCGCAGAAGTTGAGATAATTGGTTTTCCAAAGGCTTGCAATAAGGCTTGGCAAAAGGCATGGTTGGGAATTCGGATAGCAACAGTGCCATCTGCATTGATGGTGTTTGATGCTAGATTTCGTGGATTGGAATAAATAATGGTGGTAGGTATTTTTAGCGTAGCAATAAATTGCTCAATTTCATTGTTGATGCTTACATATTGTTTCAACATTTCAAGATGTTGTACCAATACAATTAAACTCTTAGATTTTGGACGTTTTTTAATGTCAAAAAGTTTATCAATAGCCCGTTCATTTGTGGCATCGCAACCTATTCCATATATAGTATCCGTAGGATATAAGATGATTTTTCCTTCGTGTAACTTTTGAGCTATTTCCTCAATGGATATTGGCATGTTTGTAACTTTAAATAGAAAGTAAAATATGCGCTACTTACAAGATGCTTTTATAAACCTGCATCATTTTTTCCGTCATTTTTTGTGGATGAAATTTTTGTATTTGTTGAATAGCTTTTCCTTTTACTTCCATCGCTAAATCAATATTGTAATATATAAAATTAATGGCAGCAGAAATTTCCTCCACATTGTTCGGGTCAATAAAAATACAAGCATCGCCACCTACTTCCGGCATGGATGATAAATTACTGGTGATGACTGGTTTTCCACAACGCAACGCTTCTAAAATAGGCAAGCCAAATCCTTCGTATAAACTTGGATACACTAAGCCTTGCGACATGTGATAGATGATGGGCAATTCAAACCACGGTAAATCTTTTAGGAAAAACACACGTCCTTCTAAATTCTTTTCATAAATGAATTCTTCCGCTTTACTGTATTCATCACCACCATTGGAAACAGCCACTAAATGTTTATCTTGATTTTCCGGCAATGTCATAGCTTGCAATAGGCGCAAGAAATTTTTTCGTTTACTAATAGCACCCACAAACAAAACGAAATCACGTGGCAACCCATATCTATTGTAATATTCTTCTTTTAAAACGATACTGCAATCATGTTCATATTCCTTATTCCAAGTTGGATAGATGACATGAATTTTTTCTTCCGGTGTTTTGGTGAGTTCTATTAAATCTTGTTTCGTTTGTTCGCTCACCGCAATAATCGCATCGGCAATATGACAGGCTTTTTTGGTTTTATAGGCATACATTTGCCTGTCGATAAATGGAAATGTTTTAGGCATTTTATGGAAAATCACATCGTGAATCGTCACCACTTTTTTAATAGAAGATGGTAAATCCGGCACTTCATTGCTTAATCCATGGTAAATATCAATTTCATGTTGAGCAATATCATCTTCTACGCCTTTAAATCGCCATAAATCCGAACTGAACGCATCAGAAACAACCGTATTGTCAACAAATTTGGGATACTTATAAGGACTGTCTTCAAAATACTTTTGGTGTACAAATATTTTGTACTGTTCATTTGGATAGAAATTAATTAAACGATGCAACAAGGTTCTGGAGTAATTTCCTAATCCTGTTTTATTGTCGTACAATCTTTTCCCGTCAAATCCTATTGTCATATAATGTATTCTGTGTTGTGATAGTAGTTCGAATTTTTTAAGCAAATTTCACCTTAAACAAATTTTATACCGATAAATCAAAATCTCTTAATGCATCGTTTAACGATGTTTTTGTATCTGTTGATTCTTTTCGTTTACCAATAATTAATGCACACGGCACTTGATAGGTTCCGGCAGGAAAAGTTTTGGGTATCGTTCCTGGAATCACCACACTTCTTGCCGGTACCACACCGCGATATTCAATGGGTTCACTACCGGAAACATCAATAATTTTAGTGGACATCGTCAAAACCACATTTGCCCCTAAAACAGCCTCTTTTTCTACACGAACGCCTTCTACTACGATGCATCTTGAACCAACAAAACAATCATCTTCAATTATAACCGGAGCTGCTTGAACAGGCTCTAATACACCACCGATACCAACGCCACCACTCAAGTGTACATTCTTTCCAATTTGGGCACAACTGCCTACTGTTGCCCAAGTATCTACCATTGTGCCACTATCTACATAAGCTCCAATATTTACATACGACGGCATCATGATTACACCTTTTTCTAAAAAAGCCCCTTTACGAGCAATGGCATGAGGCACCACACGTACGCCTAAATCCGCATAATTTTTTTTCAAGGGAATTTTATCGTGGAACTCAAATGGACCTACTTCAATCGTTTCCATTTTTTGTGTTGGAAAATATAAAATAACTGCTTTCTTTACCCAATCATTTACCTGCCAACCACTTTCTGTAGGTTGTGCTACACGAAGTTTTCCTAAATCCAATAAGGTAATTACTTCATTAATCGCATTTAAAGTGGTTCCATCTTGCAATAAGCTTCTATCGTTCCAAGCATTTTCAATTATTTGTTGTAAATCATGCATAATATTCCGAAATTTGTTTGTTCAAAATTAAATATTAATCAACATGAATAACATTAATCTTCAATTAAATGTTAGCATCAACCAGCTTTTTATCTTGTTTTTGTTGACAACTTTCTCAGCTTGTAGTTCAAAAAAGCAAATTGAAATAAAAAATAAAGAAAACGTAGTGATAGAAAGTTACTTTGTCGATAAAAAAAATCCGGAAATAAAAATAGGCGAATACAAGCGTTTTTATGATGATGGGAAAATTATGGAAATATCCATCTATTTGGATGGTAAACTCAATGGCAAACGAACCTTATATTATCCTAGTGGAAAAATTATGCAAGAAGAAAATTATGTAGATAATAAATTTGAAGGTTTATTTAAAACATATTTTGACGATGGAAGCATCCAACAAGAAGGCCTTTATAAAGACAATATGATGACTGGTATTTGGAAAAATTATTTTCAAGAACCTAAAAATAAAGTGAAAGAAGAAATCACCTTAAAAGACAATCACATCAGTGGAATGTATAAAGAGTACTATCCGAACGGAAATATTTATGCAGTAGGCAATAAAAAAGAAATCTTGGATGATATGGATGTTTTTGATGGTGAAGTGACTCTCTTTGATTCCTTGGAAAACAACAAACCTATCCGCAAATTAATTTTTGAAAATGGTAAGCAAATTTCTAAAGAAGATATTTAAATTTACAAAATGAAAAACATACTATTTCTCTCCATACTAAGTTTGATTTTGAGTGCTTGTAACAGCACCTCCAATCAATTAGGCGAAAAATTCACTGCACAAAAAACAATTACTGTAGATGAAGTCAAAGTTCAACTAAAATCATCTGCCAGGTTGAACAATATTCAAATAGAAGGCAACATAGATAAAAGCTGCATGGGTGAAGGTTGCTGGTTCACTATTAAGGACAAAGAAGGAACAGAAGTGCTTTTTGATGTTCAAGACAAAAAATTTAGAGTACCTACCAATAGTCCAGGAAAAACGGTTATTGTATTGGCTGATGCGGTTAATGATAGTAGTGTAGAGCAACAATTTAACCTATTGGTGAAAGGCTTAATGTTTAAATAAGCGTTAACACATTAAAAAATAAAATTTTATATTGTCAATTACGGAAAAAAAACTATCTTTGCACTCGCTTTAAATAATTTGAAGGCAAAACCGAATAATTGTTTATTGATTCCGTAGCTCAGCTGGTAGAGCAATACACTTTTAATGTATGGGTCCTGGGTTCGAATCCCAGCGGGATCACAGGTGCCAAACCCAAACGCTTGCATATCAGAGGATTGCAGGCGTTTTTTTATTTTGGGGTAAACATAGGGTAAACATTCTCAAAAAATATTCACAATTGAATATAATCCCTTTCTTTCTGCCCTTGCTGCAAGGTTTAATTGTTGATACTTATTTAGTTGTGTGCTGTAATACTTGCTATAAGGCTTAGCAAAGCCATCTGAGATTAGTTTTTGATTGATACACGTACCATCGCTTATAAAAACGTAAGCTAAGATTCTTCCAAATAAATCTATTTCATTATTAGCTTCTGATATAAATGAAATATCGGTATCCATAGGCAATAATTGATGTAAATAATTTTTTGACTGATAACCTAACTCAATTAATAATTGTCCCGGTAAATGCAGTTCTCTTTCATCTTGCTTTAGTTTTCTACATCGTTTTATTTCGGGTGCATCGATGCCTAATAGTCTTATTTCAATTTCTTTTTTGTTGAAAATATTATAACAAAATAATCCATCACCATCTACAACTCTTGAAACTTTGTAGTGTGTAAATACATTTATTGGTTCTTTTGCTTCGATATACCTTAACATGCTTTTCTAAATATTTGTATGTGTCTAATTTATCAAATAATTTTACAATGCTAAACTTATTTTTTAAACATAAAAATTATATAATCATGGCAAAACAAAAAGGTCTCGTAAAATACACTGGAACATTAGGTGATGTACGACATTTCAAAATCAAAGGACAAGAAGGCTATTTTGCTGGAATGGTTGGCGGACCAACAGACACGCAAGTTAAAACAGCACCAGAATTTAAACGTACGCGCGAGAACATGAATGAGTTCGGCGGATGCGCCAAAGCTGGTAAGTCAGTTCGTATTGCTTTATCTGAAGTATTAAATGGTATGACTGATCCACAAGCAACAGGTCGTTTAACTTCTATAATGAAAAAGATAAATTTGGAAGATGGTACCGAAGCTCGTGGTATTCGTAAAGTGGAAATCAGCACACAGCGTACTTACTTGTACAATTTTGGATTTGATAAAAACGTGTCATTTTCAGGTATTGTATATATTCCTTTTTCAACAACACATTCTGTTGACAGATTAACCGGAACATTAACTACTGTTGCATCAAATCCAACTAATGCGCTAAATGCTCCAGCAGGTGCTACGCATTTTCGATTCATTAATGCTATTGGAGTAATTGCTGATTTTGTATATAACGACTCTACTAAAACTTACGAACCAAGTAATGCTGCATTAAATGAAATGAGCAATACAACTTATGGTGCATTTAACCCATTAAATACTGCTTATACAGGCGAAAATTTAGACGTATCACTTCCAGTTGGCACAGTAATGACAAGCGATGTTTCCGTGTTGCATTGCATTGGTATCGAGTTTTTTCAAGAGGTGAACGGTAATTATTACAAATTTTCTTCAGGCAATTGTTTAGTAATTGATAATGTTTACTAAAAATGAAATTATCAACAGCAATATTTAGGCGTACAAAAAGAGAGGGACGTAATCCGTCAACAGGTGCAAGAACAAAATCAATAGAGGAAAGGGAAAAAGAAGCTGAGCGGAAAAGAAAAAAGAAAAAAAATGAAAGTTCTGGTGATTAATAATATTGCAACACTAAGACGCGCCAAACGAAAAAGTCATAATCCACCAACAGGTGCAAAAATGCGTAGAGCCAAAAGAGATGGACGAAATCCAGCAATTGGTGCATAGTTTGATTTTGTGAAGTGTGGTTTTGAATCCTGCATTTATTGCAGGATTTTTTATTTTCTATAATTTACATATATAGTCGGTATTAGGTGCAATCATGCATGGCTTATGTATGACTTATGTATGGCTTATGTACCTTTATAAAAAGTGCCTTTTGTAGAAAATGGCTCTTCTTGCTTGGCGAATAAGCTGCAAGTTTTTTTCATAGATATTTTCTAATTCTTCAAACTTTTTGGCTTGGTTAATGGCTGCAATAAAATCTGCTTTATTTTGATTGGATTTAAGCAATGATTTGGAAAGGCACTCATTAACATCATCTATTGCAATAAATGGAATTACAGAACCTTTTAGGTAGTAATGAAAGGATTTTGAATACCACAAAGCAGAGCAGAGCCAGTACAACTGTTCTTTTTGTTCTTCGGTATCTGCGATGCAGATAAAACAATTTGAACAAGCGGTTTTCATTGGTTTTCCGCTGTTCATTCCTTTGTTTAGGATAAAGAAAAAATGACCTTCGTAGTTGAAATTTTTGTTAAATGTTTTTAGTTGTACAGTACGCATAGTTGGAGCATTAAATTTTATGCTTCGCTGTGCTACGCAACACTTATAAACCCAAAAGAAAACAAGAAAAAAAACGGCAAAAAAAAAGAAAAAAGAAAGCCACTACTTTAAGGGTGCTAGGATTGGTATGCAAGGTTTTTGAAAAAAAAATACTACCTCTTTTATCCATTAAAAAATAACAACAGAAAAAAAGAGTGTGGAGATTTTTTTTACAAAATACATTTTAACCTTGCAGAGCAATTCCGACGCACCCTTACCTTTGCTTTCTTTTTTATTTTTTGGATTTATGTGTGGATATTCAATTTTTGTTATCTAAAAAAGAGGTTTGATTTATGTGGTTGTTTGATTGAAATGAAGATGTTCAGACAAGGGTGTGACCGAATGGAATGAACAAAATAGTTTTGGTGCTTGTAGTGGATTGAGCAGATGCATTATAGGGTTGGCAAGTTCCTTCACTTCGTTCAGGATGACAAATTTGTGAGCGCAGGGATGCATCTGCCAATACACGGAAAGCAATAGCATAGCTTTCGTGAAATGGAATGAAGGAATACTCTTGCTTATGGTGCTGAGGTGGCTGATAGAATGCAGCTTTAGCGGAATGAAAGAAGCGACCGCAAGGCACGCCAAAATGTAGCTTTCAGCATTTATAAAAACACCTATAAACAACTACATCATTTTTATAAATGATGCTGTGGTGGCGGCTACTTAACATAGTGTGCTTATGTGACAGCCATTATCAAGCATGTCAATGGGCGTGGCATGGCTGTGCGTAGCGTACACATAAGACCGCATTATGTTTAAGTATGCTTCAGACCATTTTTATTGGCATGATTTTTTGTTTGCAGCGTTGGCATAGCGCTTTGCTTTTTTATTTCACGCAAAGGCGCAAAGGACGCAAAGGACGAGATCGCTTCACTTCGTTCGCAATGACGGATTACAAGAAAAAAGCAATGTGCCATATTGCGCAGGTACAAAAAGCCCGCCTAGCGGACGGGCGGGCATGACAATAAAAATGGTCTGCGACACCACAGATGCAGTATAGGGTTGGCTTTAGAAAGGCATACTGCATAAGCCTACATTAAAAGATGGTAGATTTTATATTAGCGGAATAGATGGGAAATGCATTAAGAAATGTTGATAGATATTTTACATAAAAAATTGATTATCAATATAAAATGACAGGTAAATTGCAATTCTATCAACATTCTATCAACATTTTATGGTTTATTTCTCTATGTTTTGTTGATAGAATACTTTGTCCAACGTTTCTCACCTGTCTTAGTTATTCTGTCGTCTGACAACATTTTATCCAACTCTGCTTTTAGCTTTCTTTGGGCAATTTCCTTACCTATACGTGTATGAATATCCCCAATCTGACTTTCAGGATAAACTGATAAATCCTGATGGATTAATTCCTGTAAACGATGTGGTTCAATTTTTTTCAAATCTGTTTTACCTTTAAAATTTAACTTTCTAAGATAATCTGGATTTACGAAATATTCAGTCCCTTTTGTTTTACCTTTTGATTGTACTAACTCTAATATCAATAATCTACCTAACCAATTATTAAGACCTGATTCATCTTTCTGATTTAAAATTTTTGAAAGCTGAATTGCAGTAACAGAACTGTGTTGAGCTATCAATCCTAATGCAATTATTTCTTTTTGTTTTAATTGATACTCTTGATTAGCCTTGACCATTAATTTTACCACTTCTTTGCTAATTATATTTTTACGAACGATAACAGTTACTCTGTCTGCATCTTCCTGAACTATTGGCAATGGCTTACCTGAACCTAATAAGAGTTCATACACAAGATCATAACCACTACCTTCTCTTTCCATTAAATTAAGGTCATAGAATACTTTAGATAAATGTTCGTTTCTACGTACTGAGAGGCTTAAAATATTTTGTGGTGTAACACCATAAGGCAACCTACCAGGATTGTGAATTTCTAATCTATCAGGAAATAGATTTATAAATATATCACCTCTTGTTGTATATGTTCTATGCACTAATGCATTAGCTACTAATTCTCTTACAACATCAATCGGAATAAATGGTATGTTTTTTCTGAATATGCCATCTGATATTTCTATACTTTCCTGCCAATCAGGAATGTCGTACACTATTTTAGATAACAACTCCTTTGGATTATAAGAATAATCATCTAATGTTACTTTCCAAACCTTTTCATCTTTTTCGTTGTAACGAATTACCTGTACTGCCGGAGCAAAGAGTAAACTTGCTCTTTCTTGTCTATTTCCAATCCACAAGATACCAAGATTAGTAAGGTACTCATCTTTAGTTAAGAAATAATATTCGAGTATTTCATCTTCTGTTTTTTCTTTTACAAACTTACTTACTCTTGGAGAATTTAATATGTCGTCAATAAACTGTTTTCTTTTTTCTTGATTTGCCTTATTACGATGTACACGTTTAGTAGTTTGTTCTTCCCAAATAAAAGCATTTTTATCAGCCGCCAATCTTGCCATCTCATCAGGTGGTACAGGTCTGCATTCGTCAGAAACTCTTATGTAATATTTGCCATCGGTAGTTGATGCAATTGTTTGAGCACTCCTGAATACCTGAATCTCTATATATTCTGCTTTATTGTCTGCAATTATAATATTGGCAGCAACACCTGTATTTACAGTACGGTGATTTATTGCCTTTACTATTATTTCGGGAATTGTTTTATCCGATATTACCTGACCTAAAGGTGGCAACGCTTCTCTGTCTTCAATACCTATTAATAATTTACCGCCAGAGGCATTAGCAAAACAAACACAATCTTTTGCTAATTCATCCCAATCGGTATTTTTACCTTTTAAAAAGAATATAGATTTTTTCTCGTATTGCTGATTCTCTAACATTTTATTTTAATAATTACAAAGTTAATAAACTTGATTATTAAAGAGATTATAATTTTATTCTCCCTCTATTTACCTTTCTTTTTTTTATCTTTTTCTAACTTTGCTATTACCATCATTTTCAACACAAACTACGCCTCTTCTTCTTTGCTGAAATGAGATACATTGATTTTTTTTGTTACATTATTTGCTATCCAAATCTCGTCTATCTCTTTTTCTTTTGCGAAGACAGCCCATAACTTTGCTTGTACCAACCTTTCATAAAGATATTTATTGTATTCTTTTATGGATTTAATGAAATTTGTTGTTACTGAAAAATTTTCTTGCTGTATAATACAGTTATCATTAGTGTTTTCGTTAACTATTGATGTAGTAACCAACTTCCCTATATCAAAAGTGTTTAATTCAAGAACATTATTAAAGTTATCTAACTGCAAAAATATATCAGGTGTGATTTCTATTTGAAATGAAATAATCTTAGCAGTAGTTTTTCCAAAACCAATAATATTAGGAATTGATATTTTAATGTTTTCCTCAGATGGTAGCAGGAAATTATAATTTATAAAGTTTAGTTTTTTTAAAGCATAATTATTTGAGAAAATAGATTCTCCATTTTTAATTACAGAAAACTCCATAATTTCCATTCCTTTTGAACTTGGTTTATCTGTATTCCGGAGTGTGTAGAATTTAAAAAATAATGATACTTCTTTAAAAGGTATCACAATTGATGTCGGATTGTCGTTGAATAGCATATAAATTGATTTCTTTAAATAGTAATTATATAGTTTAATGTGTGATAAACAACCATCTTTTTTTATTATACCTACTTCAATTTATATGGCAAAACTATTCCCTTAAAACTATTATTCTTACTTACATTATCATGCGGTATCAAGACATATTTCCAGGGTTTACCGTTGTTTTCTGCGGTGAACTCTGTGGCATATTTACAGTATTTGACTGCTGATTTTGCCTTTTCCTGTACTTCTGATGTCATTAGTTCATTGGATGCCTTTGTTTCTATCATGTAGATACAATCTTCCGTTTCTGCAATGAAATCGGGCAGGTATAATTTGCTGTTGTTGTTCCACCACAAACGGAACTGATTCTGTGCCGGTCTTAGCCATTTCAGCACTACGTTATCGTTTTCTAAGATGAATGAGAATGTTTGCTCCGTACGGCTGTCAAATTTATATTCAAAGTGGCATGATTTTTCAAAACCTCTGAATACATACTTTGGCACTTGTACTGCCGGAAAGCTTTCGTCTCTATAATCTTTTTGACCTTCGTTCTTCAATGTGGTGAAGTTCCATTCTTCTATTTTTGTGAACGGCTTTACGTTTGGCTTTATATAGTCGGGTTCGTTCAATTTAAAATGTGCCATCATCTGTTTGTACACCTTATTGGCTATCAGACTGCGCCATTGAAATACAATTTTACGGATGTCGTCTTCCGTTTTTTTGTTGTGTTCTAATTCAATTATTACCTGACGTGCTAATTTGTGTAACAGGTCTGCATTTTCATCGTAATCGACTTCTGAATAGTTGATGATTTCAGATATAAGCAATTTTACAGGACTGCCAAAGTTTACACCGCTTTGTACCTGAATGGTATCATAGCTTTTATCTTTCAAGCCTATCCTTACTATTTCATCATTTAATTGCTCGTAATTAAAATCTTTTGTGTCTAAATCAAAATCATCAAAACTCGCTGTTGTTTCTCCTAACACTAAATCCATTCTTGGAATTTCTATGATATTATTTTTATAATCAGATACAAAGTTTTCGTAGATACCAATTGCTTCTTCTAAAATCTGAACACCAAATAAATTACCCTGACCTGAACTTAGTTCTTTTTGTACTGCGTCTATAACTTTTTGTTTTATTTCAGGTTTCATCAAGTCATCTACTTTCTTTACCTGAGAATTAGAATTGAAAGTTGGAATAATATCTACCAGAATTTTTTTAGCATCTACAATATTTTGCTGTTTCTGTTTTTTAGTAGTATCTTGTATTTTATTGACTTCTTCCTGTTCTTTTTGGATATTTTGATTAAAAGTATTTTGAACTGTAACAACTTCTACTTTATTATTTAATTCACTTTCTTCAATCTCCACAAATTTCAGCTTGGTCAGTATTGAATTTGGGTCTTGTGCTGCTGCAATGATTTTACTGAAATTATCGTGTGCAACCACCGTAAGTTTGTCCACTTTTTCTACACCTGTTCTTTCTCCGTTAAATGGCAAGCGCAAGCCTCTGCCAATGGTTTGTTCTACCAGCACTGATGCGTTTGCTGCACGTAATGGTACAATGGTATATAGATTGGTAACGTCCCAACCTTCTTTTAGCATGTTTACATGGATTACAATTTCTATTTCATTGTCTTCCTGTTCTAATGAAATGAATTGTTGTTCAATTATATCTTCATTGCGTGTTGTGCTGTCTATCTGCAATACTTTACCTTCATAAGTACCATTGTAGAAATCAACTGAATTTATCAGGTCATATACGGCTTTGGCATGTGTGGTATCACGGCAGACGACTAAAATGAATGGTTTTACCACCTTATTGCCTGTGTTTAACGCATATAACTTTAACTCTTGTTTCGTGTCTTCGTGAATACTGATTGCATCTTCCAGTTTTATTTTTTCTATTTCATCTTCGCTTCTTCCTTGCGGATTAAAGTTCTTTCTTGTGGCAATGGTGGGATTTTTTACATACAAGCCATCTGTTAAGGCTAATGCCAAAGAATATTCATACACCACATTCTTAAACATATTTCCTTTTTCATCTTTTGGTGTTGCAGTTAGTTCTATTCCTAAAATGGGTTTTAATTCATTGATGGCATTGCGGCTGGCATCGGCATGGTAACGGTGTGCTTCGTCCATCAAGATAACCAAATCGGTTAAATTGCTTAAATAATCCCAATAGGATTGTCCTAAATATTCTGATAATCTTTTAATGCGTGGTGCAAGATTTCTTCCTCCTTCTTTTGTTGGTTTTGTTTCTCTTGCAAATTTAGAAACGTTGAAAATATTTATTCTTATTTCTGTTTCGCTGAATAATGAACTTTGCTGATTGTAATTATCACCTGTAACTATTATCGGTTTGTTATGCACAAATTCGGCAATGCCATTAAATACATATTTAGGGTTGCTGCTGTTGCCAAAATCTTCTATGAGCTTGTTGTAGATAGTTAGATTGGGTGCTAATACAAAAAAGTTTTTTATACCCTTTTCTAAATATAAGTATGCAATACATGCACCCATCAATCTTGTTTTACCTACTCCTGTTGCAATGCTGTAACAGATGCTGACAAATTCTCTTTCAAAATCGGTGCAGGTAGGGTAGAGTGCTTTTACTTTTTCTAATTCTGCTTTTAAATCCACTTCTTTGTTTAATTCTAATTCGTCTGATAATTGAACTAAAATATCTAATGCTTCTTGCAAAGGCTTGCGAAGTGATAAACGTTGTTTTATGTTTTCTGCTATCATTGTCTGAATCAGGATTTAATTGATTTTTGGATGAACAGGATTTTGCTTTACCTGATTATATTTTGGATTAAATACTTTTTTAAACTGGAGACTAACTGCACCAAAATTGATGAGCAATCCTATTGGAAAACCGTAAGCCACTACATAATTTTTTGCTTGAGCCAAATGCACATCTTCTAAAATGATAAGTGCTTTTAATTCTACAATTACTTTTCCTTCCACTATAAAATCAGCTCGTCTTGTGCCAACATCTTCGCCTTCATAAAAAATAGTTTGTTCTTGTTCTCTCACAAAATCTAAGCCTGCTTTTCTTAATTCAATAGCCAAACACCTTTGGTAAATAACTTCTTGAAATCCGTTACCCAAAGTATTATGAACCTTCATGGCACAGCCGTTTATTTTGTATGTTATTTCATCTAATTCCATATCTCTTGCATTTTAAAATAAACTTGATTGGCTTTCATTAGTATTACCTTTCTTTTTTTTATCCTGCTTTATCCCATCAACCTGCAAATTCTGATTCTGACTATTTTCGTTGTCGGTTTCATCGTGTGGAAAATTTACGATATTGAATGAATAGTCATCTTTGCCAAACTCGCATCTGCCAAATAATAATTGCGGAATTTTTTTAATAGTAATATTTGCATGACGTGAATTGCATGCTGCTGAATATCCTTTGCAACAAATTAATAAACTTTCGTTGGGTTGCATTTCGTCTGCTAATCTATCTATCAATTCAACAGTAATAAACTGAGTGGTTGTAAAGATGAAATCTTTTTCACTACTATTGCCTTGTTTCCAATAAATGCTTTCGTGTGGTGCATAATGAAAACCTTCTTGCTTTGCCATTGCTGCTGCCAACATATTGGCATTGTAGCTTGTGTTTATAATGTCGTTGCCGTATTTATCTTTTTGAATTAAACTTGGTGCCAATGTGTAGAACTTAAACCCTCCACCACCTTGCCAATTTACCGTTTCTGTGATACCGCCTTTGTCTTTACCTGAAACTACTTGTTGTAAACGAGGCAAGCAATGTGTAACTGCATGTTCACCTAATTCTATGCCAATCCATCTTCGGTTCATTTTATGTGCAACTGCAGAGGTTGTGCCAGACCCAAGAAATGAATCAAGTATTAAATCATTTTCTTTTGATGATAAATAAACTATTCTCTCTAGTAGTTTTTCAGGCTTTGGTGTAGAAAAGGGATCTTTGTCATTGAATTTCAAGACTTCTTGTCTTGCATTTCGATTTTCACCAACTTCTTTATATGACCAAACTGATTTAGGTACAATACCTTTATCTTCTATTTCAAGTATGAATCTTTTTATACAAGGTTTATTAGACCCATTTTTCCCAAAAGTTATTCTATTGTCATTAATAAGTTCTTTAAATTTATCTTCAAAATAAACCCAAGCTCTTCCTTTTGCTGGATAAACGATATTACCTGCGGGTGTTTTAATCGGATATAAAGCTTTCTCTGAAATTGTTTTTACTGTCATATCACCTGGAAACCATGGACCTCTTCCATATATTTTACCATCTTTATCTATGCCATCAAATTCATCACTATTTTTATAAATTGAATTATGCTCCTCAGTTCTAGGAAGTTTATTTGGTCTCCATATTCCTTTGTTTTTAGCATATATTAATATATGGTCATGGCTATCGCTTATCCATTTTGCATCATTTTGTGGTGAAGATTTTTTTTCCCAAATAACATTACTTACAAAATTTTGTCTGCCAAATACTTCATCACAGAGAACTTTAAGGTAATGACTTTCATCATCATCAATACTTATCCATATACTTCCATCATCTTTTAAAAGATTTCTTAATATATCTAATCTCGGTTTTATTAAACTCAACCAAAGAGAATGTTCTATGCCATCATCATAATGCTCAAAAGCATTACCAGTATTGTATGGAGGGTCAATGTAAATGCACTTTATTTTACCTGTAAAGTTTTGTTCTAATGCTTTTAATGCTAAAAGGTTGTCGCCGTGGATGAGCATGTTGCAGTTGTCTGAATCAGGATTTTCAGGATTTGAGGATGACTCAGGATTTTTTTTCCAGGGTGGTGCTCCTTTTTCTTTATTTTGCCAATAGCTTTTATCTGTATCTTCTAATAATATGCGTGGCTCTAATTTAGGTTCGTTGCCTTTGCCAATCCACGTTAGTTCTAATTTTTGAAGTTGTTTTGCCATTTATAATTTTGTCTGAACTGTGATTTTTGTGATTAAATGATTAGCCTGATTTAAGAAAGTGAAAGGTCAACTTTTTTGAAAAACTTGAACTGCCAGCCAATTGCATTTAATTGTGGATATTGACGAGCAAACCTGCCAATAATCATAGATGGATGTGTATTGAACTCTTTAGCAAATGCAACAATAGAATTTTTATTAAGTGGTGTGTTTTGCATTAGCATATTTTCTTCTTCTTTAGAAAGTGTATATTTTATTGCAAATTGATTTGCTTCGTCTTCTTTTATTTGTTCTTCTTCAGAATATTTAAGTCCTTCAACAAATATGTCTCTTTTACCATGTTTTATTATATGACCCGCTTCGTGGAAAAAGGTAAACCAAAAAATATCGTTTCGATTATAAAGGTTTGATAGTTGAATTAGTGGAGTATCATTTATCCATCTTGTAGAACCGTGTAAATTTGTTTTTGGAATACATGGAGTATGTACTACGCTAACACCTACTGCTGCACAAATAGATTGCAGTTGAGAAAAGAAATCACCTGGCTGAGTTGCCATTATATTTTTTATATCATCTAATGCCGCTTTGAATTGTGAAGCATTGTATGGATTAACCTTTAGGTTTTCTGCCAAATGTTCACCTTGTTTTAGCCAAGCAGAAACTGCATAAGGATTTTTGTCATTTTGCGTACTCATTCTATATGCAGACTCATAAACATTTTTATGATAATAATTATAGTAAGGTTCTTTGCCAGAAACACCAAAAAATGAAAAGACTGCATCTGTTTTACTTAATACATTATTTTCAAAATCTATCCAACCCAATTTTTTCATTGCATTTAATGGAAAGTTTTCAATCCATACTACATTATCAAGCATTTGCTCTGCTTCTTCAATTTCTGCTAATTCTAAGCGATAAATTCTTTCTCTTTCGAGCCAAAAATCAGCTTCAATACCTAATACTCTTTCTAACTGAATGGCAGTTTCAGGCATTATAGCAGTTTTACCCTTGATGATTTCATTTATAGTTTTTAATGGTCTTCCCATACGCATGGCTAACATAGGCTGGCTAATACCTTTTATTTCGATGGTTTCAGCTAATGTATCACCTGGCGGTGAAATCATTTCTTTTGCATCTTCAATATCTTGTAGTGATGTGTACTTCATGACTTTAATTTTTAATGGTAATCTTCGCCTATAGCTACAATAGTAATATCTGTTACTTGTGACCAATCTAAACCACCATCTTCTTTAAGTGGCAAAGGTTGGTGATTAGGTTCAAAAATAATTCTGTGGTTGCCTGAAATATCAACTGCCAGTTTGCCATTTAAATTGCCTGTAAGTTCGTGACAATTGGCAGCCGGAATATTACGCATGGTTTGAAGAGTTGGAGCGGCTTGTAGTTCATTTTTTCGTTGATTTACTAATTTTGCTCTTGTGCCATACGTTGCTTTTATTACAGATAATGAGGCCACACTTTTACCTAATTTATTACTACTGTAGCTAATGTTCATGCAAAGATAGAGATTTGTATTGAAAATACATTAACCTAAAAGGTTAAAGTTTTTAAATAATTTTCCATTTTATTGTAAAAAGCTCATTTTCAGATGTTTGTTGTTTTAATCGTTTTTCTACGTCATCTAATAAGCTGTCTTTACGGTTTTCGATTTCATCTTCGTTTTGATATTGGTTATAACGTTTATCTGCCAATTTCTTTTCCAGTTCTTTAATGATGCGTTGCTCTTTTACTTTCTGTTCAAGATTTAGCAATTTCCTTGCTTCTGTTTTTTTTGTTTTTATTTCTTTGTCTAATTCCTTTATCTCAAACTTTATACTGTTACGAACATCTTCGCTCCATTTTTCTAATTTATCTACTTCTTCATCGAAAAAACTATTATTACGTTTACTGTTTTCATCAATTATAGCGATTTGCTGAGCGTGGTATATTTCCTGAAATATGACAGCTATTTCTTCTTTAATAACAAGCTCGTTATTTATTTCACTTGCTTTTAATGAGAATAAGCGTTGGGCTTGGTCGGATGTAATTGAATTGCCCTCTTCATCGACTGCGGCAAATAAAATATGGTCTTCCATTTCAAAACTGGATATTGATATTTGTTTTGCCTGCAACCAACCTTGTTTGCCTTTTAAATCTTCCAGTATTGAAATTTTTGTATCATTACTACTTAAATCAAATTCTATTTCTTTAACGGATAGGTTTTCATTTTTACATTGATTGATTATTTTCTGTGCCAAAGGATGACCTACACGATATAGATTTTCGTTTTCTATTTGTGGTTCCGCATCAAAATTTTCGCCAATATGTTTTTTGCCTACTTTATATGGACCTGAATTGATTATCTCATTTTCAAAAGGGTTTTGATTTAGGAAAAAACTATTTTCTGAATGGTTGAATGTTGCAAATGGTGTTAAATAATATTTTGTGATTTGCCATAACCAATTTTCAAACTTACTCAGATACTCCGTACTTTGCTGTAAGTTGATTTTTAGTTTTTCATGTACTTCTTCATCAAAATTTTCTAATAGCTTTTTTCTTGTATTGTCTATTTGTTCTTCAATACCTACTTCCATTTCTTTTTGCAGGAAATCAAATGCTAACTGGATAGCATCTGTTGTTCTGCAAGTTTGGTAAATATTTACAATGCGTTTTTCAAAATCAATTCCGCTTTCAATAGCACCTAATACTTCATCGCTTGCACCGAATACACCATCAAACAACTGAAATTTCTCAGCCAATAATTGATATACTCGCTGGTCTGCTGCATTCGTATTATTCAGAAAATTAACCACTACAACATCAAACTGCTGACCATATCTATGACATCTACCAATTCTTTGTTCTATACGTTGCGGATTCCAGGGTAAATCATAGTTTACTACTAAAGAACAAAATTGTAAGTTAATTCCTTCTGCTGCTGCTTCGGTTGCAATCATGATTGTTGCTTCCTCTCTAAAATAATCTACTAATGCTGCTCTTTTATCTGCTGTACGGGAACCGGTAATGCGGTCTGTTCCTGCATGTTTCTTAATCCATGCCTGATAAATCTGATTGCTTTTCGGGTCGTTGTTACTACCATTGAACAAGACAATTTTATCACTAAAGTCGCGAGCTTCGAGTATATTTCTTAAATAAATTTGAGTTCTTGTACTTTCAGTAAAAATGATTGCTTTTTTATTGGCACCTAATACCTGTAGTTTTTCAAACCCTCTTTCTAATGCTGTAAATAAAACTTCTCCTTTTGTGTTTTTAAGAATTGAGGTAGCTAATGCCTTAAATTCTTTTAAAGATTCTATTTCTTTTTTTATTTCTTCTATTTCTACCGATGAATAAATTCGTCTCTCCGTTTCCGTAACATCTTCTTCATCATCAATCCATTCTTCTTTTTGTTCTTCAAACGTTTCAAAATCTACTGCTAAATTCTGTTCAAAAGAGTTGTCATTTTCTTCCTGACTTTTAAGTGTGTTTTCTAATTTATCTGCTAAACCTTGTAAAGTGCCTGAAATTGCATACGTGGAGGATGCTAATAGTTTACGAAGTATTAAAGTCATTAATGTACGCTGACCGGGTGGCAATGCATATAAATTTGGACGTTGTAAGTATTCAGATACTAAATTGTATAATTTTTGTTCTTCATCGCTTGGTATAAACTCCTGTAATATGCAAGTACGGTTTGTATATTTTATATACTCTAAAACTTGTCTCCTCAAGGTGCGCTTGCAAATAGGTTCTAATCTTCTTTTTAACTCATCAAAATTATTATCAATTGATAATCTTGCGTATTGTGCTTTGAAGCTTTTTAAATCTCCAAATGCATACTCATCTATAATACTTACTAATCCATATAATTCTAATAATGAATTTTGGAGTGGAGTAGCCGTTAATAAAATTTTAGGCGCATGTTCAATAGCTTCTTTAATTGCCTTTGCAATCTTATTTGATGTTTTATATACATTTCTTAGCCTGTGAGCTTCATCCACTACCACAAGATCCCAATCAACCTTGCTTACATAAATTGCCTTACTTTTAATAAAATGATAGGAACAGATAACGATTTCATCTTCTTGCTGGAAAGGATTAAAGTTTGCTTTCTGTAATTCTTCGTTAAATGACTTTGCTTCCAGAATCTTAGATGGAAGAAAGAATTTATCTGCAATTTCCTGATTCCATTGCTTTCTGAGATTGGCTGGTGCAATAATAAGTATCTTTCTTTTGCGTTCAGCCCATTTCTGTGCAATTACAATACCTGCTTCAATTGTTTTCCCTAACCCGACTTCATCTGCCAATATCGCACCTTTACTCAGAGGGCTTTTAAATGCGAATAATGCCGCATCTACCTGATGAGGGTTTAAATCTACCTGAGCATCAGAAAGAGAAGCCGTAAACTTCTGTAAACTATTGGATGAATAGCGTTTGGTTAGTTCATAAGCAATGTACTTAGCGTGGTATGGTGTTAATAAACTCAATAATTATAGTTTAATGGTTTGATTTACAAGTTTCTCAAATATAGATAATTATAAAAACAATGAAAAGAAAATACACATTATATACTCTCTAACTATATGTTTTCCATTTTTTCCTTTTTGATAGTGCAATTCGAGGAAGAATGGTATCAATTGACTGCAAAACAACCTGACCATTTCTTACTCTGATTTTATTGGCTATATTTGAATCACCATACTTCCTGAAGAGTTCTTTTTCTTCCAACGGTATAGTTGTGTTTTCAAAGTTTTTACGAACGTCAATAAAACCTGCATCGAATGCAAGTTTCTTTAATTTAGATGCTTGTCCGATAGAAATATCAAAATATTTGCTGAATCCTGTGGTTGCGATTGGTAAAAAAAGCGGAGCAGTACATCGAGGGTGTCTGGCTTTCTCTAATTTGGAAGCGGACTCTTTGTACTTGCTCCACCGTGTTCTTCTATATAAATAGGCATAAAATACTGCACCGCACCATGCCTTGAAATTTGAGAAGTATTCAATAGAAAATACAGCTGCTATTTTGGTTTCTATGTTTTCTAAATCAAGAACCTTATCAAAACCACGAATGAAATAGGTGTCTGATTTTTTGCTATAACCTACCCAGTTGCGCTTTAAAAGGCTATCTAAGTGTGTTTTTATAGTCTTTGGTGTTTTTACACCTAAACATCTGCCTATTTCTTCTAAATCAATTTGTTTGCCCTTTATCTTACCTGAACTAATGATTTTCAGATATAGATATAATTGTAACTGTTTGTCTTCACTGTTTCTTATGCAATTAAATATAAGACCAGCCGGAACATGCCATTCAGTATGTACAGTTATTTTTTTTTAAATGCCGACTTTTGATTTTTATCTAATAATGACTTTACATCAGACATACGATAATAGATTTTTCCACCTATCTGAGAAAAGGAAATTACACCTTCATCACGCCAGGCTTGTGCTGTTCGTTTAGAGATTTTCATAAGTTGGATAAAATCTGCATTATCAACAAATTCATCGCCAGATGTCTTTGTCGTGCTTTTAATTTCAGTTTTGATTTCATCAATACGATTTATAATTTCATCGTATTGGTCTTGAGTTAGTATTACTGCGTTCATTTGCTTGTATTTGTTAAGTGAATAATGAATTGCACTGCAAATATTTGCAAAACGAAGTATAAAAGTTGAAACAAGAGTAGGGAAATTATATTGCTTGTTGTTCCAATTGATTATCAATTAATTAGTAGTATATATTATTTTTTATTCCTGACTCGTTAAGCCATTTTTTTACTTTAATTTGTAATTCTTCCTCATCATTATTTGGATAACTAAAAATGTAGCATTGGTTCAATGTAACTGCTATAATTAAAGCATACCTATTGATAGGAGAAACTTCTGAATCTAATGGTGGTGACTCTTGTAGTAAAAATTTATAAAACCTATTACAAATATCTGGAAGGAAACGCTCAGCTGGTTGTTTAAATCTGTCTGTCTTAACAATACGGTGAGAACGATGAACAACATACTCCTCAATTGCAGCATCTAATATATCAAAATCAAATTCTTCACTATTTTTTTCATGATATTCTTTTAATGCTTTTTGAATTAATAGCAATGGTAATTTTTCTTTTATTATAAATTCCTTGCCCTCTGATTTAAATGAAATTTCACTAATATCATCGTGATTATTTTCTTCATTACAAGTTGAAATTAAGAAATAGAAATTTTTAAATTCAGGGTTTTTATTAGAATTCTTTAATTCAGAAAACTGCCGGCCAATTTGAAAGCATCTTTGTCTTAAACAATCTATAATGAGTGCAAATTCGTTTATTAAATACTGTATATCAAATCTATCTGTAATATAATATGCTTCGGATAACAATGCAATGGGTTTTCTTAAAGATGTGCATTTTAAGAATTTTAAATCAAAGTAATTTGAAAGGCTATCAAAATTAATTTTAATATCCATATATGCTGGCAATGATTCAAGTTTATTTCTCTTAGGATTTAAATAATTCCTAATATTTTTAATTTTATTGGCATCCGATAATTCATCTTTTCCTATCTTAATAGAACTGTATTCAAGTATATTAGCAATACACAATAATTCTTCAGGAGTTGCAATTGTATTAGGTTTTTGAGTAAATAATTTTTGCTCTTTAAAGAAATTATGTAATGCAATTGCCAGTTTAAATTTGAATTTACTTTTTTCTACATAACCCTCGTAGTGAGATATAGAATTTATTAAATCTTTCTTCCAGTTTTTATATAGCTTTTTATTATAAAGCTCCTTAACTGCTTCTATAATACCTGTGGTTATCCAAACATCTTCTATTTTAATTGGATTTATATCAGGAAAATTAAACGTGATGTTTGCAATTTCCGGCAGCATATTATCATAATCTTTTCTTTCCGGGCTAACTCTCTCAATTATACTAATTAGTTTTTCTATTTCTTTTGGTGCTTTCTTGAATTTTCTAATTGATTCAGGTCTCTCGTAATATTCAATTTCATCTATGTATCTTTTTTGTGTTTTTGAAATAAGATAATATATCAAATCACTAACAGTTTCAAGTTTATATTCTGTAATTAATTCATCTATTTTTTTCTTTTCTTTTTCTCTTATTACAATTGTGTAAATATCAAAACTTTGCAACCTATTATCTTCAAATTCAAATACCTCTTTAAAATAATTATTTGTACACGATAATAGATAATTATAGATTCTAATATCTTCGTCTCGGTTTTTGTCGGAAAAATTAAAGAGTTCTTTTGTAGCAATCTTTTCCTTGACAAATTCCTCTTTTTGTTTTTGCTCAAAGTCTATTTTACTATCAAAATCAGTAATAGGATAATACATTTTTTTATCTTCTAACCAATCTTGAAAAATATAGGTTGATGCATGAAAACGATAGAAATCATGATCGAACTTTTCTGATTTAAAAATCATATTACCTAATTCATCTCTTTGACGAACTGTTTTCTTAGCTGAGTTATTGTTTTGTTTCTTGCTCATTAAAGACATCCATTGCTTTATCTAATTCCGAATTTACAATTTTTGCATAAATCTGTGTAGTTTTTAGGTCTGAATGCGTTAATATCTTTGATACATATTCTATTCTCATTCCTTTTCTTAATGCTCTCGTTGCCCATGAATTTCTACTAACGTGAAAACTAATGTGTTTCTTTAATTTTAATTTCGTTTTAATTATCCCGAGATTTTTATTGATATATGAGGAAGCGCAGCCAATCGCTTTGTTGAGTATGACATCATCGTTTGTATTTAAATTCTTTTCTAACATCGGGAAAATAAAATCACTTTTTTCAACTTCGTCTGTTTTATACTTTTTCAATATCTCCAAACCTTTTGTAGGTACTTTTATGGATATTTGAGATGTTGTTTTCATTGTAGTGAAGTTTAGATGTACTCCATCAAACTGCTCCCATCGTATCTGTAATATATCTGATATTCTTATTCCGCCTACATAGCAAGCAAAGACAAACATATCCTTGTGTAAATCTAATCTTGTACCAGGTGTTGTATTGTAATCTTCTATTAATTTTATTTCTTCATCTGTAAGATATTCCCTTTGGGTTTTTTCTGACTTAATCTGATATTTCAAAAATGGGTTGTCTTTGTGTTCTATAATATCCTGTCTGATTGCTTCATTAAAAATCCTTCTCAAATATTTATAATCCTTGCCTATCGTGTTTGTAGTGTTTTTTACTGTTTCTCCACGTAAATAGGTTTCATATTTAATCAGGAAATCACTATCTATATCATGGAAAGTAAAATTTCTGCCATTTGCATAGGTTCTAAGTTTTTCAATTACAGAAAGGTTCTTATTGTAAGTGCCTATCTTACCTCCATTCTTATATGATTCTTTAGCTAACTTTTCTGCAAATGGGATAAAATCTGTTGGCTTCATTCCATAGACTTCATTCCTTATTCTTTTTGATGTTACAGATTTATTCTTATTGTCAAATTCAAATACCTGGTCTTGAACTTCTGAAAACTTATTTGCAATAACAGATTTTATACGCTTGCTATGTGGGTGTTTCGACTTAATCTTATTGTTTTCAAAATCCCAGTAATCCTGATGTACCATAAATCCTGTGGAGAGATAAGAAATTTTCCTATCTTTGATGATACGGAAATGAATGGGTGCTTCACCTTTTTTGTTTAGCTTGTCTTTTCTGTAAATGATTGATACGCTTGCCATTGTGATAGTATTTTGGTATAATAAATATACGCAATAAAATACAAATAGGGGTAAACAATGGGGTAAACATTTGCATTATTTTTGCACATTTTTATACTCCAAATTACTTGACTGAAATACAAAACCCCTTATTTTATAGGCAGTTTGACGAATAACGGTGCAACACTGTGATGTATGTCGAATCCCAGCGGGATCACAGGTGCCAAACCACGAACGCTTGATTATCAGAGGATGACAAGCGTTCTTTTATTTTATCCTATCTACTAACTGGATTTCTCCTATTCACTCCATAATCTTTTGCTTTAAATGAAGCTTGAAAGCTAATTTATTGGGAATAATCTTGTTTTCTTCCATTCAATTGTTTGTTCAAAATTTATTTTGGGAACTTGGAATACTATAGATTAAAGCCCATCAATAGAAATCCAATATCAATGGTGCACAACTTTTATGTTTTCCAAAAAAAAATCACCCGAAAACAGGTGATTCTAAAATTGTAATTGATGAAAAATCGTAGGTTACTTATTTTCCAAAAAAATCCATGATTCGATTAAAATGGTAAATCATCTTCTATGGCTGCCGGCGCATCTTCTTCTGTATATGCAGGCACCTCATTTTTAGAAGCTGACGTAGTCGATGAAGATTGCGCGTTACTCGTAGTATTTGCTTGCTTGTTAATGCGCCAAGCTTTAACATCGGTGTACCACTTTCCATTAAACTCTCGACTTTCAATATCAAACTCAAGAGAGATGTCCACACCTTCAGTAAAGGTATTGTTGGTTACTAAATCGCCCCAAAGTGCCACGCATACTTTTTTAGGATAACGCTCATGTGGCGTTTCAATTACGATAGATTGTTTTGTCCAAGTTCCATTTTTACCTTCACCAGTTTCTTTAGGTAATACTTTAAAAATTTTTCCGCTAATCTCCATATTCTATTTTTTTGTAAAAATAAAAAATACAGTTGAGCCATTAATAAGAAAAGTTAGAAATTTATACACGTATTTAGTGTTCTCAACATTTTTTACCTCTTACACGCTTTCTAGTTCTATATTAAATTCTCAAATCATGGAATTTTGGAATTGTTTTTGATGTTATACTGAGATTAAATACTAAATTTAACTATGGATACAACGTTTATGCAATTTGTTTCTAAAGATGCGTTACATTTTTTTAGCGACAATAAAGTTTTACTCAGTTTAGTAATGGGATTAGGATTGAGTGCCAGTTGCGGATTTAGAGTTTTTGTGCCTTTATTGGCTGCCAGCATTGCCTCTAAAATGGGTGTTTTGCATTTAGGAGATAGCTTTCAATGGATGAGTAGTACGACCGCTATTATTTGTTTTGGAGCAGCTACATTATTTGAAATTGGAGGTTATTATATTCCTTTTGTAGATAATATTTTAGATACTATCATGACGCCGGCTTCAGTTATTGCCGGAACATTATTAACCGCATCCGCTATTTTGCCCGATATAGATCCCATGTTAAAATGGGGTTTAGGCATCATTGTAGGTGGCGGAAGTGCAGGCATCATACAAGCAGGAACAGCCTTAACGCGCGCTACTTCAACAGCTACTACTGCCGGAACGGCTAATCCTATTGTAGCGACGATTGAGCACATTTTAGCTATTGTAGGAAGTATTTTTAGCCTCATTATTCCATTCGTAATTGCTGCCGTTGTTTGTTTGCTTATTGTGGTATTGTTGTTTTTTGTCATTCGATATTTTAAAAAGAGAATTCCAAAAACAGAAGCCGTTTTAGTACAAAAAAAATAATCAAAAAACAATTAGAATGCAGCAGAAGAAAACAACGCGTTTTTAAGTAGCACACGACTTATTCCTTTAACCGAATAAAAAATTATAGCCAATTCTATTTATTCTTTATCTTTCAAAGTAATTTTAATACCTACAACATAAGTAATACAAGCAGAAACTAAAAGTGCCACAAATCCGCCAAATTGTGTATCTGTTAAAGGCGCATCGAGTTTAAACATAATAGCAGAAATAATTACAGTAGGTACAATCCAAGTAATTAATGGTAAAAGGTATTTTATTTTCATAATTTAGATTAAGGAATAATACTGAAAAATAGTTGGTAATTTAGTGTAAGGTATCAATATTTATTAATGTTTTAGGTTGTTTATTGAAAATGATTTGAATTAAAATATTATTCTTTCAGAAAAGCCAAAAATAAACGACTGTCTGTAGTGAAATAATTGAACTTAAACATCTTCATCCATCTCAAAATCATCCAAGAATTTTGTGGTAAAATTTCCACTGCGGAAATCTTCGTTATCCATTAATTGCAGATGGAACGGAATGGTCGTTTTTATACCTTCAATTTTTAATTCCTGTAAAGCACGTTTCATTCTGTTTATAGCCTCAAGGCGAGTAGCTCCTTTCACAATTAATTTCGCAATCATAGAATCATAAAACGGTGGAATGATGTATCCATTATACACATGCGAATCCATTCGCACACCATAACCGCCACTAGGATGGTAATTTAAAATTTTTCCTGGAGATGGTTTAAAATTATCGTATGGATTTTCTGCATTGATTCTACATTCTATGGCACAGCCATTCGGAAGATATTCTGTCTGCTCCAATTTTTTTCCGGCTGCTAATTCAATTTGTAAACGAATTAAATCTACGCCTATTACTTCTTCTGTTACTGGATGCTCTACTTGAATCCGTGTATTCATTTCCATAAAATAAAAATTGCGGTGTTTATCTACTAAAAACTCTACGGTTCCTACACCTTCATACTTTATGGCTTTCACTGCTTTCGTAGCTGCATCTCCTAATTTTTTACGCAAAGTATCATCTACAAATGGGCTTGGACTTTCTTCTACTAATTTTTGATGCCGGCGTTGTATGGAACAATCTCGTTCTGAAAAATGAGCCGCATTTCCAAATTGATCTCCGGCAACTTGCACTTCAATGTGACGTGGTTCTTCAATATATTTTTCTAAATACATACCTGAATTGCCAAACGCTGCGCCAGCTTCTGCTTGCGCATTTTCTAAGTTTGATTGAAATTCCTCTTCTGTCCATACAATGCGCATGCCTTTGCCTCCACCACCGGCAGTTGCTTTTAAAATAACGGGATAGCCTATTTCATGCGCTAATTTTTTGCCTTTATTAATATCTGTAATTAAATCTTCAGAACCTGGAATCACAGGTACTTTGGCATTTATCATGGTTGCTTTCGCTGTAATTTTATCGCCCATAGCATGGATTTGCTCCGGAGTGGGTCCAATAAATTTGATTCCTTTCTCCGCACATTTTTTGGCAAATGTCTCGTTCTCTGCTAAAAAACCATATCCAGGATGAATTGCATCTGCTTTAGTAATTTCTGCTGCTATTAAAATACTATCCATTTTTAAATAGGAATCTTTGCTGGCTGGTGGACCAATACAAAAACGTTCATCTGCTAATTTTACATGTAAACTGTCCTTATCTGCAGTAGAAAATACCGCTACTGTTTTAATATTCATTTCTTTACACGTACGAATGATACGCAAGGCAATTTCCCCACGATTAGCGATTAGTATTTTTTGAAACATAAGTATGCTAATTTAGCAAGATTTTAGTTTATATTTATTCCAATGAAGCAGATTCTATTTTATCTCTTACTTTTATTTTTTTCCATTTCTAATGTGGAGGCAAAAGATGAAAAAATATTTAATTTACCAAAATCAAGCGCCAAAGACACCATTTCGTTACTAAAACTTCCGAAAAAAATACAAGCTTTTTCTGTCCGAGATTTCACCCTATCGCCAAACAAAGACGAAATTTTTATTACGTTAGAGAGCAATAAAAATACCATTGCTACCATACTCCAATTTAAAAAAATAAAGAAAAAGTGGAAGATGGAAATTGCTCCTTTTTCGGGTATCTATTATGACCTTGAAGCTCAATTCTCACCTGATGGAAATCATCTTTATTTTGTTTCCAATAGGCCTTTACATCCAGACAGTACCCTAAAAGATTTTGATATTTGGCAAACAGAAAAAATAAATGGAATTTGGCAAAATCCGACGCGTTTAAGCGAGGTTGTTAATACAAGTGCCGATGAATTCTATCCAAGTGTGAGTGCCGATGGCACACTTTATTTCACAGCTCAATATAAACATTCTAAAGGTAAAGAAGACATTTGGAAAAGTGAAAAAATAAATGGGAATTATTCCACTCCAGTTTCAATTTCAGATTCTATTAATACTGAAAAATATGAATTTAATGCTTTTGTAAATAAAGATGAAAATCTAATAGTGTTCACTTCTTGCGGTCGTGCAGATGATTTTGGTGGATGTGATTTATACATCAGTAAAAAAGATTCAAATGGGAATTGGAAACCGGCAAAAAATATCGGAGCTTCAATTAATTCTACTGCTTTGGATTATTGTCCATTTATCAGTGCAGATAATAGCCTTTTTGTTTTTACCAGTAATCGTTCAAAACTACAAAAGAAGTTTTCTCAAAAATTGAACATTGATTCCTTAATTAAGGAAATAGGTCAAATTCAAAATGGCAAAGGCAATTTGTACTGGATGAACGCAGCAGATATTTTGAATGAATTATAATTTATTTAAAGCATCCACATACGCTTTTGCTGTGGCATAAATAACATCTGTATCGTTTCCAAATCCGTAATAGAATACACCATCTTTGGATACTTGAATGTGTACTTTTCCGGTATCATCACTTCCACCGGTTACGGCTTGTACCAAATATTCTTCTAAGCGTACATCTTTATTAATTATTTTGTCGATAGCTTTTAAGGTAGCATCTACTGGACCACAACCTTCAGCAATTTCTACCGTTCTCACTCCATTTTTTACCAACGCAACTGTTGCCGTTGCCGTTAAACGTTTTCCACAATGTACTTCTAAATAATCGATGGTAAATATTCGTCCTTCGCGACTTTGACCCATTATTTCCATCAAATCTTCATCGAAAATTTCTTTTCGTTTATCGGCAAGATCTAAGAATTTTTTATAGGTTTCGTCTAATTCTTGTTGGTCTAATTTGTATCCTATAATTTCTAAACGATGTTTTAAAGCGGCACGTCCACTTCTTGCTGTCAACACAATTAAGGATTCAGGAACGCCAACATCCTTAGGGTCGATGATTTCGTAATTTTCTCTATTTTTCAAAACGCCATCTTGGTGGATGCCTGATGAATGTGCAAATGCATTTCGTCCGACGATGGCTTTGTTCGGTTGCACCGGCATGCGCATTAATCGAGTAATTAAACGAGATGTTGGATATATTTTTTTGACATTTATGTCGCATTGTAATTTCAAATTAGCTTCGTGCGATTTCAATATCATGGCAATTTCTTCTAAAGAGGTATTTCCGGCACGTTCACCAATTCCATTCATGGTAACTTCCACTTGCCTAGCACCATTTTGCAAAGCTGCCATGGAGTTCGCGGTTGCCATACCTAAATCATTATGACAATGTGCCGATAGGATTGCTTTATCTATATTTGGAACATTATTCATTAAATAGGCAATTTTAGCACCATACTGTTCGGGCAAGCAATAACCTGTGGTATCCGGAATATTTACCACTGTAGCGCCAGCTGCAATAACGGTTTCTACCATCTTTGCTAAGAATTGTAAATCGGCACGACCTGCATCTTCGCAAAAAAATTCTACATCATCCACATAGTTTCGTGCATATTTTGTAGCCCAAGCTGCTTTTTCTAAAATGTTTTCGCGGGTGGTTTTTAATTTATTTAAGATATGGATATCTGAAGAACCAATTCCTGTGTGAATTCGTCCACGTTTGGCGTGTTTTAATGCTTCCGCTGCACAATCAATATCGGCAGCCACGGCACGTGTTAATGCACAAATGGTTGGACGAGTAATATTTTTAGTAATTTCTACAACTGATTGAAAGTCGCCAGGTGAAGAAATTGGAAAACCTGCTTCTAAAACATCAACGCCTAATTCTTCTAAAGCTAAACCTACTTCAATTTTTTCAATGGTATTTAATTGGCAGCCTGGAACTTGCTCGCCGTCGCGTAGTGTTGTGTCGAAGATAAAGACTTTGTTATTGCTCATTATTATTGTTAATTAAAATTTGGGGATAAACATCAAATGAACTAAAAATATCTTAAAAAAAAGAGATATTTAGATAAAATAAGCCTATCCTAAAAAAGTATAACAATAAAATTACAAAAAAGGATTGGTGTCGCTCACTAGCATGAAGTTAAGAATTGTTTAAATGAATCTAATTCTCCTAATGCTTAATTACAGTACAAAATGTTCCATGAGTAGCACTTGCAATTCACCAACCAAGAAACCCAATACAGCACCTACCGTTATTAATATCCATTCGTCTTGTTTAAATGCTGGACGCAACACACCTTCAAATTCTTCGGGAGTTAGTTCTTGCATTTTCGAAACTAAAGTGTTTTGTATATCCATGGCATCTTCTGCATATTTTTCAATATGGCGAAGCGCAACAGGTAGTTGTTTCACCATATTGCCGGTAATAGCGTTTTTCATGTCTTTATATTTCTCAGTACCAACAGTAAATATTACAACAGGCTTTAAAACACCGGCTTGTTCATCGACCATTTGTTGCACATTTTTCTGAATCATATTAAATAGATTATCCGACATTTTTCCGGTTAAAATAGACTCTATCATATTGCTGGGTGTTAATACTTCTTTAGCAATTAATGCTCCATAAGCTGAGGCTACTTCTTGTTGACGCTTAAAAAATAAGCCATGCCAAGTAAACAAACCTAAATATTTTTTGGGTTCTTTGGGTGCGAAAATCATTTTTAATGCCAACCAATCGGTGAACCAACCTGTAAATAAGCCAAACAAAGGCATTACCCAAACATTGTGCGTGAGCAACCATACAATTAATTGTACTAAACCTATGGCAAAACCAAAATAAATGCCTGAATTGCGTATAAATTGAAATTCTTTTTTTCCGCTTTCTAAAAATATTTTATTTAATAATTCTTTGTCTTTGGTAAGATTAGTAACCACCATATCCTTTAAATCAAAAACTTCATTGAGGTTATCTTTAGTTTGTTGCATCAACTGGCGCACCATATCTGGCGATTGTTGTTGGATGCGTTTAATTAATAACTTTTTTAAATTTTCAGGAATGCTTTCCCATAAGCCAGGTTGATGATGCGACATCACATCGTGTGTAATTTTTTCTACAATAGGCAACATGGGTTTTTCTAATTCTTGTGCAATACGATTTGGATCTAATCGAGCAAAAATTTCTTCGGGTTTCACCAATCTAGAGGTTAACGTATCACAAGCAATGGTGCTCATAATGGCTGCTTTTCTCGGAATGATTCCTTGCCAACCCAAAAAGGGTTTAATTCCAAAAAATTCTAAAGGGCGAAACATCATTTCAATTGCTACAATTTTGGTCACGTAACCAATTAGTGCTGCAATAATTGGCATGGATATATAGATGTACCAATGTGCTTTAAAGTCAAGAATAAGATTGTGAAAGAATTCCATATTAAAATTATTACGTACGAATATCGAAAATCTAAAGCATAATTAATAATTTAAATTATGGCTTGGTATTCTAAGAGGAAAGACTACTATTTTACTCGCAATAAATATTTATATTTACATCAAAAAATAGATTATGAGTTATATTCCGGTATTAGATTTAGCTGATTATTTATCTGGCGATGAAGCGAGAAGACAAAAATTTATACAAGGATTTGGCAAAGCATACTCAGAAATAGGTTTTGCAGCTATTGAAAACCATGGCATTCCACAAGCAATTATAGATAAATATTATGGTTTAGTAGAGCAATTTTATGCCTTGCCTTTGGACACTAAAAGAAGTTATGAAAAAATAGAGTATGCCGGACAGCGTGGCTACACATCGTTTGGCAGAGAAAAAGCCAAACAAAGTGACGTAGCCGATTTGAAAGAATTTTGGCAAGTTGGGCAATACATCGAAGATGGAGAAGTCATGCCGACTGAAGATTATCCGGACAATTTAGAAGTGACGGAATTACCGGATTTTAATGAAACAGGCAGACAACTTTATAAAAGTTTTGAAGCCAGTGGACGACATTTATTGCGTGCCGTTGCTGAATATTTAGGCTTGGATGTACATTACTTCGATGACAAAATACACAACGGAAATAGCATATTGCGTGCCATCCATTATCCACCCATTTTAGAAGAACCAAAATCGGCCATTCGTGCAGAAGCACATGAAGATATTAATTTAATTACCTTGTTAGTAGGTGCCAGTGCAGATGGATTGCAAGTAATGGATGTAGATGGCAACTGGCACGACGCCAAAGCTGAGCCTCAGCAAATTATGGTAAACGTAGGAGATATGTTGCAACGTTTATGCAACAACAAACTAAAATCTACTACACATCGCGTCGTAAATCCACCTCGTGAAAAATGGGGAACTCATCGCTATTCTATTCCTTTTTTCTTACATCCACGTAGTGAAGTAAAATTAGATTGTTTAGAAAATTGTATTGATACCGAACATCCAATTGCTTATCCACCAACAACTGCCGGCGAATATTTGGATGAACGCTTGAGAGAAATAGGATTAAAAAAATAGAACGATATAAATATCGTCCTTTCGACGAAAAAGAAATCTCATAAATATAAAAACAGATTACTTCGTGCTGCGAAGAAAAATTGAACAATGCCATCAGCTCTATCAATAAAATTAGGTGACTTCTTATACAAGAATGCGTTTCCCGTTTACAATATACTTTATCCTGTTTTTAAAAGAAAACAAGATAAACATGAAATTGAATTACTACATAAAAATATTAGGAAAGGCGATATAGTGTTAGATATCGGTGCCAACATTGGTTTTTACACGCAACTACTTTCCGATTTAGTGGGCGAAAACGGAAAAGTGTATGCTTTTGAACCCGACAAAAAAAACTATTCTTATCTTCAGCAAAACACTGGACAATTAAAAAATGTGGCGTTTTTCCATAAAGCCGTTAGCAACAAAACCGGCAACCTTACATTGTATCATTCCAATTTACTGAACGTAGATCATAAAACGTATGCCACCGAAAACTACACTTCTACCACCGAAATTGAATGTGTTGCCATGGATGATATTATTCCAAACCACAAAGTAGATTTTATTAAAATTGATATTCAAGGATTTGAATATTTTGCCTTTAAAGGAATGCAAACGATACTTTCTGCCAATGAAAATTTGAAAATAATTTCAGAGTTTTATCCGTATGGTTTAAAAGAATCCAACGTACAAATAGAAGATTTCTTGTCTATCTTTATTGATCAAGGATTTAAGATTTATTTATTTGAAAATGGAATTAAAACCACTTTATGTATCCAAGATGCAGCAAAATATAAGAACCTACAAAAAGATGAATATTTTAATCTGTTTATAGAAAAGTAATAAAATGGCCAAACCAATAAAGAAAAGTCAACCTATTAAAACACCGGAAAACAAACAAGCAAATCCGGCGAAAAGACGTTTGGAAAATAAAACTTCATCCGTTTCTATGTTTTCAATTTTAGAAAACTTTTTAAACAAACATCACGTTGTAATTATTTCTTCGATATTATTAATCGCTGCTCTTTTTTCATTTTTAAGTTTCGATAATAAAATTTCATTAGCCAACGATGATGCCTTATACATCGAAGCTGGATACAATTATGCCAAAGATTTTTTTGGGTATTATTATTTAGAAACAGCACCACTTTATCCAATAATTCTTTCCCTTTTTATAAAAATATTTGGCATTAAATTGATGTGGCTAAAGTGCACCTCTATTTTATTTTTTGTACTGGCATTGTATTTTATTTACAAAGCATTTAAAGAAAGAATCTCTTATTTAATTTTATTTCCAAGTTTACTGCTAACAGCCATCAATTTCCAATTCTTAGTATATGCCAGTTTAACTTACACTGAAACATTTTCGCTAATGGTATTTAGCTTAGCCTTGATGTTATTCTTCAAATATATGGATAGAATGGAGAAAGAAGATTACACATTAAAGCCCAATATTCCATTTTTAATCTTATTTGGTTTCATTTGTTTGCTCTTAATGATTTCTAGGAATGTAGCCTTGGCAATGGTCGGCGTGGTAGCTGTATTTTTTATTTATAGAAAAAAATACATTGAACCAATTATTGTCACCAGCAGTTTTATCGTATTTTTCTATTTGTATAAATTAATGCTAAAAGTAGTTTGGCATTTAGATGCTTCGCAATTCACTTCACAAGGCAATAAAATGTTAAACAAAGATGCCTACAATCCACAAGCAGGCAAAGAAACAATGGTAGGATTACTCGTTCGATTTTGGGAAAATTGTCAAATCTATATTTCCTCACGTTTGTATTATACTTTAGGATTTCGACCCGAAGAAATGTCACCAAACAACATTGCACTTACGCTATTTTCTATCGCCATTATTACTTGGTCGTTATGGCTCATGCATAAAAAGAAACATTATGTTCTACTATTCACTACTGTATTTTATGTAGTATTGTTAGCAGCTACTTTTATATCCTTGCATACTACTTGGGGACAAACACGCTTAATTATGCTTTATTTACCTTTTATTTTATTTAGTGTTTTTTACTTATTCTATTATTATGGTGAACAATTTAGTATCATACAAGTAGCCTTGCCTTTTGTTTTTTTTATTTTATTGCTAACCAGTTTAAGTGCAACCACCAAGCAAATTGGCGAGCGCTTTCCCATATTTAAAGAAAATATTAGCGGTGATGCCACTTATGGATTTACACCAGATTGGCAGAATTATATAAAAATGTCGAAATGGTGTGCACAACAATTTCCAAACGAAACTAAATCAATCGCTGTGCGCAAAGCACCAATGTCATTTATTTTTTCTGATGGAAAAGAATTTTATCCAATTTATGGAACGCCTACTACAGATGCCGATTCTTTACTGATGCCATTGCGCAAAGAAAACGTAAACTACATGGTATTAGCAGAACTTAGAGCAATGCCTAGCATGTATGTAGAAGGTCAAATTATTGGTACAATGCATCGATATGCATATTATATCCAACAAAAATATCCAGGTGCATTTTCCTTGATACATCAAGAAGGTGACTTAGAAAAATCTCAATTATATAAAATAAATTATGCTTATATCGATAGTTTAAAAGCTACTTTTGTAAGTAAATAAGGTATGCAATCCAACAGAAAACAAGAAATATATGCGCATTTTGAACAAAATGCCGGTGATTATTTGCAGTATCGTAAGCGTTTTTCGTATTATGGAAAAGACATCATCAATTATTTAAATTTTTTTATTTCTGAATCAGATACCGTATTAGAAATTGGATGTGGAAATGGTGACACTATTCATCATTTAAAAGGAAAAGAAAAAACAGGTATCGATTTTTCACCCAAGATGATTGAAGTAGCTAAAGCCAATTTCAGTGATGTTGATTTTTTGGTAATGGATGCCGAAAACATTAAATTAGAAAAAAAATTTGATGTCATTATTTTTAATAATATTATTGGCTACTTAGAGAATGTACAAGATGTTTTTTATGCTATTAAAAAAAATTGCCACGAACACACACGCGTAATTATTTCCTACTACAATCACTACTGGCAACCGCTTTTAAATTTGGGAGAAACCATTGGCTATAAAAAGAAATCACCACAACAAAATTGGTTAGATACTAAAGATATTTCGAATCTACTTTATCTTTCAGGTTTTGAAACTTACCGAACCAATAAACGCTTACTATTACCAATATATTTGCCCATATTATCTTGGCTGATAAATAAATACATCGCCAAGTTGCCCTTATTTAAGTCGATGTGTTTAAACCAATTTACATTTGCTCGACCTCAATTAAATTATTCAGAAAAAGATGTAGCACAAAAATATTCCGTAAGCATTTGTATTCCAGCACGCAACGAAAGTGGCAATATTGAAAATGCCATTTTGCGATTACCCAAATTTGGAAAACACCAAGAAATTATTTTTATAGAAGGCAACTCAAGTGATGATACTTGGCAAAAAATTCAAGACATACAACAAAAGTACAAAGACACGCACGATATAAAAATTGGACAACAAAGCGGCAAAGGTAAAGGCGATGCTGTGCGCAAAGGCTATGCCATGGCTAATGGTGATATTTTAATGATTTTAGATGCTGATTTAACGATGCCTCCGGAAGAATTGCCTAAATTTTACAATGCCATTGCCACCGGAAAAGGCGAATTTATTAATGGTTCGCGCTTAGTTTATCCAATGGAAAAAGAAGCCATGCGTTTTTTAAATACATTGGGAAATAAATTTTTCTCATGGGTATTTTCATGGTTATTGGAGCAGCCAATAAAGGATAGTTTGTGTGGCACGAAAGTAATGTTTAGAGAAGATTATTTGAAATTAATAGAAAATCGAAAATTCTTTGGCGATTTCGATCCATTTGGCGATTTCGATTTATTGTTTGGTGCGTATAAGCTCAACTTAAAAATTATAGATTTGCCCATTCGCTACCGCGAACGTACGTATGGCGATACCAATATTTCGCGCTTCACCAATGGATTTATGCTTTTAAGAATGTGCTGGTTTGCAGCCGGAAAAATAAAATTTTGGTAGCACTCTTTTTTGCTATTTCGAGCGAAATAAGAAATCTTGTTTGAACTACCAAATAATTTTACAAAGTTCTCTCGCTCTGCTCGAAATGACATTATTCTTTAGGTTTCTTCTCTTTTTTATTCGCAGTAAAATATTTCAAGAAAATTACTTCTTTCTCTGTTAGGAAACGCCATTTTCCACGTGGTAAATTTTTCTTGGTTAAACCAGCATATAATACTCTATCTAATTTCTGTACTTCATAACCTAAGCTCTCAAAAATACGGCGCACAATTCTGTTTTTTCCACTATGCAATTCCACACCTACGTATTTGTCATCGCCACGAGGCAATGTATAATCCACTTGATCCACATTGGCTTTGCCATCTTCCAAAACCACACCTTCCCGAATTTTTAATAAATCTTTTGACTCTAACGGTTTATCCAATTCCACTTGATATACTTTGGTTACTTCACCACTTGGATGTGATAATTTTTGAGCCAATTCACCATCATTGGTCAACAATAAAATACCACTTGAATTTCTATCCAAACGACCTACCGGATAAATGCGTGCATCTTTTACCGTATTGACCAATTCCATCACCGTTTTACGTTCTCTATCGTCTGAAACAGTTGTTAAGTAACCTTTTGGTTTATTCAATAAAATATAAACTTTCTTATCGTTTTGAACTTTTTTATTCTTAAACTTAATGGTATCGTTTGGTTTTACTTTATAACCCATTTCTATTACCACTTCATCATTTACGGTAACGTAACCAGCTTTTATGTATTCATCTGCTTGACGTCTAGAACAAACGCCGGCATTCGAAATAAACTTGTTCAATCTGGTTTCGTCCAAAGAGGCCATCTCTTTTGGTGGCGTAAAATTTTTTACAACTTGCTCAATTTTGTAAGCAAATGGATCATTTTTTGTTCCAGCCTGTTTCTTCTTGTTATGGAAGTTAGTTTTGTTGGCTGATGTCACCGATTGTATCGGCATTTTCGATATTCTCTTTCTCACCTATTTGGTTTTGAAGTTCTTCAAATTCTTTTAATTTTGGTAACTCATCCAATGAATTAATCCCAAAATAGTCTAAAAACTGCTGCGTAGTTTTATACAATAATGGTTTTCCAGGCTCTTCACTTCTGCCTGCAATTTCAATTAATTCTTTTTCTACTAATTTTTGGATGGTATAATCCGCATTGACTCCACGAATGGTTTCAATAATACTTTTGGTAACCGGTTGTTTGTACGCAATTATCGCCAAAGACTCTAACGCTGCATGGGTGAGTCGTTTTACGGTGTTTCTATTTAAAAACGCAGAAACTGCCACGTGGTATGCTGCTTTTGTCAGAAATTGATAACCACCACCTGTTTCACCTAACTCAAATGGAAATAAATCATTGTTGTATTTATCCTTAATCACCGCAATCATTCCATCTACTTCTTCTATTGTAAACGGCGTTTCATTCGTTTTGTTTAAATATTGGAGTAGTTCTGCGGTCTTAATTGGACTTTCTGCGACAAAAATGATGGCTTCTATATTTTTTTGTATTTCTTCCACATGGCAAAGATAAGAAAATGAATAGAATGACTTAAAAAAAAATAGGATTTAACGATTTTAGCTTATTTTTATGGTATAGTTATTGTTGTTATTAAAAAAATAGATTTAATAAATTAGATTATGAATAAAATATTTTTGCTTTTTCTGAGTATAGGAATATTGACGGTTTCAAAAGCACAAGGTGTTTCCTCCTTTAATTATGTAGATATTAACCAAGATGCCTTAACCGTTCCGCTTTCACAAACCGGTGGTAATTATTTTAATGCCTATAATTTATCGGTGATGGATATGGCACAACGATTGAGTGATGTGTTTAAAAATGGAGAAAGTAACAAAACGTACCAGATTAATAACTTCATTCAAGTAACAAAAGCGGCTTATTCGCCGGACAATAGCCAGATGTTGATTATAGAACCCATGTTTGCAAGCGATAGAAAAAGATGTATTTTTTTAACCAATGGAAATGGCGAAAATTTCAGTTGGTCGCAATCCAACCGAACAGCGATTGATTATGCATTGCGTGGTTACGTAGTAGCGTATTATGAAAATGCAGGAAGTGTAGCAAAAAGATTTGACGGCAAAGGCAATACCGTAAATTTTTATACCAATAAAGTCATCAATCAAGTGAATGCTTTTACTGCCAAAGATAAGTTCTTAGCAACCATGTACGTCAATTTATTCTTAACCAACGCTGCTCGAAAATTTGTGGTAGAGCATAGTGCACGCTTGTCGGTAGATACTACTAAAATGTTTACAGTAGGTGGAAGTTTAGGGGCAAATGCTTCTTTGTTTTTTACTTATGCAGATGACAATAATTTTAAACATCCATTGTATGCAGGCGTAAGAAATAAATTGAATTTCAACCAAGCTTTTAACAATAATGGAATTATTGGTGTGGCTGCTTTTGGTGGTGGATTACCTGGCCCAAACGAAGGTGTAGGTGAAATCATAAACCAACAAGATAAAACGCCTGCTTTCTTTTTCAGCGGTGCATTAGACTGGGTGGTTAATCCAAATAAGACCACCATTTTAGGTCCGGAAAATTGGGGTCCATTGGCACTAAAAAGTTCCATGGATGCAAATAATATTCCATATTCCATTTATATTAATGCGTATGGCACACACGTATTTCAAACACCATCTTTCAAACAAACTTGGGGAAGTTTACCCAATTTGAGAAGTAGTAATACTGAAAATGAAAAAATAGCGGCTAACCGAACCGACAGCTACGCTAAAGCCAACTTAATTAATTTATTGATGTACCAATATGAGAATACTCAAATGCATGAAGCCGGAAAAATGACAGCTACCTATTTCAATGCCATTGCTACTAATTCTGTTCCAAATTCTTCAGTGAATTATGTGGAACCCAAGTGTATTCAAAACACTATTTTTTACCAATATAGTATTGGAAAGTTGAGTATTGATAAAGCAGCAAAATGCTATACACAAAATCCAAACAGCGCTGAAATCAATCGGTCATTGGATAAAGTTACGAGTACTTGTATGGATGGCACTTTTATTCCTTATTCTAAACCGGTAAGCGACAAAACAATTATTCCTGACAATTTTATGGCTCCCGGAAAGGGCTTAGTAAAGTTGGTTAACTTTTTAGAAGTTTTAAATAAAATGGGAAAACGATAAACTATAAAAAAACAATATCGTTGATTTTACTATATTTTACTTTAGGCAAGTGTTCGCAATACCCTACCTCTTGAAAACCAAACTGGCGCGAGAATGAGGCGTAGATTGGTGCGTTGGCTTCTCGTGCCGTACCTTTAGCAATTGCTATTCTTACAGACATTGCTCGTATTGTAATATATTTGTAATGTATATATTATAGTCTTTTCCTACTTGCACACTACCATTTTCCAAACTGGCGCGAGAATGAGGCGTAGATTGGTGCGTTGGCTTCTCGTGCCGTACCTTTAGCAATTGCTATTCTTACAGACATTGCTCGTATTATAATATATTTGTAATGTATATATTGTAGTCTTTTCCTACTTGCACACTACCATTTTCCAAACTAGCGCGAGAATGAGGCGTAGATTGGTGCGTTGGCTTCTCGTGCCGTTCCTTTAGCAATTGCTGTCCTTACAAATATTGCTCGTATTGTAATATATTTGTAATGCATATATTATAGTCTTTTCCTACTTGCACACTACCATTTTTAGATTTAACATTCCAAACTGGCGCGAGAATGAGGCGTAGATTGGTGCGTTGGCTTCTCGTGCCGTACCTTTAGCAATTGCTGTCCTTACAAATATTGCTCGTATTGTAATATATATATTATAGTCTTTTCCTACTTGCACACTACCATTTTTAGATTTAACATTTCCAGCTTTATTTTATATCCCCAAAAGTTGATAAATTATTTCATTTTTGATTAAATTCAACAATAATTTTTGCTGTTTATTTATGAATAAAAATAAATATCTTCTATAATTTATAATAATTTATCTACTTAAATAAAAGTATATTTATTTATTGAATTCAGCTAAAAAAACAGGTTTAATTCATTTTTTAAAATCGAGTATTAATAATGTTACAATTAAATTGGGTTACTTTTCTGGTATTACTTTTTTTTACAGCTTGTAAGAAAGACAAGTGTCATGTTGTTCCTGAAAATTTATTACGTGCACAAGTTGGAAATAAAACTGGTATATATGATCAGTCTGGTCGTTTTATTTTGTTGAGAGGCATAAATTATAATGTGTTAGGAGATTATTGGCATGGAAATCTGTCCATCCCGACTACTAAAGAATTTGATGAGAATGACTTTAAATTAATGGCATCTTATGGTGTTAATTGTGTTCGATTGCTATTTAGTTGGAGTAAGCTGGAACCACAACGAGGTGAATACAATCAACAATATATTCAACAAATAAGAAATGCTATAGAATTAGCAGGAAAGTATAATATCTATATTTTGTTGGATATGCACCAAGATGCATGGGGTAAATATGTTGTTTCTCCACTCACTACTAATTGCGACAAACCTAATAAAGGCTGGGATGGTGCGCCACAATGGGCAACTTTTACGGACGGGGCATCTACTTGCACTACGGACGGTTCTCGTGAAAGTGCGCCTGCAGTAGTACATGCATGGCAAAACTTTTGGGATAATAAAAACGGTATTCAAGATGCATATATAAATTCATGGAAGGTCTTGACAGCACAAACAGCGAAATATAGCAATGTGGTGGGATATGATTTAATAAATGAACCGAGTTTAGGGTATAAACCTATCCTTCAAGAAGCGGACAAATTAGCTAAATTTTATAAAAAAATGATAAATACAATCCGCAGTGCAGAGCAAGAAGCGAATGCTTACCCGCATATTATTTTTTTCGAAATGTCGGTAACGTGGAACGGAAAGCCAATCCCTTTTATTCCTATGCCTAATTTTACATCTGACGACAATATCATTTTTGCACCGCACCATTATTTTGAATCTATATCTAATTTACTATCGATAGAACAGGGTGTGGATTTACTGATGGGATTGTCCTCTCTTTTTAAAACCGCCACTTTTATTGGTGAGTTTGGTTTCTTTGGTAATCCTGCTTCGGATGTCAATAAATATAAACGGTTTGCGCAGAAAGAAGACGCAGCCTTTATTTCTTCTACTTGGTGGCAATGGGCACAAGCTCCAGGAGACCCACATGCGATAAGTTGGGACGGTACGCAATATGAAAATACATCTATGCATTTAATTGAACTAGATAAAAATGGTAATTTTACAGGTGAAAAGAATGAATACTATTTGAATGTATTAAGCCGTACAAGACCGATGGCAATATTTGGTACACCAAAAATAATGCGTAGTAATTCTGATAATGGCGAAATGCACCTTGAGGCAATAGGCACAACACAAGGTGTCACTACAGTATGGATACCAGATAGATTTGGAGAACCGATAATTTCGGGAGTAAATGTCGCTATTGATAAATTGGTTAAAACTGATGGTGGTTATATTGCATTTGTAAAAATACAAGGAAGTTATAGTATTGATGTTCGTTTTTAATTCTTGTAATTTTAAAAGAAACTAGATTGCTGCTGCCAAAGGCGAAGAAGTTTTAAATAAAATGGGAAAACGATAAACTATAAAAAAACAATATCGTTGATTTTACGATATTTTGCCTTAGGCAAGTGTTCGCAATACCCTACCTCTTGAAAACCAAACTAGCGCGAGAATGAGGCGTAGATTGGTGAGTTGGCTTCTCGTGGCGTATTAGAATTAACTCAGCAATGGTTCGTGTCCGCACGAACCATATATTTGTAATACTGTAGTTCGTGAGGACACGAACCAAGGCTTTGGATAACACCTGCCATAGGCGAAGAGGTGAGGATATTATGAGCCTACCTTCCAACCACAATATGAAAAATGATTTATGATAGCGTTTATTGCGGCAAATCGTTTGTTGTTATAGAAATCAACGGCAAGAAATACAAGCAAATGGAACTTTATGGCTAACGATGATGAATAAATATAACAGTATGGTGTATGGCAGGTGATAACACCTGCCATTGGCGAAGAATATCTTGTGGTGTTTAAAATTTTTACTTATCTTTCATTATTGTTTAAAAAATAAGTGTGAAAATAATAATAACTATTTTAGTAATAGCACTATCAATTGTTAGTTGTAATAAAGTAGAAAATATTTTGCCAAAAGAGAATGAAAAAGCTACTATAACATCAACCAATAGAGGTAACGGTGTGACACCACAATCTAGACCTAGAGGAGCAGAAGTGGCTTGTATTAAAACTGATCAAAACGGCAAACCAATTTGTGCTGGTACTATGTGTCATCAACAATTATTGGGTGAGTGTTTTGTTTCTCCTTGCCATTGTATTAATTTTAGAGATCCTTCAATGCCAATTCCAGCAGAAATGAATGTAATAGTTTTTGAAAATAAAAATGAATTTGAAGAATATAAAGAAAAATATTTTAGATAGATGCATTTTAATTGACTAATAAAATTAATTACATTATCAATCTTCGTCGTTTCATGTGCTAATCAATCAACATACAAAGAGATTTCTACTGAATATGGTGATAGTTTAAAGTACACTATAACTGATAATTGTTTTTTATTTGATACTATCCTTCAAATAAACGTTTCCTATTACAATCCAGTAAATTTTATTGATGGAAAAAATTACACATCACGTATTAATTTATCTGACTCGACAATCGAATTATTTAATTTAGATGAAAAGACAATTTCAAAGAGCTTGAAACTAAATAAGATGAGAATGGAAACTGACTCGTTCGGTGATATAACAGGATTATATTTTCATAATTTTGACAGTTTGTTTATTGTGCAAAATTATCGAATCTCTTTGTGGAAAGATGATATTTTTATTAACGAGTGGAAGATAAACAATGAAAATGATTCTATGTGCTTATTTTTATTTGATGACAATCCATTTAGTTATAATGCAACTAATAATAGTATAGTTATGCAACATGGTTGTTGTTGGTGTACAACAGATTCAACTGAGTATTTTAACACATCACCGATTGCATATTTTAATTTAGTCAATAAAAATATTACAACTCCAGAAATTGGATATTCAAAACTCTATTTTGACAATTATTATGGATTCAAAAGCAAATTATTAATGAGCCATAATAATAATTACACATTAATCTCTTATATAATCGACCCTAACATCTATGTAATAAACAACCATACAAAAGTTCAAAAAATAGTGGGTGGTCGTAGTAAATATCAATACAACCCTGCAAAGCCAATTAATTTAAAAGATAAAAATAATTCCGAACGGAAATTAATTGATATTAAATATGATTTTTGGTATCACAAAGTTCAATACGACGCATATAGAAATCTATATCTTAGATTTTTTGAATTAGAAACACCAAAAAAGAATCAAAATGGTACCTATAATTCAATGTCTGATAAAGAACGAATCTTAATGGTATTTAATGATAAATTTGAACTATTAAATGAGATAAAATTTCCTTCAAAAGTAATGCCTGTCTATTATATTACAAGAGAAGGATTGTATGTGTTAAAATATAATGAATTTAATCAATGGAAAGGGCCAAGATATTTTTTAGTAAAATTTCAGTAACCGCTATACTTTTGTTTCTCATATTGGTATGCATACAATGTAATCGTTGTATTGAAAAATTTGATAGAGAAGTTGAACTAAAGGATTATATGACAAAAGTACATGGTATTGATTTATCTAACGATAACCAATTAGTATTCTTGCTTTCAAACAAGACGTGTAACTGTACTGGCGAACCACAAGTAATAATACCAAAATATTTTAGTAAAAATAATTTACATAAAATTATACTAATTGAAAAGAGAGATTCCATATTAGTTAGTTCATTAAGTAATACCAATCACATTAATATAATAGTCCAATTTGTTTAATTGGAATTTTTTTATTAAATTTGGACTATATAATAAACGTGTATGGCTCTACCAAAAATAATTTTGATTAAAGAATCCGAAAAAGAGAT
>Ga0209063_1000018_pt1 | contig 224062 bp, 188 predicted proteins | sample KloWWTmeKNB19Kit_FD_187177 | JGI IMG/M metagenome (GOLD analysis project Ga0209063, IMG submission 187177) | Active sludge microbial communities from Klosterneuburg, Austria, studying microevolution and ecology of nitrifiers - Klosterneuburg... | ecosystem: Engineered > WWTP > Aerobic digester... | reverse complement strand
ACGAAAAAAGAAAACTTGGTCTAGTAAAAAGAATAAGAAAACAAATTGCTAAATTTGACCTGACTAATTCAGATTTAGGATTTGTATCTAATTGATTTGTAGTGTGGAAATTTGACGTTAGTCAGAAGCATAAAGACAAACGACACAGATGAAAAGACCATTTAACATATTCCCGAGTATAGGATATAGAAATAGCCAATTTCAAATTGTTTCATCGGTTGACAATTTGAAAATTGACATTTACGACCAAGACAAAGTAGTTAAGTCTTTTGAAGCTAATTCTAAAAATCCCACTTTACTGACAAGTCTTGGTACAACAGGCAAATTGATTGCAAAATGCAATTTTAACAATATCGTTTTTCAGCAAGAATTGGAAATAAAAGAAGCCTTTAGGCTTGGTTCAAGTGAATTTAAAAAGGCTTTTGTTTTTGACGACACAGAATATTCCTTCTTTCTGATGAAGGACAGATTATTGCTTTATGATGAGAAAAAGAAAATATTACTGACTGAGAACCATTATAGTCCAACAGAAATTTATAAAATCAACGGAACGAATTTTCTATTTGTAACCAGAGTAGGAAACTCTGCAAGCGGGATTATTAACCTTGGAGTTTACAACACGGAAAATTTCTCAATGGTCGGAGAATTATTAAATGATTATCGTGAAATTAAGATACTAGCCGACAACAACAAAGCTTGGCTTTATAACATAAAATCCAAAACAATTCATTGTTACGAATTAGCACACCAAACCAATAAATACTTAACCGAGTTAAAATCATTTGAAAATTTTAATGATTACTTTTTAGATGATGCCAACCTAAATATTTATATCAATCATAATGAAGTATTGAAAATTTCAAGCTTGAACAATCTTCATAAGTACTTCGAAATACCAAAAAATGAAAATAACGCAATAGACAAATTAGGTAATGTATTCACACTTGAAAACAAGACCCTTAAATGTACAAGTTTACATACAACTTACTCTGAAACGGTCAATCCTGATTTTGAAGTTAATTTGGAAACCGATAATTTCATTCATATAGGCAAGCATCTAAAGAGTGAAGGCGAATTAACCGACCTAATTAGAAAAGCAGAAGAAATTAGAGAAGAAGTGATTTCTTCACTTCCAGATGCTAAAACATATCATTATCACGCACTTTCTGAATCCCAAAAAATATCAGAAATATATACAACCCACAAAATTTATCCGACTAAAAATGGCGTTTTTATTATTCAAAAGAGAATAAAAAGAGATTTTAATGGAGTCACTCTAAGAAAGTGCCAAGCCACCTGGACTGCTACACCATACAAAATAGAAAATACGGAAATAACCCTTCTGCTTTTCAATTCGGAGAAAGTAGATATTTTAATCGACAAAGCTCCTAACCTGACAGTTTACGAATATCTAAAAGATATGCTTGTCGTAAGTCATCAAAGCACTAGAATTCTATTTTCAGGAAGGAATAAAGTTACGCTCAACAATGAAGATTCGATAGAACTCTTCACCACAAACGAAATAGCCTACTTTTTAATTAAATCCAAAGAAAGGTATTCACTTTACCGTTCGACCAATCCAAATAATTCCATTTTAGAGCAAATAGAAATTCTAAATCCTGACCTATTCAAAAAACATCAAATCATATGGTATCGTGGTAAAGAAAAAAATATATCCAACACAAAATATTTGAATGCCTTCGATTTGAAAAATTGCACAAGAATACTTATCGATGAGCAAAAGGTGCAACACTCACTTTTTAAAGACGCTTTGGACTTTAAGTTTTTTGAGAAGTATGCTTTATCGTCTAATCAAATAGTTTTTAACCCAGCAACTCTTGAAATAAAAGATGCATTTATTGGCAACATTGAATCTCATTCTAAGCAACTGAACAAAATTGTATCGCATCGAACTAACAAAATCTACCTTTCCAAGTTTAATCCTCAAATTGCAAAGTATGAGGTATGCGAAATATCAATTGATGATAACAAATACAGGGAATCATATCTTTCCCCAAACGGTCAATTTTTGGTTCTTCAAGATGAAAGCAATAAATATTCCTTTTATGATATCGAAAAAGGTGAAACTATAAACTTCATTTCCGGCAACTTTTTAGCGTTTAGAAATGACGGTAGTCTTATAGTAGAGCAAGATGGTACAAAAGCAGTAAAAATAATTGACCCAAAAACATTTCAAGACATTACGCCCGCTAACTATCATCATTATAGATTTATGAGTCCAGATGGAAAACTTTATGCACAAGTGTCATCCAAAGTAAGGTATTTCCATAAACTAAATGGTAAAGAAATAAAGGCAGTTGAAGTTGCTAGAATTAGACAAGACTTAGACGAGCCGAGTATTTTCCTTAAAGAAGATGAAAGAGAAAAAGCAAAGATTAAGGTGTCGGAGAATAGAAAAGATTTTTACGATTCATTTAAAAATCAATTTGAAGAAATAGGGATTGAAGATTACAACAAAATCACATCACAATCAGTGGTTAAAGTAGATAAATTCACTGAAATTGGCATAACAGGCACAAATATTATTACAGAAGTTCACTTTCCAGACGATTTAGCTTTCTACAATTATTCAGCTTTCAGTTACGACAACAACTATTTTGGATATGTTGGCAAGCCATCGTCAAATGGACTAATCCATTTATTTAAAATTGATTTTGACGAAGTAAATTCAAAACTTTTGGTGTCTGACACATATTTGAGCAGATATCCACGTTACGCATCTTGGGTCTGTGGATTTTCCAAAACAGGTTATTTCGCAACTTATGATAGCACACCAAACACATACATCCTTTTTGTTGATGATAGCCTTTTTGACAGCAAAACAACAGAAGTTGAGTTGAGACAAAATATTTATAAATCAAAAACAAACATTTATCACACTTACAATAAGTGGAATGAAATAAAGGGAAAAAATTTTCTTTGTTTCAGTCCGACAGGTGATTATTTAGCATTATCTGAACAAGGTTATGAACCTTTGACTTTAGGGGGGTATGGACATCAAGAATCTAATGTTGTTCATATTGCTAAAACAGAATCAGGTGCTATCATAGATTCATTTACAGGACATGGCGATAAGATAAAGGATGACACTCGCAAAAAAGTAACGTTTGTAGCATTTTCCGATGACGAAAGTAGAATTATGACACTTAGCTCTGACGGTGTAGTAATTATAAGGGACATCAACATAAGTGATTATGAACAGAATGACAGAATGCCAGCTGCCAACAAGCGTTTGGCGGCAATGGCGGGTGACGTGGTTAATTGAACATTCTACCTCGCATCAGCTTTTGTGGTGTATTGACAGTTTTGTGCTCCGAAATCCGCCACTGCGCCAAGCGCCAAACCGTTATAGCCAATGGTAGGACGACCGTTCTAACCAAGACAGCCGACCTGAATTTAGCCTTCAAAACATTAGCAAACCATAATTTAAGCCGACACTCATTGCCGACCCTTCTGTATTTTTTATTTTACTCACAAGTTGTTTGTTTTTTAAAGCTGTTCGTGAATGCGAAAAGCATTTCCCCACCGCACTTTTTTTAATTCAATTTTATTGCCTCCGCACAAGTGGCACATTTGGTTTTGCCCCGACACTCAAAGCCAACGCTTCGCAAAACCAAAAGAGCCACTTTTTTTCCTACGCACAGAAAGAAGAAACAACAAATCAAAACTTTTTTTGAAATTTATTTGTCGATTAAAAAAGAATGTTTACTTTTGTGAGTGAATACTAACTAACATTAAAAAGAAAGTATGCAACAATTTACAGACAGACAAATAGAAATAATGGAAGCGGCTACCAACCGTATTTCAAAATATGGTATTCAGAATTTGACAATCAAAACTTTGGCGGAAGATATAGGTTTATCAGAACCAGCATTGTACCGACATTTTAAAAGTAAAAATGAAATACTATTGAGCCTATTAGAGTATTTTAAAACAGAAATGAAAACTCGTATTCAGTCTATTTCTTTTAAACCTACTGACACTACAGCTGACGAATTAAGAGCAATTTTTAATTCTCAATTACAAACTTTTACAAACAAACCTGCAATTGTGAGTGTCATCTTTGCAGAAAGCATTTTCCATTTTGATGAAAGTTTGAGCAATAAAGTAGCTGAAATTATGGATATGATGCAGGATTATGTGAAGACAAACATTACAAAAGGGCAGGAAAAAGGACAATACAATAAACTAATTGGAAGTTCTACACTTACAACCATCGTAATAGGCGGAATGAGAATGACAGTATTAAAATGGAAGCTATCAGGACATAAATCAAACCTTGTTAAAGACGGACAAACTGTCTTAGACGGGATTTTAAAAATGATTGAAAAATAGATATATGAACACACAAAAGAAATTTACCCCATTTCACAGACTATTGCACTGGATAATGGCAATTGCGATGCCCATTTTATTCATTACAGGTTTCTTGAGAATGTATTGGATGAATAAAAATAACATCGTTGCTGTTATTGAAAGCAAAACATCGGCAATTCCAAAAGAACAAATGACAGACATTGCCAAGGCAATTAGAGAACCTATGTGGCAATGGCACGAACTTTTTGCTCACGTAATGATTTTTGCTTTTTTAGCTCGAATTATTTATATGCTTGTAAAAGGCATTCGTTTCCCCAACCCTTTCAAGAGTAAACAACCACTGAAAGAACGCTTACAGGGTTTTACTTATATTTATTTATATCTTTTTGTTTTCATTTCAGCATTTACTGGTATTTGCATAGAAAAAGATTTGCTTTCTACTTATCACGAGCAAATTGAAGCCGTCCATAAATGGGGAATTTATTGGTTTCCTATTTTCATTTTACTGCATTTAGTAGGAATTGTATTAGCTGAATTGTCAAACAAAAAAGGCATTACTTCTAAAATGATTGGAGGAGATTAAACCAAATTAAATATAAACAAGAATAAAAAAATTTACCTTAATATGTTAGTGAATACTCGCAAACTTATTTTCTTTTCGATAGTGATTATCGGATGGAATACGGTTCGAGCTCAAGAAGTTTGGACACTGAAACAATGTATTGATACAGCAAAAGTGCATAACAAAACATTGCAAATTAATCGCAACAACATTTCCATTAGTGAGCAGAGAATAAAAGAAGCACAAGCTAACCTTATTCCAAAAATCACGGCAAATACCGATTATAAATATTTTACGGAATTGCCTACGCAATTAATGCCGATGAATGCACTCAATCCGCAAGCACCCGAAGGACAGTTTAGAGATTTACAGTTTGGCGTTCCGCATAATATCAACGCAAATATTCAATTGGCAATGCCACTTTATAATCCACAGGTTTACGGAGCAATTCAAAATACAAAAATTGCAAATGAACTCACTCAATTGCAATATCAAAAATCGGAAGAACAGGTTTTGTATGATATTACAACTTTGTATTACAATGCTCAAATATTGAAGCACCAATTGGAGTTTTTAGAAACTAATTTAGAGAACACAAACAAACTATTAAAAAATATACAATTGCTAAAAGAACAACTTTTGGCAAAGGGTACAGATGTAAATAAAGTGCAATTACAAGCCGAACAATTAGCTACTCAAAAAGAAAATGTGAATAACAAATACATTTCTATTCTGAATGCCCTGAAACTCAATATGGGCATTGCTTTAGAAACCAAAATTAGCGTTGAAAGCGCTATTTCTTTTCAAACAACATTGGAATACACTTCAAAGACAACATTGGATATTCAACTCATTCAAACGCAAAATAGATTTTTAAATGCTGAATTAAGTACGCTGAATAAATCTCGCTTTTTGCCTTCCTTAAACTTGATTGCTTCCTACGGAACAACTGGTTTCGGTTATGATAAAACACCTAACGATTTCTTGAAATTCTACCCTATCAGCTTTGCAGGAGTACAGCTTTCTTATCCTCTTTTCAATGGAGCGGTTACGCTACGAAAAATCAACCAAAAGAAATTAGAAATCAACAATAATGAATTGCAAGTTCAACTGATGAACGATAAAAATAAAATGGAAATTGAAAATAGCACAAGACAAAAGAATGTAGCTCAACAAACGGTCTTGAACACCGAAAAGCAAATCGCTTTAGCTCAAACCATTTATGATCAAACTATCATTCAGCAAAAACAAGGAACAGCAAGCCTAACCGATGTTTTATTAGCAGACAACGCATTGCGTGAAGCACAGCAAAATTATTTATCAGCAATAATAGATTATTTGAAAGCTGATTTAGAACTTAAAAAAGTAACGGGGTCAATTGGCAATTAAGAATTAAAAATTAAGAATTAAAAATTAAGAATTAAAAATTAAGAATTAAAAATCAAGGATATAATGAAAAAAATAATTTGGATAATAGCAGGTGTTGCTGTGGTTGGTTTGATGATGTTCAAACTTTTAAGCAACAAAAAAACAACTGAAAATAGAGTATATCAATACGATAAAGAAAAACCTATTACCGTAAGTGTTGATACCATTCGACTACAAAACATTGTTGATGCAGGCAACTACACAGGGACTTTTGAACCAAATAAGGAAACAAAAATCAGTGCGGATATTCAGGGAAAAATCAACGCGGTATTGGTAGATGTTGGCGATATAGTTCAAAAAGGGCAAACGCTTATCCAATTGGATAACTCATTGTTAAAATTGCAATTACAAACTGTAGAAGTGCAAATTGAAGGATTGGAAGATGATGTAAAAAGATATACAATTTTAACTGAAGCTGACGCAGTACAAGGCGTGCAATTGGAAAAATCAAAATTAGGTTTGAAATCTGCAAAAATTCAACGAGCAACGTTGTTAGAGCAAATTAGCAAAACAAGTATTAAAGCACCTTTCAACGGCATTGTAACGGCTAAACTCAACGAAGAAGGCGGTTTTGCTGCACCGGGGATTCCTTTGCTACAAATTACAGACATCAATACCTTGCGTTTTACGGTAAATGTTCCTGAAAAAGATTTGGTACAGTTCCAAACTAACAAAACTTACAACATTACTTCGGATGTTTATCCTGAAATTCCGCTTTTTGGAAAAATAATAATGACAGGAAGTAAAGCGAATATGGGCAATAGTTTTCCGGTTCAATTTCAAGTTGAAAATACCAAACAATTATCTATAAAATCAGGAATGTTTGGAAAAGTAAACCTTTCTTCTACTTCGCAAGAACAAGGCATACTCATTCCGTCATCTGCCATTATTGAAGTAGATGGAGTGGCAAAAGTTTATATCGTAAAAAATGGAAAAGCGGTTTTACAAACTATAACAACCTCTAAGAATATCGGAAACAAAACGCTTATTTCAAGTGGTTTAAAAGAGAACGACATCATTGTTACGAATGGGTTTATTAATCTGTTTGAAAATGCGAATGTTTTAATTAAAAATTAAAAATTACGAATTACGAATTACGAATTAAAAATCAAGAATATGAAAGAGAATATTGTACAACAAAAGAGTTTTGCTTTTGCAATTCGTATTGTTGAATTGTATAAATACTTGCAATCAGAAAAGAAAGAATTTGTCTTGTCAAAACAAGTTCTACGCTCGGGTACGAGCATAGGAGCAAACATTGAAGAATCTATTGGAGGAGCTTCTGAAAAGGATTTCTTACATAAGTTAACCATCTCTTACAAAGAAGCAAGAGAAACAATTTACTGGTTGAAATTGCTACATGCTACTCAATATATTTCCGAAAAGGAATTCAACTCGCTTCACAATGATGCAGAAGAAATATGTAAAATATTAGCGAAAATTCAAATCACTTTGAAATCTCGTAATTCGTAATTATTAATTCGTAATTGAACAAAATGAACATTACAGAAATATCAATTAAACGCCCATCGCTGATTATCGTACTTTTCAGCGTATTTGCTCTATTGGGAATTATCGGGTTTAAAAATTTGAGTTATGAATTAATGCCCGATTTTAACCAACCAGTAGTGGTCATAAAAACAGTTTATCCCGGTGCCGAACCGAACGAAGTTGAAACCTCTGTTTCTCGAAAAATTGAAGATGCACTTTCTAACTTGGAGGGTGTAGATTATTTGGTAACGAAATCTTTACCGAATGCTTCCATCATTATTGCCAATCTGAAATATGGAACAGATTTGGACAAAACAATGCAGGATGCACAACGCTACATTGACAATATCAAAAAGGATTTACCAAAAGACATTCAAAATCCTGTAATGAGTAAGGTTTCACCTAACGATTTGCCTATTATGTCGGTAAGTGCAACCAGCGATTTAAACCCGACTGAATTTTATCAAAAAATGAAGGACGATTATCTTCCTCAAATTCAGAAATTAAAAGGAGTAGCGGAAATTACTGTCTTGGGTGGAGAAGAACGAGAAATTCAGGTAAAGGTGGACAAAGATAAATTGAAACTCTATAAAATTTCTTTGTATCAAGTAGTCGAAGCCATTAACCGCTCGGGAATTGATTTGCCTGCCGGGAAAGTTCAGACCGACCAAGAAAATAGTTCAGTACGTTTGGTAGGTAAATTCAATGACCTTAGTAGTATTCAAAATGTGCAAGTTGCAATGCCAATGCCCGGTAGTCCTGTTTATGTGAAAGACATTGCAGAAGTGGTGGACGGCATTAAAGAGACAAGTTCTATTAGTAGATACAACGGTAAAAATGGAATTGGGCTTTTGATAAAAAAACAAAGTGATGGTAATGCCGTTGATGTTTCTAAATTAATCAAAGAGCAGTTTCAAACTATTGAAAAGCACAATGCTTCCAATAATGTGAAATTTGTAATTACAGATGACAGTACAGATAATACTATTGCAGCAGTAAATTCCGTTGTTTTCGATTTAATTCTTGCAGTTATTTTAGTTTCTATTGTAATGCTTTTGTTTTTAAGAAGCTATCGAAATTCATTGATTGTTGCTGTTGCCATTCCTACTTCGCTCATTACCGCTTTTGGAACAATGTGGTTGTTGGGTTATACGCTTAATTTGATGACACTTCTTGCGATGTCTTTGGTAATTGGTGTTTTGGTAGATGATGCCACAGTGGTTTTAGAGAATATTCAACGCCATTTGGATATGGGAAAAGACAAACGAAAAGCCGCAATGGATGGGCGTATGGAAATTGGTTTTTCTGCTTTGTCAATCACTTTGGTAGATGTGGTGGTTTTTGTTCCTATCTTATTTCTACAGGTTTTTGTGGCAGATATGTTGAAGCAGTTTTCGGTTGTAATTATTGTAACGGTATTGACAAGTTTGTTAGTCGGGTTTACACTTACACCTTGGTTAGCTTCACGGATTGGAGAAAAAGAAAATCTTCAACCTAGCAATTTCTTTAACCGCTTTTTGCTTTGGTTTGAACATCAGTTAGATAAATTCATCGCTTGGTATGGCGGTAAATTAGATTGGGTTTTAAGACATAAACTTCTATTTACAGGCTTTGTGATTTTTCTTTTTATTGGAACAGCAGTAATGATGAAACAAGGAATTATCGGTAAAGAACTCATTGCAACTGGCGACCAAGGCAAATTCCTCTTAGGATTAGAATTTGATAAAAATACTTCCATTCAACAAAATAATTTGATTTCAGAAAAGATTGAAACCTACATATTGCAACAACCCGAAGTAGCAACTTTGTTTAGTAATGTTGGCGGACCAAGTACAGGTATTGGAAGTTTGGGTGTTGGCTCTGCAAATAAATCGGAGTTTACTATTCAATTAAAACCAAAAAAGGAAACTAATAATCTTTCTACTGAAAAATTTATGACTGATTTGCGAGAGGATTTACAAACAAAATTCTCTGGTATTAATTATTCCATTAGTGGATTAGGTTTAATTCCAAAAACAGCACCCATCGAAATTACATTGAGTGGTTCAGAGTTAAATCGGGTAATGCAAACGGCACAAAATTTAAAAATGGTTATTGAAAAAATACCCGGAGCAGATAATGTTCGTTTATCTGTTGAGGCAGGAAGTCCGGAGCTAAAAGTAATTCCAGATAGAGATAAAATGCAACGTTTAGGACTGAACACTGCTTACGTTGGAATGAATTTGCGTACTGCTTTTTCTGGAAATGACGATGCTTCGTTAACTGAAAATGGAACAGAATATCCTGTGCGAATTTGGTTAGATAAGTTCAGTCGTCAAAATTATGATGATATCAATAACTTGAATATTGTCAATCCTATGGGAATACCCATTGAAGTATCGCAATTTGCTTCTATCGAAAAAGACAATTCACCCTCTTTATTAGAACGAAAAGACCGACAGCCAGCCGTTACCTTAACTGCCGATGCTTTGGGGCGTCCATCGGGAACAGTTGCCGATGAAGTGGTAGCTTATGTGAAAAATAATCCTTTACCAAACGGTATTGAAATGACTTGGGGAAGCGACATTAAAAGGCAAAACGACAGTTTCGGTGCATTGGGTTCTGTGCTGATTATTTCATTCATTTTGATTTACCTCATTATGGTTGCTTTATATGATAGTTACATCTATCCATTTGTAGCTTTATTTGCTATTCCGGTTGCAGCCATTGGAGCTTTTTTAGCCTTGAACTTATCGTTAAGTCATTTAAGTTTATTTGCTTTATTAGGTTTGATTATGTTAATGGGATTAGTAACCAAAAACTCAATTTTAATTGTTGATTTTACTAATCAATTAAAAGCCGAAGGGAAACCCTATCGTCAAGCCATTATCGAAGCAAGCAAAGGCAGAATGCGGCCAATTTTAATGACAACTTTATCAATGGCAATTGGAATGTTACCCATTGCATTAGCCACAGGAACATCAGCAGAATGGAAAAATGGCTTGGCTTGGGTAATTATTGGAGGCTTACTTTCTTCATTAATATTGACTGTATTCTTAGTGCCAATGGTGTATTACGGAGTGGATAGAGTGAAGGAGAAATTAAAAATTAAGAATTAAGAATTTAAAATTACGAACTACGAATTAAAAGTTATGAATTAAGAATATGAGAGTAGTATTTTTTGTTGTTATGTCAGTGTTTGTTTTAAGTGTTTTTGCTCAGGCTAAAGCAGAAGAATATAGTTTGACAATAGAAGTTGAAAGTTTACGTAATTCAAAAGGCATTTTACAAGTAGCTTTATATAACAAAGACGGCTCAATACCAGATGAGTATTACAAAAATTATTTTAAAATAGAAACTGCCCAAATTACAAATGGTAAAAGTAAAATCATATTTAAAAACCTACCAAAAGGGAAATATGCGGTAAACATTTTACACGATGAAAACAATAACGGCAAGATTGACAAAGGTTTAATTTTCCCAAAAGAAGGAATTGGCTTTTCTAATTATTCATCTATCGGTTTAACCAACCGCCCAAATTTTAAAAAAGCAAGTTTTGATTTATTTCAAGACAAAGAAATTAAAGTAAAAGTGATTTATATGTAACCAATATGGAGAAGGTAGACTCTCTTCAAAAACCAAAAAGAGATTGCTTTATTCAAACAATCTCTTTTATCTCCGTACTTTCAAAGTCTCCCGCATTTCAGGGGACTTTGAAATAATAAAAAAACATTGAAGAGTTAATACGTTTTTTATGAAAATAGAACACAGCTAATTTCACCTCAGGTCGCACAGCCCCTGACAGTGTGATTTAATACAAGCAATTAATTTTAATACAGCCTAATTTGCTGCTATTGCCTCCTTAAATCATTTTTCTATTTACTTTTGAACTAATGAATAGATTTAATTCCGATAGTTATCGGAAAGACTGAAATTACAAGCAACCCTGAAAATGAACACAGATGCAATACAATAAATAAAAATGAAACGACTTTTACTTATTCTCGGACTTTTCATTTCATCAAGTGGAATGGCACAACTAACGGGCCTTACCTTGACAGGAAATCCCGAAAGTTTAAATGGCGCTACTTGGACTTATCAGCAGACTATTAATGGTACGTCTTACGACCTTACCGGGATTTTGTTTAAGCCTGTGGGCTCTGGTGTTTTTCCTGCTGTTATCATTAATCATGGTACGGGGGGGAATGTGAACGGATACAGTAAAAATGTAGCCAAGAAAATGGTTCAATGGAATTACACTTGCATAGCTGTTAATTTATGTCATTCTGCCGGTGCACCTATCGGTTCACCTGGCGATTCAAGCTTGATAAATTTTGGTGCCAGCACCAATAACTATCTCCGTGACATGAAATGCTGGGATATTCTGGCATCATTAAATTATGTGGATACGAATTGTATTATGGCATTTGGACATAGCAGAGGTGCATACCTTACAACAGGTTTAGTTGCCACATACCCTGATAAATTCAGAGCGGCTGGACATACAGCAGGAGGCGTTTCTCCCCAATTGGGGTTTTCTGCACCCACTACAATGCTTGCAGCTCAGATAAGCTGCCCGTATATTATACATCATGGCGATGCAGATAACACAGTTCCAATAGAGATGGATAGTTTGCTCAACAGCGTATTTAATTCGACAGGAATTCCGCATCAATTTTATCAATACAGTGGATATACCCACAGTTCAATCAGTATGGATAGTCTAATGTTTGCCAGAACCCAACAATGGTTTGCATTGCACGGTTGTGCAAACACAACATCAATTAATCAACAGATATCTTCTGAAATGATTTCCATATTCCCTAATCCGACATCTGATTTTATCCAATTCAAAACTGAAAAAAGAATTGATGTAAGTTTGTTTGATGTGAGCGGAAAATTATTGTTATCTAAAATAGTTATGCCCAATGAACAAATAAATGTTTCACAATTGAACAATGGTATTTATTTTATTACAATCAATCTATATCGAAAAATGTTCCATCATAAAATTATCATTCAAAAATGAGGTTATTTTTAACCCTGATAAGTTTGTTTGTTGTTTTAGATACACAAGCTCAATTTATTGGCCATAATGGCGTGTATTTTTTAGGTACAGCCAATATGCCGATTAGCACAACAAGTTTTAATGACCCCAATATTAGCGGTGTTGTAGTGCGTTTTAGATGGAATGATTTGGAGCCTAGTCCGGGCAATTTCAATTGGGCATTCATTGATGGAGAAATCGCAAAAGCAGTTACTTACAATAAAAAAATATCTCTTCAACCCTTAGGAATACCCAACTGGCTTGGCAGTATCGGAGCACAGCAGTATTATACTATTCAAGACAATCCATCGAGTCCTAATTTTGGACAAATAACAACAGGAGTTATTCCATGGGACAGTGTTTATGTAAGCAGATTCAAAATCTTTTTGCAAAACCTTGCTATAAAATATGCGGGCAATCCTGTGGTAACGTATGTGAATGTGATCGGTGTTAATTTTTCTAGAAACTTACCTGACACAGTTCTAACCGATACCGTAACCATAACTAAACAAGCATTTTGGTCTGTATATAATTATAATGCTGACAGCTTAGGTGCATTAATAAATGAAATGACTGACTACTATATGAGTGTGTTCCCTTCCACCCCACTATGGTGTTCTGTTGATTATGTTACTTTTCAGCCTAATGCAAGTGGACAAGCCAGAAATTATTTGGCTTCAATATATTGCAATTATGGTATCATAAACTACCCGGACAGGTTTGGTTTATTTAGAGAAGATGTCTCAGGCTGCAACCCCAATTTGTCCAATATAGCAAATACATCTCATTGGTATCTCATGCAACAAAATCACTGTAGAACCGGAGCACAAATGCTTTGGAGTGTTCAGGATGGGCCATCACGAATGAATCAATGTGGAATATTACCAAATACTAAAGCGATGGTTTTAGATTCTGCGGTAAATAACGGATTAGCATTAGGAATGCGCTATTTGGAAATTTATGGAAGTGACATAACAGATACTTCACTTGCTTCAACTATCCAACAAGCAAACAATGACCTTATTGCAAAAGGGTTATTGTGTAATTCTTCTACGGGTTTAAATGAGCCTATTTCTGAAAATACATTTTCTATTTACCCGAATCCAGCAAGAGAATACTTAACAATTAATTTTGACCCGAATCAAAAAACTCAAATACAAATTTTTAATTCAATGGGAATGTTGTTCAAAGAATTTTCTGTAACAACATCTACTCAATTAGATATTTCTGATTTGCCAAACGGCTTATTTTTTGTACGACTCAAAAACTATTCTCAACCGATAAAAAAGTTTATGAAACAGTAATATGAAAACCCTACAGAACCTTGACTAGAATTGAGCAGCTGGTAACACGGGTTCCTATGTAAAGCCCTCCACTCAGGAAACTAGCTAAATTTTCTTTTGAAGAGGAAATTATTTTTGAATTTTGCCTTCCTTTTACCCCCTCAAAATCTACACAACTTTATATCTGGTCACTCTGAAGAAATTCCAACATTCCAAGCTTTCCAACATTCCAAGCTTTCCAACATTGCAACTCTCAAAACTCCTACCACATTTTCAAATTATCTAATTATCTAATTTCCTTACAATCTAATATCACTTCACCTTCAATAGTTTTCTCGTACTCACATTTTCACCTGATACAACAGTCAGAAAATAAATTCCGGGATTTAATTTCTCTGTATTGATTGTTGTTTGAGAGTTGGTTTTTGTTTTGTAAATAGTATTGCCCAATACATCAGTCAAAATTAGTTGTGTTTGATTAATGTCTCCTGAAATATTTATCTGACTAATGAAAGGATTAGGATATATCATCAGATTGTCTGCACTAATACTATTCAATGAGGTTGTTGGAAATGCATATTTAGCAAAGTAACCATCGCGCGAGCCGGCACTTACCAATGTGTTTATAGCCGGTGCAGGATTAAAGTCAACAACCTGCTCAAAGCCACCGCATAAAAACACTTCGTCAATGCCGTTACAGGTCATGTTGCGGCAAAACTCAAAGGCAGGACTGCCACAACCAAAAGCTGAAAGATAATTTCCCATAGAGTCATAATGTGCAAGATACATATCAGCAAAGCCATTACTATTTAGTGATGCAACAGTAACATCAGGGTCAAAGTCGGCAGTATTAAAAAAATAACCACTCACCAAAATTGAGCTATTTGAAAGTTCGGCAATGGTATAACAAATATCAGCACCATTGCCACCTATTCTTTTAGCAAAATCATAACTGCCACCATTCGTATATTTTGCAAAATATCCGTCAAAGCTACCTTGTGCCATCAATGCCATTGTATCAGCATCAGGATCAAAATCTGCAATGCCTGAAAACTGTCCACACGTCAGAATGTCTCCGTTATGATCAACCTTCAATCCAAATGGATAAGCATTCTCTATTGGAAAAGACCAATAGTAGTTTCCCATGTTACTAAATGAAGCAGTGAATGCTGCTAGTCCGTCAGCAAAGAGTGTATCGGGACTCACTGAGACATAATCAAAAATCAATGTGTCTTCAAACGTACCTGTAAGATATGTTTTGCCGTTGATGCCTGCTGTAATGTTATAGGAATGATCTTCTCCGGAACCTTTAAGCGTATTGAGCCAAAACAAATTTCCATTCGGATTAAATTTTCCAAAAACCACATCTGCATTTCCACTTCCATAAATTGGAGTAACAGTCAATCCATCATCAACAAAAGAAGAATCAGTAAATGAGCCTGCAAACAAAACCAAATAATCTTTGTAGTCAATTCGGTAAACATCATCGTTCAATACACCACCAACACCTCTCACCCATTGCAACAATCCTGTTGAATCATACTTTGCAATAAAACCATCTTGCTGACCTCTGTTTGTAGCCATCACAGCAATTCCCTTAGGATTAAAATTTGTATTGGTGTTAAACACACCACATAAATAAATGTTGCCATACTCATCAACAGCAGGGTCTGAGTAATTAAACTCCTCTCCTGCTCCACCTACATTAATTGCCCATATAAAATTACCTGCACTATCATATCTAGCAAGAAAAATGTCATTACCACCATTGCTTGTTAAAGAATAATTGCTTGTGCTCGGATCAAAATCTGCAGTTCCTGAAAAATAACCTGACACAATAATATTTCCTGTGCTATCTAATGCAATCCCCATTGCATTCTCGAATTGTGTTCCTCCTACACGTTTGGCAAACTTATATTGCTGCGCCTCAATATCAGAAGCAAACAGACAACTTAAAATGAATAAAATAAAAAAATTCAGGCATTTTTGCTGTTGCATAACAGTTACTTTTGTTTTATCAGGTAAAGATATGTAATCAGCCAATCGTTGTCTGACTTTCAAAGCATATTTTTGCATAAACTATGGATCATTCAACAAAAACTTTTGCACTATCAAACGGACTACAGATAGTTCTTACAACTTTAAGTAACACAGAAGTCTCGCATTGTGCATTACTCATAAAAGCCGGAACAAGAAATGAGCAAATACAACAAGAAGGATTAGCGCATTTCATAGAGCACATGCTGTTCAAGGGAACACGAAAGCGTAAATCGTTTCATATCCTAAATCGTCTTGAAGTCGTAGGTGGTGAGCTAAATGCATTCACCAGCAAGGAAGAGACATGTATTCATGCATCAGTTACCACACCTCATCTTGAACGTGCACTTGAACTTATTAGTGATATCACCTTTAATTCTGTTTTCAATTTAAAAGAAATAGAAAAAGAAAAGGAAGTTGTTTGTGATGAAATAAGGTCTTATCTCGACAATCCGGGAGAGCAGATTTTTGATGACTTTGAAAGCTTAGTTTTTAAAAAAAATCCATTAGGAAATCCAATCTTAGGTACAGAACAATCAGTAAAAAGTTTTAAGCAGAAAGACCTGATTGCGTTTACACGAAAGTTCTACATTCCATCCAACATGGTGCTATCAATTGCCACATCATTAAATGCAGAAAAAGTAATCAGGCAATTAGAACATCATTTCGGCAAGTACAGACTTGCCAAAGTGGGCGAAAGACCAAAACCATTTAAAAAATACACTGCTGAAAAGTCATCTGTTAAAAAACACAGTGCACAATGTCATTTTATTATGGGGACATTAGCACCTTCACTCTATCAGGCAGACAGAATGACTGTTGCCTTGTTGAATAATATTCTTGGTGGGCCGGGTATGAACTCAAAACTCAACTTAGGTGTTCGTGAAAAATACGGTTATACTTATGCCATTGAATCAGGTTTTAACTCCTATACAGACACAGGTATGTTTCATGTCTATCTGGCTACCGATAAAAAATTCCTGAATAAAAGTATTGACCTTGCCGTGGTGGAAATGAAAAAACTTACTGATAATAAAATAGGATCATTACAACTTAGTCAATACAAACAGCAACTAAAAGGTCAACTAGCTTTGGCAAAAGAAAACAAGTCGAATGTGGTTATTTCTAATGCCCGCAGTTTATTAAACTTTAAGAAAGTATTTACCTTAGAAGATACATATAAGAAAATTGAGGCAGTAACTTCTTCTCAGTTAACAGAAGCTGCAGCAAAATATCTGAATGCAAAATCGCGCAGCTACAGCAGTCTGCTTTATGAAAGCGTTGGTCATGAACAATAAAACTGATTCATTTTTAACACGTATTGTTGATGAACTTATTGCCACAGTTGATGGAAATAATTTTGCAGACTATACTGTTGTATTTCCTACCAGAAGAGCTGCATTGCTTTTTAAATTGCAACTCGCAAAAAAATTAAACAAAGCTGTTTTATTGCCTTCAGTTTTATCTATTAGCGATTTTGTTGAACATTACATGCCACTGCGAGTTGCTGAAAAGAAAGAAGTTCTTCTTGATTTATTTGCTGTTTACAAGCCATTTTTCCCTGATTATGACTTTACTTCCTTTGCACCTTGGGGTGAAATGATTCTTGGAGATTTTGAAGAAATCAATCTTTACTTAGTTAATTACAAAGACCTGTTTGCTGACCTGACATCATATCATGAAATAGAATCGGTTTTTCAGGATGATGATGAATTTAAAGAACAGTTGAAACAGTTTTTTGAATTGTTCAGTACAGATAAAACTTCTACTATAAAACAAAACTTTTTATATGCCTGGCAGGCATTGCCGAAGTTATATGAAAAACTGAATGAGGTTTTATATAAGAACAATAAGACTACAGCCGGCAAAGCAATGCAACAATTAGCATTGTCGCCTGAAACATATTTAAAAAATCTGGATTGCAGTAAGACTATTATTGCCGGATTTTATGCACTGGCACCTGCAGAGCAAAAATTATTTGAATACATCTTAAATGGAAAAGGAAAAATATTCTGGGATGCCGATGAGTATTACACAAAAAATACAACTCAGGAAGCCGGGCTTTTCTTCAGAAAAAATTTTCTAACTCAGAATAGTTTTAAATGGCAAGAAACCTATTTCAAAGATATACCTAAGAACATTAATGTAACAGGAGTGCCTCTCATTACAGGACAATTTAAATTTCTGGCTGATCGTTTAAAAACCTTGATTGCTCAGAATAAACTCAATACTGATAAGACAGCTATTGTTTTACCTGATGAAAAATTACTGCCTTTGTTGTTGCAATCTTTACCCGAAGAGATTGAGCATGTAAATATCACAATGGGATTCCCGCTTAAAGAAACTCATTTGTATCGTTTTATTGAAACACTAAATGTTTTACTCAATCAAATTTCAGAAACTTCAAAGCAGAAGTTTGTTTCAACCTTTGCATTAGGAAATTATCTTGCTCACCCTTATGCCTCATTGCTGAAGCACGACATCCGTAATTTGAATGATGCAGGCATTAGCATTCCGTTGAATGAACTTCCTGAAAACATCAGTCAGTTTTTAAAATCACAGATTACCTCTCCTATATTTGAGGGTTATATTCAATTGTTAACCATGCTTCATGATGCCATGGAACCTAAGCATCATGAAAAAGAAATTGCCGGATTTGTATTGAATGAATTGCTTGAGCTTCGTACTATGGTAATACCATATACAGAAATTCTGAATGAGCAAGCTTTGCAAATGCTAATTTCAGAAATACTTGACACCACAAGAATTCCTTTTAGTGGCGAGCCTGTAAAAGGACTTCAGGTCATGGGATTGTTGGAAACCAGAACGCTGGATTTTGAAAATATATTTTTCCTTAATGTTAATGAAGGCTCTGTTCCAAAATCAAATCGTCATCATTCATTTATTCCATTTACCATCAGAAAGAGTTTTGGACTACCATTGCTCGATGAGCAGGATGCTATTACCGCCTATCACTTCTGGCGATTGATGCAAAGAGCATATGAAATTGATTTAATTTACAACACAGAAGTCAATGAGTTTGCCAGTGGAGAAAGAAGCCGATTTCTTTTACAGTTGTTTTATGAAATGAAATTACATTTCAGCAATTGGCAGGTCAGTCATCAAATTATTACCACACCGCTTTATCGTTATAATTACATTACTCCTGGAGTCAAAAGAGATGAGCAGTTAACAAATCATTTACTATCTATGGTGGCAGAGAATAAATTGAGATTTTCTGCTTCATCGCTAAACAGTTTTATTCATTGTTCATTACAATATTACTTTAAAGAAATTAAAAAAATCAGAGAGCCTGATGATAATGGGGAAGAGATTGATGCAGCCGTATTCGGAAAAATTTTACACGATGCAGTTAGCAAGATTTATGCTCAGATTATTGATGTTGAATTTGACAAAGACAATGCAGCCCAACTCAAGAAATCTATTTCAGCATTTGTAAAAGCATCCATAGCCCAAGAATATGACAAACACTATCAGGGAACAGGATATACTGTAATCATTGAAAAAATAATTTCGGAATACATTGAGCGTATCATAGCAGCCGATCTGAAAAGTGAAACTTTTTCGCCTCATGAATTAGAAACCGAAAAAGTGGTTGTTTGTGATATTGGCAATGGTATTAATGTAAAGATTAAAGGAATTTTTGACCGCATTGACAAAGTTTCTGATGGATACAGAATTGTAGATTATAAGACGGGAAGTGATGTTGTAAAGAATATAAAAAAACCTGATGAGCTTACAAGTGAGCCAAAATACAAGGTCAATTTTCAGCTTTTGCTTTATTGCTGGTTGTTTTTAAAATCGCACAGTAATGAAAAAGTAAATGCCGGAATTTATCCACTCAGGCGAATGGAAGCCGGTATAGAAATGCTGGGGCAGCAACCCTTAACAGATCATTCAAAGTTTGAAGAATTGTTGTTTGCTTTAATCAGAAAAATTTTATTGGAGTCGGATTTTACAATGACAACTGACACCTTACGATGTAAGTATTGTCCTTACAAAGATATCTGTAACAGATAATCACATCAGCAATTTCTCAACTAAGCGGTCAACAGGAAATGTTGCTACTTCGCCATTAAGTTCTTTTAAAGGTTTCCAGAAAAAATGAATATCATTTGCATCTTCAGGTAAAATGAAATTTATGCATGATACTTTGTAATAAACGCTGATGAGTTGTAAGCCGGGATTGAAAGCCGATTCAATAAAAAAATCAGTGGTATAAAAATGCTCCATCACTTCTACCCTTTGCTTTGTTTCTTCTAAAAACTCACGCACTAAACATTCGCGCAAACCTTCACCAAATTCAAGTCCGCCACCGGGAAATTTAGTAAATTCAATACCGCCTTCTTTCTCATGTGTAAGCAACACTTCCGAATTCTTATTTATCAGAATACCATAAACACGAACTACAAATGGTTTCATCGTTTCAAAATTAGTCAAAAAAAAAGGTTGACCCTTAGATCAACCTTATAAATTATTATTCTCTAAAATTATTTTGTGACAATTACCAAATATTTTGAATTACTCCAGAACAAATCGGGATTAGTAATTTTCAAAGATTGATATTTTTTCTTGTCTTTTTCATAGGTATAAGCCGATGCAGGATGAGACGACATAATTTTCACACTCTTCGTATTTAATTCTACAGAAGCAAACTGCCTGATGTCAACTTTTGTGAATGCTGAATTATCAATATCAGGGTTTATGGTTTTTGTTTTACCGATACCAATAAATCCACCTTTTTTATTCAGAATTTTTTTGTCGCGTAGTTGTTTGTATGTTCCAATTGCATAATATGCTGTGTTAATCTGATTAACTTTTTCTTCAATAGTCTTTTCGCGCTCACCAATAGTTGAGTTTAACGTTTCGATGTTGGTACGCAGGCCGGTAATTTCAATTTTAGCGTCACCAAGTTGATTGTTTAAATTAGCAATCATAGAATCACGTTCAGCAATTTTCAGATTCAGTGAGGTAATCATTTTATTAAGTTGGGCACTTTTTACCCCACTGCTTTTAAGTTTTCTTGTAAGTTCGGCAATGCGCTGACTGTTTTGATCGAGTAGTGAAGCAATGCTCTCCATATTCTTACGGATGCGGTCTTTAACGGTTCCACCCATTTCAGGATCACGCTTGCGGTCAAGTGTAATGGCAGCATGAATCTGATTGATGCTGTCTAAACTTGCTTCAATACCGTTGAAGTCGCCAAGGAATGAATCAATAGTGCTGTCTTTTAGAAAAGATGTGTTAATCAAAGAGTCGCGTTCACGATTTAGTCTATCTACTTCGGGTTTGTAGTCTTTGCAGGCATACACTGCCAAAAACAGAAATACGACAGAAAATTTAAGGATGTTTTTCATTTAATGAATTTTTAGTGGTTCTAATAGTTAGTTATTCAAGAAGGATTGTAATAGCTGCAAATATAGATGCAACCAGTCATTAAAACACCATCAAATAAAAGGGATTTAAACAAAGATATTCACACTTAACAAGTTCTGACAGTACAGGTTAGGCCAACAGATACAATTTCTACCTGTTCCTGCCTTTCAATCCAACCGGTTTCTGCAACAGCATCATACACTCTGCCATCAACCATAATTTTCCCTGACGGTCTAAGTGCAGTAAATGCCGTTCCGCGCATACCGGCTTGAATGGTGTCAATATCTGTATGTGCTCTGAAACCATGTTCAGATGGTTGTGTTGTTTGAAGTGTCAACTTGCTGAGGCGCTTTGAGTCATTAATTTTTCCAATAAAATAAAATATCAGAAACACTGCACCAAGCATGGCTCCAAGGCTTATTAAAATACTTTGTGTTATTTGTTCGGAACTTGTGAAAGTAAAATCCCATCCCTTGTTGTTGAGCATACTTAAAGCAAAGCCCATTGTAGTACAAATTATTCCTACAATGCCGGCAACACCAAAACCCGGAATGACAAAAAACTCAAGAGCCAATAAAATCACACCACTAACGAAAAGTAATATCTCCCAATTGGCAGCAAGCCCTTCAAGATATAATGGTGCAAAATATAAGACTGCTGCAACAAAAGAAGCTGCAATCGGAAAAATGGTTCCCGGAGCCTGAAATTCAAAATACAAACCGGCAAGCATAATAAGAATTAATAAACTGCTCAAAGCAGGATGAATTAAAAAACTAATGATGTTGTCAACCCATGAAGGTTGAAATTCAATAATCTTATCGCTATTCAGATTTTCTAACTTTAAAATATCAGCTTCTGTTTCAACAATGGCATTACAATATTTATTTGTCAAGGCTTCTTCTGCTGTAAAAGTCAGCACCCTTCCACTATCATTTACTCCCGGAATAACAACTCTTGGATCAACCATAGCTTCAGCAATACGCGGGTCACGATTTCGTTTTTCTGCCGTTGCGCGCATGATGCCACGCATATAGGATTGATATTTATCCGGTGCTGCTTCGCCTTGCTCAGTAACTACAGTGGCAGCACCAATGCTTGAACCACTGCGCATATAGATTCTGTTGCATGCAATAGAGATGAGTGCACCGGCACTTGCGGCATTAGGGTCAATAAATACTACAACCGGAATTTTTGAATTTAATATTGCAATTCTGATACTGTCGGCAGCATCAAGCATGCCTCCATAAGTATTGAGGTGAATCAAAAACAAATCAGCCTTCTGCTCATGCGCTTCCTGCAATGCTTTACTGAAAATGCGTGCCATTCCTCTATCCACTTCCGACTGAAAGTTAAACCTGTAAACAATGCCGGCATTAACAGTTGTAGTTGCAAAAAACAATAACACTAAAGCTAAAAATAATTTTTTCATTTCATTTAAGTTGAATATTCAAAATTGCACAATTACTACTTACAACTGTCGTTTTGATGTTAATTAATTTGTTTAAAACCTATTAAAGCATCTTCATTTACGAGGAAGTGATTTTTTTAGTATTGTAAAAATAAAAGTGATTGGGATGAAAATCAAAGTTTCGTTATTAATTGCAACAGCAGCACTAAGCATCTCGACTGTAATTGCACAGGAAGGTTTCAGAACTATTGCAGGCAAAAAATGTCAGCTTTATAAAGTTGTTTCTAAAGATACCTGGTCGGGTTTATCCAGAAAATATCACAAAGAAATTGATGAGTTAAAAGCAGTTAACCCGGGTATAAACGATTTAAAAATCGGACAGATCATTAATATTCCGATTGAAAATACAGTTAACGACAAAAGCGAAAACAAATCGGATACTTCTGCTGAAATAAAAATGCGTAAGCCTATTGCTGTAATAAATGCTCCGGTAAAAAACAATAACAAGGTTCATGTCATTGAAAAAGGAGAAACACTTTTTGGTATAGCACGAAAATATGATGTCAGTCCTAATGATATTCGCAAATGGAATCATCTTGATAACGATGGCATAAAAGCCGGTCAGAAATTGATTGTATCAAGTACAGAAAGTGTAGCAATAAAAACTGAAGTTAAAAAACAGGAATCTAAAAATGAGACTATCCTTCAGCCTCTTGATGACAAAAAGTTAGAAGCAAAAAATAATGAAGTTAAAAACGACTCAAAGTTAATTGCAGAAGCAAGTAATAAAGTAATTCCACCATCGCCATCACCGAGTGAGATGGAATACAAACCCATGCGAACCGAAGTAAAACGAAGCAATGGAAAATCAGGCGCTGTAATTGAGGTAAACGAATCGGGCATGGCATCCTGGATCAGAGATGGAGATATCAATCAAAGTAAATTTTATGCTTTACATCGCAATGCGCCTCCTGGCACAATAATTAAAGTCACCAACAGAATGAATGGCGATTATGTTTTTGTAAAAGTGGTAGGTACATTACCTGACACTGGCGACAATGACAAGCAAATTCTTAAAATGTCGGAAGCTGCTGCAAAAAGAATAGGTGCAATAAATGAAAAATTTCAGGTCGAGCTTAATTACGGCATGACCAATTAATAGAAAATGTTGTTTTATAATACATTGACGTACGCACTGCCAGGCAAAAAGTATATTGGTTCTCCTCTATACCGGAACCAACAGTAAACCCTGTCGGATTTTACAAGTTACTTTTCTTATTTTTGCGGTTTATAATTAAAATTCTGCATAATGAAAGAAGTATATATTGTATCGGCAGTGCGTACACCAATGGGAAGTTTTGGTGGTAAACTGTCATCATTTTCTGCTACCCGTTTGGGTGCTATAGCCATTAAAGGCGCTATTGATCGAATCAAACTAAACCCATCAGAAATCAAAGAGGTGTATATGGGTAGTGTTTTACAAGCCAATTTAGGACAGGCTCCTGCACGTCAGGCTGCAAAGTTTGCCGGCTTGCCCGACACTGTTCAATGTACTACAATCAATAAAGTTTGCGCTTCGGGAATGAAAGCTGTTATGTTAGCAGCACAAAGTATTATGCTTGGCGACAATGATGTGATTGTTGCCGGAGGCATGGAAAGTATGAGCAATGTTCCCTTCTATATGCAAAATATGCGATGGGGAAATAAATATGGAGATGTTTCTGCTGTTGATGGTCTTGCTAAAGATGGACTGACAGATGTTTATCATAATTATGCAATGGGGAATGCAGCAGATTTATGTGCAAGAGAATGTAATTTTTCACGTCAGGATCAGGACACCTATGCAATACAATCATACAAACGCAGTGCCGATGCCTGGGCTGCAGGAAAATTTAAAGATGAAATTGTTCCTGTTGAAATTCCACAGCGCAAAGGCGATCCTATTCTTTTTGCAGAGGACGAAGAATTTAAAAACGTTCATTTCGATAAGATTCCGGGATTAAAACCGGCTTTCAGCAAAGAAGGAACAGTAACTGCTGCCAATGCTTCAACCATGAATGATGGTGCAGCTGCATTGGTTTTAATGAGTAAAGAAAAAGCAGAGTCATTGGGACTTAAACCCCTTGGGCGTATCCGCAGTTATGCCGATGCAGAGCAGGCGCCTGAATGGTTTACCACTACTCCATCAAAAGCATTACCAAGAGCAGTAGATAAAGCCGGATTAAAAATGACTGACCTTGAGTTTGTAGAACTTAACGAAGCCTTTTCAGTAGTTGCCTTAGCCAACATGAAAGAAATGAATCTTGATCCTGCAAAAGTAAATGTCAATGGTGGTGCAGTTGCATTAGGTCATCCATTAGGATGTTCAGGTGCAAGAATATTGGTTACGTTATTAAATGTTTTAAAACAAAACAATGCAAAAATTGGCGGTGCAGCAATTTGCAATGGCGGTGGCGGTGCCAGTGCTATGGTTATTGAAAGAATGTAATACTACTTTAATATTAGCAATAAAAGAGGCTATCTCAATTAGAGATAGCCTCTTTTTGTTAGCAGAAGTCACTAACCTATTTCAAAATATCAATACGGGCTTTGCAACACTTTATCGTGTTTTGTCTGCTTAAAATCATCTTTAGAAATTGCATCTTTCTTACCAAGATACGACCATTTTATTGCTGCTGTATATTCATTGAATGTATTATTCAAATCTTTCAGCTTAACATTGTTAACCATATCAGATAAGGACTCATCTAATTTCCATGAGCCTGTTGCTTCACTACGACCCAAGGCACCTGACTGTGCCTCAGATGTTTCTAATTTCTGATAATAGTTAGTCAGATAACCCTGACGTAAATCCTTCAACTCTTTTTCTGTAAAACCTGTTTTCTTTATAGAGTCAATAATTGAAACCATTACATCAATAGCTTTTTTAGGATCTGTAGTTGTGATGTAGATATATGAATATGGTGATGAAACTGCATTGCGCATATATCCGGCAGCCGGTGCATAAGACAAGCTGCGTTTTGTTCTAAGCTCAACAAAAAATCTGTCGTAAAGCATTTGCATTGCTAAATCCATCTGAACACCTTTCTCTGTTGACAAAGAAGGAGCACTCATAATTCCCATCAGATAGTTTGTGGCAATATCACGGTCAACAATAACTTCACTTCCTTTTGTTATTACCAATTTAGGTTCCACAACCGGTGCTGTGCCTACTGCCATTTTTCCTAATGTCGCCTTTATTTTACCCACTAAATCTGCTTCGTTAACATCACCTACAACAACTAAGTAGCAACGCTTTTTTCCAATTACATTTTTGTAATGACTTATAACATCAGCCAAGGTTATTTTCTCAAGGCTTGCAACAGAGCCTTGTGGATCTTTAGCATAGTTTCTGCCTTTAAAGGTTTCTTCCATAGCGATATTGCTCAAAGAACCATCGGCATCAGACTCGCGTTGCTTAGCTCCTGACAATGCTTTTTCTTTTTCTAAATCAAACTCTTTAGAGTCAAAAGCTGGATTCATTACTGCATCAGCAAAAAGATTCCACGATTCATTCCAATTAGGTTTAATGCATGTCATACTCAGGTTTCCATAATCCAGTCCTGATGATGCTTCGAATGATGTACCAATTTTTTCAGCTGCATCATTAAAGGCAACTTTATCCAATTTCTTGGTACCGCCATTCATAGCAATAGAAAATGCAAGGCTCTCTACACCTTCCTTATCCTTCGTATAATTTGCAGTTCCTCCTTTTACATAAAGTCTTACACTAATAACTTCTTTTGGCGTATGGCGTAATATTACTTTCAGACCATCAACATTAACTTCTTTTGTTGCTTGTGCAAGCGCAACACCATGTATTGATAACATTGCTGCACCTATTGCAAAATATTTATATAACTTATTCATAGTTCGATTTTTTATTTTAAAATTTCATCAGCAGAATTAATTCCTAAAGACTCCTTCATTTTAGGATTCAAGAGCAGACCTGTTACAGAAGGCTTTCCTTTGATATATTTATCTACATAGTCTGCAATATCTTTTCTGGTAACTTTCTTTATCATGTCATTGTAGGTAGTATAGTAGTCAATGCTTGCAGATGCCCACCAAAATGTAACAGTATGCACATAGGCTGATGTTTTTTCTTTGTTATAAATATCATCCATGATGAGTTTATTCTTAGCAGTCTCTAATTGTTCGTCAGTAAAATAATCAGGTGCATCAAAACGATTTACCTGCTCCATCAACTTACCATAAAAAGATTTCATCTTCATAGGATTAGGAACCATAAATAACTGAATTGGTCCTGTGTAGCGACAAGTCTGATAGCCTAAACCTGCCTGAAGAGCATAACCACCATCTACCAAAGTTTTTTGAAATTCAGAAGATGTCAGTCCAAGAATAGTAGAAAACACATCGGCTGCATAAGTTGACTTAACATCATTTCTTGTATCAGGCCCATGAAATCCCATCATCATAATTGGCATTTTTGCATTTTTATCAACGGTCAAAAACTTTGACTGGCCTACTAATGGTGCAAACTCAGGTATAGGCCACTTTTGAAACGGATCAAAATCACAAGGTTTCCAGTCACCAAACATTTTCTCTGCTTTTTCAAAAACGGCATTGTGCTCCACATCACCGGCAACAACTAAAATAGAGTTATTGGGATAGTAATATTTATCTTTTATTACATTCATCTTTGCTGGTGTAGCAGAAAGAATTACGTCATGAATACCGATGGCATTTTTACGCACATAATTTGAACCCCACATTTGTTTGTTAAAATCCTGAAACAGAAAAAAGGCAGGATTTGATTCTGCACGCTGAAATTCACCATCAACAACAGGATTTTCGTTCTTCATTTCCTGCTCCAGAAATAATGGATAACGAATAGCATTATTCATAAACTCAAGACCTTCATTGATGAGTTTGTTACTTAGTGTGAAAAAGTAGTTCACACGCTCTTCAGAGGTAGTACCGTTAAATGATATACCGAGTTCATTTACTCTTTCAAGAAATTTTTCTTGTGACGGAATTGCCTTGTTTGCTTTAAAGAACATGTGTTCGTAAAGGTGTGACAATCCATTGAAGGCCGAATCTTCAGTAAAAGATCCATTCTTTACACAAATTTCAATAGTGACTAATGGAACAGAGTTGTCTTCAATGACCAAGACCTCAAGGCCATTGCCCAACTTTTTCATATGAAAGTTGGAAGGCAGATTTTTTTGTGCCATTGCTGTACCGGCTACAATAAAGGCAGTAGCAAAGGCTGTGATTTTTTTAAGCATAGTTATACATTTAATAGTAGGCTAAGAACGCTATTTCTATAGCCCGTGATGGTTAAAAAAAAGTTATGTTATTAATTAAATTTAATTGTTTGTGGTATTGGTAACAATGAATTTCTGAGTCTTAATGTCCGAATCAAAATAAACAGTTGCTGTATAAACTCCTGATGAATAGTTTTTTACATCTAATGAATAGCTGCGAATCAAACTTCCGGGAGTAACGTCTTCAACCTTTTTTCCAGTAATATCCTTAATTTCAATACGATTGTATGGCGTTGATGCCTCAATGGCAATAAAATCTGAGGCAGGATTTGGCATCATCTGTAATTTAGCATGTGAAGCGTTTACTTCATTTAAGCCAACAAATGTAAAGTCACTTGTATATCGCGCCATAGCAAAATTATTAACCGTACCTACAACGGCAGATCCGGCAAGGATAATTTTAGAATCAGGTTGCTGTACTGCAACAGCATTTGCTCCGGAAGGGTTACCAAATGAAGTTATGTTATAACCAATCATGTTGTTAAAAACCAAATCGAAAGAACCTAATGTATCAAAACGCATAGCAACAAAATCACCGGCAGCGCCTACATAACTTGAACCTGCACCTACCAGATAATCACCCTGAGGAGCGATAGAAAAAATAATATCTGTTCCCCCTAAATCAAAAAGAGAAATGCCGCTTACACCAAAGTTATTATCAATCTGACCATTACTTAAGAAACGCATCAGCACCATGTCTGTGTTTGAACCGGTCTGTGTTGTGCCTCCGGCAACTATCATTCCATCAGGATTTATATATATTGTATTAATGATTTCTGACATCGAGCCTATGGTATAGATTGCTTTTCCATTTAATCCAAAATTCGCATCTAATGTACCGTTGGTATTATATTTAACCAAAGCATAAGTTGAAAGCGTTCTGCCTGCAAGAACAATCTTTTCTGTTCCAGGTTCTATTGCCAATGCATTTGCCTGATCCCATTGTGTGCCTAATGGTGTTCTAACCTTGCCACTGTTTCCAAAGCCACCATCTAAGGTTCCATTTGTATTATATCTAGCAACAGCAAATTCGCCATTAGCCAATGTATCGAAAGAAACACCTCCCAAAACAATTTTACCACTTGAAGGAACTATTGCTACACCGTAAGCAATATCGAATCCTAAATCTAATGCTGTCTGCACAATACCGTTAGCACCAAACTGATTGTCAAGTGCACCTGCTGTGGTTAATCTGGCCATAGCAAAATGCGAATATGTTTGATTTTCAAGATTACCGGCAACAATAATTTTACCATCATTTTGTATGGCAATGGAGCGCGCTATACTGTTACCTGTGCCGATAGAAAAAGTTATCTTCCCCCCTGTTCCAAACTGATTATCAATTGTACCATCAGCAAGATAACGGGCAACTGCAAAACGATTAAAAGTTCCATTATTACTTTCACCAGCTACAACAATTTTTCCATCTGACTGCACAGCAATTGCTCTGGCAACACAAGCAAAACTATTAAACGATGAAGTTACTTTACCATTTACACCAAAGGTAGAATCAATAATACCGGGATACTGAATCTGAGCCATTGATTGTAGTGTAAAAAAAGAAAGACCTGCAATGAGGCATGTGTGTAGAAATTTTCTCATTCTGAATGTTTTTTACTTATGATGCAAATATATAATTTAGCCTGAAAGGCAATTGTTAGTTGGCAATTATTTCTTATAGCTTAAGTGTAATCAGCAATTTGGCATAGTCTGTTCTTGATCTTTGATGATTCAAAATGTCAATAAAATATAATAAACTGCCCTGCCCAATTTAATTAAATCTGTAACTTTGAGCAATAAAATTTTGCACGTAAAATACTATGTCACAAGTTGAACTGAAGATGCCTAAAATGGGCGAAAGCGTTGCTGAGGCAACAATTACCAAATGGTTAAAAAAAGAAGGAGATAGAGTTGAGCAGGATGAACCTATTCTTGAAATTGCAACAGATAAAGTTGATTCTGAAGTTCCTTCCACAGCAGCAGGAATTTTAGTTAAACAATTATATAATGAAGGCGATGTTGTTGCCGTTGGAAAATCCATTGCTATTATTGGTGATTCTGCGTCAGCTACAGTACCAACCTCATCAGTACCTAAGGCAGAAGAAGTTAAAATTGCAGCGGCTCCAGTAATTGCAACTCAAGCTGCAACTGTGGCTACCACTGTTAGTGCATCTTCAAAATTCTATTCTCCACTAGTAAGAAATATTGCACAACAGGAAAATGTTTCATCTGCAGAGTTGGATGCAATTACCGGAACCGGTGCTGAAGGTCGTGTAACAAAAAAAGATATTCTTCAATTTATTGAGAACAGAAAATCAGGTAATGGACAAATAACACAAACTACTCAAGCGCCTACTGTGCAACCTGCAACAACACCGCAAGCTAAAGCGCCTGCTGCAACTCCAATGACTGATGGCGATGTAGAGATTATTGAAATGGACAGAATGCGGAAGTTAATTGCAGACCACATGGTGATGTCAAAACATACCAGCCCGCATGTGACATCATTTGTAGAGGCTGATGTCACCAATATGGTTTTGTGGCGCAATAAAGTTAAAAACGATTTTGAGAAAAGAGAGAAAGAAAAAATCACTTTCACTCCATTGTTTATTGAAGCAATTGTGCGTGCCATAAAAGATTATCCAATGATTAACTGTTCACTTGATGGCACTAAAATACTTCTCAAGAAGAACATTAATATTGGTATGGCAACTGCATTACCAAGTGGCAACCTGATTGTTCCGGTAATAAAAAATGCCGACAGAATGAATCTTGTCGGGCTAACAAAGTCGGTAAATGATTTGAGTGGCAGAGCGCGTAAAAACAAACTTTCGCCTGATGAAATTGCAGGTGGAACTTTTACATTGACCAATGTAGGCACTTTTGGAAATGTTATGGGTACACCCATTATCAATCAACCACAAGTAGCTATTATGGCTGCAGGTGCCATTCGTAAAAAACCTGCTGTAATTGAAACTGAATTTGGCGATACTATAGGTATCCGTCACATGATGTTTCTCTCTTTATCTTATGACCATAGAATAGTTGATGGAAGTCTTGGAGGTAGTTTTCTCCGTAAGGTAGCAGACTATCTTGAGCAGTTTGATGTTAACAGAAATTTATTATAATTTGTTATGAGATTTGTATTTGCCATTATTCCAATACTCTGGCTGAATATTGCAATAGCGCAACAGTCAAAGAAACCTGTAAAAAAAATTGTTTTAGGAAAAGATCAGGTTTCCGAAATGAAAAAAGCAGGTTCTGAATATTTCAAGAGTGAGAATTATAAGACTGCATTACCTATTTATCAGCAACTTCAGGAAAACGATCCAAACAATGCTGAGTTTAATTACAGACTTGGTCTTTGCTATTTAAATACCAATGTAAATAAAAAATTAGCGGCAGGTTTTCTGATAAAAGCCGCTGAAGGAAAAGATGTTCCAAAAGATGTTTATTACTATACTGGTCGGGCACTTCTCATTCTTGAAGAAATAGATGATGCTGTAGATGCTTATGAGAAATTTAAAATAGCTCATGGTGGAAAAGTTAGCCCAAAACTGAATCTCGAAAACAATGTGGAATGGTGCTATCACTTTCGCGATATGAAGAAAACACCAATTGAAGTAAGTTTTACTAATCTGGGTAAATTGGTTAATTCACCTAACAACGATTACAGACCGGTTTGTGATATGTTAGGTAATGTAGTTTATTTCAGCTCAAATAGAAAAAGCAACACAGGTGCCATTGTTGATGGTTACGGAGAAGTTATTTCAGACGGTTATTTTACTAAAAAAGATACAGGCTACAGTAAAGCAAAAAATCTTGGACCAAACATTAACACCATGTATTATGAGGAACCATTGCAATTAAATTCCAACAGCGACAAATTGTTGGTTTTTAAAGAAGGTGGCAGCATTTCTTCTCCATTATATACATCAGAACTCAATGGAAAATCATTTGAGAAAGCAGTTGCTATAAACAAATTTCCTGCTTCAAAAGTTGATGGTGCCTGCATGACAGATGATGGAAAAACAATCTATTTTTCTGCAGACCTTAAAGGTGGTAAAGGTGGTAAAGATATTTGGATGACAACTTTAAACAGTAAAAACGAATGGTCTAATCCGGTGAATCTTGGTGATGCTGTAAATACAAAATATGATGAAGTAAACCCTTGGTTGTTTTTTGATAATCAGACTTTGTTTTTTGCTTCCGAAGGCCATAATAGTATTGGCGGATTTGATATTTTCTTCAGTACAAAGCCGCATGAATCTATGGACTGGAGTGCTGCTAAAAATGTAGGCTATCCATTAAATACTACTGACGATAATAAATATTTTTCTTTAACAGCTGATTGTAAAACCGGCTTTGTAAGTCAGACTACTGAACATGGTTCCGGAGAGTTGGATATTGTAAAATTTGTTTGCACCAACCCAATCATTAAACAAGAAAAAGTTGTATGTGATTTTACTTTTTTAAAAGCTGATGGTACTTTTGCACGTGATGCCAACTGTATGATTATAAGAAACGATACAGGTGAATCATCAGGTGTGAAAACAATTAATGGCTCAAACGGCAAACTTTATGTTTACCTCGGCCCGGGTAATTATAAAGTTAAAGTAAAAGGCGTAAAGTCAGGTCGTGCTGATGAGGATTTTATCATCACAGGCAATGAACCTAAAATGCAATTGGTAAAAACTTTTAAATTGACACCTCCCGTTAAAGAAGGAAAATAAAATGAATCTGAAACTGCACAGACCACTTGCTTTTTTTGATCTTGAAACTACAGGCGTAGTTATAGGCATGGACAGAATTGTTGAATTGGGGATTTTAAAAATTCTACCTGATGGAACAAAGACAAACAAAACATGGCGTATAAATCCTGAAATGCACATTCCTGAAGTGGTATCAAAAATTCATGGCATTTATGATAAAGATGTGGCCGACTGCCCTACTTTTAAAGAAGTGGCAAACGATGTAAATCACTATCTCAATAATGTTGACCTTGCCGGATACAATTCAAACCGATTTGATGTACCCTTGCTGGTTGATGAATTTTTAAGAGCAGGTATTGAATTTGACATACGAGGACGAAAGTTAATTGATGTACAACACATCTTTCATAAAATGGAACAACGCACATTGAGTGCTGCATATAAATTCTACTGCAATCAGGAGTTAATAGATGCCCATTCTGCCGAAGCAGATGTGAGAGCTACCTATGAAGTTCTGGAAGCGCAATTAGAACGTTATAGCGATCAGCTACAACCTGACGCAGCCTTTCTTCACGCCTTTTGTAATAACAGTAAGAATGTTGATTTGGCCGGGCGTATAGTTTATGATGACAAAAAGCGCGAAGTATTTAATTTTGGAAAGTACAAAGGACGCTTGGTGACTGACGTTTTTAAAACTGATCCTAGCTATTATGACTGGATGCTTAAAGGCGATTTTTCGAGAGATACTAAACAAGTTGTAACGGCATTGCGATTACGCGAAAGAGAAAACTAAATATATGTTTGACCTGTTTGATTATTTCTGCTGATTAAAATTTGCAGGTAATATAAAAATCTGTACTTTTATGCTGATGGGTTCCGACAATAATTCAGATAAAAATAATCTTCCTTCTGTTTCTGCTTCAGGTAAAGGCAGCAAAGTTGTTATTGACCTTGAAGCTGAGAAAAAAGAAATCAGTAAACGCTATAGGCATTTACTTAGAGCATGCAAATCAGATTTAGATAAAAAAGATAAAAAACTTATCAGGCTTGCATTTGATACTGCTCTTGAAGCTCATAAGGAAATGCGCAGGAAATCAGGAGAGCCATATATCTATCACCCGATTGCCGTTGCACAGATTGTTGCTGAAGAAATCGGACTTCGTTCTGCCATCCCTGTAGTTTGCGCTTTACTGCATGACACTGTTGAAGATACTTATCTTACATTAGAAGATATACGTGATTTGTTTGGCCCTGTTGCAGAAAAAATTATTGATGGGCTGACAAAAATTGCAGGAGTTTTTGATCATTCAAGCTCTTTGCAGGCAGAGAATTTCAGAAAGATGTTACTTACATTAAGTGTTGACGTCAGAGTAATTCTCATCAAACTTGCCGACAGACTTCACAACATGCGTACACTTGGTAGTATGGCACGTGACAAGCAGTTGAAAATAGCTTCTGAAACAGCATACCTATATGCACCTTTGGCACATCGTCTTGGGCTTTATAATGTAAAAACAGAACTTGACGATCTGGCATTGAAATATACAGAACCCGAAGTATATAAAACACTTGCCGAAAAACTAAGAGACTCAAAAAAAGAACGCGACAAATTTATTTCGGAATTTATTCATCCGATAAAAGATGAGTTAAATAAACAAGGTTTCAAATTTGAGATTAAAGGAAGGCCAAAATCTATTCATTCCATCTGGGAGAAGATGAAAAAGCAAGGAGTAACCTTTGAAGAAATTTATGACCTATTTGCAATAAGAATAATTATTGACTCACCACAAAATCAGGAAAAAGCTGATTGCTGGAAAGTGTATTCTATTGTTACTGATAGTTACCGACCAAACCCTGACAGGCTGCGCGATTGGATATCAACACCAAAATCGAATGGCTATGAAGCATTGCACACAACAGTGATGAGTGATCAGGGCAAATGGGTTGAGGTACAAATTCGTTCACAAAGAATGAATGAAACTGCTGAAAAAGGTTTTGCAGCACATTGGAAATATAAAGAGTCTTCGCAAGAGTCGGCCTTGGATGAATGGCTTACACGTATCAGAGAAATGCTTGAAAACCCCGACAGTAATGCTCTTGATTTTGTTGATGACTTTAAGCTTAATCTCTTTGCAGACGAAATTTTTGTTTTTACACCTAAAGGTGAATTAAAAACTTTACCCGTCAACAGTACTGCATTAGACTTTGCTTATGAAATACACACCGATATAGGCAGCAGATGTATCGGAGCAAAAATTAATCATCGTTTAGTACCCATTTCACATAAACTGAATAGTGGTGATCAGGTTGAAATTTTAACCTCCGACAAACAACGACCAAAAGAAGACTGGTTAAGTTTTGTGATTACTGCAAAAGCTAAAGGCAGAATAAAATCATCATTAAAAGATGAAAAGAGAATTCTTGGTGAACAAGGCAAGGAAATATTTGACCGTAAAATAAAACATCTTAAAATTCCTGTAGCAGAAGTTAACATGAATGATATACTTCTCTATTACAAACTTCCGAATGTTTTGGAGTTGTATTATCGTATAGCCATGGATGCTGTTGATCTGAAACAGTTGCGCGAAGCCGTTAATTATAAAGACCAACGTGTGCGCAGTCAGCGTACAGAACCTACTTTAGAAGAGTTGGTAACACAGGCACGAGGCTCGTCCGATATGCTTGTTATTGGTGAAAACCTGAATAAAATAGATTATAAACTTTCACCATGCTGTAATCCTATTCCTGGTGATGACGTTTTTGGTTTCATCACCATTAATGACGGAATAAAAATACATCGTGTAAACTGCCCCAATGCCATGCAACTGATGAGCAACTATGCTTATAGAATTGTAAAAGCAAAATGGACCGGTCAGGAGCAGCTTTCTTTCTTGGCAGGTATAAAGATTACAGGAATGGATGATGTAGGTGTTGTAAATAATATTACCAAGGTTATTTCAAGCGAACTGAAAGTGAATATGCGTTCTATCTCAATCGAAAGTAATGAAGGTTTGTTTGAAGGAACCATCATGCTTTTTGTTCACGACACCGAACATCTGACTAAACTGATGAAAAAGCTTTCTGCACTTAGCGGTATTTTAAATGTAACTCGAATTACTTAATCATGTACGTATCTTTTGACCAATTACCGGACGACTCCCGTATCTGGATTTTTCAGTCGGATAGATTATTATCAGAAGAAGAAATTGAATCTATCAATCCAATACTTAATTTTTTTATCAGTGACTGGACAGCACATCAACAAACTCTAAGAGCCTCATTCACTTTTATGCATAATCATTTTCTGATTATTGGAGTTGATGAAAATATGGCTATTGCCAGCGGCTGTTCTCTCGATAAGGTTTTTCATGTTGTTCGTGCATGTGGCCAAAAAATTAATACTGACTTTTTAAACCGTCTGCACATTGCAGCAATGATTCAAAATGTTATTACGCTTCACTCTATAAAACAAATATTGGATATTGCAGAAAACAGAAACAATAATGAGCCATTAATGATATTCAGCAACATCATTGAAACCAAAAGTGAAATGAAAAATAACTGGCTAATACCAATTGAAAAATCATGGCTTGCACCAAAGTTAAAATCAGGAAGTAAAATTTAATTATTAAAACTATTTTATGAATTTTATAATCAAACTCATTATCTCTACTCTGGCAGTTATGATGGTGTCATACATTCTGCCCGGTGTGCATGTTCAAAGTTTTGGCATTGCACTTATGGTAGCATGTGTCTTAGCATTTTTAAATGCATTGATAAAACCAATACTTGTACTTTTCACACTACCTATTACACTCATCACATTAGGTTTATTTTTGCTGGTCATTAATGCAATCATCATTATCATAACCGACAGGCTAATTGATGGATTTGAAGTAAGCAGTTTTGGTATTGCACTTCTGTTCTCTTTGATATTAAGCATTGTTACTTCTGTAATGGAGTCGCTTGCCGGACAAAATCAAAGACAATAAAAAACCGGCAACTTTAAAAGTGCCGGCTTATGTGCTGTCAAATAAACATTAGTTTCCTAAAAACTTTGAAATCTTTTCAAAATAAACATTTTTATCGATTGTAAAATTTTCTGCATTGGATGGAGAATTTTTTACAACATAGGTTTCACTGACACCTTTAATTTGTTTTACATCTGTTGGATTTATCAGATTATCCTGAGATGAAACAATAACCATTAATCCCTTAATGCCTTTAGGTTTTTCCATAGCATACATTGGCTCATGATTTTTGTCAAAGCCAAAAGGCATTACCACCTCTTTACCCGTTTTATCTTTTATTTTTTTCTTCATTACTTCAAGGCCAATCCATGGACCATCGGCAATAACTTTCTGTGTTTCTGTTCTGTTTGCACCAACACCAATTGAAAGTCCTGCGCCAATAGCTTTACCATATAAATTAAACTTTGTGATGGCGCGCGACTTACGTAAGTAATCACAAACAGCATTAAGGTCAACAATAAACTGAGGATAGATAAATAAATCGGGGTCAATTTTAAAATCGCTGCTGCTGCCATAACCACGATAATCATACATGGCTACATTATATCCTGCACTTAAAAATGAATTAGCAATTTCAATATTGTCGGCCATATTGCCATCACCACTGCCACTCATAATTATCCAGTTGGTAGATTTTTTCGGCAACTCAAACATCCATGCATTGAGAATTGCACCATCAGGAGTTTTAATTTTTTCTTCTTTATAAGTCATTCCGTACTTATCAGGAAGTACCTTATATTCCTTTGAAGGATTTAGTGCAAAAGCACCTGAAGCAAATACCGCCAATACGGCAACTAATGAAATTGATTTAAGCATCGTAATTTGATTGTTAAATTTAAGCTTCAAAAATAAGTACACTATCCATGAATAAGTAATTAATTTTTTAACAATTCTTGCCATTTCATTGCTGATAAAATCTACTTTGCGGCAAAAAAACAAATATCTGCAATTATTTCTCACTTAGAATAACTTAACGATAGCGATCGGGATAATCTGTAATAATGCCATTAACACCGCTGTATTTCAGCTTTAAAAATACTTTGTCATCATTCACCGTCCAGGGAATAATTTTAATTTCTTGCTGTTTGCAATATGCTATTGCCTTTGCAGTTGCCAATACATACCAAGGGCTGTAAATTGTTGTCACAAAACCAAGTTCATTAAAAAAAGCCGCCACGTCCCTATTCGTTTCATTCAAAGCTGCCAAAGTATATTCAGGATAATCATCATGCAAAATACGCAACACTTCAGGATCGAATGACTGCAATACAAATCTTTCTTTCTCGCCATACTGTTGCACAACCTTCATCACCAAATCAACTAACTGCTTTGTTTCAGGCTGAAATATGCCTATCCAACTCTTCTTACTTTTTATTTCAATGGAATAATATGGCAACACTCCTTTTGTATTACAACAAAAAGTATCAGCAGTGTTAATTACTTCAGAAAGCAAAGGTTTACCTACAACCATTTTATGTTGTCCGGGAAACTTTGCATAAAACTTACTACCGCAATCATAACCTTTTACCTGTTCATAAGGCATCTTGTAAATACTGTAAGCTGCTCTTTTAAAATCCGGCAATGGTGTACTGTCAGGCATCAGGCAGTTTTCGTTATTTATCCAGGGCTCATGCGAAACCACTACCTGAGAATCTGCCGATACAACAACATCTAATTCAAGATGCAAAACATTTAGCTCAATAGCTTTCAGAAATGCAGGAATTGTATTTTCAGGCATTAACCCACGACATCCACGATGCCCATAAACTGTGAAAGATGTGTCTTGTGACATGAGATGGATACTAAATAAAGAAAAAAGAAAAATTAAAAATAGAATAATACGCACAATAACAGTTCATTATTAACTAAAAATAAAAACGAGGCAATCTTGAGAGTGCCCCGTAGTAGATGTTTTCACAACGGAATAATCCTTATTGTGATTTGCTTTCAAAAACAAAATTAGTTTAAAATTTGATTCCCTCCAAATTTTAGCAGTTAATTTAAAAAATATTCCTTAATTTTATTCGCAAAATCATATTTATAAGTACTGAAATGAAAAAAATACTAGGACTAGATCTTGGCACAAACTCAATTGGCTGGGCATTGATAGAACAAAATTTTGATAAGAAAGAAGGTAGTGTCATTGGAATGGGAAGCAGAATCATTCCGATGTCTCAGGATATTAAAGATGAATTTGGAAAAGGAAATTCAGTTTCACAAACAGCAGATAGAACGAAATTTAGAAGTGTAAGAAGATTACGTGAACGACATCTTTTAAGAAGAGAAAGGTTACATCGAGTATTAAATGTATTAGGTTTTCTACCTGAACATTATGCAAATGACATTGATTTTGAAAAACATTTCGGAAAATTTAAAGACGAAACTGAAACCAAATTGGTTTGGAAGAAAAATGGGAAAAAACCGAATGGAAAAGATAAGTTTGAATTTGCTTTTCAATCAACATTTGAAGAAATGTTGAACGAGTTCAAAAAATCACAACCCGACTTATTGAATAAGAAAAACAAAAAAGGTGAAGAATTTAAAATTCCTTACGATTGGACGATTTATTATTTGCGAAAAAAAGCACTCACACAAAAATTAGCAAAAGAAGAATTGGCTTGGTTGATTTTAAATTTCAATCAAAAACGTGGTTACTATCAGTTGCGTGGTGAAGAAGAGGAAGAAAATCAAAATAAGTTGGTAGAATTTCATTCGTTGAAAGTAGTAGAAGTAAAAGCGGAAATAAAATACATCTTAACTTTGGAAAACAATGAAACCTACTACCGTTTAAGCGAAACGCCTCTATTGGATTGGAAAGATACAAACCGCGACTTCGTTGTAACAACCTATTTGGAAACTGACGGAACAGTAAAAAAAGATAAAGACGGAAAAGAAAAACGTAGTTTGTTTTTGAAAGATGATTTAGTTTTTATCAAAAAGAAAACAACAAAAATTACTAAATCAACAAAAAATAAAAATGAAACGGTTGAAGAAAAATCAATAAAGATTATTGATGTAAAAGAAGAAAAACAAAATGAAATTTGGTATTCGTTAATATTAGAAAACGGCTGGATTTATCGAAGACAAAGTAAAGTTTCATTAGAGGATTGGAAAGGCAAAGTGCGTGAATTTATTGTTACCACCGATTTAAACGATGACAGTTCAATAAAAACAGATGACGAAGGAAAAGAAAGTCGCAGTTTCCGTGCACCGAAAGAAGATGATTGGACTTTAATAAAAAAGAAAACCGAAGATGATCTAAGTAAATACATTGGAGAATATAAAACAAAAAATGGAATTGACGGAACTGTCGGCACATACATTTACGATAATTTGCTTCGAAAGCCCAATCAAAAAATTAAAGGGAAATTAGTTCGTACGATTGAACGCAAGTTCTACAAATATGAATTAAGAGAAATTCTTAAAAAGCAAATTGTACTGCAGCCCGAATTGTTTTCAGATGACTTGTATAATGATTGTGTAAGAGAGTTGTATAAAAACAATGAGGCACATCAACTGCAACTAAATAAACGAGATTTTATTCATTTGTTTTTAGATGACATTATTTTTTATCAACGCCCTTTGCGAAGCCAAAAATCAAGTATTGGTAATTGTTCGTTGGAATTTCGATTACATAAAATCAATAAGAAAGACGATAAGGGAAATTCAATAAAAAATGAGTTCGAAAAAGACGAAAATGGAAAAGATATTGAAGTAAAAGAATACTTAAAAGTCATTCCGAAATCCAATCCGTACTATCAGGAGTTCCGCTTGTGGCAATGGTTGTACAACCTGAAAATATACAAGAAAGAAGATGATACAAATATTACGGCTGATTTTATTACAAGCAATGACGATAAAATTACTCTTTTTGATTTTTTGAACAGCAGAAAAGAAATTGAGCAAAAGCCTTTGATTGAATTTTTGGTTAAGCAACGGGAACTGAAAAATCCTGCAAACAATAATTTAAACAAAAAAGTACAAACAGCACTAAGCAAAAAGATAAAAGAAGAAACAGAAAAATACCGATGGAATTATGTTGAGGATAAAAAATATCCGTGCAACGGAACAGGAACGCAAATTCGCACACGATTAGAAAGAGTAACAAACGTTTCTGTTAGTTTCCTTACACGCGAAATTGAGCAACATCTTTGGCACATCATTTATTCCGTAACTGATAAAAACGAATTTGAAAAAGCTTTAAAATCATTTTCGAAAAGACATCAAATAGATGAAACTTCGTTTGTAGAAAATTTCAAAAATTTCCCACCATTTATAAGTGAATATGGTAGTCTTTCAGAAAAAGCAATAAAGAAATTATTGCCTTTGCTTCGCATAGGTAAATATTGGAACGAGAATGCAATAAACGATAAAATTAAAAAAAGAGCCAATTCCATAAGTGAACGATTAAAATCAATTTCAAAAAAAGAAGATATAGAAAACATATCTGACGATGATATTCAAAAACAAATTTTGAAAAGTTTTTACGGTTTAACTGATTTAACACAAGGCTTACAATTATATCAAGCAAGTTATTTGATTTATGGAAGACATTCTGAAGCAAGTGATCTACAGAGCTGGAACTCGGTTGCCGATTTGGAAAAGTATCTCAAAGAATTTAAACAGCATTCGTTACGAAACCCGATTGTAGAGCAAGTTGTTACCGAAACACTTCGTGTGGTAAAAGATATTTGGACACATTACGGAAAAGGTGTAGAAAATTTCTTTGATGAAATTCACGTTGAGTTAGGGCGTGAAATGAAAAATACAGCTGAAGACCGCGCAGTCCTCACCAAACAAGTTACCAGTAATGAAAATACCAACATGCGTATTAAGTTGTTATTGGCTGAGTTAAAAAACGACACAACTATTGAGGGCGTTAGAGAATATTCGCCCTCCCAGCAAGAGATTTTGAAGATTTACGAGGACGGAGTATTAAATTCTAATGTTGAAATTCCGAATGATATTTCTGAAATATTAAAAAAATTCAAAGAAAGTGATATTAAAAAACAACCAACAAAAACGGAAGTCAATCGTTATAAATTATGGTTAGAACAAAAATATCGTTCGCCTTACACAGGGCAAATGATACCGCTTTCTAAATTGTTTACCGAAGCATATCAGATAGAACACATCATTCCGCAAAGCCGTTATTTTGATGATAGTTTCAACAACAAAGTAATTTGTGAGGCAGCCGTAAACCAACTTAAAGACAAACAACTTGGTTTGGAGTTTATTAAAAATCATTCGGGACAAATTATTGATTTAGGGCAAAACCAAAGTGTAACACTTTTTACAGAGCAGCAATACACTGATTTTGTAAAGGAGCACTACGACAAAAACCGTTCAAAACGAACAAAATTGTTGTTGGACGAAATTCCCGACAAAATGATAGAACGCCAATTGAATGATACACGCTACATCAGCAAGTTTATTTCATCGGTGTTATCAAATATTGTTCGTGCCAACAAAGACGATGACGGAGTAAACTCTAAAAATCTTTTGCCCGGAAACGGAAAAATCACTTCCGAACTGCGACAAGATTGGGGGTTGAATGATGTTTGGAATGATTTAATTCTGCCTCGTTTTGAGAGAATGAATGAATTGTCACAAAGTAACCATTTTACGGCAACCAATAAAGAAGGACACACCATTCCTGCTATTCCATTGGAACTGTCTAAAGGTTTCCAAAAAAAGCGTATTGACCACCGTCATCATGCAATGGATGCTTTGGTCATAGCGTGTGCAACTCGTGACCATGTCAATTTATTGAACAATCAATCTGCCAAATCAGACAATAGTCGCTATGATTTGCAACGTAAACTGCGAAAAGTAGAAAAATGGACTGACAAAGAAGGAAAAGAAAGAGATAAATTCACTGATTTCTACAAACCTTGGTCAACATTTACACAAGATACTAAAAACGAATTAGAGAAAATTGTCGTCAGTTTCAAGCAAAACTTAAGGGTAATTAATAAGGCAAGCAACCACTACGAGAAAATTATCAACGGTAAAAAAGTTTTGGTAAAGCAAGAAGGATCGAATTGGGCGATAAGAAAACCCATGCATAAGGATACTGTTTCGGGACTGGTTCAATTAAGGAAAACAAAAACAGTTTCTTTAAGTGTGGCTTTAGAGAATTATAATGACATCGTTGACAAAACTTTACGTAAGCATATTTTATCTCTAATTAATCAGAATTATGATAAAAAGAAATTAACAAAATACTTCAAAGACAATGAAAATAAATGGAATAATAGAGATATTTCTAAATTAGATATATATTACTTGGAAAATGACAATGTTGCATCCAGAGTTAATTTAGACATATCATTTAATAAAGAAAGAATTGAAGATACCATAACAGATACTGGTATTCAAAAAATCTTATTGAAACATTTAATCAATTACGAAGGACAAACAGATGAAAAAGGAAAAGCAATTGCACCTGAAACTTTAGCTTTTACACCAGAAGGAATTGACGAAATGAATAAAAACATCATTACTTTGAATAACGGTAAATCTCACCAACCAATCCTAAAAGTTAGAACATATGAGCCTAAAGGAAATAAGTTTACCATAGGCGAAACCGGAAACAAAAAAGATAAATTTGTAGAAGCTGCCAAAGGAACCAACCTTTTCTTTGCCATCTATGAAGATGAAAATGGGAATAGAAGCTATGAAACCATTCCATTAAACATTGTCATTGAAAGACAAAAACAAGGTTTGTGTTCCGTTCCTGAACAGAATGAAAAAGGACATGCTTTACATTTCCATTTATCACCAAATGATTTGGTGTATGTGCCCCAAGTAGATGAGAATCTGGATGCAATTAACTTTGGTGAGTTGACGATAGAGCAATCGAATCGAATTTATAAATTTACTGATGGTAGTGGGATAATGGCAAATTTTATACCTTCAAAAATTGCTGAAGTTATTTTTAATATAAATAAATTAAAACAAGAAAGTTTGAAAATTAACTACCCTATTCAAAATGAAATTGGTGTAGGATCACAAGGCTCAAAAAATGAAAGAGCTATATCTGGTGAGCAGATTAAAAGTATTTGTATTAAACTCAACATAGACCGCTTAGGCAACATTACTCCTTCAAAAAAAACTAATCAGAAATCAACATCAAGTTTTGTAAATGAAGAACATTCTATTTACTACAATAAAGTTACATTCAACAACCTTCAACAATCCGATGAAAAAATGTTTATGCATACAGCCAACATGAATCCTGAAGAGCGTATGGCGTATTTGCAAAAACTGCGTGAGACAACACAAGAAAATATTTCTGAAGCAGAAAAGAGAGCCATTTTAAATCAGATAAAAATAAATCCGCCAGATGAAAATACTTGATTTGGAACAATTGCAACAAATTCATCGTTTAAAAAACAAGAAATCGTGATGAGATAAAAAACAAATGATTAAACGTACGCTCTATTTTGGCAACCCTGCATACCTGAGCTTAAAGAACAGTCAGCTAATGGTGCGTTTGCCCGAGGTGGAGAAAAACCAACAACTTGATGTTGCGTTTAAACAACAGGCACATGCTACCATTCCTGTTGAAGATATTGGTATTGTATTGCTCGACCATCAACAAATTACCATAACGCATGGATTACTCGATGCATTAATGGAGAACAATGTTGCCGTTATAACATGCAACAATACCCGGCATCCTGCAGGACTGTTGCTGCCACTGCAAGGGCACACTTTACAGCACGAACGATACAGTGATCAGCTTTCGGCCAGCGAGCCTTTACGGAAACAACTTTGGCAGCAAACCATTATTCAAAAAATTAAAAATCAGGCAGCAGGATTACAATTACAAAATATTGATTCCACACGCCTCTACCCTATCTACAACAATGTAAAAAGTGGCGATAGTGAGAATGCCGAAGGTGTTGCAGCAGCCTTCTACTGGTCAAATATTTTTACAAAAATTCCTGCTACAATAGAACATGCACCGGGTAATTTATTCAAACGACAACGTGATGGTTTGCCACCCAACAATTATCTGAATTATGGTTATGCAATTCTTAGAGCAACTATGGCAAGAAGTATTGTTGCTGCAGGGCTCTTACCAACAAAAGGTATTCATCATCATAACCGTTACAATGCCTACTGCCTTGCAGATGACCTGATGGAGCCCTTCAGACCTTTTGTTGACAGAATTGTTATTGACATTATCTTAAAACATGGTATAATTGATGACTTGACAAAAGCTATTAAAGCAGATTTATTGACAATTCCTGTAATAGATGTAATGATGGATGGAGAAAACAGTCCATTAACAATTGCTACACAGCGAACAGCTACTTCATTAGTAAAATGTTTTGCCGGTGAACAACGCAAACTAATTTACCCGGAGTTGTTATGAATTTTGAACGCCTCAATGCCTATCGCACTATGTGGACTATTGTTATGTACGACCTGCCTACTGAAACTAAAAAGCAAAGAAAATTAGCTGCTAAATTCAGAAAAGATTTATTGCAGGATGGGTTTCAAATGTTCCAATTCAGTATGTACTTGCGGCATAGCAGCAGTAGCGAAAATGCTGATGTGCATCGAAACAGAGTAAAAAAATCATTGCCTACTGAAGGTAAGGTTGGAATTTTGCAAATTACGGATAAACAATTCGGTCAGATGGAAATTTTTTATGGCAAAAAGGCGCATGACAAACCACAAACATCGCAACAACTTGAGCTATTTTAAAGGGTGATTTAAGTCAATCCGTTAAATTTCAGGAATAAAAAATCCCGCTGTTTGGGCGGGACTTCAAGTTCTTAAACTCATTTTTACTATCCTGAAACTGTTCTTTTAAGTTGAATATCTGTTGTTTAGCCAATAGATATTGAAAGAACTCTGACAAAGATAAAAGTTGAAAGCAAATCACAACGCGGAACAACCGGTCGCATTTATCTTGCGATTGAAAGAACTCTGACAAAGATAAAAGTTGAAAGCAAATCACAACCAGACCGGCAGCAATATTGTTGTCTCCGCAATTGAAAGAACTCTGACAAAGATAAAAGTTGAAAGCAAATCACAACGATAGTAAAACAGCGGTTTCTCCTGAGTGGATTGAAAGAACTCTGACAAAGATAAAAGTTGAAAGCAAATCACAACGTGCTTTGGTGAAAGCTCTGGTGGTGTATATTGAAAGAACTCTGACAAAGATAAAAGTTGAAAGCAAATCACAACTCAACCTGTGGATTATTTTTAATTACCCACATTGAAAGAACTCTGACAAAGATAAAAGTTGAAAGCAAATCACAACCATAGTCTAACTTCTGAAAGTTTTTCCTAAATTGAAAGAACTCTGACAAAGATAAAAGTTGAAAGCAAATCACAACGCGGCTTTGTCTGGAATTTCATTTACAGCCATTGAAAGAACTCTGACAAAGATAAAAGTTGAAAGCAAATCACAACTTGATGAGATTAGCGGTGTAGATGCATTTAATTGAAAGAACTCTGACAAAGATAAAAGTTGAAAGCAAATCACAACGGCTTTAATTCAGTAGAAGCTAAAGAAGTAATTGAAAGAACTCTGACAAAGATAAAAGTTGAAAGCAAATCACAACTGGCATTGAGGAAAGGCATTTTCTCAACATATTGAAAGAACTCTGACAAAGATAAAAGTTGAAAGCAAATCACAACGTGCTGCTTGTATTCATTGCACTGTCTTAATTGAAAGAACTCTGACAAAGATAAAAGTTGAAAGCAAATCACAACTATTTGGCCTCTGCCTGATCCGTTTTGAATATTGAAAGAACTCTGACAAAGATAAAAGTTGAAAGCAAATCACAACTTGCAGGTAGCGGTGGATTAATTATCAGAAATTGAAAGAACTCTGACAAAGATAAAAGTTGAAAGCAAATCACAACGTTGAATCTCTGCATCACTGCAATGAATTGATTGAAAGAACTCTGACAAAGATAAAAGTTGAAAGCAAATCACAACACCTGAGTTTTGAATGTTACAAAGTTTGAAGGTTTGAAAGTTGTCTATCCTAAAAGTTGAAACCGAGGAACGAGGTTCATGAGCGCCTTAAAAAAAATAAAAACACTTGCGAATAAAGCAAATCACAACACCTGAGTTTTGAATGTTACAAAGTTTGAAGGTTTGAAAGTTGTACTTCTTAAAAGTTGAAACCGAGGAACGAGGTTCATGAGCGCCTTAAAAAAAATAAAAACACATGCGAATAAGGCAAATCTCAACACCTGAGTTTTGAATGTTACAATGTTTGAAGGTTTGAAGGTTTGAAAGTTCTAAATCCTAAAAGTTGAAACCGAGGAACGAGGTTCATGAGCGCCTTAAACAATAAAAACACTTGCGAATAAAGCAAATGATAACGCCCCATGCGAAAGGCAATAAATAATTAAGTGATAAGGAAATGCGCGATAAAATATTTATAAACGTAGGTGATGTTATCAAAAACCCAGACGAGGTTTGGATGACCTACTATAAAAATAAATCCGCTCAGTACCGATATGTTAAATTTTATGGCGATAAAAAAACAATGATTGTTCCGGTAGATGTTAATATGGGAATGGACGAGAACAACAAGGATAACTTATTGAAAATAAAAACATGGTTTCTTTTAGATAAAGAGGAGGAAAAAAATAAGAGGGTAGGAGTATTAATATATAAAAAGTGAAACAGCTAAATCTGTTGATGATCATCCCTCGCGTTACCTACGCCAACATCAGACCAAAGCAACAGATTTTGCTGTTTCGGATACAAATATAAAATAAAAATCATACCAATGCAACAAAAAAATAAAAATCCGTGGCGCAATATATTACGAGGATATTATGAAATGCGCAAAACACTGGCCGATGATGCCAGTCGAATGGCACTAAATGAATTTTTGGAAAATTTCCAAAGACAAGGGTCTGTTAATGCTAATGGCTTATTTATACCTTGGAAGGCAACCGGTGGTGGCTAAGGCAAAGCATCAGCCATTTTTGGCGGCAAAATACACATACGTTAAATTCTACAATGATGCCGGTGCCGGTTGAAGTGGACGGAAGACTTAATATAAAGTCGTGGTACAAGTTAGATAAAGATGAGGGCAATGTAAGGAAGGGAATACTTATTTATAAAAAAATAAACGGTTAATCTCACTATTGTGAAGCGGGATGGAACTACATTTAAAGCCCCTCACCCCTTGCAAGATTAACCGCTTAATTGAATAACAAATATACAAATAAAATGCCAACTCATTACCATTCCCACGTAAGGCAGTGTTCATTGATTTTGGTGCAGGTCAAGTTCGATTGCTCGGCAACAGACGATATGAGATTATATATAATATGCAATTGCATGTGGTGGATGATATTGTGAGTGAGACAAGCAAGATGGAAGCGCGTGCCGGTGCCGGTGTTGCCACACCTGAATATGCAGTTGACCAGGCATTGGCTCGCCTCGACCTGATTGACCACATATTATATCACCTTACAGGATTTACGACAACAGGCATGAGAGGCATGCAATGCACAGGTGTTGAATTAAGTTCGGTGGAAAGCAGCCCCACACATGATATACTAACATGGGCTGTACGCTTGCAGACTGACACTGCCAAGAAGGTAATGATTGAAGTAGAGCCGGAAGTTGTGGTTATTCCGAATAGTCACTTTCCTCCTAATCCAACCTATTCTCAATCTCAGACTCAACTTCGTCTTCAATCCATTCCCTTTGGCGAATTTGCTCTTTTGTTAAACTGTCTTGCACAGGTATATTTTTCTGTTTGGTTAATTTTTCGTGTTTATGTCTTTCTTCAAACTTTCTTAGTTGTCTCATTAATTCCTGATAGGTAGGTGATGTTGCTGTATCCCATTCAGGTTGTTTAGGTAATGACCTTTCATACTCTCTCTGTTTTTCTTTTTTATAGTCATCATAAAAGAGAATGACAATACAAATCAAAACTAACACTAACCATGCTTTTAGAAAAAACTTTATCACATCTTTCGGATTAATAATTCAATAGTAATATTTTTATGACATTGTTGCAACTGCATAATATCTTATATGTTGTTACAAATATAAAACTGAAATTTTAATTAATTTTTTTGAAGTTAATCTAGGTTAATATTTAATGTTTATCGTTGGGCTATCATTGCACCATAAATCAAAAAATATAAAAAATGAAAAAATTATTTCTAAGTGCAATTGCAGTAACTATGGCTTTCAGCCTTAATGCACAAACACAATGGTCGGCAGACAAAAGTCATTCTAAAATCGGTTTTACCGTTACACACATGCTTATTGCTGAAGTAGAAGGAAATTTCAAAGACTTCACGGCTTCAATGACCTCTACAAAAGATAATTTTGAAGATAGCAAAGTTGAGTTTAAAGCACCTGTTTCGTCTATCAATACCAATGACGATAAACGTGATGAGCATCTACGTGGGTCAGACTTTTTTGATATGGCAAATCATCCAGAAATTTCTTTTACCAGTGTAACTTTTAAACCTGCAGGTGATAAAAAATTCAAAGTTGTTGGTAACCTTACCATGCGTGGTGTAACAAGAAGTGTAACCTTAGAAGCAACGCATATAGGTACTGTTGAAGATCCATGGGGAAACACAAAAGCCGGCTTTAAATTAACCGGAAAAGTTAACCGTAAAGATTATGGTATAGCCTGGAACAAGACTTTAACATCAGGTGGTGCTGTGGTGAGTGACGAAGTAGCTATGAATTGTATGATAGAACTGATCAAACAAAAATAAATGTGAATTAATTTTTTGCAGGCAGCCTCTGAAAAGGCTGCCTTTTTTATTCAATTAATCCAAACCTAAATCAAAAATTATATCTGATACCTGAAAACATACCTATGCTACTCAACTTTTCTTGAATGGGTGCACCTTTGCGACTGATGTCGCTTAAATGATAATTATATTTAGGACCAATGAGCACGTCAATGTTTTTAAAGATACTGTATGTTGCAATTACTTCTGCAGAAAAACCTATACCAATATTTTGTTTATAAGGTGTTGAGGTGGAAGAAATATCAATTAGCGATTGCATGCTTTCATGTATGATTTTTCCTTTATACCCTGAATAAATATTCATATAAATTCCCGTGCTGCTCTGAATGCTCCATAAACCTTTGTTAAATCGCCATCCAAACATTAAAGGTACATTGACAAAACGATAATGATTTGAAATGATGACTTCTCCTGTAGAATTTACTGAACCTACAATCGTATCAGCAACTAAAGCGTTTGTGAGTGGATTGATGTAATAACCATTGATAGAATCAATTCTCATTCCTACAGGGAGATTTCCCATGCCCGGAATAAATGTATAGCTCAGTCGCTCGTTCATATCAAACATGTCAATTCCTGTCTTAAAAAAGAAATTGGTACTCAACCAAACACCTGCCCTAATTCCCTGACTGTGAGAATAAATGTTTGTTTCTGTATTGCGCCTCAACTTAAGGTAGGCAGGGCTGCTGCTTCCTAAGTCGCGTGTATGTTGGGCAAACTCAGGTGCATAATAAATATCTGCAAATACACGAATTCCTCTCTTTGTCTTTTTTATTTCTAAAGTAGGTTTGTCTGAAATAAGAGCCTGACTACTTGCTGCCTCCGGCAATGATGCCTGTATTGGATTAAGCAAATCCCACTCACTATTTTCAACCTGATTATTGAAATTTGTTGTTGATGAAATTGCATAGGTTGGTTCTAAAGTTTTTGAGACAGTATTATTATTAGCTGAGATAGTGCTATTTGCGTTAGAGCTATATTTAATTTGACTCGAATTACTTTCTATTGAATTGTTTAAAGTATTATGATCTGATGACTGAACAGAATTGTTTTGCATCGTTTTGTCGTCTGTATTCCTTACCTCAGATGCTATGTTACTAATCACCTTTTGTTTGCTTGAACGATTACCTTCTAATGAAGAAATTTTTGTTTGATTTGAAGTAAAATAATACCATCCTGCACCTGCTGGAATTAAAAATAAAAGTAGCAACCATAGTAAACTTCTATTAAAAACTCCTTGTTTGGCAACAGGTAAATCTGCTTCTACCCTACTCCACAGTCCGGCACTTACTGACTCCTCTTCGGAGTTAAGTTTCTGCCTTATCAGATCATCAAATTGTTCATCCTGCATGACTGTATGCTATTTTATTTTTTTTTAATTTTTCTTGTAATGCCAATCGTGCTTTCAATAACTGACTACGCGATGTTGCTTCTGAAATACTCAGGCTCTCAGCTATTTCTTTATGCGAAAAACCTTCTATCACATACATGTTAAACACCAGCCTATAACCATCAGGCAATGCATTTATGAATGCTTTCAGCTCTTTGGCAGACATTTCTGCAATCACATCACCATAATCATAAACAGGCATGTTGCTATGAACCAAGGCAACTTCTTCTTTATAACTGTAGCGTGTAATTTTTGTAAGCGCTGTATTAACCATTATTTTTCTTATCCAACCTTCAAAAGATCCTTCAAAACCAAATTTCGATATATACTTAAACACTTTTATAAACCCCTCTTGTAAAACATCTTCTGCATCTTCGTGATTATTGACATAGCGCATGCAAACGACTTTCATTTTACCGGCAAACTTTTCGAATAAAGCTTTCTGGCAATTTCTGTCACCGCGAATACAACCTTCAATTAGTTCACGGTCTGTCATAACAGTATTGAATGCATTTCATATATAAAGACTCAATAAGTCCGGGAAACGTTGCCTGACTTTTGCGCTTTGGTAAAATTAATTAAAACATAGCAAAACACCACCTTCACTTGCCATAAATCTAAGTGAGAGAAAAATATTACTCAAAAAATGTGAATGTTTTTTAATAAAACTATAATGTACTTATCTTACTTTATTACCAAGCATGGGAACAAAGCGGAATGAGTTGAAATCTGAAACCTCCATGGTTTGATCAGGTTTTTTAACAACCGTTTTCATTACCTGCACATCTTCACCTACAGGAACAACCATCACTCCTCCGGTTTTCAATTGCTCAAACAATGACTGTGGAATATCGGGTGCGCCACAGGTAACAATTATCTTGTCAAATGGTGCAAATGCAGGCAGTCCTTTAAAGCCATCGCCAAAATGTATTTTAGGGATATAACCCAATTTTTCGAGTAAACTTTTTGCTTTATCGGCAAGTAATTTATGCCGCTCAATAGAAAATACTTTTGCACCTAACTCACAAAGTATAGCCGTCTGATAGCCGGAGCCTGTTCCAATTTCCAACACTTTATCACCTTTTTGAATACCAAGCAACAAGGTTTGAAAAGCAACCGTATAGGGTTGTGAAATTGTTTGACCTGAACCAATGGGAAAAGCTTTGTCAATATAGGCTGATTCGATAAAAGCATTATCCATAAATGCATGACGTGGAATTTTTGTCATGGCAGCGATTACGGCTGCATCATTTATCCCCTTAGACTTTAATTCTGTAATTAGCTGTCGTCTTAATCCCTGATGCTTAAAAGTGTCTGTAATATTCATTGCAAACAAATTTACCATTCACTCAACAATGTTTATTGCTGAATCAATAAAATTTTTAACAAAAAAATGCTAATGATTTTTTTAATGAATGCCCTTATCTGCCAAATACCGCTCTGCATCTAAAGCAGACATACAACCTGTTCCTGCAGCAGTAACAGCCTGTCTGTAAATTTTATCCTGTGCATCGCCACAAGCAAAAACACCTTCTATGTTTGTTTTGGTTGAGCCCGGCTTGGTTATGATATAACCGGTTTTATCCATATCAAGCCACCCTTTAAAAATATCGGTATTTGGTTGATGCCCAATTGCCACAAAAAAGCCTGTTACATCAAGTATGCGTTCTGCACCGGTTATATTATTAACAACTTTAACAGCAGACACTGTTTTCTCTCCTACCACCTCCTTAGTTTCTGTATTAAACAAGACTTCAATATTTGGTGTGTTCATTACTCTGTGTTGCATTGCTTTTGATGCTCGCATTTCATCTCTGCGCACAATCATATAAACTTTTGTGCACAACTTTGCCAGATATGTTGCTTCTTCGGCAGCAGTATCACCTGCCCCTACAATTGCTACATGCTGATTACGGAAAAAATATCCATCACAAACGGCACATGCAGAAACACCAAAACCATTCAGTCGTTGTTCGCTCTCTAATCCAAGCCACTTAGCTGATGCACCTGTTGCAATAATTACTGTGTCGGCTGTAATTTCCTTTTCTTCGTCAATGATTACTTTATGTACAGGTCCCTTAAAATCAACCGATGATGCATAACCCCATCTGATGTCGGTGCCAAAACGCTCTGCCTGCTGACGAAATTCTTCCATCATTTCCGGCCCCATTGTACCTTTAGGGTAGCCCGGGAAATTTTCTACTTCTGTTGTTGTTGTCAACTGACCTCCAGGTTGCAATCCCTGATACATTACAGGTTTTAAATCTGCCCTTGCTGCATAAATTGCTGCTGTATATCCTGCAGGACCCGAGCCTATAATCAGGCACTTTACATGTTCACTATTTTCACTCATTGCATATTTTAATTAAATGCCTCAACTACTTTAAGGCTCTGGTTAGCATTGTCAATTTCTGTTTCTAACTGTGTTATCTGTGATCTGAATTTATCTATTTCTGTTGTTAGTGTCACATTATCTTTTTCTAGCTTTTCATTCTTCTCACGCAACTTATCTGCTCCTACAGCATTATTTGAAATATCTTCAGCATTAAGATTAACAGTTTTAGTATTCTTTTCAATTTTTGACTGATTGTTGCTGATATTTTTTTCTAATCCTTTGATTCTCGATCTCAGGTTTTTTATCTGATCATCATAAAACATTTTGTAATGAAAATGCACGTAGTTTACAACCATGGCTCTTGCACGGTCAAACTCCTCCTTATACATGGTGTTGCCAAAATGTATATCATAGCCGGGGCTGAATTGAAAAGCTATTGCAGTACCTTTTGACTCTTGCGTAAATATTGCTCGTTGATCTATCCGCAGATTTGAAATTTCGGTAAATAATTTTTTATCTACTGAATGAACAATTTTACTTCTGCGGTTAATACGATAATCAAAATTCTTACGCATAAACTCACTGTAAGCAGAGAAACAAAAATTCATATCCTGATCTACATGTACTACCCACGAATCAACACTCTTTGACTCTTCGTTTAAAGCAGGCTTATTTTCTATTGACAGTTGCTGTCCGTAAATGTTGGAGCAAATAAGTAAGCTGAAAAAAAATACCGAAAATATTTTCATTTTATTTTCTGATTATTGTTTGCGTTCTATCGGGGCCAACTGATACAACATCTAATGGAATACCTATGTATTTTTCAATTGCCTGAATGTAGTTGTGCAATTCAGATGGTAAACTTTCAAAACTATTTGCCTTACTGATATCATTCTGCCATCCTTTAAAGGTAATGTATTCCGGCTCCGGAATATCATTCACTACGTTGAACGGCATTCGTACAGAAGATTGCCCATTAACTTTATAAGAATTACAAACCTCTAAGTTTTCAAAACCACTAAGTACATCAGATTTCATCATCATCAGACTTGTAACGCCATTAACCATTGCAGTATATTTCAAAGCAGGTAAATCGAGCCATCCGCATCGTCTTGGGCGACCGGTAGTACTACCAAATTCATTGCCTTTTTTACGCAACTCATCTCCTGTTGCATCATTTAACTCAGATGGGAAAGGACCACTGCCTACACGTGTGCAATATGCTTTGAACACACCAAACACTTTACCTATTGCCGAAGGAGGAACACCAAGCCCGATACATGCACCTGCTGTGATTGTATTGCTTGACGTAACAAATGGGTAAGATCCAAAATCAATATCAAGCAATGAGCCTTGTGCCCCTTCTGCCAAAATACGCTGGCCGGAATTAATCAAACTGTTTATTTCATATTCACTGTCAACCAATGTCATTTCGCGAAGTGTTGAAATACTCTCAAGCCACATTTCGAGGTCTTCCTTGCTGACTGTTGGATGGTTGTAGAATGAAAGCAGTTCTGCATGTTTGTTTAATAAATAATTTAATGCATCTTTAAAATCATGCCTTTCAATGTCGCCAACGCGCAGACCGTTACGTCCGGTTTTATCCATATAGGTTGGACCTATTCCTTTTAGTGTAGAACCAATCTTTGTTTTACCCTTCATGGTTTCTGATGCAGCATCAAGCAAACGATGTGTTGGCAGAATGAGATGTGCTCTTCGCGATACCCAAAGATTTTTCTTTATGTCTATTCCTAACTTAAGCAGTGAATCATTTTCTTTTTTGAAAATCAGCGGATCTATTACCACACCATTACCAATGATGTTAAGTTTATTTTCACGAAAAATTCCTGACGGAATGGTATGCAACACATGTTTTATTCCATCAAACTCCAAGGTATGTCCTGCATTTGGCCCACCCTGAAAACGTGCAATCACATCATAGTCGGGAGCTAAAACATCTATCAGTTTTCCTTTGCCCTCATCGCCCCACTGAAGTCCAAGTAATACGTCTATTTTCATAATTATTTTTTTATTCAGATGGCAGCAATAGCAGCTTCCTGATTCTCTGTTATGGTAAAAACCTCTGTCAATCGTGTAATAGTAAATACAGATTTTAACTGACTATTTATATTGCAAATAATGGTGTCGCCACCGGCCTTGCGCGATTTGGTCAGGATGTTTAATAAAACAGTAAGTCCGCTGCTGCTCATAAAACGCAAATCTGCTAAATCGAGCACAAACGTTTTCATATCTCTGATAATACAGGTATTGATTTCGTCCATCAGTTCATTAGCCTGTCCTTTCTCCATGAGGTTGCCCGAAAGTTTAATAATACAGAAATTTCCCTTTTCTGATGTGGTAAAACTAAAATTCATTGTTTTTTTACTTTAAAATGTTCGCATGCCCCTGTTTGTTTGAGTTTATTACACTGTCCATAAAAATTCAGGGCATGTTGTGTTATTTTGAAATCTAAATATTTTTCTACTGTTGACTGAATCTGATAAAGCCTCGGGTCGCAAAATTCAAATACTTTTTCGCAATCGCCACAAATCAAATGATCGTGTTGCTTATAGGCAAAAGACTTTTCGTAAATAAATTTGGTCTCGCCAAACTGATGTTTGGTTATTAAGCCACATTTCAATAAATGTTCAATAGTATTATAAACGGTGGCACGGCTTACTCTTAACTTGCGTTTTTGAATCAGTTCAAAGAGCATATCCACATTAAAATGACCATTAGTGCGATAAGCTTCTTCAAGTACTGCATAACGTTCAGGTGTTTTGCGTAGCCCATTGCTTATCATATACTCTGTAAAAATTTCTTTCTCTGTCTTTAAAAATTCCGCTTCTGCCACGTTAAATAAATGCCATTTTAATTGCTACAAAAGTAATAAATCAAACTGTTATAGAATTTCCAATTACAACTGAGATACAAATAGTTGTTCTTCACTTACTTTTTCTTCCAAATTGTTGATAAATTGCTTTCCGCTTATCTCTGATTTTTAAATGAAAAAAACCTCAATAGACCTATATCACAACAATAACAAAATTCATTTTTTGTCGTAAAAAAATATTTAATGCCAACGGCAACAAAAATGCAATGTTTTAGAATTATATCAAGTACTTTTGCCAATTGAACCATACAACACTGTTTTGACATTGAAATCGTTTTTCAGGCTATTTATTGCCACACTTTTTGCAGGTTTATTATCAGCAGACCATGTTATGGCTCTATACTATCAATCAGTTGCATCGGGCAATTGGAATGCTACAACTACATGGCAAAGTAGTGTAGCAGCAGGTGGTCCTTGGGCTCCGGCAGGCGCAACCCCCACATCAGCAGATCAGACTGTAACAATTATGGCCGGTACTGTAGTACGCATTACTACAGGTATTACGATTGATGAAGTAGTTGTCAGCCCGGGTGCAACATTAATTGCAAATTCTTCTGCTAATTTAATCATTAACAATGGCGCAGCTGTTGACCTAATCATTAACGGAACTTTTGTTGACTCATTAGGAGGTGCTGCAAATATTAATTTTAATGCCGGTGCTACCTGGCAAATAAGTGCCGGTGCAACAATTGTTAAATGTACTGTATCGTCATGCAATAACTGGCAGTCAAGTTACCAAGGCGGCATTGCTTCTATTCCTGCAACAGCCAACTGGATTTTCAGAAAAGTAGGTTTGTCTAATCCTTCTGTCAGTACAACAAATGGCGGAACTCAGGCATATTATCCCAATTTTATTTATGAAAATTATACTTCCACGCCATTTATAACCGGGTCTTATGCCAATTCGCATTTTAATGGTTCTGCAAGCTATACTATCATTAAAGGTAGTATGGATATAGGTGGTTCAGGAACAAACTATGTCAACTTTACAAGTAATAACATCAACCCAACCATTGGTGTACAGGTAAGAGGTGATGTTATAATCCGTCCTGGAAATACATACAACAATATTGGTACAGGTACTGAAGTTTGGGGTGATGTTTATATGGATGGCACATGGAAATATTATAATGGTAATGGGCGCAGATTGGTTTTTTCAGGAAATGCCAACAGCACAGTTTGGGGGAGCGGCCATTTTCAGATTCACGAATTGACAATGGCTAAAATTCTTCCTGCAAGCATTACATTAAACCGTTCTTTGATGGTAGATTCATTGGTAAACTTTAATTCAGGAAAAATTTATTCAAGTGCTACCAACCCATTAATTTTTAACGTAGGAGCAAAAGCAAATACTGTATCTAACAACAACAGTTTTGTAGAAGGTCCTGTAAGAAAATTAGGCAGTACTGCTTTTGTTTTTCCGGTTGGAATGGCAAATGATGTGCAGCCTGCAGGGCTATCTGCCTCAGGAGCACCATCAGATTCGGGTTTGTTTTGGACAGAAAATTTTAACAATGGATGTACATCGCTATGTGATGCCAATGGCTACAGTGGTTTTAATGGCGCATGGTCTGTTATGAATTCCGGAACTAATGGCAACAGAGCAAATATGTTCTATGTTAGTTGTTCCGAAGCCAATAGACCCGTTAATACATGTGCAGGTGGTTGTGCTACCGGTGGCGATGCTACTTTGCATGTTGGAACTTCGCCTTGTGCAACATGCCTTATTTGTCCGACTGGTGATTGTGGTGCCATTTATGATACTTTAGCAAGTGGTGGCTTCGACCCTACAACTGACAAAAGAGCTGTTTCGCCACCAATTAATACTGTGGGAAAATCAAATATGTCTATTAGTTTTAAATACATTAATGTTGGCGATTTAAGAAGCCCTGCTTCAAGTACAGATAAGGCTTTACTTGAATATAGCGTAGATAATGGATTGACATGGACAGCATTAATAAACATTCCACGATCAAGTACTGTAGGTGGATGTGCTTTATATAAACGCTGGACTGCCTTTGGCCCGCTTAATCTACCCGCTGCTTGTAATGACTTACCAAACTTACTTATAGGCTTTCGATGGATAAATAATAACAATAGCATAGGTGCAACTATTAACACAAACGGTTCATTTGCTGTTGATGAAGTGAATATATCAGGCAAAAGCGCAGAGTCGTTTACCACAGAATATTTCCACATAAACCCAACCGTAATCTATAACAATGTTGTAAATCCACCACTCGACCACGTAAGCCGGATGGAATATTGGTATATGACTAAAGAGATTGGTGATAAGAGAAAAATTACACTTTACTGGGATGGTAACAGTGGTGGTGTCACCAGCCTGCCCGACCTTAGAGTGGCACGTTTTAATGGTGCATCATGGGATGATTTAGGAAATACAGGCACCACAGGAACTGCTGCTGCCGGTACAATTACTTCCGATTCAACTAAAGATTATGGACCAGTAACTTTAGCTTCTGTAATAGCATTACCCGGCAATCCTCTACCTGTTGAACTACTATCTTTTAATGGTAATCGCCATAATGATGAAATTAAACTCAACTGGCTGACATCTTCTGAATTAAATAATCATTATTTCACCTTGAAAAGATCGGGAAATAATTTACAATACACAGAGCTTGGCAAAGTAAATGGTGCTGGAACAACCAATTTACCTCAGCGTTACGATTATATAGACAGCAAGCCATTGCGCGGAATCAATTATTACAAACTTTTTCAAACCGATTTTGACGGCACCACAGAGGAAAAGGCCACATTGGCAATTCGTTTTGATGCTTATGATGGCGATGTTTTAGTTCTGCCGGATTTTAATCATGAACAGGTATTGCTTCAGTTTTCCGAAAACAATAAAGAACCTGTAAACATAATGCTAATGGATGCAGCCGGGCGACTTATGTTACAAACTGTGTGTTCAGAGAGCAACACTTGCCGTTTATTAACATCTCACCTTTCAAGAGGTGTTTATGTGTTGCGCATGCAAACAGCAGATGGTGTTATAGTAAAAAGATTTTTCTACTAAAGTTGTGAATGTTCTTTCTGAATTTATTCAACAAGAAAGTGGACAAAAAATAATCATAGCTCATCCTGAAAGCGAAGAAGAACTGAATCAGTATTATCAGCTCAGACATGAAATTTTAAGAGCACCATGGAACCAACCTCCAGGCAGTGAAAAAGTTAATGATGATAATGAAGCGATTCATCTTAGTCTGCTGATTGATGATTTAATGATAGGTGTTTGCCGATTACATTTTAACAATGTTGATGAAGCACAGATTCGATTTATGGGTGTAAAATCTGAATTCAGAAATCAAAAATTAGGCGATTACCTAATGCTTGCAGCCGAAAATATCTCTAAATCAAACCATTGCAAATCAATTTTTCTGCAAGCACGAGTAAATGCAGTTCCCTTTTACGAACGTAACGGCTATCATATTGAAGCTAAAACATTCTTATTATTCGATACCATTCAGCATTATGCAATGAGAAAAAACATTTAATTGCTCGTGATTATTCACTTAAGGTAGCCATTTTACCCTTATTTTCGCGCAAATTTTTTCATGCTTTCAATAGGAGTTATAGGCGCAGGCCATCTTGGTAAAATACATCTTAAACTTTTAAAAGAGTTAAAATCATATCAACTCAAAGGCTTTTATGATAATGATGCTACCACACGCCAACAGGTTTCCGAAACTTTAGGAATAACAGCTTATGCTGATGCAGAGAGCCTGATTGCAGCTTGTGATGTTGTGGACATTGTAACTCCAACATTATCACATTTCAAATATGCTATGATAGCTTTAAATGCAGGTAAGCATATTTTTATTGAAAAACCTATTACCAATACACTTCAGGAAGCTGAAGAAATGATTTCCTTGGCAGAACAAAAAGGATTAAAAATTCAGATTGGACATGTGGAGCGATTTAATCCTGCATTCGTTGCTGCACAAAGTAAAATTCGTCAGCCTATGTTTATTGAAGCACATCGTTTGGCAGAATTCAACCCACGTGGCACTGATGTGCCTGTTGTGCTTGACCTGATGATTCATGACATTGATGTAATATTAAGTATCGTGAAGTCTGAAGTAAAACTGATTAACACCAGTGGCGTTTCAATCATCAGCGATACACCTGATATTGCAAATGCCAGAATAGAATTTGAAAATGGATGTGTTGCAAACCTTACTGCCAGTCGCATTTCCATGAAAAATATGCGTAAAGCAAGAATCTTTCAGGGCGATTCTTATATAGCTGTTGATTTTCTTAAAAAGAAAACAGAAATAATCTCCATGCGCAATACAACAGAAAATGAAAGTCCTTTTGCCATCATCATTGACCCGGGAAATGGTAAGCCAAATAAAACAATTGAATTTAACAATCCAGTTGTAGAAGAAAGTAATGCCATTAAAGAAGAGTTAAGAACCTTTGCTATTGCAGTAGAAAATAACACCACTCCTATTGTTAGTGCAACAGATGGTTATAAAGCATTGAAGGTAGCCCATCAGATTATGGATAAATTGTCACAGCAAAAATTCACTGAGTCATGATGAGGATTAAACTTTTAATCACTGTAATTTCAATTGCATCAATAATTCAAGCTTGCAATATCATTAATCCTGCCGAGCCTACACCTTCCTATATTCAAATTGATACAATCAAACTCACAACAGATATAACTACGCAAGGAAGTGCATCACATAAAATAGTTGATGCCTGGGTATATGTGGACAATCAGGCTGTAGGCGCTTATGAAATGCCTTGTAAGATTCCGGTATTAGCATCAGGCCAACATACTATCTATATACAAGGTGGAATTTTACTGAACGGCATTAATGCCACACACCTGCAATATCCCTACTACAAATTTGTTGACAAGACAGTAACCTTAAAGCCAGGAGAAGTTGTCAACATAGATAACCTTACTACAAGTTATATTGATAACCTTACATTTCCTTTAATGGAAGATTTTTCAGGGTTATTTTCATTCGAGAAAAGTGGTAACAGTCCTGTTGGCATGCTTGGCGAGTTTGATGCATCACAAGCCATGGAAGGTGGATATGGTGTTATACGATTGGATTCAGGCATGTATAATTTTGAAGTAAAATCTAAAGAAATGATTCTGCCGAACAACGGCACCAATGTTTTTTTAGAGATGAATTATAAAAACTCTGCTCCTTTTCTTGTAATTCTGCAAGCTACTGATCCATTTGGCAATGTCATCAACAATGCCATTATTACATTAAATGCAAAAACCGATTGGAATAAAATTTACATTGAACTAAAACCAACTATGCAGATAACTAGCTCCTCTAAACGTTTCAGAATTCTTTTTGGCATGCAACGTACTGATGCAAGTACTAAAGAGAGTTTTTACTTCGACAATGTTAAGGTAGTTCATAATTAAAGTATAGTTACACAGAGTTTTATCAGTAATGAATAAGCGCTTACAAGTCATCAAATATATTATTGCCGATTTTCTGTCTGCATTGATGGCCTGGACCATGTTTTTCATTTATCGTAAAACTTATATTGAACCCGGTGACTCTCATTTTAGCAAAGAACTTCTTGCCGATCCTAAATTTTTTACCGGCATTTTAATACTTCCGGTATGTTGGGTTTTATTTTATGCATTTCTGGGAACCTACAATAACATTTATCGCAAATCTCGATTGCGCGATTTGGCACAAACAGCACTTGCGTCATTAATCGGTGTTACTATCATATTCTTTGCACTACTGTTAGATGACACCATTGTTACCTACAAAAGCTACTACAACACTTTTATTACCTTACTCATTATTCATTATAGCATTACAGTTTTTTTCCGGTTAATAATCACAACTATTACAGGAAACAAAATCAAAAAAAGAAAAATTGGTTTCAACACACTGTTGGTTGGAAGCAGTCAGAATGCACTACACATTTTTGAAGAGTTAGAATCACAAAAAATCAGTCAGGGAAATAAATTTGTAGGTTTCATTCATGTTGATGAAAAAAATGGCGAATATCTGGGAGGAAAACTTCCTCACCTTGGTGGCATTGCTGAAATTCCTGAAGCCATCAATAAACATCAGGTAGAAGAAGTCATCATTGCTATTGAATCGTCAGAGCATGAAAATATTGGCAGAATTATTAATGAGTTGGAAGACACTAATGCCATTATTAAAATTATACCTGATATGTATGATATTCTTTCAGGTTCAGTAAAAATGAATTCTATTTTTGGTGCACCACTCATAGAAATTTATCCGCAACTGATGCCTGCATGGCAACAATATGCCAAGCGATTGATGGATATTATAGTATCTTTTGTATTCTTAATCCTACTCACCCCAACATTTATCATCACTGCACTCATAGTAATACTGACAAGCAAAGGGCCAGTAATTTTCAAGCAAGAACGGATTGGACTGCACGGTAATCCTTTCAACATTTATAAATTTCGCAGCATGTATCTTGACGCTGAATCCGGTGGGCCTAAACTTTCAAGTAAGGACGACAGCAGAATTACACCATGGGGAAAAATTATGCGCAAGTTCAGGATTGATGAAACACCACAGTTTTTCAATGTTCTCATTGGAGAAATGTCGCTTGTGGGTCCACGTCCTGAAAGACAATTTTTTATTGATCAGATAATGCTTCACTCTCCGCATTACAGACACTTGCATAAAGTTCGTCCCGGAATTACATCATGGGGTCAGGTAAAATTTGGCTATGCAGAAAATGTTGGTCAGATGGTTGAACGATTAAAGTATGATATAATTTATATTGAAAACATGTCGCTGGCACTTGACTTTAAAATACTTTTTTACACTGTAAAAATTATTTTTCAGGGGCGCGGTAAATAATGCTAATAACAATTTAACATCAAAAAATATTTTCAAACTACAAACCTTAAATAAAAAATTTCATGATAAAGCATATTGCAGTAATCGGATCGGGAACAATGGGAAATGGTATAGCGCATGTATGTGCACAATATGGAAACACCGTTTCGCTGATAGACATTTCTGAAGCGTCATTAGAAAAAGCTATCAAAACCATTACAGGAAACTTCGACCGTATGGTAACAAAAGGAATTGTGACTACAGCAGATAAAGATGCAGCAATACAACGCATAACTACTTACACCAAATTGTCTGATGGAGTTAAAAATGCAGACCTTATTATTGAAGCAGCTTCAGAAAACGAAAGCATAAAACTTGGCATATTTAAAGAGTTAGACAGCGTTTGCAAAGCCGATGCTATTTTAGCAACAAACACTTCTTCAATTTCAATAACAAAAATTGCATCTGTAACCAAAAGACCTGATAAAGTTATTGGAATGCATTTTATGAATCCCGTACCTGTGATGAAACTTATTGAAGTTATTCGTGGGTATAAAACAAGTGATGAAGTAACAAAGATAATTTTTGATCTGTCAGGTAAACTCAATAAAATTCCTGTTGAAGTAAATGACTATCCCGGATTTATTGCCAACAGAATTTTAATGCCAATGATTAACGAAGCTATCTATTCACTTTACGAAGGTGTTGCCGGAGTGCATGAAATTGATGAGGTAATGAAATTAGGTATGGCACATCCTATGGGCCCGTTGCAATTGGCCGATTTTATAGGCCTTGATGTTTGCCTTGCTATTTTACGTGTATTGCATGATGGTTTTGGAAATCCTAAATATGCACCATGCCCGTTATTAGTAAATATGGTTACAGCAGGTAACTTAGGTAAAAAATCAGGTGTAGGTTTTTATGATTACTCATCAGGTGGAAAAGACCTTGTTGTAGCTGCAACATTTCAGAAATAAATGGCACTACCCTATCCTGAAGTCCGTTTAAAAAAAGGAAAAGAAAAAAGTGTATTAAATTTCCATCCCTGGATTTTTTCTGGTGCTTTGGAAAAAATGCCTGCTCAACTTAATAATGGTGATGCCGTGACGCTACTTTCACATCAGGGTGAAATACTTGGCACAGGACTGTTTCATCATTCAAGTATTGCTGTCAGACTTCTTGCTTTTTCTAAAGTTGAATTGAATGCTGCATTTTGGTTTCAAAAATTATCCAATGCCTTGCAACTAAGGAAAAACATTCATTTGTTTAACAATAAACAAACCACAGCATATCGTTTGGTACATGGCGAAGGCGATGGACAATCAGGATTAATTATTGACATTTATGGCGATTGTGCAGTGATACAATGCCACATAAAAGGAATGTTTAGGCATCGTGTTATGATAGCTGAAGCGTTAGATAAAATTTTCAATCAATCACTAAACACCATTTATGATAAGAGCGAAGATTCATTTTTTGAAAACAATGAGGACAGATTCCTTAAAGGCGAAAAGCAATCGGAAGTAATAAGAGAAAACGGACATCAGTTTTATGTAAACTGGTTTGAAGGTCAGAAAACAGGATTTTTTATTGATCAGCGTGAGAACAGAAAACTGTTAGGTAATTATTGTGACGGAAAAAATGTAATCAACCTTTTTGCTTATTCAGGAGGTTTCTCCATTTATGCATTAAAGTCAGGTGCTGCAATGGTTCATTCTGTTGACAGTTCTATTCGTGCAGAAAATTGGGCAAATCAAAATGTTCAGTTAAACGATGCTATTAATCATCAATTTTTTTGTAACGATGTATTTACATTTCTGAAAGAAACAAAAAGCACTTATCAGGTTTGGGTAGTTGACCCACCTGCATTTGCCAAGCGGCTTGATGCTGTTAGAAATGCTATGATAGGCTATCGGAATCTGAACACTGCTGTTTTTCGCAAAGCACCTGCAGGAAGTATCATTTTCACCTTCTCTTGCTCGCAGGCTGTTGATGCATTAACCTTCAGGAAAGTAATTTTTCAGAGTGCAAAAGAAGCACAAAGGCAGATAAAAATCCTGCACATACTTTCTCAACCTGCCGACCATCCTGTTTCAGTTTTTCATCCCGAAGGCGAATACCTAAAAGGTTTAGTTTTGTATGTAGAATAGCACCATTTTAATTTAATCACATTAAGTCAATATGCTTGAGAATATACCACAGTTAAAACATACAGCTTCAGAAAATTTTTTTCTTATGGCCGGACCATGTATTGTTGAATCGGAACAGATGTGTATGGACATTGCAGGAACAGTGAAAGAAATTACTGACAGACTTCAGATTCCATATATCTTTAAAGCAAGTTTCAGAAAAGCCAACCGCTCAAGACTTGATTCATTTACCGGCATTGGCGATGTTCCTTCTCTTGAAATACTGCGTAAAGTCCGGGAGCGTTATCAGCTACCTGTTGTTACCGATATTCACGAAAGCCACGAGGCTGCACTTGCAGCAGATTATGTTGATGTACTACAGATTCCAGCATTTCTTTGTCGCCAGACAGAATTGTTGGTGGCAGCAGCACGAACTGGAAAAACTGTTAACGTAAAAAAAGGACAATTTCTTTCTCCCGAATCTATGAAGTTTGCCATAGATAAAATTCGACAATCAGGCAACAATCAGGTAATGGTTACCGAGCGCGGCACCATGCTTGGCTATGGAGATTTAGTGGTTGACATGCGTGGTATTCCTGAAATGAAAAAATTTAATGTACCGGTCGTAATGGACGTTACTCATTCATTGCAACAGCCCAATCAGTCATCCGGTGTAACAGGAGGTAAACCTGAACTTATCAGCACTATTGCCCGTGCTGCAATGGCTGCCGGTGCCGATGGAATTTTTATTGAAACGCATCCAAACCCGGCCAAAGCATTGAGTGATGGTGCCAATATGCTACGTCTCGACCTGCTTGAAAAACTTTTAGTTTCATTACTAAAAGTGCAGCAGGCTGTTCGCTGATGTGATATGACTGCATAACACATTATCTTTTTGTCTTTTTTCCAATCTTAGATTTGGACAATTGTATTTTTATTTCATACTTTACATCGCCATTTATACAATAGATTAAGAAAAAGTGGCAAGTGAAAGTAAAACAATGATCATATCAAAACAGATACAATGAACAGCAAGCTGATTATATTTATTGTTATATCAGCAGTTCATCTTGTTGCTCACCTTATGGCCTTTCAGTGGTTGGTATTTATCACCAAGCCATTATTGATGCCCATATTGCTTTGGTATTTTACAGAAGGTTTAAGTTTTGGCAAATTAACACTCATTCAAAAACGCATGATTACAGCGCTCACTTTGGCATGGATTGGCGACATTGTAAATCTTTACAGTCAAATCAATCATTGGATATTTATGGCAGGTGTAATTATTTTTCTTGCAATGCAGATTATGTATATCATTATTTGCTTTTATCTTATTCGCTTTAAACAAATCAATCAGCTATATTTCATCTTCAGCACCTTATTATTTATTGCTTACGGCAGTGCGTTGCTCTGGATATTACTGCCACATCTGAATGAGCTTACCATTCCGGTATTAATTTATGCATCTGCTCTTACATTAACCGGAATTGCTTCAGCATTGACAAAAGATCAACTACCTCGAAATGTTTTTTATTGTTTACTGACAGGCACATTACTTTACATGACTACTGACAGTTTGGATGCCATCAATAATTTTAAAGCCTCTTTCCCTTATGCAGCTTTCTGGATTGCACTCACCTATCTTTCAGCACAAATGTTGATTACAATTGCAGTAAAGAAAATAAAAACAATTTAGAGTGATGAAGCGTGGAGTGAAAAGTGATGAAGTGTGAAGGAGCCTAGTGAATCAGATAATTTGATAATTCCGAATTCATTTATGTGATGAGGCAATTATTTGAAATTAGGTGAAATTAGGTGATGAAAAAAAACTTAGGCTTTAGCATGAAGAATAGAAGTGCAATCTCTCCACCAAAAACTCTTTTCAATTGATAATTCTGAACTCTACATTCAGAATTATCAATTCTCTACAAGGCCTCGTCCGGTTTTCTTTACTTTATCTTGCTTACGTAGCTCTTCAACAATTTTATCCAAAACGCCATTAATAAATACCTTGCTCTGTGGTGTACTGTAATCTTTAGAAATATCAATATATTCGTTGAGGGTAACTTTTACAGGTATCTGATCAAATTTCAACACTTCTGTAACAGCCATTTTAAGCATAATCATATCGCTTAATGCAATGCGGTCAACTTCCCAATTTTTGGTGCGCTCAGCAATAATAGAAGTCCACTCTTTATCATTCTTAATCGTTTCCTTCAGAAGTCTGATCATAAAATCGCGATCATCGGCCTCGTCTTTAAATAATGGTAAAATTGCCTGTTGATCTGTAGTATAAAATTGTCTGATAGTTTTCACCACCATAACATGTGCCAGTTCAAGGCTCTCTGCCCACCAGATGTTCTTTTCTTCAATAACACCATTGATAGATTCCGATTGCTGCACTTCTTCTTTATACAATTTCAGCAGCCAATCCATTTCTACAACCTCTGTATTGGTCATAGTAAACTCACGATATGCCGGATGCTGTCTTAATTTATAAAAACATTTTCCAACAGCTTCCATATCGGCCTGCCAACTGATTTTATACTTCTTGCAATTATCTAAAAACTGCTCATCGTTTTTCAACCATGATATAAATTCAGTCTTTTCAAAAGAGCGAACAAATTCTCTTTTATTGACTATAAACTTTGATGCTACATCAATGCGATACAACTGTTCTTGCTCTGCAAGTTCAATCAACAATTGCAAAAGGGCAAGGTATAGTTCATAAAGGCGGCTGGTTCCTTCAACAAGTTCTTTTTCAGCTTTGGTCACATTATATCCTTCACTCTGAAAATAAGTATATAATACCTGCAATACCCGAATCCTTAAATGACGTCTGGCTAACATAAATTATTAAATCTAATAAGAACGAAAAAGTTTTTCTTTACTATAAATTATTTACCTCCATAAATACGTTTCTCTGCCATTTGCATAGCAGCTACCAGTGTAGGGATTTTCTCTGTTTTAGATTTTTTGAAAATCTCTAAGGTAACATTGTATATATGTTCTGTTTGTTTTAACGCTTCTGCACGGCTGAATTTCTTCAACTCGCTGTAAACATTAATCAGTCCACCTGCATTAATTAAAAAGTCAGGCGCCCATAATATGCCTTTGTCCATAAGCATTTTGCTATGTACAACTTCATCTGCCAACTGATTATTTGCTGCACCGGAAACGATAGCACACTTAAGCTTACTAATATTTTCAGTGTTCAGCGTTGCACCTAATGCACATGGTGCATAAATATCAACATCTAAAGAAAAAATACTGTCAGGAGCTACAACCTCTGCTTTATAAGTTGTTGCTACTTGCTGCAATGCATCTTTGTTGATATCCGTAACATATACTTTGGCACCTTCTTCTGTAAGGTGTTTAACTAAGTTGCTTCCAACATGACCTGCACCCTGCACACACACTTTTTTACCACTTAGGCTGTCATTTCCCCACACTTCTTTTGCTGAAGCTTTCATTCCCATATAAACACCATAGGCTGTCACCGGTGATGGATCGCCACTGCCACCCATTGACTCAGGAAGTCCTGTAACATGCTTGGTTTCTTTGGAAATATATTCCATATCTTTTGTAGATGTACCTACATCTTCTGCAGTAATATATCTCCCGCTTAATGAGTTCACATATTGTCCAAACTTTCTGAATAAGGCTTCTGTTTTATCCTTTTTGCTATCACCAATAATAACTGCCTTTCCACCTCCTAGATTAAGTCCTGAAATAGCTGCTTTGTAGGTCATTCCACGCGATAAACGAAGCACATCTGTCAAGGCATCGTTTTCATTCTGATACATCCACATACGTGTTCCGCCAAGTGCAGGACCTAAATTGGTATTATGAATGGCAATAATAGCCTTTAAACCGGTTTCATGGTCATAACAAAACACCACCTGTTCGTGTTTCATCTCAGTAACTTGTGCAAAAACACTATTGGCTGTTGCTATGGTTTCTTTCATTTCTTTTACTTCAATCATTTACAATGTTTTTATCTGATTGTTAATTCAGTTTAATTTGCAACCCCAACGACCTGCAAACAGGTCGCAAAAGTAGTTTTTTTTTGCTCTGAACAAAAATTTCATTTACATGTCCGATCTGTTAACATTAAATCGCTTTTTCGTAAAATACAGAGGAAGGCTTGCTCTTGGGCTCATTTTCGTACTCTTAGCCAACTATTTCGGCCTTTTACCAGCACAAATAACCCGAAAAGCAATAGATTTTATTTCAACTGGCACACACCATAATTATTCCGATTCGGCCAAAACTTTAACATTTTATGCATTAGGCATTTTTGGAGTAGTCTTTCTACGTGGCGTCCTACTGTTTCTGATGCGTCAAACCATCATTGTCATGTCGAGGCACATTGAATTTGATATGAAAAATGAGATTTATGATCAGTATCAAAAACTTGATATGCACTTTTATGCACATGCCAATACTGGCGACCTTATGAACAGAATTAGTGAAGATGTGAGCCGTGTGCGTATGTACACCGGTCCGGCTATAATGTACTTAGTCAATATTACTGTGATGATAATTGTGGTTTTTATTGCCATGATGAACATCAGTCCGGGCTTAACATTAGTTGTGCTATTTCCACTGCCGCTGCTTGTTATCCTGATTTATTACGTGCAGAAAATCATCAACACCAAAAGCGAAAAAGTTCAGGAGGCATTAAGTACACTCTCTACCAACGTACAGGAATCTTTTGCAGGAATTCGGATAGTTAAATCTTTTTCTAAAGAAAATGACTTTGCAGCTTTATTTCATAATCAGGCAAAAAATTATTTTACACAAACAATGCAACTGGCACGTATCAATGCATTGTTTATTCCTGCCATCATGTTGCTTGTAGGTATTAGCTCTGTTACAGTAATTTATTATGGTGGAATTTTGGTTGATGAAAAGCAAATCACCTATGGAAATATTGCAGAGTTTGTTATTTATCTCAATATGCTTATGTGGCCAGTAGGTATGCTGGGGTGGATTATTACACTTATCCAAAGAGCAGATGCCAGTCAGCGCAGAATTAACAGTTTTTTGCATACAGAGCCTGAAATTCAGTGCAACAACACAGGAATAGTTCCAGACAAAATTAAATCCATAGAATTAAATAATATTTCATTTTCATTCGGAAAAAACAACGATTCTGCATTGGAAAATATTAATCTGCAGCTCTCAACGGGGAAAGTCATAGCTGTAGTTGGAACAACAGGCTCCGGTAAAACTACTATTGCAAATCTAATGTCGAGGCTCTACGATCCAACACAAGGAGAAATTTTGGTTAACGATATTCCACTTAAAAATATTAACCTTGAATGGTGGCGCAGGCAGGTTGGCTTCATCACGCAGGATGTACTTTTGTTTTCTGATACCATTGCCAACAATATTGCATTTGGAATAAAGGAGTACAATTCAGAAACGTTGACAGAGGCTGCAAAAACAGCTATGGTTTATGAGGAAATAGTTCATTTTAAAGATGGCTTTAACACCATGCTCGGTGAACGTGGTGTTAATCTTAGTGGAGGACAGAAACAACGCATATCCATTGCACGTGCCATTATGAAACAGCCACAGTTCTTGATTCTTGATGATTGTCTTTCTGCACTCGACACCGGCACAGAAGAACAATTGTTGCAAAACCTGTTACCCTATTTCCAACATCGCATAACATTAATTTTAGGTCATCGCATTTCATCTGTTAAACATGCCGATGAAATAATTGTATTGCATCAGGGCAAAATACTTGAGCGTGGCACACATCTGTCATTGCTGCAACAAAATGGCTTTTATTCAAAATTGGTTACCGAGCAAATTAAAAAACAGGAAGTCAAATCCTGATTTTCTGTAAACATATCAACTGCCAATAAACTATGTTTGCATAAATAAAGTTGATTGATTTTATTTGCCTTCGGATGAATACATATATAGCCATACATTGTAAAGTAGAACCTGTTCAGCCATTCAGTGAAATACTGATAGCCCAACTCGCTGAAATCGGTTTTGAAATGTTTGAAGAAAAAGAAGATGGCTTTGATGGATATATCAGGAAAGAAAATTTTAATGAGTCCTTATTAGAAACAATAGAATTTTTGCAGCCAAACGATTTTTGCTCTGTGCACTGGCAGTTAGAAGAAATAGAAAGTCAAAACTGGAATGAAGAATGGGAAAAAAATTATCCGCCAATAAGAGTTAAAAATATTTATGTGCGAGCTCCATTTCATCCTGATGCAACAGAGAGTGATCTTGAAATTATCATTCAGCCTAAAATGGCATTTGGCACAGGGCATCATGCCACAACTGCTATGATGATGGAACTGATGTTGGAAGCTAATATTGCTGATAAACGTGTTCTTGATATGGGGTGTGGCTCAGGCATTCTGGCAATACTTGCATCCAAACTTGGTTGTAGTTCTGCAACTGCCATTGATAACGACCCAAACTGTGTGCTTAACAGTATTGAGAATCTTGAAAATAATAAAATCAGAAACGTTGAAGTGCTGCAGGGTGATGCATCATCACTTATAGATTTAAAATTTGAAGTTATACTTGCCAATATAAACCGGAATATTTTATTGGACGATATTGCATCTTACAATAATGCATTGCCTGATGGAGGTCAGTTGTTGGTGAGTGGTTTTCTGACAGAAGATGTTGAACTTATCACACAATCATTTGGAAAATATGGTTTGAAACTTTCAAGCATGAAGCAAAATCAGAACTGGGTAGCCATACATTTTTTCAAAACCCATTCCGCTAAATGAGCGAACATAAGGAAACTAAAAATCCGTTAAATATCATTGTCATTGTAGCCGCATTAGGCTATTTTGTTGACATCTATGATTTGATTCTATTCGGTATTGTACGTACGCCAAGCCTTAACGGCCTGGGCATTACCGATCCTGATTTAGTAACAGCGTATGGCTTACACCTTTTAAGTTATCAGATGATCGGTATGCTCATTGGTGGATTGCTTTGGGGGATTATGGGTGATAAAAAAGGTCGTGTTTCCGTTTTATTCGGTTCTATTATCATGTACTCTATTGCCAATATTGCTAACGCTTATGTAAAAGAGATTGCAGATTATACTTCTTCATCAATAATAAATACCTATACAGTTTTACGGTTTATTGCAGGTGTAGGATTAGCAGGAGAACTAGGAGCAGGAATAACTTTGGTAAATGAAACCATGACTAAAGAACATCGTGGTTATGGGACTATGATTGTAGTTTCATTTGGTGTTTTGGGAGCAGTTTTTGCAAATATTCTCGGACACTTTGTAACATGGCAATCATCATACATTATTGGCGGTGTAATGGGATTGGTTTTACTGTTTCTGAGAATTGGTGTTTATGAAAGTGGCATGTTTAAAAATCTTCAGGTGCATAGCCGTGAACGCGGTAATCTGATGATGCTATTCAATAACAGAAAAAGATTCTTAACCTATCTGAGTAGTATTGCCGTGGGAGTACCAATCTGGTACATGATTGGAATGTTAGTTGTTTTTTCACCTGAAATTGCAAAAATGAATGGCATCACAGGCGTTAATGGTGGTGATGCTATTATGTATTTCTATTTAGCAACCTGTATTGGCGATTTTTTAAGTGCATACTGGAGTCAGAAATTAAAAAGCAGAAAAAAAGTATTAGCGTTGTATCTCTTACTTGCTATTTGTATTACCCCTGTTTACCTCTACATGATGAGCCATGCTACTATTGCGGTATTTTATTTTATATGTGCTCTGTTAGGATTTGCATCGGGCTATTGGGCAGTTTTCGTTACAACAGCATCAGAACAGTTTGGAACCAACATCAGAGCTACAGTAACAACAACAGTACCCAATATGGTACGTGGGTCGTTGGCAATTTTAACTTTACTTCTGTCCTATTTCCGTGATAGTCTGCAAATGTCAATGATTGATGCTATGTTTTTAGTAGGTATAATTTCAATAGCAGGAGCTTTCTTATCTTTGTTTGGCATAAAAGAAAGTTATGCTAAAGACTTGAATTATATTGAAAGTTAAATGACACAAAAGAAAACATTAGTGCTGGGTGCTTCAACAAATCCCGCACGATATTCAAACAAAGCCATTTTAAAACTGCGCTACTACAAACATCCCGTGGTAGCAATAGGCGGCAAGCCCGAAAAAGTAGAAGATATTACTATTGAAACGGGAAATGTAAAATTTAAAGATATTGATACTGTTACAATGTATCTTAATGCAGAGCGGCAAAAATCATTGGAAGACTACATTTTATCTCTTAAGCCAAAAAGAATAATTTTTAATCCAGGAGCAGAAAACGAATCACTTAAAACTAAAGCAGAAAAGCAAGGTATTGAATGTGTGGAAGCATGCACATTGGTGATGCTCACCATTGGGGCTTACTGATTTTCGTTAATCCTTACAGGCTCTTTCAGTTCTTTCTTCCTGTCACCGCCTTCGGTGCAAGCACCAACTTTTTTAATACAACGTGGACTTTTTCTTTGTTGCATGTTTGAATTTCCTTTATCATGTACATCATTCGATTTATGAATCATGATTACAGGAGTGTTGTTAATCTCTCTAACCTCTGCAGGACGTCCACCGGTTTTTATTGGGCGAGCCTGATCCTGACCCAATGCACTCTGAGTCAGAAATAAACAGGATGAAAATAAAACCAGATTGTAAATATTCATTTTGTTGTTGTAATGTGAAAGCAAATTTACGACATTGCCGGTGAAATTCAAGTGAAAGGTTCTATAGGAAATTCAACTCTGAATGTGGTGCCTTTGTTTGCTTCCGATTCTACATGAAGATTTAAACGATGAAAATCAGAAATGGTTTTAACAATAGCTAATCCTAATCCAAAACTTGGCTCTGTTGACTTATTAAATTTCTTAAACCTATCGAAAATATGTGTGAGATTCTCTTTTGCTATACCAACGCCTGTATCTCTGATTGCAACCACAAAAACATTACTCTGTTTGGTAGCACTAATATCAATCTGTCCATTTTCTACATTATACTTAATAGCATTAGTAATGATATTACTAAAAAGTGTATAGAGCAAAGTTCTATTTGCATTCTGGATTTCAAACTCATCCAAATGCTGCATGTAAAGTCTGATATTTTTAGTACTTAAATGCTCTTGAAAATCTTCTGCAATTTCCTGAAGTAGTGCTTTTATATTCACGGTTTCATTTTTCAAAAACTGTTCATTATCAATTTTTGAAATCATCAGCAATGATTTGATGATTTTACTCATCCTGTTCAGCTTTCTGATTGAATCATCGAGTTTATCAGCTACATCATCATCAATTTTTTCATCCATGAGCATATTTTCAAATCTAGTTTTCAGAATAGAAATTGGTGTCTGTAACTCATGCGATACATTTGAGATAAACTCTTTCTCAGTCATAAATGCCGCTTTAATACGTTGCATCAACTCTGTAATGCTAATATCTAACTGTTGAAACTCAAGCGTTGAAGTCTCTACAGGAACATCATTAAAGTGTACCGGGTCTTTAGTGCCTTTAAGTTTTCGCTCCACAATTTCGTTTAACGGGCGCAACAAAAGTCGTGCATAGCCTACATCAACAAATATTGAAACAATAATGGTGAGAATGGTAGCCCAAAGAGCCACTTTACTAATCGTGTTTTTAAGTTTATTGAGTGAGTCAATCCCCTCGCCTATTTGCAAACTGTAAATCTGATTGTCGTAAATAAATGACTGCCGGATGATGCGGTGATTCAACTTCTCTCCATCAATTTCCCACTCTTCGTTGGTAATTACTGTAGGCTTAACATCTTTCATTCCCGATAGTGGTTCTATCAGAATAAATTCTTCTTTAAGGATATTGTAACTTTCAAAAGTACAGTCAGACTCGCGTGCAATGTCATTGAGTCCACCTTTTTCAATGATACGCAACACTTTTGATGTACGCGCCTTTAACCTTTGATCAATATGATTATAAACAACCTTTTCTACAATAAAAGGCATTAATGCCCCGAATGCCAGCACCACAAGTGCCTTACTCAGGGCATTATAAATAGCAAGTTTTAACTGGAGCTTCATCTCCCGCCAAAGGTAATGTTAATCATTGGGCATTTAATCTGTAGCCAATACCGCGAACTGTTTCAAACCATTCGATAGGTGCATGTGCAGCTAATTTTTTACGAAGGTTTTTTACGTGGACATCAATATAGTTAGAATCGTAATCGTCATCCATGACATCGCCCCAGATGTGTTCTGTTAATTGTGAACGAGATAAAACACGGCCTTTATGCAATGCCAGATAATGCAATAAGTCAAACTCTTTCTTAGTCAAAACAACAGGTGCATCTTCGAAAGTCAGCGTACGGTTCTGATAGTCCATCATGAATCCGTTGATATCAATTATTTGAACTTTAAGTCCATGCTTTCTTCTTAAAATAGCCTGCATGCGTGCATGTAGTTCAGGAAGTGAAAACGGTTTGGCTAAGTAATCATCAGCACCTAAATCCAGACCCAGAATTTTATCGTCTGTTTCGCTTCTTGCTGTCAGTACAATGAATGCACTGTCAATAGCATTCTTCTTGGCTTCTTTTAAAATTTCAAAGCCATTGGTATCGGGCAAACCAATATCCAATAAAACAAAATCGTAGGAGTTTACCCACATCATTTCTAATGCTTTGGCACCGGTAAATGCAACATCGCAATGCAAGCCCTGTTTTGTCAGGTAAATTTCCATTTCATGAGATAAACTGCGTTCATCTTCGACAATTAATACATTCATAATTTCTGTGTTTTGAAAGGTTAAAAATAAAAAACTTCATGTACATGAAGACAAAAATACTGCCGAAATATGAAGAAACCGATTAATCGTTCAATGCGTTCAGCAATATTTCACATGAACGTTCAATGAGTTGATTGCTTATCGTTAAAGGAGGCGCTATTCTCAGACAATTTGGTGCAAATAAAAACCAGTCGGTAAACAAGCCGTTGTCAATGCACTTTCTGATGGTATCCAAACAAACTTTTTCAGATTCAAATTCTAATGCAAGTAATAACCCTTTTCCCGAAACAGATTTAATTTTAGGATGCTTTAATAATTTTCGGAAAAGCATTTCTTTTACTTCTACATTATCATAAAGTTTTTGTTCAGTCAATTGAGCGAATGCTGCCATTCCTGCTGCACAACAAACCGGATGCCCGCCAAAAGTGGTTATATGACCCAGAACAGGGTTGTGCGTTAACTTGTCCATTGTTTTCTTAGATGAGATAAATGCACCTAAAGGCATTCCGCCACCTAATGCTTTTCCTAAAACTAAAATATCGGGAATAATATCATAATTTTCAAAGGCAAACGACTTACCTGTTCTGCCCAATCCGGTCTGACATTCATCAACAACTAACAGAATATTTTTCTCTCTGCAAATTCGCACAACATTATTTACAAAATCGTATGTTAGTGGCTTACATCCTTCTTCGGCCTTCACCAATTCCATGATGATACACGATGTGTTTTCGTTCAACACATCAAAGTCAGGTTTTGTCGGGTCAATAAATTTAACACCCGGTATTAAAGGCCTGAACGCTGATGAAAAATATTCATTACTCATAAGACTCAATGAGCCTTGTGTGCTGCCATGATAGGAATTAGTTAATGCAACAATTTCATTCCTTCCTGTAGTTCTTTTGGCTAACTTCATAGCCCCCTCTATGGCTTCGGTTCCGGAATTTACGAAGTAGGTGCAATTTAAATTTGGTGGTAAATGCGATGCAAGCAAGCTTGCAAACAAGGTCTGCGGGCTTTCTATCAATTCGCCATAAACCATTATGTGACTATATTGCTCTATTTGTTTTTTGACAGCCTCATTGATAGCAGAATTATTATGACCTAAGTTACATACAGAAATACCGGCAATTAAATCAATGTATTCTTTTCCTTTATCATCATATAAAAAACAACCATCGGCACGCACAATATGCAACGCCAGTGGCGCCTGACTTGTTTGCGCAACGTGTTGCAAAAAAAGTTGCCGGTGATTAATCATTTTTATTTCTGAATGAAGTGTAAATAACTTCCATAAACTCATCAAAAACAGCCTTATTGCAGGCTACTATTTCCTGTCCAAAAATAAAATCTTTTTCTCCTGAAAAATCTGCAACCACACCTCCTGCTTCTTCAACTAATAAAGCGCCTCCTGCAACATCCCATGCATTGAGACCATATTCGAAAAATCCATCAAGGCGACCACATGCAGTATAAGCCAAATCGGCAGCAGCAGAACCAAGTCTTCTTAGACCTCTTGTATTCCGCATACAAAAGTCAAATACTTTCATGTACTCTTCCATTCTTGAATAATTGGTGTATGGAAATCCTGTTGCCAACAATGCATGTTGCAACTTATTTGTTGGTGATACTGAAATTTGTTTTCCATTGAGCCATGCACCACCATTCTTCCAGCAATAAAAGGTTTCATTAAAATTTATCTCATGCACAATGCCCATTTGCAGTTTATTGTTTTCCATCAATCCAATACTGACACAATAACAAGGTAGTCCGTGGATAAAATTGGTTGTTCCATCAAGCGGATCAATTATCCATTGTAATTCATTGTTACTTTTAGATACCGTTGACTCTTCCGTAATAAATCCTGCTGAAGGTAAAATACTTCTAAACTCTTCTACTAAAATTTTTTCTGCTGTTTTATCCACATAACTCACTAAATCATGTAGTCCTTTATACTCCACAACTGATTTGTCAAATCGTTTGCTTTCCTGCTGAATAAACTGTGCTGCCTTAACTACAGCCTCACAGGTTTTGTTGGTTAACTGTTCTAAATCTTTCATTGACCTTAAAAAAATTAAGATATCTGTATGCGACTGAAATCTGCAGGCACACTAATGGTAATAGTTTTATCGCGCAGTCGTTTTGGCAAAGCAACTTCCATATCGTTTATTCTAAAATGATTTGGTTTGAAAGGCAAGCCATGAATAACCATTCTACATTCTGTATATTGATTTTTGAATGAACCAAATTTCTCACAAATTATTCTCATTTGTCTTCTGTTGCCAAACACAGTAAATTTTTTCACTGAGAAATTACCATCTTTATATGAATAATTTTCTCCATCATCCTCATAAAAATAACTTGTATTTCTACTTGATGAAAAGTAAACATGCAAAGTAATCTGATGTGTAGGGCCATCCAGATTTTGCATTACAGGCTGATGCGGAATAACGGCACCTTCCTTCACAAAGAGTGGAAAACGGTCAAGTGGTGCCTCTACATTATATTCATGTCCTCCTTTAAATTGTTTATCATTCCAATAGTAATACCAGTTTCCTTTTGGCAGATAAACCGCTCTTCCGCTTGATGCACTTACATTGATTGGACAAATAAGCATCTGGTCTCCAAAACCAAATTCGTCCATGCGCATGTGAGTTTCTACATCATCTTGTGCAAGGAAAGCCAATGGTCTTATCATGGGTGTTCCTTTATTGACATACTGCCAGAATGTTGTGTATATGTAAGGTATTAACTGATACCGGAGTTCAATTGATTTTCTGATAAGTGCTTCATACGCTGCGCCAAAAGCCCAAGGCTCTTTATCTCCCTGATCGCTGCTTGAATGTCCTCTGAAAAACGGATGGAAAATTGCCATCTGAATATAACGGACAAACAATTCGCCATCAGGCTCACCTATAAATCCACCAATGTCTGTTCCACAAAAAGAAATTCCGGAAATGCTCAGTCGCTGACATTGCATGTTAGCAACCCATATATGCTCCCACGATGCAACATTATCGCCTGTCCACACAGCAGCATAACGCTGCACACCTGAAAATCCGGAGCGTGTTAAAACAAAAGGTCTTTTTTCGGGCACAAATTGTTTTAGTCCTTCATAGGTGGCACGTGCCATTTGCATACCATAAACATTATGTCCCATGCGATGGCTTACATTCAGTCCATCATAATTATGTCTTACATCGTCAGGAAATGTAGCAATTTCAAAAACCGCAGGCTCATTCATATCATTCCATACACCACTAACACCCTGCTCCAAAAGTTCTTTATACAAACCACTCCACCACTTTCTTACTTCAGGGTGAGTGAAATCCGGAAAATAACAATCGCCAGGCCACACTTTGCCTTCCATATAATCGCCATCCTGCCTGCGACAGAAATAATCTTTTTCAAGTGCCTGTTGAAACACCCAATAATCTTTGTCTTTTTTAATTCCTGGATCAATGATTACAATAATTTTAAAACCTTGTTCACGCAATTCTGCAATCATCCTTTTTGGATCGGGAAAACGTTCATAGTCCCAGGTAAAACATCTGAAACCTTTCATGTAGTCAATGTCAAGATGAATAACATCACAGGGAATAGCCTTACTGCGAAAATGCCCGGCCAGTTCTCTAACTACTGTTTCAGGATAATAGCTCCACTTACTTTGATGATATCCTAAAGTCCATTTTGGGGGCAGTTCAGGAAGCCCTGTTATTTTACAATACTCTTCAGCCACCTGCATCAATGTAGGTGCATAAATAAAATAGTAGCACATCTGACCACCTTCTGCCCAGAAACTTGCATGAGTATTGCTTTCTTTGCCAAAATCAAAAAATGTCTGAAAGCTGTTATCGAAAAATATACCGTATGAAATGTTGTGATGTAATCCGAAATAAAAAGGGATATTTCTGTATAATGGATCTTGTTCTTTAGCAAATCCATAAGTGTCGGTGCCCCAGTTTAAAAATCTTTTACCTCTTAAATTCTGAGATGTTGCCTTATCACCAAGTCCGAAAAAATTTTCATGCTGCTGAATTTGTTTTGTACAATAAACATAATGACCACCAAAACCCGGATTAGGCTCCCAATGAAATCCGCCATCGTCACAATTTATCAATTGCCCATCAATAGTAAAGAGTGAAATACTCAGGGTGTCACGTTCTATTCGGCAAATAATTTCAGAGGTTTTAATGACTACCTGCTTATCATCTTCAATCTGTTCAACAGGTGTTTCAGTGAAATTAAAATCAGGTGCCTTTGCATAAGAAAAATCACGTGATAAATAATCTATGCCATAACGAAAACGAATTATCCTTGAAGAATAAACCTGTACTTCTAAACTACAATTGGTAGCTTCTATTAAAAATACATTACCTGTCCGTTTTATCTGAACAATTTCAGACGGATAATTCTTCTTATTTGTTGCTTGAAAATCCATAAAAAATTTAGTGTTGGGAATAATTTTATTCCACCATCTTCTCTTGATGCAAATAAAACAATTTACCAATATGCTTTCGGCATATCACGCTAAGAGTTTTTAAGTTGAAATTGTTGATGAAAGTGAATGACTAAGTTAACTGTTTGTCAGTTGTTTCGCTGCCTGAATGCTTCAAAAAGGATGATGCCGGCTGCAACAGAAACATTTAATGATTGAACCACATTGTTCATAGGTATTAGCACTTTTTCGTCTGCCCTCTTCAGATATTCAGGTGATATACCGCTATCCTCACTACCCATTATAATGCAACATGGCATTTTCATATCTGATGTAAAATAAGGCTGACTGGCTTTTTCTGTTGCTGCCACAATTTTAATTCCAGAGCCTTTCAGATACTCAATGGTAAGTTTAAGATTTTTCTCGCGACACACAGGAATGTTATGCAGTGCACCTGCAGATGTTTTAATAGCATCGGCATTGAGTTGTGCTGATCCTTGATCAGGAATTATGATTGCATGAACTCCTGCACAGGCAGCAGTGCGTGCCATAGCGCCAATATTGCGCACATCTGTTACACGATCAATCATTAAAAAAAGTGGCACTTCTCCTCTCTCAAAAATCAATGGAATAATATCCTCTGTTTTATGATAGACTATTGAGGACAAAATACAAACAACACCTTGATGATTTCCTTTTGTAAGTTTGTTAAGTTTGAAATCGGGTACTACCTGAAAAGGAATATTATTCTTTGTAAGTAATTGCCTAAGCTCATTCACCAAACTGTTGTTGATACCTTTTTGGATAAATATTTTTTCAATATCCTTTCCTGCATTCACGGCTTCCATAACAGCGCGTGTGCCGTATATTAGTTGTTCATTACTCATTGTTCTGTATTATTCTACCTTGTCGCCAGTGGTCAACGGCCATGTACCAGACAGGTTCATAGGCTGCTGAACGGACAAGAACATAATCATTATTTGTGAATGGATTAGCCATTTTCCTGAATGAAAAATTTAAGCTTCCATATCCTTTAAAAAAACCATAATCCCAATATTCGGTATCACTGGTGCGATAAACTGTTTTGGGTGAACCAAAAATTAAATAAATCATCCCTCTGTCTGTTTTCCATCCTTCAAGATATGATGTGAAAAAGCGATTGGCATTTTGCATTCGCGAATAAAATATTTTTATCAGAAATCTTGCTCTCTCCTTGCTTCCTGAAACATCAATCCAGAATTGATCAATGGCTTCTTTTCTATCGTCAGCATGTTGTATTTGATTAAACTCGTTGCTGGTTGTAATGTATCGTAAAGCCGACACCATTGGTCCTACATCTGTTACTTCCGGAAATTCACCTCCAAAATTAAATAATGCAGCTCCTGATTTCAGCATGGTATCATATTGCAACTGATACATACCATAACGGTTTACATTCAGGTTATAATATTTATCTGCATCACTTACCAACTGAAATGAACTGTCTGATGTGTATTTAAAAACCAATGGCGGTTTACTGCTGAATGGTGGCTCTGCAATCGGATAATTTCTGTAAAAACATCTTACCCACAATGGCAATTGTGCATTGGCATTTTGAATTCTTGTTGTACTACCGTTTGAAAGAACATTACTGAAACTTGGATAGTCTGTGGTTTCATTATAAAACATAAAAGCATTATTACCCTGCAAACTGCTGTCTGTTTCAATATAACTCTCCTGAAAAATGTTGTTTACATTTCCAAGTAAACGTAATGCAATCAATGAACCATTGTTTGTTTTCTTTATGAAAAATGTTTTGAGAATATATGCTGAAGTATCATCAGTGTAAGGAACGGTAAAAGAATAAGAAATACTGTCATTTACTTTTTTGCTTTCATAAGCCTGAAAAACAATTATCTTCAATGTTAGTTCAATACTTTTTTCACTCTTATCTTCTTGCTTATAATTAACTGCTGTAACAGGCAGTTTTAAAAAAATTGTGCTGCTGTCTTTTGAATGATTGTATAAAAAATATTTTGGTTGTTGCAGCCGGCTGTTTTTATAAATCCAGGATAAATCAGTATTACTTACACGGTGAAGTCCACTGCATGAAACTAAAAACAGAAGTATGCCTGCAAAAAATCTATTCACCTGCTCTTTCAATTAATGACTGAGGCAAACTTTTCTGTGCCTTAGCCCCAAGTTCTTTCATCTTTTGTGCTTTACCAATTAGGTTTCCCGACCCATCTGTCAACTTTTTCATAGCTTCAACATAGTCCTCTTTAGCACCGTCCATTTTCTTGCCAATTGCTATCATGTCAGTAATAAACAAAACCAATTTATCATACATTTTTCCACCTTCTTCAGCTATGAGTAATGCATTTTTTACCTGACGCTCCTGTTTCCAGATACTTGCAACTGTTCGCAAAGTTGCTAATAGTGTTGTCGGACTAACCAAAACAATTTTTCTATCCCATGCATATTGATAAATTTCCGGATCAGCTTGCATAACTAAACTAAAGGCAGGCTCAATTGGCATAAACAACAAAACAAAATCAGGAGTATTGAATCCTGCTGCTGTCTGATAACCCTTCTCACTTAAAAGCTTAATATGGCTTTTAACAGATTGAACATGTAGTGCTGTTGACCTGCTTCGTTGTGCCTCATCCGAAGAAGCAATCATTTCGCTATATGCCACCAGCGACACTTTTGAGTCAATGATCAAATGCTTCTGTTCAGGAAGAAAAACCATCACATCAGGTTTAATTTTATCTCCTTCAACATTTGTAGTCACAACCTGTGTTCTGTATTCCTGATCTTTAATAAGCCCTGATGATTCAAGAATTTTTTCCAGAACCATCTCACCCCAATTACCCTGCATTTTATTGTCACCCTTCAAAGCTGTAGCGAGATTGTTTGCTTCACTGCTAAGTTGTTTATTCAAATCAAGTAAATTTTTTATCTGCTCCTTTAATGAGATGCGCTCTGATGATTCTGTTTTATAAGTCTTCTCTACCTTATCTTCAAAATCTTTAATCTTTTCTTTCAGGGGATTTAAAACCAAGTCAAGATTTATTCTGTTCTGCTCAGTAAACTTAACACTTTTTTCTTCGAGGATTTTATTGGCCAAGTTTTCAAACTCTGTTTTAAAACGTTGTTGCAGTTGCTCCAACTCTGACTTCTGTTCATTCAATCTTTCCTGCAAATCAACATTTTTTGTATTTAAAGTTGCATGCTCTGCCGTTAACTTCAACCTTGAATCACGTTCTTGAGAAAACATATTCTCCGCTTCAAGAATTCTTGATTTTGCTTCACGCAGAGAAACTTCCATACTTCCAACAGCAATTTCTTTCTCAGAAAGTACTTGTTTGATATTTTTAATTTCTGCATTCAACTTTTGTTGAACAATAAAGTAAACGACAACTGCCGTTATAACAGCAGTAAGAATAAAATAAACCGTCATAGTGTGATATTCATGCAAAATTAAGCTATTCCATCAAACATTTTCAACAGGGGTTTTCAATAACAGATTAAATCATTCAATGTTGCTAATTTTGCACTTCATTATACATTGTTTTTCATGGCATATAAAAGTTTAGCACATTTTATTCAGGTTTTGGAGCAAAGTGGCGAATTGGTTCGAATAAAGGAGTACGTTAACCCACATCTGGAAATAACAGAAATCACAGATCGCATCTCAAAAGAATATGGACCTGCATTATTATTTGAAAATACCGGATATGATTTTCCATTGCTCATCAACAGTATGGGTACAGAAAAAAGAATGGCTATGGCATTAGGTGTAGAAAATTTAGATGATGTTGCGAAGGAAATTGAACAACTATTTAAGAATATGACTGCTCCCAAAAGTAGTTTTATTGACAAATTGAAAATGTTGCCACAGCTAAGTACTATAGCATCATGGATGCCAAAAGTTATTTCAGGTCGCGGAGAATGTCAGCAGGTAGTGATGAATGATATTGACATTACACGATTTCCGGTGTTAAAATGCTGGCCTGAAGATGGTGGCCCTTTTCTTACTCTTCCTGTCATACAAACAAAAGATTTGCATACAGGCATTCGTAATGTTGGTTTATACCGAATGCAGGTCTTTGGAAAGGACTTAACTGCCATGCACTGGCACAGACATAAAGTTAGTGCCAGACATTTTAATGAATATAAAAAAGCAGGACAAAAGATGCCTGTCGTAGTTACACTTGGTGGCGACCCTGCATATTCTTATTGTGCCACTGCTCCACTTCCCGATGGTGTTGATGAGTTTTTATTGGCAGGATTTATCAGAAAAAAAAGTGTTTCATTAGTCCAATGCCTAACTCAGGATATGCAGGTTCCTGCCGATGCTGATATTGTCATTGAAGGCTATATTGATCCAAATGAAGAGATGATTTTAGAAGGACCATTTGGAGATCACACAGGCTATTATTCGCTGGCGGATTATTATCCTAAGTTTCATATTACATGCATTACACATAAAAAAGATGCTATCTATCCAGCAACAATTGTTGGTATTCCACCACAAGAAGATGCCTGGATAGGAAAAGCAACAGAGAGAATTTTTCTAGCCCCGATTAAAATGACTATGGTACCCGAAATTGTGGACATGGTGCTTCCTGTGGAAGGTGTATTTCACAATCTCGTTATTGTGAAAATAAAAAAAGACTATCCCGGACAAGCGCTGAAAGTAATGAATGCATTATGGGGGGCAGGACAAATGATGTTTACCAAAATGATGATTGTAGTAGATGGAGATGTTAACATTCACAACAATGAGGAAGTAGCAAAATATATTTCTGAAAACACCAATCCTTCAACTGATTTCACGTTCAGCTCAGGCCCTACAGATGTTTTAGACCACTCCTGCTCCACTATGGCTTTTGGAGGAAAATTAGGTATTGATGCTACTAAAAAATTTCCGGAAGAATTATTTGATGTGAAAACATTTAATTCTACATCAACAAACATACCCGGCATTGACGAAGTAAATAAAATTTTGCCTGAGATAAATGGTTTAAACACATCTTTAATTGATAAAAATATTTCTGTTGTTTTTGTATCTATCGAAAAAAACAGAAAAAATCATGTCAGAGAAGCTGCTAATTCTCTTATGAAGATTCCATTTTTTACCTCTGTAAAAACAATTATATTTTTGGAACATACACTTAACATCAATGATATTGCAGACAGTGTTTGGCGATTTTCCAATAATGTTGACCCTAAAAGAGACCACTTCTTTATTGAACATTCAAACGGCACAACAATCATTTTTGATGGCACAAGAAAAACAAAGGCCTTCGATGGCTTTCAACGTGACTGGCCAAACATTCTTGCCTCTGACAGAACTACAATTGAAAGAATAGATACAATCTGGGATAAATTGGGGTTGGGGAAATTTATTCCTTCACCTTCACTTAAATATGCAAAACAACTTTATAAAGGTGGTGCTGTAGCAGAGGAATAATTATCTTAACAAGGTTACATGGCCAACCATTTTATGGTATTTGCCGAATACATCTTTAGCCACTACGGTATAGACATAAACATCTTGCTTGGCTGCTGTTGATTTACCTTTTACTCTGCCATCCCATCCTTTATTATCACCTTCAAAAATCAACTCACCCCAACGATCATGGATTAACAAGGTGTAATCAAGAATATTTATTCCTTTAATATCAAACTCTTCATTGGTGCCATCATTATTTGGAGTAAATGCATTTGGAATATAAAATGTTGTAATAGGTGCAATATAAACTTTATCATAAGCAGAATCGCGACAGCCGAATGAATTAACTACAATCTGACTTACATTATACCAACCGGTATCGCCATAGGCATGTGTTGGTGAATAGATATCAGAAGTATGTCCGTCACCAAAAGTCCAATCCCATGAAACTGCGCCTGCACTTTGATTGATAAAATTAATTACAGGATTAAGAATATTTGTCTCGTGAGGATCGGGTGTAAAACCTGCTACAGGATTAGGATAAACTGTAACTGCATTATAAGCTGTATCAGTATTAACACAACCATATTGTGATGTAACTGTAAGTACTACATTATAAACTCCTGTTTGTACATAAATATTCAATGGATTCTGAACAGAGTCAGCATTACCATCACCAAAACTCCAATCCCAGTTTACAATACTTCCATCCGGTGACTGTGAGTAATCATAAAACTGTACAGGTAATGGTCCGCATCCTGCATGATTTGAATATTGAAACTGTGCAACAGGATTCTGATGAATCACAACTGTAGCCTGAGTAGAATCAATACATCCCTGATCGGAAGTAGCTATTAATGTTACAACATAATTTCCTGCAGGTGTAAAAGTATGTTCAGGATTTGTTACCTGACTTGAACTGCTGTCACCAAACAACCATTGGTATCCGTTTATACTTCCGGATGAAATTGTACTTGAATTATTAAACGATACAGGAGCACCTTCGCAACCAGGACCACCTGTAAAAGAAGCAACAGGATTTGGATATGCATCAATATAGGTAGTATCATTAGAGATACATCCGTTAATATTTGTTGTTTGCAGTGTCACCATATAATTGCCTGCTGCTGCATAACTATGCATAGGTGATTGACTTGTAGAATAGCTACCGTCACCAAAGCTCCATTGCCAGTTGGTAGTTGAAATTCCTGAAGTATCAGATACATCAATCATACTGACAGGAATGTTAATACAGTTACTTGTCAATGCAATTTGTGGTTGTGGCAATGCAAATACTTCAACTGTATCTGTGTATAAATCACTGCAGCCATGATTAGAAGTTACTCTAAGGTCAACAGGATAGATTCCGTTTGATGCATAAGTATGTAATGGATTTTTACTCTGAGAAGAAGCGCCATCGCCAAAATCCCAATCCCATGCAACGATAATACCATTTGCAACAGATGACTGATCATTGAATGTTGTTTGTATGTTTTTACAAACATTGTTAGCTGCAAACTTTGCATTAGGGATGTCGTGTACAATTATTTGTTGAGTTATTGAATCAACGCATCCTGAAGCTGAAGTTGCAATTAACGACACAGGGTATGTTCCTGCAAGTGGATATTGATAAGATGTATTAGCAGAAGTATCAGTAGTACCATCTCCAAAATTCCAATAGAAACTATTAATATTTCCTGAGGTAATGGTTGACTGATTTACAAACTGTGTTGGACTACCAAAACATAATGGAGATGCTGTAAATTGCAGTAATGGCAATGGGTTAACATTAACCTGATTATTAAAGATTGCAGAGCATCCATCTGTTCCTGTCACAGTCACTGTGTATGTCCCCTGTGTTGCAACGGTAATGGATGCAGTTGTAGCACCTGTTGACCAAAGATAAGTCGAACCCGCATTTCCTGCATTGAGTGTAGTTGTCTGACCTGAACAAATTGCAACATTCACTGCACTATTTATCAGTGAGTCGCTTACTGTTACTATTGCATCATCATAAGTAGTACAACCATTGGGAGCTGTAACAATTACACCATAATTTCCTGCTGTAGAAACCTGAATGGATTGTGTTGTTTCACCATTTGGAATCCATTGAAAGATTGATCCTGCATTACCTGCATCAAGCGTTGTATTATAACCAATACAAACATAAACATCAGAAATATTTACCACAGGTGGTGTTAATACATTAACCACCATGGTATCTTTTGACAAACATCCGTTATTGTCTGTAACTGAAACTATGTATGTTGTATTACTGGTTGGGCTGACAGTAATTGTAGCTGTCGTGTCTCCGGTTGGAGTCCAAACATAACTACTGCCGCCACTTGCAGCAATTAATGTTGATTGTCCATTACAGATACTTTTATCAGGACCTGCACTTGCAATCGGCAAAGGATTTACCGTTACTAAAACTGAGTCGGAAGCTGTACATCCATTAGGTGCTGTTACCACTACAGAATACATTGTATTATTTAGTGGTGAAACTGCCAACGCTGACGATGTTTGCGAAGTTGGCATCCATAAATAACTTCCGCCTCCCGTTGCTGTTAATGTCGTTGAACTACCTTTACAAATACTTTTATCAACGCCTGCATCTGCAACAGGTGGCAACAATACTGTTACAACTACGCTGTCTGTTGCAGCGCAATTGTTACTGTCTGTAACGTTTACAAAATAAGTTTGCGTTGTTGAGGGTGTAATTGTTAGCACATTTGAATTGGAAACAATTGGTGTCCAATGATAGGTTAAACCTCCACTTGCTGAGAGTACAACCTGATTGCCCAAACACACAGATTGATTGATACCTGCATCAGCCACTGGTAATGCATGTATTGTAATTGGTTTAACAATTGTATCAGAACATTGATAAGCTGTCTGAACAATCAGCTGAACATTATAAACTCCGGATGATAAGTAAGTAATTGCAGGACTTTGAATGTTTGATGTAGTTCCGTTTCCAAAGTTCCAGTTCCATGAGTTGATATTATTTCCGTTGACTGTTGACTGATTGTTAAAATTAGTTTGTTGATTTAGACAAACAGCCGGTGCAGTGAACTGTGCCACAGGTTTTGGATATATGGTTACTTGTTGAATCAAGCTATCCACACATCCTCCAGAAGAACTTACTGTCAAAGCAACCTGATAATTTCCTGCTGAAGTGAATGTATGCGTTGGCATTGAGACAGAAGATGTTGTGCCATCACCAAAATTCCAATGATAAGCATTGATATTTCCTGTTGACACTGAAGAACTGTTTTGGAATTGAATAGCATTACCGGGACAGGCATTAGCACCTGTAAAAGCTACAATAGGTTTAGGAAATACATTGATGGACTGTGAAACAGAATCCATACAACCTGCAGCAGAAGCAACTACCAGACTGATGTTGTAAGTCCCTGCATTAACAAAATTATGAGTTGGGTTCTGAACATTTGACAATGTACTGTCACCAAAATTCCATTGCCAGTTTGAAATATTTCCTGCACTTATGGTGCTGCTGTCAGAAAACTGAATCGTTTGATTTATACAAGCATCATTAATTGTAATGGCAGCCGAAGGCAAAGGATTTACCTGAACTGTACTTACCATAGTAGCAGTACATCCGTTAAGGTTGGTGATGGTAACTGCATACTGACCACTGCTTGAAACCGTAATAGTTTGTGTTACTGCACCGGTTGACCATAGAAAACTGTTACCCGGATTGCCAGCATCCAATGTTGCAGTCAGTCCCTGACACATCGAAATATTTGATTGGTTGTTGGTAATTGAGCCACCGGGTGTTACCAATACTGTATCAGATGAAGAACAACCGAAGCTATTTGTTACAGTAACTGCGTAATTGCCTGGTGCGGTGACATCAATTGTCTGAGTTGTATCGCCTGTTGACCATAAATATGTTGAACCGGCATTGCCTGCATTTATAGTTGTGAAAGTACCCGTACAAACAAATGTTGTAGGAATATTTACAACAGGGTTTGCATTTACAGTTACATTTACCTGTGCATTGGCTGTACATCCGTTTGCATCAGTAACCGTAACAGTATAAGCCGATGATGAATTAGGATTCACATTTATTATAGGACCCGTCAACCCAACAGGGCTCCATGAATAACTTACACCTCCTGTTGCTGTAAGCGTTGCAGTATCTCCAAAACAAATTGACTGTGGTGGTGAAACAACTGCCACCGGTAACTGATTAATGTTTACAAGTACAGAATCAACAGCAACACATCCGTTAACATCTGTAACCGTAACAGTATAGGTCGTAGATTGTGATGGGCTTACTGTAACCGGATTTATATTTTGTCCATTACTCCATTGATAGGTTAATCCTCCACTGGCAGTTAATGTCACAGACTGACCAAGACAAATTGCTGCATCGGCACCGGCATTTACAACAGGAGGTGGCGATATGGTAATATTCTGAACATAAGTACTGATACATCCATTTGCTGACGTTACTGTTAATGTTACAGGATGAACACCTTGAGTTGTAAAACTGACAACAGGATTTTGCAGGTTTGACGTATCTGTTCCGCCAAAATTCCATAAATAAGAAATAATATTTCCCGTTGATGTATTGCTAAGCAAGAAGCTATCGCCAATACATGTTGGTCCTGTAAATGTAAATGCTGCAATTGGTGCAGGTTCTATTGTCACCGGGACAGAGGCAGTACCTGTGCATCCAAACATATCCGTAATGGTAACACTTACATTATAGGTTCCTGAATCTGAATAAACAATTGCAGGATTTAGTTGTGTTGAAGTTTGTCCATTTCCAAAATTCCAATTCCAGTTTATAACACTATCTAAAGTATTATTGGTTAATGTAACTGCTGTACCTGCACAACCTGGCAACAGCGTAAATGCCGGAACCGGTAGTGGGTTAATAGTCACCGGTTGAATAATGGTATCAATACAACCAAGATTGGTAGTAACTATCAGCGTTACATTATATGTACCTATACTGTCATAGGTATTTGTGGGGTTTTGATCATTAGAGGTATTTCCATCACCAAAATCCCAAAACCAATTAATGATTGTGCTTCCCGAAACTGTTGACTGATCAGTGAAATTAACTGTTTGATTCAAACAAGCAGTTGATGCAGAAAAAGCTGCTGTTGGGAAGGAGATATATTGAATTACTACAGTATCAGTAGCAGTACACATACCATCACTAACCGTTACAATATAAGTACCCGGCCCAACAGTTTGTGTTGGGTTTGTAAATCCATTGCTCCATTGATAGGTATATGGACCACCTGTACCACCGGAGGGAGTTGCAGTAATAGTTGCCAAATCACTACAGGTAATAAACTGATCGGCACCTGCATTGACATTTACTCCAACTACTGTTAAACAATAGGAATAAATCTGACTGCCAAGCCAGGGGCAATTATCATCTGTAACTTTAATTGTAAAGCATTTTGGTGCTCCACTGATGTCTGAATCCGAAGGCGTCCAGCAGAAAGTGCCTGTTGGATGTGGAGTTCCTGCTGTTGTAAATGTTGCTCCTGTAACTGAACTGTCATATACAACCGTCAGATTCTGTCCTGCATCAGGATCGTTTGAATAAACATTAAAACAATATGGTTGATTGGCACAGATAGTATCAGAGAACTGATTTGTTCCGTTTATTCCGGACAATGTAGGTAGTGTGTTGTTACAATTGATTACTGTTACCTGTATATCGCGCTCAACAGTTCCTATCAACACACCATTTCTGTACTCTTTAACAAGGACAGCCATAACTGTCACATCAAGTTGCGTTGGTGTCATACAAATATCACCGGTTGCTGTATTAAAATATACGGGTGGACTTGATGTAAGTGGATTTGATGCACTGAATGGAGGAATATAACTTACATCAGTAGAATCATTTTGTTTTGGTGTAATCAACTCATAAACTAATGAATCACCATCGGCATCAGAAGCACCATGATTAAAACATAACTCCTGACCCAAGCATGCAAATGGAACAGGTTTGTTACTAAACACAGGTGATGTATTACAAGGAGAAATAGTATTGTTTAAAGTTGCATAGATGTAAAAGGTATTGGTCAATGGATTTGTAATGGTATTGATTGCAGCATTTCTGCAACAAAGCTCATAACTAAAAGTCCAGTCAGTACATTGTGCAGGAAGAGTTACTACTCTTTCATAAACCCATTCCTGAATACCTGTAAATACACCTCCTTTGCAAGTTGATAATGCATTTGGGCAAAGCGGGGTAATTTCCTGGCCGGTTCCTGGAACAGGAAAAAGTGTACGGGTAAAACGTTGTCCACATGAAGCAGAACTTATAGTAACGTTTACATTATTAGGCGCATTAATTCCAATGCAATCCCGATAAAAAGCTACTCTGATTTTATAATTATTTCCTCCTACACATTCGTAGGTCAGGTCGGCACCCATGCTGTGCGTAGCCATGCTGTTGTAATGCATACCGATAGCAGTCAGTAAGGTGAGAAAAATGTGGCGTAAATTCTTGCGCATAGGCAACAGATTTTGATGTTGTTTCAATAGATATCTGGCACTTTTCTATTGATAACATCAAAATTATTTCCTCTTAAATGGGGCTACTAACTGAAATGGACTGAAAGGTAGTTTTGTAAGAATATCTGATTTTAACATCCTTATTTTTCAGAAAAATCAAGCTGTCGTATAGAGACATTTTAAATATTTCGTTATAAATCCTTAAAAGTTATTGTAAGGATATTGAATTAAGTTTCTAAAATCAACAAAAATCAAAACACAACCTCCACTTCTTCATAAAAATTACACACCACAATTTATTTTAGATGCAAAAAACAAGCCTATCTCAACTGAATATTAAACAGGATAAATTCAAAATTTTCTTGACAAATGAAAGTGTATAATTACTTCAATAACTTAAATCTTTAAGCAATACGACTATTTACATTTGCCACAATGTATCTTCTTAAAATTAAAGGCACTGCCAAGATCCCTGATTATGTTCAAATGCGCGATGATAATTTTACACTCATTGCCTACTTCAGAGCAGACAGGCCGGAAAAAGCTATAGCTAAAGCAGGACTATCGGATAAAGAAGAATATCTTTTAAAAATAATTGCTGAAATACCATTCGGTAAAGTACAAAAAATAGAAATATGACGGACACAATTGTTTCACTTCAGGAAGCCAACATTTATGTTAAAAAAAATCTGATTCTCACAGGAGTCAACCTGCATGTTCAGAAAAATGAGTTCGTTTATCTTATTGGTAAAACAGGGAGTGGAAAAAGTTCATTGTTGCGTGTTCTGTTTGGGGATATAAAATTAAATCAGGGCGAAGGCAATGTAGCAGGATTCAGTCTTAACAAACTCAAGAATAAAGAAATTCCGTTTTTAAGAAGAAAATTAGGCATCGTATTTCAGGATTTTCAATTGCTTGGTGACCGAACTGCAAAAGACAATCTGCTATTTGTATTAAAAGCCACCGGATGGAACAACAAACAGAAAACTGACGATAGAATAAACGAAGTTTTGCAAAAAGTTGGTCTTGGCACGAAAGGATTTAAAATGCCACATGAACTCTCAGGTGGAGAACAACAACGACTTGCCATTGCACGTGCATTACTTAACGAACCAGAACTTATTCTTGCCGATGAACCATCAGGAAATCTCGACCCTGAAACAAGCAATGAAATTATGAACCTGTTTTTTGAACTCAGTAAAACTAGATGTTCAGTGATTATGGCGACTCATAATTACTCATTGATAGAGCGCTTCCCTGCAAGAATCATTAAATTAGAAACCGGAAAAGTTTTAGAGAGTTAACAACTTATTTTCCTGAATTTCCGTCTGATTGATAAGATTTTTTTACTTTTATCGTTTCAATCTTATGACTCCAAAAAGAATTCTTTTGTTGACGGCCACACTTTTGAGTAGTATGGCATCATTTGCACAGTTTGCCTTCAATCCTCAGGTTGGTTTGTCTGTTGCAAAACTTAGAAATCTGGAAAGTGATGAATCTACTAAAGCACGTGTGGGATGGCATGCCGGTGCCGATTTCAGAATAGGCAGGCGGTTTTATGTTCAACCCGGAATCTATTATTGGCAAACCTCAACAGCCTTTATTAATGATTCTTTGAAAATTCAAACAGATCTTCAACGAAGTGATATTAAACTCAATGCTCGTATTGGACTGAATCTTCTTGATGATGAGAATGCAAAAATCAGGTTCAGTATTGGCCCGTCTTATAATGTTCTAATTTCTAAAAGTGCCAAGAGCGATGATTTGGACAAAGTAACTCTTGGAGAACTTGAAGATAATTTCAATAATGGTGTTTTTAATTTTGATGCAGGACTTGGAGTTGATTTCTGGAAAATATCTTTTGATTTAGGCTACAGCATCGGCCTTTCTGATGCACTCGATAATACTGCATATTACAAGTCTGAAGCCCGATATGGTACATTTTATTTTAATGTTGGACTTGTTATCGGAAATGCTACTTCAAGTAAATAACTCATCTGTTTTATTAATGAGAAAATATTTTTTAGAGATTCATCAAATTCCATCCATTTTATTTAGCCAAACAAAACATGCATAAAAACAACTTTTTCAAAATATTCTTATTACTTTTATTTGTTGTTCTTATAGCCTGTCGGAAAGATCAGTTGCTGACTGATTCATCTGCAAAACTCAACTTTTCTGAAGACACTGTTTTATTTGATACCGTTTTTGCATCTATAGGAAGTACCACGCAATACCTTCTTGTTTATAACGATCATAATCGTCCGATAAAAATTTCTTCAATAAAATTAGCAGGCGGAAGTTCTTCGCCTTTCAGAATGAATGTTGATGGTGTAGCAGCCAACAGTCTTAACGATGTAGAAATTCGTGCCAAGGACAGTCTTTGGATTTTTATTGAAGTAACTATTGACCCTACAAGTGACCAAACACCATTTATAGTTACAGACTCTATAATCTTTGAAACCAATGGAAATATTCAGGATGTAGATTTGGTTGCTTATGGCAGAAATGCACGCTTCATTACACCAAAATATGCAATTACATTTCCTGATGGCAGCGGACTCCCCTATTCTATCATTGGTGATGGTTCGCCATGTGGAACTGTTATTGAGTGGGATAGCTTATTGCCTTATGTTGTTTATGGTTATGCAGTTGTTGACAGTTGCCTGACACTAAAAATTAATCCCGGTACAAAAATTTATTTTTACAACAACTCCGGCTTATGGGTTTATCGTTATGGTAATTTGCAAGTAGAAGGCAATTTAGAACATCCTGTATTATTTACCGGATCCAGATTAGAATCATCCTACAGCGAAGTTCCTAATCAATGGGACAGAATCTGGATTAATGAAGGCGGAACAAATAAAATTAATTATGCTATAATAAAGAATGGTTTGTTTGGTGTTCAGGCAGAAGATGTGCAGTTTGATGGTATCATTGGCGATGCACCTACACAGCTAACATTAAGTAACAGCACAATCCGGAATATGAGTATTGGCTTACTGGCAAGAAGTTTTAACATTACTGCCTACAACAATGTTATAAGCGATTGCAAAAGTTATTGTACTGTATTCTCACAGGGTGGCACTTACAACCTTAAACAAAACACCATTGCAAACTATTGGCGTTATTCGCAACGTAGTACCCCTGCATTTTTTATGAATGATTTTGTCAATGACGGTAGTAGCAATGTGCACATTCCACTTAACATCAATGTTGACAATTGCATTATCTATGGCAACAACGACAATGAAATTGAAAAAGATTTACTTGATAGTCTTGCAGACACGTACTCTTTTAAAAATAATCTCATAAAAGTTGATGAAAAAACCACACCCATAAGTGTGATTCCTGCTTTTATCAATACACTTAAAAATCAAGACCCTTTATTTGAAGATCAGTCGAAATATAATTTTAATTTAAAGGATAACTCCCCTGCTATTGATGCAGGCGATGGCTCCTTGCTGACATTTCCGGAACTCAACACCGACCTGAATGGTGGCACACGTCCACAGGGTGCAGCACCGGACTTAGGTGCAATAGAGAAAAAATAATTCTTTTTTTACTACACATTTTATTTCTGTAATTTCTACCATCTTACCAATCATTACATTTGCAGTCATGGATCAAAATACACTTGCCCAAAAAGTAGTTAATCACATGATGGAACATGACCGTTTCAGTCAGTGGTTGGGAATAAAATGCTTAGTTATGGAGCCCGGAAAAAGTGTTCTTCAGATGCAGATTCGCGAAGAAATGCTGAATGGTTTCGGACTCATTCATGGAGGCATTGCATTTTCGCTTGCCGACAGTGCGCTTGCTTTTGCATCCAATGCCTATGGAAGATTGTCTGTTGCTTTGGAATGTTCAATATCCTATCCTGCACCTGTACATAATGGCGACATTATTACTGCAACTGCAGAAGAACTTTCACTGACAAACAGAATCGGTGTTTATCAGATTACCATTACAAACCAAAATAATATTAAGGTTGCTTTTTTTAAAGGAACTGTTTACAGAACTAGTAAAGAATATTTTAAATAACAGAATGAAACAAGCATATATAGTTGATGGCATACGTACGCCTGTAGGAAATTATGGAGGCATACTGTCTTCAGTACGTCCTGATGATATGGCTGCACATGTCATTAAAGACCTGATGGCAAGAAATACCGGGCTTGCACCTGAAAAAATTGAAGATGTAATTTTAGGTTGTGCCAATCAGGCCGGTGAAGACAATCGTGATGTAGCAAGAATGGCGCTATTGCTTGCAGGGCTACCTGTCACTGTTCCCGGTGAAACCATTAATCGTCTTTGTGCTTCAGGAATGTCGGCAGTAATAAATGCTGCACGAGCAATTAGAACCGGTGACACATCATGCATGATAGCAGGTGGTGTTGAAAGCATGAGCCGAGCACCTTATGTTATGTCAAAATCTTCTTCGGCTTTTGCACGTGATGTCCAACTTTTTGACACAAGCATTGGCTGGCGTTTTGTTAATTCACGTATGAAAGAAATGTATGGCACCGACTCCATGGGTGAAACTGCAGAGAATGTTGCAACACAATATAAAATCAACAGAGAAGATCAGGATCTTTTTGCCTTAAATGCACAAATGAAAGCAGCCAAATCACAACGTGACGGCAGGTTTGAATGTGAAATTTCTCCTGTCATCATTCCTCGTAAAAAAGGTGAACCTATAGTTGCTTCTAATGATGAATTTATTAAACCCGATACAAGCATAGAGATTTTATCTAAACTAAAACCTGCATTCAAAAAAGACGGTAGTGTTACGGCAGGAAATGCTTCAGGTGTGAATGATGGTGCATGTGCGCTTCTGTTAACTGATGAGGAAACCCTTAATCAGAATAAACTTAAGCCAATGGCTCGCATAGTATCATCGGCAGTGGCAGGCGTAGAGCCACGCATTATGGGCATTGGGCCTGTTCCTGCAGCTAATGCAGCATTAAAAAAAGCAGGACTTAGCTGGAATAATATTGACATCATTGAACTTAACGAGGCATTTGCAGCGCAAGCATTAGCATGTATCAGACAATGGAATTTAGATGATCGTGATGAACGCATCAATCCAAATGGCGGTGCTATTGCAATTGGTCACCCATTGGGAATGTCAGGTGCAAGAATCATTCTTACAGCAGCACATCAGTTAGCACTAACTAATAAACAATATGCACTCTGCACCATGTGCATTGGTGTTGGACAAGGTTATGCAGTAATTATTGAAAGATGCTAAAGGTTGCTATTGTTTACGTCTGAAAAGATAAACTCTGCTCTCTGTTTTTTTGAGTAATCGTTCAATGTTTTTCTGATGCGTAACTAACACCAATATAGGAACTGCTATTGCAAAAACATTCATACTCGTTACTGTTTCATTTAGCCACCACATTACAATAAATGGAAAAGAAACAGCAGCAGCCATTGAGCCTAATGAAACATAGCCTGTAGTTAAAAAGAAAAGTAAAAAAACGCCCATACAGATTACAGCTGCTGGCGGGTTCACACCCCATAGGATACCTAATAAAGTGGCAACACCTTTACCTCCTCTGAATCCTGCAAATACAGGGAAAATATGTCCTAATAATGCTGCAGCACCCAAAGTAAGTTTAAAGTTTATAAACTGTTGCGTTGCCGGCATATATTCTCCAAAATAAGTAGCTAATTGTACTGCCATCCAGCCTTTGGCAATATCCATCAGTAATACAGGCACACCTGCTTTTGGTCCTAAAACGCGAAATGTATTTGTTGCACCGGCATTTCCACTTCCATATTCACGAACATCAGTATTGAAAAACACTTTACCAATCCAAACAGCAGAAGGAATAGAGCCAAATAAGTAGGCTGCTAATAAAAGAGTAATGTTCTCGGCATTAATCATTCAACAAAAATCACACATAAAGATTTCAGGCAAATATATTCTTTCTGAAAATATTGAACCGTTGTAGTCCTTTCTTTCATCCATCACGATGTGCTGATGATGTATAATTACGCCATTTTTCCAACAATTGCTTAAAATTCTCCGGCAACTCTGCTTCAAAAAATTTTCTCTCTCCGTTAATAGGGTGCATAAAACCGAGCGACTGTGCATGCAATGCCTGATAGGGCATCAGTTCAAAACAATTATGAATAAAAGATTTATACTTATTTTCTGTTGTGCCCTTCAGAATCTTATCGCCACCATATTCAAAATCGCCAAACAAAGGATGTCCAATATGCTGCATGTGAACGCGAATCTGATGTGTTCTTCCTGTTTCTAATTTTAGTTTAATAAGTGTTACATAACCAAAACGTTCAAGAACCTCGTAATGTGTTTTTGCATACTTGCCATAGCTACCATCGGGAAATACATCCATAACTTTTCTGTTAATTTTATTTCTCCCTACATGGCCTTCAATTTCACCTTTATCTTGTTTTAAATCTCCCCATGCCAATGCTATATAATTTCTATTTATGGTGCGTTCATAAAATTGCAAAGCCAGATAGTTAAGTGTATCCTCATCTTTAGCAACAACCAATAATCCTGATGTGTTTTTATCAATACGATGTGCCATCCCTGGCTTAAAAACATCCTTTGGCAAAGCCTGACCTTTTAATTCAGGATAAAAATGCCCTGCCATTGCATTAGACAAAGTGCCGGTATAATTACCATAAGCAGGATGAACTACCATACCGGCCGGTTTATTTACTACTGCAAGATATTTATCTTCATAGACAATATTCAGTGGTATATCTTCACATAACAATTCAATTTCACGAACAGGATAAGGTAAAACAACCCTTATCATATCACCGGGCTTAACCTTATAATTTGCCTTAGTCGGTAAATCATTTACCAGAATACTTCCGCTATCTATGGCTACCTGCAATCTGTTGCGGGTAACATTGGCCATTCTCGTTGTGAGAAACTTATCTATTCTCACTTGTTCCTGTCCGTTATCTACTACTATGCGGTGATGCTCAAAGAGTTCGTCCTGTTCCAGATGCTCCTGTGCACTTCCTTCTTGTTCTAATTCAGGTTTCATTCACCGCAAATTTAAAAAACATGTGCAAAAAGATTTTTTTTCTGATTTCATTACATAATTTTTTCATCAAACCTTTTCTTTCGCTTTTCTCTGCAAGATCTTGTTTTTCAGAGATGTTGTCAAGGTTTTTATCATAAAACTTTCGCACTTATTCGATTTGATTCTCATTGTTTAAGGTAGAATTATTGAAATTATTCCGCTTTTCATACAAATACCATTTCTCTGTCTTGTAACCGAAGCAGTGTTGTTGCGTTTCACTCTACATAATTATTTTCAGGAGAACTATTAAACTATGCGTCAGTTAAAAATTACGAAACAAGTTACCAACCGCGAAACCTATTCATTAGACAAATACCTCAGCGAGATTGGTAAGTTGCCATTACTGACATCGGAAGAAGAAGTAAGGTATGCACGGAAAATTAAAGAAGGCGATCAGCATGCTTTGGAAATGCTTACAAAATCTAACCTTCGATTTGTGGTTTCTGTTGCTAAGCAATATCAGAATCAAGGACTGACTCTTGGTGACTTAATAAACGAAGGTAACCTTGGCCTGATAAAAGCCGCTTATCGTTTTGATGAAACCCGTGGTTTTAAATTTATTTCTTATGCAGTTTGGTGGATTCGCCAAAGCATTCTGCAAGCTATTTCCGAACAGGCACGTATTGTCAGACTTCCTGTAAATAAACTTGGTTTTATCAATAAGATAAATAAGACTTATGCACAACTTGAACAGGATTTTGAAAGAGAGCCTTCAAACGAAGAGATTGCAACTGTTTTGCATGCAAACCTTGATGAAATAAACGACACACTTCGTTCGGCCGGAAAACATATTTCTATGGATGCACCACTCTTGCAGGGAGAAGATGGCAATATGCTTGATTTAATTCCTACAGAAGACGGACAAAGCCCTGAAGTTTCACTGATGAGCGAATCGCTTAAAAGAGAAATTGAACGCGCACTAACTACATTAACTCCCCGCGAAGCAGATGTTATCAGATTATATTTCGGACTAACTCCCGAACCGGCAATGACATTAGAGGAAATTGGAGAAAGATTTGAACTTACACGCGAAAGAGTCCGACAGATAAAAGAAAAGGCTATTCGCAGATTGAAACATACCTCCAGAAGTAAAATTCTGAAGGCTTATTTAGGATGATTTTTCATTGTATATGGTTAATGACGGTATTCTTTAATTAGGGTACCGTTTTTTATTGTTTTTTGTTTAGCGATTTTATTTATTTTGGTCGCGAAAATTTTAATCATTCTAACACAAAGAATTTATGGCTTACGAATTTTACGATGCAACAATTATTGATATAATTGATGAGAACGATGTAGTAAAACGATATTTTATTAAAGTACCCGATGAGCGTCCATTCAGTTTTAAAGCCGGACAGTTTGTGATGGTTGATTTGCCTATTGATTCTAAATATACAAACAGAAGCTATTCTATTGCATCAGCACCTTCAGCAGACAATATTTTTGAACTTTGTATAGTGCTAAACCCTAAAGGTATGGGAACACCATATATGTGGGAGAATTACAAAGTAGGAACAACAATAAAGCTTTCCAGAGTATTAGGCAAATTTCAGATTCCTGAGCCTATTGACACCGATCTTTGTTTTATCTGTACAGGTACAGGTATTGCACCATTACGCTCGCAGGTAGTTGATATTCTCAATCGTAAAATTCCACATAAAAATCTATACATGGTTTTTGGTAACCGCTGGACTAAAGACATTCTCTACAGACAGGAAATGGAGCAGTTAGAAAAAGATTATCCTCAGTTTAAGTTTATTCCTGTTTTATCGCGTGATAACGAAGGATGGACAGGTCGTAAAGGATATGTGCATCAGATATATGAGGAGATTTTTGCCGATAAACGCCCTGCAAAATTTTTTATCTGTGGATGGGCCGATATGCTGAAAGAAGCGCGTCAACGCCTGGAAGCCATGGGATATGACAAAAAAGCCATTAAGTTTGAGTCGTACGACTAAGCACATTTTCTTCACTTTCATTTTTGATTCATAAGCGACCGTCTATTTTAGCCCGACTTAGCTGTTTAATCAATTTTTTTAAATTTGCACCTCCTTAAATTTCAAGACAATGAAAAACTTTAATGCGTTGGGAATTATTTTAATTTCCTGCTTTTTTACAAATGCCTATGCACAAAAGAAAACAAACAGTGCAACGGTAAAACCTACAAAAGCTGTAACGGCAACCGCACCGGCAGCAATCAGCGACCCTGTTTTAGTTAATGTGGCCGGGCAAAACATCACCCGCTCAGAATTTGAAAGGGTTTATTACAAAAACAACAATAAAGGCACTGCCAACGATGAAAAGTCCATAAGAGATTATATGGAGCTTTTTATCAACTACAAACTAAAAGTTAAAGAAGCCGAATCTTTGAAAATGGATACTTCTGCTGCTTTTAAAGATGAACTAACAGGATACCGTAAACAATTGGCTCAACCCTACCTCACTGACAAAGATGTGAACGACAACTTAGTTAAAGAGGCTTATAACCGATTGCAAAACGATGTTAGAGCAAGTCATATTCTTATTAAGTTAAGCAGCGATGCTTTACCAAAAGACACTTTGGCTGCATATAACAGAATAATGAAAATCAGAGAAAAGATTGTAAAAGGTGCAGATTTTGAAAAGATGGCTCGCGATAGCTCTGAAGATCCTTCTGCAAAAGAAAATGGTGGCGACCTTGGATATTTTACAGGCTTGCAGATGGTTTACCCTTTTGAAACTGCTGCCTACAACACCAAGCCCGGTCAGGTGTCAATGCCTATACGGACACGTTTCGGTTATCATATTATTAAGGTAAGTGACATTCGTCCTGCTGTTGGCGAAATACACACTGCACACATCATGATTAAGGTTAATAAAAGTGATAATGACTCTGTGCAAAAAGAAGCCAAGCGTAAAATTGATGAAATATATGCCAAGTTCAAAGCCGGTGAGAAATTTGAAGATTTGGCAAAACAATATTCTGATGATAAAGGCTCTGCTGTAAATGGTGGTGTTCTTCCTTGGTTTGGCACAGGCAAAATGGTTCCTGAATATGAAAAAGCATCTTTTGCATTGTTAAAAGACAACGATGTTTCAGCACCTATCAAATCTGCTTATGGATGGCATATCATAAAGCGTTTAGAAAAACGAGGCATAGCATCATTTGATGAAAAGAAAAATGAACTGAAAAATCAGATTATGCGCGACAGCCGCAATGAAATGGGTAGAGCTTCTTTAGTTGCTAAAATCAAGAAGGAAAATAACTTTAAAGAATTTGCTGCTAACAAAGATGAATATATTAAATCGCTTGATACCACACTTGCTGATGGTACTTATAACGACTCTACAGCATTGAAGAAAACAAAACCTTTGTTTAACCTGGCAGGTAAAGACTATACACAATTTGATTTTGCAGCTTATCTGGCAAAACATCAGACAAAAAGAAAAGACATAACCTCTCAGGCAATAGCCCATTCTCAGTACGAAAATTTTGTAACAGACGCTTGTATTGCTCTTGAGGAATCACAATTAGACAAAAAATATCCGGATTTTAAAGCATTGATGGATGAATACAGAGATGGTATTTTACTATTCGATCTTACAGACAAAATGGTTTGGAGTAAGGCAGTTAAAGACACATCAGGCTTAGAGCAGTTTTATGAGAAAAACAAAAACAACTACATGTGGGGTGAACGCTTAGATGCTGTAATCTACACTTGTAAAAATGCTGATGTGGCAAAAGAGGCAAGAAAGATGCTTAAAAAGAAAAAGTCTGACAGTGAAATTGCTGCAACATTAAATAAAGATTCATCACTGAATATAAACATCAAAGACGGAAAATATTCTAAAGGCGATAATGAAATCGTTGATAAACTTGAATGGAAGCCGGGCTTATCTGCTGACTTGAAAGATAACAATCAAGTGGTTTTTGTTGATGTAAAATCAAAACTTGCAGCACAGCCTAAAAAGTTAGACGAAGCACGTGGATTGATAACTGCCGACTATCAGAATTTTCTTGAAAAATCGTGGATAACAGAATTGCGTAAAAAATACAGCTATTCGGTAAACGAAGATGTTTTAAAATCTATGTTTGCCAAGTAAGAAACAGCATATTGAAAAAACAACACATAACAATTAATGGTTCCGGCTTGCTTTTAGCATTTGCCGGAACTGTTTTTTTAATGAGTTGTAACAACCTGCCCGTTGACTTCAAAAAGGATAAGAATAAAAATGCTATTGCACGCGTTTATGATAAGTATTTGTATTCTTACGAAATTAAAGACCTTGTTCCTAAAGACGCTACACCGCAAGACAGTGCTATGATTGTAAAAAGTTTTGTGGACGATTGGATAAAACAAAATATTGTATTGCATCAGGCAGAAAATAATCTTCTTGACGAACAAAAAAATGTAGAAAAACAATTGCAGGAATATCGCAACTCTTTAGTCACTTTTGCCTACGAACAGGAGTTGGTTCGTCAGCGACTTGACACTACAGTTACAGATGAGGAAATTGAAAAGTACTATAATGAAAACAACAAGAATTTTTTGTTGAAGAGTAATATTATAAAAGCTACTTTCATAAAAGCAGCTAAGAAAACACCAAAGATTGATAAACTTAAATCATGGTTTAACTCGTCTAAAGAAAAAGATAGACAACTCCTTGAAAAGTTTTGTTTTCAATATGCCATTGATTATTCTTTAAATGACAATGATTGGATGCAGTTTGATGATTTACTTAAAAGAGTACCTATTAAAACCTATGACAAAGAAGAATTTTTGCGTAACAACAGAAATATCGAAACTGCTGATTCAGCAAACATATACCTCGTAAAAATTACTGACTTTAAAACCAATGAAAGTGTTTCGCCACTTGCCTTCGTAAAAGACAATATTAAGAACCTGATTATTAACAAAAGAAAACTTGCTCTAATAGAACAAATGCAGAAATCGGCATTTGATCAAGCACTTAAAAATAATGATTTTGAAATATATAAATAGAACATTTCTGCTCTTGATGGTATTCATTATGCCATCGCTGTTGTATGCACAAAAATCCGATACTGTAATAGATCAGATAATTGGTATTGTTGGAAATAAAATCATTTTGCAATCTGACCTTGAGGCACAATACCAACAGTATCTTGCACAGGGTCATTACAAAGATGAGTCAGCAAAATGCGATGTCTTGGACCAGTTGTTGCTGACCAAATTACTTATTCATTACGCCAATATTGACAGTGTTACTGTTAGCGATGCACAGGTTGAAGGTGAAATTGAAAAGCGCATCGCCTATTTTACAGAGCAGTTTAATGGCTCAACAGAGAAGTTGGAAGAATATTATCAGAAATCTGTTCCTGAAATTAAAGATGAATTCCGTCCTTTAGTGAAAGAGCAGTTGCTTGCGCAAACCATGCAACAAAAAATAATTGGTAAGGCATCGGCATCACCTGCTGATGTCAAAGCATACTTTAATTCTATTCCGAAAGACAGCCTTCCATATATTAATTCCGAATTGGAATACGGTGAAATTGCATTTAAAATTGCTGTCTCCGATGAAGAAAAAAATAAAGTGAAAGCAAGACTTGAAGAAATAAGAACACGCTTGTTGAAGGGTGAGGATTTTGCAACACTTGCAATCCTTTATTCTCAGGATGCAGGCTCTGCAAAGAATGGCGGAGAACTTGGTTTTGTTCCACGCGGACAGTTTGTACCGGAGTTTGAAGCTATTGCTTATAAATTGAAAAAAGGTGAAATTTCACCAATCATAGAAACAAAGTTCGGTTATCATGTTGTGCAATTAATTGATCGCAGAGGAGAAACTATCAATGTGCGCCACATATTACTGAAGCCTGAAGTCAGCAATAAAGATTTGTTAGCCACAAAAGCAAAAGCTGACAGTATTGCATTTGATATCAGAAGTGGCAAAATGAAATTTGAAGATGCTGCAATACAATATTCAGATGCAGAAGATTCAAAAAACAATGGTGGCAATGTGGTGAACCCTGCCACAGGTAACACACGTTTTGAAGCCAATCAGGTAGATGCCATGGTATTTTTTCAGCTTGACAAACTTAAAGAAGGCGAAGTAAGCAACCCTGCATTAATCACATCACGTGAGGGCACACAGTATTATAAAATATTTCTGCTTAAGAAACGTACCCAACCACACGTTGCCAATCTTACTGACGATTATCAACGTATTCAGCAGGCTGCATTAAGTTATAAACAAGCTAAATTGATGGATGACTGGATTGTGAGAAAGAGGAAATCAACATACGTAAGAATTGACCCTGAATACAGTCATTGCGAAGAGATAAAAAAATGGTCTAACTAACACAAAAAATATTCGAAATGAATCAACAATATACATCAGATGTTGAAGCTATAAAAGGATTAGTCAACAGTTATCAGAAACTTCGAACAGAAATCGGAAAAGTAATTGTCGGGCAGGATGAAGTTGTACGTGATGTATTAATTTCTATTTTCAGCAAAGGACACTGCCTTCTTGTTGGTGTACCCGGTTTAGCAAAAACGCTTTTAGTAAACACAATTTCACAAGCATTAGGACTTTCATTCAGCCGCATTCAATTTACGCCTGATTTAATGCCAAGTGATATTACAGGTATTGAAATATTAGACGAAAACAGACACTTTAAGTTTATCAAAGGTCCAGTCTTTGCCAATATAATTCTTGCAGATGAGATTAACCGTACGCCTCCTAAAACACAGGCAGCACTTCTTGAAGCCATGCAGGAAAGGTCTGTAACCGTTTCCGGAAAACGTTATGAGTTGCCTAATCCATTTTTTGTTCTGGCAACACAAAATCCAATAGAACAGGAGGGTACTTATCCCCTTCCTGAAGCTCAGCTCGACCGATTTATGTTTAATGTTTTCCTCGACTATCCCTCGTTTGAGGAAGAAGTTCTGGTTGTAAAAAACACAACCGGTGATAAACTTGGCAAAGCAGAGAAAGTGCTTGACGAAAATGAAATTACTTTTTTTCAGGATCTGATTCGCAAAATCCCTGTACCAGACAATGTATTGCACTATGCAGTAGGTCTTACTGCAAAAACACGTCCGGGAGCTGAAAACAAATCTGCAATGATTAATGATTATGTTGCATGGGGAGCAGGTCCGCGTGCATCACAGTTTTTAGTTATAGGTGCTAAATGTCATGCTGCAATCAACGGTAAGTTTTCTCCTGATATTGAAGATGTAAAAGCAGTTGCCGTTCCAATACTTCGTCATCGTTTAGTGCGTAATTATAAGGCAGAAGCTGATGGTGTTTCTGTTGAAAAAATCATTGACAGCATCTTGTAGTTTTCTATTTTTCGTTAATCTCCTCCTCTTTTCATTCTCTTCGGAAAACATCAAATCCGCGATTTCTGACTCATAGCACCAATCACCATAATTGGTGATTGGTGATTATTTCTGATATTATTAGTTTTACATTTTATTAAACTAATAAAAGATGAGGACATTAAAATTGATTGGCTGCGGATTACTGATGACAATTATTGCATCTTGCAGCAGTGGAGACTCTTCCGAACAGGAAACTGATGAAGGAACAGAAACTGGTACAACAACACAGGCAACAGAAAGAAATTTCTCAGGTAAAAATAGCAATTGGGCAAAATTAGTTGCAGTTGAAAATCGCGATGCTAATGGCAATTTGGTGTCCACAATACCATTACCTTCAAATTGGAAAATACATAACAGCAGACAACAAGGCGATCCTACTTTTACAGGTCCTGATGGAATTGTAGTTAAAGATTATCCGCTTCAGATGTTTAATTACCCATTTGATCAAAACACACAGTATATCTATAGTCAAAGTGGACAACAGGTTAGAGATTTCCCAGGTGTAGAACAGGTCATTCAACAAGATTTAATTCCTGTTTGCCGCAATCAGGGACTTTCATTCATAAAATATTATGAGTTGCCGGAAGTATCGCGGATTGAGAAATGGTATAGCGATCAGTTATTTCAGGCAGTACCAATGGATAAAAAAACATTTGCTATTGGAACAGATTGGCAAACTGCTGATGGCAATCCCTATTTTTTACTTGTACATTTTTCTATCAGCACCACTGCGCAACTGCGAATGTGGAGTTATTTTGTTTCCAGCCTGGAAGCAGACAAGGATGTTTTTGAGAAAGCAAAGAAGCAACTCTTGTTTTCAATTTCAAATGCACATTACGAACTGGAACCCATTATGGCTTACAACAGATCGGAAGCAGAAAAAGCCGGAAGAAGTTGGGCTCAGTTTAATGCTAGGATGGCACAAAATCAGGCTAATTTTGAAGCATCACAACGTGCACACATCAATAAAACAAATGCTATAAACGATGCCATTATGAGTGGCTACCGCGAAAGAAATGCTGCATCAGACAGAATGCAGGAACAACGTATTGATGGAATTTATGAAAGAACCAATGTTGTGGATGAAAGCGGACAGAAGTATAAAGTTGAAAGTGGTTACAATCAATACTGGATGAATAACGATGGTGAATATATCAGTACGGATAAGGTTGATTATAACCCCAACCTTGATGATAATATGAATGACCAAAAATGGCAGGAGTTAAAAGAAATTAAATAGCAGTAATGCTATTTTGCAAAAAGAGAATCAACAAAACTAACCCTGTCAAAAGCCTGTAAGTCGGTCATCTTCTCTCCTACTCCAATATATTTTACAGGTATTTTAAACTCATCAGAAATACCAATCACCACACCACCTTTTGCAGTGCCATCTAATTTTGTCAGCGCAAGTGCATTAACTTCTGTTGCAGCAGTAAACTGTCTTGCCTGCTCAATAGCATTCTGACCTGTTGAAGCATCAAGCACCAATAAAATTTCATGAGGTGCATCGGACACAACTTTCTGCATTACACGTTTTATTTTAGTCAACTCATTCATGAGATTAACTTTATTGTGCAAGCGACCTGCTGTATCTATTATAACCACATCGCTGTTCTGAGCCACACCTGACTTAACAGTATCAAATGCAACCGAAGCCGGATCGGCATTCATTCCTTGCGAAACAATAGGCACCTGAACACGTTCTGCCCAAATGTTTAACTGATCTACTGCAGCAGCACGAAAAGTGTCGGCCGCACCCAGTAACACATTTTTTCCTGATTGTTTAAACTGATATGCCAATTTACCAATAGTCGTTGTCTTGCCCACGCCATTTACACCTACAACCATTATGATATAGGGTTTCTTACTTTCATCAATTAAATTGGCCACAGTAGCCGATTTGTTCTCGCCAAGTAATGCAGCTATTTCTTCTTTTAAAATTGTATTCAACTGATCGGTTCCCACATATTTATCACGTGCTACCCTGTCCTGAATTCGTTTTACAATTTTTAAAGTTGTATCCACTCCAACGTCAGACGAGACTAAAATCTCCTCTACATTATCGAGCACTTCATCATCAACCGTTGATTTACCAATTACTGCTTTGGTAATTTTTGTAAAAAAATTCTCACGTGTTTTATTTAATCCGCTGTCGAGTGATTCCTTATCTTTTTTCGAAAACAGTCCGAAAAATGCCATATTATGATTCTTTTATTATAGTATTAAAACAAAAACAGCCTTCTTCCTTAGGGAAGAAAGCTGTCATTCGATTTCATAAATATTATTTCTCTTTCAAAAAATCTTTTACGTGATCGTTATGCACAATCTCTTCTTTGAATGAATAGGCTCCATTGGCACCTTTCACCATTTTTATCACCTTGGAAAACTCTTTTCCTTTACCGGTTTTAAGTGTTGCAACTACTTTTTTAGCCATTTTATTTAAGCTTTAAATTATTTAATTTCTTTATGAAGAGTAACTTTTTTCAGAATGGGGTTGTATTTTTTCAACTCCAAACGCTCTGTAGTGTTCTTCTTGTTCTTTGTTGTGATATAACGTGATGTTCCGGGCATACCGCTGTTCTTATGCTCTGTGCACTCCATGATAACCTGAACTCTGTTTCCTTTTTTTGCCATGATGCTAAAAGATTAAATGTGTCCTTTTTTTATCAGACTGTTTATACAGGCTGAAATTCCTTTTTTATTGATGGTACGGATTGCAGAAGCAGATACTTTTAAAGTAACCCACTCACCGGTTTCCGGAATAAAAAACTTTTTTGTTTGCAGATTTGGATTGAATCTGCGCTTTGTTTTACGATTGGAAAAAGAAATATTGTTTCCAACAATACTTGTCTTTCCGGTCAAATCACATATACGGGACATAACTACTCAATTTTATTAAGGGAGTGCAAAAGTAATTATTTTTTGTTTAATGCCAAATGCTTTTCATAATTTTTTACTACAGCAACCATTTCTTTGCTTTACAAGACAATAAACTATAAATCAATTATTTAACTTATTAAATTAAGCACTATTCTAATGGAATTAATGAATAATCTTTAATTTCAATAAGATTTATTCCTTGATTTTCTTTGATGCCATTGGCTGCATCTTTAACATATTTAATGTTTAACGTAGGCAAATAGCCCGCCCTAAGTGTGCCATGTGATGTATTTGATTTCACATATTCCATTACAGCTTCATAGCCCTGAAAAGCATTCAATAAAGGTTCGGTTTTATAGCGATTAATGAAATTGTTTCTGAAACTTTTTGTTGAAGCTGCATGATAATCTAAATACGTTGATGTGAAAAAAGCAATGCGCAAATTCTTAAGTATGCTAAAGTCTATGCTTTCAAAATTTTCCCATGTTGGCAGTCCAATCGCAAATACAGGTTTTTCTATGCAGGCATTAACCTGATTGAGTATGGTATTGACATAAGCTTCGGCAGATGATGTTACTATCAGAACAGCATTTTCGGTTTTCAATATCTTACAAACGGAATCGGGGTTCACGGTACTTGTGATAAAATGCTTCAGGCGTTTTGCCGGAAGATGATCTTTAAAAATCTGTGCAATGTCTTTATCCGGTTTAACATCGCGCGCAAGCAGCACATATTTGGAATCGGGAAACCGTGTTGCAATTTCTTTAGCTGCCACCATGCATTGTGTGTAGGTTGACGGTGAGAGCATATAAACATGTTCGCTATTTGCTTTGAAATTTATGTTTGATGGTTGTGTAAGAATCAGGCTTTGTTTATTGTTGGCACTCAGACGAGCAACGGCAGGATTAAACGATGAAGGCACAGAGGCAATCACTGCTTCACACTTTACAAAATTATTCTGCCGCCATAAACGCCACAGGGCAAAACTATCGGGAGGAGTTTCAGCAATGTTCAATTTAATATTGATTCCTAATTGTTTTAAACTGTCTGCTGCCAGTAGTGCACCCTCTGCAAACTGCAGGTTGCTCAAATTATTATAATCTGGCATAGCACTTCCTGAAGTATCATCAAACACCTGCATCTGTTGTTCCAGATTCAATGGCAACATCAACCCAATATTAAACTCTTTCTTCTCGGTCTTTTCATGAACCACTTCAGGTTTTTTCACAGGTTGTTCAACAGGCTTAGGTGCAGGTGCCGGTGGTGGCATTTGCGCAGTTTTCCTACTGCTGCTGCAACCTGCCATCAACAGTAATGCCAATGCCCAACTAAAATACTTTTTGCTGCTACTAAAACCCATAATCCTATTCCCATTCAATTGTTGCAGGTGGCTTTGAACTGATGTCATAAACAACCCTATTTATTCCTTTTACCTTATTGATAATTTCGTTAGAAACTATACTTAAAAACTCATAAGGCAGATGTGCCCAGTCGGCAGTCATACCATCGGTGCTGGTAACTGCTCTTATACAGATTGCATTTTCATAAGTACGCTCATCGCCCATTACACCAACTGAGTTAACAGGTAAGAAAATGGCTCCTGCCTGCCACACTTTCTGATAGAGGTTATGTTTTTGTAATAAAGAAATAAAAACATGATCTGCTTCTTGCAGCATCTTTACTTTTTCTGCACTTATTTCACCTAATATTCTGATTCCTAACCCCGGACCTGGAAAAGGATGGCGATTCAATAACTCTTCTTTTAATCCCATTTCTTTGCCCACCTTCCTTACTTCATCTTTAAAAAGCGATCGCAAAGGCTCAACAATTTTAAGATTCATTTTCTCGGGAAGTCCTCCAACATTGTGATGCGATTTAATGGTTGCCGAAGGGCCATTTACAGATACTGACTCAATAACATCAGGATAAATGGTTCCTTGTGCCAACCACTTTACATCAGAAATTGCATGAGCTTCTTTATCAAAAACTTCAATAAACACCCTGCCAATGGTTTTTCTTTTTTGCTCTGGGTCTGATATGTTTTTTAATGCATCATAAAATACAGTGGCAGCATCTACACATTTTATATTCAATCCTAATGGCTTAAAAACTTCCATAACATGCTGTGCTTCATTTTTTCGCAGCAAGCCATTATCAATAAAAATACAATACAGATTTTTTCCAATAGCTTTATGCAGAAGCAGTGCAGCCACACTTGAATCAACACCTCCTGAAAGCCCTAGAATAACTTTATCATTCTTTAACTTATCTTGCAACTGAGCAACTGTTTCATCAACGAATGATGATGGTGTCCAGTCGCCACGGCAGCCACAAATATTATAAACAAAATTGGCTAGCATTTTCTTTCCATCAGTGCTGTGATAAACTTCCGGATGATACTGAAAACCATAAACGGCTAAATGCTTGTGTCGGAAAGCAGCAACAGCAACATCATCTGTCTGTGCTATGACTTCAAAGTCATTACCTGCACTACGAATGGTGTCGGCATGCGACATCCACACCTGACTGTTGTCGCTTACATCATTAAAAATTTCATCATCAAAATTAATTTTAAGAATAGCTCGCCCATACTCTCTGATTTTTGAAGCCACCACTTCACCCTGATGCTGATGTGCAAGTAGCTGTGCTCCATAACACAATCCCAACACAGGTGTTTTACCAAAAAAACTTTTGGTGTCTATAAGAGGCGCCTGACTGTCGCGAACAGAAAATGGGCTTCCGGAAAAAATAACTCCTTTAATGGAATCACTCATTTCAGGCAGGTGGTTATAAGGATGAATCTCGCAATAAACATTAAGCTCACGCAGCCTTCTGGCAATTAGTTGTGTGTATTGTGAGCCAAAATCAATGATCAGTATGGTTTGGTGCATGGGCAAATGTAAGCAGAAAAGCAGAAACAGAAATATCTGTTTTTTTTAGCGACATGGATAGTTAATTATCTTTGCGCAAATTTTTTTAGAATGAAAATAACTTTTCCGGACAAAAACGTCAGAGAATATCCTGATGGAACCACTGCAATGGACATAGCCAAGAGCATCAGCGAAGGGCTTGCACGCAATGTACTTGCAGCAAAAATTAATGGTCAGGTATCAGACCTTTCAATACCTATCAACAGTGATGCAACTTTGGAATTATTGACATGGGATAGTCAGGATGGTAAAAATACGATGTGGCATTCATCGGCACATTTAATGGCAGAAGCATTGGAGTTTTATTTTCCGGGAATCAAATTCTGGGTTGGGCCTCCTGTAGAAAACGGCTTTTACTATGATGTGGACTTAGGCGGCAAACAAATTTCAAGCGATGACTTTAAGAAGATTGAAGACAAAATGATTGAGCTTGCCAGAAAAAATAATGTCTATATCAGAAAAGAAGTTCCAAAGCAGGAAGCTATAGCCTATTTCACAGAAAAAAATGATGAATATAAATTAGACCTGCTTCAGAACCTCGAAGACGGTAACATTACATTCTACACTCAGGGCAATTTTACTGACCTATGTCGTGGCCCACATATTCCACATACCGGTTATATTAAAGCAGTTAAGTTGATGAACCTTGCCGGTGCCTACTGGAAGGGTGATGAAAAAAACAAACAGCTTACCCGTGTTTACGGAATTACTTTTCCGAAGCAGAAAGAGCTTGACGAATATCTGGCAATGCTGGAAGAAGCCAAAAAACGCGATCACAGAAAATTAGGCAAAGAGCTTGATATCTTTATGTTTGATGATGAAGTTGGCCCGGGTTTACCTTTATGGCTTCCTAATGGTGGCGTTTTAATTGAGCAATTAGAAAATCTGGCTAAGCGTACTGAAAATGAAGCCGGCTACAAGCGTGTTCGTACACCTCATTTAGCAAAGGAAAGTATGTATTTAACTACAGGGCACCTTCCTTACTATGCAGAAAGCATGTTTCCTCCAATGGAAATGGATGGAGAAAAGTACTACCTCAAGCCAATGAACTGCCCACACCATCATAAAATATTTGGGAATCTGAATGCAAGTTATCGCGATTTACCTATTAGACTTGCCGAATATGGCACCTGCTATCGTTATGAACAATCAGGAGAATTGTTTGGGTTGATGCGTGTGCGTTGCCTTCAGATGAACGATGCCCATATTTACTGTACAGAAGAACAGTTTGCATCTGAGTTTAAGGCAGTTAACGACATGTACTTAAAGTATTTTAAAATCTTCGGAATAGAGAAATACATCATGCGTTTTTCTACGCACTCGCCAGAAAAATTAGGAAAGAAATATGTTAATGAGCCTGAACTTTGGTTAAAAACCGAAGATATGGTCAGACGTGTATTGATAGAATCGAACATACCATATATTGAAGTGCCTGATGAAAGTGCATTTTATGGACCTAAGATAGATGTACAGGTTTGGAGTGCCATTGGTCGTGAATTTACATTGGCTACCAATCAGGTTGACTTTGCTGTTCCTGCACGTTTTGGGCTTACCTATCGTGATGCCGACAATACAATGAAAACACCACTTTGCATACACCGTGCACCGCTGGGAACACATGAGCGCTTTATCGGATTTTTGATTGAGCATTATGCAGGTAATTTCCCTTTGTGGCTTGCACCTATGCAGGTAGCAATACTGCCAATAAGCGAAAAGTTCAATGATTTTGCAAAATCTGTTTCACAGTTACTAAATAATTACGATATTCGCGCCCTCGTTGATGAAAGGGGTGAGAAAATAGGCAGAAAAATCAGAGATGCGGAAGTTAAAAAAGTACCGTTTATGCTGATTGTCGGGGAGAAAGAGATGAATGAAAAACTGGTATCTGTGCGTAAGCATGGCGAAGGAGATAAAGGAAGCATGACACCTGAGGCATTTTGTCAATTAGTAAAGAAAGAAATTGAAGATCAATTATTAATAAACAAGTAAAAAGGAGGCTATATAGCAACATTTAACAAACCAAATACGCCCAAACCAGGTGGTCGTTTTCCTGACAGAAGATTACCACGTCCTAAAGTTGAAGAGCACCGCATTAATGGTCGCATTCATTCACCACAGGTTAGATTGGTTGGCGATAACGTTGAACCCAGAATTTATGATACACAAACTGCACTGGATATGGCGCAGGATATGGGTCTCGATTTGGTGGAAATATCAAATACAAGTAACCCTCCGGTTTGTAAAATAGTTGATTATCAAAAATTCCTTTACGAGAGAAAAAAGAAAGACAAAGAGCAAAAAGCAAAGGCAGCTAAATCTGTTGTAAAGGAAATACGCTTCGGGCCGAATACCGATGAACATGATTTTAATTTCAAATTAAAACATGCCATCAAATTCCTCGAAGAAGGAGCAAAAGTTAAAGCTTATGTTCACTTTAAAGGACGAAGCATAGCTTATAAAGAAAAGGGAGAAATTATCCTCCTGAAGTTTGCACAGGAATTGGAGCAATATGCAAAGGTTGAAATGCTTCCGAAATTAGAAGGCAACCGCATGTTTCTGCACCTGGCACCACTTGCAAAGAAGAAGTAAATAAAATAATAAACAAATAAAAATTAGAAGCGTTATGCCGAAAATGAAAAGAAACTCCAGTGCCAAAAAAAGATTCTCTGTTACAGGCACAGGTAAAATAAAAAGAAAGCATGCTTTCAAAAGCCATATCCTGACTAAGAAGTCAACGAAGCGTAAGCGTGCATTAACCAATGCTGCCATCGTACACAAGTCTGACGAGTTTAACGTAAAAAGAATGCTTTCAATAGCATAAAAAATAATATTCAATTAAGTTTAACCGGGTAATTAGCATAAAGATTCCGCAAAGCGGAGCGCTAACGCCAAAAATTCAAAACACATGCCACGTTCGGTAAATTCAGTAGCATCAAGAGCAAGACGCAAAAAACTGCTCAACCGCGCCAAAGGAAATTGGGGCGCAAGAGGTAACGTATTAACCGTTGCCAAACACACAGTAGAAAAAGGTTTGCAATATGCATACCGCGATCGTAAAACCAAGAAACGCAACTTCCGCGGCTTATGGATTCAGCGTATTAATGCAGAGGTAAGAAATTACGATATGTCTTACAGCGAATTTATGGGTAAACTGCATAAAGCAGGTAACCAACTTAACCGCAAAGTTCTTGCCGACCTTGCACTTAATAATCCTGATGCTTTTAAAGCAATTGTTGAGTCTGTAAAATAAATTGACAATACATTTTTGTAAAAGCTGCCTCGAAAGGGCAGCTTTTTTTTGTGGGTAAAATTTAATTTACACAACTTATAAAGTATTAACAAGAATGGTGATTTTGTTAGCATTCAAATTGAAAAATTCTTCAGTTTAAATTATGTTCTTATTTCGTCTATCATCAACATTGTTATAAGTTGTATCAAAATAATAAAAACAAAAAAGCTGTTGCATAACGTGCAACAGCCTTTAAAATAATTCAAACGCTTACTTTATTTTTTTGCAGCAGGCTTATTTGATTTGTAACGCATGTCAGGTGTGCCATCTGCTTTTTTTGGCCCTTGTGCTTTTACATTTTTGTTCTCTTTAAAGCGCTTGTCGGGGGTACCATCCTTTTTTGTGTGATCTGCAGCAGTACTCTTTTCTGATTTTACTGAAGTAGCTTTTGCAGCATGAGTTGTTGTTGCTTTGTTATTGGTAGTAGCAACAGTTTGTGCCTGGGCAAAGGTTAAACCTAATCCCAATGCAAATACTAATAATAACTTTTTCATTTTTTTTGAAATTTATGCAACAAATATGAACCGGCACAGATGACCACCACATGAATTTATTTTTAAAACGCATGTATTTTTTCTGAAGTGATATTAATTTCCGACTATCACTCTTGCATAAAAAAATAACACCATTGTTAGACTATAACAGTTTTTAATTAAATAGACAATGCTTTAATGTGTAAATCAAAAAAACAGAAAAATGCTATTTTCCCAACTGGTCTTTATACTTTTTCAGTTCGTTATTGTAGTTCGACTCTGACATGCTGGTCGTATTTTTAAAGAAATAAATTCCACCCCAGTTATAAACTACTTTTGAAAACACATCTGTAGTATTAGATTTCTTGATGATGGTGCGATATATTTTGCGGTTGGACTCATCTATAGTTTCCTCTGTAAGTCCTTCTGCATAATCTTTGTCAATAAATACAGGTAATGAAGCTGTATTCTGTTTTTTATCTTTCTGTTCATTCATGCGTGCAAGAGCTTGTTTCTGCGCTTCAATCTCACGCAAACGTTGTGCTTCTGCTTCTTCCTGAGCTTTACGTTTGGCTTCAGCGTCAGCCAATGCCTGTGCTTTAGCCAAACTATCCTGACGCGCTTTTTCTAAAGCTGCTAAACGAGCACGTTCTGCGGCCTCTTCTTTTGCTTTTTTATCAGCTAATATTTTTGCTTGTGCTATCGAATCCTGACGTGCTTTTTCTAATGCAACCAAACGAAGTTTCTCTTGTTCTTTAGCATCAGCTTCTGCTTTGGCTATGCTGTCTTTTCTTGCTTTTTCCAATGCTGCTAACCGTGCGACTTCTGCAACTTTAGCTGCTGCCTCTGCCTTGGCAATACTATCCTGACGGGCTTTTTCTAATGCTGCTAAGCGTGCTGTTTCCGCTGCCTTTGCTGCTGCATCTGCTTTAGCAATGCTATCCTGACGGGCTTTTTCTAATGCTGCCAAACGTGCATCTTCTGCTGCCTTTGCTGCTGCCTCAACTTTGGCAATGCTATCTTGTCTTGCTTTTTCTAATGCTGCTAAACGTGCCTGCTCTTTTGCTTGCTCGCGCGCCAAGCGTTCCTCTTCGGCTTTAGCTTTAGCAAGAGAATCTTTACGTTCTTTTTCTAATGCTGCCAAACGTGCTTCTTCTGCAGCCTTTGCTGCTGCATCGGCTTTGGCAATGCTATCCTGACGTGCCTTTTCTAATGCCGCTAAACGGGCTTGCTCCTTAGCTTGTTCTTTTGCCAATCTCTCTTCTTCGGCTTTAGCTTTAGTTAATGAATCTTTACGTTCTTTTTCCAATGCTGCCAATCGAGCCGCTTCTGCTGCCTTAGCTGCTGCATCTGCTTTGGCAATACTATCTTGTCGTGCTTTTTCTAACGCTGCAAGTTGAGTTCTTGCTGCTGCATCTGCTTTGGCAATACTGTCTTGCCTGGCCTTTTCTAATGCAGCTAAACGCTTTTGTTCTGCTGCCTGTTCACGAGCCAACTGTTCGGCAAGGGCATTTGCTTTTGCTATACTATCCTGGCGTGCTTTTTCTAATGCTGCTAATCGTGCGCGCTCTATTGCATCTGCTTTAAGTTGTGCTGCACGCAAGCTGTCTTCCTCCTGCTTTTTAGCTGCACTGATTGCTGCCAACCTATCCTCTTCTATTTTTTTCTGTTTGGCTTCTTCTGCCTTCTTTGCAGCCAACTCTGCCAGTCGCGCCTGTTCATCAGCCTTAGCCTGATTGATGGAATCTAAACGTGCTTTTGCCAACGAATCTTTCTTCTGCTTTTCCTGAACTAATGCCTGCTCTTCCAACTGTTTCTTAACAACTTCGTTTTCTTGTTTACGGGCATTGCTATACTCCAAATCATAATCAAAATCGTCATAAGCATCGTTCCAACTCCATTTGGCAACTGGTTTAGCCAACTCCTTAGGTTGCTCAACGCCTTCAGGCACTTTAAATAATTCTATTCCGAATTTTCTGTTTGATAACAACTGATTTTTTACAGGCTCCGGTACACGAGTATCAAATACAATTGACTTGGTAACACATCCTACTTTTGAAAATACAAGTGTAAAAACAGCATCAAGGTCAAGGTTGATGATAAACTTTCCACCATTTCCGGAAAGAATATTGTCCACCTGCTCATTACCTTTCATAATGCTGATTTCAGCACCTTCAAGTCCTTTGCCGTTTTGTTTAACGTTTCCTAAAAGTTCAAGGCTGCCTTTTTGGGCAAGAGCAAGGCTAACGGATGCTAAACCGAGTATTACAGAAAGCGCAAATAACTTTTTTGCGAATGAAACTGCTTTTTTAATGTTCATTGAAGATGCGGTTTGAGAATAAGATGCAATCATTCAGTTTTTGAATATCTATTGTTAAATTTTTTAATTTACCTGAAAGGTATTGTACTGCATTTTCGGTTGCAAGGTTTCCGGTTAATTTGTCAGTAGCCATCGGACAGCCGCCAAAACCCCGAATTGCCGTATCAAAACGCCTGCAACCTGCATCATAAGCCGCTGCCAGCTTGTTTTGCCAGTTGCCGGGGGTGGTATGCAAATGCGCTCCGAATTCTACCTTAGGGAATTTTTGGATAACGCCTTCAAACAGGTATGAAATATCTGCTTCTTTAGCTACACCAACCGTATCGGCCAAAGAAATAATTTCTACTCCCATAGACTGAATTTTATCAATCCATCCAGCAGCGTAGTCAACATTCCATTCTTCACCATAGGGATTACCAAAACCCATGGAAATGTAAACGACCAACTTCTTGCCTGCATTTTGTGTCAACTGCTGAATAGTGTTTAAGTTAGCTAACGACTCCTGAATGGTGGCATTTGTGTTTCTTTTCTGAAAAGTCTCGGAAATAGAAAACGGATAACCCAGATAAGTTATTGCCTGATGCTTTACTGCATCTTCAGCACCGCGTACATTGGCAATTATGGCAAGTAGCTTAGTGGTGCTTTTATTAAGTCCTGCCAACACTTCTGCCGTATCGCGCATTTGTGGAATGGCTTTAGACGAAACAAAACTACCGAAGTCAATAGTATCGAAACCAACTTCAAGCAACTTGTTTATGTACTCTATTTTTAAGTCCGTAGGAACAAAATCATGCATGCCCTGCATGGCATCACGCGGACATTCAATTATTTTCAACTTTTCCGGCAAGGTGATTTGGTTTTAATGACGTTTCAAATATAAAAAAGTAAATGAAGTGTTTCTTCTGCTATGAATGTAAGTAATCAACAAACTGTTTTTTCATTTTTTTATCATGGCACGATTGATTTTTTTAACCAATCCCGGTCCTTCATAAATAAATCCTGTGAATAGCTGCACCAACTTTGCACCAGCCTCTATTTTCTCAATCGCATCAGATGCTGAATGAATACCTCCCACACCAATAATGTCGAATTTTACTTTTTTTGACTGAGTGAGATAGCGGATTATTTCTGTTGAACGGCTTTGCAAAGGCTTTCCGCTTAAACCTCCTGCACCCAAGTTTTTCACTTCGTCAGCATCAGCTTTTAAGTTTTCTCTACTAATTGTAGTATTACTGACTATCAAGCCATTCAGATTAGTCTCTTCAACTAAAACTGCAACTTCATCTATCTGCTCATAAGTAAGGTCAGGGGCTATTTTTAAAAAGACAGGTTTTGGATTTCTATAGCTTTTATTTTTTTGCTGAATGCCGTTCAGAAGTTTTGTCAATGGTTCTTTTTCCTGTAATGCACGTAAACCAGGAGTGTTGGGCGAACTCACATTTATCACAAAATAATCCACCACATCAAACAGTTTTTCAAAACAAATCAGATAATCGCTAAGCGCATCTTCATTGGCTGTGTCTTTGTTTTTTCCAATGTTTCCACCAATTATAACATCTGACTTCCGGTTTTTGAGTCGTTCAACAACAGCATCCACACCTTCATTGTTAAATCCCATTCTGTTAATGAGTGCCTCATCGGCAGGAAGTCTGAACAGTCGGGGCTTAGGATTGCCCGGCTGCGGACGTGGTGTTACTGTTCCAATTTCAATAAAACCAAAACCAAAAGCCGCTAGTTCATCAAAACAATAAGCATCTTTATCAAAGCCTGCTGCAAGCCCTACCCGCGAATTAAATTTAAGATTCCCTATTGCAACCTGTGTCCCTTGTTTACCTGTAGAATACAAAGATTTTATGAAAGTCTTAACTCCGGGAATTTTAAACGCCATCTTCAACATGCTAAAAACAAGATGATGTGCCTGTTCAGGAGGAAATAAAAACAATAAAGGTTTGATTAAAAGTTTATACATGCTGCAAAATTAAAACTAAACCATCAGAAACGGTCAGAATGATTTTATAAAAGTATGTTCATTTTATTTAGACGAATCTAAATTTTATTACTACATTTGTCTAAATTTTTACAGGATGTATTATCAACTATCGCCTACTGAGCAGAACTATATAAAGCAGATTTATGCACTTTCTGATGGAAACCATCAAAATGTGCTGACCTCTGATCTTGCAGCAGCCATCAAGATTAAAGCAGCCACAGCTACAGATATGTTATCGAGGTTATCAGACAAGAAATTGGTTGACTATGAAAAATATTATGGTGCCAGGCTGACAGACAAAGGAAAGCAGGTGGCATTAAACATTATCAGAAAGCATCGTCTGTGGGAAGTTTTTTTATCAGAGAAATTAGGTTTCAGTTGGGACGAAGTGCATGAAATGGCGGAAGAGTTAGAGCATGCCACCAGCGATGAATTAGGTAATCGCTTAGAACAATTTTTGGGTAATCCGAAAACCGACCCACATGGCGACCCTATTCCTAACCGTAAAGGCGAAATAGAAAAACAAAAAACTATTCGTCTTTCGGAAGCCGAGCAAAACCACACTGTTGAAATTCGTTCTGTAGAAGATCAGAACACTGCCTTATTGAAATTTTTATCAAAGCATAAATTAACACCCGGTGCAAGGTTGCTTGTAAAAGAAATTAATCAGTATGACAGTTCTTTAGAAGTAAAAGTCAACAATAAAAAAGTGCTTCAACTCAGTCGTGATGTTGCAGAAAATTTATGGATTATTAGAGTAAAATGAAAAAGCAAAAAGAATTTCAACCCTCATTACAGGAGGTAAATGCATCGGTTGACACTTCAGGAAAACGCACACTGTTTAAAAAGATTTTCGCCTTCTTCGGGCCAGCATATTTAGTCAGTGTTGGCTATATGGACCCCGGTAACTGGGCAACAGATATTGCCGGAGGAAGCAAGTTTGGTTATCAACTTCTTTGGGTGCTACTTATGAGTAATCTTATTGCATTACTGCTGCAAAGCCTGAGTGCCCGTTTAGGCATTGTGCGCAACCGCGACCTTGCGCAGGCATCAAGAGAAACCTATCCGCATTTGGTAAATATTTGCCTCTATGTGCTAGCAGAAATAGCTATTGCAGCCTGCGACCTTGCAGAGGTGTTAGGTATGGCCATTGGGCTTCAACTACTTTTTGGAATTTCGCTTGCAACAGGTGTAATGATAACCGTATTGGATACTTTTCTGCTTTTGTTTCTCATCAATTTAGGCATCAGAAAAATGGAGGCCTTTATAATTTCTTTAGTTGCAATAATTGGCTTTTCTTTTTTGGCTGAAATATTTTTTGCCAAGCCCAATATGGCAGAAGTAGCTTCAGGATTAATCCCAACAGCATTGAGTAACGAAGCTTTGTATATAGCTATTGGAATTATAGGTGCCACTGTTATGCCTCACAATCTTTATCTGCATTCGTCATTGGTGCAGACAAGAAAAATTGAAAAAAGCAGCAAGTCAATTTGGCGAGCTATTCGATTTAATATTGCTGACAGTGCTATTGCATTGAACATGGCATTCTTTGTCAATGCAGCTATTTTAGTACTTGCAGCAGCAGTGTTTCATAAATCAGGACTTTTTGAAATTGCAGAAATTCAGGATGCACATCAGTTGCTTGCGCCCATGCTGGGAAACAACCTTGCTCCTATTCTTTTTGCTGTAGCATTGATAGCAGCAGGACAAAGTTCTACCATCACCGGAACATTAGCAGGTCAGATTGTGATGGAAGGATATATAAACCTTCGTATTCAACCCTGGGTGCGCAGATTAGTTACACGCCTTATTGCCATTATTCCTGCATTTATCACCATTCATGTTTTTGGCGAAAGAAGCACCGGTGAGCTGTTAGTTTTAAGTCAGGTAATTTTAAGTTTACAGTTAGGCTTTGCTGTAATTCCACTCATTCATTTTGTAAGCGATAAAAATAAAATGGGCGAATTTGCTATTGGCCCTATTATAAAAACGCTGTCGTGGATATGTGCTATAATTATTGTAGGACTAAACATTAAGTTGGTTGCAGAAGCAATGAGTGATGTATTTTATAGCGACACACTATTACTCTGGAAAATACTATTGGCTTTAGTTTGTTTAGGAATCGGATGGTTGCTATTGATGACAGTGTTCTATCCTTTAATAAGCAAAGCATCTTTCAGGTCAAAAGTATTTCATGACGAACCCAGTCAGATTTCTACTCCTGAAAGTATAAAATACAAACGCATTGCTATTGCGTTGGATTTTAGTTCAAGCGATAAGAAAGCGATTGAAAATGCATTAAGTGTTGGTGGACTTAATACTCACTATTTGTTGATTCATGCTGTGGAAAGTGCAGGGGCATTAACCTTCGGAAAAGAAATTGAAGACATGGAGAGTGAACATGACAAACAACATTTAGAACATTACATTAAAACGTTGAAAGGCATGGGTTACTTTGCCGAGTATCAGATTGCACATGGCAACCCGGGAAATGTTATTCCAGAAATTGTAAATGATTTTGATGCAGGCTTAATTGTTATGGGCCAGCATGGGCATAAAGGATTAAAAGATTTTTTACTTGGAACTACTATTGACAAAGTGCGGCATAAAGTAAAATGTCCGATGTTGGTAGTATAATTTTACTTTTGCAACCGCAATGGCCAAAAAAGATTTTGCTCCCGAAACCGTCAACAAAAAAGCTTCGTTCGATTATTTTTTCGAGCAGAAGTTTGAAGCCGGCATTGTACTTACAGGTACTGAAGTAAAATCTTTGCGTACCGGACAAGTAAATTTAACTGATGCCTATTGTGTTTTTAAAAACGGAGAGCTTTGGGTAAAAAACATTCACATTGCAGAGTACAAGCAAGGTGGTTATGCTAACCACATTGCCAAGTCCGACAGAAAATTACTGATGCATAAACGTGAGTTAGAAAAACTTCAAACCAAGTTAAAAACTAAAGGAACAACATTAATTCCAACACGCATTTATTTTAATGAAAAAGGATTGGCAAAACTTGAAATTGCATTAGCAAGAGGAAAGAAAATGTTTGATAAAAGACAGACAGAAAAAGAACAGGAAGCAAAAAGAGAAGTTGCCCGCGTGATGAAGCGTTTTTGAGAATCTGAACAAATATCATCTACATCATAAAATTTATTAAAATTCAGCTAATAAGCTGAATACATGCCACTTACGTAAATTCACCCAAAACCTTAAAACGTGCTGCTTGATTGCATTACGACCATTAAAGTTGTTGATTTTAAATTAAAATTCAGGGCTAATTGACAGATTTACAATCACAACGAGGACGGCATTGCCGCTGTTGAAAACAAAATATTGAATTTTCATAAATCAGAATTGGCTAAAACCATTACTTTGTCGCTATAAACATTCAAAAAAATAAGACACATGAGCACAGTACAAGCACCCGACAAAGAGAAATTAAAAGTATTACAAGCAGCCATTGAACGCATTGACAAAACCTATGGTAAAGGCACCATCATGCGCATGGGCGAAGATGCCATTGAACCTGTTGAAGCCATTCAGACAGGAAGTATTTCATTAGATATTGCATTAGGCATTAACGGTCTTCCTAAAGGACGTGTAATTGAAATATACGGACCCGAATCTTCAGGTAAAACAACATTAGCCATTCACGCTATTGCCAGCGTACAGAAAAATGGTGGCATTGCTGCCTATATAGATGCAGAACATGCATTCGATCGTTTTTATGCACAGAAATTAGGTTGTGATATTGAGAACCTTCTTATATCGCAGCCCGACAATGGCGAGCAGGCACTTGAAATTGCAGACAATCTTATTCGCTCAGGTGCAATAGACATTATTGTTATTGACTCTGTTGCTGCTTTAACGCCAAAGAGTGAAATTGAAGGCGAAATGGGCGATTCTAAAATGGGATTGCAGGCACGTTTGATGTCGCAGGCATTGCGTAAACTTACTGCAAGCATCAGCCGAACTAAATGTTGCTGTATTTTTATCAATCAGCTTCGCGAAAAAATTGGTGTTATGTTCGGAAATCCCGAAACAACAACCGGTGGTAATGCATTGAAATATTATGCATCAGTGCGTTTAGACATTCGCAGAATAGGACAGATAAAAGATGGTGACAGTGTTGCAGGAAACCGCACCCGTGTTAAAGTGGTGAAAAACAAAGTAGCTCCTCCATTCCGTCAGGCAGAATTTGACATTATGTATGGCGAAGGTATTTCTAAAACAGGAGAGCTTGTTGACCTTGGTGTTGAATTAAACATTGTAAAGAAAAGCGGTTCGTGGTTCAGCTATGGCGATACCAAACTTGGTCAGGGACGCGATGCTGTGAAACAACTTTTTAGTGACAATCCTGAACTTGCCGATGAGATTGAAAATAAAATTAAAGAAGCAATGAATTTAAAAACTGCTTAGAAAAATAATTATTTGTTTATTGGTAAAAGAAAAGAGCTGCCGGTTTTCGGTGGCTTTTTTCATTTCATACCAATTGTATATGATGGATTGTGTTTAAACCGATATTTGCACCACAATAACATTAGAATGACATTGAAGAAACATTACATACTTTATTTTTCAGTGCTGATTTTTACTGCCTGCACAAATGGAAAAAAAGAAACAGAGGAGCCAAAAGATAAAATTGCTCAGCTTACAGAAAGCATCAAAGCCGACAGCACCAATCCAAAAAACTATTTCGACCGTGCCACTGCCTATTCGCAAAAGAGCATGTTTGATTTGGCTTATTTTGATATGGAAAAAGCAATGAAAATAAAACCATCTGACCCGGAATATCTGATGCTTTATTCAGACCTTAGTTTCAGAATGAATAAGGTAAAAGATGCACGCGATGCATTAGTAAAAGTGCGCGAAATGCAACCATCAAACTATGATGCTGCATTTAAATTGGCAGAAATATTTTTATATACCAACAATCAGGATCAGTCGTTGCATTATTTAGATACAGTTTTACAGAAAGACCCTAAAAACACCAAGGCATTGCTGATGCAGGGCTTCAACTTAAAAGAGAAAAAAGATACAGCCGCTGCCATTACAGCTTTCAGAAATGCTGTTGCCATTGACCCTAAGTTTTATGAGGCACAAATACAATTGGGTTTACTGATGTATTTACAAAACAACAAACTGTGCGTTGACTACTACACCAATGCATTAAACATTAAAGCCAACAGCGAAGAAGCCATGTATGGTCTGGCATTGTGGTATCAGGATCATCAGGAGTTTAATAAAGCCATACAGTTTTACACCGACATTATTCAGATAAATCCTAAAAACAAAAATGCACATTTCAACCTTGGATACATACATCATGAATATCTGAAAGTTTACGATCAGGCAATCAAACATTATTCCGATGCCATTGCAGCAGACCCCAATTATGCAGAAGCCTACTATAACCGTGGTTTATGTTATGAGTATGTTGGAAATATTACAGCAGCAAAAGACGATTACAGCAAAGCACTGCAAATAAGAAAAGGTAATTATCCACATGCACAGGAAGGACTGCAAAGAGTGTCGAGGTAGAGGAGATGAATTTTTGAGACACATTCTACCCTACTCCTTCACAAACTTTGCTGTTAGCATATTTGTTTTGCCCTTGGTTTTTACTACATACATGCCCGGTGAAAATGACGAAACATCTATCTGAATGGTAGACTCTTTACCAGAAACTTTTCTGTACATTATTTTTTTACCAACCATATCATAAATTTCTATAGCAACAATAAGTTGCTCTTTATTTTGAATTTTTATTTCTGATGTTGCGGGGTTTGGATATAAAAATAAATTTTCTGCAGGCAATGGCACTTGTTCTTCTAAACCTACCGTACAGTTGCTACCCCACTTAGCAATAAAACCATCGGAGTTGCCGCCTTGGTAGGGATAGTTTATTCCATTTACGGTTAAAGTGCCATCGTAACTACCACCAACATAAATATTGCCGCTGCTATCGTGAGTTATACACTGTGGCTCTTCACTACTGCCTGTACCCGGTAAATTTACACCTTTTGTGAAATTGCCCGTTGAGGCGTCCATTATTGATAAAAATATATCTCTATAACTTACTGCTGTGATAGTATCGCTCCCTATAACTGCTTTTCCTAAAAACATTCCCGCAGTTGCTATTTGATTGTTATATACAGAAACACCACCTGTGGGCATGCCATAAGCAGATGAACACTGAATGGACGAAACCCACACTACACTATCTTGATTATATAACCTAGCTACAAAAGGCACTACAGAATTTAAAAGGTATAATGGGTTTGTAATTGTAGTTGATCCTATAATTGTGCCAGGGTGTACCATGCCTGTTAAAACAATATCAGAGCCAATAATATCTACTCCGTAGCCTTTCATTCCATTAGCTGATGGAGTACCTATTTGTTTCACCCATTTAAAGTTACCTGAGGAATCGAATTTAGCCAAAAACAAATCTATTCCAACATTTGGTGCATTAGTTAAGTACAAAGTAGAATCACCAATTACAACAGAATCTGCAACAAAATAGCCTGTAATGTACTGATCGCCCGTGGGACTTATTTTGCAATCTCTATAAAATGGACCATATACACTGCCTAAATTCTGGAATCTGTTAATATTTCCTGAAGTATCAAAACGCGCAGTAAAACACCAACTAAGGCTAAAATAATTATAGCCGGGAAAAATAACTCCCGATCCTCCTGAACCGATAACATTAATCATATCGTCATCAGTAATTTGAATTTGTCTTCCGCCTGTACCCAAAGTTCCCGGTCCCGGACCTGCTAATTTAACCCATTTAAAATTTCCTGCCGTATCTAACTTTGCAAGAAACATATCGTATGTTTCTTCTGTTATAAGTGTATCAAAAAACTGGCAAGGACTTAATGGATGCGCACCAAGGTAGCCTGTTAAATAAATATTGCCATAATTATCTAAAGCAAGGCCATAAGCTTCTGTATTATACAAATTGCTTGTGTTACCTGCAGTTTTTACCCAAACTAAGTCTCCGGCACAGTTTAATTTAGCCAGAAACAAGCTAAAATAACCCTGATAGGTTGTCATGGTGTCGCCATTAAAGTTAGCCCCATAGCATACCCTGCCGCAGACATATACATTGCCCTGTGCATCGGTCTTTACATCTTTTACCCATTCGTCAGGTCCACCGGCACCATTGCCATTACCACTGTAGCCGCCTACACGTGCCAGCCAATGCCAACTTGGTGTTTGTGCTGCCACACTTGTAAACAGCATCAAAAATATCAGCAATAATTTTATTGTCTTTTTCATTGTTTGTGCTATTTGATGATGACTAATTTTTGAACCAAACAATCGCCTGCATTGCTTTGCAAGGTAACAAAATAAATACCGGGCAGCCATTGCTGTGTTGAAAGTTCTGACATGCCTGCTGTTGCCACATTTTCGTTATATATTATCTGCCCAACAGCAGAAGCTATGGTGATAATGCCTCCCGAACGGGTGCTGTAATGTAGTGTAACTTTGTTTTTAGCCGGATTAGGCATCAGGCTAAGCGATGTATTCTGAACAGCATCGTTAGCATCATTTTGATAGCTTACCCTCAGTGGTGTAGTTGTGTCTTTTTCTCCGTTTCTTGATGGAGGAATACCACATGGGGGCAAATTACCCGAGCAACCAGTAGTTTTACAAGCAGTGTAGGTAGTAAAATTGTAGCCATGCAAGGTGATGCAGAAGTGGCTTGCATTATTGTTGACTGTTATAGAACTGTTGATGATGGTTGTGCCCGGTCCAACTGTTGCAGGCATAGCGCCTAAAACACCTCCTTGTGCCGTAAACATGGAGAATAGCTGTGGAGAATTAAGGAGTGTGAGTGTAAAACTATAGATTCTGTTGCCATTGGCATCATGACCGATACATTGCACATTGTCTATCTTAACTTCTGTGCTACAGCCTGTGGGAACTCCGCATTTTGGCAATTTCATACAATAGCGGTAGTTGCAGCTACACATGGGCTTGTTTGAGTCTGTTATGTTAATGTCAAAACAAACATTGTCAGGATAGGCACTGTAGGTTGATAATATTCCGGTAAGTAGTTGCGGTGGATTTGAATTCGGCAGCATAGATACTCCGCCATCTGGCGAAGACACCATAACATTAGGATTGGCAGAGCATCCATAGTTGGTTACTATCTCAAAATGATAATTATTCAATAACTGAACATCACCATTCACTTCATTCATGCAATAAATTTTACCTTGCGGATAAAGTCTGCAAGGACATGGAATGATGGTAATTTCAAGTGCATCTGACATCATTTCGCACACAGTGCCATCAGGATAGCCAACTACTAACTGAAGCGTAACTACATATACACCCGGGCTGAGCAATCCCATATTAAGGTCTTGTACGGGGCTTTGCTGGCCTGAAGCTTGCGCAACACCATCAACATACCATATCCATTTATTAAAAGACAAACTTCCACTACCGAATACTGTTACAGGCACTGTGTCGCAATATTGCACACAGCCTGTCATCATAAATCCTGAAAAGGGGTTCTCATGCACTTCAAAGGTTGCATGATTGGTGCAGCCATTGGCATCAGTTAGTGTTGCCTGATAGGCACCGGCAGTATAAACAGTAATAACAGGGCCGCTTGCACCATTGCTCCAGTTTACCCAATAACTACCGGCATTGATAACGGTAAGATCAATGGGCTGCCCTTCGCAGGCTTGCGGCACATTGCTTTGAATAATAGGCAATGGCGGTAATGGATTTACTAAAACATCTACAGAAGTGCTGCGGGTGCAACCATTGGCAGTAATGTCAAGTGTTACATGATATGTTCCGGCAACAGCCCCTGCAATATGTATGGAAGACTGGCTAAAGGTATTGGTAACATTATTGGGGTCAACTATTGTCCAGTTGTACTGTACAGCACTACCCTGATTGCCATCTAAATTAATGTTATCGCCTTCGCACAGTGTCAGATCGCCCCAGATAAAAGGCTTTGGCACATTTACAACTGCAGCCTGACCAGGGCTGGCAGGACTGTAGCTGCAACCGTTATTGTCGCTCACTGTAACAAAATACTGCCCTGTTTGATTTACCGTTAATGTGGGCGTAGTTACACCACCAGTCCATAGCCAGGAGGTGGGCTGTGTGTAAGGACCACCTGGAATTGTAATATAATCCAACGCCAAACTTCCATTTCCTCCCGGACAAAATGATATTAATACAGGGCTTATGCTGCCACCTAAATTATTATCATTAACCGTTACTTGTTGTGTGCTTGAGTAGGTGCAGCCGTAATTGTCGGTAACTGTAAGATTTACTGAATAAATGCTAAGTCCTGATTCAAACACCCGCTGTGCATTAATAGTGGCAGCAGGGTTTTGAGGGTTATAAGTAGCCTGATCACCAAAATCCCAAAGGGCATGGTGTACGTTGGTGTTGCTTGCACTAAACTGTACAACAGTTTGCCCTTCGCAAAATGGCCCGCCTGCAACGGTAAATGCAGGTGAGGGTGGTGCAGGAATATTTATTGTAAGTGTTCGTTCGCAAAAATCTGTGCCGTTGCCTATTTTTAGTTTAATATTATAGGTGCCTGCTGCCAAAGTAATGGTTGGGTGGTTGCTTGTGCTAAACTGTGTGGTGCCTGAAAACCACTGCCAAGTGGTAATTGGGATGGTAAAAGATGAAAGGTCAATAAATTCAACGTCATAACTTCCGGGTGTACTGCTGCAATGCAACGAGGTAATAAAATTCGGAAAAAGCGGCACCGATACCGGTAAGCAATAATTGTCGCAATACTGTAGTCCGGTATTATCGAAGGCATATAGGCAAGCACTAAATTGTCCGGCAGTGCTGTATGTATGTGAAGGGGTAAGTGTTGTGTTATCACTGGTATTATCACCAAAATCCCATAAATAACTTGCAGGTGTAGGGTTGATGCTGCCTACAAAATTTACTGTAAAACAATCTGATGCCGGTGAAGTGGTAAAGCCGATATAAAGAAGAGGGGTTGGATTGCACAGAGGCGGATTGGGTGAGCAAGTTGAAATTGAAAAACTTTCTGTTCTGGCGCAACCGGTTATCGTATTGGTGATGGTTACATCAAATGGTTGTGCATCTAAATAATTCAATGTATTAACGTTGCTATTATTAGATGCATTATTACTCCACGAATAATTAAAACTTCCTGATTGTTGCACCAGCGAGGCTGTAATATTAGTAACAGCCGGTGGGCAGAACGTTGTTGCTGAAAGTGTCAAAGAATATAATGGAGCAGGGTTAACATCAATTTTTGTGCTGGCATAAGATTGGCATCCGCCATCATCAACGGTCAAGGTAACATCAAAGGTTGTGAGGCTGGCTCCCTGAGTCAGACTATAGGTATGCACTGCATTTAAAGGGCTGTTTCCGCTGCTGCCATCACCAAAACTCCAGGTATAATTACCGGGAAGCGCAGGAGTGGCTGTAAAAGTTATTGGGGTATTTTCACAAGCAGGATTTGGTATTGCAGTTATAGCTAAAGCAGGTGCTCCGCCAAGTGAAATATTGGGTGGGTCGAACAATGGATTCGGATAAGGGAATGGCGGTGAGCCACAGAGCGAAGTTTTTACCTGAAGATAGGTGTCATAAACATTAACCGGAGAAGGTTGGTTATTCCACTGCACAGTTACAGTGGTAGTGCCTTGCCCGCTTATTACACTTCCGGCAGTGGCAGGAACAATTACCCACTCTAATTGATCGTATATATAATTGCCATTTGGCACAGCATTGGAAATCTGATATGTCACCTGCTTATTAATACATGGTGTAAAATTTCCTGTTATGACAGGATTAATATAAAGTCTTTCCTGTATTGGCAATACTGTTGGCAATGATTTGCATCCAGTAGATGACTCTACCTGCACCAAACTGATGGAATAGTTATGTGGAGGTGTTGTATTAATCCAGCCTATAGATAATTCATTGCCTGTGCCTATTGTTGGAGTGCCACCAGTTACACTCCATTCTAAATAATATCCTGCATTCATTGTTGTGCCGCTGTACAAATGTACAGTGCCCGGACATATTGGGTTGTCACCAACAGGCATTGCAGGTGACGGTGGCGGATCTTTTATTTCTATTGTTATGCTTGCTGTGTAATTACAATAACTGTTTGAATTGTCTAATGCTGATATAATATAGGTGCCACTAGGATAAGACCATCCTGTAATTGTAAAATCCGGAACTCCTGTACCACTGCCAACATATATGATGTTTTGAGAAGCATCTGTTATTGTCCAATCCAATAGTACATTGACAGGATTATTAGCTGTGAGTACAACATCTACTCCCGGGCAACCTTTTGTTGGTCCATTAATACTAAAAGGCTGCTTGGTTTCAACAGTTAAATTGGCGGTGCCTCCGCAATTCAATAAGGCATTGTTATAATTTACACTTATTGTTGAAGTTCCGGCACTGGTCCAATCTACCATTATTTCATTGGTGCCTTGCCCTGAAACAATAGTGCCGCTGCTGCCTGTTATCTGCCAGTTATAAACACAACCCGTCATAGCAGGCACATTGTATTTTGTCTGAGAGCCTATACAAACCAATGAGGGGCCATCAATACTACTTGTTGAAGATATAATAGGAATTTCAACACATGTTTCACTTGGACAGTAGTTACCACAGGTACCGTTAGTATTATCCAGACATAAAATGCCATTGCCATTGCCACCCGTCCACTGTACCTGTATGGTGCTGCCATAAGGCATTGGTGAAAGAATGTTTCCTCCGGTAACTACCCAATTATATGCACTGCAATTCACTGCATCGGTATAATATTTACCTGTATCGCCCTGGCATACAGGAGTTGGACATTCTATATTCACACCATTTACAGGGTCAACCTCTACAGATACATAACAAATGCCTGTACAACCACATGCATTGGTTACGGTGAGTGTTGTCTGATAGATTCCAGGCGTTTGCCACGAATGTACTTCGTCTCTATGTGTAGAAACTGTTCCATCGCCAAAATCCCACAACCAACTTACAATTGGTGAACCTGAATTTCCAAGGTTAGCATTTCCGAAAAATAATGCATTTTGCTCAAGACAAACAGTAATTACGCCACCTAAACGACAATCCACATCACCCGGAAATGCAGTAATTATTGCCTGTGGCGATTCAATAATGACAATACACTTTTCAACCGTATTTACACAACCATTGCCATCAGTTTCTGTTACAGAAACAGTTCCGTTGCCGGCACTTCCCCATATAACTTCTATCTCATTATTTGAAATAGCTACAAAACTTTGCGCACCTGTTACATTCCAATTAAATGATGAGCCAACGTTAACAGGATTTGCGAAGTAATGTACTATGCCGTTTTCACAAACATGCCAGCAGGTATCATTTACCACTGTTGGTATTACCTGCCCTTCATGCTCTTTATAGATAACACAGTTGTTGGTGAAATCTGTAGTAAGCACAGGTTGTGGTAGTGGATTTACTGTTACAGTAAGTGATGGTGTTCCTATTACTGCACCCGAAACATCATACAATGTTACACCTACAGAACCAGAACCAACAGAACTCCAATCTATACTCACTGTTCCTGTGCCTGTACTAACAACGTTGCCTCCTGTAACATTCCAGATGTATGTTGCCGGAAGTGGTGTTCCGCTGACAGAATAAACCGATATGTTATTCATGCAGTCTTCTGAGTTGCCAACAACAGCGTATTGTGCCTGTAAAAAGCCGGGCAGTAGAAGAAATAGCAATAAAATAATTTTCGATTTCAAAACAATTTTAACTGAACTGTTAAAACCTGATTTTAGCAATTTGCCTGAAATTGCGGGGGGGGGGGGGGGGGGGGGGTAAAGTGATAGCTCTCATAAACATGGTTTTTTGGTTTATAATTATGTCCTGCATTTATTCAAATGCAAACCAAAATTAAGCCCATAAAATAGAAATTCCAAATTTATCTGAGAAAAAAACTCTTTTGTTATGATAAAATTTTAAATAAAATGATATGTTCCATCACTCAATCATAATAAAAACATAATGTTCCTGTTCTTTACTCCTGTATCACTCTTTCCTTTTTGTATTCAGCAGGGTTGCCCTGATAAATACCATAAGCTTTAAGTGCTGATGTAGCTACAGAGCCTGCAGCCAGTATGCTATGCGAATAACAAGTTACGTTTGGGCAAACAATAGCCTTTGCGCCTATAAAAACACCATCTTCAATAGTAACAGGTCCGAAAATGGTTTCAAACTTCGAACTTTTATAATTGTGATTCCCGGTTAGAATCATAGCACCCTGTGCAATGTTAACATGATTGCCAATAGTTACCTGATCGAGATTATAAATCCAAGCTTTTTCGCCTATCCACACATGATTGCCAATGGTCAGTCGCCAGGGGAATTTTACATTAACACCGGGCTTGCTGATGACTACACCCTTCCCTACCCTTGCACCAAACATGCGCAGCAAGAAACAGCGTATGGCACTTGAAGGACAAAAGGGGCTGATGAAAAAAATTACATTGACCCAATGCCACAGAAAAAATTTTAACGAAGATGCGCCACGGTCAAATTCTGATGGATTAAATTTTGACAAATCGGTCTTTACACGTTCTTCCATTGGCCAAAAATAAAAAATGAAACAATGTGTTAATCCTTTATCGGAAATCGTATGGTCTGGCTGGCATAAAAATGATATTGCACCAAATGTTCTTTAATATAATTCTGCCAGGTTCGCTGTGCAAATTCTACATTAGAAAACTCTGTTGCCTTATCGTAAGCCTGATGTTGCTTTTGCAAGTCTTCCCATGTTTTGTCATACACTTCCTGCACATCTTTAATGAAAGTACGTTTATTCGTCCTTAAAGCCAATACCCTCTTTTTCATTTTACGGGCAAAAACTTCTGTTAAATCAAAATGACCTTTTTCATGTTCTAACAATGCTGGCGTTACATCTTTTTTGCGTGCCCACGATTTGTTTTTATCCATGTATGCAATAATGGTTAGAATGGCTGTGTCGCCAACAATCTGTGGAATACAATACAAGCCGCAGTTGGTTGAAATATGCAGGCTTTTATCTGGCGATGTTATTGGACCTTTATAATCTTCAATTTTAAATGATAAAGAATCGTTCCACTCTATCAATTCGCGTTGGGCATTGGTTGTCTGACTTAAAACGAAGCAAATTACAAATACAGTCAAAAAGCGCATACTTTCTAAAATTTTAGATTCTTATACGGCCGTTCTCCTGTTTATTTTACATTAATATCTCTATAAACCTTACATCACCCTTACTGTTTTTTAAAATTTGTCGGATGTTTTTTTGGCGAGAATTCTTGTGTATGACTAACTTTGCAGTCATTAAAAACCGAATAAATATGTTTGGAAAGTTAGCAGAGGCACAAAAGAAAATGCAGGAGATAAAAGACAGATTGGAAACAATAATTGTCACCGGAGAATCGGAACAAGGCAAGGTGATAGCCGAAGCCAATGGCAATAACCGCATCCGTTCAATAACTATCAATGAATCGTTGTTTAAAGTAGGCGATAAAAACGAAGTTGAAGAGTTGATAACCGTTGCTGTAAACCGTGCGCTTGAAGCTTCAGAAAAATTGATGCAAGGCGAAATGGCTGCAGCATCAAAAGATATTCTGCCGGGATTTTTGCAGAAGTAGTTACAGTTATTATTTCGCTCTATTTAAAGCCTTATACATCTCGAATTTCTTCTTTACGAAAAGTATAAAATCATACTGCGTAGAATTTTTCAGAAAATTATCGTCAACATTAATGAAGTCAATAAAGTTGTCAAACTGATCCTCACTTAGGTTCATAATATCAAAGTCAACATATTTCCTGAACAATTCTTTGAGAAGTTTTCTCTTGTTGTCTTCGTTTTTCTTTTGTGCAATGTCTCGTTTGGCTCTCTCTCTCCTGCTGAAACTCTGATACAAAAAGGTAATCGGGCTTTCAAATGCATCAATTCCCGTAACCATGTAATCTTCTTTTTTATAGCCCAACTTTTCTATGTCTTTCTGAATAACTTCAAGTTCGCGTGGAGGAATTATAGTTACAGGTTTCAGTGTAACAACAGGTTTTTCGAGTATAATGGATATTCTGAAAGTGTCTCTGAGTAATGAATCTTTAAAACATATTTTCTTAACGGAATAGCCTGTGGCATTTACCATTATAGTGTCCGACTTATTAAATACAGCAGAAAAAAAATTGTTATCCGGAGAAAAAAAGCCAGTTCCGGTTGACTTGTTTACAATCATCAATCCTACTACGGGTAATGTTGCATCATTGCCTTTAACAGTTGCAACTACATGAATGGTTTGCGCCTGTATGGCATCAACAAAAAAGCAAAGAATGGCAATGGCACAAATCTTAAAACTCCAATACTTCATAGGGCAATGATAATAACTTCCTGCAAACATCTGCATGAAGATTGGTATAAAAAAAGAGGAAGCCTTTTCAAGCCTCCTCTCATTTTGAAGTTACTGTTTCTGTTTTTAGCGATTCACTTCAAATCTTATATGATTCTCTTCACTACCTTTAGTGATAGTAAGTGTATAAACACCGGGAGTAAACATTCTCAGATCAATGTCGCCACCATTGGTTCCTTCAGAAGCCATCTTCTTATCGTTCAACAAAATTCGTCCTGCAATATCACTCACTCTGATAAAGAAATAACCTTCTTTCTTTGCATCAAAGGCATAAGTAATTTGAGCATCAGCAGGATTTGGATATGCATTTATCATCAGTTCGGAAGTAGCTTCTCCCAATCGTGCAATACCTGTTGTGAAACGCTCCATTGCGCTATAAGCTGAATTGTTCGAATAGGTGCACATAGATTTTAGCTGAATATTATATTGTACTCCGGGAGTAAGATTTCTGATAATTGTTTGTCCGGCTGATGCTCTTACATAGGCATATTTCCACTGACTGCTTGTTGCAGGTGCGTATTTTACTACAACATAAGAAACACCTGATTGTGGATTCCAACTTACAGTAGCTCTGTTTGACATTACATTTGATACAGCAATTCCACTAATCACATCGCATCCGCTTGTAGTAGTAAAATAATTATCGCTGCTGTAGCTACTTGAAACGCTACCACACTCAGTTTTTACACTCCACTGATATGTTGTTCCTGAAACTAAACCTGATAAATTAAAACCCCATGCAGTTGTGTTGTTGGTTGCAAGTGATTTATACGTGTAGCTTGATGCACCTAACTTTTTGTAACGAATGGTGATGCTTGTTGCACGAGTTCCATACCAGTTAAGTTGTGCAGAACTGTTTGTAACATTGGTAGTGAAAGTATTTACAACGGTACTGCCACAATCTGTAGGTCCATTAAGCGTAGTAAACACTTCTGTTGCACTTACTATAGAACTTCCTGCACAGATTGCAGTTACTTTCCACTGATAGGTAGTTGCGGGTAACAATTCGTTTATATCAAGATTGTTACGTGAACGTACATATTTTACAATCACAGTTGAACTTCCCATTACGTTATATGCCACTCTGAATGAATCGGCAGTTACAGCAGGATTCCACATCAAAGAAGCTTTTTTATCAATAATGTTATAGGCACTCAACATATCAGGTTTTGCACATGATGCAGGCTCTAAAGAATTAACCTGAACTTTAGCTGCAGGCGACTGGCATCCATAAGCATTCTTTGCAACCACAGAATAAACACCTGCTGCATTAACAGAGATTGTTGGAGTTGTCTGACCACCATTCCACAGATACGATGCTGCACTTGGTTCAAAAGCTTTTAGCTGATACATAGTTCCTGCAACATAAGTGTAGGTAACTTCAGGCTTATTTGGGGTTGGTGCCTGAGTGATGGTGATATTAGCAGTTGAAGTAGAGCCATCACTGTTTCTGATGTTTACAGTGTATGTACCTGGTGCACTAACAACAATACTTTGTGTAGCTTGTAATCCGGGCAACCAGATGTATTGCATACCGGGACTAGATGTAAGTGTTGCAGATTGTCCCATACAAATCTGATTGTTGGCAGCAGTAGTGGTAATTGATGCAGGTTGAGAATTGTTTACAACAGTTATCACCATTGGTGATGATGTTGCAGAACATCCCTGTGCATTAGTAACCTTAACAGTATAACTTCCGGCAGTGTTTACGGTAATTGATGAAGTTGTTGCACCGGTTGACCACAGATAGCTGCTACCGGCAGATGCAGTTAAAGTTACAGATTGTCCTTGTGTGATGGTAGTTGAACCACTTGCAGTTATTGTAGCAACAGGCAATGGATTAACAGTAATTACCAACGGTGCTGACGTTGCCGAACAAGAACCATTAGAAACTGTTACAACATAACTTCCTGAAGTGCTCACATTAATATCCTGAGTAGTTGCTCCATTTGACCAAAGGTATGAAGTTCCTGCACCGGCACTTAAAGTAACACCACCACCCTGACAGAAAGTAGTTGGGCCATTGGCAACAATTGTTGCAGATGCACTTCCTGTAGTAACAGCCACAGGTGCTGATGTAGTTACACATCCTTGTGCATTATAAACTTTTACAGTGTAGCTTCCTGCAGTTGACACAGAGATAGATTGTGTTGTTGCACCGGTTGACCATAAGTAGGATGAACCACTGCTTGCTTTCAATACAACACTTGCTCCTGAGCAAAGCATGGTAGAACCATTAGGTGTAATTGTTGCTGTTGGATTTGATGCTACAGCAACATTTTGTGGAGCAGATGTAGCTGAACAATTTCCATTAGATACAGTTACAGAATAAGAACCTGCTGCACTTACAGTGATAGATTTTGTTGTTGCTCCGTTTGACCACAAATATGAGTTTCCAGTGCTGCTGGTTAAAGTTACACTACCACCCTGACAGAATGATGTTGGTCCTCCTGCAGTAATTGTTGCAGTTGGAATTTGATTAACTATAACAACTGTTGGTGCTGAAGTTGCAGAACAGCTACCTGTAGCAACTGTTACTGAATAAGAACCTGCAGCATTTACAGTGATAGATTTTGTTGTTGCACCATTAGACCAAAGGTATGATGAACCTGTATTGGCAGTTAACACTACACTTCCGCCTTGACAGAAAGTTGTTGGGCCACCTGCAGAAATAGTTGCAGTTGCATTATTGCTTACAGTAACAACAGTTGGAGCAGATGTAGCAGAACAATTTCCATTAGATACAGTTACAGAATATGAACCGGCTGCGCTTACAGTTATTGATTGCGAAGTTGCACCGTTTGACCATTGATATGATGACCCTGCATTAGCAGTTAAAATAACATTGCTGCCCGGACAGAAAGTTGTAGGTCCGTTTGCTGTTATTGTTGCTGTTGCTGAATTACTAACTGTTACAGAAGTTGGAGCAGATGTTGCACTGCACGATCCATTGTTAACTGTAACAGAATATGAACCTGATGCATTAACAGTGATAGATTTTGTAGTAGCACCTGTTGACCATAAGTATGATGTACCTGTGTTTGCCGTTAAAGTCACACTTCCACCGGGGCAGAATGTTGTAGGCCCACCGGCAGTAATGGTAGCAGTTCCACCTGCTGTCATAGTAACACTTGTTGCAGCAGATGTTGCTGAGCAACCCTGTGCATTGCTTACAGTTACTACGTAATTGCCAGCTGCGTTAACAGTTATTGATTGCGAAGTGGCACCATTTGACCATTGATAAGTTGCACCTGCACTTGCTGTTAATGTAACAGAAGCACCCTGACACAATGAAGTTGATCCGTTTGCAGAAATTGTAGCTGCAGGCGCAGAACTTACAGTAACTGCTACCGGATTGCTGATTGCAGCACATCCACTTCCTTGTGAAACGGTAACCACATAATTTCCCGCTTGTGAAACAGTGATTGACTGTGTAGTTGCACCATTAGACCATAAGTAGGAATTTCCTGCTCCGGCAGTTAATGTTACGCTTCCACCCTGACAGAATGTTGTTGGTCCACCTGCATTGATTGTAGCTGTTCCACCAGAATTACATGCAACCATTGAATAGTTTGTGATTACATTATTGTTTGCTGATAAAATGAATTTATCAATCATTAACTTATTGTTTGTAGGAGTAAATCGTATAGTATGACTTCCAACATTTAGACCTGTAAACTGAATAGCCTGTTGTGAGCAAGCATCTAAACGATACCATGTCCAGTTAGTGTCAGTAACACATCCAATAGATTTTGATGCACCATTGTCAACAGCAACACCTAAACCTGTTGCAGTACCATCAGTACTTCTTGCACGAACAAACAAGTATAAGTTAGCCTGCGATGAGCTTCTTGGTTGAAACACATACTCTAATGGAGTGAAGGTGGTTTGTGTTGAAGGAAACACAACTGCAGTAGTAAAGTTTGAATAATCTCCTGCAGCAGCACCCTGAGGTTGAATAGTTTTTAAACTATATGTTGCATTGGTATTATCATACAACTCTGATTCAATAGTAAAATCTTTTGACCAGAATGATGGATGCGATTTTTCATGCCACTCATCTAACTGATAAAATACAGGAGATGATGAATTTGTTTTATCGTAAATATAAGTACTTCCCTGACGTCTTACTTTGAATTTTACTTGCTGACCATCAAGAGAAATAGTTGCAACACTTTCATTCTCTGCACCACCAACCATACTTGTATTTGGCTGAATGGTTCCTGTAATCGCAAATTTAGATTGTGTATTGTGTTTTCTAACTACAACTAACTTACGTAAGTCACCGGCCCAGAAAGTATATCCGGGTTTTCCTGAAGGAGCACTGTAATATGCAGGTACATCACCAAGCATAACACTACCATTGCGCAAGAATTCTTCATAGCGGCTTGCAACAGCTTGTGCATAACTTGGCATTGCTGTTTGCCATGCATAGCCTGCTGGATTTGCAGGTGGCGGATTTGGAGGATTGTAATTTCCTGATTCGTTAAAATAACCTGTATAGAAAAACTCAGCACCAATCATGTTAAGACATTTCAGCAATCCCATAAACTGTGCTGGACGCATATTGTTATCTTCATTAACATCCCAACCTGCTGCAACAAACGGAGAGAATAAATTATCACCGGCCTGCAATTCATAATAACGACTGTCAACAATCCACTGCCAGCCATGCCATGCAGTAATCCAGTTACGCCAGTTGTGTGGCCAACGAGGATAAAAATCCGGTGTGCTATAACGCTGACTATTGATTTCAGAATTAACTAAACGTGCTTCGCTGTATTTCTGGCGATATTGAGGAAAACCATCAATACCATACTCTGTAAATTTTGTATTCGACAATGCAGGAATATCCATGATTATATCACGGTATGATTGTATTTCATTCTCTTTAAATTTTCTTGCCTGAAAAGTCTGATAATCCAAACCGGAAGCATTCTTTGCAGCAACAACTGCAGGGTCGGCTGATAATGCAGCATCTGTACTCCATGCAAAGACTTCACCATTCTCATTAATCATGGTTAATGGTCTTGTCAATGCATTCAATACATCCTGAACATTTGATTTCATTTGATTACCATCACCGGAATAAGCACTTACCGGTGCAGTTGGTCTCCACCATTTGGTTGAAGAGTTGTTTCCGTTTGGATCAATAAAGTTTCCTGATGAGTTTTGAAGATACTTGTCACTTGATAAATTCTGACTTCTGATTAATGAAGGATTCAACTGCGCACGAAGTGTAATTAATGATGTTCCTAATTGTGGATTCTGATTTGCAAGGTTTGCCCAAGCATTTCCCCACTGATCCATGCTAAGACGAAGCTGAATCATGTAGTTCCAGTTTTTTGCAAGCTCTTCGTTTATTGCAGTACTGTTTGTTGCAGACTGTGCATCAGAAACGCCACTCTGAAAACGACCTCCCATATACATAAGGTCAACCCAGTTGAAATTTTTCATTAATGTATTACCTGCTTTATAACGTGCCACAGGATAGCTTCTCAACTGATCAATTGCAGATACATTTGGACTTGGATGTCCGGGAGCAAATTCTGTGTTATCCAAACCAGCGGATACTGGAGATGGTGTAGGCAAACTACCATTAAACGTCAGATTAAAGCTATAGCTTTTATTTGTTTGCACTGCATCTTTATAATGCTGATAAATTAATTTAGCAGGAACAGTTCTGTTGTAAATAGCAATTTCATCATACTCACCAAAATATTTCATATAGCTAACACCCTGATTCCAGAACAAACTTGTGTTTGCACCATTCACAACCTTACCTGAAATATTTTTAGAATATCCTGAAGGACATTCACCATCTATATATATTTCTTTTTTTCCTGTAAGTGAGCTGTACTGAAATACAATATGGTGCCAGTTGCCATCAACAAAATATCCATAAGAGCGCTTTCCTATTCCGTCAAAACTAACTTTCAACTCATCAGATCCGCTTCCGGATGTATAAGTATAGAAGTATATTCCGTCAAAATTAAAGTTAGCGGAAAAACCTCCATCCATTCTTCTGAACAGCAAAGTTTGATTGAACTGATAACCGGGTTTGAATAAAAACTCAATGGCAAATGATGTATCTGTCACAAAATTGCCTGTGTTAATATTATCACCACTGCTACTTAGTATTAAACCTTTGCCAACTGCACTGTTATTTGAAACAGTGTAGCCACAACCATAGGAAGTAAAATCCATATTGGTGCGATTCATTGAGTCCTTGTTAAAAGGACTGCTGTTAAAGGTCCAGTAGCTTACTGGTGCATAGGTTTGCGCATTTGCAACCTGAAGCAACGATAATGCTGCAAAAAGTAAATGGATGAATAATAACGAAATGCTCAGAATCTTGAATTTTCTGAACTGCCTGTTAATTACTCCCCTGATTTCTGTTGTCATTTCGCTGACAGCATTTGCGAAGTAGATTTTTTGTGCCATTTGAATTTTTTTTGGTTCAACAAATTTTTGGCACGTTGTTTGAAAAGAAGCTTTAGAATGATTTGACTTTTTTTCTCGTGCCAACGCAGGCAATATAAACTGCTGTTTTACCTTAGGGTATTCAACTAACCTTCATTATTGCATTTGCAAGAAAACGCACTGTGTTGGCAATTATTTAATTTTTATGACATTGCTTTTAGCTCTTAGCACAAAAATCATCATGATTTAATTTAAGATTTTCATGATGTAAGATTTTTAAGTTTCATGAAAAATTCTGATACAATTTAAGTCATTATAAACCGCTAAGTGAAAAATAAACTACTATGAATCATTTATTCTATTGAAAAAGATGACTGATTACCAATAAACAATAAGTAGTTAGTTTATTAAGACCAGTCACATAAACTATTAATCACTCAATAAAACCAACTAAAATTATCTGACAACAGCTATTTGCTCTTTTTCTGCTATACCATAAGTTTCAATACTCAAAAAATACAAACCCGTTGGAAGTTGGGATGTATTAATTTTAACCATACCATTACTCCATTCAAAAGGGGCAAAAACTTTATTGCCAACCGGATTAAATATTTGTATTACGGGTGTTTCATCAGAGTCAAACTGAATAGTCAATAAATCTTTTACAGGATTGGGAAATATAGAATAATGATAAGGCTTTACGTAAACTCTTTGTGCAGGAAATGTTTCTGATGTGCCATCAAAATCTGTTTGCATTAATCTGTACCATGATGTTCCGCTAACCGGGTAGTTATCAGTATAACTGTAATTTTGTATTGAATTGCTATTTCCCTGTCCATTTACCGTTGCTAATTTTGACCAATTGTTCCCATTAACAGATTTCTCAATGGTAAAATGACTGTTATTTTTTTCAGAAGCAGTTGACCAGTTGAGCTTCACTCTGTTTTTTTCTGCTTTTGCAGTAAAAGATAATAATTCAACAGGTAATGCACCCGGATCATTGAACCCAAATCCAAAGCTATGTGTTCCACCAAAAGCCCCTCCTCCCATAAAATTCATATTACATATTGTTGCGAATGAAGTACAACAACCTTGATGCATAGTTCCTAAATAACCTTTACCAAAACCATCTGAAGTAATATTAACTTTTGTATTTGTATATAGAGGGTTGTTTGAAAGTGGTGTTAATGTAAAACAGAACTCATAAGCTAAACAAGAATTAGGTGTACCTGTAAAATCACCTTTACCAATGCCTGCTGCATCTATAAATTGCAATGTCCAGGTCTTACCGCCATTTGATGGAGTTGCTACCCAATTACCTGCATTGTAAAATCCGGGAATTATTGGTGCAATCTGAGGATTAAGATATCCTGATGCAGGAAAATCAAATACAAATTTTTTGACGCCTTCAACTCCTGTAGTATTTTTAAAAAAAGTAGTTATGCAAACAGTGTCAACAACGTTCAATGGTGAGAAAAATAATGGCGCAGTTTGATAAACACCGTTAACTTTCAACTGAAAGAATGGTTTTGTTGGCTCAAAGGTAGGTGTAGCACACACACTTCCATCAAATGAAAGGTTACCTTGTGTACTCGGAATATTTACAAAGGCAACATTGGTATCGCTTCCAAATGAAATATCATAAGTAACTGTTGTTGCTGCATCAACCCAGACATAAAGTACAGTGTCATTTGAAGCATTAGCTAAAAAATAGTAATTCGGTAATGTTGTTATTAAATTGGTTCCCAGTGACTGGCACGACCCACAAGTTCTTGTAGCAAATACCTTGAATGGACCAGTACAGTTGATTACTTGAACAAAAATTTGACTTGCTCCATTAGTAATGTTTACTTTATAAAGCACATCTTCCCCGACAATGTTACATGGTGGGGCAAGGTCATCTCCCATACCTGCATTAGTCTGATTAAATAATGCTACACTAGGACAAATAGTAACCTCCAGGGGATTACTACAATTGTTTTGTGCTGTTGCTTGTATAAAAAATACTATGCAAACAATAATGGTGGTTAGACACTTCATTTGGTTGGCTATTACTTTGGAGTTATACTTATTGCAGACAATATCAACTTGCTTTAGCACACTTCTGATAAATGTCTAAACCAACCGTTTCAAAGATTATACCAAATTAAAAATGAAATTTTTCAACAAGTATTCTGTTTCTTAATAAAATACTGTAAAGGAAATGCGGGCAATTTGAGAATTGCTAATTGGTGTTTTGACTATCAGCACATCGCAAAAATCGTTCACAGATGAACTGAAAGCTATAAAAATTATTTTTCTTCAACAAAAGAAAACACATTACTATTTACTTTGCAAAATCAAACATCAACAATATTTAATTGATTAAAAAAGTGAATAAAGAAATCATTCAAGGTATAAGAAAAGAATTAAAGAATATAGCAAACGAAGAAGTGCGCATTATTGCTTCCCGTTTTTTTAAACCCGGTGAAATGGCCAAAGTATATGGTGTAAAATCACCAATAGTTCGAACAATTGGTAAAAAATATTTGCAGCAAGTAAGGACATTGCCCAAAAAAGAAATATTTGTAATCTGTGAAGAATTATGGCAATCATCCTATCTGGAAGAATCCGTCATTGCCTGTATGTTCACTGAATCAATGCATAAAAAATTTGAAGTTGGTGACATTAAGGTTTTTGAAAGTTGGATAAATAACTATGTCAACAACTGGGCATCCTGTGATACTTTCTGCAATCACACAGTAGGAGATTATCTGATGATGTATCCTGAAAAAACTGAGTTATTGAAGAAATGGGCTGTATCATCAAACCGTTGGCTGAGACGTGCTGCTGCTGTATCTCTGATAATTCCGGCAAAAAAGGGATTATTTCTTCCTTTAATCTTTGACATTGCAAATATCTTACTGACCGATGATGATGATTTAGTACAGAAAGGCTATGGATGGATGCTGAAGGCTGCATGTAAACATTATGAAAAAGATGTGTTTGATTTTGTTATGTTACATAAATCCAAAATGCCGAGAACTGCATTGCGTTATGCAATAGAAAAAATGCCTGAGTCACTTAAATTTCAGGCTATGAAAAAATAGCCTCACTCCTACACTGTACAAAAATACCATCAACAACATTATCTTTTATTCAAAAGGATTAATCTATTTTCGTAGCGGTTATTTGCGCTTTTATTAAAAATGAAATTTACTTTTCAACTTTTTCTATTGCTGCTTTTCACAGCAACTCACCTTCGGGCTCAGGAAGAAAATATCAATACAGACAGACCTGATCAGAGTGATGGTGTTTATACATTAACCAAAAAACACTTTCAGATTGAAGAAGGCGTTACAATAGGTAAAAACCTATTTGTAAATAATCTTATGCTACGCTATGGACTTACAAACTCAACAGAAATACGTCTGCTTTCAGATGTAGGAAAGATTGATGAATCAAATGGCTTTCTGCCTTTAACCATTAGTGTTAAACAAAAAATTATTAAACAAAAAAACTTGATACCCGCAATTACAGCAGTTGGATATATGAGCTACGAAAAAATTGCATCAAAAGATTTTCAGACTAATAATATTTCTTATGAACTAAAGTTGGCTTTTGAAAATGAAGTGAATGAAAATTTTACAGTTTCATACAATGCCGGCCTTACTGATGAATTTAAAACTTTTAATTATACTTTAAACCTTGGCTACTCACCAATAGAAAAATTATCACTCTTTGCTGAATATTTCGGTTCAGTAAATTCTTCTGTACAGCATAATGCCGATGCAGGTATTTTAATTTTGTTATACCCTAAACTTCAGGTTGATATAGCCTGCGGTCATTCTATTGCCGATAGTGATAATCGGTTTTATACTACCTTTGGCATATCATATAAATTTTAATTTAATCATGAAGTATTTTACAACTCACGCATTTATTCTTCTGACATTTTTTACATCAAATCTTTTTGCACAGGACAACTACATACCGGTTAATCAAACTCCGGAGCAAATAAAAACCTACGTTAAAAATCATTTTCCTGCAACGATTATTTCTTCTGTAAAAAAGGAAAAAGAATTACTGAATAATGAGTTGGAAGTTAAACTAAGTGACAGCACCAAACTTACTTTCAACAAGAACAATGCATTAATCGAAATTGAATCCAACAAACCTATACCGGAAAAAATTCTGGCAGACACGATTTATGACATCGCGCACAAAAACTATCCAAACAATAAAATTGTTGGATGGGAGAAAACAAAACTTGGTCAAAAGGTGGAATTAGATAATGATGTTGAACTCTATTTCGATGATAATGGAAATTTTATCAGGACAGAACATTAATTCCCGAAATTACTGCTACATTTTAGTTGTAAACCATTTATTATAAACACAAAGTCAGTTTCTTAGAGTTAAATTATACACACTCCATACATCTGTTGTTCATAAGATTGCATTTCCTGCATTGCTGTTTTAGCTAATTTTGCACAGCAATTTAAGAAACAGATGCCAAGGGATAATTCCATAAAATCAGTACTCATTATAGGCAGTGGGCCTATCATCATTGGTCAGGCCTGCGAGTTTGACTACAGCGGATCACAAGCTTCACGTTCACTGCGCGAAGAAGGAATTGAAGTGACGCTTATCAACTCAAACCCTGCCACAATCATGACCGATCAGGTTACGGCAGATCATATTTATCTGCTGCCGCTTACTGTTGATAGCATAGAAAAAATATTAAATGAGAGAAAGATTGATGCCGTTTTGCCAACTATGGGCGGTCAGACAGCATTGAATCTTTGCAAAGAAGCCGATGAAAGAGGCATCTGGACTAAATATGGTGTTCGCATTATTGGTGTCAATGTAGCTGCAATTGAAACTACAGAAAATCGTGAATCGTTCCGTAAACTGATGATAGAAATTGGTGTTGGTGTACCACCATCTAATGTTGCCAACTCATTTCTGGAAGGTAAAGAAATTGCACAGCGTATAGGATTTCCATTAGTAATTCGTCCCTCCTATACCTTAGGTGGAACAGGTGGCAGTTTTGTAATGAAGAAAGAAGAGTTTGAAGACAGGTTGATGCGTGGATTGCAGGCTTCACCCATTCACGAAGTACTTGTAGAAAAAGCTGTCCTCGGATGGAAAGAATATGAATTAGAACTGCTGCGTGATGCAAACGATAACGTAATTATCATCTGCTCTATTGAAAACCTTGACCCTATGGGTGTCCACACAGGTGACAGCATTACCATTGCTCCGGCAATGACATTGAGCGATCATACCTATCAGCGAATGCGCGATATGGCAATTAAAATGATGCGTGCTATCGGGAAATTTGCTGGTGGATGTAACGTACAGTTTGCAGTAAGCCCCGATACAGAAGATATTATTGCAGTAGAAATAAATCCACGTGTTTCACGCTCATCAGCCTTAGCTTCAAAAGCAACAGGCTATCCCATAGCAAAAATTGCTGCAAAGCTTGCCATCGGTTATCACCTTGACGAATTAAAGAATCAGATTACAGGAAGTACTTCTGCATTCTTTGAGCCTGCCTTAGACTATGTTATTGTAAAAATACCTCGTTGGAATTTCGATAAGTTTCATGGTGCCGACCGCACATTGGGTTTACAAATGAAATCTGTCGGTGAGGTGATGGGTATTGGTCGCAGCTTTAACGAAGCACTTCAGAAAGCATGTCAGAGTCTGGAAATAAACCGTCATGGTTTAGGTGCAGACGGAACCGGATGGCATAAAGTTGATGACATCATTTATTCACTTGAGCATCCATCATGGGACAGAATATTTCATGTTAAAGATGCATTGAAATTAGGTCTTCCTATTCAGACCATTCACAACCACACTAAAATTGATAAATGGTTTCTGACAGAGATTCAGAAATTAGTAGGCATGGAGCAAGAACTGAGAAGACATAGTCTTAAGAATCTTTCTCCGGACTTAATGCTTGAATTAAAGCAGAACGGATTTTCAGATTATCAGATTGCACATATATTGGGAAATGTCACTGCTGAAGAAGTTTATGAGACCCGAAAAGAAATGGGAGTAAAACGTATTTACAAAATGGTTGATACCTGCTCTGCAGAGTTTGCAGCAAAGACACCCTATTTCTACAGCACTTTCGAAAGGCCGGCACAAGACAGTAATGGCAATGAAATTAATGCAAGTGAAAGTATTGTCAGTAATAAGAAGAAAATTTTAGTCTTAGGCAGTGGCCCTAACCGTATTGGTCAGGGTATTGAGTTCGACTATTCATGTGTTCATGGTGTATTAGCATCAAAAGAATCGGGCTATGAAGCAATAATGGTTAACTGTAATCCCGAAACTGTAAGTACAGATTTTGACATTGCAGACAAACTTTATTTTGAACCCGTATATCAGGAACACATCTTCGAGCTTATTGAATATGAAAAACCAGATGGTGTAATTGTTCAACTTGGTGGACAAACGGCTCTGAAACTATCGGAGTATCTCAATGAAAAAGGAATAAAAATAATCGGCACTTCTTATGAAGACATGGATTTGGCAGAAGACCGTGGACGTTTTTCTGATCTACTTCATGATTTAGGAATACCCTATCCTCCTTATGGTGTTGCAGAAAGTGCCGAAGAAGCATTGGTTGTTGCCAATAAAGTTGGATATCCGGTTTTGGTTCGTCCAAGTTATGTGTTGGGTGGACAAGGAATGAGCATTGTAATCAATGACGAAGAATTAGAACGTGCAGTAATAAAGCTGCTGAAAAATCTTCCGGGTAACAGAGTGCTCATTGACCATTTTCTTGATCGTGCAGAAGAATGTGAAGCAGATTTGATTTGTGATGGCAAAGATGTTCAGATTATAGGTATCATGGAACATATAGAACCGGCAGGCATTCATAGTGGTGATTCTTATGCAGTGTTACCTCCATTCAGTTTAAGCGATGTTGTCATCAGTCAGATAAAAGATTATGCACATAAACTTGCATTGGCACTTAATGTAAAAGGCTTATTGAATATTCAGTATGCTGTTAAGAATGAAAAAGTATATGTGATTGAAGCCAATCCACGAGCATCAAGAACAGTTCCTTTTATTGCCAAAGCACATCAGGTGCCATACATTAACATTGCAACTAAGGTAATGCTTGGTGTAAAAAAATTAAAGGACTTCAACATTAAACCTGCTGAATTTGGATATGCAATAAAAGAGCCTGTGTTTTCGTTTGAAAAATTTGCTGACGTTAATAAAGAGTTAGGCCCCGAAATGAAATCTACAGGTGAAGCCATAAGATTTATTGAAAGTACTAATGATGCCTATTTCCGTAATCTATACAAGGAAAAAAGCATGTATTTATCAAAATAATTTTACAATAGCAGATCATGCGTGATGTCTTTTATACAATAGTTGTTGTCTGGGTGGTGATTCAGATTTATAAAAGTTTTATAAAACCTAAAAGCAATACAACTCAAAGAAATACTACCAGACAGGAAGGCGATGTGACAATAAACACAAATACTAATAACAACAATCGCAACAACGACCAAGGCGAGTATGTTGATTTTGAAGAAATAAAAGACTGATTTTACTCGTAGCGCAGTGCTTTCACAGGGCTTATTCGCGAAACAATCATTGACGGAATAAGCATCACCAATATACATGCAACTAAAGTACCTGCATTAATCAGCAGAATATTAGTAACCGATAAATTTATTGGAACATAAGGAACATAATATGATTCCTGTGGCAGACTAACCAAATGAAATTGGTATTGTAACCAGCACAAAAGAAGTCCTGCAACATTTCCTGCAATCAATCCAATGCCAACAATTCCTGAAGAAACCATCAGAAAAATTTTTCTTATTCCGTCATTTCCTGCACCAATGGCTTTCAACAAACCAATTGTTGTTGTATTGTCTAATAAGATAATCAAGAGTGTAGAAATCATATTGATTCCTGCAACCAATATCATCAAAACAAGAATGATGATAACATTGACATCCTGCAAGTCAAGCCAATGAAATATTTCAGGATAAATTGTTTTGATGGATTGCGCATTCAATTCAAAACCTGCTTCTTTATAGACACTTTCATTGACAGATTCAAGGTCGCTGAGTTGCTTTAAATTTACTTCATAGCCTCCGGCCTGCAATGGATTCCAGTTGTTTAATTTCTGAATTACAGAAAGTGGGCAAAAAACATAGAGGTTATCAAACTCTTCAAGCCCTGTGGAATAAACTCCATTGACTTTAAACTTGCGGGCTCTTGGCGGCTCATCAATAAAATAAACTACAAAAGAATCATTCAGCTTTAATTTCATTTTGTCTGCTACACTTTTTGAAATTATAGCAGGATAAATACCAGAATGTATCTGAAGATTGAAACTTCCTTCAATCATATTCGGATTAAAAAAACCTGAGTTAAAAGTTGAATCTAATCCTTTTACAGCTACACCTAAAATATCTTCAGAAGTGCGGATTATTCCGGCCTTGGTGGCATAGGCATTTACACTGCTGATTCTGTTATCACTCTTTAGCTTGTTTATAAACTTCTGATCAATATTTACAGGAATCTCCTCGTAGGATTGATTGTTATCAAAATGTTTTATTCTGATATGTGCGCCAAAGCCAACAACCTTAGAGGTAATTTCTTTTTTAAAACCTGTGACTATTGCAACAGCAACAAGCATCACCATTACACTTAGTGCAATGCTGGTTACAGCTATTGCCAGAACAGTGCCTGACATACGTTGGTTGTTAACACTGCCTGTGAAAAAACGCTTTGCTATGAAGTAAGAGTATCTCAACTAATTTATTATTCTTGCTGATATTTCGGTTTCAAATTTATGCTTTTGAAGCGTTGGATAGTTTTACTATCCATAATTATCAGCCATCAAAGCACTGCTCAAATGCTTGACAGTGTAATTACCGGTGCCGGACAAATCAATAATTATTTGCCGATCATCAGTGATAAGAATGTTGCTGTGGTTGCCAATCAGACAAGTATAGTTGGCCAAACACATTTGGTTGACTTGCTTCTTTCCAAGCATGTTAAAGTCAAGAAAATTTTCACTCCTGAGCATGGTTTTAGAGGCGTTGCCGAAGCGGGAGAAAACATTGAATCCGGTAAAGATAAAAGTACAGGCCTGCCCATTATTTCTCTTTATGGTAATCATAAAAAGCCAACAACTGATGATTTAAAAGGTATTGATATTGTACTGTTCGACTTGCAGGATGTTGGTACACGTTTTTACACCTACAGTTCAACATTACAATATGTTATGGAGGCCTGTGCAGAAAACAAAAAGAAACTGATTGTTTTAGACAGACCTAATCCTAATGGATATTATGTTGATGGCCCTGTGCTTGAACCTGAATTTAAATCTTTTGTTGGCCTTAACCCTATTCCTGTTGTACACGGACTCACTATGGGTGAGTACGCAAACATGCTGAATGGTGAAGGTTGGCTTGCCAATAAAGAGCAATGTGATGTTACTGTTATCAGCGTCAAAGGATATACGCATGAAACAAGATATAAACTGACTGTTAATCCTTCACCCAATTTACCAAACATGACAGCCGTTTATCTGTACCCGTCCTTGTGTTTTTTTGAAGGAACAATTGTGAGTATCGGCCGCGGTACTACCTATCCATTTCAGGTTGTTGGCTACCCCGGTTTTACTGAGGGCCCGTTTGAATTTACACCTAAAAAAAATCCGGAAATGAAACTTCCTCCGCTCTACGAAAATCAAAAGTGCAGAGGCTTTGACCTGCGTGATTTTGGGAACTATTACATCCCATCACTTAAAAAACTATACTTGTTTTGGATTAAAAATATTTACGACAACTATCAGCAAAAAGATAAATTCTTTAACGATTACTTCGACAAACTTGCCGGCACAGACAAGCTGCGCAAACAGATAATTGCCGGCCTGAACGAAGAACAGATAAGACGAACCTGGGAAGAAGGCTTGAAGTCTTATAAAGTTATTCGAAAAAAATATTTACTCTATCCCGATTTTGAATAGCGATTACAATTTGGTTTTTTCAAATAAACAAGTGGCTTTATCAGTCATGGTTTTAACGCTCGGCTATTCTTTTGTATTTTTGCACTTTATCCACAGTATTTTTGAAAATATATAACCATATAGACCATTTTGAAAAGGTCAGCAATGCCGTAATAACACTTGGAACATTTGATGGTGTTCATCTTGGGCATAAAGTAATTATTGAAAGACTGAAAAAAATTGCCGTAGATGTTAACGGGCAGGTTATAGTACTTACATTTTTTCCGCACCCCCGAATGGTTTTATTTCCTGACGACCACGGAATTCAACTGCTCAACACAATTGATGAACGAACTATACTGATGGAGAAAGCTGGAATAGATCATCTTATCATTCACCCTTTTTCGAAAGAATTTTCAAGAATGAGTTCTACTGAATTTGTTCGCGATATTTTAGTCAACAAACTTGGTGTAAAAAAACTGATCATCGGCTACGACCATCATTTTGGACGCAACAGAGAAGGCTCTTTTACTGATTTGGAAGAATTGGCACCGGTTTATAATTTTTCTGTAGAAAGAATTCATGAGCAATTAGTCAATGATGTTGCAGTAAGCTCAACAAAAATCAGAAACGCCTTGCTGGCAGGCGATGTGGCAACTGCCCGTGAGTTTTTAGGATATGATTATGAGTTAACAGGAACTGTTGTTCATGGCAAAAAATTAGGTCACAGCCTTGGGTTTCCAACGGCCAACCTACATATACGCGAGGATTACAAATTGGTTCCGGCAAATGGCATTTATGCAGCCCGAACCTTGGTTGGTGGTCAATGGCGTGATGGTGTGATGAGTATTGGAAACAGACCTACATTCGACAATGGAGCACGTTCTATAGAGGTAAATTTATTCGATTTTAATTCCGATATTTACGGTGCAAAGATTACCATTCGTATGTCGGATTTTATACGGAGTGAGAAGAAATTTGAAAACAGTGCAGCCCTGATAGAAGCCATGAATGAAGATAAATTGGCTGCAATTAAACTTTTATCGTAAAATTTACGTTAAACGGGTCATGAAACGCAACATCGTCATATTTCTGATTTTGCTCATGACATCTACAGCACATGCACAAGAGTTGTGGGACGATGTTGCAATAGATTCATTACCTGTATTTCATTCACTGAATGCAGCTATGCAAAATCCGGATTCAGTTTTCAGGCTTGACCTATCAAAACAAAAATTGAAAGAGATACCTGCGCAGGTTTTTGAACTTACACAACTGCGTGAACTGAATGTCAGCAGAAATCATTTAACAGAATTGCCGGAGCAAGTTTACAAACTCAATAACCTGCAACGTTTGTATGCAAACAACAACAAACTAACAGCATTGCCACAACGCATCGGAACTTTAAAAAATCTTCAGACTTTAACACTTGACCGCAATCGCATTGAAGCATTGCCACCGGAAATAGGAATGTTGCATAATCTTGAAGTTTTAAGTCTTTGGGATAATGAACTGTCTGAAATACCTGATGAAATAAAAAGTCTTTCAAGCGTATTGAAAAAATTAGAATTAAGGGGAATTCTTTTTAACGAAGAGCAACAAAAAAGAATACACGACTTGTTGCCTTATACAACCATCTATTTTTCGCCTGCCTGCAACTGCAAGCAATAAACAAGTCAGTCTGATTATATATTTTTGCCTATATGTTACAGACAGATAAATTACAATTGCGTGCCTGCGAACCTGATGACCTGCCATTAATGTATCAGTGGGAAAACAACTCTGATTATTGGCTGCTTAGTGACACTACAAAGCCATTTTCCAATTACACCATTTCAGAATTTATCAAGCAAGATCAGAACGATATTTATACTACAAAACAGCAGCGTTTTGTAATGGAATTACGTAACCCTGTAAAACCAATTGGATTTATTGACCTCTATCAGTTTGAAGCCGTTCACAGACGTGCAGGTGTAGGAATTTTAATTGGCGACCTGAGTGAACAAAAAAAAGGATATGCTGCACAAAGTCTTGAATGTTTAAAAAATTATTCGCATACAGTTTTGAATATGCATCAGCTTTACTGCTACATTCAGTCATCAAATAAAAAGTCATTAGCACTCTTTCAACAAGCAGGATTTAAAGAATGTGGAGTATTGAAAGATTGGCTCATTAATAAAAATAAGCCTGAAGACGTAGTAATGTTCCAATTTATATTCTGATTACTTTTTATTAACAGTTGTTCGTCACACCCAAGCAAATTGAACTTTTTTGTTCAGTTTTGCTACGCTACTAAATCAAACAAAATGCAAACATTATCAGAAACCATCAATAAGGTAAAGGAGTTTCATGCAACCTTCGGACTTCAATATTTTGAAAAGCCACAAGCTGCAATAGATAAAAACATTATTGCTCTTCGTCATAAGCTGATGCAGGAGGAAAATGATGAATATCTTGAAGCTGCCATGAACAATGATCTTGAACAAATTGCTGATGCACTGGGAGACAAGCTGTACATTCTATGCGGCACCATCATTGCTCATGGATTGCAACATAAAATTGCTGATGTATTTAATGAAATACATCGCAGCAATATGAGTAAGCTTGACGAAAACGGAAAGCCAATTTACAGAGAAGATGGTAAAATAATGAAAGGTAACAACTATTTTCTTCCTGATATTAAAGCAGTATTGGAACAGTGATTCAGAAGCTGAGCATTATAATTCCCGTATTTAATGAATCTGAAACAATAATTTCTGTATTGGAAAAAGTTTCTGATGTTCAATTAATAAACAACATCGCCAAACAAATAATTATAGTTGATGACCATTCAAGTGATAATAGTTTAGAAGCTATAACGCAATTTAAAAATAAACATCCACAAGCTGATATTACAATTGTTAAACAGCAGGTCAATATGGGAAAAGGTTATGCTGTGCGGACAGGTATGAGTAAAGCAACAGGAGATTACATTATCATTCAGGATGCAGACCTTGAATTAAATCCTGATGATTTTAATATTCTATTGAAAACTTCTTTAGATCAAAATGCACAAGTAGTATATGGCTCACGGTTCTTAAAAAAACAACAATCACAAGTGCCTTTGTTGACTTTAATGGCTAATAGGATTTTATCAATGGTAACAAGCCTGCTTACAGGTAAGAAAGTTACAGACATGGAAACATGTTATAAACTAATTGACCGATCATTACTGCAAAACATACAACTCAAAGAAAATCGTTTTGGATTTGAGCCTGAGATTACGATAAAGCTCCTCAAAAACAACAACATTCATTTTGTTGAAGTACCAATTTCTTATCAACCACGCACAAAAAAAATGGGAAAGAAAATTGGTGTTAAGGATGGTATCAGGGCATTATACTGTTTAACTCGTTACCGGTTTTCATGAAAAGAGTTTACATTTTTTTTGCACTTTTTGCTTTCTTAACACTGCTTGCATACCTCTGGCAACAACGCACCTTTGGCAATGAAAAATATGAGCGCATTGTTGATAGTGATGGCAAAGGTTATGTTGCTTATTTACCCGCTTTATTTATTTATCAGGATTTAAGTTTTGGTTTTTATTCTAAGCCACAGAATGATAAAATAGCCCGATATTTCAATGATAGATTTTTAACAAAACAAAAAGACAAGACGATTTTAAAGACCTATGTTGGTGTAGCTGCTTTAATGGCACCTTTTTATCTAACCGGATGTCTGACACAAATAATGATTCATGGAATAACAAATGGTTATGAGCCAATGGTTCAATTCTTTATTTCTATGGCAGCCATTTTCTATGCTTTGGCAGGATTATTTCTTATTTACAAAACATTGCATTTATTGAATTTTAGCAAAACTATCTCAGCACTTACTTCCACATTGATTTTTGCAGCTACAAATCTTTGCTACTACACCCTCTTCCACCCTACCATGTCGCATGTGTATTCTTTCTTTTTAATCTCTGCATTTGTTTATCTATCAGTATGCCTTACAAAAAATACAAATAAAAAACATCTTCTACTTTCTGCTGTCACTTTAGGACTAATTGTTATCGTTCGTCCGTTAAATATTATAATCATCCTTTTTCCATTGTTGCTGTTAGGAAAACAAAAACTTACTGATTTACTAAAAACAAAAACCGGATTGCTTATCGTATCTGCATTATTCTTTTTAATGATTATTTCCATTCAGCCTATATTAAATTATATACAATGTGGATTGCTTTTCCCTTGGAGTTATGGAGATGAAGGATTTTATTTTACCAATCCTTCACTTTTGAAAATACTTTTCAGTTTCAGGAATGGTCTATTTATATATTCGCCACTACTGTTTCTGTCAATTCCGGGATTATGGCTGCTACGTGATAGTTCCATTAAAATCACTGCTGCAACATCACTATTACTTATTATAGTTTGGTATCTTTTGGCTGCATGGTGGAACTGGTCATCAGAGCCTGCATTCGGCAACAGAAGTTTTGTTGACTGGTATGGCTTGATGTCATTACCTATTGCTGCATCTATTGGCTATATATGGAATAAAAGTAAAGTCTTTTTATCAATACTCTGTTTTGGGTTTACAGGACTTAGCACAATACAAACCTGGCAATATCTCAATGACATCATTCATCCTGACGGAATGAATTTCGAAAAATATCGTTATGTTTTTTTAAAGACTTCCCCGGAATATGTTGCCTCAGTAGGAAATGGAAATGAGGAAGCTTATTTACCGGAGCAACGACTACCCTTTTTTACAACAAAATTAAATCCTGAAAACAAATCATCAAACAATCATACTGAAACAATCTTTGAATTCAATGCACAGAAGAATAAAGGAGCACAGTTTTCAATAACTTTTTCAAAAAATCAACTTTTGCCCATGAAAGCTATGGTAACACTTCAGAGAAAAGAACTTGAGTTTAAAGCTTGTACACAAGCTACCGTTTGTTTCGATTATGCTGATTCTGGTGGGAGTGTTTATTACAATGAAAATTTGAGAATCAATGATATTCCGCGTAAAGGAATCAATGAATGGCGAACATTTACTTATCAGTTTATCATGCCTGCACTAAAAGACTCCAATTCACAATTAAACTTTTATATCAATAATCCTAAAGGTGCTCGTTTTGAAATCAAGAACATAGAGTTAAAATTATTCAATTTTTCAAACAAGCAATAGTAAGTACATCAAACCGTTTTAATTATTCTATTTTTGCATTCGATGCAACGAAAGTTTATCACCAACCTTGCCTTACTGCTGCTGTTGAATTTGCTCATCAAGCCATTCTGGATTTTCGGCATTGACCGAACTGTACAGAATATGATTGGTGCAGAAGGCTATGGAAAATATTATGCATTATTAAATTTTTCTTTTCTGTTAAATATTCTGCTCGATGCAGGAATTACTAATTACAACAACAGAAATATTTCGCAGCATCAGCATTTAGTCTCTAAACATTTTTCGGGAATAATTATTCTGCGATTTTTATTGGCCGGTGCATACATAATAATCAGTTTAATTTTAGGCTTTGCTATTGGTTATTCAAAAGAAGATATTCATTTATTGATATTACTCTTAGCCAATCAGTTTTTTATATCATTTATACTATATCTCCGCTCAAACTTGTCAGGATTACATCTTTTTAAGCGTGACAGTATTATTTCCGTAACCGATCGTTTTTTAATGATACTTATATGCGGTTATCTGATTTGGTATAACAATGGCACTTATTTAAACATCGAAAATTTTGTTCATGCTCAATCGGCTTCATATTTAATCACAGCAGTAGTAGCTATTACTTTTTTACATGGGCGAATCAGTTTTCAGAAATTAAACTGGCAACCTGCATTTTATATTGCTATTCTTAAAAAATCACTCCCTTTTGCACTACTCATCCTATTGATGACATTCTATAGCAGAATAGATTCAATTATGTTGGAAAGACTTTTACCTGATGGAGCATTTTATGCAGGAGTTTATGCACAAGCATACAGAATTTTAGATGCTGTTAACATGTTTGGTTTTTTATTTGCCTCCTTACTTTTACCCATGTTTTCACACATGCTAAAAAAACGACAGGATATTCAACCACTTACAAACCTTGCATTTAAACTTCTAATGATTCCTGCATTGACATTGGCTGCATTAGGACTGTTTTTCAGCAATGATATTATGAACTTACTTTATCACGAACATGGTGATTTGTCTGCTCCTGTTTTTACTATGCTTATGTTTAGTTTTGTTTGTATTTCAACATCATACATATTTGGAACATTGCTTACCGCAAATGGAAGTTTGCGAAACCTTAATCTTACTGCATTAGGTGGAATGATATTAAACATTTCTCTTAATCTGTTTTTGATACCACAATTCAAAGCATCCGGTGCAGCATTAGCAGGCTTGATTACTCAAATTATTATGGCACTGGCACAAATAATTCTGGTGGCAAAAATCCTGCATTGGAAACCGGATTGGAAACTCAACGGAAAGTTATTATTATTTTTTATATTGATTGCTTTAGTAGCAGATTTAGCAGTACGATATTATCCGGAAATAAAGACAACAATTGCCATTATTATACTGGCACCTATCCTTGCATTTTCTTTAGGACTACTTCGCATTTCAGAGCTAAAATCAATAATGAAAGAGCGACAATAGCGAAACGCTAATTTGTTTACATTTGCGGCTCTTAAATAAATTCCTTCATAATGAATAATGCCCCTGTTTACGAAGAAAACTTCGCATCACTAAGTCTGATTCAATTGATTAAAAAATGGAAAAAGCAATTAATGATTGTTGCAGTAATTTCTATTGTACTGTCATTTATTTTTACGCTTCCGTTTTTTATTCCACCTATGTTTAAGTCAACGGCTATTGTTTATCCGGAAAACCTAAGTCCTTATTCAACTGAAAGTGCTACAGAACAGTTATTACAGTTGCTTGAGTCTGATGAAATAAAAATGGAGTTGATAAAAGATTTTAAACTCTATGCACATTATGAAATTGACTCAACCAAGAAAACCGCTTTAACTACCGTTTTTAAACAACTTGCAGGCAATTTGAGTATCAATAAAACCGACTACGAATCAGTTAAAATTGAAATGATGGATACCGATCCATTGCAGGCTAAACAAATGGCCGATTCTATAATAGAAAAAGGTAACAGGCTTGCAAGAAAACTTTACAGAGAAAAAACGATGGAAGCTTACGTGGTTGCCAAAACACAATTTGATATGAAAGAAAATGAGCTCGATTCTGCCGATAAGGTTTTAACAGAGTTAAGAATGAAGTCCGGTATCATTGAGTTCTCACAACAGACACGCGAAATTTCAAGAGCATATTATACTTCAATTTTAAATAAAAGCAATAATGTGCGTTTGGAAGAAATGTTTCAGAAATTGCAACAATACGGCTCGGATTATGTGACACTCAACGAGAAAATCAATTACACCCGTGGAGTTTATAACAACTACAAGCAGTATGTAGAAAATGCTGAAAAAGATTTAACCAAAGAACTTTCATATTCAAATGTGGTAACGCCACCAATGATTCCGGATAAGAAAGCCTATCCTGTTCGCAGTTTAATAATGCTGATGTTTACTGCCTCTGTGGTATTCTTATCTTTTGTAGTAATCATCATCTACGAAAATTCTCAGGAAAAGAAACCTCAAACAAATTAATTTTATGCAAGCCATTCAGCAAAATTCGCTTCGGTGGTTTTATGGCCTTACAGCCATATATATGCTAATGGCAGTATTCAGTTTGGTGAATGAATTTTATTGGCTATTGATTTTGCCTGCGGGCATTTTAATCGGGTACTCTGCACTCTATCATCTTGACAAATTATTTCTTTTTACTGCATTCTGCACTCCCTTAGCGATTAACCTTTCAAAAACTGATTTAGGAATCGGTGTCAGTCTGCCAACAGAGCCTATTTTGTTTGGCATGATGATCATCTATCTTCTTTCAAAATTTATTGATGGCAGGTATGAGAAGTCCTTTATCAAACATCCAATTACCGTTCTCATTCTGATTCATCTTGCATGGATGCTGATTACAAGTTTCACAAGCAGCATGTTTCTTGTTTCTATAAAACATTTTGTAGCAAGATTGTGGTTTGTTGTTATTGGCTTTATGCTTGCAACATCCATCTTTAAGGATGAAAAGAAAATGCGGCAGTTTATATGGTTCTATGCTGTTGGAATGGCAATAACCATTATCTATACAATCACCCGTCACAGCATAAATGGATTTACACAGCAATCTGCACACTGGGTGATGACACCTTTTTATAATGACCATACGGAATATGCTGCTGTACTTGCTTTGATGCTGCCTCCGATTTTTGGGTTGATGCTTTTGAAACATAAATCTTTTATGTACCGCTTTTTTGCATTTCTGATTTCAGGATTGGTAATTGTTGCAATAGTATTATCATACACTCGTGCCACCTGGCTCAGTCTGGCTGTGGCTCTTGTCTCTATGCTTGCTTATGTTTTCAGAGTAAAGACATGGGCTGTAGTAGCTATAATAATTTCAATGGTTGTGGGTTTTCAGATTTTTCAATCAACAGTGTTATACAAATTCGGAAAAACAAAGGAGTATTCACAGAATGACTACCGCGGGCATTTAAAGTCTATTACCAATATAAAGACTGATGCATCAAATGTGGAGCGTCTTAACCGTTGGAGTTGTGCCTGGCGAATGTTCTTAGATAAACCTGTTTTCGGATGGGGACCGGGCACCTATCAGTTTCAGTATTCTGTTTATCAACTACAGTTTGAAAAAACCTACATCAGCACCAACCTTGGCGATAAAGGAAATGCACATAGCGAATATCTAGGCCCATTAAGCGAACAAGGTTTTATGGGAACTATAATTTTTGTTGCATTAGCTGTTGTGGTTCTTTACAAAGCATCAAGAGTCTTTTTGCAAACGAATTCTAACAACATCAAGGTGCTTGCATTATCCATGCAGGTTGGTTTAATTACCTATCTTGTTCATGGATTTTTAAACAATTTTTTAGATAAGGACAAAGCCTCAATTCCATTTTGGGCATTTGTAGCTGCTATTACCGTAATGGACTATTATCACAATAAAAAACAACTAAACCCATCAACTGAGCGAGCGTAATGATAAGATGGTAACATCATCGCTAAAACTATTGCCCTCTCTGAAATGATCCAAATCTGCAATCAGTTTTTTATGAAATTCATCAAGGCTTGAATTGTTCATATTCTGCTCTATAAATAATTTTAACGCCTCCATACCATAAAAATCACCCTTAAGGTTTTCGAGCTCTGTAATACCATCGGTATAACAAAAAACAGAATCACCACTATTTATTTTTACATGACCTTCGTTTATAAATGGCAACTCATCAAACATGCCTAAACCTGTTGTGCCTCTTTCTAAAAGTTCAGACTTGTTTTTACTACAAAATACAGGAGGATTATGACCGGCATTAACATAATTAATTTCACCTTTTTTGAAATTTATCAGTCCGATAAAAAAGGTTATAAACTTTTCACCTTTTGCAGTCTTGCTCACACAGTCATTTAATTCAGCAACTAAGTTTGTAAGTACTGGTCTGTTTTTTATTAATGCATGCAGGTTAGCCTGGAAATTAGACATCAGCAATGCAGCTGCCATTCCTTTTCCTGAAACATCTGCCATGCAAAAAATATGCTCGTGTTTGTTGAGAGAAATAAAATCATAATAATCACCTCCCACCTGTTGATGTGGAAGATAATGTGTTGCTATCTCGAAATATTCATTTCCACATAAGCCAACGGGAAATAACATCTCCTGCATTTCTGCTGCCAGTTCAAGTTCTTTGCGAAATCCTGCCTGCGCAACCGCTTCTTTATTTAAACGTTTATTTTCTATTGCTACCACAATAATATTTGTAATGGTATGAATGAATGGAACAACTTCTTTTATTGAAATTGACTGACTCGGGTCAATTGCACCAACAATGCAATAAGCCAATAACATTTCATTGTGATAAACCGGTATAACCGATTCATCTTTTTCAAGCCACTGTGGTGTGGCTACTGTCTTTGATTTAGAAAATGATATTTCATTGAGAAACAATTCCGGTTGCAAACGACCGAGTTCTTCTTTCATGCCATAGGACAGCACCTGCTTCCAACCATTCTCATTGACAAACAAAGAAAGTTTTCCAGCCTTTAAATGATCATGCAAAACATTTTCATAAATCTGATACAACTGTTCAGCAGGCAGGTTGTAATTAATTGCTTTTGTAATCTGCAAAAGCCAATGCAACTGTACTTTCTTTGACTGAAGGTCGGCAGCAAGTTTATCGGTGGTTTCTTCCATCACTATTCTTTGTTATCCAAAAACTCAAACACTTCAGGCAATCGTTTCATCAATGCAAGTTCACGCATTTTTAAACGGGCATCGGTTGTGGGACTGCCGAAGTAAGTCTTACCTGCATCTAATGTTTTACCAACTCCTGACTGGCCGAGCACCACTGCTCCTTTGCCAATAGTCAAATCTTTCTGAACACCAACCTGTCCCCATAAAATAACATCATCTTCAATAGTGACAACACCGGCTATGCCCACCTGTGCAGCAAACAAACAGTTCTTACCTATCACCGTATCATGGCCTACATGCACATGATTGTCCATTCTTGTTCCACTGCCAATAACAGTATCGCCTGACACGCCTTTATCAACTGTACAACATGCTCCGATCTCAACATAATCACCAATAATTACACGACCACAAGTATGCATTTTATCAAATCCTTCGGGGCGTCTTTTAAAGTAAAAAGCATCAGCACCAATAACACTGTTGGCATGAATGATTACACCATCACCTATTTCGCAATGATCATAAATAACTACACCGGGATATATCAGACAATTTTTACCCACTTTACTATGAGCGCCAACTACACTTCCCTGCATCAACACAGTTCCTTCACCAATCACAGCAGTTTGATCAACCTGTTGCATACTAAAAGTTAATGGTCTGTATTTTTTTGTCAACAGATTATAATCTCTGAACGGATCGTCTGAAATAATTAATGCTTTGCCTTCAGGACAGGAAACTTCTTTATTTATCAGAATAGTTGTGGCTGCAGAATTTAGTGCTTTATCATAATACTTTGGGTGATCTACAAATGTGATATCACCTTTTTTAACTTTATGTATTTCATTGATGCCTGTAATCTGAAAGCCGGCATCGCCAATATATTTTGCATTCAGGAGTGAAGCTACATCAGCAAGCCTGATTGCTGGTAATATTTTCATATTTCAAACTGTTTGACTGCAAATGTAACGAATGTGTTGTCATTAGCCATCTGAATTACCGCAATCAATTTATAAAAAAAATAACAGTGTTTAACAAAAATATTTTTTCAGGCATGTAACAAATATGTTTTTTTGTACGTCCTATCTTCAACTATCAATCATTTGAACCGGATTAATTTTTCAGCTCTAAAAAATTTATGAAAAGATTTATTGCTCTCACCTATGCACTTCTTTGTTTTACACTTGCATTTGCCCAAAAACCTACACAGACAGTCAGAGGTACAATAACTGATCAGCAGAGTAAAGAGCCTTTAATTGGCGCCTCGATAGTTTGGCTTGACTCTTCAACATTCATTGGTGCTACTGCTGATATAAATGGAAATTTCAGACTGAATAACATTCCTGTTGGAAGGCAAGCTTTTAAAATCTCCTTTCTCGGCTATCGTGAAAATGTAATCACCAGCATCATCACATCGGGCAAAGAAGTGGTTTTAAATATTGAATTGGAGCAGTCTGTAGTTACTGCAAAGGCTGTTACTATTGTTGCTGAAAAACAAAAAGACAAACCCAATAATGAACTTACTACAGTGAGTGCAAGATCATTTACAATAGAAGAAACTTCGCGCTATGCAGGCAGTGTTGGTGATCCATCGCGTATGGCTGCAAACTATGCAGGTGTAAGTGGTGCCAACGACTCCAGAAACGACATCATCATTCGAGGTAATTCACCAACAGGATTGTTATGGAGACTCAATGGTGTTGAAATTCCGAATCCTAACCATTTTGGTTCATTAGGTACTACAGGTGGCCCTATTTCAATTCTTAATAATAATGTTTTGGACAAATCTGATTTTCTTACAGGTGCCTTTCCTGCAGAATACGGAAACGTTCTTGCAGGTGTTTTCGACCTACAAATGCGAACCGGCAACAATGAAAAACATGAGTTTCTGGCACAGGTTGGCTTTAATGGATTTGAAGCAGGTGCAGAAGGGCCTATCAGTAAAAAACAAGGCTCATCCTATTTAATTAATTACCGCTATTCCACACTTGGAGTTTTTAATGCATTGGGAATTAATTTCGGAACAGGCACTGCAATACCAAAATATCAGGATGTTTCTTTTAACATTAAAATTCCAACCAACAAAGCCGGAAAATTCACGTTATTCGGCATGGGAGGTATCAGTGGTATTGAAGTTCTTGAAAAAGACAGAGACACTACTCAAAAAAATCTTTATGTAGATGATAAAAGGCAAAATGGTTACTTCGACAATACCATGGGCGTTGTTGGACTGATGCATACATTTTTTATCAACAATTCTACCTACACCAAATTCAGCCTTTCTGCATCTATTGCAGGGCAAAAATACAAAGTGGACACCTTGCCCGACTTTGTTGATTACGCTGTGCCCTATTACAGAAACAAGTCCGACCAGCAGAAATACAGTGCTGATTTCAGCCTTAACAAAAAGTTTTCTTCAAAAGACTTCCTGAAAACCGGATTCAGCTTTTCGCAATATCACTATACCTATCGCGACAGTGGTGTGGTGGACAGTGTTTGGGAATCTTACACAGATTATAACGGCAATGCACTACTCACCAAACTTTATGTAGAATGGCAGCATCGTTTTTCCGATCAGTTATCATTGAACAGTGGAGTTTACACACAACTATTTAATTACAATAATACTTACAGCATAGAACCACGCATTGGAGCCAAATGGGAAATCAGCGATAAGCAATCTCTGAGTTTGGGTACAGGACTACACAGTCAGTTACAACCAATGTACATCTATTTTGTAAAAACAATGAAAGATGATGGCAGCTATTACGAAACGAACAAAAATCTAAAAATGACTAAGAGCTATCATGCCGTGTTGGCTTATGACAGAAATATTTCAAAGGTTTTCAGAATAAAAACAGAAGTGTATTATCAATATTTATTTGATGCCCCAGTTGAAAAACGGCCTACATTTTTTTCAGTGTTAAATGAAGGTGCCGACTTTGGCATTGCAGGAATTGACAGTTTAGAAAATAAAGGCACAGGTTATAACTATGGTTTTGAATTTACTGCTGAGAAATTCTACAGTAAAGGTTATTATTTCCTATTTACAGCCAGCCTCTTTGAATCGAAATATAAAGGCTCTGATGGCGTTGAACGAAGCACTGCATTTAATGGCAATTTTGTTTTCAATTTATTGGGGGGAAAAGAATGGACAATCAGAAAAAAGAACACCATTTCAATAAATATTAAAACAACCTATGCCGGTGGGCGCAGATATATTCCTATTGACTTTGCAGCATCGCAGATTACAGGAGAAACAGAATACGATGAAGACCATGCATTTGAGCATCGTAGAAAAGATTACTTCCGCACCGACCTGAAAATAGGTTACAGGATAAACAGAAAAAGACTAACTCATGAAATTGCCATTGACCTGAATAATGTCTTCAACACACAAAACATCTGGAATCAGCAGTATAGCGCCAAAACAAACACTGTAAAAACAGAGTATCAGATGGGTTTTTTACCAATACCGATGTATAAGTGTACTTTTTGATAATGGCAGCTAAAAATATAGTACACTGCCTTCCAAATTTTCCATGAATAATCTTTAAGCTACTCACTGTAATTCTTTAATATTGACCTGCCATTGATTAACTTTGCCGCATGGCAGATGTAATACAATTGTTGTCCGATACTGTTGCCAATCAGATTGCAGCGGGCGAAGTTATTTTAAGACCATCATCAGTTATTAAAGAACTGATGGAGAATGCTGTTGACGCAGGCGCAACACGCATTGATGTAAGTATTAACGATGGTGGAAAAAACCTGATACGGATTACAGACAATGGCTGTGGCATGAGTGAGACTGATGCGCGTCTTTGTTTCGAGCGTTATGCAACATCTAAATTGCGCAAGGCTGATGACTTATATGCCATCAGAACGATGGGGTTCAGAGGAGAAGCAATGGCATCTGTAGCTGCTGTCTGTCAGGTTGAATTAAAGACTAAAAGAGAAGAAGATGAAACCGGAACACGCATAGAAATTGAAGGCTCTGAGTTTAAAATTCAGGAGCCATGTGTGATGCAGTCCGGCACAATTATTACCGTAAAAAATATTTTCTTTAATGTTCCTGCAAGAAGAAATTTTCTGAAAGCAACACCGGTAGAAGCACGTCATGTCATGGATGAGTTTCTGCGGGTGGCTTTACCGCGACCTGAAATTGGATTTAGTCTTCAGCATAATGGCATGGAAGTTTACAACCTGCCGGCAACACATCAACGGCAACGTATATGTCAGGTTTTTGGAGCAACTTATAATGAAAGATTGGTGCCTGTAGAAGAAGACACAACCATTTTAAATATTAAAGGATTTGTAGGTAAACCTGAGTTTGCCAAGAAGGTCAGAGGTGAACAGTATTTTTTCATTAACAAACGCTTTGTTAAAGATGCCTATCTGAATCATGCTGTCACCATTGCATTCAATGAGTTGTTACCTCAAGGCACTTTTGCATCGTACTTTTTGTTTTTTGAAGTTGACCCTTCGCGTATTGATGTCAACATTCACCCGACAAAAACAGAAGTAAAACTTGAAGATGAAAAATCGGTTTATGCCATATTGCGCTCTTCTGTGAAACGTGCTTTAGGCAGATTCAGTATTGCACCTACGTTAGACTTTAATCAGGAACAAGCTTTTAATGTGCCGTTATCGCAGTTAAACACTATTCCTGTACAGCCTCAGGTGAAAGTGAATACCAATTACAATCCATTTAAAAGTACTGAGATAAATAAACCTACTCAGCAACAAAATGGGCAGTGGGAAAAACTATATGAGATTGCAAGTACGCCCGATGTACAACAGACAAAACTACCAATAGCTCCTATTGAAGAAAATAATGCATCTGCATTTATGCAACTGTTCAACAGTTATGTGGCAGTAGCAATGCCAGACGAAATGTGGCTTATTGACCAGCAACTTGCACATGAAAAAATTGTGTTTGAAAAAACACTTTTACAAATGAAAGGCACACCTACTGTTATGCAACAAAGTTTGTTTCCGCAACAGATAGAACTCGACAACAGACAGGCTGCTACTGTTTCATCGCTTCTTGAAGACCTCAACCGTTCGGGTTTTGACTTACAGCCATTCGGTCAGAATACTTTTGTACTTAATGCTGTTCCCTCCTATCTAGAAACCGGAACAGAAAAGAAAATTATTGAAATGCTTATTGATGAGTTTATCAGTGGCGAAGCTTCGGCCTACAATCCAATGGAGCGTGTTGCCATTGCTATTGCCCGCAGTGCATGTCTAAAAAGTGGTAAAGTGCTTTCTGCAAGAGAGATGTCTGCTCTTTTTAATGATCTGATGCAATGCGAAATGCCCTACTTTACCAAGAGCGGTAAGGCAATAATTTTTAAATTAGAAAAAAATGAAATTGACCGCAAGTTTGAAAAAGGTTAATGCTTGTTTAAACCAAAGAAAATATCATCTGTTTGATATGATTAAATACGGAAACCTATCTTCGTACCGTTTAACAATGGATTGCCAAAATTTGTAATCGTTTTTTATGCAGGAATTCCGACCTTCAAGTTTCAAACTTTTACCCGATGTAATTAAAAATATTATGATCGTCAGTGCATTGGCATTTTTTGCTGATTTGGCACTTAATAAAATCGGGTTTGATCTTAATGCTTATGCCGGACTTTATCTTCCGTCTTCTGAGCATTTTCATTGGTGGCAGTACTTTTCTTACATGTTTCTGCATGGAAGTTTCTCACACATTTTACTGAACATGTTTGCCTTCTGGATGTTTGGCGGCATTCTTGAAAATTTGTGGGGACCAAAAAGATTTCTGATTTTTTTCTTGGTAACAGGACTTGGTGCAGCATTCATTCACACAGCTGTTGGATATTTTGAATTGCATTCGTTACAGGCTAAAGCCGATGCTTTTTTTAATGCTCCGGGTGCTGATGCTTTTAGCGTGTTTGTCAGAGACCATATTCCCTATCAATATCTGAATGCCGATTATGCCATGGCAGTGGAAAACATTAAATCAAACTGGTATGCACATGGCGACAGTCCAATGATTATTGAACAGGCGCGTCAGGCTATTGATGAATATATTCGTTTTAAAACCAATATACCTACTGTTGGTGCATCAGGTGCAGTTTATGGTGTGCTCATGGCATTTGGAATTCTTTTCCCAAACACTTTAATTTATCTTTACTTTTTTATCCCTCTAAAAGCAAAATATTTAGTACTCATTATTGGTGGCATAGAGTTGTATTCTGCATGGCAAAGCAACCCCACAGATAATGTTGCACATTTTGCACATCTTGGTGGCATGCTTTTCGGATATTTACTACTTCGCTATTGGCAGAAAAATAACCGGTCACAACTTTTCTGAAAATGCTTCACAATGTGAAAAGTAATTACAAGTCGCTCGATATGCTGCAAAAGATAATTGTAGTCAATGCAATTATTTATTTGTTTGTAAACATAGGCGATGTTGTGCTTAGACTTTTTAATTTTCCTGATGGCACAGTAAGCGGCTTTTTAACCGACTGGCTTGCTGTTCCTTCTTCTCTCAAGTCATTGCTGTATCGTCCATGGACATTAATCACCTATTGTTTCTACCACGAAAACTTTCTTCATATTCTGTTTAATATGTTATGGCTGTTTTTTATGGGTCGTCTTTTTACAGAATACCTTGGTGAAAAAAAATTATTACCTCTTTATCTTGTTGGTGGCTTATGTGGCTCTGTGTTGTTTATTGTATTTTACAATCTGTTTCCACTATTCAGTCGCGAAGTTGATATTGCAGTTGCCTTAGGTGCCTCTGCAAGTGTGCTTGCTGTTACTGTTGCCATTGCAACACTGTTACCGGATTACGAAGTAGGTCTGTTTCTGCCACAGTGGCGGGTAAAACTGAAATATATCGCCATTGCACTTTTTGTAATTGACCTGTTAAGTATTACAGGCAACAATGCAGGCGGAAACATTGCTCACATAGGTGGTGCCATCTTTGGTTTTATCTATATCAAGCAATTAAAAAAAGGACGTGATTTAACCGGATGGCTTCAACGAATGATTGATAGAATTACTCAAAAGAAAAAACCATCAATTAAGGTTGTTTATCGCAAAGATTCTTCTGATGAATCGTATCACAACAAAAAAGCAAACAATCAGGAAGCAATTGATAAAATTCTGGATAAAATAAGCCGTTCAGGATATGCAAGCCTCACCAACGAAGAAAAAGAAATACTTTTTAAAGCAAGTAAAAATCAGGATTGATGCTCAAGTCTGCTCTTAACTTGTTGCTATGGCTAATAACCATTTTCATTGCTGTTGTAACTTTTATGGCTGTTGCAGCGGCATATATTAGTCCTGCAAAAATTTGGTTTCTTGCACTATTCGGTCTGATATTTATTTATATCTATTTGGTAGCATTTATCTGGATGTTGGTCTTATCATTCAGACATAAAAAAATGATGCTGCTGATTTTAATTCCATTAATAGCAGGCTTACCAACATTTGTTGCACATTGGAATTACTCTTCATCAAACCAAAAAGCAACAGGAGAAAATACGATAAAAGTTCTTTCATTCAATGTGCGTGTTTTTGATCTTTACAACTGGACGCATAATCTGCAAACAAGAAGTAATATTTTTAACTTTCTGAAAAAAAGTGATGCAGGTATTTACTGTTTTCAGGAATATTATACGAGTAAGTTAATGCCATTTAATAACACCGATTCATTAAAATCATTGTTAGGAATATCCAATGTACACACGATGCTGCCAATCATAGAACGCGATTCTGATGAATGGGGCATTGCTACATTCAGCAAATATCCAATACTGAATAAAGAAACAGTATTTACAGATAAAGAATCTGCCAACGGATGCATTGCTACCGATTTGCTGATTGGAAACGATACAGTGAGAGTTTATAACATACACCTGCAATCAGTACGATTGGCAAAAAACGACTATATTTTTGTGAGTGAGTTTAACAATAAAGACAACACTCAGAAAATGAAAGGCTCTAAGCAAATTGTTCAACGTTTGAAAAAGGCGTTTATAAAAAGAGCGCATCAGGTTTGCAAGGTTACCACTCATATAGGTGCTTGCCCGTATAAAGTAATTGTTGCCGGTGATTTTAACGACACACCTGCATCTTACGCCTACAACCAAATCAGCAATGGCTTGACAGATAGTTTTCTTAGCTGTGGAAAAGGACTGTCCTCAACTTATGCAGGTATGTTTCCAGGACTTAGAATTGACTATATTTTACACAGTAAAAGCATTAAAACCATAGAATATATTCGACCATTAGTGCATTTATCAGACCACTACCCTGTTATTTCTACCCTAAATTTTTAACATTTTTATTTATGAATTTGTGAATTATTTTTTTACTTTTGGAACAATTCTAATTTTCATTGACATAACCAAACTATTTTCACTAACTAAACTGATTAACATTTTTCAATTATGCGAGTAAAAATTTCATTCACCCGCGACAATACTTCCGGCAATAGTATTCCATTGCATCATCAAAAACTAATTTACGATAGTTTAAAAACTGTTGTTCACGAAGTTGGTGGCAATATGAAACAGCTAAATTTTTCGTCATTAAAAGGAACCTCAAAAATTCAAAATGGATTTATGAAGTTTTTATCTTCTAAAATTACTTTAGTGATATCGGGCAGTAATGATGATTTAATAACAAAAGTCAGCAACAGAATATTTGAGAAAAATTTTATGCCCATTGGCAGAATGAATCTGCTTCCAAAAGGAAAAGAAATTACTTCTGACCCTGAGTTTACCACGCAGATGCGCTATCTCTGTATATCTCCTTTAGTACTTTTTGATCCTATTAAAGATGCAGCACGCAGCACTGAGCAGATTGATCCTACATCACATAACTTTTCCGACATATTATTTAACACAACACTTGATGCCATGGAAAAGTCAGGTGTGCCTGAAGCAACTATTAGCTCTTATGCAGAATTTGACGTACAGCCTGATGCAGAGTATATGCAAAAAGCTGCAGCAGCAAATAAAAAATTTGCCCGTGTTTACAGAAGTGCTGAAGGCAAGAATATGATTGGATATTTAGTTCCTTTTACACTGCATGCACATCCCGATGTTCACCGTTATGTTTGGCATAATGGCATTGGAGTGATGACCCATGAAGGCTATGGCATGCTTGATTTGGCAAAATAATTTACTGAAATCGTTTTTATTTATAATTTTAGTCAGGAATAATATTGCTGATTTCATGTTGCTTTGATAAAAAAATATTTCATAATTATTCTTACAGTTTTCGTTGTGGTATTTGGCGCGGTAATGCTACTTCGGGAATCTATTGTACGCAATAAAGTAAATTCTTTTTGTACTTCATTCCACAATAAAACCGGTGGCAACATCAACATCGGAAAAATTCAATTCAATGGACTCAGGGTCATCGAAATTGAAAACATCAGTTTGGTTTCACCATTAAATGACACACTGTTGCATACAGATACTTTTATGGTGCAGCTTTCATTATTAAAGCTTATTCGTCTAAAAAATCCTGTCTCCAATTTTTCGGCACATGGCATTAAAATTAAAATTGCCTCCGGTGATTCAATTAGTAACTACTCCTTTCTTTTTAGAAAATCAAAACCTGAAAACACAGAAATAACATCAGTACAAAGTACACAGGCTTCAAAAGTATTTACACTTTGGAATAAGTTGACAGAGTTGTCCGACTTAAGTTTTGATTTGGAACGATGCAAAATTACGATCATCAGAAATAAAGAAACCAGAAACTTTTACTTTCCGGAAATTATAAATCGCAGAGGGAAATGCCGCTTTATAGCTTACAGCAACGACCATTTACAAACAGAAAAATGGCAAGCCGGCTTTAATATTGATGATGATAAAAACGAAATGTCACTAAACATCAAAAAACTGGCAGGAGAAAACTGGCTTCCATTCTTTGATGTTGACAACAAACCAAAGATTGCTTATTCGGCTATTTCACTACAAATTAAACAACCCTCAAGAAAGGATACAACATTTCAGGTTAAGGCAGAACTTGATAGCCTGAGTGTAAATTATTGGCGTATTGCCAACGATGATGTTGATTTCAATAAACTTTCGTTTTCCGGAATTTGCTCATTCAATAATCAACGAATTGAAACCGATAGCGCTGTAAACATTACCATCAATAAAATCCATTTTAAAACAAAAGCTGCCTTCGACAGAAAACAGCCTCATAGCTATGCACTTTCTTTAGCATTTGACGAAAGTGCAGATGATTTTTTTGAATCGCTTCCCAAAGGAATTTTTTATCACTTCAAAAACTTCAAAGCTAAAGGCAGATTAAAATTTGATTTAAACTTTGCACTTGACATGTCAGCCCCCGATTCTCTGATATTTAATTCAGACTTAACAGGCAATGCATTGACAATTGAAAAATATGGTGATGAGAATTTCTCACGTATAAACAACACATTTCTGTTTGATGCCTATGATGGTGACAGATTGCAACGAAGTTTTCTGATTGGGCCTGAGAACAGTGATTTTACTCCACTGAATGAGATCAGTCACTATCTGCAATATGCCGTCCTCACTTCAGAAGATCCTTCTTTTTTCTACCATCGTGGTTTTATTCCAGATGCCTTTAAAGAAAGCATGATTGAAAACATTAAAGCAAAAAGGTTTGTGCGTGGTGGAAGCACCATCAGCATGCAATTGGTAAAAAATGTGTTTTTGTCTCGTGAAAAAACAATTTCGCGTAAGCTACAGGAGATGCTTATTGTTTGGCTAATAGAAAACAAAGGATTGGTGAGTAAAGAAAGAATGTTTGAAATTTACCTTAATGCCATTGAATGGGGTCCCGGAATTTATGGAATAAAAGAAGCATCACAATTCTATTTCAATAAACTTCCTTCACAACTGAATTTGGCAGAAAGTATTTTTCTTGCATCAATAATCCCCCGACCAAAATACTATCGTTATTCATTTGATGCACAAGGTAACTTGAAGTCTTACCTTGCTTCCTACTATAGAACGGTGAGCAACAGAATGCTTTCCAAAACATGGATTTCACCAATAGATACATTCAATCTTCAACCGCAGGTGAAACTTAAAGGGCCGGCATTAAAAATTGTAATGCCTGCTGATAGTTCAATGACAGATTCACTGCAATGGAATCAGTCGAATGAATTATTTTAAAGAGACTAAAGGTACTTAGTTATTTCAGGACTTGTGGGCAACACACTTGAGCGAAAACGATGAATCAGTTTTCCGTTTTCATCAATTAAGAATTTTTCGAAGTTCCATTTTATGCCTCCTGTAAAATCTACATTAGGTTGTTCTATAAGCCAACGGAAAAGCGGATGCATATCTCTGCCCTTAACCGATACTTTTGCTGCCATTGGAAAAGTTACATCATAATTTTTCTTACAGAACTCAGCAATTTCATTGTTGCTTCCGGGCTCCTGCCACAGAAAATTATTTGCAGGAAATCCAACAATAACCAATTTATCCTTATATTTCTCATACAGTTTTTCCAAATCACTGTATTGCGGTGTATAACCACATTTAGATGCTGTATTTACAATCAGAATTTTCTTCCCTTTATATTTTGAGAAGTCAATCTGCCCTCCTGAAAGACCATCAACTTTAAACTCATAAATTGAAGTAGCAGTTGAAGCAGGACCAAAAAGAAATGCGAACATAATCAGCAACAGTTTCATTGTTTTGTAATTAACAGATTTAAAACAACCTCTTGTAAAAAAAGTTTAACAAAGTGTTCCATATAAATCAAATGCCTCGGCAGAAGTGATTTTTATATTGGCAAAATCACCAACACGAACATAATTTTCATTAGCATCCACTAAAACTTCATTATCAACCTCCGGTGAATCGTATTCTGTTCTGCCAATAAAAAAGTTCCCTTCCTTCCTGTCGAAAAGTGTCTTGAATACATTTCCGACTTTCTTTTGATTGATACTGTCAGAAATATTCTGTTGCACCTGCATCAACTCGTCCAATCTGCGTTGCTTAGTGGCTTCATCAACATCATCATTCAATGTGTAAGCATGTGTATTCTCTTCGTGTGAATAAGTAAAAACACCTACTCTCTCAAATCGCATTTCTTCAAGAAAACGAATTAATGTTTCATGATCCTGCTCTGTCTCACCCGGATAACCCGAAATAAATGTTGTACGAATGGCAATATCCGGAATTTTATTACGCACTGTGTCTAATAAAGTAATTGTTTTTTCGCGTGTAATTCCTCTACGCATGCTCTTTAACATATTGTCACTTGCATGTTGAAGTGGAATATCCAAGTACTTGCAAATTTTATTTTCTCTTTGCATTATATCAAGCACATCGAGCGGAAATCCAGAGGGAAATGCATAGTGCAGGCGAATCCATTCAATACCATCAACAGAGCATAACTGCTCCATCAGGTTTGCAAGTTTTCTCTCTTTGTAAATGTCTAAACCATAAAAGGTAGAGTCTTGTGCTATAAGCAGTAATTCCTTTGTGCCTTTTGCAGCTAAGTGTCTTGCTTCATGAACCAACTCTTCAATTGGTTTTGAAATGTGATTGCCTCGCATAAGCGGAATGGCACAGAATGAACAAGGACGGTCGCAACCTTCAGAAATTTTCATGTAGGCAAAATGACGAGGTGTTGTAACCAACCGCTCTCCTATTAATTCATGCTTATAATCTGCTCCTAAAGTTTTTAGCAGCAATGGCAAATCGCGTGTACCAAAAATATTGTCAATACCCTTTATCTCTTTTTCTAAATCGGGTTTGTATCTTTCAGAAAGACATCCGGTGACAATCAATTTTTCAATTTTCCCTTTCTCCTTCTCTTTTGCGTAATGTAGAATTGTATCTATTGACTCCTGTTTTGCATTATCAATAAATCCACAGGTATTTATAATTACAATTTCTGATTGTCTTTTCGATTCATGTTCTACCTCTATTTCATTGGCACGCAACTGACCCATCAACACTTCGGAGTCAACAACGTTTTTGCTACAACCTAACGTAACAACATTAACTTTTAACTGTTTGGATGTTTTTGTTCTCATAGACTAAAATGTTTTTTTAAAATCAGATTCCGGATAATTGATTTTAACCACATCATCATTAATCAGTGTATTGAGAAAATCTATCAGCCTTGCATAACTTCTCACATAGGCATTTGAAGCTTTGCTGAAATGCTGTTTCAACCCTGTTCTTATTTCAAGCTCAATTACTCTCGGAAAATGATCGGATGCGATATAACCGAAGTTTGCATAATCATCAAAATATTCTTTCTGCAGCGAGTCAACAGGGAAATCTTTCAAAAAGTTTCTTATTGCTTTCTTTTGTTTTGATTTCAATTTCTTTGCTATATATACTACACGCGATTTTCCATAATCAGAAACACCACTGATTTTCATGCTGTCATCCTTTAACAAATATTCATAAGAGGTAAACTGCAGGTTTCTGTTATCAGAAACTTTTATACGGAAAGATTTGTCAATGCGCTGTGCCTGACTGCTTATACTAAACAAAACAAATACAGCAAGTAATAATTTAAAGTGAGGGTGCATGAAATAATGATATTGAGTTCTTTATACCGGTGCAAAGTTATCAATTCTGCACTTGCATAGCAATGAAACTACTATTTAACCTTTGCACTATGAAAATTGCATAAAATAAAAAAAGGATTGAAAAATACTACTCCGAAAAAAAATATTTTTTTTTAACTACTTCGTATAATTTGGTTCATTACTTTTAGCATTCAATTTTGAGAACCTTTACCAGTATGTCTTTCCGAAATATTTTACTTGCTGCTGCAATTGTATTTACATCATGCAAACAAAATGCACACTTAGTAAAAACAGAAACCACTACCTACCCTCTTAATAAACCGGGCTTTACTGAAGTTGATTCCTCAATCTTAAACTCTTACTCATCTTACAAACACACTATTGACTCCATAATGGATCGTGTGATTATTGTGAGTGAAATGAGCATGCAGAAAAAAACCCCCGAAGGTTTACTTGGCAATTTCACTTCTGATGCAGCATTAAAACAAGTAGAAAACGATTTCCATGCTAAAGACTTTTCTAAAATAGATTTCTGCTTTTTGAATAATGGAGGTTTGCGTGCTGCATTGCCAAAAGGAGATATTACAATTGGCAACATCTACTCACTAATGCCTTTTGAAAATGAAATGGTTTTGCTTACATTAAATGGTGCAACAACTTTAAAACTTATCAATTTTATTGCTGCTAAAGGTGGTATGCCTGTTTCAGGATTAACAATGCGCGTACATGAATCAACCGTAACCGAAGCTAAAATTCAAGGAATGCCATTCGACAGTACAAAAAGTTATGTTGTGGCTACATCAGATTATCTTGCCAATGGTGGTGACAATCTTTCTTTTTTAGCTGATGCTGAAAAGAAAGTCTCTACCGGATTAAAACTTCGCGACCTGCTAATTCAATATCTGGAAGAAAAAAATAAACGAGGAGAAAAATTATCTGCTAAAATTGAAGGGAGGATTATTTATGACAAATAGAAGAGACTTTTTAAGAACATTTGCAGTGGGCGCTGCCGGACTCAGTCTCACAGGATTACCACTTGAGGCTTTGGCTAAAAGAAGAGTTACTAAGATAACTATACTCCATACCAATGATGTTCACAGCCACATAGACCCATTTCCGGCTAACGATCCAAAATATCCGGGACTTGGCGGAGTAGCACAACGTGCTGCTATTATTAATGATATCAGAAATAAAGAACGCAATGTACTTCTTCTTGATGCCGGTGATATTTTTCAGGGCACACCTTACTTTAATTTATTTGGTGGCGAGGTAGAATTAAAATTAATGTCGCAACTTGGATATGATGCCGGTACTATTGGCAATCACGACTTTGACAATGGTGTTGACGGTCTATCAAGTCAGTTGAAACATGCCAATTTCCCTCTGATAATTTGTAATTACGATTTCAAAGGCACTTCAATGGAGGGCAAAACAATACCATATAAAATTTTTGAAAAAGAAGATGTACGTATTGGAGTTTTCGGACTTGGCATTGAACTGGAAGGCTTGGTTGACAAGAAAATGTATGGTGAAACAAAATATCTTGACCCCTTGGAAAAAGCAGCAGAAACTGCGCATCATTTAAAATTCAATGAGAAGTGCGATTTAATTATTTGTCTCTCACATTTAGGCTATAGATATCCAAACAAAAAGGTAAGTGATGATGTTCTTGCAAAGAAATCGCTCAACATAGATTTAATAATTGGTGGTCACACACATACATTCATAGACAAACCCTTTGTGTATAAAAATCGCGACAATAAAGATGTTTTAGTGGCTCAGGTAGGTTGGGCAGGAATAAAATTAGGCAGAATAGATTTTTTTGTTGATAAAAAAATGCGTAAATTGACAGCCGACAGTACCACGTTAAAAGTTTTGAATTATGCAAGAGCAATTTAATTTTTTTTTCAAGAATATTCAAAGCATATTTGCACCTCGATTAAAAAACGAGAACCACCAAAAAATAATTTTTGAATTTTATCTTACAATTGAAAATTTACTTCTATCTTTAAAAACCAAATTTTACCTCAAACCAATACTTAACTTTTAAAATTACGATTAGTGTTGAAACAGACAGAGAAAAATGTTGAAAAAGTGTGGGAAAATTGTTTGAAGCTTATACGCGACAATGTAAGCCCACAAAATTTTAAAACATGGTTTGAACCCATCAAACCGGTTAAATTAGAAAAGCATGTACTGACTATAGAAGTACCAAGCCAGTTTGTATATGAATGGCTCGAAGAGCATTATATACAACTGTTGCGCAAGAGCATTAAAAAAGAATTAGGTGCTGAAGGTCGCTTGGAGTACTCTATTCTGATGGAGAATAACATGAACAGCTCAAAACCTTATGCAGTGAAAATTCCTGCTAAAGGGACAGGCAACTTAAAGAATCCACAGGTAGCAATGCCGGTTAGCTTAAACACAGCTATAAAAAATCCATTCATTGTTCCGGGACTAAAAAAGATTGATGTTGACTCACAACTGAATCCAAACTATTCTTTCGACAACTTTATTGAAGGTGATTGCAACCGTCTTGCAAGATCTGCAGGTTATGCAGTTGCCAACAAACCCGGTGGTACTTCCTTTAATCCATTATTATTATATGGTGGAACAGGATTAGGAAAAACACATCTTGCTCATGCCATCGGTATTGAAATAAAAAATAATTTCCAGAATAAGACTGTACTTTATGTTCCTGCCGACAGGTTTATGAATCAGTTTGTGGATGCAGTTAAAAACAATTCACCAAACGACTTTGTACATTTTTATCAGATGATGGATGTTTTAATTATTGACGACATTCATTTCCTTGCAGGCAAAGAAAGAACACAAGATGTATTCTTCCACATCTTTAATCACCTGCATCAGAATAACAAACAGATAATTCTTACATCTGATAAAGCACCTGTTGACTTACAGGGAATAGAACAACGTTTACTATCACGTTTTAAATGGGGTTTATCTGCTGACTTGCAGTCGCCAGATTTAGAAACACGCATTGCCATCCTGAAAAGGAAAATGTATAATGACGGAATTGAATTGCCAACTGAAATTGTTGAATACATTGCTTATAGTATTACTACAAACATCAGAGAACTTGAAGGGGCACTCATTTCTATCATTGCACAGACATCATTAAATAAAAAGCCTATCACTCTCGAACTTGCCAAACAAATGATTGACAAGTTTGTGAAAAATACTGTGCATGAAATTTCCATTGACTATATTCAAAAAATAGTTTGTGATTATTTTGAACTGCCTTTAGAAACATTAAAGTCAAAAACACGCAAGCGTGAAGTAGTACAGGCACGTCAGTTAGCAATGTATTTTTCTAAGAGTCTGACAAAATCATCGCTTTCAGCAATTGGCGCACATTGTGGTGGCAAAGACCATGCAACAGTTCTACATGCCTGCCGCACAGTGAACAACCTGATGGAGACTGATAAAAAATTCAAAGGCTATATCAGCGATCTGCAAAAGCGAATAAATCTTAATCACAAAAATTAAGGTGAAAATTCTGATGGTTTGCCTCGGCAACATCTGCCGCTCACCACTTGCCGAAGGCATAATGCAACATAAACTCAATCAGGCAGGTATTGCTGCACAGGTTGATTCGGCAGGTTTGATAAACTATCATACAGGAGAATTACCTGATAAACGCTCAATAGCAGTTGCTGCCAAATATGGCATTGACCTTACTGCTCAAAGGGCACGTAGTTTTAGCAAAGATGACATTAAAAATTTTGATTACATCTTTGCAATGGATAACAAAAACTTCGAAAACCTGATGGAATATGCTAATAATGCAGCAGAGGCAAAACGCATTCATCTTATATTAGACTATGCAGGTCTGGGCAAAAAGATTGTTCCCGATCCCTACTATGGCGATCAAAGTGATTTTGAGAATGTGTATAGCTTACTTGACGATGCCTGCCAACGCATTTTGAAAAAGTTTGCTTATGCTCAATCCGAAGTTGTCTGACAAAAAAACAAAAGGAATTTTATACCTTATTCCTACTGCAATTGGCAGTATGCAGGCAATAGATTATTTGCCACAAACTGTAATTGAAATAATTCATTCATTGGATGAGTTTATAGTAGAGAATTCAAAATCTGCAAGACAGTTTCTTAAACATTGTCACATCCCAACACCACAACAGCAGCTCACCATTCATGAACTCAATAAACATGAAGGCAATGTTTTTGAAGCATCGTTTTTCAGCAATCTGCTTTCCGGAAAAAATGTTGGCCTGCTTAGCGAAGCAGGCTGCCCTGCTGTTGCCGACCCGGGTGCATTAATTGTTGCCGAAGCACATAAACTACAAATAAAAGTAGTTCCGCTTACAGGTCCATCATCTATACTTTTAGCATTAATGGCTTCAGGACTCAATGGGCAACAGTTTGCTTTTAATGGCTATCTGCCAAAAGAAAAAACAGAACGTTTTGCTGCAATAAAAAAAGCAGAGAAAGATTCTGCACAACGCAGACAAACACAAATCTTTATTGAAACACCCTATCGCAACAATGCCTTGTTTGATGATTTACTAAATAATCTGCAACCTTCAACGCGTCTTTGCATTGCCTCTGCACTGCAGTGTGAAAATGAAATGATTAAAACACAGCGAATTTCTGACTGGAAAAAACAAAGACAGGAGTTAAACAAACACCCTGTAGTTTGGCTATTTTTGGCTTAATATTTATTGAATGGTTGCGCTGCTGAATTTTCTACTCATTACCATAATATCATGCTTTGTAGTGTCATTGATTTTACTCATGGTAAGTCCACGCATCCCTGTTTTTTTTAGTTATATTGCCATTGCACTGCATATAATTTTCATTACGCTGTATTTGATTTATAGAAATTCAGTCCATGAAGAAAGAGTAGTCATGCTGTTTGCTGCAATAATTTGTAGTGGCATCATACCGTTTACGCTCATTGTCAGACGAAATTTTCCGCTAATATTAAAATTATACTTTGGTCTTTTTATGCTGAGTTTACCACTGTTTATCATAGCACCATCTAAAATGCTCACTATTCTGAGTATGGGCTATCTGAACACAGAAAATGCACATGAAATGCACCTTGACAAGAACTATTACCTCTCTAAAGAGCAAGGCTTAATTAAACAAAAAGATAATGAAGCTACCTATAAAGTTGTAAAAAGAATGGGCATCTTTAATAAAACCCTTGTGCGCAATATTTTTATTGGTTTTGTGCCCGATTCTGCAAAAATTTTATTTTTAGACGAAAAATCGGAAATTCGCCTCCGTGCTTACATGCACGGTAAAACAGAAATTGATAGTTTAGATATAACAACAAAAACCGTAGCATCACGCGACACCATATTAAAAATCATTAAAACTCAAGATAAATGACACGATTCTATTTATCAGTACTTGCAATATTCTCAGTACTGACAACATCTGCACAACAAATGTCAACAGATATTTTTCTGACAAACTTTGGCATGAACCGCGAAGGGCAATATTTTTTTACAGCTCCGCAGAACATTACACATCGTCCGGGCTACGACAATCAGCCCTCGTTCTCTAAAGACGGCAGTAAAGTTTATTATGTAGCCTATTACGATACTTTGCAGAGCGACATCTATGTTTATAGTCTTGAAGATAGCACAAACACAAGGCTGACAGAAACTCCTGAAAGTGAATTTTCTCCTCGGGTTACTGCTGATGATTTAGGATTTACTATTGTGAGAGTTGATGCAGATAAAGGTCAGCGGTTTTATAAAGTGCTGATGGATGGCACAAATGAGTTTCAACTTCTTGGTGTATCTGATTCTGTTGCCTATTACTGCATTGCAAATGACAGCACCTATGCTGTTGCAGACTTAAACAACAATGTAATGGAATTAAATATTTACGAAATGCCGAGTGAACAATTTATTCCATTGGCAAAAAATATTGGTCGTTGTATTGCAGTCATTCCAGACGGTGATAATGAAATAAGTTATGTTGACAAAGCAGACACCAATGGCTATATGCTGATGTCATTTTCAATTAACACAGGATTGATTGGAAGTGTATGCCAACTTAAAAAAGGTGTTGAAGATTATGTATGGACAAAAGATGGTAAACTACTTATTGGTTACGAAGGAAAATTATTGATGTTCGACAGAAACAAGCCTGATAATGGATGGACTGAGCTAGCAGACTTCAGTAAATCTGTTGGAAATTTTTACAGAATTGCAATCAGCCAACAAGGAACTCAACTTGCATTGGTTGCCTATACTAAGGAAGATAAAAAACAGGATGATGCTAAAGATGATTCCGGCAAAAAAGACGACAAGAAAAAACGCAAAAAGAAGAAAGATGAATAAAACAGTATTCGTTGCTGAATATAATTAGCACTTAACTCCTAATTCTTTCTGGACGTAAGTACTTCTATAACAAAAACTAACCTTCTCTCATGCAAACTGATTATATCATAGTAGGAAATGGTTTAGCAGGTAGTTTGCTTGCCTGGCATCTTTTATTGCAAGAAAAAAATGTAGTTATTATTGATGAGTTCAACAACACTGTTGCATCACAGGTTTCAGCAGGAATTTTTTTGCCGATTACTGGAAGACGCATTGTAAGGACATGGATGGCTGACGAGCTTCTTGCTGAAGTAAAAACCATCTTCACGCAATTAGGAAAATTAATCGGTGAAACATATTTATATGAAATGCCTGTAGTTGAAATTCCGGCTTCTGTTAAAGAGTGGAATGAATGGCAACAGCGTGCATCAAGTCCTGACATCAGCAAATACATCAGCCGGTTTTTAGCACCTAATTCAATAGAATCTGTTCATTGCCCATTTGGAGCAATAGAATTAAAAAACAGCGGCTATGTAAACATTTCTAAATGTGTTACCTTTTTAAGGAAACTTTATTTAGATATGGAAATTATCATTGAAGGAAAATTCAACTTTGATGATTTACAGTATTCCGATAAAATAGTTTATAAAGATATTGTGGCCGATAAAATTATTTTCTGTGAAGGTGCTGCCGGTATAAACAATCCATTTTTTAATTATCTGCCCTTTCAACTCTCCAAAGGTGAAATTCTGACAATACGTTGTAATACACTTTCAGAAGAGCAGATTTTTAATCATGGTATTTTTATTCTGCCAATAGGGAATCAGCTATTCAGAGTGGGTTCAACTTACGAATGGAATGATTTAACAACAAACACAACAGAAAGTGCCAGAAATAATCTATCTGAAAAGTTGCAGACAGTATTAAAGTCCGATTTTGAAATTGTTGATCAGAAAGCAGGCATCAGACCAAGTGTAAAAGAGAGAAGACCTTTTATAGGCATACATCCAAAACATAAAAACATTGGAATATTTAATGGGCTGGGCACTAAAGGTGTGATGCTTGCTCCTTATTTTGCAAAACATTTTGCCTGGCATCTTGCACATCAAAAACCGTTAATGGCCGATGTGGATATAGCTCGTTTTTCTTAAACTATTTTTCTTTCTTACGTCTTTCAATCTCTTGTGTAATCATACTCAATTCGCGTCCCATCTGACCACTCATGCTGGTATTCTCAGCGGCACGTCTGAATAAATAAGGCAGCACAGAAACTACAGGTCCATAAGGCACGTACTTACAAACACAGTAACCTGCATTAGCAAGATTAAAACTAATGTGATCGCTCATGCCAAGCAGTTGCGAAAACCAAACACGCTCATCAGAATTTGCAATACCTTTTTCTTCCATAAGTTTTGCAAGTAAGGCACTGCTATCTTCATTGTGTGTGCCGGCACAAACAGCAACCATGTCTATATTTTCAATGCACAACTTTATAGCCTCATTGTAATCGTGATCACAGGCTGCTTTATCTGGCTGTATAGGAGAAGGATAACCATTTACTGCTGCGCGTTCTCTTTCTTTTTCCATATAGGCACCGCGCACTAACTTATACCCTACTCTGTAATTACCTGAACGGGCTTTTGCAATATTCTCTCTCATAAATGCAACCCTGTCATGACGATAAAGCTGAACGGTATTAAAAATAAGTGTCTTCTCTTTGTTGTATTTCAACATCATGTCATCAACCATGTTGTCAATGGCATCCTGAATCCATGTTTCTTCTGCATCAATAAATAAACGCACATTATTCTCTGCTGCTGTCTTACAAATTGATTCAACTCTTGCTCTTAATCTCAAAAATTCTGCCTCTTCGGCTTCTGAAAGTAAAACCTTACTGCTGACACGCTCTAACAAATCCATCCTGCCTACACCGGTAACTTTAAATACAGAAAAAGGAATATTTTTCTTTCCGCTTGCATGCTTTACGGTTTTAATAATTTCTGCACAGCTATGGTCAAAATCAGATTCATTGTGATGGCCTTCTACAGAATAATCCAAAATTGAGCCTACTCTATACTTTCCGAGATTATTTATCGTTTCAGTACATTGCTCAATGGTTTCTCCTCCACAAAAATGTTTGTAAATGGTAGCTCTTATCAATGGCTTTATCGGCAAACCCATTTTTAAAACTGCATTGGTGAATCCCGGACCAATTTTTACGAGAAAGTTAATATTGATGAGCCTGAATAACCAATAGGCTCTTTTAAGATCTGCATCGCTTTTATAAGCAAATGCAACCTTCAGATTGTTGAATGATACAGATGGCATATTAAAAATTCTTTGCCAAAGATAATTGAATTAAAATATCCGTAAATCTAATTTCTGTAAGAGGTAAATATGATATTAATCAACAGCTTAACACTTTGATTTAACCTTACTTTAACCAATTTGTCAAACTATTGGAATGTGTTTGGAAAGTTATTCGAGAAAAAAGACAAGAATGGTTTGTTTATATGAAAGCAGTACAACCTCACTCCATCAATTCTTTCAATTTCTTTTCCAACTCATCCGGTGAAAGGTTGGAGTAAAACTGTCCGCCTGCAGCTATAGAAATCTGCCCGTTTTCTTCCGACACAACTAACGCTAAAGCGTCACTCTGCTCCGTGATACCTAATGCAGCTCTGTGGCGCATTCCGTAATGTGCAGGCACATCTAAACTTTCAGTAACAGGCAAAACACAGCGGGCAGCACGAATTCTGTTGCCACTGATGATTACAGCACCATCATGCAAGGGGCTGTTTTTAAAAAATATACTCTCTAAAAGTCGTTTGGAAACTTCAGCTTCCATAATATCACCGGTACCTTCAAACAAATTCAAATCGGTTTTTCTGGTCACTACTATCAACGCTCCTGTTTTTGTTTTAGACATTGAAACGCAGGCACGAACAATAGGCATTACACTTAACTCAACAGGTTGTTGCAGCTTGAAATTTCCATGCAACAGGTTCTTAAAAAAATCACCTCTTGTAAAAATAGTATTTGAGCCTACAAAAATTAAAAACCTGCGTAGTTCCTGCTGAAAAACAATAATAAGTGCAATAACTCCAACTCCAATAAACTGCCCAAACAAAGCACCAAGCAATTGCATGTCGAGTACTTTCACAAAAAGCCACCACAGAAAATATATGGTAAGAATGCCTATGAGGATATTCATTGCAACACCTCCCTTTAGTAAACGATAAAGTTTATACAGCACCCATGCTACAATTAATACATCAAGTATATCAAGCAGTCTTACGGTTAAAAATCCTATGTGAAACAACTCCATGCCTGTCGCTATGATTACAAATAACAGAAGTTTATTTCAACTTTACTGTTGTTTCATAATTTTTTTCGCACAATGTTGTTGACACTTCATTTTGAACTATTACCTATAGTTCTAAAAAATAAAAATCATTCTGTATAAAACTAAGCTTGCAATGCTTTTAATCGCTGCAACAAAGGCGGATGTGAGTAATAGAAAAATACATACATGGGATGCGGAGTAAGATTTGACAAACTATCTGAACTGAGCTTTTTTAATGCACTTGCTAATGCTTCTGCACTGAATGTTACTCTTGCAAAATTATCCGCTTCAAACTCATTTTTTCTGGAATAGATATTCATCAAGATTCCTGTAATTAGTGATAAGGGTGAATACAATAAAGTAAATGCAATAAGACTTAAAGCCAGACTGTATTCTGTTCCGCCAAGAGCTAAAGAAAACCATTCATTATTGATAAATACAGAAAGCAGCCACAGCAACAAAGCAGTTTGAAGGATTGAAAATATCATTGAAAACAGTGTATGCTTTTTCTTGTAATGACCTACTTCATGAGCCAGCACTGCAACCAACTCATCTTTCGAATAATTATTAACCAAGGTATCAAACAAAACAATCTTTTTCTTTTTGCCTAACCCACTGAAAAAGGCATTTGCCTTTGATGAACGTCTGCTACCATCCATCACATAAAGGTTAGTAATTTCAAATTTATTTTTCTGACAGTAGTTCTCAATTGCAGTACGTACTTCGCCATCTGCCAATGGAGTAAGTTTATTAAACAATGGAAGTATCAATGAGGTGTAAAACATATTCAATACAATCATAAAAACCGCAAAAACTGCAAGCATGTAAATCCAAAAATTACTTCCTGTATATTGATAAAACAAAACAAACATGGCCAACAAACTTCCACCTAATGCTCCTGCAAGAAAATATCCTTTAATCCTGTCTGAAATAAAAACAGCAAGTGTTGTTTTATTAAATCCAAAACGTTCTTCAATAACAAAGGTTGAATAAAGTGAAAACGGAATGCTTATTAAATCACTGAACAAAGCAAAAGTTCCAAAAAACAACAAGGTGGACCATAACAAATCTGTAGTTACCGTATGTGTCCAACCATCAAGCCAACCATAACCACCATAAATCAGAAAAAAGAAAGAAATAACAAACATGACCGTTTCACTAATCATTCCGAAGCGGCTTTTCTCTCGCTCATATTGCTGTGATTTTTTATACCGTTCTTCATCATAATATTGTTTCAGTTCATCGGGTTGTGTTTCTGATAAGTTTAATAAATTTAAAATAGACAAACTCATACTCAACAGATAATTCAGCACCAGTATTGATGCAATTATCCACAACAATATTTCTTTTAATTCCATGCTTTTTTATTAAAGTTATATCCTATTCCCCACTCTATAAAATCGGCTCTTGCAATATGTGTTTTCAGGTTGATGCAGGCAAACAATCCATCATAAAAACGATAGCGCATTCCCAGTCTGTTATAAAACAAACCATCTTTCTTCCATGCATTTTTTGCATAAACACCCATCTGCAATATGACAGAAAAATCCGAAAATATTATTTCATACGCTCCTGCAACACCTCCACGAAAATTTGATATTGTTCCATGTGTTTTCATGTCTTCATACGCAAGTCTGTAATTAATTGTCGGGTCATAAAATAAATCAACACTTATGCCTGCCGCAGATTTAGGGCTGTACTGCCTTAAAAATGCAGGAGAAAGAGTCCATGCATACCAGGTGCCTCCGGCAAGCGGATAAACTTGTTTGAAAGCCCATGCTCCAAAAATTGTAAAGCGATTTCTTTTTTCAAAATTTTCAGTTTCTTGCCTGATAATCTCTTTTGATTCACCAAAACTACGGCTGTAATGAAGTTGTGCCGTAATTAAATTTATTCCCAGATTTGGCATTGCCGCACTTCCATTTGAAAAATGTGTTAAACCTATGGCAGGAACAATTCTGTCGCGTTTAGTAAGCCAAAACTCCGAGTGAAAGTTAAATGCAATAACAGCATTCAGATGCGATCCTATAGCTACATTCTGATAATTATCATTTCTGTTAAACGGTTTGGTAATATATCCCAATCCCCATCCGAATTGAAAATGTAAAAATGGTTTTTCTGATTTGCCTAATGGAATGTCAATGTAAGGATATACTGTATGCCCATAGCCTAACTGTTCTTTATTACCCAATCCGAAAAAACCATATTTAATTCCTGTTTCCGGAAAATGAAAATGCTGATGCCATGATCGTTTGCCGTCTGCCTGCTGTGATAAGGTAATCATCATACCACCAAGATGACTGTGTTGTAGTGGCTGAACAGAAGGCCGGTGTGCCATAACAAAACCATAATGACCCTCTGCACCCAGCATCCATGCACCATGTGTGGCTTGCTGCCCATGTGCTGCAACAGTCAGCAAGAATAAAAATAGTGTGGACAGAAAACTAATGCCTGCTTTATGAATCATACCTTTGCAAAGAAAATGCTTTTAGCAATGGAAGAAAAATTAAATGCTTTTAAAAGAATTTGTACAATCATGGACGAACTGCGCACACAGTGTCCGTGGGATAAAAAGCAAACCATAGAATCGTTGCGACATCTCACCATCGAAGAGGTTTATGAGTTGAGTGATGCCATCTTAGATAACAATTTAGAAGAGGTTAAAAAAGAATTGGGCGACATTATGTTGCATTTGATTTTTTATTCACGAATTGCCGAAGAAAAAAACCTGTTTAACATTGCTGATGTGATTAATACAGAATGTGAGAAACTGATTTCGCGCCACCCACATATTTATCCTGCTGCCGATGGACAAAAAACTGTTGTTGCCGATGAAGAAGAAGTAAAACGTAACTGGGAAAAATTGAAAATGAAAGAAGGCAAGATATCTGTATTGGAAGGTGTGCCTCGTTCATTACCCAGCATGGTAAAGGCGCAGCGCATTCAGGAGAAAGCTCGTGGTGCCGGCTTCGACTGGGAAAAACCGGAGCAGGTATGGGAAAAAGTTGAAGAAGAGTTCAGTGAATTTCAGGAAGCTGTCTCCCGTAAAAATCAACAGGAAATGACCGATGAATTGGGTGATGTTTTTTTTGCACTGATAAACTATGCACGTTTTCACAATCTGAATCCCGATGAAGCATTGGAGCGCACGAACAGAAAATTTATTTCGCGTTTTAGATATATGGAAGACAAAGTCAGAGAATCAGGAAAAACTTTACATGAACTCTCACTGTCACAAATGGATGTTTATTGGAACCAGGCAAAAACCACTGAAATCTGATGATGCATATTGATATTATCACAGTACATCCCGGTTTGCTTGAAGGGCCTTTCAGTCATTCTATTCTTAAAAGAGCCATTCAGAAAAATCTTGTTGAAATAAATATCATTAACCTTCGAGACTATGCTGCCAACAAACATAAAAGTGTTGATGACTATGCCTTTGGCGGTGGTGCCGGAATGGTGATGATGATAGAACCTATTGACCATTGTATCACAGACCTTAAATCAAAAAGAAATTATGATGAAGTCATCTACATGTCGCCCGATGGCGAACTACTCAATCAGGGAATAAGCAATAGCCTGTCGTTGAAAAAAAATATCATTATCCTCTGTGGTCATTACAAAGGTGTTGATGAAAGAGTGCGGCAACATCTTATTACACGCGAAATTTCTGTTGGCGATTATGTTCTTTCCGGTGGCGAACTACCTGCAGCCGTACTTTGTGATAGCATCATCAGAATTATTCCTGGCGTTTTGAATGATGAAACCTCTGCCCTGTCCGACTCTTTTCAGGATAACCTTTTGGCACCGCCTGTTTATACCCGACCCGCAAATTACAAAGGCTGGGACGTTCCTGAAGTGCTTTTGTCGGGTAATGAAAGCCTTATTAATGAATGGCGGCATCAGCAAAGCCTGGAACGTACACAAATCAGAAGACCAGACCTGTCAGATGGCAATAGCAAATAACTGTTTTTCAATAAAATACAATTTTTTAAACATTTTTTAAAAAGTTAGTATAAATCTTATCACCCTAAAGCTTTTTTTGCTATTATTGCACTCCCAAAATTTTATCAATCATCAAAATATAAAGCGATGGACTTAGTTAAATTAGCAGAAAAGCAGTTAATACCGGTAAAAGATGCTCCGGATTTCAAAGCCGGTGATACCATTACCGTATTCTATAAAATTATTGAAGGTAATAAAGAGCGTGAGCAGCAGTTTCAGGGTGTTGTTATTCAACGTAAAGGACATGGTGCAACACAGACATTTACCGTTCGTAAAATTTCTAATGGTGTAGGCGTTGAGCGTATTTTCCCATTATTCAGTCCTAAAATCACCAAGATTGATGTAAACAAGCGCGGTGTTGTTCGCAGAGCAAGAATCTATTACCTGCGTAATGTTTCAGGTAAGGCTGCGCGTATAGAAGAAAAAATTGTTAAGACAGCTGAGACCAAGAAAAAATAAAAAAGTTTCATTTTGATTTGTAAAGAAGCCTCGTAATAACGGGGCTTTTTTTATGAGTACACTTTCCCAAAGACTAAGTAGGCGCGAGCTAAGTAGGCGCGAGTGTCCTTTCCGCTCGTGCCTTTTATCCTTGCGGCCTCTGGCCGTCCGATAGCTATCGGACTTCATAGTTCAGCCAGCTTTAAATCGGTAAATTGATTAGCATTGCTATTTTAAGTAGGAGCAAGCATTCTGAATTATCAAATTATCAAATTACCTAATTTTCAAATTCTCTAGGTACTTCATCAATCAGAAAAAATCTGCATTCCTCTGCTCACCCCCAACCCCTGAAGGGGTGTCTGTCCGCTAAACATATTTCTATCCATAGCATTAAATCTATTCTAATTAGAGTAAAGCTTCTTTTGGTTACGAGTGAGTGCAAGCACTCTGCATTATCAAATTATCAAATTACCTAATTTTCAAATTATCTAAGTACTTCATTATTCAGAAAAACGAACTCCTTTCTCCTCGGCTCACCCGTAGCCCTAAAGGGCGCTATCCATCAATCTTCGTTTATCTATTCTGATTTTTATTTGTTCAAGTACTTTATCAATTGATTGCATAACCTCAGCATTTGTAAAACGCATAACTTCAATATCATAATGTTGCAATTCAGAGGTTCTCCCTGCATCATATTCTTTTTGTTTTTCATGAATTTCACCATCAATCTCTATAACCAGTTTTAATTCATGACAATAAAAATCAGCAATAAAAATATCTATAGGATGTTGCGGCTTGAATCTAACTCCTAATTTATTTTCCTTCAAATGACTCCATAACAATTTTTCACTTTGTGTCATATTTGCACGAAGCCATTTTGCATTAGCAAAAATTTCAGGCTTGGCGCCATAAAACATCCTTCTATCCATAACATTAAATCTATTCTAATTAAAAAAATATTTGTGTGCAGGAACCCTTCAGGCATTTTGCAAAGAGCAACGCCTCTTTTGGTCACGGGTGCGTGCAAGCACTCTGAATTCTTATTTCTTAATTCTTAACTGCTAACTCTGAATTATCAAAAATCTTATTCCAACACCTCCCTGATTTGAATTTTCAAGTCAGGTAAATTATTTACAATAATATCCCAAACAATATCGTAATCAACTCCAAAGTAGTCATGAATTAACTTGTCGCGTGTTCCTGCTATTTCTTTCCAACTTATATGAGGATGTATTGTTTTAAAGTCAGGCTCAATTTTTTTTGATGCCTCACCAATTACTTCAAGACTCCTGATAATTGCTCTTGAAAGTACAGCATCGTTAAAAACGGTATTTTGCGATTTACCATTCGTGTGAAAAAGAACAAATTCTATTTCATCCAAAATATGTCTTAACAATTCCTTGTTTTCAAAATACATACTTTGTTTCTTTTAAAATATAAGGAGCTATATATTTATTCAATGATTGAGGGGTTAATAAATCAACTTTACGTCCAAATATACCCTCAAGGAAATAGGCAAGCTCTAAAAAATTTTTATAATTTTTTTTACCTTCATCAAACTCTACTAATATATCTACATCACTGTTTTCATTCTGTTGATTTCGAACAAACGAGCCAAATAATCCAAGTTGCTTTACTCCATACTTCAACAATTGTGATTTGTTTTTATGCAGGAGCAAAAAAATGGTGTTTTTATTTATAGAATCTGATTCCATTTTTCAAAATTAAATAATTTATGAATCAAAAAACAATGTAAAATAGTTCTGTGTACAAATTGACCTAAGTAGGCGCAAGCACTCTGAATTATCAAATTATCAAATTACCTAATTATCAAATTATCTAAGTACTTCATTATTCAGAAAAAATCTGCATTCCTCCGCTCACCCCCAACCCCTGAAGGGGTGTCTGCCCGATAAACATACTTCTATCCATAGCTTTAAAACTATTCTAATTAGAGCAACGCCTCTTTTGGCTACGGGTGAGCGCAAGCACTCTAAATTATCTAAGTACTTCATTATTCAGAAAAAATCTGCATTCCTCCACTCACCCCCAACCCCTGAAGGGGTGTCTGCCCGCAGTTTTGGTGTATTTATTCTGATTTTTACTTGTTCAAGTACTTTATCAATTGATTGCATAACTCTAAGTAGGCGCAAGCCTTCTGAATTATCAAATTATCTAATTTTCAAATTATCTAAGTACTTCATTATTCAGAAAAAATCTGCATTCCTCTGCTCACCCCCAACCCCTGAAGGGGAGTCTGCCCGCTAAACATACTTCTATCCATAGCATTAAATCTTTTCTAATTTGAGTAAATCCTCTTTTAGCTACGGGTGAGCGCAAGCATTCTGAATTATCAAATTACCTAATTCAATGCTTCACCAAAAAATTTTGAATCGTGCGCTAGCGCCCCTTTAGGGCTACGGGTGAGCGCAAGCACTCTAAATTATCTCAGACTTCATCATTCAGAAAAAATCTGCATTCCTCCGCTCACCCCCAACCCCTGAAGGGGTGTCTGCCCGATAAACATACTTCTATCCATAGCTTTAAAACTATTCTAATTAGAGCAACGCCTCTTTTGGCTACGGGTGAGCGCAAGCACTCTAAATTATCTCAGACTTCATCATTCAGAAAAAATCTGCATTCCTCCGCTCACCCCCAACCCCTGAAGGGGTGTCTGTCCGCTAAACATACTTCTATCCATAGCATTAAATCTTATCTAATTTGAGTAAATCCTCTTTTAGCTACGGGTGAGCGCAAGCATTCTGAATTATCAAATTACCTAATTTTCAAATTATCTAAGTACTTCATTATTCAGAAAAACGAACTCCTTTCTCCTCGGCTCACCCGTAGCCCTAAAGGGCGCTATCCTTCAATCTTCGTTTATCTATTTTAATTTTTACTTGTTCAAGTACTTTATCAATTGATTACATAACTCTAAGTAGGCGCAAGCACTCTGAATTATCAAATTATCAAATTACCTAATTTTCAAATTATCTAAGTACTTCATCATTCAGAAAAAATCTACATTCCTCCGCTCACCCCCAACCCCTGAAGGGGAGTCAACCCGCTAAACATACTTCTATCCATAGCATTAAATCTTTTCTACTTAAAAAATTATTTGTGTGCAGGAACCCTTTAGGCATTTTGCAAAGAGCAACGCCTCTTTTGGCTACGGATGCGTGTAAGCATTCTTAATTCTTAATTCTTAATTCTTAATTCACTATCACCTTCACTCTTTCTATTTCACTCCCTCGTTTTAATATGCAATTATAAATTCCTCCGCTCAACCCCAACCCCTGAAGGGGAGTCAACCCACCTACTTCATCTCTTGGAGTGAGGCTCACCCTCTTAAACTGACTCCACGCACTCACATAATCCTTATACACCAACTTACCCATTACATCATAAATCTCTAACTCACCGCTCATGCTTTTTACATCAAACTGCAAGGTAAAATTCCCATCACTCGGATTTGGCATGGCAGCAACTCCCCCTTTAGGCGGCTGAGGGGTAGGCAGCCCTACCGTTGGCGCACACAAGCACCCAAGCGTGCTGTCGCACTCCAAAAAATAATTAGGGTGGTTAGGCACTGTATTAAAGTAATAAGCGGGCACCTGCACACTGTGTTGGTTAACATTGCAACCCATGCCCACCACATCAGGGTTATCTATCGTATGCCAGTGCACCGTGCCATTTCCTGTGCTTATGTAAACCTTGCCATCAGGAGCCAAGCCTGCATTGCTGAATAAAGTTTGTAAAGAAGGACAAGTCGGGCAATTAGGTGGAACAGACATAAATCCATCATACGTGGCCACCGTCTGCACGCTTGCAGCAATGTTGGCTGCTGTTAAATCAAACTGATATACATAAAATACATTTGATACATACAGCACATCTGAGTTTGGTGAAAATGCCAAGCCCACATTATACCCTCCGACAAACGATATTGCAATATGTACCGGATTGCTCAACTGCCCTGTGCAACGGTTAAAGTCAAATATATCCAACCCTCCATTTAAATAAAAGTATGCAAACCGACTGCCGTCAGGCGAAAACCATGCCTGTCCGGCATCTTGTGGTCTAATTGCCCCTATATTTTGTGAATAAGGTCCCAGAATCAGGTTATTGGTGGTTACAAGAAAGCGAAAAAATTTATTGGTGTTTATTTGGTGTGTCATAACCCACCAGTCCCGTCCATTGGCATGTTTGCAGGCTGTTATTTTTCCGGTAACCATTGAATCGGTAAGTAAAATCTGATTTTTAGATATTACTGTACCCAAACCTCCGTTTAAGCTCATGTCAATGGTGGTTAGGTAAAAATAAAGAGAGTAAGCACCGGGTACAGGGTGATTATCCAGCGTGTTATGAAACATATAATAAATTGAACTGCTTCCGGGTTGGCGTATAATCAGTGCACCTTGCGGTATTTGAAACCCGTCTGAAAACTGGTCTGCATACGCACCCGGATTTATCCCGCTTCCATTCTGCATGGTATCATTGCTGGCATCGGCTATGTAATAGCCGTTGGTGTAAAACAATAAATTACCTTGTGCATCACTTATATTGGCATGGGTATGTCTAAAGTCCATTTCCAAACTATCGTAATTAATAATTGGTATTCCATTAAAAAAATCAAACTTAGTGTTGCCAAAAGGCAATCCTCCAAAGCTGGAGTATCCCATCAGCCAGTTATTATTTATTCCCTGTTGGGCAGTACTAATTTTTACTGCAATCAGTAAAATGAATAAAATGTATTTTTTCATTTTATAAAAATGCCCGGTTTAAAATGAGTTATTATTAGTTCCTTATCACAAAATTGAATTGTAAAAATACAATGTAATCAAGAATAAAACAATGCAGAATGTAGATTTCAGAATTATCAAACTTATCAGTTGTGGCTGAATACTAAAAAAACTATTTTCACAATTCATTGTTTATCCGTCTTAATAAAATTCTAAAATAGAAATGATAATTGAAATCTGGAGCGACATTATGTGTCCATTTTGCTACATAGGCAAACGCCACTACGAAAATGCATTAAAACAATTTGCCGGTAAGAATAATATAGAGTTGAAGTGGAAAAGTTATTTACTTGATCCCGAAACTCCTCTTGAATTTGAAAAGCCGCTTAATGTCTATGAATATCTTGCCGAAAGAAAAGGCATCAGCCTTGCACAGTCCATAAAAATGCATGAACATGTTGTGGCAATGGCTAAACAAGCAGGATTGGATTATCAATTAGACAAATTAGTAATTGCCAATATGGTTAAAGCCCATCGCGTTATTCAGTTTGCTAAAAAGAAAGGACTTGCCGACCTGATTGAAGAAAATATGTTCAAAGCCTATTTTACAGAGGGGAAAAACCTTGCTGATGATGATGTATTAGTTGCTATTGGCATTGCATCAGGTTTAACAAAAGAAGAAGTTATTACTGCATTGACAGATGATCTTTATGCCTATGAAGTAGATCAGGATATTCAGGAAGCAAGAGCGATTGGATTAACCGGTGTTCCGTTTTTTGTCTTTGACAGAAAGTATGCTATTTCAGGTGCGCAACCCACAGAAGCATTTCTCAACACATTAAACAAATCCTACAAGGAATGGCTTGCATCTAATCCACAACCCGGCTTACAAATAACCTCCGGAGAAAGTTGCAGCACAAAAGGTTGTGACAATTAAAACTTTTCTTCAAGCAATCACTCTTGTATGTTGCTGTCATGCACCACATACAAAGGTCTGTTTCTGATATTGGCACTCATGCGGCTGATGTATTCTCCTATTATTCCGATACAAATAAGTTGCACACCTCCAATAAATAAAACAGCTATCATAATAGATGTCCATCCCGGAACATAATCTTTAATGATAAACCGCGAGTAAAGCGCATACAATATCCAGATAAAAGAAATAAAAGAAACTACAAAACCACTGGCAGTAGCAAATTTTAATGGCGCTGTCGAGAAAGATGTAATGCCATCAATAGCAAAGCGCATCATCTTTCTGTAAGTATATCCTGTTTCACCTGCAAGCCGCTCTTTGCGGTCATATTCTACATAGGTCTGCCGGAAACCAATCCACGGAATCTGTCCGCGCAAATATTTCTGCTGCTCAGGCATGTGTTTTAGCACGTCAACAATTTTACGGTCCATAATGCGAAAATCGCCTGTGTCAACAGGAATTTCAACAGAGGTAATTCGGGCAAGAAGTCTGTAAAAAATCCTTGCCGTAAATTTTTTCATAAAGTTCTCCCCTTCTCTGCTTCTTCTTTTTGCATAAACAACCTCAAAGCCTTCTTTCATTTTCTCATACATGTCCTGTATCAACTCCGGTGGGTCTTGCAGATCGGCATCTATTATGGCAACAGCTTTACCCGTGCAGAAATCAAGACCTGCACTAACTGCAATCTGATGTCCGAAGTTGCGGCTGAAATTTATATAGTAAACGTGATTGTCATTAGCCGCAAGTGCTTTTACCAATGCAAGGCTGTTATCGCGGCTGCCATCATTTATAAATATCAGCTCATAACTGTTGCTCATTTGCGAAACTACAGCAGTGAGGCGCTCATGCAACACATGTATGTTGTTCTCCTCATTATAAATAGGAATAATAATCGAAATATCTTTCATAACACTACTTGTCTTACTGTCATTTTATTTACCCGTGTACAGTTTCTTTTTTACCATATTGAGCAATCACCTCTGCCTCAAATTCAAGATAATCTTCCCAACGTTTTTCTACATCGTCATCTGTTGCATACTGCCTTGCAAAATTTATAAATGTTGTGTAGTGATTGGCTTCACTTATCATCAGCTCTCTGTAAAATGCAGCCAAATCATTGTCTTTAATATTTTCGCTAAGCACCTTGAATCGTTCACAGCTTCTTGCTTCTATCATTGCTGCAAAAAGTAAATGGTCAACCATTCTTTGATTACGGGTTCCGCCTTTGCGCTGAAACTGATAAATACGGTTCACATAATCATCCTTTCTATCAAAGCCTAATGTCCATCCACGCTGTTCCATTTTCTCAACCACCATTCTGAAATGCTCCATTTCTTCTCTTGCAATATCACATAGCACTTTCACCATGTCTGTATATTCCGGATAACGAACTATCAGCGATATGGCATTGCTTGCAGCCTTTTGCTCGCACCAGGCATGGTCAGCAAGAATTTCAAGAATGTTTGTCTCAACTATATTTACCCATCGCGGGTCTGTTGGCAATTTTAGTTTAAACATTATACTTTAATTTTTTCTAAAGATATCATTCTTATCCACAGGTCTTTTACTCTCCTGCCAGTTAAAACCTTTTAGCATCAACTCCGAAGCCGATAACTCACCAATAGGGTAAAACGTTGCATCAGGTTTTTCTATAAGTTTAAGTTTGCTTATTTTGCTGTCTTTAATAATTATAATCATGTTGCTGCAATCGGCACGGTTGACACCCGTAAGTTCGTTCTTTTTATTTCTTGCAAAATAAATGCTCTGTCCATTGCCAAAAACATCAATTTTACTCAACATGTTGTCTGCAAAATATCCAACCATAGTTTTTCCTCTAAGCTGATTAAACCTAATGCTGTCTTCTTTTGAAGTGATAAATGCCGACTGATTAAGATATAATTTTTGAATACCGTCAGATGAAATAAGCATTGAAATAGTATCGGCAGTTAGCTGATTTGCTTCATTCCACAACACCGGATTGTGATATAAAAACAACAAACTGTCGGCAGCAGTGTAAATCAACGAATCGCAGGTTGCCTGCAAATCCTTTTTATACATTCTTACGTTGTGATAAACAGCATACGAAATTGCTTTACCTGTTGAATCAAACAATGAGATAAGACTGTCGCCATGCATAAACAAACTGTCTTTTTCAAACATTCTTGTCATCAGCAGGTTTCCTGTCATAAAAGACTTACCTTTTTGTCCATTATAGTTTCCATAGTCAGCATTAACAACAACTTTTTCTGTTGTATCTGTAATGCTTACATTTTTAAAAGCTTCTCCTGCTGAGGTCTTATTGTCAAAAAACATGCTGTCGCCTTTCAGAATCTGATTTTTATTCTGCACATAAGCATTTTTACTGAAGAAAGCTTTATCGGTAGTTGTGTTGTACCATCCGTTTTCGCAATAAATAACAGAACTGTCGTTTGAGCGGATGTAGCAAGGGCCATAAAACTCTGCAACCTTACTAACAGTTCCATAAACCAAGGTATCGGTTTCCATTCTGTGTCCGGGATGCCTGAGCACAACATCTTTCTTAAAGGCTAACTTCTTCTGATTACTAAAGTATGTGCCAAAGCGACTGGTTAAAGTATCTGTGCCATCAACAATCTGCCCGCCATCAACATAATCTGCAATGCCTGTATCAAGATTATAATTGAGGTTTTGCGAAACCAGCATCATTTTTCTGTCGCTAAAAACAATATTGTTGAGTAAACGAGCCTGCCTGCTGTTGCCGTTATACTTCAGTATGTCACCCGTAAGACTGATGGTATCTCCCTGTTCAATCCGCACGTTTCCAAAAGCATCCATACTGTTTGTTGTAGCATAGAGATAGGCGCTGTCGCAGTACATAAATGTATTTTCCTGTTTAAAAATAACATCGCCCAAAAGCCTTCGCACATCTTTTCCTAAAGCATCATCACCCTCTAATGTATTGGCATGTACCAATTCTATTTTTGAAGGTGTTTTTTGAGCCTGAGCAAAAAGAATGGCAGAAGAAAAAATAAGTGTAAAAAAATACTTGGTCATGAAGTTGGCAAAAATAAGAGGTTTCAATCAATCTCAGTGGCAGCAATGTTTAATGCAACAACTTCGCTTTGGCCACACAAACAACTGTTTTAGAACCAAATAATCAAAGCTGCTTTAATAGAATTTTAACATAGAATTTCTGATTTAATTCTTGTATTTAAGGTCAAGTTGCTTTTCTTTCGACTAATTAACAAAGTATTGTTGCTAATTTTTAGTTAGGCGCGGTTGTAATACAGTCATGAATAATATTTTTACTGAATCAAAAACCAATTAATCAAATAATTATGGATCAGCAATTCGAAAAAATCAAAGCAATTGAATCAAAAATTCAAAAACTTATTGAACTCAATAAAAACCTGGCCGAAGAAAAAGCCATGTATGAAGATGAAAACCGTCAGTTGACAGAGCAGGTTAAAAGCCTTACAGAAAAGATGCGTCAGCATGAGCAAAAGATTGATATGCAGGGGCAACAGTTGACTCAGTTGGAGGAAACAAATAAATCGCTTAATTTAGCCACCAACGAAACAACGGAAACGAAAGAAGAGAATAAATTTTTGAAATCAAGAATTGACGAATACGTGCAGGAGATTGACAAGTGTCTTGCATTATTGGATAAGTAAGAACAAAATGGAAACAGTATCCATGCTTATACATGTCGGCAACAGACAACTGAACCTGAAGGTTCCTGCTGCCGATCAAGAGAATATCTTAAAAGCCGAAAAGCTTTTGAATGATAAGATTGCTGCATTGCGCAAGTCGTATGCTGTCAATGACAATCAGGATATTCTGGCAATGTGTGCATTTAGTATTGCCGGTGAACTTATAAGCCAACAGGCTTCCGGCAAGAAATCAGAAAATACTCGAATGGAAAAATTAGAGTCGCTGGATGCATTATTAAACGGTTTTCTGGCTCAGCCGGAGTTGTTTAATAAATACTAATAAACCATAATTATAGCTGCCTTTCTGTGCAGCCTGTTCATTCTGCTTTTTCTAAAACGTTAAACTGAATTTAAATCTTTAGACTTAAGATTGGGTTCGTGTTTTGCAGAATGAAAGTTTAATCACATCCTGTTAAAGGGTATAAAATTATTTTATTAAAAAATGGATCCAATAATCATAGGCGTTGGAATAGGTGCAGCATTGATAGCGGCAATTATTACCTTCCTTGTAACAAAAAAGAACAATGCTGTAATAGTAGGTGCAGCACAACAACAGGCCGATACGCTGTTAAAGGAAGCTGAAGCCAAAGGCGAAGTCATTAAAAAAGACAAACTGCTTGAAGCAAAAGAAAAATTCTTTCAGCTAAAGTCAGAGCATGAAAAGATGATTTCCGAAAAAGACAAGAAAATTTCTGACTCAGAAAACCGTGTCAAACAAAAAGAACGCGAACTGAATCAGAAACTTGAACAAAATTCGCGCAAACATCAGGAGTACGAAGCATTGCAGACCAACTTAAAAGGTCAGATGCAGATTGTAGAAGCCCGCAAACAAGAGGTTGACAAATCGCTTCAAAAACATGTTCAGGCACTTGAGAAAATTGCAGGCATCAGTCAGGATGAAGCTAAAACGCAGTTAATGGAAACGCTTAAAGCCGAAGCACGCACTCAGGCACAATCCTATATTAAAGAGATTATGGATGAAGCTAAACTCACTGCAAACAAAGAAGCAAAACGCATCATCATTCAAAGTATTCAGCGTGTGGCTACTGAGCATGCCGTTGAAAATTCTGTTACCGTTTTTAATCTTGAGAACGATGACGTTAAAGGCCGTGTAATTGGTCGCGAAGGACGAAACATCAGAGCACTGGAAGCTGCCACCGGAATTGAAATTATTGTTGACGACACACCGGAAGCAATTATTCTAAGCGGCTTTGATCCTGTAAGACGCGAGTTAGCACGTCTTGCACTGCATCAGTTAGTGAGTGACGGACGTATTCACCCCGCCCGTATTGAGGAGGTGGTGAATAAAGTTCGTAAGCAACTTGAAGAAGAAATTATAGAAACCGGTAAACGCACCTGTATTGACCTAGGTATTCACGGTCTTGCACCGGAACTGATTCGTATGGTAGGCAGAATGAAATACCGCTCTTCTTATGGACAGAATTTGTTACAACACTCGCGCGAGGTAGCCAACCTATGTGCTATTATGGCCAGCGAACTAGGATTAAATGCCAAGCTTGCTAAACGTGCAGGATTATTACACGATATTGGAAAAGTACCCGATGATGAGCCTGAATTACCACATGCTATTCTGGGAATGAAACTTGCCGAAAAAAATAAAGAAAATGCCGAAGTATGCAATGCCATCGGTGCCCATCACGATGAAATTGAAATGACAAGCCTCATCAGTCCTATCATTCAGGTTTGTGATGCCATTTCAGGCGCACGCCCGGGTGCAAGACGCGAAATCGTTGAGCAATACATCAAGAGATTGAAAGATTTGGAAGCACTTGCCCTCTCCTATCCCGGTGTAGAAAAATCTTTTGCCATTCAGGCAGGACGCGAATTGCGTGTTATTGTTGAAAGCGAAAAAGTAAGCGACCAGCAAGCTGATACATTGAGTTTTGATCTTGCACAAAGAATTCAAACAGAGATGACCTATCCCGGACAAGTAAAAGTTACGGTTATCCGTGAGAAACGTGCGGTAAACTACGCCAAGTAACAGCCTCGAGGCAGTTTTCATGGCGGCAACAGAACATAAAGAGTACTATCGCAACCTGATTACTTTAGTTACCGGTAGCGCATTTGCGCAGTTAATTAGCCTGGCATTGTCACCGGTATTTTCAAGAATATACACACCTCATGAGTTTGGCCTGCTAGCTGTTTTCATGAGCATTTTAAGTGCATTGTCTGTAATTGTTTGTCTGCGTTATGAGTTTGCCATCATACCTGCACGCACAGGAAAAGATGCATTTCACCTGCTTGAACTTTGTTTTTATTCAACATTGCTGATTACGGCATTAACGCTTGTAGGTGTAACCATATTCAATCTGTTTTTTTCAACCAATGCTGTCTTGTCAAAATGGATTTGGTTTCTGCCTTTTATGGTGCTGACAAACGGTTCCTATCAGGCAATGCTCAGTTGGGCAAACAGACATAAAAGCTACAAAGTAATATCACGCTACAGAATAATTAATTCAGTTGTTACCAATACCATTATTCTGGGTGCAGGGCTTGCAGGTTTTATTTCAATGGGATTGCTTGCAGGCTTTGTTACAGGCGGTGTTGTTGCCTCCATCATGCTATACTTTAATATTCAAAAGCAGTCTGAACCATTTACGCTTGGCTTTGATTTGACTGCATTAAAAAATGTTGCAAAAAAATACGAAGCTTTTCCTAAAGTAAATTTATGGCAATCTATTGCCGATATGCTGCTAATTAACGGAGTCATCTATTTTCTGACTGCATTTTTCAGCCCTGCTGTTGTAGGTCTGTACGGACTTACCATGAGGGTTTTACAAGCTCCATTTAACCTGATAGGATACAGCATGGGACAGGTTTTTATACAGGATGCAGCACATCAGTATAATGAAGGAAAAAATATTCAGCCCATTATTAAAAAATCTATTCAACGCACTGCTTTCATAGCTATACCAATTGTGTTACCATTAATTTTAGCAGGGCCACAACTTTTTGCTTTTGTCTTTGGCGAAAATTGGCGGCAGTCAGGCGAGTATGCTCAAATACTTGCTCCCTGGTTTTTTCTTGACTTTATCAGAACACCATTGGGGCAGATTCCTATCATCATGGGCAAGCAAAAACGACAATTCACAATAACAATTGCCGGAAATATTTTGATGGTAATTTCTTTGTTGTTAGGTGGCTTTTATTTTAATAATCCATTGCTTGTGGTCACCTTATTTACAGCACTTCAATCGCTATATCTCATTTATGTCATTTATTGGATCTATAGCATTTCTGGTGTAACCTCAGAAATCAGGGATGATTCAAGGTAATTCTCTACCCCTGCTATAACCTTATTTTTATTTTTGCAGTTCAAGACAATGACTGTTACTCCCAATAGCATACCGGCCAACAACACGTATCAACTGCTTCAAAAGATTTTATGCTTCTGCCTGGCAATTACATCTTTTATGGCAGTGCCTTACTCTAAAAGTATTGCATTCGACTGGTTTATTCAACTGCCCGGAAGTTATAAGATTAGTCTTTTTAACTTAGTAGAAATAATAAGTTTCTCAACTGCTTTTTTCATAATCAGGCTTCGGGTTTTAGCAGGTATTGAAAGAAGAATTCTGATTGCCCTCTTACTAGTAATGGCAACCCGAGTAATTTCTCTGCTCTTTGCAAAACAATATGAATCCATTCAATATTTCAGCATTCTGAGGTTTGCCGAAGTTTTATTAGGATTAATTATCCTGACCAACCTGTTGCAATCTAAAGCCAACAGAAATATTTTTATTGCTGGATTGGCATGTGGGTTATTGATTGAATGTTTTCTTGGCTTAAACATGGTCATTCAAACAGGAGGACATCTAAGAGGCATTTTCTTCGGAATACCATCATATCAGATGATGGTGCTTTTCATTCTGTTTTTATTCTTACTTACAAAATCACAGAATTTAATTATTTTAATATTTGCCATTAATATTTTACTTACCGGAATAATGGCTACACAAACACGTGCAGCATTAATCCAATTAGCAGTAGGCATGATTGTAGTTATCATAATTGCCTATAAACAAGGTTTCTTTAAAAGATTTGCTATAACTTTAGTAGTTGTTACTATTGTTCATAGCATTACACTTTATTCCATGCAATCAGTTATCAGTGCAGCAAAGGAACGATTTGAAGATGCTATCAAAGAAGGAAAAATTCACTTAGAAGAAGACGAACATTCAGTTGGCGGTGGCACCATTCAATATAGATTGTATTTATGGGATAAAAGTATTGGAGCCTTTCTTAGCCATCCTGTAACCGGTATTGGAAGCGGCAGCTTCCCTCGACAGTTAGATTCACTACCTCAAAAATTCGGAGTGCAATTAGAACGTAATGATAAAAATCTACCACTGAGTACACATAATACATTTTTAGGAGTGTTGGCAGAAACAGGAATAGTTGGCATTACAGCATATTTTTTCTGGCTTAGTTGTATAATAATTTTGATTATAAAATATTACCGTTCTTCAAGCCATAGGAGTTTTGAAACTGCAGTAGCAATCATGTTAGGAATATTTATTTTTTCAGATTTTTGGTCACAACAGTCTTTTCTTCCCAACATGACATATCTGACCGCCTATTTACTTGCTTCATTACGCAGCGAAAATTATAATCCACTACCATCCTCATAAGCTATGAAGATTTTGCTGCTTGCTAATGCAGACTCTATCCACACCAAAAAATGGTGCATAGCACTTGCTGAAAGAGGCTTTGAGATTGCAGTCTTTTCTATGAGCCCGACTGATACTCTTTGGATAAACGAAAAGAATATAAAACTGTTTGTAAATAATCGCTCCAAAAAAGGTGAACATCATTTATCTAAAATAACCTATCTCGCAGCATTACCTGCTTTAAGTAAAGTAATCAGACAATTTAAACCCGATATAGTACATGCACATTATGCAACAAGTTATGGATTGCTTGGCTATCTTTCAAAATTTAAACCGTTCTATATTTCAGTTTGGGGAAGTGACATTATTGATTTTCCACGTAAAAGTTTTTTTCATAAACTGCTCTTGCAAAAAATCCTTAAAAGCTCTGATAAGCTAATGTGTTCAAGCCAATACCTAAAACGTCAATTAAACGACCTAGTATCTAAAGAAGTTAAAGTTATACCCTTTGGAGTTGACACAAAATTATTCAGACCAACTACTTCTGATAAAAGATTTTCAGGTATTACAATTGGAATCATTAAGTCGCTTGAACCGGTTTACAATATTCCTCTTGTAATTGAAGCATTAAATATCCTGAAAAACAAATATAAAATTGACAATTGCAAATTACTGATTGTTGGTGGTGGCTCTTTAGAAAGTAAGCTCAAACAACAAGTAAACAATTTAGGTTTAGGTAATGATGTCATATTTACCGGAAAGGTAGAACAAAATAAAGTTGTAGAATATCATAATGCCATTGATATCTTTATAAATGTCTCTGTGTATGAAAGCCTGGGCGTTTCTGTTCTCGAAGCTTCAGCTTGTGAAAAGCCTGTTATTGCAACAAACGTGGGTGGGCTTTGCGAAGTTGTTGAAGATAATAAAACCGGTTTCTTAATTGATGAGGTAACTCCAGAAAAACTTGCTGAAAAAATATTATTCCTTATCAACCATCCGGAAAAGAGAAACGAGATGGGCGTGAATGGAAGAATCTATGTTATCAAATATTTTGAGTGGGAACAAAGCATTAACCAAATGGTAAATGAATACCTCAATAATTAACTTTGCCATCCATGAAATTCACCATCCTTACTCAATATTACCCTCCTGAAACAGGCGCTCCGCAAAATCGCCTTTCAGACCTTGCATTGCAGTTAAAAAACGCAGGACATGATGTAACTATTCTTACTGCAATGCCTAATTATCCGCAGAATGAAATTCATGCCAACTATAAAGGTCGCTATTTTATTTCAGAAAGTTTAAATGGGATTTCAATTCTCAGAAGTTGGATATATGTCGGCAAAAGCCGCTCTGTTATTCCGCGACTGTTCAATTATTTTTCATTTGTTATTTCGTCTTTCATCTGGGGAATAATTAAACTTAAAAAACAAGATGTCATTATTTGTGAAAGTCCCCCACTCTTTCTTGGAATTTCAGGATTGCTGCTTTCCGTTTTCAAGAAATCAAAACTTGTGTTTAATATCTCCGACCTATGGCCTGAGTCGGCAGAGAAATTAGGTGTCATCACAAACAAAACACTTTTGAAACTTGCTGAGCGACTCGAACTTTTTCTTTACAGAAAATCTTTTCTCATTACCGGTCAAACGCAGGGTATAGTTAAAAATATTGGTGACAGAACTAATCTTTCTAACCTACATTGGTTGCCTAATGGCATTTCTGATGATGTGGTTAATTTAAATCTCAACAAAGACGATTGCCGTAAGAAATTGAATCTGGCTGATGATAGTTTTATCTTTAGCTATACCGGTGTGATAGGGCATGCACAAGGATTGGAAATCATCATTCACGCAGCAGAAAAATTTGTTTCTAAAAATGTGACAATTGTTTTTTGTGGTGATGGCCCCGAATTGGAAAGTTTGAAAGCATTAGCAGATAAGTCAGGTTTTAATCATTTTGTTTTTACCGGTGCAGTTGACAAAAAAGTTGCACTTCAAGTAGTAGCCGCTTCTGATGCAGCAATTATCCCTCTCAAACGTCTTGATCTTTTTAAAGGAGCTATCCCATCTAAAATTTTTGAAAACTGCGCACTTGGCAAACCTATTTTATTAGGTGTTGATGGCGAAGCAAAAGAATTATTTGTCAATCAGGCACAGGCAGGAATTTATTTTGAACCGGAAAATATAAATGAGCTATCCACTGCCATGGAAAAACTGTTTGAAAATAATATACTCTGCACCTCATTAGGACAAAACGGAAAACAATATGTGTTGAGCAAATTTTCGAGAAAACAAATTGCAATCAATTTTCTGAATGTATTGGAACAAAAACTCAAAGATTCCACTTCAACTCAATAAGATTTTATTTCTCTCTTCAACAGAACATACACAACATTACAAGCCTCCTTCCATAAAATAATTTTTCTCTGAAACAATACTTAATTTTGAGTAGAATCGTTGTAAAAATCAGACTAAGAAATTAACAATTTTCAGAGGTGAAATCACGGTATATTCCGTTTACCAAATAAAAAGGGCTATTCACCCAAAAGTATTTTGTATAATTGATGAAACTTTATTTCTTTGTTTTCGTTGAAATTAATTCAACATCTATAAGGTCGAGTGGCCGAGAGTATAGGCAAAAGTCCGCAAGACTTTTTACAGTAGTTCAAATCTACTCTCGACCTCAAAAAAAGCCGTCAGCCTGCTGACGGCTTTTTTTATGCTATCCTCCTGCCTTCTTAACCTTGTATCCTGCTGCAAGCAATAAATCAAAAACTTTTTCTCTTTGATCACCCTGAATAATTATTTCACCATCCTTAAAAGTTCCTCCTGTGCCACACTTAGTCTTTAACATCTTTGTGAGTTTCTCAATATCTTCTTCTTTCCCCACAAATCCCGTTATCAGCGTTACCGTTTTACCACCACGTTGTTTGCTGTCTCGCAGCACTCTTAAATCCTGCTGTGCCGGTGCCGGTGTTTCAGACTCTGTATTGTTATCGTTGTTGTATTTAAAATCAGGATTGGTACTATAAACAATTCCTGAGCTTTCGTTTTTCTTCTTCGACATTTTATGGAATTATAATATTTAAAGATTGTGGAATTAATTGCACTTCAACCGATGAAGCCATTCCGGCAGGCTCGCCATCAATATGCATGGGTTGTTCCTTTTCAAAATCAACAGAATATTTTTTTACTCTGATACATCTATAACTATTTGATGTTTCCAATTTACCATTAAACATTTTTACAGCAAATGGAATCATCTTCAAAACAGATGGACGCTTTATCATCACAACGTCCAACATACCATCGTTTACCTGTGCTGCCGGTGCAATGCGTGCATTATTTCCAAATTGCGAACTGTTGGCAATACACATCAACCATGCTTTTTGTTGCTGCCCTGATACATCAGTAAATTTCATCTCTTCAAAATCAGAAATACTGCGTATTACAGTTTTAATATACGATTGTAACCCTCTAACTTTTAACGCTGCAAAACGATGTGCAACAAGTGCATCAAAACCTACTCCTGCAAGGTTTACGGCAAACCTGTCATTAACTAAAAAAGTATCAATTGCAAACTTCTTTCCATCATTAATTAACCCAATAGCTCTTTTGTAATTCATCGGTATGCGCAAATGACGTGCAAGTCCATTTCCCGAACCTGTTGGTACTATAGCTAATGATGTTTCACTACCTTTCAAAGCCTGTGCTGTTTCATTAACTGTACCATCGCCACCAACACAAACAACTAAATCAATTTTATCTTTTACTGCTTCTGCCGCAAGTGTAGTTGCATGTCCTACAAATTCAGTCTTCTTAAAAATACATTCGCCAAAATTTTTACTGAGAATTTTACCCGCAACAACAATAATATCCTCGTTTAGTCCATGCCCGGCTTTAGGATTCAGAATAAACATTACGCGCTTGCTGCTATTCATCCTCCGTAAGTTTATTGTGAATCATACTTCTGTTATACAAACTAACAAAAACCTTTAATGTATTTGAAGCTTTAATTGAATCGTTCACTGTTTTTGCATCACGCAGTACAAAATGAAACTCCGTATCAAAGTCTGTAGTTGTAACGCTGTTGTTTGTAATCAACTGATAAGTACCATCAAGAAAACTAACAGCAAAGCAACTGCTGACTGTTGTATCAAAAATACTGTTGCCGAAAAATTTAAATTTATCAGGATAATGCAGATAATTTAATACTCCGGGAACTATATCTGTATGCTGTGTAACGTTTTGATATTGTCCTTGCAACAGGCTATCATCAGGAGCAAAATACACAATTGGCACTTCGTAAATGCCTGTTCGTGTTTGATAATGACTAACTATTGAAGGACCTGTATGGTCGGCAGTAATTACAAAAAGTGTGTTGTGATACCACGGTTGTTTTTTAGCACATTCAAAATATTGCTGAAGTGCATAATCGGCATAACGCACAGCACGATGTATAGGCTGTTCACCTTCTTTAAATCTTGAATTGTACTGAGGTGGTATAGCATAAGGATGATGCGATGAAAGCGAAAAAATGGTGGCAACAAATGGTTGCTTCTGATTATTTAGTTCATGACAAAAAAACTGAAAGAAAGGCTCATCATAAACGCCCCACGTACCATCATAATCTTTGTCGCCATATTCATTTCTTCCTACATAATGATCATATCCGGCCATCTTGGTAAAGTTCTCAAAACCCATTGTACCATTATTTCCTCCATGATAAAACGAAGAAGTATAACCATATTTTTTCAGTAAGAATGGCAAACTACTCAGGTTATTGCTGTTGTACTGTCCGCTGATGTAAGGCGTATTCATCAATGCCGGAATTCCCGAAACAATACCCGGTATGCCTTCAATAGATTTTTTACCATTGGCATAAGCATCAGTACAGGTTAAACTGTGCTGCATCAAAGAATCTAAAAATGGTGTGTAACCCTTGCCCTGATTAAAATAGCCTGTATATTCCTTCCCAAAACTCTCCATGATGATTAATACAACATTCATTCGTCTAAATACTCCTGAATTTGCATAGTTATGCATGGGATTAAAATATGTCAATGCAGAAGGAATTTTTTTGTCAAAGTTGTAGTTCTTGAGTTCATCTTTTCCAAGTGTTTTTAGGATAGTAAATGTGGTGTTGAGAATGGCAGCTACATTCTGATTGCTCGTATAACGTGCAGCAGTAAGCACAGAAATTGGTTTGTATTGAAGTCCGCCTCTGAAAAGCAGAACGGTTAAACCTATAGTCACAACAATTTCTGCAAACCACCATTTGCTTTTTCCTGTTCTACGGTTTAAAAACCATTGAAATGCCTTGTAAAGTCCAACAGAAAGAATCAGAAATGTGACTAACAACCCCCAATAGTCACGTAACAATGACGGCAACATATTGAAGAAATCGTCACCCATGGTAGCTACACCAAAAAAATCGGCTGTGGTGCGTTTTTGAGTAAAATGATAATAACCGACATCTACTACGTTAAAAAGCAGAAATGGCAGGTTGCCAAGCAAGAATAAGGTTGTTATTACAATTTTCACAGATTTCCGATGAAATTTGAATGGCAACAGTAATATGACGGCAATAAGTACGTTTGTAATAAAAATAGCGCTGAGGTCAAAGCGAAGACCGGCAAAAAGCACCATTAAAAATTCTGCCGGGCTACTGAGACTGAAAGAACTAAGGTTTATTATAATAAAAGAAAGGCGTAATAACGAATATATGACAATGAGGAATGCCAATAACGACAATACAATTTTTCTGTTCGACATGCAGAGGGCAAATATAACTTATAGGCTTTGTAACCTATAGAAGCAGGTGGTTTTAGTGTCAATAACCATTAACTTTAAGCTGTTAATATCTAATCTTGAAAAAATATTGAAAACCTGACAATTAAAGTATTAATTTTGCGACAAATTTCAATCAATTCAAAATAAAAATGAAAAAATCACTACTAGCGCTATCAGTAGCAGGTATGTTTCTGCTGAGCGCCTGCGGACCAAGCGCAGATGAAAAAGCCGCTGAGGCAAAAAGAGTACAAGATTCTATTGATGCAGTTAATGCTGCTGCTGCTGAGAAAGCCTATCAGGATTCTATGGCAATGGTTGCAGAAGCACAAGCTGCTGCCGAAAAAGCTGCACAAGATTCTATTGCTGCTGCTGAAGAAGCTGCTAAAAACAAAAAAGGTGGAAAACCGGCTACTAAAACAGTAACTAAGGAAGAGCCTAAAAAAGTTGAGCCACAGAAACAAAGCGGTTCTTTGAAAGATAAGATTGGTGCTGAAACAAAAAATGCTACTGACGCAGGAAAGAAAGAAGGCGAAAATGCACCTAAAAAGCTTAAAGATAAATTGAAATAATTTTTCTTAAGTAATATTAAAGAGGCTGTCCCAAAAGGGCAGCCTCTTTTGTTTGGGTATGTCTTGTACAAAGTCTTTTATTATCACTAATTATGCTCCCGTAGGTGCGAGCGTCCTTTCCGCTCGTGCCATTTATTTTGTTTGCATCTTGCAAACTATAAGACTTACTTTGCCGGTGCATGAGCGAAAAATACAAAATATTTCCTGATGGGCTATACTTTGTTACATTAACCACAGTTGGCTGGATTGATGTTTTTACAAGAGCCATTTACTGCGATGAGATAGTTAAGAATTTAAATTACTGCATTGACAATAAAAAGCTAAAAGTGTTTGCTTTTTGCATTATGCCATCACACATTCATTTAATTGCAAAAACGGAAGACGATGTGAGTTTAAGCAATGTGTTACGCAACTTTAAGAGTTACACATCAAAGCAAATTATTAAAATGATTGAAGAAAGCCACACGGAAAGCAGGCGCGAATGGTTGCTTTATATGTTTGAGTTTTACGGCAAAAAAAATGCGCACAATGTTAAATATCAGTTTTGGCAACAGAATAATCATGCCTTCGATTTATTCAGTAATAAATTTATTGATCAAAAAGTAAATTACATACACAACAATCCTGTAGAAGCACGAATAGTTACAGAGCCACATTTTTATGTATATAGCAGTGCTAATCAATTTACCGATTTAAAGCTGGCTGAACTATAAAGTCCGATAGCTATCGGACGGCCGGAGGCCGCAAGGATAAAAGGCACGAGCGGAAATGACGCTCGCGCCTACAACAGAAAACACAACTTGCATCGGTCATACCTTTCGGAACCAATTATTTTATTTTACCTTTGGGAAAACTAACCGGAGGGGTTTACAATTGCCGTATTTACAGTGGTAGCGATGTGCTGAGCCAAAAGCTGGTAGTCGTTAAGTAAATTTATTTAATTTTGTATGTCGCAATGGGTTGATCCCATTGCGGCATTATTCTTACAGGATGAAACTAAGGATTATTATTTTACTCAACGTTGTTTTTTTTAATGCGACAGCTCAGATATGGCAACCATTTAAAAACAGGTTTTATAATCCTGCAATTAATGATGTCATAGAATTTAATAGTCAAATAGTAATTGGCGGCAGTTTTTTAGCAGATTCATTATATCTGAATAATATTGCTCGGTGGGATGGATCGGACTGGCAGCCATTTGCACAGGGAATGATGGGGGGAATAAATACAATGACGATATTCAACAATCAGTTATATGCCGGAGGAGGTTATTTAACAATACCTAACCTTACTAATCCCGGCAAAATAGTACGTTGGGATGGTGTGGCATGGAATAAATTAAATAATGGAGTAACTTCCGGTGCCGAAATTTATACCATGTGCGAATTCGGAGGAAGTTTATACATAGGAGGAAGATTCACTGAAGTTGATGGCATTCCAGCTAATAATTTAGCACGGTGGGATGGAACTTCATGGTATAGTGTCGCTAATATAAGTGGTACTTTCCCTCGTGTATCTGCTATGGTAGTATATAATAATGAACTGTATGTGGGAGGATATTTTGAATTTGTAAATGGAATTTCAATGGTAAACATTGCAAAATATAATGGCACAATATGGAGTGATGTAGACATGGGGGTAAATAGTAATGTAATTGCAATGGTAGTTGACAGTGTAAATAACAGGTTATACGCAGCAGGAAATTTTACTGGATGCATTGGAAGTGGGATGTTATTCCCTACCAATGTGGCATATTGGGATGGTATGACATGGCATGGTGTGGGTACAAATCCCTCTATTAATCCTCGCGCTTTATGCTTTTATAAAAACAGCTTGTATGCTGGTTTTTCATTTGAAGCAATAAAGGCAAATAATGATACGCTTAAATACATAGCCAAATGGGATGGTAATGAATGGCAATCGGTAAACAAAGGGGTAAATGATAATGTAATTGAGTTAAAAGTACTAAATGGTATGTTTATTGTCGCAGGTAGTTTTACTCAGGCAGGAGATTCATCGGTTAACTATGTGGCTGCCTATACGGATACCACCACATCGGTACATGAGTTAAATACCGTAAAGCAGGAAATAACAATTACTCCCAATCCAACAAAAAACAGTATAAGTGTAACATCACCAGTTGCTGTTTCGGCATATAGCATTACTTCGCCAACTGGTCAGATAATAAAAAAGCAAAATCAAAAACCGCTAAAAGAGTTTAGTGTTGACACTTCTACCTTGCCTAATGGTTTGTACATTTTTACTGCATCAATGGGCAAACAGTTGGTGAGCATAAAATTTGCAAAAGAGTAAGTCAGGCTTGTTGTAACTATTTTGTGTTTCCTCTCAAAAATCTTGATGAAGGCTTATATGTTTGCAAGATTTTTGGCAAGATTTTTGGCAAGAATATAAGCCTGACTAAAAAGCTGGTAGTAATCAAATAAACGTTTAATTTAGCATCCCGTCCTGTAATATTACGGGACGGGATGTTTTATGATTATGAAAAAGCTATTCTGTTTTTTGTTGCTTTATCAAATTGGCTACGGTCAGGTATGGAAGCCATTAGGCCACCGTTTTTTATATCCTGGTGTTTTCGATTTCCGTAATTTTAATAATCAATTACTTGTAGCCGGTGATTACACTGCGGATTCTTCCACCCTAAATAATATTGCACGATGGGATGGATCGGACTGGCAGCCGTTAGATAGTGGTATGTTAGGGGGAGTTTATGCAATGGAAGAATTTAACGGAGAATTACATATTGGCGGATACTTTTATAATATAAATAACATATTGAACACCCGAAAAATTGCCAGATGGGATGGAGTTACATTTCATCCGTTAGCAAAAGGAATTACATCAGGGGGTCAGGTAGAGGTAATGCTAAGCTACAATGGTGATTTATACGTTGGAGGATCATTTCAAACGGTTGACAGCTTACCGATTCACACCATAGCCAAATGGGATGGCAGCGCATGGAGCCCGGTATGTAATATAACAGGCACATTTGCAGAAGTAGAATCTATGGCTATTTACAATGGGGATTTGTACATTGGGGGCTATTTTACAGGCATAAACGGGCAACCCATGCGCAATATTGCACGGTTTGACGGTATATCGTGGTCGGCAGTGGGCGATGGATTGAACAGCGATGTGTATGCATTGGTTGTAGATAGCGCAACCAACAGGTTATATGCTGCGGGAAATTTTACAAGCACGGGCACAGGTGCTATTATTTTTCCATCTAATGTTGCTTACTGGGATGGGGCAGTGTGGACACCGGTGGGTAGCGGACCTTCATTATCCCCTACCTCATTAACGATATATAGAAATCAAATTTATGTTGGGGGATATTTTTCATGGATAAACAACATAATCAATTCCTCCGGAGATACTTTAAACTTTATATGCAGATGGGATGGAAATGACTGGCAGCCATTAGGCAAAGGACTTAATTGTAGTGTTCAGGCATTAAGTGTTTTTAATAACGATTTAATAGTGGGTGGGTGTTTTACTATGGCAGGTGACAGTGTTGTAAATTTAGTGGCTGCCTATACGGATACCACCACATCGGTACAGGAGTTAAATACCGTAAAGCAGGAAATAACAATTACTCCCAATCCGACAAAAAACAGTATTGCCGTTACATCGCCTGTTGCAGTTACTGCATACAGAATTACTTCGCCAACAGGGCAAATAATAAAAAAGCAAAATCAAAAGCCGCTAAAGGAGTTTAGTGTTGACACTTCTGCATTGCCTAATGGTTTGTACATTTTTACTGCAACAATGGGCAAACAGTTGGTGAGCATAAAATTTACAAAAGAGTAAGTCATGGCTTGTGTTTTAACCTAAGGGGCAGGTCGCGTAGCTCCTGTCAGTGTGAAAACTAATTCAATCAAATTGCAATCTAAGAGCATAAAATCTTTAATTTTCGGTTTTGAAAAACAATGGCTGAAAAATTAATTATTCTAGAACCGGATAAGTATTATCACATCTACAATCATGCAGTTGGTAAAGAAAATTTCTTTGAGTCGGACTCAGACTTTAATGTATTTCTTGAAAAGTTTATTAAGTATGCTAGTCCTATTTGTGATGTATTAACATATTGCCTTATGCCAAATCATTTACATTTTTTGGTGAGGATAAAAAATGAATTAAGGGTAATGACTATTGTCAAGAAACCTTTCTTAAAAAACTATAGTCATAATATTGTTTCCATTTCAAAAAATGATATTTTAACTGATATTATCAGTAAACAATTTTCACATTTATTTAATTCCTACGCAAAATACTATAACTATACACATCACAGAAAAGGCACATTGTTTTCTCGGGCATTTCGTAGAAAATTGATAGATAGTGATGATTATTTAAAGCAATTAATTTGTTATATACATCAAAATCCTGTAAATGCCGGTTTATGTCGTAAACCTGATGAATGGAAGTATTCTTCTTATAATGCATTGGTGAATCTGAAAGACACATTGGTTTGCAGAAATGAAGTTATCGCTTTGTTTGATGATGTGGATAATTTTAAATTTTGTAATCAAGTGAAAGTTGATATAAAATTGGATTTTCAGGAATGAATATAGTATATTTTTTATACTTTTGAAATCACACTGACAGGGGCTGCTCGACTTGTCAGGTGCAATCAAAATTTTGAAATGAGAATAAAATTACTGATATTATTTGTTTTTATTTCTTTGCTAGGCTTTGCACAAAACTTGGTTATCAATCCAAGTTTTGAAGATACAATTTCTTGTATAAGCTGGCCGGGCTGGCCACAAATGCAATGCAGTTACTGGATTTGGGGAAATGGGGGAAGTCCTGATTATTTTAATCTCAATTACTGCGGGGGGGCTAATGTTCCGAATAATCAATTTGGTTATCAATTTGCCAAAACGGGAGCTGCATATTGCGGATTAGCATTATATCTAACCCCAATGGTTCAACCTAATGGGAGAGAATATTTGGGAGGGCAATTAAATGATACCTTAAAGCAGGGACATACCTATTGTGTGAGTTTTTATGTGGCAAAAGCAGATAGCAGTTGGTATTACACAAGCAGTATAGGAATGTATTTGTCGCAAAACAGTTCGGTTGATTACAGCACGGCTTTAAATTTACCATATACTCCTCAAATAGTAAACACTAACGGCATTATTTATGATACCTTAAACTGGACACAAATAAGCGGCACTTATGTTGCGGGGGGGGGAAAAATATTTTATCATTGGTAATTTTAATAATGATGCCAATACTACTCTTGATTCCAATAATCAAGCAAATTTATTTTATGCCGGCTCTTATTATTACATAGATGATGTAAGCGTAGTAGATTGTACGGTTGGGATAAATGAAATAGAGAGCTATAAGAATAAAATAAAGCTGATGCCAAACCCAGCGAAAGATGAATTAAGAATTATGAGTGATGAATCAGGAATTAAAAAGATTGAAGTTTGCGATGTGCTTAACAATGTAATGTTAGCTGAAAGTGCAGAGGCAAAAGAAAAAAGTATTACGATAAATGTGAGTAATTTTGCAAGTGGAACTTATTTTATAAAAGTATTTAGTAATAAAGGTATAGCAGTTAAAAAGTTTGTAAAGGAATAATGTACTCATTAATTCGTATATCACCTGCCTGTGATTAATTGAACTAAATCACCCTGTTTTTCAAAAACACAATCTGTCTTAAAACAAAAAAAGAGGGCATAGCCCTCTTTTTCTATACTTTATGCTAAACAATTATTTGTTAGCAGTCATGCTATAAACGCAATTCTCAGGAACTGTAGCATCATACTCATTGATAGACAATGTAAGTGTGTTGCTGCTTAATGTACCTGTACCGGTGTAAGTAAATCCACTTACAGTTTGGTTGTCAAGGGTAATAGTGTTACCGTTTGCAGTAGCAACTACTGATAATTGGCCACCAACGCTAACGTTTACTTTTTCATCACCACCGGAATTTTCAGTGATAACTACAGCAGTACCTGCTGCAATTGTTCCGTTTCCAGAAACACCACAAGAAATTGTTCCTGTTGTTACAGAGAAAGAACCTAAGAATTTCTTACGATCAGGATCGCTGTCTTTTTTACATGCGGTAAATCCTGCTGCCATTAGGGCTACTACAGCACCTGTCAAAAGTGTTTTTGATAAGCTTAATTTTTTCATTTTTAAATAAAGTTTATAATGTTTATGCGGGCAAATATAGCATGAATTATCTTACCAAGCCACTATTTTTTAACTGAAAGTTATTCACGTTTAGATGTGAAAACCATAAAACCCTTTAAAAGCAAAAAATCACCGCCACGTTGGCGGTGATTTTTAAAAGTATAACCCTAAAACCAAATCCGAATTTAAAATGCAGATGTCGGGCTGTCTTACGGGGCAGCCCACACCTGAAACCAACCTAAAACTATTTTTTGCTTAGGTGATTCAACTTTTAGCCTTACAGGGCTAAGGATGAATCATTTTAATATTAACCTAAAACCAAACTATCTTAGTAATAATCTTTATCAAGAACGTTATGTGCAATTTAACGCAGGCTTTATTCCTTTTGTTACACTACTATAAACGTACATTACGTATGTAAGATTATATACCTATTACAATCTTCACTTCATCTTAACATACAGAAAAATGACAAAAAACCAGCCTATTCTACTGTAAGAATTTTATCTAAACATTGAAAAGCTTGTTGTAAATTTGCAAAAACAGATTTAGAGACAATGACTCCTGACAATACAATGAAATTGAATAGTATAGAAGAAGCTATAGCCGATCTTAAAAATGGCAAGGCGGTGATAGTAGTTGATGATGCCGACCGCGAAAATGAGGGCGACTTTATTACTGCCGCCCACAATGCCACTCCTGAAATGATAAATTTTATGGCCAGCCATGGCAGAGGCCTTATATGTGCTACTCTTACAGAACAACGCTGCGAAGAGTTGGCTTTGAGCATGATGGTGGCAACAAATACTTCCTCTCACGAAACACCATTTACCGTTTCTGTTGATTTGCTTGGACATGGATGCACCACAGGAATTTCGGCCTCCGACCGCTCTAAAACCATTAAAGCATTAATTGACCCGGCCACAAAACCTTCAGACCTTGGCCGCCCCGGACATATTTTCCCTCTTAAAAGTAAAAATGGTGGCGTTTTAAGAAGAGCAGGACATACAGAAGCAGGTGTTGACCTTGCCCGTCTTGCCGGATTCGAGCCTGCAGGTGTGCTTGTAGAAATTATGAATGAAGATGGAACAATGGCACGACTTCCAGATTTGGTAAAAATTGCAAAAAAGTTTGACCTGAAAATAATTTCTATTGAAGACCTTATCTCCTACCGGCTGAAAACAGAATCGCTCATTGATCGGGAAGTGGATGTTAAACTGCCTACTGCCTATGGTAGCTTTGAGCTTTTCGCCTATAAACAAAACACAACAGGACAAGAGCATCTTGCTTTAGTAAAAGGCGAATGGAAAAAAGACGAGCCTATTTTAGTGAGGGTTCACTCCTCCTGCCTTACAGGTGATATTTTTGGTTCTTGCCGCTGCGACTGCGGGCCGCAACTACATAAAGCCATGCAGATGATAGAAAAAGAAGGAAAGGGTGTAATTGTTTATATGAATCAGGAAGGACGTGGCATCGGATTGCTGAATAAACTTAAAGCATATAAACTGCAGGAAGCAGGAAAAGATACTGTTGAAGCCAATCAGGAACTGGGTTTTAAACCTGATGAAAGAGATTATGGTGTTGGCGCACAAATTCTACGCGATTTAGGTGTTTCTAAATTAAAACTCATGACCAACAACCCTACAAAGCGTGCCGGATTGATTGGCTATGGCTTAGAGATTGTTGAAATTATTCCTTTAGAAATTGAGTCCAACGAACACAACCGACATTATCTGCAAACAAAGCGCGATAAAATGGGACACACAATTAAATAATCAACAGGATATTATTTTAAGAAACAACATTGTATGTTAACCCGTCTTGCCATAAAAAATTATGTGCTTATCAGAGAATTGGATATTAATTTTTCTGATGGGTTAAGTATTATCACAGGCGAGACAGGTGCAGGAAAATCTATTCTGCTGGGTGCAATGGGGCTTGTTTTAGGAGAACGTGCTGATGCAAAAACACTTTTCGATAAAAAAGGTAAATGTATTATTGAAGCAGAATTTTCAATTTCTCATTACAACCTGAATGATTTTTTTTCGCAGCATGATATAGATTTTGAATCCAACACCATCATCAGAAGAGAAATTAATTCAGAAGGAAAATCGCGTGCATTTGTTAACGACACTCCCGTAAACCTTTCTGTTCTGAAAGAACTCAGTAGCTACTTGGTTGATGTTCATTCGCAACATCAGACATTGACATTAAATACTTCGGCATTTCAGTTAAATGTATTAGACATTACAGCAGGCAATCAGAAGCAGTTAAATGATTACAGCAACCAATTCAATGAATATAAAAAATTATTGAAACAACTTGTAGAACTGAAAACATTGGAGAGTAAGAGTATTGCAGAATCTGAGTTTTTACAGTTTCAGTTTGACGAACTTGAATCGGCAGGATTAAAGCAAGGTGAGTTTGAAAAAATTGAATCAGAACTGCAACTACTTAACAATACTGAAAATATTGTATTAACACTTGACAGCACAAGTGATATTTTGTCTGATGGCGAGACAAATGTGCTTTCAAACATTACACAAGCTGTAACCCGTTTAAATGGAATTGCACGATTACATCCATCGCTTGAAGACATTCTGAAAAGAATTCAGTCGTGCAACATTGAACTGAAAGATATTTCATCGGAATTAACTGCACTTAAAAGCCAGTTTAGTTTAAACCCATCACAGCTTGAAATACTCAATGACAGACTTTCTGTTTATAACAAGCTACAACAAAAACACAGAGTAAAAAATGCTGATGACCTGATAGTCTTGCAGCAGGAAATTGCCAACAGACTTCAAACTTTTCAATCGCTTACTGACGATATTGAGAAATGCGATAAACAAACTCAGGATTTATATAACAAACTAAAACAAATTGCGGCAGAACTCCATAGCAGCAGACAGAAAGCTGCACAAAGTTTCAAAAAAGATATTTTGAAATTACTGAAAGAAGTTTCGTTAAACGATGCTCAGTTTGAAGTTGACCTGACAGCCACAGAAGAGTTAACAGCAACGGGCACAACTGCAGTGCGCTTTTTATTTTCTGCAAACAAAGGAGTAACGGTAATGGAATTGGCGAAGGTTGCTTCCGGTGGTGAACTTTCACGACTGATGTTATGTATTAAAGCACTTATAGCCAACAAAACATCAATGCCAACCATCATCTTTGATGAGATTGACACAGGCATCTCCGGTGAGGTAGCCCATAAAGTTGGTAACCTTATTGAACAACTTTCAGAAAGCAGACAAGTACTTGCCATAACACACCTACCGCAAATGGCGGGCAAAGGAAAAACGCATTACTTTGTTTTTAAACATATTGAAAAAGGAATTGCACAATCAAGAATAAAAACCCTTTCTGCTGAAGAAAGAGTTGTTGAAATTGCAAAAATGTTAAGCGGTGAAGAGGTTACAGATGCAAGCCTCCAAAATGCACGACATCTACTTATAAAATCATAATTATGCCCACATCAGAAGTTACCTATATAGGCGAATTAAGAGTAAAATCGGTTCATGTTTTTTCAGGAAATGAAATCATCACCGATGCGCCTCTCGACAATCAGGGAAAAGCACAGGCCTTCTCCCCCACCGACCTTTTAGCAACATCACTAGCCAACTGCATGCTCACTATTATGGGCATCGCTGCAAGAACACATCAGTTTTCAATTGATGGCACACGAGCAGAAGTAACAAAAACTATGGCCGCTGACCCTAGAAGAGTGAGCGCTATTGAAGTGAAGTTGTTTTTTCCGAAAAATAATTTTTCTGATAAGGAAAAGAAAATGATAGAAAATGCAGCCCACACCTGTCCTGTTGCATACAGTCTCCATCCCGATATCAAACAAGATATCAGTTTTAATTTTTAATAAATGAGCAATCACAATCATTTTATGGAAGAGGCTGTTGCCCTTTCCAAGAAAGCAATCACTGACAATGAAGGCGGCCCTTTTGGCTGTGTTGTTGTTAAAGACGGAAAAATTATTGCTAAAGGAAATAATAAAGTTACCTCTACCAACGACCCTACCGCACATGCAGAAGTAGTTGCCATCCGCGAGGCTTGTAAAGCACTCAACAGTTTTCAGTTAGATGGCTGCGAAATTTATACTTCCTGCGAGCCTTGCCCTATGTGCCTTGGAGCTATTTATTGGGCACGACCGGATGTTGTTTACTTCGCCAATACCAGACAGGAAGCTGCTGCAATAGGTTTTGATGATGAATTTATTTATGATGAAATAAATGTTCACCCCACCGAGAGAAAAATAAAAATGGTGCATTTACCCAACCTGCAGGCTGCCGGTGTTTTTAATTCATGGCAAAATAAATCTGACAAAACCGAGTATTGATATCAGCAACAGATAATTGATGAAATTACCATTTAAGAAACTCACCACACTTGTATTAGGTTCTTTTATCGGTCCTTTTATCATGACATTTTTTATAGCACTCTTTGTGCTGCTGATGCAATTCTTGTGGAAGTATATTGATGATTTAGTTGGCAAAGGACTCGACTGGTGGACCATCACTAAACTTCTTGGCTACACATCAACCACCTTAGTTCCTTTGGCATTGCCATTAGCTATATTGTTGTCATCAATAATGACTTTTGGCAACCTTGCGGAACACTATGAGATTGTTGCCACAAAATCGGCAGGTATTTCTTTACAAAGGTTAATGCGCCCATTAGTAGTGGTTGCAATAATAATTTCTTTAGGCGCCTTTTATTTTTCAAACAACATTTTACCTTACAGTAATCTTAAAATGGGCTCGCTGCTTTATGATGTGCGTCAACAAAAGCCGGCATTGTTTATTAAAGAAGGTGTTTTTTACAATGGCATTGATGGCTACAGTATTAAAATAGGTAAAAAAGCTGATGATGGTAAATCAATCAAAAACATCATGATTTATGATCATACACACAACATGGGTAATAAAAAAGTTGTGATTGCCGATAGTGGCACTATGGTGATGACAAATGATAAGCGTTATCTTATTCTAACTTTAATAAATGGGCATTCATACGAAGAACAACAAAACCGTAAAAAAAATTACGACACCAATCCACTACTCAGAACGCAATTCCAATCCGAAACTATTCGTTTTGACTTATCGTCTTTTCAGCTAAACAGAACCAATGAAGACCTGTTTAAAGACAACTATCAGATGATGAATGTCAAACAGCTTAATGCCATGATTGATACTTTTCAATTACAGGCAGCACAGCGAAAAACACGTTTTGCCAGAGACATAAAACCATATTATCAGTTTTTAAAGGACTCAACATTGTTTATCCATGTTAGCAATGCCATTGCAAAACCTTTTCTAACTGATAGCATCAAACTAAACAACACCAAATTTGAAACAGCTTTGTCGCAATGTCGTGTCATCAAATCGTATATAGAAAGTGCTGATGATGATTTAGAGAGCAGAAATCGTGCCTATGTAAAATATCAAATTGAGTGGCATCGCAAATTCACTTTATCAATTGCCTGTTTATTGCTGTTCTTAATTGGAGCACCTTTAGGTGCCATCATCCGCAAAGGCGGTCTTGGACTACCTATTGTAATTTCCATTGCATTCTTCCTCTGCTATCACATTATTTCCATCACAGGAGAAAAGATGGCAAAAGAAGGAATCATCAGTGTAGAAAGAGGCATGTGGCAATCGTCATTGGTGTTGCTGCCTATCGGAATTTTTATGGTTTACAAAGCCACACATGACTCAGCCTTGTTTGATATGGACTCTTATAAGTCATTTTTCAAAAAACTGTTCCGGAAAAAACGGCTTGATGACTTTTTACCTAAGTAGGTGCGAGCGTGTCGCTCGTGTCATTTAACTATTTTCGCTTTTAGCGAAAGAGAGATTAATTTTATGGCTGCAAGCCATTAAAATAATAGGTAACGAGGCACAGCCTCGCACCTACTGAGAACAGAGGCTACGCTGATTTGTCTAGTGAAATCAATAATTGTATATTTGCTCTTTCTATTTTGTCTTGATTGCCTATGAGTAAATATGAAAAGTTGTTATTTAAATTGTTGAGTGGAAAAAATGACACTAATTTTGCTTTTAGCGATTTATGTAAACTGTTGGATGAATTAGGATTTAATAAAAGAATTAAAGGCAGCCATCATATTTATTATAAAAATAATGTTGATGAAATAATAAATATTCAACCTGATAAAGCGAAAGCAAAACCTTATCAGGTTAGACAAGTAAGAAATCTGATTATAAAATATAAACTGATTGATATATGAGTAAATATGAAATCATTATTTATTGGAGTAAGGATGATAAAAGCTACATTGCCGAAGTACCTGAACTGGCAGGATGCATGGCTGACGGAAAATCATATCAACAGGCATTGTCAAATGTGGAAGTGATTATTAACGAGTGGTTGGAAACAGCCAAGCAGTTAAACCGCACCATTCCAAAACCCAAAGGAAAACTGATGTATGCCTGACCTTTCCTGCCGCCCATCTTTGTAAGCGCGAGCGTGTCGCTCGTGTCATTTTATTATTTTCGCTTTTAGCGAAAGAGAGATTAATTTTATGGCTGCAAGCCATTAAAATAATAGGCAACGAGGCACAGCCTCGCACCTACAGATATTCCCCTCTGGTGCAAGTCTTCAGACTTGCGCCCAATGTCATTAAGTTAAGGAATAAGAAATTGGAGTTCAAATTACTGATCTTCTATTTTGAAATTGTTTAGGCTTAGTGCGTTGGCGGTATTTATCAACTTCTCTTTTATTGTTTCT